>MRWG01000024.1_pt1 | contig 397025 bp, 380 predicted proteins | sample 1013341 | NCBI WGS metagenome assembly MRWG01 (sample SAMN06117577, study PRJNA244670) | biofilm metagenome | biome: Water; feature: Cathode Biofilm; material: Biofilm; isolation source: microbial consortium enriched at the cathode of a solar microbial fuel cell | place: USA: District of Columbia...
TCGGCGGAGTCATGTCAACCGTCATGGTCCCAACAGACTATCCCGTCCAGCCAGGCGACACTATTTACGTCCTCGAACGCTTCTTCTAATTGCGATCGCCACGCTTGAGCCCGGTGTAGACCCATTGCACAGCGGCGAAGACAAGCGCCGTGGACCAGCCGAACATCAAAAGGCCATTGGCCGCCTCGAATGAGGACAGAAGACGCCACTCTTCACCGAGTGTGATGTCGCCGAAGCCGAGCGTGGTGAAGGTCACGGTAGAGAAATAGACCGCCTTCTCGAGCGGCGAGATCGCGCCGAGTGCGATGTAGAGCGTTGCCCACGTCCAGACTTCGAGAATCATGGCGAGGAAGAGCCACAGCACAAAAGCAGCGACGCTGAGTGTTCCACGCAACAGTGAGTTTGTGCGATGCCGCTCAAGATGATCACGCAGACGTTCGATGCCGACCATCGTGAACACGCCTTGGATCAGCGTGGTGACCACGATCATGATGGCACCGAGGACGATCTGGATCGTCATCTCTAAGTCTGCTGCGGTTTGGACGCGGGCGGTGGCTCGGCCTTCTTGCTCTTGACAGACTCGCGCATCCGCTGAAGCAAAACAAAGAGGAAGGGCACGAAGGTCACGCCGAGAATCGTGGCAAGCAGCATCCCGCCAAAGACTGTGAGACCGACGGACACGCGGGCTGCGGCACCGGCGCCGGTGGCCAGCACGAGTGGCAGCACGCCAAGAATGAAGGACAAGGCGGTCATGAGCACCGCGCGGAAGCGCAAGGAGGCGGCATTCTCGGCGGCGTCGACAATGCTCTCGCCGGCTTCGCGCTTCTCCTTGGCGAACTCCACAATGAGAATGGCATTCTTTGCCGCCAGACCGATTAAAAGAATGAGGCCGACTTGCGCGTAGGTGTTGAGCGCGACACCGGAAAGCTTGAGTGCCACGAAGGCACCGAGAATCGCGAACACGACCGACAGCATGACCGAAACCGGAATTGTCCAGCTCTCATACTGCGCGACGAGGAAAAGATAGGCGAAAATGAACGACAGCAAGAACACGGCTGAGCTGGCCGCGCCCGCCTTGATCTCCTCGTAGGACATGCCGGTCCACTCATAAGTATAGCCGTCGGGCAGACTCGTCTTGGCAACACTTTCCATCGCGGCGATCGCCTGGCCCGAGCTATAGCCTGGCGCGGGATTTCCATTGACAGTGGCTGAGCGGAACATGTTGTAGCGTTCGATCGTCTCCGGCCCCAAGACCGAAGAGACGGTCACCAGTGAGCGTAGCGGCACCATCTCGCCGCCGGCGGACCGCACATAGAGCTTGCCGATATCCTCGGGGCTCGAACGCCGGTCGGCCTCCGCCTGAACGTAGACACGGTAGACCCGGCCGAATTTGTTGAAGTCGTTCACGTAATAGGCGCCGATATTGGCGTTGAGCACGGTGAAGATGTCTTCGATGCTCACGCCCTTGGTCTTTGCGAGCTGGCGATTGACGTCGATGAAGAGCTGCGGCGAGTTGGCGCCAAACGTACTGAAGACGCTGGTGACCTGGGGCTCGCCATTCGCCGCGAAGATAAAGCCGTTGAGCACGGACGCCAGCGATTGTGGCGATCGGCTCTCGGTATCCTGCAACACGAACTCAAAACCACCCGTGGTGCCGAGACCAGGAATGGGCGGTGGCGTGAAAGGAATGATGACGGCCTGTGGAATGGCCGCGAACTTCGGAGCGATGTTTTGCATGATGGCACGCAGTCCAAGCTCCGGCGTGTCCCGCTCGTCCCATGGTTCCAAAACGGCGATGATGAAGGCCGCATTCGGGACAACCGTGCCTTGCAGAATTGAGTAGCCGCCAACGGCGATCACGTTCGCCACGCCTGGCGTGTTCTCAAGAATGGTTTCGACTTCCCCAAGTACCGCGGTCGTACGCGGCAAGGCAGCACCGTCCGGCAAGCGCATATCGATGAAAATTGAGCCGCGATCCTCCTGGGGAATGAACCCGGTGGGCGTCGTCATGCCGAACCACGCCGTAGCGCCGAACACGGCCGCGACCAGCGCTATTGCAACCACGGCCCTGCGGATCAGCGCGCGAACCACGACATTGTAGCCTTTGCGGGTTCGGTCGATCCCACGCTCGAACCAGGCGAGTGGCCCGCGCCGTGCCGGGTTTGGCGGACGCAAAAGCGTTGCGCATAGAGCCGGGCTCAGCGTCAGCGCATTGATCGACGACAGCGCCACTGCAACGGAAATCGTCGCCGCGAACTGCTCGAACAGGCGGCCGGTCAATCCGGGCGTGAAGGCGGCCGGCACAAACACCGCGAGAAGAACGAGCGTGGTGGCAATGACCGGTGCGGTGACCTCTTCCATCGCCTTGCGCGTGGCATCCGGTGGGTTCAAGCCGTCAGCCAGGTGTCGTTGCACATTCTCGACAACGACAATCGCGTCGTCGACCACCACGCCGATGGCGAGGATCAGCCCGAACAAGCTGATCGTGTTGATGGTGAAGCCGAACGCCAGAAGCGCGGCGAATGTACCAATCAGTGAAACGGGAATAGCGATGGCCGGAATCAGGGTTGAACGCCAGTCCTGCAAGAAAATGAAGACGACAAGGACCACCAGACCCAAAGCCTGGAGCAGCGTGATGACCACCTCTCGAATCGAGGTCTCTACATAGAGGGTGGTGTCGTATGTGATCTGATATTTCAGATCCTGGGGAAAACGCTGCGACAGCCGATCCATCTCGGACCGAATCTTTTGGGCGACGTCGAGCGCATTCGCGTCAGGGAGCTGATAGACGGCCAGAAGCGCGGCCGGCTTTCCGTTCAACTGGCCATACCAGCCGTAGTTTTCCGCACCAAGCTCGACCCGTGCAACGTCTCTCAATCTCACGACGGACCCGTCGGAATTCGCTACGAGGATGATGTTCTTGAACTGATCGACGTCCGCGAGGCGCCCCTGCGCGGTCAATGTGTATTGGAATTGCTGTGAAGACGGGGCGGGCTCCTGCCCGATGGCCCCCGGGGACGCCTGAATATTCTGATCCCGGATCGCGGCGATGACATCGCTTGCCGTCAAGCCCAAAGCCGTCAGACGGTCCGGCTCGAGCCACATGCGCATGCTGTAGTCGCGCGCGCCCAGATTTGAGACCTTCGAGACCCCTTTCACGCGGGAGAGCGTGTCGAGCAAATTGATGCTCGAGTAGTTGGAAAGGAAGATGCTGTCGTAGGTTCCTTCCGGTGAGTAGACGGAAATCACCATCAGCATGCTGGTGGAGGTTTTCTCCGTGGTAACGCCTTGGCGCTTCACCTCCTCGGGCAGCTTCGGCATCGCCTGAGAGACGCGGTTCTGCACGTTGACCTGGGCCGTGTCCCCATCCGTCTCGATCGAGAACGTGACGGTCAAAGTGTAGCTGCCGTCATTGGCGCTCTTGGATGACATGTAGGTCATGCCCTCGACGCCGTTGACCTCGGCCTCGATTACCGCAGCCACGGACTCCGCGACGACGCTTGCGTTGGCGCCAGGATAATTTGCTGACACCTGCACTTGCGGCGGAGTGAGCTCCGGATACTCGGCGATCGGAAGCGCGCTCATCGCCAGCAGCCCGGCGATGATCGTCACGATCGCGATGACGAACGCGAACTTCGGGCGGTCGATGAAAAAGGCGCTGAGCATGACTTAGGGCGCGCCTTGCGGAGCCGGTTCTGGCTCGGGGTCGGCTTGCGGCTCTGGATCGGGCGTTGGCTCCGGCGCGCCGGATGCTTTCTCGGGTGATGCCTCCTGGTCGATCATCTCCGGCCGTTCTGCCGGCGCAAGATACGAGACATTGACCTCGGCGCCGGGACGGACCTTTTGGATGCCCTGAACAACCAGGGTCTCACCTTCTCGAAGACCTTCAAGCACCACCACGCCGGTTTCTATGCGGTCACCCGTCTTGATCGGCCGCGCCTCGATGCGGCCTTCACCGTCGACGATGAGCACAAAGGGGCCCGCTTGGTTTTCCTGCACCGCCGACTGTGGGATGACCACGCGCTTCTCCGGCGTCGCCCGCGTCAGCAACACGCTGACATATTGCCCGGGGACGAGGATGCGATCCGGATTGGGAAACGTGAGCCGAATATTGATCGTGCCGGTTGCCGGATCGACTTTATTGTCGATGACCGCCACTTCGCCGGGGAACTCGTAGAGCTTGTTGTTGGCGAGGCGAATTTGCGGCGTGAAGTCCTCGGCCGTGCCCGCCTTCTTCGCTTCCACGTAGTTCAAATAATCACGTTCGCCCACCGAGAAGATTACATCGATAGGGTCGAGGTCGAGCACCGTCACCAAGACGCCGCTGTCCGGCCCGATGAGGTTTCCGACATCCACATCCGAGATGCCCGTACGTCCGGCGATAGGTGAGGTAATCGTCGCGTAGCCGAGATCGAGCTTGGCGCGCTCAACATCCGCCTCCGCCGCCGACACGTCGGCCTTCGACTGATCCGCCTTCGACTTGGCGATATCGTATTGCGCCTCGCTCGCCGCTTCTCGCTCCAAGAGCACTTCATAGCGCTTCAAACTGCGGTCGTTCTCGTTGAAGCTGGCTTGCGCTTTGGCAACCTGGGCTTCCGCTGCCAACAGATTGGCTTGGAATTCGGCCGGGTCGATCTCGAAAAGAACGGCCCCCGCCTCGACCTCGTGACCTTCCTCGAATGGTCTTTTGAGAAGCGTGCCGCTGACTCGGGCCCGCACGTCGACCCGCTGCGACGCCTCGGTCCGGCCGACAAAATCCGTTTGACCGGCCACTTCTTGTGCGGTCACCGCCTCGACCACGACGCTGGGAAGCGGCTTGTCCTCGGCGCTCGTCGCGTCTCCGCCGTCGGAGCAAGCATTGAGGAAAAACGGCAAAAGGAGCGCGAGCCCCGCCCGCTTGCAGCTCGACACGATGCCCATTCCTCCCATAGCCCAGCCCTCTCGCGCTCTACACTGAGCGATTTTTCTAGCGATGCTAATGGACGGGGCTCCAAAGGCAAACGCCATTTGCCCGGCGGACTTGAACTGGCGGACCATCCGGCTCAGTTTGGCGGCCGGCCCAATCGAATTCATGGAGACAGGCTCGATGATCCCGGACAGTGCCCGTATCACAGGCCTTTGCTTGAAGGTTTTCGCGCTCACCCTGGCCGGCGTGGTTCTCGCCCACCCTGTGCAGGCGCGCGACGGCGTCAGCGGCTGTAGCATCGCCGAAGTCGAAACCGACGCGGGGCGCGTCTGGCGGTATACTATCGAGGTTCAAGTGCCGGAGGACGGCTATTGCCGCGTCTCTGTCGTCGAGGACAAGGACCGCAAGAGCTGGAAATATTGCTGGCTCAAACGCGCGTCCGACAATCCCGTCTCCGCGACCTGCGACGACCCCCTCGACGACGAGGATTTCGACGTTTGGAAGGCGAAGGCCGTGTGCGGGGCCCAAAACTCGATGGCCTATTGCCGACGCGAGACCCCTTTAGTGCCCATCGCTCGCTAGATCGAGAGCGGCAAACTCCGGGAGCGCACTAGCCGCGCGCCCCGCAACCCGGCCGCTTCGGATTGGCCTTGCAGGCCTTGGCCCGATCACCGCCGCCATGACCGCGGCTCGCGGCCCCTTTTCGGTTTCCGTTACCGCCGCCATGGGCGGATCTCGCCTTCGCAGGCTTTGGTTTGACATGCGCCGCCCTCGACGTGGCCTGCTTTGGCTTCGCGGGCCGGTGCATGGCCGGCTTGGCCCGGCTGGATTTCGGCTTCCCATGCGCCGACTGCGGCTTGGCTTTCGCATTGCCGGCCTTCGCCTTGTCCCCACCGGGCTTTGGCGGGGTTCGGCGGGCCTGAGGCGGCTTCGGACCATTGCGGCGCTCCAGAGAGGGGCCGCGATTGTGGGGACCCGCGTTTGGTCCCCGCATGTTGGGGCTCATCGCCCCGGGCCGTGCAGCGCGTGTCGGCGGGGCGAGACTCATGGCGCGGCCCCGTTGCCCTTGGGCTTGCGTGGGACCTGGCCCGCCCCTGTTGGACTTGGCGGCCTTAGCGCGCTCGGCCTTAGCACGCTCAGCCTTAGCACGCTCAGCCTTAGCGCGCTCAGCCTTGGCGCGCTCAGCCCTGTCTCTCGCGGCCCTGGCTCGGGCGGCGTTGAAATTCGCCGCCTTTGATTTGGCATCCTTTGATTGGGCGGAGGCCGGTTTCGCGTGCGGCGGCCTGCGGCCCGGACCCTGGTCGTCGGCCCTGGGGCGGCGGCCATCGCGCACCGCGGGTCCGCGATAGTTCGGGTTCATCGCCTCGCGGGGGCCCATTACACGTGGCTGGACCCGCGCATTGCGATTGCGCTGCACGGCGCCGGCCCTTGCACGTGCGGCATTTGCTTTGGCGCGAGTCGGCTTGTGGGCGATCTTCTTCGGCGGTTTGCGCGGACGCGCGCCCTTCCTCACGTTTGGCGCGTAGGCATAGAGGTCGCGAGGTCCGCGCCTGCTCCACCCATTCGGCCGCGCTCTTTGATGCCCGCGATAAACCTTGCGCGGCTCGATGTGCCTGCGCGTGACGCGCGACCAGTGATCGCGCGGCATGCCGTAATTGTAGAGATAGCCGTTCCGGTAGCGGGGCCGGCTCACATAGGTCGTGCGGTTGAGTACGATCGTCAGGCTGGCGCGTGGCACCGCATAGGTGCGGACCGCCGGCGACACGAGGTAACGCGGCTCGACGAACACCCACGATTCCCGCGGCGGTGGCGGTGCATAGCGCGCCGGGCCACCATAAGCGTAGCCTGGCGTCGGGACCTCTGGGGCCCAACCCACATACTCATCGCCATAGCGCCACTGGACCCAGGCCGGCGCCCATGTATCGCCGGGCACCCAATACCAGCCATAGTCGGGCTCAAATCCCCAACGGCCATAGTGATACACAGCCCAGGCGAACGGCTCCGGAGAATCCCAGTACCAGCCATATTCCTCGGTCGAAACCCAGTTGCCCACCGTGTAGGGACGCCAATCCGGCGCCACCGTTCGCGGCAGCCACACATAGCCGTGGTTGGGGTGGTCGACCCACTCGCCGAACGGCGCGAGCTCGTCGTAGAACTGATCGATATCGAAATTGTCCTGCTCCACGGCAGGCCCGCCGGCCTTGGCTTCACCGGAAACCAGCACACCCGGCGCCAGCGTGAGCAACGCGAACGCGCCCGCCAACACGATGCGCCTCAGGGCGCCTGAATACATCATCTCAAAACCTCCTCCGGTCAGCTCTCGGCGGAACTGACCCAATCGCTGCCGAGGATGAAGGTTCCGACCTGAACCCAAACTGAACGGGGGACGGCACCTTGAGGATGGCGCCATTCGCCCTATTGCCGTGGCCGCCCGACTTGGCTAGGCAGGGCGCGACCAGGAGCGAGAGAAGAAGGAACATCGATGTCGGGCGTCCCCTTTGTCGACCTGAAGGCGCAATATGCACGGCTCAAGCCGCAAATCGCCGAGGCGATCCAAGACGTCCTCGATGACGGGCGCTACATCCTCGGTCCCGCGGTCGCGAAACTTGAATCCGACCTTGCGGAGTATTGCGGCGCGGCCCACGCCATTTCCTGCTCGAGCGGCACCGACGCGATCTTCATGCCCCTGCTCGCTTATGAGGTGGGTCCGGGCGACGCGGTGTTCGTGCCTTCGTTCACCTTCACGGCGACCGCCGAGGCGATCCTCCTCGCCGGCGCTTCACCGGTGTTTGTCGACGTCGAGGCCGACAGCTTCAACATCGACCTTGCCGATCTCACGCAAAAAATCTCCGAGACGCGCAACGGCGGCAAGCTCACACCGAAGGCGATCCTAGCGGTCGATCTGTTCGGCTTGCCAGCGGATTGGAACGGACTGAATACGCTCGCCGAGCGCGAAGGCCTTTATCTCATATCGGACGCCGCGCAGTCCTTCGGCGGCGTCTATCACAACAAGCGCGTCGGCTCTCTCGCGCCGGTCAGCGGCACGAGCTTCTTTCCGGCAAAGCCTCTGGGATGCTACGGCGACGGCGGCGCCATCATGACCGACGACGACGGCCTGGCGGAGGTCCTCAAATCGATCCGCGTGCATGGTGCGGGCGCCGACCGCTACGAGGTTGTGCGTATCGGCATCAACGGCCGTCTCGACAGCATTCAGGCCGCGATCCTTTCGGTGAAACTCTCGGTCTTCGACGACGAGCTCGAGGCCCGCGAACGCGTCGCGCAGATCTATGACGAAGAGCTGAAGGATGTGGTGGCGACACCGAAGCGCATCGACGGGCTGAAGTCCGCCTGGGCGCAGTACACCATCAAGACGGAGAAGCGCGCGGCGGTTCAGGAGAAGCTCGGCGCGGCCGGCATCCCGACCATGATCTACTACCCGAAGCCCATGCACCTTCAGGCTCCCTATCTGGCATATGGCAGCGGCGAGGGCTCGCTACCGGTGAGCGAGGCCATCTGTCACCAAGTCATGAGCCTGCCCATGCATCCTTATTTGTCCGATGACGACGCAAGGCGCATCGCCGCCGCAACCCGCGATGCGCTCGCCTGATCAGGTCCGATGACACTCCGCGGAGAACGTGCTAGTGCGGGTCCCGTGCCGAAGGAGCAACCCGACCGACGCCCCTTGAACAATATCTTACGCACGAGCGCCCTCCTTTCCTTTTTCGTCGCCGCGTCTCTCGCCGGCCCAGCCAGTGGCGCCCGGTTCGATGGCTGCAACGTCAAGCCCGCCTCCTCCCTCGTCGTCAATGTGATGGACAGGGGCGCCAAGGGGGACGGCAAATCCGACGACACGCAATCCATTCAGAAAGCAATCGATGAGGTGGCCGGCAGCGGCGGTACGGTTTACGTGCCGAACGGCACCTACATCGTCCAAGCGCACGGCAAGAAGCGCCTGGTGCTTGGAAGCAAGATGACGCTGAAACTTGCCGACCGCGCGGTCCTCAAGGCGATGCCGACCGCGGCCAAATACTACTCGGTCCTGAGGATCCCCCGCGCTAAGGATGTGACGGTGATCGGCGGTACATTGCAGGGCGACCGCAAGGAGCACAAGGGCCGCTCCGGCGAGTGGGGCATGGGCATCATTATCGGCCCCGAATCTGAGCGGATCACGATCGCGGGCGTGACCTCGCGGCACATGTGGGGCGACGGCTTCTATCTCGCCGGCGGCGAGGACATCGCTCTCTGCTCCGTCGTCGCCGAGCATAACCGGCGCCAAGGACTGTCCATCATCATGGGAAACCGGATCCTCGTGACGAATTCGACGTTCCGCGATACGCGCGGGACGGCGCCGAGCGCCGGCATCGATCTCGAGCCCAACAAGCCGCACCAGCGCATCACCAATGTGCGGATCGAGAATTCCAAGTTCATCGACAACGCCGGCGGCGGCATCATGATTTCCGGCAAGAAAGCCGAAGTCGCCCACGTGGAGATCCTGCACAATCTGTTCGAAGGCCCCCGGCCGATACTTGTGGAGAACGCGCCCCGGGTTCGCTCCACCTCGATCTGCGAGAACCGCTACGTGCGCAAGGAGGAAGCGGGCAACCAAGGCTTCAATACCTTCGCCGATAAGGTCGAGGTTGTCTCGCTGCAGATGGACTGCCGCGAGGGATCCGACATGCGGTTCGAGAAGCACCGTCAGACCAAGAAGAAGAACAAGCCGCAAACTGCCAACTGAGAAGCCCCCAACTGACGCGCACCCTCATGCCTGCCGCGCTATAAGACTTGGATGTTCAAGATCGACACCGTTGTGGTCGGCGCCGGCGTAGTCGGTCTTGCGATCGCCCGGGCGCTTAGCCTGCGCGGGCGCGAGGTCCTCGTGCTGGAGCGCGACGACGGCGTCGGCCAGGAAACCTCGTCGCGCAACAGCGAGGTTATCCACGCCGGCCTCTACTACCCGCCGGGGAGTCTCAAAGCGCGGCTCTGCGTCGAGGGCCGCCACGCGCTCTACCGATATTGCACCGAGCGCGGCGTGCCCCACCGCCGCTGCGGCAAGCTCGTGGTCGCCACATCAGCCGATGAAGAGGCGGCACTCCAGCAGCTGTATGAACGCGCCGTGGCGAACGGCGTCGAGGACGTGGAATTGATCGGCGGCGGACGCCTGGAAGAGCTGGAGCCGGAATTGCGGGCTACGGCTGCGCTGCTGTCGGGCACCACCGGCATCATTGACGGGCACGCGCTGATCCTTAGCCTCCAGGGCGACGCCGAGAACGCCGGCGCCACGGTGCAGTGCCGCGCGCCCTTACTCGGAGGAAGCCTCGGCTCACCCGCGATACGGCTTCGCGTCGGCGGCGTCGAAGCGACCGAGATCGAGACGAAGCTGCTGATCAACGCCGGCGGACTTGGGGCGTGGGATGTCTCCCGCAGCCTGGACGGCCTCGACCTAGAGAGCATCCCGCCGCGCCACCTCGCCAAGGGGAGCTACTTCGCCATGAGCGGCCGGGCGCCGTTCGGGCATCTGATCTACCCCGTCCCCGTTCCAGGCGGCCTCGGCGTCCACCTCACCTTCGACCTCGGGGGGCAGGCGCGCTTCGGGCCGGATGTGGAGTGGGTGGAGACACTCGACTACGCCGTCGACCCCGCCCGAGCGGCCACTTTCTATGAGGCCATCCGCCGCTACTGGCCGGAGCTCGCGGACGGGGTTCTCGCGCCTGCCTATTCGGGTATCAGACCCTGCGTCGCGGGCCCCGGTGAGCCACAGGGCGACTTCGTCATCCAGGGACCTGAGGAGACCGGGCACCCAAGCTACGTCGCGCTCTATGGGATCGGCTCGCCGGGGCTTACGGCGTCGCTGGCGATCGGGGAGTATGTGGCAGACTTCGTTCGCGAGGCTTGATTTCCCTCACGAAAATTGGGTTCGTTTTGCGGAAGCCACACAGAAAATACAACTTATAGTTGAATATGCGGAGAGGCACTAGTACCGAGCCCGCTTTAAGCTGCCCGCGAGGGCCGCAGAAACGCGAGGCCAAAAGAAGCCCCGCCGAGGGGGGCGGGGCTTCGCTCGGAGGGCTCCACTTAACCTTCGACCTCCTCCTCGTAGTACTCCTTCGCCTTCGCGAGGTTCTCCTCGGGGTTCTCCATGAACTTCTCCTTCGCCGCCTCGTTGCCGAAGCAGTAGGTCTTCCCCTCGTAGGTCGCATTCACGGAGCAGTCGGTTTCGACCTTCTGGTCCGTCGCGAGGCCCATGGCGCACATGTTGTCGAATTCACCGGTGGCCGCGAAGCCCGCGGTGGCGAAGCCGAGCGCCACGGCGCCGGCGAGGGACGCTGCGAGATACCTCATGGGGGTCTCCTTTCGGTTTAGCCTACTCACCCCGAGCCAACACTGAGCGAAGCCGAAAGTTTCCCCCCAGACACCCGCCCGCGAACAACTCTCCGTGAGCGTTCCACTGACACCGTCTGGCCTACGCTTCTCGACGTCTCGCGGAGCCGGCGGCGGCCTCCACCCTACGACGGGGGCAGAACGCGGCCCCAGACCTCAGGCTGATTGACGACCCCGGCCGTCTCAAGGCGCCGAAAGACCTCGACGAAGACGGGCGCGCGCCGCTCAAGCTGCGAGAGCGCCGAGGCGGCCGCCTCCTCGCGACCCGCGAGCGCGAAGATTGCGGCGCGCCACATTAGAAGATCGGGCTCAGCCTCCGCCGCCTCCCAAGGCAACTCGTCGACGTCGTCTGCCGCGTCGCGAGCCTGGCCGTCGAGCGCACGCTCGAAGGCGGAGACGACGCGGTTATATCGGCCGCTCTTCTCGACCAGGCGTCCAAGCACATCGAGCGGCGCGGGGTGGTCGTCCACCCGGAGGTCGACGACGTCGTCACGCCACGGCCGGCCGCTGCGGGTCGCCCGGACGACCCTCACCACCGCTGACCGCTGACCACGCATGTCGCCGCCGGCTTCCTCCGCCGCCCGCAGCGCCGACAGGAGACGCGAAGCCAGAGGGCCGCCGCTACGCTCGAAGGCGTCCACCATGGCGCCCCACACCGCCTCGGTGCGCATCATGTTCGCCACCGCGACGCAGTTGTCGCCCACCTCGTGTCCCGCTTCGCCAATGCAGGCGTCACCGGTGTACGCCGAAATCTTGCCGCCGCCGTCGATCATCGCCACCTGCCGGCGCTCCGGGTGCGGATCGATGCTCCTGATTGCGGTGAGTGCCTCGGAAGCAGTGAGTCCCGCCCACAGAACATCGAGGCCGAGTGTGCCGTAGGCGGGCTCACCCATCGACTGCGTCGCGATCACCCCGACGCCTGCCATCGCCCACGGAACGCTGTGACCAACAGCGAAGGCTTGTGATTGGCTTGCGATTCCCATCTCGCCGGTGCGGGCGTCGCGCCCCAAGATCGAGTAGGTCATGATCCTCCGCCTCTTTCTTCTGCCCCACTAAGCTGCTTGTGAAAGCGCCGCCAGCAGCGGCCGTTACTGCGTTTTGTCGGCCTTCGAATTGGCGGCGCAGGCTCCCTTGTCGGTCCGCCAACCGCACCTCTTGTCGGCCAAGCAAGACGACACGTCTTGATGCGCCTCGCAGGCGCCTCCCGTCGCCTCGGCGCCACTCTCCGATGTCTGCTGCTCGGTGCACCCGAATAGAAGCGGCGCAAAGAGCGCCGCAATCACGATCGGCCTCATTTTTCCTCCTCCTCTGCCTTTCTTCCAGTTCGCCTCCGGCGCCAATCAACTCCGGGGGTGACGTCGTTGCCTTCGGATCCACCACAGTCTAATGACGCCTTCGATGTGGGAAGCGATAAGTGGATGGGAAGGCTGGAGCGACGTCGGTGCCGCGGGCATCTGGCTGGTGACGCTTTGCTTGCTCACGGTGGGCTTGGCTGGATCCGTCCTCCCCGTCCTCCCCGGACACCTTATCATCGTCGTGGCGGCCGTGTTTCATTGGTTCGCGTTGCGGGAGGCGTCGGGCGTCGAGTGGTGGACCTTCGCGGTGCTCATCGGCTTGATGGCGGCATCGCAGATCTACGAGTTTGCGAGCGGCGCAGCAGGGTCGCGGTGGTTCGGGGGGACGAAGTGGGGAGCCATCGGCGCTCTCGTCGGCGCGGTCGCGGGTCTCTTCTTTTTGCCGCTCGGTCTAATCCTCGGGCCTCTGATCGGGGCCTATGCCTTCGAGCTGCTGTTCGCTAAGCAGGGCCTTCAGAAGGCGGCCGTCTCCGGCTTCGGCTCCGCCGTCGGCGCCGCGACGTCACTCGTGGTCAAGGTCGTCGTCGCCGTCGCGATGGTCGGCTGGTTTCTTGTGGATGTGCTCTTCATCGGGTGAGGTGACGTCGGTTCTAGAGAGCCCGATGAACGCTCGCTGCAGCGCAGGAGCCGCCGGAGTCTTTAGCTGGCCTAGGTTACTCCCTCACCACCTCACAAGAGCTGCGGACCCGTATCCCGCGGTGTCCGAGCCGCTAAGACTTAAATAATCAAACTGATGTAGCACTCGGATCAACAAAGAGGCGTAGTAACTAGAATGTGTTCGTCTCTCCTTCTTTTCTTGGTGCACGTCTGTGCTGCTGTCGACCAATAGCGGAGACGAGCGCCGCTTCGATTGGGTCACCTTTGCCTTCGCCAGCTTGGCTATGGCTGCGGTTCTCGTTTCCTTGGTTGCCGTTCCGCAGTGGCTATCGAAGCAGGCCAGGTTTGATGCTCTTCGGCTGCACGTAGCTGAGGTTGCCAATTTGGCGGGGGCTTCCGTCGACGGCGACCTGCACCGCAAGCTTCTCGGCAGCTACAGCGACGAACTCTACGCCGAGGTTGTGGCCCCCCTGGTGCGCCTCCACTCAGCGGACCCCGATATCTACTACCTCTACACGATGGTGGACAAGGGGCGCGAAGCTTACTTCGTGGTGGACACGGCTGCGTCGCCCCTCCTCCGCACGAAGCGGGAGCTCGATGCCTCCGGCTACATGGAGAAGTTTGAGCCGCGGGAGGACGACGACTGGCTTTCGCGGCTTGCGTCAGGTGAGACATACGTGACCCCGACGTTCGAGGAAGATGACTACGGCACCTTCCTCAGCGCGCATGCGCCGATCTACGACCGCGAGGGGCGCCACAGCGGCTTCGTTGGCGTTGACTTCGATATGCAGTACTACCTCGCTCGAGAGTCGCGCTTCGGATCGATCGCGATTTACTCTCTGTGCGCCGCCTTCCTCGTCGCACTGCTGACGGGTTGGCTCGTCACTCTCTACAGAGATGCGGTGCGGCGGCGCGTCGATGAGCTTCACCGGCGCTCCATCACAGATAGCTTGACCGGCCTCCTCAATAGACGCGGCCTCGCTGAGGCGATCCGCGACGATACGACGAGACCAGTCGTGACGAGCGCCGTCTTGCTGGTGGACGTCGACGGGCTAAAGCTCGTCAACTCCCTCTACGGTCACGGCACCGGCGACGTCGTCCTCGCGAGGGTCGCCGGAGCAATCCGCGGCGGCATCCGCGAGGGAGACCACTGCGCCAGGATTGGAAGCGAGTTCGTGATTTACGCGCCCGATTGCGACGCCGCGGAGGCGGAGGCAGTCGCTCAGGCGATCATCCGCGGCGTCACCGCTGAGGGGATGCGTGTGGTTGGGTCCAACTTCAGCATCTCCGTAGGCATATCGGTGTCTCCACAGCGAAAAGTCTTCAGCGAGATGTACCGCGAAGCCGGCGACGCCCTCGGGGAGGCGAAGTCTAGAGGCAGAAACCGCCTCAGCCTCTACGAGGCGGCGGCGTAGATTCTCCGCAGCCTAGAAACCAAATCTTGGAACCTAAGCGTCTCCCCCGCTAGGCTTCTCCCCCGCTCTCTCCTCGGATATGTTTCTGTTGGCCTTGGCGCTCCCCGCGAGGCCACCTCTGGTCCTCTGCACTTAGCCCCGCCCGGCTTCCGTGGTGGGGCTCTCTTTAGCCTTTGGGGAGCGTGGTCATTTCCCGCCGACATCCTATGTTTAGGGCATGGGTTGCTGCGGAAACGAAACTCAGTTCGAGGGGCTGTCCCCGGATTACAGGCGCCGGCTTTGGTTGGTCATCGCAATCAACGCCGCGATGTTTTTTGTCGAGATGGGCGCCGGTGCATTGGCTGGCTCGCGGGCGCTCCAGGCCGACGCGCTGGACTTCGCGGGTGACAGCTTAACTTACGGCGTGACACTCGCCGTAATCGGTTCCGCTGCGCGGGTTCGCGCCTGGGCGGCTGTCGTCAAGGGCGTTAGCCTCGCCGCGATGGGACTTTGGGTGTTGGGGGCCACCGCCTACCACGTCCTCGTAGCCGGCGCCCCGCGAGCCGAAGTCATGGGCGTCGTTGGGTTCCTCGCGCTCGCCGCTAACGTCACCAGCGTCGTGATCCTGATGCGCTACAAGGAGGGAGACGCCAACGTCAGATCGGTGTGGCTCTGCTCCCGCAACGACGCCATCGGCAACGTCGCCGTCATGCTCGCGGCAGCTGGCGTGTGGCTTACCGCGACGAGGTGGCCCGACCTTGTCGTCGCCGCGATCATGGCAGCCGTCTTCGTTACGTCGTCGGTCCAGATCCTGCGGCAGTCGGCTTCCGAGTTGAGGGCTCCCGAGGCTGCCTAGCTATTGGGCCGCCTGGAGGCTGCGTCGCCTCGCGGGCTACGGCGCCGAAGAGAACCCCCAGCGGCTTTTTTCGTAGCCCTTTGGCGTCAGCCTGACGCGCCACGCGGGCCAGGGGATCGGCCGGCTCACGAACTCCACCAAGCCTTCGGCCTCGAGAGCCAAGAACACCTCGTGCACGAGTTCTATGCCGACGATGGGAAGCTTCCCTACCTGAACGAACTTCTCATTCCGCTGCCGAAAGAGTTCCTCCAAAAGCAGCTGCCTAGATTTCTCTTCATTCATTGGGCGGCCGTTCCTTCGAGCAACCATACGACAGACTACTTAAAGAAGTTGCTGCCCGCGTCCAGTTGAGCAGCAGGAACAGAGCCCGCCGGACGATAGTTCTCACTTTAGCTGGCCCAGGTTACTCCCCACTGGGACCAGTTAGGCCCGGTACGCCACTTCCACAAAAGCTGCGGACCCGTACCGGGCCGCTACATCTCGGACCCGCAACAGACGAGCCACCCCCGAAAGGTGAAATTTGAAACGTCGCAAAACTAAGGTTTGCCGCGAGGAGGCTGCGGAGTGCCGCCGCCTGGCGAGGTGCGCCACAAATCCTGTGGAGCGCTCCCGCTGGCTCGCTCTCGCCAAAATGTGGGAGCAATCGGCGGCAGAGCTTGAGGGTGGAACTGGCAAGCACGACGGACAAAGCGCCAACGCCGACGCCTGAGCGACATTTGGATTCAACGGCGCGCCGGCTTAGTTCGAATTGTCTCAAACCCAGACCAGCTTCGGTAACGTCTCTGGGTGTTAACTGCTTCCGAAGACAGGGACCAAGGCATGGACAACCACTTCGATGGCTACGACGTGATCCCGCCCAAGGGCCCCGTCACTCTTTCGATTGAGTTGAACCCAGAAGAAGTCGAATTGGCTTTCGCGAGCGAGGGCGCATCGATCCAGTCGAAAGTCCTGAAGGCCCTCGTGGTCGCGATGATAAGCGACCCAATCAGTACGTGACAAAGAGCACTTCCCGAAGCCGACGCCCCCGGAACCAAGCAGATGGAGTTTCTGGTTAGCGCCGGATGCGACCTCGCCCCGGGCTACTACTTCAGCACACCACCGAAGCCGGCCGAGATGAAGGAGTGGTTCCGTCGCCTAAAGCCGAGCCGTGGTTCCGCGCGTCTTCGCATCGTCGGTAGTGCGCGATTTCGCCTGTCTCTTTCGCTCGCACTGAGCACGAAGTCTCGCGTCTGCATACCGTTTACATCCGCTCAAGGAACTAAAGGCTTCTTTAAGCAAGCGACGCGGAATACGTAACCTTGTCCGGACTCCCTTTGGCCAATTTTAAGCCGCCTCTGCCATCTTGCTCATTCTCATGCGATCTAGGGGCAGGGCATGGCTAAGTTTTCGACGTTCGTACGTCGCATTCTCAATGACATTTTGGTCATAGGGGCTTTTGGCCTGGCTGCCTTCGTGGTGGCAGACAACCTCGACCTCGAATATCTCGGACATGGCTCGCAGCCTGCCGCGGCGCTTGGTCTGGCGATCTTCGGCATCGGCGCCACCGTCTTCGCCGCACGTCGTGTCGCGGATGCACGGCGGGCCGCACAGCAAGCTTACCGGATTGCCCACGAGGATGAACTCACCGGACTGCCCAACCGGCGCCGCTTCGTGTCCGAGCTGCGCAATCACATCGAAGACGCGAAGCCACTATCACTGATGTTGATGGATCTCGACAGCTTCAAGTCCGTCAACGATCTTCATGGCCACCGCGCCGACGATGAAGTTCTTCGCGTCGCAGCGCAGAGAATCCAGAAAGTGCTCGGTCGTCGCGGCTTGGCCGCACGGATGGGTGGTGATGAGTTTGGCGTACTCCTTCCCAATACCGCGCCACAGGACGCGTCCGACATAGCGGTCGATCTTGCGGATGAGCTAGCGACGCCCGTGAAGCTTGCCGCGCTGGTGCTCCCGGTCGGCGTGAGCATCGGAATCACCACCTGGGACCCCACGACAGCCGCCGGCCTACCCAATGAAATTGAACCGATGGAACTGGCGCTACGGCACGCCGACATGGCGCTTTACGAAGCCAAGAAGAACGAACTGAGCGTCTTCGCTTTCCGCAAGGAGCTCGATGAGCGGCTCCATCAGCGCGTCGAGCTTGAAGGCCAGATCAAATTCGCGATTCAGCGGGGCGACATTTTACCGTGGTACCAGCCGGTCTTCGACCTGCGTACCGGAGACGTCACCGGCTGCGAAGTGCTCGCACGCTGGAATCACCCCGAGCATGGCCTGCTCGCCCCCTCTGTCTTCCTTCCCATAGCAGGGTCGACAGGGAATATTCGTGGGATGACCTGCGCCCTGCTGCGGCAAGCAATAGAGGATGCCAAGAGCTGGCCCGCGCCGCTCGTGATTTCCCTCAACATTGCCCCGCAAATGGTGCTGGATACGACGTTGCCGCAAGAGATCCTTGGGATACTTGCGCAATTCGACTTCCCGCCTAATCGACTCGAGCTTGAAATCGCAGAAGGCGCATTCGCAGCCCGCGTCGAGGAGGCCTGCGAAGTCGTCGACGTCCTTCGCCAAGCAGGCGTTAGAATTGCGTTGGACGATTTCGGCACGAGCTATGCCGGGCTGGCCTACCTCAAGGACTTCAGTTTCGAACGCGTGAAGATAGACCGCTCCTTTGTCCGCGAGCTTACGACCAGCAAGAAAGGCGCGCATATCGTTCGCATCATCATCGAGTTCTGCCGAATGGCGGGCGTCAAGACGACGGCCGGCGGTATAGAGACCAGGCGCGAGCTTAAGAACCTAACGGACATGGGGTGCGACTCCGGTCAAGGTGAGTTGCTGTCCAAGCCGCAGCCGCAGTCCACTCTGCTGGCCTACTTGACGAGCCTCGCCTCGGATCTACGCCAAGCGAGTTAGCCTTCCACTCTTCCCCAGCCGCTTCACTTGCGTGCGGCGGGCTTCCGCTTGGCGGTCGTCTTACGAGCGGACTTGCGGGCGGCTGCGGCCTTATTCTTCTTACGTGTGGCTGCAGCCTTGGCGGCGGTGGCCCGACGCTTGCGGGTTGCCGCTGCTTTGAGTGCCGTTGCGCGGCGTTTCCGCGTCTGTGCCGCTTTCTGGCCGGATGTAAGTTCCTTGGTCGCTGCCATTGTCACCCCCCATAGTAAAGCTCCGACCCGCACTATAGCACAGCCTTGGCGAGTACGCGTGCTGGAGATCATGGGTGACCGGACCACCGTCGACTCTCAGCCTTTACGACATTTCTGACAGAGAGACACCTCGCGGTAAGAAGTTTTCCGTACCCAGCCACTTGAAGGAGAGTGACGCGACACACGGAAAGGCGGCGCCCTATTGTATGCAATGAATTTCTATATTCGGCACTTCGCCCGGAACCATAAGGGGAGCGTCGCTCTCCTTTTTGCCCTTTCTCTTATCCCGATCCTCCTCGCGATCGGCGCCGCTGTGGACTACGGACGCGCGCTTGCCGCGCGCGAGCGAATGGCCGACGCGGCGGACGCCGCCGCGCTGGCCATCGGCTCATGGACCGGGCTTTCTGAAGCCGAGCTCGAGGCCAGAGCCCAGCACTACTTCAACGCCAACTTCCCTAAGTCATCGCTAGGCACTGCACGGGCCCTCAAGGTGTCATTCTCAGGTGACGATATCCACGTGGAGGTGTCGGGGTCGCTACCGACTACCTTCATGGGCCTCGCTAATATCAATTCCCTGGACGTCGGTGCGACCAGCGTCGTCACGAAGAAGCAACGAAATCTTGAGCTTGCGCTTGTCCTCGACACCACCGGCTCGATGGGTCAACGGGGTAAGATGCAGGCAATGCAGAGTGCTGCGAAAACGATGGTCCAGGACCTGTTCAAAGGCAAATCTGACTCGGAGACACTCAGGATTGGCGTGGTGCCATTTTCAGGCGCGGTGAATGTCGGCGCGGATAATCTTGATTCCGGCTGGATCGATACGCGCACATATCCGCATATGTCGAGTGTCGCCAAAGAGGACTTTGATTTTAGAAACGGCGAAAGTGCGCTGACGCTCTACGACGATCTCAGGAATCGCGAGTGGGCTGGGTGTGTACGCGAACGCGCCGAACCGTACGAATTGACGGACGACCCGCCCGGCAGTGCCGCCGCGACGAAGTGGGCGCCCTACTTCGCTCCCGACGAACAGGACACCTACTCCTCCAGCAACGACTACCTCGACGACGGCAATGCAGGCGCGTGTAAAGCGTCCGGCGGCTGGGGCTGGGGTGGCTGGGGCGGCGGCGGTTCCCCCGATCCGGAGGAATGCCAGCGCGATACATCAAAGTACAGCCGCGCGGTTGTGCGCAGCTCAAGCAAGGGCCCCGACTTCAACTGCCCGCCCCGCGCCGTGACGCCCCTTGTCGACAAACAGGGCCGGGTTATCTCGGCCGTTGAGCAGCTACAGCCGGAGGGCAGTACCGTGATACCGGCAGGGCTGCTTTGGGGTTGGCGACTGCTCTCACCGGGAGAGCCTTTTACGGAAGGGGCCCCTTACGGCGGCGAGAAATGGGTTAAGGCAATCGTGCTGCTCACAGATGGCCAGAACGACGTCGGAGGTGGCGGCAACGGCCACAACAATTCCTTCTACAACGCCTTCGGCTTTGCTGCTTGCTGCGGCAACGCCGGCCATCTGGGCTCGAAGAGCGGAAACAGAACGGAGCAGACGCTCAATAACAAGACATCCGAAGTGTGCGACGCCATCAAGGAGAAGGACATCCTGCTTTATACGATCGGGTTCCAGGTGCACGACTCGACTACGCAGCAGCTGTTGAGGAACTGCGCCTCAAAGCCCGACATGTATTACAATTCGCCTTCGAACGCACAGCTCGCCACAGTGTTTAAAGAGATTACGCAAGGACTCAGTGAGTTGCGCATCGCCCAATAGCACATGCGGGCGGTCCGACATCACGCCCCGCGTGCCAAACGCTGGCGATACGGGGGAGCTCTCATCTCCGCCGTCGTACTCGCATTATTACCAGTTGACGCGCATGCCGGCCTTGCCGCCGCGATCGGCACCTCCGTCGCCAACCTTGGCGCCCACCGAGGTCCCTCAACGAAATTGGATTCGTTCTGAATGGGGAAGGCCAGCAACAAGTATGATCGCGGCCACGGCGCGCCGGTTAGCTCCGAGAGGCCAAGGGGGTTGCTGAGAGATTTAGAGCCGCTAGCGCCGCCGGCCTGCGCCAGTTCGTCCTCGTCCAAATTTCAGATGGTCATGCTGCCAAGTTGTTCGGCGGCGATGGCGTATGCGCCGGTGGAATGCGAACGGCGCGAGGGGCACTCACAACCGCTGCGGCAGGCGCAACAAAGGCCCGAAGCCGAGGCTCCGAGCCTTTCAGTTGTCGCTCAAATCTCTTTGCTAGACCTACTTGGAAAAGGTCTGCTCGAAAGGCTTGAAGGCGTTCCGCACCATGTCGGTATACATCTCGCCGAGCTTGGTCATCTGAGCAATATGGGCCTCGAAGGCCTTCTTGGCATATTGCGACTGGATCTCGACGGCCTGCTCGAAAGACTTCACGCCAAGCAATTGCTCGAAGGTCCGGGTAGCATCCTCGAAAGTCTTTTTCGAGTAGCCTGTCATCTCAGCGGTCACGGCCTGGACGCCCTTGGTCACTTCTTGGTAGGAGCGGGTGGAATTATCCAAGCTCTGCTTGCTTGCCTTTTGAACTTCGTCACTAAATTTTTGATGCTCAGTCATCTCTGATTTCCTTTCAGGCGGCCTTTGCGGCCTATTTCAATCACCTTCTAGACTTAATGTTGCACTGCACAAAAAACAAGACCAGAATGTTGCAATGCAGCATAATTACGCGGCTCAAGATAGCTTGAGGTTGTGCGAACCCATTTTGTGATGGGTTCCGTCTGTTAGGCAGCGAGACGAGGGATGCTACAAAAGGCAAATAGTCCCCGAGGCCCAAGCCCGTATTGACCAAGATCAAACCTAAGGCCCAGTCTGCAGAACGTTTCTAGCGCCGGCCGCGGGGGTGAGGCGGTGCTCATCACCCCAATACGTCCTCGCTGAAATCGCGCCCCGGAGGGCTCAAGCCGACCCGCTACTCGATCCACGTCAACGGACCGTGGTGCATTACTTGACTTCGCGAAGAACACGTTTCGGGTCCACGGCATCCAGACTTCCGGGACCGCACCAACTAAAAACTAAAAACCCTTGATGGGCGGCACCAAGCCCACTTGCTGGAGCAGAGCGAGCGCGTCGTAGTTGACCCACGACTCCACAATCCTGCCGTCGGCGATATCGGAGCCTCCCTCGGAGCTCCCCCCGCGGGACGACATTGACAGGATTTTTTCTTGGGAGCCAGATGCCGGATCTTGATTATCACTTGAGCAGTTATAGCTCAGCAAGTTGTAGCTACCCCTAAAGCATAGGAGACCTCCCCATGTTGAAGCGCACCTTCGCCACTGCTGCTTTGGTCGCCGCTCTGTCAGCCGGCGCCGCCTTCGCCGCAGCGAGCGATTTTGTCGGCAAATACGAAACCACGGATACGGATGGCAAACCGATGGAGATCACGCTCGCTGAAGATGGCGCCGCTACCGGAAAGCGAGCCGACGAAAGTCTGACTGGAAATTGGAAAACTGCGAAAAAGAACGACAACGTCGCCGTGATCCGATGGAAGGACGGCTGGGTCACCCGGATCACAAAGTCAGGGGATGCTTACAGCAAGGTCGCCTTCAAGAAGGGCAAGCCTGACGAGGCAAAGAAGTCCGATATCACTAAGGTCGAATAGAGACGGTAAGGCAGGGATGGCGAGGCGAAGTACAAAGCAGATGCTGCGAGGACGCCGCGCCTTATAACTAAAGACTGCTCTCCGAATAAGATCGGGGCGGCAACGGGCTGACCCATTGCCGTCCTCTTCGCGTCGGCTAGGAAGATGTGAACTTCCTAGTTCGCGCGTTTGTGACGCAACTCGCTCAAGTCCCTTAGACGCTGGCCTACATCGGACCGCCTGTTGAAGAGCCACGCTGCAACTTCTGTCAGGCCAAGCGCTCCTCTGTCTGTTCAATGTCCCGCTGTCGTATGCGCTAAGGACGAGCCTCCAGCACCATGTTGAATGGCGTTTCGGCCGCCCGGCGGAACCGCGTGAACCCGCCATCGCGCACCACATCCCGCAACCGCGCTTCGCCGGCCTGTGCACCGAGCGCAGCGCCAACCTCCTGGGCGAGAGAGGCCGGCACGCAGATGTTGGTCGAGAACGCGTAGTAGACCCGACCCACTGGATTGAGATTCTCCTCGAGGCTGTCGCCGGCAAGAGGCTCGATAAGCATCAAAGTTCCGTCCGGATTGAGCGTTTGGCGCGCATGCGTGACGGCGCCGACGGGATCTCCCATGTCGTGCAAGGCATCGAAGATCGTGACGAGGTCGTAGCCGGTGCCGGGATAATCCTGCGCCCTTGCGACTTCAAAACTCAGGTTGGCGCGCCCATTTACCTCGCGCTTCGCGCGTTCGATAGATGGCGCATGAAAATCGAACCCGATGAATTCCGAGTTGGGAAATGCTTCGGCCATCACCGCGGTGGATACGCCATGACCGCATCCTAGGTCGGCTACCTTGGCGCCGCGGTTCAGCTTTTCAACCACGTCGTCAAGTGCAGGCAGCCATTCCGACACAAGATGAGCTTTGTAGCCGGGCCGAAAGAAGCGCTCGGTTCCGCTGAAGAGACAATTGCAGTGATCGCCCCAACCGACTCCGGAGCCAGTTTTGAAGGCCTCAGAGAGCTTGGGCTCGTCAGCAAAGACGGCAGAGAGGGAATAGAAGCCACCTGTCATGTTGAACGGGCTCTCGTCGTCGGCAAGGACCGCCGCCTGTTCTGGAGAGATCGAAAACTTTCGCGTCTCGGGGTCGTAGTTCACGTAGCCCGAGGCGGCCTGGGTGGAGAGCCACTCGCGCACCTGACGTTCATTCGTTCCGGTCTCGCGCGCAAGCTCTGACGGGTCGAGCGGCCCCTTTGCGGCAAGCATTTTGTAAAGGCCGAGCTTGTCACCAATGAGGACCAGGGCTGCGTTCGCGGCCGCGCCGAGTTCGGCCACCATCGTACCGAGGAACTGCTCGAGTTTTCCCTGGTCCAAACGTGTCGACGTTTCCATCTGATCACCTCCGCATTGACGTAAGGATTGTGAGCCGGTGCCCGCAAATGGCAGCGTTGACAGGGATCGCGTCCCTGAAATAGCGGAAAAGGTGCCGCCTTCCAACCGCGGGGATGAGCCCGGACATCGCACGATGTGGCTCAAATGGCGCGTAGAGGCGGCCGTTCGGCGGAGTGGGCCTGCGCCAAGGCGCATCGGTCATTCGGGTGGCTGGTTATGGCCCCGCTCACGCAAGGCCTCGTTAACCAAATTGGGCGGAAGATACGACAAGCAACGCAGCCCTGGAGGCCTTTCGATGGCAAGCACGCCCGAGCATGGGGACGAGGTGGAGCCCACGCATTTGTCCTGGCTGGACCTGCCTTTAGCGACGCGAGAGCCCATGACCGCCAAGGATGCCAACGAGGCCCGCAAGGCCCTACGGGCTCTCGACACCCGCACTCCCATACAGAGAATGCTGGGCGAACCGCCTCTCTGGCGCAGCGCCCTAGCACAGAAGGGCCTTGTGGACGCGGCGGCCCAGGCTGGAGGGCCGGTCCGCAATAGAACCGCCAGGTGAAGCGGCCCTTGACGCCGGTATCGGAGACGCTGTCTCCGAACTGGCCGGTGTAGGTGCGCTAAGAACCTCGCCCCAGACGTAGTCGAATTGACTCGAAGCCTAGCCGGGATCCCTAGCAACGGCCCGCTTCCTCGGCTCCCGTAGCCGGACGCCGGCCCCTGCCGTCTCGTCCGCCGGCACGAACACCACGCCCGCATTCTCCAAGATTTCTTGCAAGTGCCCCAGGGTGTCGGCTCTGGCACCAGCACCTTTCTCGAACCGGCTCACCGTGTTCGGCGGACGCCTGCTCTATCCCCCGTCTCCTAGTACAGTTGCGCAAATTGGGTTCGTTTTTCAGACGACACTCCTGAAGTAGCACACTCCAAATCTACAATTATAAGTTGTAACTGAAGCTTTTACGATTTGGCGTGTTGGAACGAATCACGTGCCTCGACAACCTCTGCGCATGATCCACAAAAACCTCAGGGAGAGTGTCGATGGCATCAAGCAAACAGATTGCAGCAAACAAATCGAATGCGAAGAAGAGCACCGGACCAAAGACGGAAGCCGGGAAATCTTGCTCCAGCATGAACGCGATGACGCACGGCTTGACGGCGAAGACCGTCTTAATTCTCGGCGAGAGCGGCGACAGCTTCGAGGCACTCCGCGCGGCTCTCGAGGAGGAGTATCAGCCCCTTGGTGCCGTCAAGGCGGAGCTTCTTGGGCACCTCCTCGCTCTCCTTTGGCGCCTCCGCCGCGGACCCCTCTTCGAGGCCGCAATTATCGCGGCTCGCTTCGCCGACGTTGCGGTGCGCGATGAGAGTGACGACGTAGGCCGCATTGAACTCGGCGACGCCCTCATCCACGACGCGAGCGACAACGACGCCCTCGGAAAACTTACGCAACGCGAGGTCCGGCTGACGAGGGAGGTCGAGAAGACGTTGAAGATGCTGCGTGAGCTCCATGAAGAGACAGCCGCGGCCGCCTCACCCGCGGCTTCGGAGCCCCGGCAGCCGGCGGCGTAAACTCATCCCGACGCCTGCCACCTGAGAACGTCAAGCAAGATGGCGAAAGCAGCAGCCTATGCGTAGACGAAGCAAAAGCGGGTCGAGGGGCGCCGCACCACGAGCCCATGCGAGCCGCGACTTCGTCGAGGCGCTGGAGGCCGAGTATGCGCAACACGGCCAGCGAGCGATCACAAAGCTGAGATTGAGACGCCCAGAAGCCTTCCTCCGCCTTGTGGCTGACATTGGTCACCAGAGTTCTCAGGCCGATGCGCAAAGCGGGGATGCATTCGGGAAATTGCTGGAGATGATTAGCGATGGACGCGGACGTGAGTTGGCAGAAAGCCTGGGCTGAGAGCAGAGACGACCCGCTGCGGTTTGTGACGGGTGTCCTTGGGGCGCAGCCGGAGCCGTGGCAGTCGCAAGCTCTCGAGGCCATCGGGAAGCACGACCGCGTCTCGATCCGCTCCGGACACGGCGTCGGCAAAACGACGCTTCAGGCGTGGCTCGTGTTGTGGTTCATGCTGACGCGCTCAAGCTGCAAGATCCCCGTTGCCGCGAACTCACAAAGTCAGCTGAGGGACACAATCTGGCCCGAGATCGCCAAGTGGCACAGAAAACTTCCGGCGCCACTGAGGGAGAAGATCGAAGTCCAAGCTGAACGCGTCGTCTTGCTGACAAGCCCCGAGGGCTCGTTTGCGGTGAGACGCACCGCCTCGAAAGATAACCCCGAGGCTCTGCAGGGTTTCCACGCCGACAACTTGCTGTTCCTGATCGACGAGGCCTCCGGGATCGACGACGTTGTCTTCGAAGTAGGCTTAGGTGCCCTCTCGACGCCCGGCGCGAAGGTTGTCCTAGCGGGCAACCCCACGCGTTCGTCTGGCTTCTTCCACGACACCCACCACTCGCAGAGGGATCGGTGGCACGCGATGCACGTCAGCTGCCTCGATGTGCCGAGGGCGCAGGGACACATCGAGGACATCCGAGCGAAATACGGCGAGGATTCAAACCAATGGCGGGTCAGGGTTCTTGGGGAATTCCCGACGGCTGACGATGACACCGTCATGCCGCTGGAGCTGGTGCTCGCAGCCGTTGACCGCGACGTGACGCCTCTTTCTAGTTACATCCCAATTTGGGGATTGGATGTCGCTCGCTTCGGTGACGACTTAAGTGCACTTGCGAAGCGACAAGCGAACAAGCTGCTCGAGCCGGTCAAGAGGTGGCGTAACAAGGACAGCATTCAACTGACGGCGTTAGTCGAGCAGGAGTATAACGCCGCGCCCCACGATCTGAAGCCGCACGTTATCCTCATCGACATCATCGGCCTCGGTGCCGGCGTCTACGACCAGTGCAAAGTGCGCGGCCTACCCGTGAGAGGGATCAATGTCGGTGAGGCTGCGCCCACGCGGGAGAACTGCATGAGGTTGCGTGATGAGCTGTGGTTCAAGGGTCGCGAGTGGTTCTCCGACCGGGCGTGCTCCATCCCCAACGACGACACGCTTATCGCTGAGCTGGTCCTGCCGACGTACAGCTACACCGCTGCCGGAAAAATCGTGGTCGAGGCGAAGTCCGACTTGAAGAAGCGAGGTGTCGCCTCACCAGACGCGGCAGACGCCTTCCTGTTGACATTCGCCACCCGCGATAAGAGCAAAGCCACGACGCCGTACTTTGCCGATATCCCTGAATCAAATTGGGCCGCCTAAGCGACCGCGATCAGTGGGCCGCGCTGCGGCGGCTGCATTCGCTATGGGTCGAAGGGAGTTCTCTTGCGACGCGCTCCTGCCACGCTTGATTCAATCAAGCCTCTCGAACTCAAGGGGTTTGGACGTTTTTGCGGAGACAAACCCCGGGCCCTCGGTCCTCACCCAGCGGGAGAAACTCAACGCCTAGTCCCTCGAGGGCTTTTTCGATCTTCATGAGGCTCTCGGCGTTGCCCCGAACTGTTGAAGCAGCTTCGAGCCTGCGGATCGTGGCCACGTGCACAGACGCGCTTTCGGCTAGGTCAGTTTGACTGATGTTTAAGAGAGCGCGGGCGGCTCGTATTTGGGCGGCATCAATCATGCCCAAAGAGTCCCTTGACTCATTACGAGCCGTTCGGCTATATTATATAGCATAATAGCTATATGGAACCGCAGATATGCACGCATTAGCCACTTTCGAGATCCCAAAATATCAGCTGCTGAAGCAGCAACTCCTAGAGACTTATGGCGACCTGGACGAGGAGACCCTCGCCGACACCTTAGAGGGAATCAGCGATCTCCCCGAGATGATAGCCGCCGTCATCCGCTCCGCGCTAGTGGATGAAGCCCTCCACGCCGGCCTCCGCGGCCGCCTCGATGAGATGAGGGAGCGGCTCTCCCGCCTAGAGCTCCGCTTCAAGAAGAAGCGGGAACTGGCGCTGGAGGCGATGACCGAGGTCGGGCTCTCGAAACTCCAGCAGCCGGATTTCACCGCCTCGACCCGTCCCGGGACGCCATCCCTCGTGGTGGTCACCGAGGAAACAATCCCCCCAACCTACTGGATCCCACAGCCGCCGAAGCTCGACCGCCAGGCAGTCCTCGGCGAATTGAAGCGGGGCGCCGCCATCGAGGGCGCCCAACTCAGCAACCCGAAACCCGTTCTGACTGTGAGGACGAAGTGATGGCTCTCAGCGACACCCAGCTCCGGCAACTCAAGGCGAAGCTCGACCCCAAACACATCAAGACGCGGAGAGCCGACGGCGTTGATCTCCATTACGTCGAGGGGTGGCACGCAGTTTCGGAGGCAAACCGCATCTTCGGCTTCGACGCCTGGGACCGGCGGACGCTCCTCAATACTTGTGTCTTTAGTGGTACAAGTGGGGGGAGCTTCGTTTCGGTGTACGCCGCAAAGGTACGCATCTCAGTCCGCGCCGGCGACGTCACCATCACGAGGGATGGATCCGGCTCGGGCGAAGGCAAGGCGCCGACCCGCGGCCAAGCCCACGACTTCGCCCTGAAGGCTGCGGAGACGGATGCAACGAAGAGGGCGCTCTCCACCTTCGGTAACTCCTTCGGGCTCGCCCTCTACGACCCCGAGCAGGCCGGCGTCCGCAAGACGAGGAAGCCGGAGGCGCCGGAGCTCACGACGTCGTGGACGCTGTGGTCACCTTCCGGCGAGGCGGGAACTGCCTTCGAGAAGCCGAGCGAATTCGCGGCGGCACTCCAGAAGGCGATGAGCGAGGCGGCCGACATGGAGGCGCTCTTCATGCTGTGGGAGCAGAATGTTGACGCCGTCCGATCGCTCAGCCGCACCTTAAGGCAGGATCACCTCCCGAAGTCGGGGATCGCGCCGCAACTCGTCGCGCACCTCAAGCGCTGCGCCGTCGACTTAGCGACGCCGCGCGAAGGCGGTAGCGGGAACTCTCAACCTGAAATGTCCAGCTCCAATGAAGCGAACCGCGCCTCACGCCCGAAGGTCGACAAGAGTGTCCTGACAATCAGCGAGCCGAAACGCGTCCGCTGCAAGGAGCACCTCCGCTTCGTCGCGAGGCGACCCTGCGTCATCTGCGGGCGGCAGCCCAGCCATGCGCATCACCTGCGCCACGCGCAAGGACGGGGGGTCGGCTTGAAGGTCAGCGACGAGTTTACGGTGCCGCTGTGCGCCATCCACCACAACGAGGTCCACCGCGTAGGCAGGGAGGAGAACTGGTGGCGGGAGCGAAACATCGAACCCATGGGCATTGCTCAAAGCCTGTGGCAGCAAAGCCTCCGTTCTCACTCATTCTCCTCACAAACCGCCGCTGCGCCAGCCTCTAAGAGTGATCAACGGGCCAACCTTGCATCCGATGGTCAGCAGCTATGAGAGACGCGGGTTCCGCGGTAGGCGCGCTATCACTTCAAAATATGGATGCCCGCCAAATGCGATCGCTGCCTGATTCCGCTTAGGTCGTCGATCCCCTGATCACGCTTCGCCTCTGCGCGTACTCGAAGTAGCATTCTTTTAAGGCCGCGACGAATGCACCTGCCCAAGCTGCCAAAGCAACCTGTGAACACCGGATGGCCCCCGATAGTTGTGTGGGCTATCTCGTGGTTAAACTGCGGGCTCGCGATCTACTTCCTGGCGATCATCGCCGCGGGGGTGCTGTACGGGCTGGGACTTCTGGTCAGTGACCTTCTTTATCCCTGAGCGGCGCCGTAGCCTTCTTCCACGCGATGGCGCCCACCCTCACATGTTGACGGTGGCCTTCGTCTACTGCTGCGCCCGCGTGGCGCAGATTGAGCAGAGCGGGGAGAAGGGCTGCCTCCACCACCTCTGGATCGTCGTGATGGTGCTGCTGTTCATGCTATATGGCTTCTACACTTGGAGACCCTAGCCGGACCCGCGAACCGTCTGATGCTCACCCCCGCACAAATCGTCTTCCGGCTCGGACAACTTGTTCGAGGTCAATGGGGCAACCGGCCCGTCATCGAGTACGACGGGCAGGTGATCTACCGATTGCCGCCTCCACTCTCGAACAAGCCCTCGTGTTTGATGTTCACGCAGCCAAAATCCGGCAGCAAGATGGCGCGCGGCATCCTGCGGGAGCTGGCAAGACAATCGGGTCTCCAGCCTACCGGCCCCGGGGGTGCCTTCTTCAAGGCTGGTATCCCTCAAAGTGAGATACCCGCGTCGACCTCAGAAATCTTCCAGCCATCAGGATACTTCTATCACTTCTCGAACGTGCCGACGGAGTACGCCATCCCAATTGATGCCCCCGCGTTGGTGCATGTCCGCGACATCCGCGACGTCCTTGTTTCTAAGTACTACTCGCTGCGCGACAGCCACCCGGAGCCGGGCGATGCCGTCACGCCGGAGAAGAAGCGGGCGTTCCTGGACCAGCGGGAAATGCTGAGGGAATTGGACGTGGACCAAGGCGTTCTACGTCTCGCGAGCCGAGGCGTCGCGGACATGATGAAAGGGCTCCGGGTGCGCGCATCATGCAAGGGTACGATGCTCACCCGCTACGAGGACATGGTCTATCGCAAGCAAGAGTGGGCAATCGACGTATGCCGCCATTTCGGGTGGGGCCGGCCGGCACGGGCCATTGCACGTGCCGTTGCGCCCTTCGATGTGTTTCCCGATGGAGAGCATCCCGACCAGCATGTCCGTCAAGTCCATCCCGGGAACTATAAGAAGAAGCTGAGGCCCGAAACTATCGAAAAGCTGAACGAGCTTTTTGGCAACGAGCTAGACTTCTTCGGATATCCTACCAAGTAGCCCCGATTTCGCCGGCGCGGCCAAGAGGCAATTCACGGCGGCTCGCCTGACCCAAAATTCTGCTCCCATGCGTAGAATGTAGCTTCGCTGATCCCCATCTTGCGACACCCCTAAGGCAGCCAGGGCCAGGCCGTCTTCTCACTCGCCGCCGCTGCTGCTAGATTTCATCTGAGACGAAGAACGGACCATCAAGCAAAGAGGGGAAACATAGGGGTGCTCCGACTTCAGCATGCGCCTGAGAAGGCTAGTCTCTATCGCGACTTTGCTCCGATCGTATGGAGCGAAGACTTGCGCGCTTGGTGCGTGTTTGATCCCAGCCTCATCACGGACATCCTGAAATCCTCAGAGTTCGTAATTCCCGACTACGCCAGTGGCTATGCCAAACTTGACCAGCAATCCCCGGGCCAAGGGTGGAATTTGGTTGTCAATACGCTGGAACACATACCCCTCGCCCATGAGGGCGTTCGCCATGTCGCGCTTCGCCGCGATCTTGCGCGGCTGATCGGGGCACGCTCAAACGCCGCCAAGCATTCGGCCGCAGCGCTTTTGAACAGGCTGGCTTCGTCCGTTTTTCGAGAGGCCACCCGAGTGGATTTGATCCGCGACCTCGTTCGCCCGCTGAACGACACACTTTTTGGAGAATTGATTGGCGCGCCACTGCCGAAAGCTGCTTCCGATACAGCTTCTCCTTCGCAGATTTTTGATCGGGCTCTCGGGCTTAATCGCAGGAAGCAAGTTCGAGATGAGATCGCCCAGTTCTCGAATACGTTCACCGACGCCAAGCTTGCCACCTCCCAGGACTATGCGATGGCTTTCGTCAGTGTCGGCTACGACTCAGTTCTGGGCTCCTTGGGGTCTTCGCTCGTGGCAGTCCTGAAGGAGGCGGAGGGAGAGCGGCTATGTGACATAGCCTATCCAGAAGACCTTCCGCATACTGGTGTACCCTACATAGAGCGCATCGCGGCACGCGACGGAGCGTTCCAGGAAACTGCTTTCGCGCGGGGAGATCGCTTTCGCCTGTTCCTCGATGCAGTTCCCGCGCGGGGCGCGAACCGAGGAGATGAGCTCTACTTTGGCAAGGGGCGGCATGTCTGCATCGGCAAGGAGCTTTCCCAGTGGCTATGGCGCGCGCTCGTCAAGGAGCTGGCGAAGGTCTCCTTGAAGGTGAGCCTTATCGAAGTGCAGCTGAGGCGTCGCGACTACGTCTTCTGTGTCTACGAGGGAATCGTGGTGTCATTTCATGGATAACGGGGTGCGCTCTGGTTGTGCTGAGATCTTCAGAAGGATCAGCGGGCTTGAGAATTCAAGCATGCATTTCGGGTGGAGCGACGAAAAATTGCTCAGCGAGCCACTGGAGTCTCTCGACGTGGATAGCCTTACCTTGCTGGAGTACGTCATGGAGGTCGAAAACGCCTACAACGTCATCCTGGACGAGGAAGAGGTGAACCACTGCAAGAACGTGGGCGATCTGGTCCGATTGGTTGCGACTGCGCGCGATGCCTCCAATTGAATTCGACAGGCGCAAGGCGAAGACGAAGGAATTGGAGAACGAGCTGGCGCCGGCCGAGGTTGCAGAGTTCCTGAAAGGGGACCGTGATCTCCCTTTCATTCTCCGGTCGCTGTTCTTGTCGGGGGAAGAACCGGTTCGCTATGCGCGCCAGAGAGTGGCGAAGGATGTGAATTTCTACACGGCCAGTGGCGGCGCACGACGGATTATCGTCACCTTCTGTAGTGCAGGCAACGGGTTAGGCGTTCCCACTGCATACTTTCTGCAAATGCTGCGCGAGGACCTCTGTGACGTATTGGTCCTCTATGACCGTCGAAAGCTGCATTTCGACAAGGGCATCCACGGCTTTTCGGATTCGCTTTGGCAAACCGTCGAAGCGATCAAGGATTTCATCGAGGCGAAGCGCTATGAGGAGGTCATCACGTTCGGCGCCAGCATGGGAGGATATCCGTCTCTGCGCGCCGGCCTCCTCCTTGGCGCGAAGCGGTCCATCAGCGTCGGCGGCATCTTTCCATGGCATGTCGGACGCATGGTAAGGGGGCAAGACACGCCAAGGGCCTTCGACCCCCTTTGTCTGTGCTTTGCCGGGCGCCGCACCGAAATGGTTCTGGTGGTGCCAACTGGCGTACCGCGAGACCTGTGCGACGCCGAAACCGTGCTGCGGACATTTCCGAGTGGCCGGATCATCTCGGTGGATACTGATCGGCATAATGTCATGGGATACCTGCGCGACGTGAGACTGCTCCGCCTGTTTCTCGCTGGCTTACTTGAAAATAGGTACAGCGAGATCCGCCAGGAACTGCTAGCGCTGATCAACAGCACGGCTAGTTACTGCCATGCCGTGGAGGCATCGAAGTCTAGCAGGCTTTTGGAACTGCAAACGAGACTTTCTAAGTTGCAAGACAGGCGTTCTGAGCGAGAGGGAACCAAGCGCGAGTTCAAAGCACTCCAGCGTCTTTGTTTGAAGCAGCGGAATCAGCTTGATGCTATTTATCAGAGCACGACTTGGCGGCTGACAGGGCCCTTGCGGGCGGCCTTCGCTACAGTCCGGAGCCATGTACAGTGGTTGAGGCGCTTCGCGGCGCAGCGGGGAGCAGAAACCGGCGACTGAGGGTCCAACTAGCAAAGCTCCTTACTTCCCCTCTGAATCTCCGACAGCTGCTCGCTCTCTCCGCGAAGCGACGGGGGCAGATATTACGTTACGCTCTAGCCACCCAGCACGGTTGCGAGCGGCATGTGGAAACCGGAGAGAAAAGTTGGTACGTGTATAGTATATCAGTGCGACCAGCACCTCAGGAGGGTCCTATGAGTCACGCCGATGTAAAGCTGCCGAGTGGGTCGCTGCTCGAGGAAACGTTGGGCGCCGCAAGGAAGGATCGTCAGATGGTCACCGCCGAGGGCAGCAGCCTCGACGGCTTCATCGACGGAATGAGCTTTCGCGAAGTGCCCACGCATTTGGATTCGCGCGGCAGCGTCTCGGAGATGTTCGATCCCCGCTGGAACTGGCATCCCGATCCGTTCGCCTTCGCTTACAGCTTCACGATCAGACCCGGCTACGCCAAGGGATGGAATCTTCACAAACTTCATGAGGATCGGTATTTCTTGCTACAAGGTGAGATGGAGCTGATTGTCTACGACGTACGCCCAGACTCTTCCACTTGCGGACAAGTCAGGAAAATCGCACTTACGGAGCACCGGCGTGGAATTGTGAACGTGCCAAAGTTTGTCTGGCATGCGGACCACAATATCGGCTCTAACGATTGCCTAGTGGTCAATTTTCCGACCGTGGCGTACGACCACGCCAATCCCGACAAATATCGCCTCCCCTTGGACACTCCTCTCGTTCCCTACCGCTTCAAGGACGTGCGCGGCTGGTAGGCATGGCGCCGCGCTTCAGCGTTCTGTTGCCGACGCACAACCGCGCCGACGTGCTCGGCTATGCGATCGAGTCGGTCCTGCGCCAAACGGAACAGGATTTCGAGCTTCTGGTAGTAGGCGATGGATGCACGGACAGTACGGCGGACGTCGTTAACGCTTACGCCGACCCACGGATCCGATGGTTCGATCTGCCCAAGGCGCCCAATTTTGGTTACGCTAACCGCAACATCGCCCTGAAACGGGCCAGGGGTGATCTCATCGCCTTCATGGCGCACGATGACATCGTGTTTGACGATCATCTCGCCTTGCTCGCCGCGACCATTGAGGAGACAGGCGCGGAGTGGGCCTACAGCCGGCCGTTATGGGTTGGTATCGATGGCGAAGTGATTGTCTACTCGATGAACCTCGAAAATTCTTCAGAACTCGATGTGTTCTTGACGCGGAGGAACACGATACCCGCAACTTGCGTCCTCCACCGGCGCTTATGCTTCGACAAGTACGGCTATTGGCCGGAAGATGCGCCAAAATTGGGCGATTGGGAGCTTTGGAAGCGGATCATAGAAGGAGGAGGTAGATCCAACTTCGCGCACTGCTCAGAGCCGACATGCTTGCACTTCGTCGCCGATTGGCGCCGCGAATCGTGGACCCCTTCCTCCCTGGCTCCGGAAGACAGGCTGATCGTGACGTCTTTGAGTATCCCGGCAGGCCGCACCGAACAGCAAGTGTTCGCCGAGGCCATCACGTCGCAGGATAGCAACTTCGTCTGCAACCTCAGGCAACAAGCGCGCAGAACAGTAGACCGGCTCGCTTGGCGGGCGGTGGTGTCGCTCGTTCCGCACAATGAGAAGATGGTCGCGGCCTCGCGGGCAGCCGAGAAAGCCGCAGAAAAGGAGCAGAAGAGAGCTTTGCGGCAAGCAGAGCGGCTGACGCGGCTCGAAAAGAAGGCGGCGCTGCTGGAGCACGAACTCGCGGCGGTTCATCGGAGCGCGTCCTGGCGCATCACCGCGCCGCTCCGCGCAATCAAGCGCGTGCTTTTCCGTGGCAAGACCGGCTAGGTCAGGCCTTGCTTCGCCCGGTTAGCGCAGATCGAGGGCGCACCGACGAGGGCGCCTCGACTGCCCAGCGGCGTACCGAGACCATTCTTGTAGCTTGACGGGTCTCACCGTCCAGGCCGGCCTTCGGAGTTCTGACTGACCACAGGTGATCGATTTCATGTCCGTGCGCAAGCTGAACTGGAGGCGCGGTGTGCCTCCCTCGAAGCACGCATCAAACTGCAACGGGGGCGGATTTTGAAGCTCCAGGACCAATTGGCTAATCATGACTGTGCGCTTGCCCGGATGCGAAACACTTGGTCGTGGAGAATCACGACACCGTTTCGCGCCATAAGGCCATGGCTTCGCCGGTAACGAATGCGCATACACGAACTGCGCTCGCCTTTATCGGCAGGCTGCATTGCCTGTGGGTGTGCAACAGATTTTCTTCTGGGAAATTGCTGTTTAGGCTACATAAAAATGCACTTCAGGCAGCCACCACAGTCGTGAACACCACGGACATAAAGGATTGGATCGCGCGCCGCCGATAGTCTTCTAGACTTGGATCTGCTGAGCGGCTAACAACGCGACAACGTGCCGAATGGCAAGGCTTGATTCAGAGTCCTACCCGCTGATTAGAAATGCAGGGCTATTTTTCACGGAAGCACATCAAACAGCGATGGCCGGCCTCACTTCAGGCAAGTCTCTGCCTAGCCGCGGATCGACAACGGAAGTCGAGTTCACTCCACGCGAGGACGCCTTCGTATGAAGCTCATTGTCACGGGTGCAGCCGGCTTCATCGGCTTCCATACGGCGAAGGCTCTGCTCGAGCGGGGCGACGAGGTTCTAGGCCTAGACAACCTAAATGCGTACTACGATCCGGCGCTCAAGGAGGCGCGCCTGGCGCAACTCGAAGCGCATGAGGCGTTCTCGTTCGTCAAAGCCGACCTTGCTGACCACGAGATGATCAGTCGAATCTTTGCCGACTACGAGCCGCAGCGCGTCATTCATCTCGCCGCTCAAGCCGGAGTGCGCCATTCGCTGACCCATCCTCAGGACTACATTCAATCCAACTTGGTTGGATTCTTCAACATCCTGGAGGCTTGCCGACATACCGGGGTCGAGCATCTCGTGTTCGCCTCGTCGAGCTCCGTCTACGGCGCGAACACCAAGACTCCGTTTAGTGTAAACGATAGCGTCGACCATCCCGTGAGTTTCTATGCGGCGAGCAAGAAATCCAACGAGCTGATGGCACACACCTACGCGCATCTCTTCCGTCTGCCGGTGACAGGCGTGCGCTTCTTTACGGTTTACGGACCTTGGGGGCGTCCCGACATGGCGTTGTTCAAGTTCACGCGCAACATCCTCGCAGGGGAGCCGATCGAAGTCTTCAACAACGGGAACAACGCCCGCGACTTCACCTATATAGACGATGTGGTCGAAGGTCTGCTGCGGATCTGCGACCACGTGGCTGCCCCCGATCCCAGCTGGTCCGGCGACGATCCGGCTCCCGCATGCTCCTCAGCGCCCTACCGGATCTACAATCTTGGCAATCGCAGCGCCGTGCCGCTGATGGATTTCATCGCCTCCATCGAGACAGCTCTAGGGCGCAGGGCAGAGAAGGTTTTCTTGCCGGCGCAGCCTGGGGACGTGCCTGTAACCTACGCCGACATGACGGCTCTCGAGGCCGACGTCGGGTTCAGCCCCTCCACGACTCTCGAGCAGGGCGTCCAGAAATTCGTCGATTGGTACCGCGACTTCTATAGGTCCTGACCGGAGGCGGCCTTTCGAGTGGGCGCACCTCCCGCGAATCGCCAGCGTCCGATGCAGCCGCTAAGCTTCCATCCTTTGCGTGCCACGTCCTGTTCTGAGGACTCAGGGGAGCCGAAGCCCATTCGAACTGCTGAGCCATTGCCGCCGAGCTGACAATTCCTTCGCCGGCGCGGACAATGTAAAGTCGAGTTCGAGGTTTCGGCCGAACACCTTGTAGCCTTCGGCAAAAATGAACTTCGTCACCTCGGCGGCAAAACAGCTCCCGGCCGACCGGGAAATCCCCTAGTTGGAACTTTGGACATCGGAAGCCTTTTTATCGATTGCGCATGCCACATGATCGATGAAGCTCGACGCGGGAAGATCAACTCTAGGCGGGCTACGCCAATCATTCTCCGCAAACCGGTCCGGAGTGTAGATGTCGATAAGCTCACTAAGGAAGCTGAATCTGGAATTGCTCTCCTTGCGGCATATGAAAACTGGAAAGTCGAAGGGTGTAATGAGTTCCATCGAAAAACCGTCAGGCGGAGGGACATCTGTCTGAAGACCAACGCGTCCTTTAGCTTGTTCCCGCTACAAGCTCAAGATCGTACCTCGTGAGTCAGCTCGTGGAGCTGAAGCCCTCCCGTCTGTAACAAGCGACCTGATCTTGCATTATCTTAGCCTCGTCTTTCCTCCTTGGATCACTGCTCCACCTCTTTCTCAAGCGTCTGCCGCAGCGGATGCGGGACCGCGTGCGGCAGCGCGCTGGACGCTAAGACGAACGGGTATATATATCGCCAAGAATGAGTATTTTTGCGTCATTCCAGATTGCCACCCTGGACGCTGAGTTGTTAGAAGCTGCCACATAGGCGCGCGTGTTTTGGTCTTGGCCGCGGTGCGGCATGAGCGCCTGACTGGCTTTGGTCTTGGACCTAGAGTGTTCTCGAGTGCATGCTGCGTCGCGCCAAGTGTACCTTGTGCTTCAAGAGGAGAGAGGGCCCGTCCTGGCCGCGGCCCATCGCGCTTTGCTAATGCTCCAAATCGGACGAGAGAGAATTGCCTCCCATTACATCACGCGCCGCGTTGAAGTGTATGCACGGCAGTTACCACCGGTCGAGGAGCGGAGGCATGCCGGCGGGCGCAAAGGCGTGCGGGCCGAAGGTTACCGAAGATTGCCATGTCGGCTTTGGCAGGCACGCTTGTGCTGTTCGGCTGCCAGTTCTAGAAACCCGCTAGCCGGGATGCCCGGACTAGGCGCCGCCTTTGTTGCAACCACGGACTGTCTCTGGGTTCTCCACCGCTGACGCGCTCAACTCCCCTATTTGAGTAGTGGGGCCTGTATGAAAATTGCCCAGCTCGGAACTTTCGATGTTCCAAATTATGGCGATCTGTTGTTCCCGCAGATTGCTGCGAAACGGCTGCGTCGATACGCTGATGCCACGCTTGAACCGGTCTCGCCTGTTGGGGGCTTGCCTGTGTGGGCTGATTCGCCGCGCAGCATCAGTTCTAAGACCTTTTTCGCCAGACGTCCGGAGTATGACGGAATAATTGTCGGAGGCGGCAACATAATTCGTCTTACCCCGTCTGATCTGAAAAATTACAATAAGGATCTCACCCCACTTCTTAGCTACGCCGATCTTTGGCTGGGCGCTATTGTGGAGAATGAGGTCAGTTCAACGCCCGTCTGCTGGAATGCACCTGGTGTGCCGGGCCCTTTGCCAAGCTCAATGCGCCCTTTCCTGCGCAGTTGCCTCGAGCGAGTCGCGTACCTTTCCGTGCGAGACGAGGTAAGCCGGCAGTTCCTACAGGAAATTAGTGACGACCTCGAAATTGCTGTGGTGCCCGATTCCGCTTGGGAAATTGATAAGTTATGGACACATCGACAACTCAGCGCTGCTTACAAGAATGCATTCGCCTCACGACGCAAAACCTTGCCCGAGCGCTCCGTCACCGTTCACGTCAATTCGCGATATCTAGCTGACTCTACCGCGAAGCAAATTGCCGCCAGCCTCGATCAGCTTTGCGAAGAGCTTGACGCAATTGCGATTTTGATCGCGATAGGGCCATGCCATGGTGATGACGAAATGGCGGAGGCTGTCGCGACCAGTATGACGACGGGTCCGCTCTTGGTGAATCAACCTGCAAGTCTGGAGGAGGTTACGGCAGCAATTGCAGGCTCTATTGCATATATTGGCTCATCGATGCATGGATTCATTGCTGCATCGTCGTTTGGCAAGCCGGCCGTGATTGTGGCGTCACCGAGCACGGTGAAATTTCCCGGCCTTCTCGCTCAAATTGGGTTGCCGGACCTTCTCCATGAGACCTGGGGCGAGGCGATCGACCACTTAGGGTGTCTCCTGACTCCCTATCACGTGAACTTGCTGCAGCAGATTCGTGAAACCCAACAGCAGCGCTTGGATCGACATTGGTCTAACGTTGCAGGTGTTCTTGTGGACCGCGCGATAAAGGAAAGAGTCTCGATAACACAGGGTGCACCGCTTTCTCGCTATCCAGAGATCTTGCTTGGCGTAACGGCAATGGACTTGTGGCGACAGAAGTTGGCCACCCAAGCACGAGAAAAAGAACGGGAGGAAAGACGAAATCGGACACAGCGAGAGTTGACTAAACGACTCCAGGTCCAGAAGGCGCGCGCCGAAGAGCTGGCCAGGCAGCTTGAGGCCGCCAAGCGCAAGGTCGAAGCGCTGTTGGCCTCCACTAGCTGGCGGGTCACCGGGCCATTGCGCCGCATATCCCTGAACGCCCAGTGGCTACGGCGCAATCTCCGCCGCGCGGCGAAATTGGCGAAGTTGCTCTGAATAGGTCCCGAGTATCTCGTGCAGCGTCAACCTCACCATGCGGATGAACATGCGCCGGCTTGCCCAGCTTACTAATGCATGCAGCAAGATGCTGGAGAACCATGCCCACATGGTCGCGCTCTACACTGTCCGGTACAATTCTTGAACCAGCACAAGAACCTCGCCGACCTGTCGCCCGCGATGTCGCTGGTGTCAGCGAGTGACCTTGCGGCATGGAGGGCACCGCGGAGTTGGGCGAGGCTGTGGCTCTAGATCCGGAACCCCAGGGCCTTACACGGAGTTGGGAGCTAATCTCATCGCCGGCCGCCGCGGCACGAAGGTCATTTGCGAGGGTTTGGCCAGGGTCTCCTTTCACGACGTACAGCATGAGCCGGAGCCGAGGCTGCTCGAAGCAGGCGTAGCCGAGGCGCCGCTGCGGCGAATCCTTCAACGCCCGAACCTGCCGAAGGACGTTCGCCAAGCGCTTCCGTCCGCCCGCGTTGTCTGGCAGAAACAGCTAAGCTTCTTTCTGGGAAACAAACGTTAGCAAACAGCGCAAATCGCTGTACGGCAAACCGGGCGCAAGCGCTTCCGTTTTCAATCCGAGCGTTGCCAGCTGACCTAGCAAATCACTGCCAAAGTCGGTGTATACTAGCGACCGCCCCCCCTTACCGTCGCCATGGTAGTGGGGCTCAACTAAGTAGTGGTCCTCCTCCGTTGAAGTATCCACTCGAGAGAACGTTTCTTTACGCATAGGACTTGTCAGCGGAATGCTGAAGATGTGCCGACCACCCGTTTTCAATACCCTGCCCACCTCGGAAAAAGCCGCGAATGGCCGTCGTACATGCTCAAAAATATCGGACGTAATGACCAAATCAAAGGACCCATTCGGATAAGTCAAATTCATGAGGTCTTGGCACTCTATGCCATTGTATAGCTCCCCAGGGAGCACACCGTCCCAAAAGAATGATTGCCGATATCCCGTTAGATTGCGGAAATACCTCCGAAACGGGCCGATAATACCGGGTTCATATATCGAGAGATTCTGGAAAGACTCGCAAAGCACCGCATTGCTTATGCTTGTAGCCTCTTGTGAGGCGTAGAATCTCAAAATCGCTTCCGCCTGCGCTCGGTATCGAAGCGAGCTGCGGCAAGTCGGACAAGGATAAGTCTCCCTCATCGGCCGCTCTTCTCGGAGAAAAGTGCCACGTTCCCCACAGATGTTACACAAGCCCTCATATGACTCCGTCTTCTTAGGTGGGCACCCCATGACCTGATCTCCCTGCCTATTGTTCATGGATGCCTCGTAATAGAACATAACGGCGCCGTACAGCCGAAGTGACATGCCACTGAGGTATCCTCCATCGCCCGCAGGAAGCCAACCAGGGCTTGGAGCCTCGGCTTCTGTGCGTCATTGACGAGTTCAGTCGAGAGTGCCTCGCCACGGTCGTACAATTCGCTCTCTGGCGAGCGGGCCGCCGGTCTCGGCGATCGAGGATTCAACTTAGTGAATCAGTTCGCTGCCGACTCAGAGGGGATAATCGGGGCGGGTCTTGCTTGCTTCGCCACGTTCCGTCTTGGGAAAGCCTTTGCCAGAACCGGAACTTGAAGGAACCTGCAAAGCCGTGGGAAGGCATTTTCATCAGAGACATCGAGCTTGAGCAAGTCCTCTGGACGGGCCTCGAAGTACACATCGATATCTGTCTCGAACGCCTGGCGTTCAATAAGTATCTCGTATGGATCACGAGGCGCTTTCCCCTCAGAAAGGAGTTTTTCCCTGGTCCGCCTATTTATATGAGCCTGCAGGCTTCGCAGCCAAGAACTTTTATCACGTGTCGTATATATAAAAAGCGAACCTTTGTACTGTGAATCTAATAATTTATAGTGTGTCCGCACTGCCCCTATATCAGTATATGCATCATAATCAGGAATGCATGCTAAGAGGTCAGCTCCATCTCTTACAGCTTGGCGTATTTCTTGATTGATATGGCGGGCACTCTCAAGATGAGCCTTCAGATCGCCCGGTGAATCGAACCCATGATGAATGGATCTTAGTCCTAATTCTTGCAGGGCGTGATGGAGGCTTGTTGTTCCCGTCTTTGGAAATCCAATACAGAATATCTTGTTGAAGCACCGCATTCGTTAGACCCTCCGGAGCGCTATCTTCAATGTTCGAGTACGTTCGTCAAGCGTTCCAGCCGGGGCGAACCGCCAATGATGGCTGCTTGTGGCACGACTCCGTGGGTGGTGATGGAGGGGCGCAGGGATGCCCCCGCAGGATCGACGGCCATAGAAATGGCATGATGAAGTAGGTACGCTCTCAGCTCGACGTAAGCCGTCGTCGTGACGGACAGAACGCAGCATGGGCTCCAAGTTAGGTGCGATGGCGCTCGCTTCCGAGACAGTTTGAGGGTCGCGTTAGGTGGTCCTGCTGGCGAAAAAGTCGACCGGGCGCCCCGCGTAGCAGCTCATCCGGTGAGACTGCATTCGAAGCCCCGGCCACAGCGATTTCACCATTGCGGGTTTGCCGCCGATCCAAGACAATTGCCTTGAGTAGATAGAATGGCCTGGTCCTAGGAAGTACTGAGGTAAACCTATGTTGACGCCTAATGCTGGAGCACTGCGCACTGCAACGTTCCGCGAGATCATGTCAGCCTTCCCGCCGAAGGAGGCAGATGTCTTATTCGATCTCGGTGCCGGGCCATGCATTTTTGCCAAGATAGCAAAAAAGGCTGGCTATGATGTTGTAGCCGTGGACGCTCGCGACGAGCGCATTCCTGATGACCTAAACGAGGTCCGTTTCGTGCATTGCGATGTGCGCACGTGCGACATTTCCAGCGGAGATGTCATCTGTATCCTGGGCTTATTCTATCATCTCGACCTGGAAACTCAGATCGACCTCCTAAAACGCGTCCCCAATCATGCACTCGCCATTATCGACACGCAAATCCATGTGCCCGATGAGATACCGGAGAATGCTTCGAGCCGCTTTCAAGAAGCTAGCGAGCAAGGCTACGAGGGCGCGTTTTTTACTGAAGGTAATAATCCCATGGCCTCAGTCGGGAACGAAAGGTCGTTCATACACACCCCGGACAGCATGGAACGGCTTCTGACAAACACGGGATTTAGTCAAACCGCTCGGCCATACCCTGATTATGTCTCTAAGTATGGAGCACGAGGATGGTTCCTTGCCGCTAAATCCCAATTTCCAACGCCCCTTCCTAGCGCCGGCTTGACGACTCTTCTTCGAGAACGTCAGTCCTAGCGGATCGTCTGTCCGAGCGTTCCGGATGGCATCAGTCTTCTCCTCTGAAGCAATAGGGTTGCCGCCTTGGGCTTCCTCGGCTTTGATTGGCTCAGGCATTAAAGGGCCTCTCTCGCTTAGAGGTTCTTGATGGCTAGGGGCACCCTGGCCTCACTCGCACCTTGGGCGCTCCGCTGGTCTACGGAATCAGCCACTCGTAAATGTAGGCTGGCCGTGTTTCTACCGTTTGCGGATTGCCGTCCCAGGTGTCGCCTAGACTTTCATGGACAAGAGCAGAAAGAATGCCGTCTTGCTCCCAACGCCGGTCGTCAATCGTGACGTGCGAATTGCCAAGCGGCCCCGTCATCAGCCGGTACATCTTTTGGGTTTCAAAGTCCGGCCCGCTCAAGACGACGGCATAGTATTTTCGATCCGCCGGAGAAGCGTAAACGATAATTGCCCTTTCATTGTCTGACACTATTTGCGGATAGACCCGCTCGGCAAACGGCCCAACACTTTCGAGTTGTCTCACCCGCCAGATATTGTCCGATCCCCTCCAGACGTGATGCAGCCTAATCCCTTCGTTGACTGTCGGTCGAAACGAAGCAGTGAAATGAACCGTACCATCAGGGGCTATCGTGCCGCCAGAGGCGTGACTGTGTTCTTGATCTACGCCGATGTTGAGAATTTCTGGAAGGTCGTTCTTATGGGCCGGAAGCGGCTCAGACCATGACGCTCCGAAGTTGTCAGTCTCAATGACAGTGAAATCAATGTTGTGCGCGCCGGGGGGAGGCTGTCTCCAAGTGACACCGAGAACGATCTTGTTGTCGCGATGGGCAACATTGTGAATGTACGGAGCTAGGCCGTCTGTACCTTCAAGCACTTTGACGGACTGTGACCATGTTGCGGGCGAGGTCAGCAGATCAGAGTATTCCCAATCCCTCCTGTGCGGATCGCCGAGGTAGGACCGATAGAACACCCGCATCCCGTTCGGCCCGTCCACAAAGCGTGCATATGTATATGATATGCCGTTTAGAAACGCTGGGGTGTGCTCAGAGGACCATTGCGTGATGTCGAACGGGTTCAGCGAATAGCGATACTTTGCAGACGTTGTGGCATGATTGTCGTAGATCAGATGAAGCCTGCCATCCTGATCGACGCCAATCGTTGCATCGTAATGCACGTCGATGAGGTCATAGTTTCCATTAATCTCGTGGATCTGCACAGCACCAGTCGTTAGATCACGCTTGCCAACAGCGAGCTTGTTGTAGTCGCTGTAGAACGCGAAGAACTGGTAATTGCCCTGCGTATTAATAGACGGTTGCGAGCCGGGAGACGTGTTCGCTCGGTGCGTGGAAAAGGCAGGGCCAATCTCCACGGTCTCGACCGGAGGAAGCTCCGTGACCACTGGCTGACATGATGCCAGTGCAAGCGCCCCGCAGAAGAACGCTTGTGCAGATGATCCCCTGAACATTGGCCCGCTTCCTGCGCCTACATAGCCCCGCACATCATAATAGTCTCCATCTTCGGCTATGTCATAGCCCCCAACAGAAACCGCTGTTGGACCAGTGCCTGTAGCGGGGAACGAGGCCGAAAAAATTGAAGCATTATTCTTGTAGATCGACGCGATCAGTTTTGCCCCAGAGGAGTGACCAGAGAAATAAACCTGTGCCTCAAGATGATGCCGCCCCGCCCCTGGCGTTAGCACACTGTTGGCGGCAACAAACTTCGCTCCCTCGTCAAACGCAACAGATGGAAACAGCACCTTCGTTGACTGCCCAGTGGGAATCCCGGTCCATTGTGAAGGCAATAATCCCGCCGATGACAAGCACGGCGAATTGCAGAACCGTCGCCCACTTGACGCCGTAGCCGCTGCCGTTGAATTTCAGCATAGGCTCTTGGGTGCGCTTCTGATCTTCCGCCACTAGGCGCTCCGCTGTTTTTGGTGTTCAATTCTTGCCGCCATGATCGGGGCCTCCTGCAATGAGGTCTCGTGATTGGTGAAGGGGTGCCCTTGGTGCGTCACTCGCAGCTTGGGCGCTCCGCTGGGAGTTAAGAGACGAATCGTTCGACGCGATTGACGGCCGGCGGTGTTTCTTTTCCGGCAAGCCAGAACAGCCCGGAAGAGACACGGCTCAGCATGCGGGGCCAACGCTCGTTCGGCATTGTGCTCATGGTAGCGAAGCCAGTCAGCCGCTCTCGGTCGATGAAGCCCCATACCGCATGATCCGCCGACACGGACTCTATCGCTTCCGCCAGCGCGGCTTGGCACGTGCTGTCGCGGTCGGGACTACTACGGTTCGGCGTCATAAAGCGCGCGATGAACAAAGGTCCGGTTAGGCCGCTGAGGGGCGGATCGTCTTGTTTGACGATCGGCGCTTGGGGCAAGGACTTATGCCAACCCTTATGCCCAAACGGCAGCGCCGCTAAGCCAGGACGCGCACGCTCCATTAAATCGAAGATGATTTTGTTCGTTGAATGGAGAGACGAAGGGAGAGCGCGCCGCGCTGCCACGATCCAGCGATTGGCGAGAAGGTCAGGCGTGATCCGCGTCTTGTTGCCGAGATACGTCCCCAACGCAAAGTGTGTGTGGCTTCTGGTTCTCAAGTAGATCTCCGCGACGGCCTGGTCTCGGTCGAATTGCCCGACGAGTTCGTTCACAGCGGCAGTGACATGCTCCCGCCCCTGAGGCGTAAGCAACGTCCCGGCACCCGCTTTGACGGCGTGCGCTACCAGCGCCGCGCCAGGATCGTCTGGCGAGGCGGCGACGTAATCGAGACCGGGGGTCTTGCCGGAGAGTTCACCGAACGCGCCCCGGAAATGCACGAGGTCAGGCATTGCCACGTCGCCAAGCGGCGCGCCAGCGTCCCGCGCACCACCGCTTAGAATTGCATTCTCTGTTGCGGCAGCGCGTCGTCCGCCGCCCACGCTCGGATATTCGCCTGGCGCGATGCCGAACCGCTCCATCAGCATCCCGGCCACGTTGCCGTCAGGATGGGGGTAGCGCCGGATGCAACGGCCAGACAGACCTTCGATGCCGGACACGAAGCCAAGCACGGCCCGCGAGTCGGCTCCACCTGTGATGTCGGCGATATAATACGCGCCGGGTAGGGCCTCCCGGAGCGCCGCCACGTTATCGCGGATCGAGAGGTATGCTTGTTCAATTGCCTCGTCATACTCGACATGCGGCAATTCCCGCTGCTCGAACCTAAGACCGTCTCCGAAGTGAACGGTTGCGCCAAACGGCACGCGGGAGACACCTTCGATGTGCGTGTGGAGGCCTGCCGTACTGCCCATGACGAGGTTCTCGACGCAAGGCAGGAACGACCGGCCGGGCCGGATGCCGTTCAGCGCCAAAGCCGAATGGAGCATCGCGAAATTATTGCCGATCAGATAGCGGCCGCCGGTCTCGTAGTAGTAGAGCGGATACTGCGAGAGAGGATCGGTTTGCAACGTCCCGCAGCCTCCGGAGCCGACGTATCCTGAAACAAAGATCCCCTCGCCGTCCTCGCTTTTTCCCCCTATTAGAGCGTGGCGGAAACCGGCGGGGCAAAACAGATAGCCGTCGAATATCTCGATGGTGGGACTATCTTCGCCATTGTGGCAGACGCTAACCGCGCCTCGCTGCGAGACGCCGCAGGGGCGGTAGCGGGCGATCCCGCCTTGAACGCCGGAGACCGAAAAACCTTTGCCGAGAACAAAATCCATGGCCGAGCACTTGGTCGCATTTGATGCGGAGGGTCACGTCTAGGCACCGTTGCTCTCAAATGCCTTTAACAGCCACAGCGACAGGGAGCTGTCATAGACAAACGTGGTCATGTCCTCGCGATTGTCGAGCGAAATATCAGCGCCGCAAGAAATGTTGCCCGTACCGTCCTTTACGACCACAGTCTGCACACTGCTCAAAGCGCGGAACGTAATTTCCATGCCGTCGATGCCGCCATTGATCGTATCGAGATTGTCGCTCGCCGCGGCTGATTGATTTGAGACGGCTGGTCTGCCCCCGGAATCCTGGACTGACTGCAGAATCCCCTTAAGCTGACGCAGTGGAAGGAGGGGGTTATCCGATGAAGAGATCGAAGTTCACCGACTAGCAGATCGCGTTTGCGTTGCGCCAGGCGGAAGAGGGAGCGCCGGTTGCCGAGGTGTGTCGCAAGATGGACCGTCATCGACCACAACATGCAGCGCCAGCGAGTTCACGCTCCGCGCCTCGGGGTGCATGTCTTTTCGCCCAGGTCAAACCTGGCACTCTCGTGTTTGACGTATCCATTCACAAAGAGTGTCAACTCGTGCGGCCCAAGAATGTCGTTCGATGCTCAACTCGTAACCCTCCAAGCTTTCGAGCCCAGCGCTCAACGAAAGCCAGTTTTCGATAGCAGCGAGGAACTGCTCGGGCCGTTCAGCGACGGTGACGTACTGCAACAGCTCCTCCCCAATCAAATTGTCAACTGGCGTCGACACCACCGGTACGCCCATACCGACGTACAGGTAGAACTTAAGTGGGTTCATGTTGCGTGTTAACTCCGTCTTCAGGTGGGGTATGATGGCGACGTCGAACTCTCTTATCCAAAGCTTCGCTTCCTCATATTGGACCACCCCTACGAGGTCCACGTTCGGCACCGATTTAAGAGTCCTCACCTCTGGGTTCGCATGGGTGGATCCAATCAACACGAACCGCCAGTTCGGTCTGGAGCGCGCCAAGAACTGTATGAGTCGAATGTCAATCTTGCTCTCAAGGTTGCCGGCATAGCCTATTACTTTAACCCCTTGTGATCGAAGCCTTTTTAACTGCATTAATCGTTTAGAATACCCTGTTTTGGCGTCCACCTTTGGGTCGATACCATTGGGTAGGAGGCGCACATCTTCATTAAAGATCGACATCGATTCTTTGATAGGCTCGCAGTTCGTAATCGCGAATGTGCACATACCCAGTACCTCCCTGTAGTGATCCGTCAGTTCAAGTTTCTTTTCCTCCGTTACATCTGGCCAGAATCTATGATCATCTACTATGTCGCCAATAACCAACCTAGGACTGTACCGTCTCAAGATTTGAGGAATAAATTTGTTTTTGGGGAATACTATAAAAGTTGCGTCGGTAGGATCTACATGGGATTTGGAAAAAAAATTGTCCAATGACGTCATATATTCTTGCCGATTTGGATAACATGCAGTCCTGTTACCCGTAACGTAAGTGAAATTGTGAACCTTGAGCTTAACGCTATCTAACACGCCCCACGACTTGCGAAGCCATTGGACGTACAGAAGCCTATTTTGGTCGTAATTCTCCTTCGCCCAGGTATACAACTCACGTGTGGAGAGCGGAAGCTCCAGAACGGACACACTCCGAATGTCGGATCGAGCGGCCAGATACTTCGCCAACATCTCGACTCGCCGCCCATACACGAACATATCGCGCTGCTTCCACACTAAAACGACGTCGGACCCTCCATCTTCGGGCTCTGAGCTTGCTTGCGCTTTGGGTTTAATTCGGAGGGCTTCTCTCCTAACTCTAATTGTGCTGGAGGAAGGTTCTACCGGGTTGGCACTCGCCTCCAATATGGCTGACCTCACCGTCTCGCGTATCGCACTGTAGCTAAAGTGGTCCAGGAAGTATTGACGCCGCCGCTGCTTTTCTTCCAAGGGCTCCGATCGATTGAGAGAGCTTTCGATATCTGCACTTAATGCAGCCCGTGTGGTTTCACTTACGACACCAGCCTCGAATAACGGTTGCAAGGGCGGAACGGAACTGGCCAAGACGGGGATGCCAAAGGCGAGTGCATCAGCGACCTTGGCGGGGAGTTGAAACTTAGCAATTCGGCTTTTTGGATCCTGCAACAGACATACTAGATCAGCGCAAGAGACAAACGTAGCTAACTCTCCGAAGGGGCGATTACCTAACAGTAAGAGGCGGTCGCCCAGCAATTCGCGCATACGTTGCGCCATCGATTTTTCTGGTTGCCCCACCACCAGCAGTTTTATCCTGTCGTCAGGTATAGAAGCTATCGCTTCGCAGAGTTCTGATAGACCCTTATGGGCTCTTGGCGTACCAGCAAACAGCACCACTCGATCATTTACTGTCAGACCCATGCCGCGACGAAGCTGGGTGCGATCATACAGCTTAGGATCAAAGACTTCTTCGTCCCGAGCGTGTGGGACGACAATCCCTCCATAGACCGACTGCAATGTGTGGTTAGAAACAAAGAGTCCGTCGCATCCCCCAAGGAAGTTGCTAGCATAGCGTGTCCAGGTATCACTATCGGGCGCCCGCCTCTCGTCTTCATTGGCTTGAGCGACTTCTTCTAATTCTATCGGTGTGTCGCTCTTAGTGAAACTAAGTTCATAGTCGTCGATATCCACGAAGAGCGGCGTGTTCCGTTTGCGCTTCAAGAGGTGACCCAAAAGCAGCGATGGTAGTCGTGGCTTACAAGCAATCACCACGTCTGCTTTCAGCCGGCTAGCGACAGTTTCTGCCGCATACAGGAACTCAGGGAAGTTTTCACCGGGTATCGGTACTATTGCAACCTGGGCGTCTTGAAGAGGTTCCCATATCACCCCCCCGAATCTTGGGAAAGCTGGCCCAAGAAGCATAACGTTGTATAATCCACTGAGCGCCTCAGCGATCATGTAGGCCCGACCAAGGGGATTGTGGCACACGTCCCAGGCAATCACCGCCAGCGTCGGGCGCTGATCGACGGGCACGCTGGGCGCAACCTTGCGATGCCGGGCAAGCTCGGACCGCCAAAATTTTGCCTTTAGCAAGCGCAGAGCTGTAGCTAATTTGCGCGGGAAGGCCGTTACTCGCCAGGATCTGGATGCATAAAGGGCTCCGATCCGTGCGTCACGCTCTGCAAGTCGGGATGTCAAGGTGTCTAAGCCGTTCTCTAGGCGCCGCAAACGAGACTCCAGATGTACGATTCTTGTCTCGTGAACGCGCAACGTTGGTTTAGCTTTTTGAGTAACCAAGGTGACGCTCATACTGCAAGTGATGGGTTCCCAACTGTACAAGGAACCTGCTCCTCTGGATGGTCGTCGTTCAGTCCGACTCCGCCAGCCAAAGGAGATATTCGCCGTAGCCGTTCTTGCGGTACTCCTGGCCAAGCTTGGCCAGCTCCTCACGGCCGATCCAGCCGTTCTGGAAGGCGATTTCTTCCGGAACGGCAATCCGCTGGCCCTGGCGCTTTTCGATCGCCTGTATAAAGGACGCAGCCTCGATTAAGCTGTCATGAGTACCCGTATCGAACCATGCGAAACCGCGCCCAAGCTGCTCGACATAAAGATTACCCCGCTCGAGGTAGCGCCGATTGACGTCGGTGATTTCCAGTTCACCACGAGCGCTCGGCTTCACCTCTGACGCAATGCTCACGACGTCATTGTCATAGAAGTAGAGACCGGTGACGGCCCACTTCGATTTCGGCTTCGCTGGCTTTTCCTCGATGGAGGTGGCGCGGCCCTGCTCATTGAAACCTACAACGCCATACCGTTCCGGATCGGGGACATGGTAGGCGAAAACCGTGGCGCCCTTGTCGCGGGAGGCGGACCGCAGCACCGTCTCGGCCAAGCCATGGCCAAAGAAGATGTTGTCGCCGAGAACGAGCGCACAGTGGTCGTTGCCGATGAAATCCTTCCCGAGTATGAAGGCTTGCGCCAATCCGTCGGGGCTGGGTTGCACGGTGTAGCTCAGCGAAATACCCCACTGGCTGCCGTCACCGAGAAGCCGCTGGAAGCTGCTGGCATCTTCGGGGGTCGTAATGAGGAGGACGTCACGGATGTTGGCCAGCATCAGCGTGGTCAGGGGATAATAGATCATCGGCTTGTCGAAGATGGGCAACAGCTGCTTGGAGATTGCCCTCGTGATGGGATAGAGACGCGTGCCGGATCCACCGGCCAAAATAATCCCCTTCATTGCCTTCCCCTCTACTCTACTGAGAGCTTCCTTACTCCTTCGTGGGCAATAGACCAAGGGTCGTCTCGAGCATTTCCGCCAGGCCGTCTTTCCAAGGCCGCAGAGCAAGACTGTGGATCCTGGCGAAACGGCTGCAGTCGAGCACCGAATAGGGCGGCCTCTTTGCAGGCGTGGAGTATTCGGCCGTCGTGATCGCCTCGATCTCCGGTACGCGCTCAAGCCTCGACCGGGTTTCCTCGAAAATGGCGCGGGCAAAGCCACACCAGTTGGTCATTCCCTCGCCCGCGAGATGAAACGTGCCAAAACCTTGCGCCGGCCACGGGCCCGATTGCACCCGCCGGGCCAAAGCCAGGATTGCCCTGGCGAGGTCCCCTGCGAAGGTCGGATTGCCGAACTGATCATCAACGACTTTGATCCGTTCACGTTCCCGTCCGAGACGCAACATTGTCTTGACGAAATTTTGGCCATGGACGCCGTACACCCATGCCGTCCGCAAAATGACATGGTTCGGACAACGCTCTCGGACCGCCGCCTCGCCAGCCAATTTGCTCTCCCCGTAGATGCCCAACGGCGAGACGGGATCGTCTTCCCTGTATGGCGTCGTCTTGGTCCCGTCGAACACATAATCTGTCGAGATATGGATCAGCGGTATGTCGGCGCCGGCACACGCTCGAGCCAAATGGGCCGCGCCATCGCGATTGACCGCGAAAGCGGCGTCCGCATCGGTTTCAGCCTTGTCGACATTCGTGTAAGCGGCGGCATTGATCACGATGAAAGGTGTCAAACTCGCCACCGTGCCGAACACGGCGTCGGCCGCCGTAATGTCGAGCCGCCCTCGATCCAAAGCGTGGCAAGGCAGCCCCTCAATGCGGGCTTGCCGAGCGATCTCCCAGCCAACCTGACCGTTGGCGCCAACAAGCAGAATGCCCGCCATCAGAGTGTCGCCGCCGCGCTTAGCAAGCCGAGCCGCTCGCCCGCGTAACGTCCGCTGCGGATATCCTCCCACCACTGGGTGTTTTCGAGATACCAGCTCACCGTCTTTCGCAGAGCTGTCTCGAAGGTCTCCCGCGGCTCCCAACCTAGATCCCGCCTGATCTTGCTGATATCCATCGCGTAGCGGGCGTCGTGGCCGGGGCGGTCCGCAACGAAGGTGATCAACTCGCGTCGGGACGCGGACGCGGGAACGAGCTCATCCAGCACGTCGCAGATCTGCCGTACGACATCGATGTTTCGCAACTCCGCCTCTCCGCCAATATTATACGTCTCGCCAACTTTGCCTTTGGTCGCCGCGACCCAGAGGGCGTGGGCGTGGTCGTCGACGTAGAGCCAGTCGCGGACATTCTCGCCGGCGCCGTACACGGGCAAAGGCTTGCCCTCCAGACCGTTCAGGATCACTAGCGGTATGAGCTTCTCCGGGAATTGGTAGGGACCGTAATTGTTTGAGCAGTTGGTAATGACGATGGGAATTCCATATGTGTGATGCCACGCGCGTACGAGGTGGTCCGAGGAGGCCTTGCTGGCGGAGTACGGGCTATTGGGCGCATAGGGCGAGGTCTCGGTGAAGAGTCCCTCCCGGCCTAGCGAGCCAAAAACCTCATCCGTCGAGATGTGGTGAAACCGAAAATGCTCCTTGCGGCTGGATGGGAGTTCGGACCAATAGGACCGCGCAACGTCGAGCAAAACATAGGTGCCGACGATATTCGTCTCGATGAAGGCAGCCGGCCCATCAATTGATCGGTCGACGTGGCTTTCGGCGGCGAGGTGCATGACCACATCGGGCTTCGCCTCCTCGAACAAGTGGACCATCGCCGCACGGTCGCAGATATCGCCCAGCACGAAGCGGTAGCGCGGGTTACGGGCAGCCTTCGCCAAAGACGCGAGGTTCCCGGCGTAGGTCAGCTTGTCGACATTCACGACCTCGACATCGGTCTCATCGATCAACATGCGGACGAGGGCAGACCCGATGAAACCCGCTCCCCCGGTAACAAGAACCCTCATGACTAATCCTTGTCGTGATCGTAGTGGAAGTAGTCCGGCAGTTCAGAGAGCTTAGGCAGTCGCTTGTCCTTCTCGGATAGGATTGCTTCGGTCTCACTCACTGGCCAATCGATCCCGAGCGCAGGATCCCTCCAGAAGAGCCCCTTGTCATGCTCGGGGGAGTAGCGGTTGCTCACCTTGTAAATCACCTCGGTGTTTGGCTCCAGCGTCGCGAGACCGTGGGCAAAGCCTACCGGGACCAAGATCTGGTTCCAGGCGTCGGCGCTTATGATGGCCGACACGTGCTGCCCGAACGTCGGCGACCCAACCCGGATATCCACGGCAACATCGAATATCGCGCCACGGGCCACCCGAATCAACTTCTCCTGAGCGAAGGGCGGAACCTGAAAATGCAGCCCACGCACAGTCCCGCTCTGAACCGAAAGCGCGTGGTTGTCTTGCAAAAAATCGATGTCGATACCGACATCTGCCAAGACTGCCTTGCTGTAGGTCTCTGAGAAGAAGCCTCGCTGATCTCCGTGCTTGACCGGCGACATGACAGCCACTTCAGGGATGGATAGCCGTTCAATATTTAGAGACGCACCCACAAGGCTCTCCTTACTGATACCATGCCCACGGGCACCCACTCTCCACGAGACATGCCGATTCGCGCCAACTCAGTCAGTAGTCTCGGGTGTTTCGGTAGACCGCCAACCCTCTTCTGACGGTCGCTTCGGCAGAAACTAGTTGACCTTGTGCCTTGCGGGCTTGGGATAGCCTGGAGAAGGTGGTCGGCGACGCCATCTCACCCCTGATCAGGGAGCTCCCACCAACGCTGTGCCGCTCCTGACCAGTCTCGGCGCGCCGTGAGCCACCTCAGCCCAACAGGAAGTCGCGCAACGCGTCGCGTGGGGCGACCTCCGCCTCAAAGGCACTATTTTTCCGATGCCGCCGAGCGGATTTCCTAGCCTCCGAAAGTCGATCTGACCCATTCATAGAGCTTACGCCGTCCCGCACCTGTTCTTACGGTGCCCTATTCCTAGAGGCGCGCATACTCACCACCAACGTTGTGAGAAGGGCGGCGGTCGGCTGAAGGTCCAGGCGTGCAGCTCTTCAATCCACCCCGCCCGACGCCGCGGTACACGAAGCCCGCCGCCTCCGCCAGGGCCGGCTGATAGACGTTGCGAAGATCGACCAAGGCATCGCCACGCATAACGGCGCGCATCTGCTTTAAATCGACAGCACGGAATTCGTTCCATTCCGTAAGCACCACGAGCACATCGGCGTCCCGCGCGGCGTCCATGGCATTGGCGCACCACTCCACATCCGGAAGCAGCTGCTCCGCATTCTCGCGTCCCTGCGGATCGCACGCCTTCACGGTAGCGCCGCGCGCTTGAAGCATCGGCACGATGATGAGGCTCGGCGCCTCACGCATGTCGTCTGTATTGGGCTTGAAGGTGACACCAAGGATGGCGATCGTCTTGTCGCGGAGCGAACCACCGGCGGCTTCTTCGATGCGCGTCCCCATGGTGATCTTGCGCTCGGCGTTTACTTTCTCAACCTGCTCCACGAGCGAAATCGGGCATCTTGCCTCGCGCGCCGTCCTGACAAGGGCGCTGACGTCTTTGGGGAAGCAGGAGCCCCCATATCCGGGACCCGCATGCAGAAATTTCGAGCCGATGCGGCCGTCGGCACCGATGGCATTCGCCACCTCACCCACGTCGGCACCAACCATCTCACAAAGATCAGCGACTTCATTTATGAAGGTGATCTTCATGGCAAGGAAGGCGTTAGCGGCATACTTGGCGAGTTCCGCCGACTCGCGGGTGGTGAAAACAATCGGCGCCTTGCGTAGCGCCAGCGGCTCATACAGCCGCGCCATGACTTCGCGGCCACGCGGACTGTCGACGCCGACAAGCACGCGGTCGGGGTGAGTGAAGTCGCGGATGGCAGAGCCTTCGCGCAGAAACTCGGGGTTCGAGCAAACCGCGAAGTCGACATCGGGTCGCAGAGCCCGCAGCCGCCGCTCGATCTCGCGGCTGGTGCCGACCGGCACGGTGGACTTCGTGGTGACGACAATCTCTTGACCGACATGCGGAGCTAATTCTTCGGCCGCGTCGTACACGTAACTCAGATCGGCATAGCCGTCGCCGCGGCGCATCGGCGTGCCGACGGCAAGGAAGATCACATCGGCGCCCCGCACGCCTTCCTCGAGCGACATAGTGAAGTGCATGCGGCCGGCCGCCACGTTCCTCTCAACGAGATCGTCGAGGCCGGGTTCGTAGATGGGAATCTGGCCCTTCTTCAGCCCCTCGACGCGATCATTGTCCTTGTCTACACAAATAACGTTCCAGCCGAAGTCAGCGAAGCAGGCGGCTGAGACCAGCCCCACATATCCCGCACCAATCATGCAAATCTTCACGGCAAGCTCCCCATAAATGCCTGTACTATAGCATGCTGTGACTACTCTCTAGAGCCTGCGGTTCTGAGCCGCAAGAACCCATTGCGCCGCCCGAGTCGACGTGGGATTCCGGGCTCTAACGGGGTCGGGGAGGGCATGAAGATCGGCACCTAAGCAGCCAGACAAACTTTCTTGGAGACAAGATTCCCTCTCAGGCGTGCTTTTGCCTATAGGCCGGGTACAATTCACCATGGCCGTGTACGCAAAGGAGCTTTGTCACGGGCGCTGCCGATCCTTCGCTCAAATTTTGGTGCCGTTTCGCTTCGCCGTCTTGCGAGCTGACGCACCGGCAGATGCCGACCGTTACCATGTACAACGGTCTTGCTGAACGAAAGTAGTCTGACTATGGATGCGCTGATCAAAACAACACGCGTAGAAAAGTTGCACCTCTTGTCATACAGCGACCCCGATGGTGTCGCCATTGTTATGCCGAGCCTAAATGTAGAGAAGGCCACCGAAACCGCAAAGATCCTGTTGAAGAGGGCGGGGATGACGACCACCGTCTTTATTGTGGAGGACACGGTGCGACAGGGCTTCATCAAAACCCTGAACGACACCGCTGCTCAGTTGCGCGTTCGATATCTGGCTTACGTTGCGGAGGATGCTTTTCCTGGAGTTGACTGGCTCCGAAGTGCACACGCGCGTCTTGAGGAGACCAACCGCGGCCTGCTTGCCTTCAACTGCGGAAAGTGGAGAGGGCGCATCGCCGCCTTCGGGTTGGTGCGCCTAAGCTGGGTGAAACAGCTTTACGGGGGGCCTGTCTTCTTCCCAGCTTACAAAGCGCACAAGGCGGACAACGAACTTACCGTCATAGCCCGCGTTCAAGATCAGCTTGTCTATGATCCAAACTGCGTCCTTGTGGAGATTGATGCTGATAAGCAGTTTCGGGAGACTGTCCCAGAGGATAAGGCCACCTTTCGCGAGCGTTTCCGTTCGGGCTTTTCCGGGCTCGCTTCGCTTGAGGAGTTACGGCCTCTTGCTGCCGAGTATTTTGTGCCAATGGATGTGAACTCGGCAGATCGCAAGCCAAGGGACGCATAGTGCGCTGGTTTTCTCAGAACAGCTGCCCAAGCCGCAAAGCATCTTCCTTCTTTCAACGGCCGTTGACCTTTAGCGAGGTGCGCGCTCTCAAGCGGGAGTCTAGAGAGAGTGGGCTGCAGGCAGTACGAGATAGCTTCATCCTCTACCGGATCGTTGGAGTCGATCTGTATCCACCTGTAGCCGGACAGTCGCGAACAAATCTTCAGTTCATTCTTGAACACGAAGAGGCGCTTCCAAATTGCGAAAAGCGCTACTTGGTCTACAGAATCTTTGACCAAGAAGAGGAGCACAAAATAGTCGCTCTGCTAGAAAGATTCGGAGCGACCTACACGGTCGTACCATTCGATCGCTCGGAGTACGCGAAGATCGGCTTTGACCTCCAATCTCTGCCAGAACCAGAGCTCTTGACTGGCCCAACGATGGATCTCTTGAGCGTGTCCGAACGCCAGCGCTTGCTGTTGAGTCTCCATCGCTCGAAGGCCAACTACGTCATTCATAACAACGGAGCCAAAAACTCAGTTCTGCGTGAGGGGCGCGGACTAGCAAAATGGGTTCTCCCATTTGACGGGAACTGCTTCTTTACGAATCAAGGCTGGCGTCAGTTCATGTCAGACGTACAGCACAAGGCCTACCTAAAATACTTTGTGGTGCCCATGACACGCGCTGCCTCGAACGAGGATCTCCTCTCGGAGCGGGTCGAGTGTGACCAGAGTGAAGAGCCGCAGCTCGTGTTCCGGAAGGATGCCGCTGAAAGTTTTGATGAAGACTTTGCTTACGGGAGACACTCAAACGTCGAGCTATTTTGGCGGCTTCAGGTCGCTGGCGAGTGGGACCACTATAAGGATGATGCGTGGGATCAACAGCGTCGAGCTCTGTCCGAAGAAGCACGACAATTCGGAGTCGCCGGCTGGGTTGCTCGCCTATCCTCAGGGATGGCAGATCAGGAGATTGAGGACAAGCGAGATGTGGAGCAGCGTAGTTTAGCGCGCACAAGCGCCATTCTTTCAACACTGCATGCCCTTGACGCGTCAGTTGCCGGAGCATCGAAAGAGACGTTGGTAAGCGCTAGAGAATTGGTCTTGGATCAGGAAAGGCGATCTTCAGACCCTAAGATTTCACACTTGATTGACCTAATACAGCAAACGGCTGAGCAGGCCTTAAGTCGTGGACCGTATTCGGTGGTCGACAAGACGACTCTCCCGCCGAGTGGGTGTGCGCAAGACTACTGGCATCCGGCCCCCTACTGGTGGCCAAACCCCGATACCCCCGACGGTCTCCCCTACGTCCGAAGGGATGGTGAGAGAATAGCCGGTACGAGCTTGTTCGAGCCTGAGAGCGACAAATATGACCGGAGCCGCCTCCAGCGTGTCTTCGATGACTCATTTGTTCTAGCAATGGCGTGGCAGCTCACCGGTAATCAGGTCTTCGCTGACCACGCCGCCAATATTTTCAGGAGGTTTTTTATAGCTGAAGAGAGTCGCATGAACCCGCACTTGGTCTATAGCCAGGTTCGTGCCGGATACAATGGCAATCTTGGATACTCGTCAGGCATTATCGAGATGAAGGACTTGTACTTCTACCTCGATGCGGTTCGGATCCTTGACCGTGCAGGAAGTATCAGCCGGAGAGAGGTCGAGGCATTCTCTGCGTGGCTAGACGCTTATCTGTCTTGGCTCATGGACTCCAAGCAAGGCAGGAAGGAAAGAGCGGCGAAGAATAACCACGGTACCTGTTATGACTTGCAGGTAGCCGCAATCGCTTCTTTCTTGGGCCGAAAAGAGACGCTGTACGAGACGCTCGCCCGAGCACAGTCAAGGATAGGGTCTCACTTCGCGGCTGACGGCTCACAGCCCCATGAACTCCAACGCAAAACGACGCAGCATTATTGTTGCTTCAATCTCCAAAGTTGGATCAATCTTTCTGAGCTCGCGATGCGGTGGAACGTCAATTTTTGGACTTACAACCCTCCTAGGGGCGGCAGCCTTAAGAGAGGTGTCCGCTGGTTCCTTGGTTTCAGGCAGAGCGGCTGGCCGTTCCCACAAAATGATGCCTTCGACGAGGATCGCTTCCTACCGATCTGTTTTGCGGCTCGCGATCGGATCGGAGATCCGGGTCCTACCAGGCTTCCGGAAACTGCTTACGAAGCGAAGCCGGTGTTTAATCCTCACGATGGTGTGAGGCCATTTTGGAACATCGGGAGCTTTGGCTCACTGTAGATGCCGTTATTATTTTTATGGGGAGCCAGAAGGAGGCAGGCTCGGCGCGAGATGCAGGGGCTTTAGATCGTTCTGCAAAGCGGCAGATTTGTCGAGGCAAAGCTGGACCGCCTTTATTCGATCATTTGCATGGCGGATGTGGCCATGGCCTTGGCGACTGCGACTACCTAATGCCGACCTGCCGACCTGCCGAAGGTCACAATTGCGCAGGCGGCCGTTTCGCAAGGCAATATACGGAGAGACCGAAGGGAAGATCCAGACCCTTGCGTATGGCCCACACCTCAGAATCGAGAACGCTCTTGAAGAGTGCATTCACCGGACGCGGCATCAGACCGCTTTGCTTGCGCGCCGGTTGCTCCTTTGAGTTTCGGCGCACGAGCTTCTTGCTGAGGCGAACCGAGGCGGCGACAGGAAAGAGAACGGAATTAAAGTAGCCGCACCGCAAGACCTCGACCGAGGGGGGAAATGCGCGCTTGAGCTCACGCGCGGTGTAGCGACGAAAATGGTGCAGAGCGACATCATGCTCGGAGAAGAGCCATTGGTAAGCCGGTACCGTGGCGAAGAGGAGGCCGCCGGGCTTCAGGTGCTGAGCCATCCAGCTTAAGGCTCCCCTGTCATCCTCGATGTGCTCCACCACATCCATGGCGACGATAACGTCGTAGGTCTCTTTGAGATCGAACGGGATGGGATCGCCCATGACGTTCCTGATCCCGCCGATTTTCCTAAGCGCCTCCAGGCCGACGTCGCTGATTTCAATGACATCGACTTGGCCAAACTCCAGCAAGGCGGGCACATTCTGGCCTACGCCGGCTCCCACCTCCAGGAGCTTGAGATCTTTGCGGCCGCCTCCGGACTGCCGCAACATTGAGCTCAGCAGATTCCGGCGCCCCTTCTTGAGCCAGCTCTCGCTTTCGCGCTGATAGTCCCTGTATGCGGCTGCGTCCATATCGCGTTCCGGGAGCGTGCCCCCCTCGTTCCGTTCTGCAGGTCGCGCTGGCGGACGTACCGCCGTGAAGGCGGTAATCCCCCTTGCGCTTGGTCACCGTGGCGCTCTCTTAGGCCCTAAGGTTCGTCCCGTCCAGAGCGGCCTTCTGGCGTTCGAGGGGGCTCGATGCTAACCATGCCCCGACCGCCTTTGGCGTCGGGCAGCAGCAAGTCAAACTGAAAACAATGCGGCCTTGGGTTCACACGCTCTCGAGGGCTTGGCTGTGAAGGAAAAGCTCCTGACAGAGCAGCGCCTGCGCTTCATCGGGTGGGCGATCACGGCGCTCGCTCTCGCCCTCATCGGCTGGAGCATATCAACCTCCGACTTTTTGGAGACGGACGCATGGCGGGATCCTGCGGTCCTGGTTGGAGTTTTTGCCTCTGCCGCGATCTTCACCGTTTGTCTCTGCCTCATATTCGCAGGATGGTACCTCGTGATCATGAGCATTTCGCAGGTTCCTATTTCCTGGCGCGAAGGCTTCTGCATCTACGCGATCTCGCAGATCTACAAATATGTCCCATCAAACGTAGTCCACCATATCGGGCGGTACTACATGCTCCGCCAACGTGGCGTCGACCACAGGGCTGCAGCGTGGGGTTTTCTCACGGAGGTGGTGCTGATCCTAATCGCCTCCACCCTCGTGGCGCTACTTTTTGGCGCGCCGCTGGTGCGCAATGCAGTGGCGGACTTGAGTAGCAGCACCAGCCTTCTGCTCTTGGTGGTTGGCGCTCTGATCTTGGTCGTCGGCGCGGGTATTGCCGCCCTCCTCCTTGGACGAAGAGAGACCCTGCAGAGCTTCCTCAGCCCTTTCTTCCGGGCGCGGGTTCTCCAAGCAAGCATCGCGGCGCTGCTTCTGCATATCGGCGCCCGCGTGGTCGGAGGCGTGGCTCTTTGGTGGCTCGCGATGCCTGTGCTCGGTCCCGGCGAGCTTGCCCTAGGCGGTGCCATTGCCGTGTGGGCCGCTGCCTGGACTTTGGGCTATATCACCCCCGGGGCGACAGCCGGGTTGGGGGTCCGCGAGGCGATCATGATGGCTGCCTTGGTGGCATTAACGATACCTGTCTCAGAGGCAACCCTTCTTGCGTTAGCCTTCCGGGTCGCCACCACCTTGGGCGATCTTCTCTTTGCCGCAATGGGCTGGCTCGTGCAACGCTTCGTTCCGGTTCCCGTGAAGCCATCGCACCATTCGGAGTCATGAGACCTGACGCCCTCCCGAGATAAGCGTAGCTCTGCGGTTTCGCCCTTCTTCGTCGTCGGCTGCGGGCGATCGGGAACCACGCTGCTGCGCACCATGCTCAATCGTCACTCTCAAGTCGCCATCCCTCTGGAGTCTCTGTTCATCGTCGACTACCTACGCGCCTCGCAGAACATCGATCGCAGACGGCTGTTCGCGATGCTGGTCCGAGAGTACGAGCTAGAAGAATGGGGCGTGGATGTCCGCGCCAGCGATCTCACCGAAGCCGGGGACGCCCGCGAGGCGATCGAGAAGTTGCACGATCTATATCTCGCCAAGGTCGGCAAGACAATCTGGGGACAGAAGACACCGCGCTTCGTGCGATACGGCGCCCTCCTCAAGAGGGCATGGCCGCACGCCAAGTTTGTCAATGTCGTGCGGGACCCGCGGGCTGTCGTATCATCGCTGATCCGCTCAGACGTGCATCGGAGCAACGCTTTCTTCGCGGCGTTGCGGTGGTTGAAGGACGTAACCGCAGGCTTTGATCTGCAGGACCGCTTTCCCGACGATGTCCTTCTCGTCCGGTATGAGGATCTGGTGCGAGACCCTGAACCGGTGCTCAGGAAGGTATGCGGGCATCTCGGCATCGCCTACGAGGCGGGCATGGCGGCTCCGAAGGGCAACGAGATGCGCGAGTACGGATCCTGGTACAGCCAAGCTCACGCGCTTCTCGACAAGCCGCCGGACCCGGATCGCATCGACCTCTGGCGCACGCAGCTCTCGCCACGCCAACTCAGCCTCATAGAAAGTATATGCGGCGAGCCTATGGGGCGCCTCGGCTATGATCGCACCCAGCCGGAGGCCGCGATAAACAAATCCTATGTCGCGGCCCTTCTGGCCGATCGCGCCGTCGGTTTCGTGTCTCAAATTGTCAAGGCGCAACGGGACCGGCGCGGCTATCTCAAGTCAGTGGCGCGCCGGAAGATCGCTATGCTTGGTGTTCGCGGGATGATTCTCGAGAGCCGATGGTCCAGCAAGCGGTAGCTGCTTACTTCCTCGTGTCCCAAACGATGATCCCGCGGCCCCTTCGATCAAGCTGCGTAATGTGCCTCGTATAAAGCTCATCTAGCCGGCGCACAGTCCTTGGGTAACTTTTGAGCCGCTTATGCGTGAAGGCTACAATCAAAAAGTCGTGGCCATCGATCTCGTCGATCTTTTCTCGAAACTTTTGCGCGGACAACTTCTCGTAAGATGGCCGTATCTTGTCCTCGACCCTCACCCCTCCCTTGCTCATCTTCGGCAAATAGTAGTTGAGCGTGCCAGTATGATTGGCTTCATACAGGACATAGCTTTCGCTTGGATTTCCGCGAACCGTATTCACCACGAGCTGAGCTATACCGCGATAATCTTCGTTGATCAGAGATGCAGCTTGGCGACCCCCTGGAGCCGCTATCGCGAGGGCCACGACGATGGCGTAAATCAACGAATACCGGACGTAGTGACGTGCCGGATCAAGCGCCTTAATCTTTGAGAGAAGCTTTTTGGCAGACAGAAAGATGTTCTCCACAGCAAGCAGCGTCATGACAGCGAGGGGTGGCGCACAGAAAATGAAATATCGCGCGCTGTATCTTTCTGCGTGAGCCACAAGAAACAGCAAGAATGCCATGACACAGGGCACAAAGGCCCAGATGACAACGTAGAGTGTGAAGTAGCCACGGTCCTCAGCGCCCCGTCCATCGTATCGATAGACGGCCCACACGCCCTGGATTGTCAGAAGGATCAACACTGCCGCCACGGCTACTGGCGCTAGGGCGCCGAGGTCTGCCCCGCCAAATGTCGGGTCTATCACGTAGTCAGAGAAAATTGTCCACGGGTCAGCTGAAGGGAAATCTGCGCTGTAGGTACCGCGCTCCTCAAACTGAGCGTAGCGATACGCCATTGCCCAGCCCCAGCTAAAGAGAAGCAAGACCACCGGAACAACACTAATCAACGCAGCCTTTGCGGTCTCGGCAATGGCGCTCAAATGCGGCTTAATCGTAAGAAGATAGATCAGAAGAAAGAGACCCTGCGCGCCTAGGAAGAAGACGTTGTAGTAGTGCGTCATGATTAGGCCAGCGTTCGCCAGCGTCAGCCACACCAACCTTCGATTGAGAAGCCCTCGCCAGCTGCACGGCCTCGGCAGCTTGGTGACGTAGCGATAGAGGAGCAGCGAGGAGAGACACGTCAGAAATAGGGTCTGGGCGTATGAACGTGCCTCCAAGCCGTATCGCATCGGGAAATACATCACCGTGAAGATGATGGCGGAACCGAGCGCCACGCGCTTCCCATAGACTTTGTAGGAGAAGAGGTAGAGGCAAAGGGTCGCCCCTACGACGTAGACGTTGGACAGCGAGCGCGTCGCAAGTTCGCTCGTCCCGAACAAATCCATCCAGTTATATAGAATGAATTGGTACAGCGGCGGATGGATCGAGCTGTACGCCAGCGAGAGGATAGCATCGAAAACGGTATCGTGATTAGAACCATCGAGGTAAACCGATATGAACTCGTCATACCAATAGGGACGCCACGGCGCCAAATAGCTGCGCAGCACGAAACCCAAAAAGAGCACGACGATGAGCGCTGCGTGCTGTTCAAGAAACGCATAGGCCGCAGATCTGAACTTGTTCATGGCGTGGGCCCGACAGGGCGAGAGAGGCGGTACGATTCGGCACCGTTCGTACTAACGCTTCGGGTCACCCACCACTTCGGCTACGATGGCCCGAGTGTTGAGGGGCTCTGTTCGGTGGATGATGAGTTCGGACAGCATGCCGAACAGCAACAGCTGGCCACCCACTATAACGAGCAACACGCCCAGAAGCAGCAGAGGCCGCTCGCCGATGGATTCGCCGAACGCGATTTTAATGATCGTGAGATAGGTCAGTACGACGGCGCCGATGAATGAAAGCAACAGCCCGGCGCCTCCGAAAAGGTGTCCCGGGCGGCGGTCGTAACGTGTAATCATCAGAGTGGTCAGAAGGTCGAGGAATCCGCGTGAGTAGCGCTTGAAGCCGTACTTGGAGACGCCGAACTTGCGGGCGTGGTGCTTCACCGGAATTTCGCCGATCCGGTATCCGACAGAGTCTGCCAGGACGGGAATGTAGCGGTGAAGCTCGCCATAGAGCGCGATTGATTCGAAGACCTCGCGACGATAAGCCTTGAAGCCGCAGTTCATGTCTCTCAGCTTCACGCCCGTAAGCCGCGAAGTCACGGAGTTGAAGACCTTAGAGGGAAGCGTCTTTTCGGCGTTGTCCTTGCGGGCCTCTTTCCAACCCGACACGACATCGTAGCCTTCGTCGAGCTTGGCCAGGAACTTCGGAATTTCCTTAGGATCGTCCTGCAGATCCGCGTCCATCGTGATAACAACGTCGGTCGCGGCTTCCCGAACGCCGATGTCCAGTGCGGCCGCTTTGCCGAAGTTGCGGCGCAGCCGGATACTGGTAATCTCCGGATCATCCTTCGCCATGTCGGCGATGATCTGCCAAGAGCCGTCGGTGCTACCGTCGTCGATGAATATGATTCGCAGCGATCCGATCTCAGGCGAGTCCTGGGCAACGCGCCGCAAAGCTTCCTTCAAAGGGAGCAGCGATTCCCGCTCGTTGAAAACCGGTATTACCACCGAGATGCTCGGAGCCTTGGCGGTTGTCTCGCGCGCGGAACGCGGCTTTGTCTGAACGCGCAACCCGGTCATCTCCACCCCCGGCTAAGAGACCTTATGAGACCTCTGCGATCTGCCTTCTTCTCTAGCCGAGAATGACCGTGGGAGTCGACTGGCCTTCTTTCGGGTTGGGTTTCGCCGCCCCTCAAAGCGGCGTTTCTCAAGGAATCGAGTAAACGAGATAACCGTGACTCCATGAGTTGAGATGCTTCTCCTGAAGCGTCATATCGCGGTCGAAAGCCTCGAGCGTCCTTGGAAAGTGTTGCATCTTCTGGTGGGTAAAGGCCACAATCGCATAGTCGGCGTTGGGCACCGCGATTGAGATCGGCTCCTTCTTCCTCTCAAAACGGCGCTGCAAGATCTCGTGAACTCGGATGTCGTTGGAAAACCTGCTCAAATAGTAGTTAAGAGTGGGAAACTTTTTGAACGTGGTTTCGTAGACCACGAACTTCTTATCCGGTTCGCGATTGACGCGCTCCACAATGGCCTCGGCGATGCCGCGCCAGTCGGCCTTGGGCTTCTCCAGGCCATAAGAGCCGCCCGGATAGACCAAGTAGGCAGCGAACACCGCCGTTACGACGAGCGCCACACGGCTCAACACCGGCACCAAGCGGCTCAACAGCATCATGATCTGGTAGATGCCGAGGACTACGAGGACAGACAGCGGGCCAACCGAAAAGGCGAAGTAGCGGTCGCTATAGCGTTCGTGCCCCGAGACGAGGAAGAGGAGGAAGGCGAAGAGTACCGGCGCAAGCGCGGCCAGCACGAACCATAGCGTGAAGAGTGTCTCGTCGTCTATGCGTCGCAAGAGACGCACCAAGGTCGCGGCTGTCACAAATGCGATCAGTACAACGGCGGCATAATAGGTGTAGTAGCTCCCGAAGTTCGGCTGTATCACCGTCCCCGATAGGGTCTCCCAAGGAAGCTTGGGCATACCATCCACCATGTGGCGGTTGGAATGTTTGCCGTAGACCTTCATCATCACCGGCCCCCAAACGAGCAGGAGCACGATCACGGGCACGACGCCCACCGCGAATGTCTTGGCGATCGCGTCGAACGGTCGTTCACTGCGGTACAGGAGATAAATGATGAGGAAGACACCTTGCGCTGCCAGGAACATCGCGTTGTAGTAGTGCGTCATGAGCAGCGCCGTGTTCGCTGCCAGTAACGCGTAGAACCATCCATCCTTGAGCAGGGCACGCCACGACTTCTCGGCGATCCGAGGCAGCGCATAGGCGAGACAGAGTGTCGACAGCGAAGACAGGAAGATGGTCTGCGCGTAGGAGCGCGTCTCCATGCCGTAATAGGTCGGCGTGAACATCAGCGTGAACGAGAGCGCTACGATGACGCCGAGCCACGCGCCGTAGATCTTCCGGACTGCGAGATAGAGGCACAGGGTCGCGCCGACAATGTAGAGATTGGACAGCGAGCGCGTCGCGACCTCGCTGTCTCCGAAAACAACCATCCAGTTGTATAGGATGAACTGATAAAGCGGCGGATGTATCGAGCGGGTCAGCCTGTGAATGGCATCGGACACGGAATCATGGGCGATGCCGTAGACCACGACCGAGTAATGCTCATCGAGCCAATATGAATTGACTTCGGCGAAGTAGAAGCGGGCAGCGGCACCCGCAATAAGGATCGCAAGGAAAATAACTGAAGGCAGATCCCAATAGTCCCTAAACGCACGCATCGTCCCTCAATCTCCCTCTCCCTTGCCTCAAGTCCCCTAGCGAAGTTTCGGGGCACAGCAAGACCCGGGCGACTTCTCAAACCCCGTTACCCTCGGTGCCCTTGCCAGTTCGCTTCGCGGCAAGCGCGGGGTCTCCGGAGAACCAGGTGACGCAACCGCCAAAATACCGCGACGCGTTTGCCTCGCATGCCGCCAACCAACCCTCCAGCGCCTCAGGTCCCGAAAGGCTCGGGGGAATTTCCTCGACGAGAACATGAACGGCTCCGGCTTCCACCGCCGGCATGAAGCGTTGGAACTTCTCGAGGACAGGAGGGTGCGGGATCACCACCTGGTCGCAGACCACGTGCTCGCCGGCGACGAGGAACTGGACTTCGCCCCGGTCTTCCAGGTTGCGGAACTCGGGAAGAACCTGGGTTGTGGGATCGAAATCGTAGCATGCCGTTTGGATTAGACCGATCCGGATTCCTCGGTTGATGGCTTGCTTTATATGCTGGAGGTTACGCGCCTTGATCCGCCCCGGAATCCGGAAGTCCGAGGCGATCACCACATCGAAGTGCCGCCGCTCGCCCTTGGAGATCTCCCGCAAAGGCTGCATCGGCTCCGGAATGGCGAAGGGGCGCTTCTTTTGGGGGAACTCGTAAAAGAGCCGCTTCCGCGAGCGGTGATAGCGACGCGAGGCTTGGTGGTAAGCAAGCCGCGCGCCCATGAAGAAACCATGGAACCCGAAAACGCTGCTCCCGGTTAAAGAGCTCTCGGACTGCCGCTGGAACGACAGGGGCCCAGCTTGTACTAGGCTTCCTACGGAGTTGCGTCCGAAGCTCCGGCGGATGCGTTCGATAAACTCCGAGTCGGCGCCGAAGCGCACCGAGTCCCAGTAGCCGAGCTTCCGCAGCACCGGTTCCCGCCGGAACATCAGCGATGACATGTTGTCGAACAGATAGTGCCCCGGGTTGCCGCGGCGGTGAAAGAGAAGCTCGCTCGTGGCGCGCGCCTGCTGGGACATGTTGGCCATGACCTTGGGGTGGGCTTGCAGGTACCGCGCCTGGATCTCAAGCTTCCGAGGGTGAGACCAGTCGTCGGCGTCGTGCGTCGTCACGAACTCACCGGAGGCCTCACTCAAAGCGATGTTGCGCGCGACGTAGCTACCTCGATTCGCCTCCGCCCGGATGAGCTTGATGCGCGGCTCGCGCCTCGAGAACTCCGAGACGACGGCGGCTGTGTCGTCGGTACTGAGGTCGTCGACCACCAGCACCTCAACGTTCCGCCAAGTTTGATCGATCAGGCATTGAAGCGCCGTGCCGATGTGGTCGGCCGCGTTGTAGGCCGGCACGATGACGCTGATCTTCGCGCCGTGAGCGGGGGGCAGCGTCTCGGTCACCGTCAGACAGTCGTAGAGCGTTTCTCCCGTTTTGGGCCTTAGCGACACATGGGGTAGGTTGAAAAGCGCCAGCGCGCCATTGATGTGTCGCAGCCGGTCATCGGGGGCCTGCTGCAGGTTGGCCGCCGCGAGGTGAAGGTCTGGATGCTGCGTGGTGCGGAGAGCCTCCTCGATCACTCGACGCCCCGCGTCGACCTCTCCCAGCGTCGCATGACACTCCGCCCGCAGGATCGCCTCCCGCCGCCTTAGCTCCGGATGCGCCACGTCATCTAGACCCCGATCGAGAAGCTCAAGTGCATCCGCAGAGCCCTCCGCCGAGCGGCGGTTGGCATGCCACACGGCGAGATCCCAAATTGCGAGCTGACGCTCCACGGGCTCATCGCTCTCGGACATGCTGGTCAAGTCTTCGAGCGCGCGCTCAGTGAACCCAAGATCGTTGAGGCGAACCCGCAACTCCTGCACCCGGACGATCGGATCCTTGATCCCGAGCGCCCATTTGGCAGCGCGCCGCAGTCCCTCGGGGATGAGAGCCCGCACCTCCGTCGGCAGGAGGCGCCGGTAGAGCGGCAGCATCGTGGACATCGCGCCCCGCACGCGGTTCTGAACGCCCTGCGGATCCGATGCTGCGCTAGAGGAGGATTTGTCGGAGGGCTTCATGCTGATCGTACTCGCAACGCGTAAAAGTGTGTGGCCTTCAGCTCTCTCGACCGCGAAGTCCAGAGGCCTTCTCTATCCCATGGAACGGACCTGTAAAGGCGACAGATCCTGTCAGCGACGACCCTCCAGCAGGCTCCGCAATTGGCGCCTAAAATCTTCGTTGTCGGCGAAAAACAAGCGAATTCCTCGCAGCATGAGCCTCAAGCGACCGCGCAGGCCGCGCGTCTCACGCCTTCGGGCGTCTCGGTCCTTGCGGAGTTCTTCGGACCTTACCACGCGATAATCGGCTAGCAGCTGGTCGAAACGGTGAACTGCTGGAGCGTTTTGCCGCTCAACCTGAGCCGATACCGTTTGAGTTTGGGCGGTCCCGTGGAGTTCCTCGAACAGGGCCAAATATCGAGGACCGATCGCACTCGCGGCAAAGGTTTCCGCCACATAGCGGTGAAGCTCCTCCGGCCTGTCTTGCGAGCGGGAAAGCATGGTGCGCAAGCCGCCTGCGAGGGCCTCAATGTCGTTCACCGCGACCGCGCGCCCTCGCGCGCCTTGCGCGATCTCCGGGATGGCGCCGACACGGAAGCCGACGACCGGCGTGCCGCATGCGACCGATTCCGCCGCAGTGTTGGAGAAAGTCTCCTCGGTCGACGGGATCAGGGTGACGTCAGCCGCGGAATAGAACTGCGCCAAGCGATGCTTGTCGGCGATGAATCCTACCTCGATTGTCTCGAACGGAACCTGGAGCGGCTTCTCGAGATCACCTGCGCATACGACCACGCAATCTTTTGCGGGAACATCGCGGGCCAAACGCTCAAGCGCGGCGACGGCTTGCGAGCCCCCCTTCACCGAACTGCCGAACGAGGGCAGGTAGGCAACCGCGTGCTTGTCTTGCGGAATGCCGAGCGCCGCGCGGGCGGCCTCCCGACGATGGGGCTTAAAGATCGAGACATCCATGGGGTTGGGAATCTTCTCGATGCGGCACTGTCCAAAGAGCGGGGAGCATTCGATAAGCGACGCGGTGTGGTCGCTCAGCACGACGACCGTGATGTTCTCTAAGTTCCAAAGCGTCCTCTTCGCATCCAGCGTGGCACCAGGAAGCGGCAGCGTATCGGGAATAAACTGCGGGCACGGGAAGCAATCGCGCTTCCAATTCTCGCAGCCATGAAAGAAGTGGCAGCCGCCGGTGAGTGGGTTCATGTCGCGGACCGTGATGATCACGGGTTTCCCGCTGCTGGACAGGCGCTCGACGTTACGCACCGAGAGAAATCGCGCGAACCAGTGCAAATTGAAAATGTCCGCCTGCGCGATGATTTCATCGAGCTCGGCGTCCGGAATGCCGGGCGGGTCCACCGAGAAAATGGTCAAGCCAGGAACCCGCCTGGGCTGGCACCCCTCCTCAGCGTCCCGCAGTCGCCTGATGCCGGGGTGCCTGCCGCGCTCGGCCTGGCCGACATAGAGCGTGGAGCCCGCGCCACTGAGGCGCAACGCATCATGCACGCGAAGCGCTGCATAGCCCGCGCCACCATTGATCATAGTGCTGAACATGGCGATGCGTAGGCGCTTCGCCGCCATGGGCGTTCTCCACTGGCGCCGGGCGCCCTGACGCCTAGCGCGAACCAACCGTAGCGGCCTGTATACAAGCCTCGCCGGCGCCTCGCCATCGCGAAAAGATACAGTGTTTCCGGAGATTAGAGGGTCGGCACGCCCATTCAGGTTGATTTGCGGGGGGCCGTCGAGGCAGGGTGCGGGATCAGCTCGGAGCCAACCCGCGTGCCAGCCGTCTCGATCGTCATACCGGTCTTCAACAGACAGGACGTCCTGCGGCGGGCCGTCAGTAGCGTTCTATCGCAGACATTTCAGGACTACGAGCTGATCGTGGTTGACGACGGCTCGACGGAGCGTGTCGCCGACGCGCTCTCCGAGGCGCGGGACAAGATCGATTTCCGCCTCATCCACCACGGCCGCAACCGCGGCGCCGCAGCGGCACGCAACACCGGGGCTCGCGCCGCCAAGGGTCGCTATCTCGCCTTTCTGGACTCCGACGATACGTGGCGCAGCGAGAAGCTGGCGCAGCAGATCGCTTTCATGGAAGCTGAGACAGAGCGCCGGATGTCCTGCACGGGCTTTGCGTTGGTTGGCGAGCACGGCGTTTTTGACCGGCGGCTTCCGCCGAAAGTTAGCGACCTCGACGAAATCCTCTGGGGCTGCCGCATCTCGCCCGGCACCACCTTGATGGTGGAACGCGCCCTTTGGGAGACCACGGGACCTATGGACGAAACCCTGGGCCGGTTGGAGGACTGGGATTGGATGATACAAGCTGTCAGGCATGCGCCGTTCGACGGCTTGCGCCAATCACTCGCCGATGTGCATCACGACCGCTACGCGCACGTCAACGAAGCGAAGTTCGTTGCCGCCGCTCGGAAGATCGCAGACTACGCCCGCGAGGGACGCTACGGACTTTCACCTTCTCAGAAGAGGATTCTGCTTTCCGCGGTCCAATACGAACTCGCCGCCACTTATTACCGGAAGGGTCGTTTCGGTGCAGGGCTCGGTGCGCTGGGAAAGTCTCTTCTCTACGCCCCGTGGAAACGGCCCGGACACGTACTGGCCGCGCTCAACACGGTTCGGGCCGATATCCGGCGATCGCTGACGGATGAGCGCGAAGGCTCCTAATACTCGGCGTAACTCTTCTCTTCGACGATGGTGCTGTTCAAGACGCCTTGATTTCCCGCATCGTCGCGGCGCGGCGGTCGTTGCTGCGGTAGACCGATCGCGGTGGACGCGCGTCTCTAGCGTCGCGGCATTGGGCGTGCCATTGTTGCTTAACGAAATCCCCACTTAACTCATGTCAATAGGCGCCAGCATATTGGCGGTGCAAGTTGATGAGCAAATCTTCAAAGGCGTCAGTGAAGGAGACCTTCTCGGCGAGCAAGCGCGCTCGCGCCTGTGCTTTGGTTTTCATGATACCTTCGTCAGCTAATATTGCGCCGACCCGTTCGCTTAACGTCTCCTTGTCGAGGATGCGTTCGATTAGGCCGTAGCGCTCAAGCTCGCGGGTGTGTCCGGCCTCAAGTGGATTTGCCAAGACTGTGGGCACGCCAAGCACCGCTGATTCCCCTGCAACCGTTATGCTTTCCGAGATGCACAACCGGGCGAAAGCGAGCAGATGGTGCAAGTCGTGCGGCGCCACTTTGATGGCTCCAACCAAGGGTGTGTTGCCTCGATCATTCTCCGAGCTGAGCACGATTTTTTGTATGCCGCTTGCCCCAATGGTAGTGCTTAGCTTGGCAACGTCATCCGGCGTCAAACCGGAAACCCCGTGGTCGTGCAGCGCACGCCAGGCTATCAGCCGAAGCACCACATACGGCTCCTCGGCCGAGAGGCCATATTTCGAGAGGACAGTAGGATCAGGCTGGAACTCAGATGGATGAAGGTATGCGAGGGGTTCCAGCGAGTTAATGCGCAATTGGCGGGGGCCCCAGTCCTTATAATAGGACGTCGTTGTCACGATTTTCGAAGCAAATGGTAGAAAAAGTCGTTGCTGCAACGTGGCGAACTCGGTGTCCTCATGCACAATGCACGGGATGCGCATAAGCCACGCGACGTGGGTGATCGCGACTGAGTGCGCCGACAGCACGAGCGTTGGACGAAATCGCAAGACGGCGATGAACGTCCGCCATTCCCGCACGAGAAGTTCGAATAATGTGCCTAGATAGCCTTTCCGGGCGCGGCTGATGCAAAGGTGGTCACAGCCGAGTTCATCAAGCAGAGAAAGCATGACGTCCTTGTCACGGCTTAACACCTTTACCGTAGCGCCGCGCAACTCCAGCCGGCGCAGCACGTGCTTGAATTTGTGGACTTGAGCAGGATGTGAAAATTCTGCCAGCAGTCTCATACAGGGGCGCGGCTAGTATCATAGGCTGTTCCCCGTTTTACGCTATCGGGCATCATGGAAGGCAGGAGCTTCGGGGCGAATGCGCCGCTAACGAAGCCGCAAACCATCAGGATAGCTCCCGTCATGACCAGCGGGAGGACTACCGGTAGATAGATTAGCCGTCTGGGATCCTCGGCGAAAATGCGTACAAGTCGGCGAGAAACCTTTGTCAGGTGATCGGCTCCAACTGAAAACATTCGGCCAAACAAAAACCCGCGCGATGGTCTGTTATGGTGCGCGCCAGAGCGACCGGGCCAGGGCAGCTTCTGAGTGTAAACGCCGTCCAGGCCGAACACGATATAGCGCCAGAAAAAGTGGGCCAATCCATTTGGCGACTCATGACGGCAGCGACTCAGCGGCTGTCGAGCAATGCGGTAGCCATGTTCGCGCAGGAGCGCCGCATAATAGGTCGTCGGCAACCGGAAGACCGGCAGGTTTGTCGGGGGCGGGACGCGCTCAAGTGCCGAGCGACGGAACGCGACATTGTTGAAGTGAAACCGCTCGGCTTCATAAATTTCCTCGCGGTCCGTGTACCAATCGAAGCTGAATAGAACTGCCGAAGCAATGGCCCACGCCGAGTCGGTATGGATCATTGTCTCGCCACCTAAGACGCTGATGTCCGGCCTTTCAGCCAAGCCCTCGATGAGATGCCGTAACCAACCGGGTTGGTACTCGCAATCGGCGTCAAAAAAAACTATAATTTCGCCCGTTGTCTCCTTCACGCCTGCCATTTTGGCCTCTTCATACCCCGTCTCGTTCGGAACCTTGACCAAGCTTAACCAGGGAAAGTCCTTACGAAGTGTGGCCAGCACCTCTTGCGGCACCTCACCACTCTCGACCAAGACGACCTCGTTCGCCGCTTCGGGACTAAGATCCTGCTGCGCTAGACTCGCCAAGCTACGGCGGACATCGTCTACATCAGCTAACTCTAGATTGACGGTCTCGAGAACGAGCGAGAACGATGGCAAACTCCGATCACTGACGGCGATCATTTGACACTCTCCTTGCGATAATCACGTGAGCCCCCCAGCAGCAAAACAGAAATCAGCCCTGCCGAGCCAGTGACCAGCAGCCCGGCAGCACGGTAGATTGCCGCACAGACGAGACCAGTTACCAGCGTCGAACCAACACTGCTGGATAAGAGGGCAACAACCCATTCATAGACCCCGAGATTGCCAGGGGTAATCATGACAAGCCGCAGCGCGAAGGTAAGCGCATCCACCACGCCGCCGACCACGAGGCCATTTGGCACGTTAGCCAAAGCCGCGAACAGGAGGCCGAAGGCAAGGAAGCTTGATAGCGACCTTACGCATAGCAGCGTGGCGACAGTCAACATGCGCCGATGGTCTCCCACGACTTGAGCCCAGGTCTCTGGAAAATAGGAAAAGCGTTGCAGACGACCAGTCTTTGGTAGCCTCCCAGCAAAAATGAGAATGAGACTAGCGCCGAACAATGTGCATGCGCTCAGCAGCCAAAGGAGATGCAGGTTGGCCATCCCATGTGCCTCGAGCCAAGCGAGACCAATGAGCGCAGTCAGCGAAGCCGTACTCAACGCAACGACGACTATGACCCCGCTGATGGCTAGAGACCTTTGAACTTCGACTCCATGTCGGCCTTTCAAATAGGCCGATTTTGCGGCCTGCGCCGCACCAGGTAGCGATAAAATGGTTCCCGCCGAACTAGCAGCCACAAACTCTAAGCTATTCAAGTTGGGCGCATAGCGCCGCAGGCAATAGGTGGTGGCGCCTATAAGAGCCAGATAGGCTATGGCCCGCCCCATCACGACCTGAAGCACTGTGATGCCTGATAGATCGAGCAATCGTTGAAATTCGGATTGGTTGGCCCAGAGGTATGCCGCAAAGGCACCCAACAGCAGAACCAGCACGAGCCATTTGGCAGGCTTGAGTAAACGGCTCGCGCTACGGAGCGGGGGTGCGGCCGTAGTCTGGCACTGCTGAGATGCTGCACTCGACATAAGTAGTCTCTGAAAAATAAGGTGAAATCGGGGGTTGTGCCCTGCCCGTCCTCATATCGAGTGATGCTACGGCCAATCTCGTCTAACGTAAACAGCATACCCGGATCGGTATTCGGCCAACTTTTCCGTGCTCTCGTCGCATTTGCGGCGCTTGCAGCGATCAAGCCACGGCTTGGAGCCCAAAAATTCTGGAAGACAGCCGCTGTGAGCGACTGCAAGCCTAGGGGTGCCCCGGCATTGCGGCCAGCGACCTTCGATGTTTGAGTCGTGTGCTAACCGCCTTTGCGGATATAATGGTTGAGGCTTTGACCCAACGCGCTCATCCACTGTTGAGAGACCGTCGAATGGACTTCTCCCCCGAGAACATTCACCCAATGCAATCAGTGGAACCACGGCCGGATGGACAGAAGAAGAAGCTGATCATCCAGATCCCTTGCTTAAATGAAGCAGAGACGTTGCCCCTTACACTGGCGTGTTTGCCGCGTCAGGTGCCGGGATATGACGTCGTAGAGTGGCTCGTCATTGACGACGGTTGTACTGACAACACCGTGCAGGTAGCGAAGGCGCATGGTGTCGACCACATAGTGAGCCTTGGCACAAGGCGCGGCCTTGCGGTGGCTTTTATAGCCGGCATCGAGGCCAGTCTAAAGCTTGGGGCGCACACCATAGTGAACACCGATGCTGATAATCAGTATCGTGCTGAATATATCTCGGAGCTTGTGCGTCCGATCTTGGACGGCTCCGCACAGATAGTCGTCGGGGCGCGTCCGATTCAGAGGACCGAAGATTTCTCGTGGTTAAAGCGGCGGTTGCAGCGGCTAGGCAGCTGGGTCGTACGCGTAGCAAGCAACACTGACATCCCCGACGCGCCCAGCGGCTTCCGAGCGATTTATCGCGAGGCGGCAATGCAGCTTTACGCCTTCAACGCTTATACATACACACTAGAGACAATAATCCAGGCGGGGCGTAAAAACATTCCTATCACTTGGGTGCCAGTGGAAACAAACGGCCCCACGAGACCATCGAGATTGATCTCATCGATTCCCCGTTACGTCTGGCGCTCACTGATCACAATTCTCCGGATTTTCATTGTTTACAAGCCGGCTCGGTTTTTCGGAATGCTGAGTTTGATAGTCTTAGTGCCGGGTCTAATCGCCATTTGTCGATTTCTCGTTTTCTATGCCCTGGGAGACGGGGGAGGACATTTGCAGTCACTCATTCTTGGCGGAAGCTTAGTCGCAGTCTCTGCCATTCTGCTGGTCACGGGGATTATTGCGGATCTCATCGCCGCAAACAGGCGCCTGCTAGAGGATATTCGACTGAAGTTGTGGCGACAGGAATTGGGTGGCCCCCGGCCTTGAGCTGAAGACCCCCGCGACTGCGGCAGTGAATTGAGCTCAGCTCAGATTTCTCTGAAGATTAGAGCGTGCCTCGCCTGAGTTTGTCATAGGGCCGTGCGGTGACCACCAGTCAGCGCCGAATGCAGCCTTGCGGCAGAACTCAGGGATCCTGCAGGATCCCGACACTACCGTTAGGAATGATTCTTGAGCCTCGTCCTTCGCGCAAGAAACGCAGGAGCCCTCCAGCAACGCGAGGTTGCCGCTACCGCGATATAAAGAGCAGCAAGAGGAACAACCTGAATCAGCATTCGGTTGAGCGAGTCGCCATCTCCCACACGATAGCCTCCACCGCGAAAATAAGCGAGCAGCAGAAAAAGTGGAATGAAGGCCGTCAACGGAAACTGCAGGTACACAAGGGTGTCGTCCCCACACAGAATGAGGACGAGCAGCACAAGGGCAGCGAGGAATGCCAATGAAGCTCCCCACGCTCCCGCACCACCCACAACGTTCTCATATGTGGCCGCGAGGCTCTCAACTAAGATCTGCGGATTGAGGATCGCAGCACCGGCCAACGCCAGCCACAACAAAGCTTCCCCGGCAATCAGCAATTGGCGGCGGTGGCCGGTAAGCTTTGACCAGGCTAGAACAGGGATGGCAACCAGAGCTGCTATCCCGAGAACAAGTGGACCAATTGCAAATGCGGGAACCTGCGCCCCAGCCTTCACGAATGCCATGATTACAAAGCTGCTCCAAACTATGGTCGAAGCACCATAAACGCCAAGCACAAGGGCGCGGCTGCGCAAAGTCACCATGTCGCTTAGCAATAGCGGCGCAATAGCAAGCATAATCGCAAGCGGCGCTTCTGGCCGCGTCACCGTCAAGGCCATTATGGCGGCCGCAATGAGCCCCAGCAGCGCCGGCCCTGGCATGTTTGGCCTAGTAGCCAGCAGCCAACTTGATGCCGTAATCGCTACAAAGCAGATGCCGAAAAAAAGATGACCGTTCACGTAGAACGAATGGAAGACATACCGATTGTTTGACACAAGAAGCAAGAGCATCGCAACGCCGACGGCATAGCGATAGGTTTGCGACGGCGTTCCCTGAGGTCGATTTGATTGCGCGGGCTGAGTGCCAGTTGAGTGATACCACCACAGCGCTAACAGCAGTGACGCCGACAAGGCGGGTGAGATCGTTCTGACATAGCCATCATCGTAAAGTCGCCCCAGGGACTGCAGGATAGGGACAGCTAGATTGCGCTTGGTGACGAGGTTGAGATTGGCGAGATCATAATTGTCGTTCGCCAGCAGCCATGCGCCCAGTAGGTACCTGAAGCTGTCAATATGATATTTGACCAGATTGAGTTCATGGGCGGCGAAAACTATGAGCGCTAATCCGGAAAAGGCGCAGGCTAGATAGATCCACTCCTTCTGCGTCGGCTTAACGCGGATCGGACTTCCAAACCAAAGAGCAAGAGAGAGAAAGAGTGTGCTTGCGAGCATCCAGACCGGGTTCGTCGGCAGACCACAAACTACGAGCAGGAAACCGACGGCCACAAGGACAAACGATCCGACGAGGAAGCCGAGAGCAGCAATCCCCAGGCCGCGCATTCCCAAGGCGGCCACAAAGAACACGCCCGCAACGAAAACGACACTAACGACCAAGAATTCATAAATCACAGTTCCAACGCCTCTCGGAGCGCATCGTCCAACAGTTGCACGTCAACAAAAAGAATCGGATTGACACGCCCCGGATCTCCCTTCGGTGCCAGGACTACAAATGTCCGCGCGTCAGGGGATAGCCTGAATACAGAAAGGCGCTCCTTTAGCTCCTCCACCAGTCTCGTGTTCATAGGAGCATAGTGGCTTAAGTCGACTTCGTAGGCACTGTTACTTGACCCCTCAAATTCTGTTACGGGATCGTAGTCTCGAAGCAGAATTTTCTGGGCTTTGCCGAACCCAATCAAACTGGTGTGGAGTTCAAACCAACTGCTTAGGCGTCGAGAAGGCAGTATGACCGTGGAATTAGGACTAATGACGCCGAAATAGTAGAAAGGCCCTACGCGGTACCGAACTGATTGACTGCGAGCTGTGCCAATCTCAAAAATGTTTCCACTCTTATGGGCCCTATAGTCGCGTAGAGCCTGGTAGTTGTGAACTGTCCTTTTATCAATATGACGGAACTGAAGGAAATTCACGCCGATCGCAATTATCATAAGCCCGAGGAACAAATGTTGGGACGAAACCCAGCTCGATAGGTGTTCACGCAACCCTACCATTGCTTTGCCCTCCGCCTCTGTAGCCCCGCCTCAATTACCCCGATGGGATTAGTGCAATTGTAACTTGCGTGAGCCATCCGAACCTAGGCCTGCGACAGCGAATGCGCTGTTGGACTTTCCGACCTTCCAAGGAAGAGATTCCGGCGCTCAGGTCAAACGTTTTTCTGCGACGCTAAAATTGTTAGAGTCCATCACCTTGAGGGGGATGGGCATGAAGCCGAGACGGTTGACGGAAGAGCAAATTATGGGGCTCCTGCGCGAGCAGGAAGTCGGATCAACAACGAGCGACGTCTGCCGCAGGCATGGGGTGGCCAGCGCGACATTCTACAAGTGGAAAGCCAAGACGAAGACTGACTTCGGGGTGGACGTCCGAGATCGGCTCACACGGCTCGGCTTGACGTGGCCGTTCGTCGGCCTCATCTCCCAACCGGACATGCCCGACGTGCTGCCGTGTGCCTGCGGACTGAGTTGAGAGGAAGCGGAAGCGCATGCCAGTAACCCCTGACCCGCGACGACCCCGGATATTCGGCATCGGTATGAACAAGACCGGTACGACATCGCTGACCGAGGCGTTGCGAACCCTCGGCTTCAACGCGTTCCACTGGGGCGGCCAGACAGTCACTGATCTGGTGGCTGAGGCTCTCAAGAACGGACGACCCTTGTTAGAGGGACTTGATCCGACACTGGATGCGTTCAGCGACGTTCACATCCTGGCTCGCAACTATGAACTGCTCGATGAGCAGTACCCGGGCAGCAAGTTCATTCTTACGGTTCGTCCGATCGACTCGTGGATTCAAAGTCGGACCAAGCACGTTCTCCTCAACCGGGAGCGCAAGACCGCCGGCACGTATTCGGGCAAGTTCTTGGAGGTTGACGAAGACGGTTGGCGGGCGGAGTGGCGGCAGCGTGTTGACGGAGCCCGAGCGTACTTTGAAGGACGAGATGATTTTCTCGAGATCGATCTCACCGCTGGTCTCGGGTGGGATCCGCTGTGCACGTTCCTTGGGCGACCGACCCCGAAACAAGAATTCCCGTCCGCGAATAGTGCTTTAGATCGCCGGAAGAAGGTTTTGGCGGAAGCAGAACTCGACAAGGAGGCCAGAGAGACCGCCGCAGAAAAATGGTGACGCCGCTGCCAGGCCTGGAGCTGTCGAGCACTTTTGTTCCGCGTTTCTGGTGAGCGAGGGCGACATGTTCGACGCTTGCGACAGATCGAGCCTCGGCCTAATACTCTGCGTAGCTCTTCTCTTCGATGATGACGCTGTCGAGCAGCTCGTTGATCTTGCGCTTCGTCGCAGCACGGGCGTCGTTGCTCCGATAGACTGAACGCGCCACCGCGACGAAGGCGTCGCCGAAGTCCTTATTGCGCTCGAGCTCGCGGATCTCGTCCTCGATATCCCATATTTTCTGATTTGCCGCACGCAACTCGTCGATTAGCTCGCGGAGCTCCGGTGTTTCCGGGATGTTGGCGCGGAATGTCTCCATCAGATGCGCGTGCTCGCGCCGCACGTTGGCCAGTTTCGCTTCGTCCTCAATGTTCTGGAGCTTGATCTCGAGGATCGTGATCTTGTCGATCAGCTCGCCGGGGGCGACTTCTACCAACAGCGTCACTTCGCGCCTCCCCGCGTCTTCTCCATTGCGGTCAATTTCTCGCGCAACTCGGCGATCTCGGCTTCCGTCGCCGACACGCGCGCGGCGGCCGACTCGTAGAGCGCCCGCAGGCGCTCGGTTTCGTCTTTTGAGACGGCTTGATAGGCCAGGAGATCTTCGATCTTGGCCTGGGCTTTAGCCTTCTCATCCGCGCTAAGGCCCTGCGCTTCCGCGAGCGAGGCAGCCAGAGAGGCGCGGAGCTGGGCAATCTGCTCGTCGTGGGCGCGCAAGCCCGACAGCAAGGCGGCGCTGGCGCCGAGCTTTTTGTAGAAGTTTTTCAAGCCGTTGAGCACGGTTCAGTCCATCGCCTTCAGCCACGCCTCGGAGTAGAGCGCGGGAATATCGCCTAGCAGCATTGTCTTGCCGGTTTCAACGTCGACGACAGGCAGGTCCTTGATCAGCGCAAGCCTGTCGAGACCGCCTGCAAAGGACAGCGCGCCGAACTTATCTCGGCTGTCGCGGTGACGTGAGGGGTAGGCCTTCTTCGTCTTTATGAGTGGCAGCACGCTATCGGCCAAGTCTTTCCTAACGAAGAAGGCGTTGATTCCGTTCGCGTTCGTCCCGAGGAAGTTATAGCCCTTTTGGGTCGCGAGATAGCACAGCGCCTCGATCGAGGCCCCGAAATATAGGCCGCTAAAGTGGAATTTGAGTCGCTCGAAGGTCGCCGAATATGGAACCGATATGGCTCTGGTGTCGCCCAGAACGGGGTTGTACTCGCAGACCACGATAGCGGGGTCGGCGACCGTCAGCGCCTCCCACACCCAGTAGTCGTTGCCGTCGATGTCGATGGAGAGGAGCCCAAGCGGGCCGCCAAAGCCGGCCTCCTCGATCAGGCCGTTGATGTTCTCGCAGGTGACGAAGGCGGGCTTGGCGGTGAGGTCGTACATCCAATAGAGCGGCGAGGCCTCCAGCGCATCCATGTTCGACGCGCTGCCGTCCATCACCAGCCCCTTCCAGTTCCGGTTCTGGAGGAGGAAGCGGCAATTCGCCTCCGTGAACGTCTCAACGCCGAACTCGACGAAGCGCGTGTTCGGCACCGGCACGTGCGCGACAAGCCACTCAATGATGCCGTCCTCGCCCCACTGGGAGAACACGCGGAACTCCACGGCACTGAGATCGGCGATGCGCTCGCCCTTCGGTAGCGCGCGCGCCGCCATCTGCCCCTGTAGCAACAGAGACCGCTCCCCGAGATCGCTTGCCGTAGCGAGGCGGCGCATCAGCGCGCGGGCGAAGGCGAACGGCGATCTCGACAGCTTGCCCATGCGCTCCCCCAACCCCTCAAACCGCCTTCAGTGCCGCCAACATGGCTTTGTACTCTTCCATGAGCGTACGCATCTGGTGGAGATATTTTCGGTCGGCTTGCGTCTTCTGCGCCGCGTGAATGCGGCTGCAGCCGATGGTCGCCGGGATATGGTGCGCCGTCGCGCCCGCGAGCGCCATGCGCAGCCACAGATCGTAGTCCATGGCGTAGAACAGATGCTCCCTGAGATAGGCGCCCGATGCCTCCCAGACACGGCGCGAGAAGAACACCTCCGGCTGGAAGAAATAGTTGCTCGCCTGCCACGATTGCATGAAGTGCAGCATGTCGAGCGGCGCGAGCCGTACCGTTTGTTCCATCGGTAGCCGCGTGTGGTGCAGATGATGTTCTTCGCTGCGCGTCTCGCCGATGCGCATGCAGCCGCCGGCGATGATGTCGGCGCCGGTCTCCCGATACGTCCGGCCGATTTCGAAGAGCGATCCCGGCTCCAGCAGATCGTCGCTGCACAGCCAATTCATCGTCTCGCCGGTCGCGCATGCGAAGCCCTTGTTGAGAGCATCCGACTGCCCACGATCCGGCTCGACGATGACCGCGCCGCAGCGGTCGCGGTAGCGCTCGATGATTTCGATGGAGCCGTCGGTCGAGCCGCCGTCGACAACGATGTATTCGAGGTTGGGATAGTCCTGGTCGAGCACCGAGCGAATTGACGCTTCGAGATATTGCGCCTGGTTGAAGCTCACCGTCACCACGGAGATCTTCGGCCACGGTCCCTTGCCCTGGCTTTGCTCTTGGGTGGCCGGCGCTTCCGCCCGGTCTCTGCCCACCAGCGCTCCGAGCCGCCGCCGCAGGCGTGACCCCAAACCCCGCGCCATGAGATGGGCCAGGGGATATTGAGATAGCCGAAGATCGTCGTCCGAGGCGACGCGCTCCACGGTCACCTCAAACTGCGGGCGGTCTCCGTCGAGCGCTGCCGGGACCGGAATCCGGTCGGCTCTGATCGCCGCCTCGATTAACGCAATCTCCTCATCGCAGATGGCCATGGCCGCACCGAGCTCCGAACCATCAAGCCGGATATGCGCCGGCGTCCGCTCGCCGTAACCCCGCACCGTAAAGGTGTAGGGCACGGATTGAGCCGAGTTCGCTGGCATGTCGTGGCGGTTCATGGGGCGGGACGATACCGGAAGCGCGATGGAGACAATCGGGGTCAACCTAGCAGAATTCCTTGATCTTTCGCCGATTTTTGCCGCGGCTCGGGCGCCGGGTCACGGGCGGCCTCCGCCAACGTCGCTCGGAACGCCTCGCCCAAGGCGCGCTCGTTCGCGAAAAACCAGCTCGGATCGCGCGCCAGGTTAGGTGCGATTTGCTCCTCGCCCAGGCGGATGAGGTCGCCCGTCCAGCCGTAGCGGTCAGCCGTCGTCATCAGGGAGCGCGCGGCATCCAAATAGCGCTGCTGGCACAGCAAGGTGCGCGCGAGGACCTCACCGTAGTGATCGAAGCTCACCGGGATCGTCCCGCCGAATTCCTCAAGCGCCGGGGAGGCGCCTTCCCTAGCCACACGGGCGACGCAAGCCGCGATCCGCCCCGGGTTTTCATCGGTCATCTCGACGATGCCGGGGTGCTCAATACCGAAATATTCGAAATCATGTGCGAATGAGGCGAACACCGACGTATCACCCTTGAGCAGCAACACGAAGGGCAGCTTCTTCGCGGCACTCGAGGTCGCCAGCACCGTGCAGCCGCTGCCGGCGCCCACAAACAGGCTGCACGTGTGCGTGAGATGGGCGATCTCGCGCAGGGACAGCGCGCCGCCGTAGCGGGAACGCTCGTCTCTCAGCGTCATCGGCTCGGCTGTAGTGAAGATCACCGTTGCATTGGGGAGCAGCGCGTAGATCTTCTCGGCAATGTCCTGCGCCAAGTCCGGCGTCACGAAGCTCTGGCCGCTGCGCGAGGAGCACTCAAACAGGATACGATGCTCGAAGTCTTCGATGCGGTTATCGCGAACGAAGGCGGCAACAGTCTCCATCTCGTCGTCTGTGACGCGGATCACGTTCTCGATGGGCACCGTGATGGGACGCCCGTAACTGCGCAGGATGCTCGGCCGCACGGTGCCGTCGTAGTTGCGGGCATTGTCCGGCCAAATTTGCGACAAGAGGATCTCGTCGAACTCGCGCCTTAAGGCGCGCTCCACTGCTTCCCGCTGAAACACGCGCCAGATCAACTCGTGGGCGTTCCAGCCCTTAACCGGAATTTCCCAGGTCTCGTCGATATCCGGATTGTTCTTGAGCAGGCCCGCGCACTGGGTGGAGACCGCCCAGGTGATATGGGCGTCAGGATTGTCGTGTCTAAGCTGCCGCGCCAGGATCGTGGCGTAGACGCAATCGCCATTGGCGGTGAGCTGGCCGAGCAGGATGCGCTTCATGCGGGCACGCTCATCGCGGCAATCATCTCGTTGACGATCCGGCCGATGTCTTTTTGAGGCTTCCGGCCGATGGCTTGCTCGAGCCGGCCGAGCGACACATGGAACTCGGGCCCCGGATCGCCGGGCGCCAGCGTCTCGACGAGGTGCCTCTCGGAATCGAGCCCGTGCATCGCGAAGAGGTGCTTGGCGGCTGCACGGCCATGCCACGTCTTGCCCGAAGCGAGCACGAATTCCGGCTCATCCGCCTTCTCGGCGATGTCCGCGGCGATTTCCATGAACTCGTCCGCCGCGCCCCAATCGATCCAGAAATCGAGCGTCCTGACCAAGGTGTGATGCTCCGGATCCCGCTTGGCCGCAAAGATGGCCCGGGCCAGCGTCGTTAGTAGATATTCCGGAGGCCGGCGCGGCGACTCGTGATTGAACAGAATGAGATTGGTCGAGCGAATGCCGTGTTCCGCGCGATAGTATGTCATCAGGTCCCGCGCTACGATCTTGCCGATGCCGTAGAGGCATGTCGCGCGAACCGGAGTCTCTTCGTCGATGACGCCGGAGAGCGGCGGCGGAAAGATCTTGGACGAGCCTGCGTAGACGACCCGCATGTTCGGTGCGGCTACCCTCGCATGTTCCAACAGGACCTGCAGCGCCATAACGTTCACTGCCATCATGTCGCGCCACAGAGTTTCGTAGGCGAAGCCCGAGGCGCCGTGGATCGCCGCGACATGGAACGCCTGGTCCGGCGCAACTTCGGCAACCACTGCCGCGAGGTTTTCTGCGTCTCTCAGGTCTGCCGAGATGTAACGAAAAGAAGGTTCAGGCCTTGCGTAGGCGCTGCGCGGTGCACGCCCGATGCCGACCACTTCATGCCCGCGTGCGAGCAAGCTCTCCGCGAGATAGCTGCCGTCTTGGCCGTTTACGCCGAGAACGAGGAAACGGGGCATTACGGCCCTCTCATCCGAAGAGCAGCTGCGTCAGGTGCTCCGCGCTCCGCGCCGCATTAGCGAGCGACTGCTCGTAATTGTCCTTCGACACGATCTCCACCTCGGGCAGCGGGAAGATCATCTTGGTGCCGGCGAAGATCGTGTCGCGCTCGCGCTCCAGGAACTCGCGCTTGAAGTGCCAGGGGAGTACCAGATAGTAGTCGGGCTTCGCCGCACGCGACTCCTCCTCCGTGACGATTGGAATGTCGGTGCCGAGCGTTTTGGAGCCCGCTTTTTGCGGGTTGCGGTCCGCGGCGCAGTCGACGATCACCCGGTTGATGCCGTACCACTGAAGCAGCACGTTGCCCTTGGTTGAGGCGCCGTAGATGTGGACGGTCTCTCCCTGCGCGCGGATATCGAATAGGGCCGTGTTGAGCTCGGCCTTGAGTTGCTCGATGCGGTTCTGAAACGCCACGTATGGCTTGTCGGTATCGAGTTCCATCTCGAATTCGCGGCTGCGCAAGCGGCGCATCATCGCGAGGTCCTCAGCCGTACCGTAGTGGCTGTTGAGGTCGTGGCAGGCGTAGCAGCGGATGCTGCCGCCATTGATGTCATTCACCTCGACGCGGAAGATGCGTAAGCCGGCGCGCGCCGCGATCGTCTCCAGCACGGTGAGGCTGTAATATTCGAGATGCTCGTGGCAGATCGTGTCGAACGAGTTCTGCAGCAGCATCAGCGGAAGATAGGACATCTCGAGTACCCAGATGCCGTCGTCGGACAGCAATTGCGCGACGTGCTTCGCGAAAGCGACCGGGGACTCAAGGTCGTAGAACATGGCGATCGAGGTGAGCACGTCGATGCCCCGCTCGGGCAGCACAGCCAGCGCCCGCTCCGAGGGAAACACGGTGTTGATCACCGTGACTTCGGGGCCGATCTCGCTCGCCACGTCCGAGGGATCCACGCCGTAGCGGGTCGAGCCCTTCGGGTAGTAGGCGAGCAGCGTGCCGTCATTGCAGCCGATATCGAGCACGGTGGGCGCTGGCTTGTCGACGATCGACATCGCGCTCTCGACGATGCCCTTGAGGTGCTCGCGCATCGTGGCGTTGGTGCCGGAGCGGTACCAGTAATTCGCGTAGAGAATTTCCGGCGGGAAGGAATGCGCGAGCTGCAAGAGCCCGCAGCCGTTCTCGTCCTTGGTCACGTCGCAACGGACGAGCTGCGTCGGCAGCTTGCGCATTGGCGGCAGCAGCATCCCCGGCTTGACGAAGGAGCCCTGTAGGTACTGGGCGCCGAGATCGATGACGGGGGTTAGCTGGGTCGAACCGCAAACGCGGCAGGTCTTGCGATAACGCGGGTGCAAACGTTAACCCTCTGCCCGTTGCCTTAAGGTCTGCCGGTGCTCTACCGCAACCCGCCTGGAACCGCAATCCTGGCGGCCGTGGCGTCGATCAAACCATGGCCCACGGCGGCGAGATTGCCGAGCAGCCCGCGTTCGCCGTGCGCGATGAGCCGCCAGGCATCGCCCGGCCGTCCGGCGCGCAGCTCGTTTTGTACTAGGCGCCCGAGACAGCGCCCCTCCAGGGTCCTGGCGACGCGTTTCGTCTCCGGCGAGACGTCGTCCGCTGTCGCCCAATGGCGCGCCACAGCCAAAAGCTCCTTCCAGATTGCGGGCCGCCGGGCAGCCTCGCCCGAGAAGGAGAGCGAGGCGTGGTGCCGCCGATAGGTGTAGACCAGAGGCTCGATCGGCTTGGTCAGCAAACCCCGCGTCACCGCCCGCATGAGAAAGTCCCGGTCCGAGACGACGCGATAGTCGAGCGAGAAGGGTCCGATCCTGTCCAAAGCGCTTTTCCGGAAGAATCGCGCGTTGATCATTGAGGCGCCGAGCAGCGCTGTCCGCGCCGAGATCAGGCGCTTATCTTCCTCGCGATCGTAGACTTCGATCACCTCGCCACCGGCGACTAGACGGGCAGCGCCGCAGACGCTTTCGCAGATCGAAGCTCCGGTGAATGCCATCGCCGCAGCTGACAGCGCACCCGGCTCAAATGCGTCGTCGGAATTCAAGAAGCAGATGATGTCGCCTGTCGCGGCAGCGACGCCCTTGTTGAGCGCATCATAGACCCCCTGATCGGGACCACCGATTAGCCGGAGTGCGGGCCGACTGGCGATCAACTCTAGCGTCCCGTCCGTCGAACCCCCGTCTACCACGATGTGCTCAACATCGCGCCAATCTTGACGTGCCACGCTGTCGAGCGCCTCCCCGAGCATATCGCGGCGATTGAAGGTCGGCGTGATGATGGAGAACCGCAGTGCCACGGGGGTGCCTTCCGGCGCTGGTTCAGGCGCGATTATAGATGTCCTCGAGGCGCACAATGTCGTCCTCGCCGAGATAGCTGCCGGTCTGCACCTCGATCAGCTCGAGGTCTATCTTGCCGGGGTTCGACAGGCGGTGCTGGCAGCCGATCGGCAGGTAGATCGACTCGTTCTCATGCACCTGGACGACGTCCTCGTCGCGGGTGACTTCGGCGGTACCCTTGACGACGATCCAGTGCTCGGCGCGGTGAAAATGCTTCTGCAAGGAGAGGCGGCCGCCGGGGCGCACCAGGATGCGCTTGACCTGGTAGCGCGCGCCCTCGTCGACGCTCTGGTAGTAGCCCCAGGGGCGATAGACCCGCCGGTGCTCGATCACTTCGCGGCGGTTTCGGCGCTTCAGATCGTCGACCAGCGCCTTGACCTTGTCCGCCTCGTTGGCGTTGAGCACGAGCACCGCGTCGGGCGTGGTGACCACGATCACATCCTCGAGCCCCACCGCGGCGGTCAGGATCTCGGTGGAGCGCACATGCACGTTGCGGCAATCGAGCGTGACGCCGTCGCCGCGCACGGAATTGCCTTCCTCATCGTGCGGCGTGAAGGAGAGCGCCGAGCTCCACGTGCCGAGATCGGACCAGCCCATATCGGCCTCGAGCACCGCGGCGCGGTTTGTCCGTTCCATCACCGCGTAGTCGATCGACTTCTTGGTGGCGCGCCCGAAGCTTGTGTCGTCGAGCACAAGGAAATCGAGATCGGTCTTCGCCTTGGCCACGGCCTCCTCGACGGCGGACGACATCTCCGGCTCGAACGTCGCCACCTCGGAGCGCATGATTTCGGCGGGAAACACAAAGTTTCCGGAGTTCCACAGATAGCCTTCGCCGATATATTGCTCCGCGGTGAAGGCGTCGGGCTTCTCGACGAACGCCTCGACCTTGCGGGCGGCGGTGCCCGCAATCGGGGCGCCGGGCCGGATGTAGCCGAAATTTGTCGCCGGATGGGACGGCTTGATGCCGAAGCTGACGATATGACCGCGCGCGGCCGTCTTGGCGGCCTCACGGCATCGCTCCAGAAAGGCTTGCGGCTTCTCGTAGATGTGGTCGGCGGCGAACATGGCGATGACAGTGTCAGGACCGTTCTGCGCGGCAAGCACCGCCGCGGCTGCCACCGCGGGCCCGGAATCCCGCCGCTCCGGCTCGAGCACGATGGTGCCCTTGATCCCGAGCTCGGCGAGCTGCTCCGCCACCAGGAAGCGATAGTCACGATTGGTGAGGATGATCGGCGCCGCAAAAACGCTGCTATCCGAAATCAACGACGCGATGCGCTGAAAGGTCGACTGGTCGCCGACCAAGGGAATGAACTGCTTAGGCAAGGTCTCGCGCGATTCCGGCCAGACGCGGGTGCCGGCGCCGCCGCACATGATCACGGGAATGCAGAGCGGTGCCATCAACCTCGTCCTCGCGTCTCAATCCTGGCCGGCGAAAAGGTCACACGCGGCGCTAACCGCTGCCACATCGAAGCTTCGACCGCAAAAACCCTCATTGGAAGAGCGAGTCATCCCCGGGGGGCGCGGCAATGTCAATCGGCGCTTTCATAATCGACCGGCAGGGGTTAACACCCGAATTCCAAAGGAGATTTGACACGGACGGCTGCAGCGCTCGATAAGCCTTGCTTTAAGCCGCGCCCGCCGGAGAGAGACCCTTGCTCAAGACACAAGTGACGAATCGGTTGCTGAGGGTCGCCCGCCGTTCGCTGGGGATGATCCAAGAGATCCAGCCGACGCGCCAAGCCGCCAAGGCCGGGCGCCAGAACCGTCTGGTGCGGCAGGCTCTGCTCGAAGTCGACGAGGCCATGCACCAAAACGACTTCGAGCGCCTCGAGTACCTGCTCGGCCTGCTGCATCTGTCTTTTCTGTTCTTGGACGAGGCGACGGGGCAGGGCCTCAACAAGAAGCTTCGGCCCATCCTCAAGAAGATCTATCGACATGGACAGAACGACATCCAAGCACGCACGGTATCGGCCGCGCCGCTCGCCTACTTCGTCAGTTATCCGCGCAGCGGCAACACGCTGGCGACGCGCCTCGCGGCCAATGCGACATCTGGTCAGGTCTTCAGCGCCATGAAGGAGGGCTACGCGCCTTTCTCCAAGCGCATCTATCCCAAGAACTATCCCCTGCCGCGACTGATCAAGGACCACGTGGCGCATTTACACTACAAGAACGATCGCTGCGTCCTCGTCGTGCGCGACGGGCGCGACACCACCATCTCGCTTGCGTTTATGACACTGCAGAACAGACTGCACAGCTTCGCCGACAAGTCAGAACTGGCGGACTTCATTCGCTGGGTGTCCCAGTCCTATGTCTTCGGCGACTGGGCCACGCACGCAAGGAATTTGATGCAGCTCCTCACGGGCCCAGACAAATTCTTGGTCCGATACGAGGACTTGGTCGCGAGCGACGAGACGTTCATCGGCATCGTTGATTTCTTCGATCCCGGGAACAGGCTGCCTCGTGCCCATCTCTCCCAATTGTTCAAGGAACGCGACACGGTCGCCGAGCGCATCAAGTCGCGGCCAGCCGTCAACGACCAGTGGGGTTTCGGGCAGACATTCGAGCCCGGCAGCATGTTCCATGAGTGGTCGCTCAACCGGCAGGGATCGAGCTGGCGCGAGGCTTGGGACGCGGCGGCCAAGCGGGCATTTCACGAAACGGGCGCTACCGAACTCCTGATAGAATTCGGTTACGAGACAGACCCCGATTGGTGGCGGCACTAACGGACCTAACGCGCAGTCACCTCTGGGCTATAGCCGAAATGGGCAAGCTGCGGCTCGAACAATTCGTTCAGTTTATCGACGGTCTCCGGCTGAAGCTTCCGCATGCCGTCGCCCGGCGTGACCTGCCGGATGTGCTGGGCTTCGTTCTCGGATCTCGGAACAACGTCGTTCTTGTCCGCGATCTTGTTCCGGGCGCGTTCGCTGACGTCCCAATTGAACGCCTTGCAGATATCAGCAACCCAGGTGCGCTTCTCGAAGATAACGTCCTCGTAGCGGAACACGGTCAAGTTCTCCGGGTGCTCCTCGAAGGCGTCGATATAGCGGCTGAGTTGCCGCACGTAGTAGCCCGCGAGATCGAGTGCATATTCATCGACGCTCATCACCAGCGCCTTGTCGCGGCGAGGAAGCGATTGCCTGCTCGTGGTGAGAATCTTTCCGGGGTCCGGGTGGCTCGAACGCATCGAGTAGTAATGCGACACCAGCATGTCGCGCGGATCGCGCAGCAAAAAGATCGACTTCCGGGTCGCGAGGTTTGGGATCTCGAACGTCTTCGGAAACGCGCGAAAACCACCGAAGCAGTAACCGTTGTTCGCAAAAACGTTCGAGGTGGCGCTGGGAACGTCCCGCTCGGCGAGGCCAAGCTTGAAGAACTCGCCCATCAGCGAAACGTAGGTGACGCCCACCTGCTCCGACAAGCCGCGCATGATGTTATCAAGCAGCACGGAACCCGCCTTCGGCAGGGAGAAGACATACACGCTTGGTGTGGCGGGGCTCTTCGTCGGCGGCAGCGTGAAGATGGTTTTCACGACACCGGCGTCGTCGTACTCGATCGTGGTCTGCTCTTGCATCGGCCCCGCCGTCATCGCGCCCTCTTCGCGCCCTTGCGGTTTTCGCCACGCGCCGGAAGCTCGATCGCCTGATAGTCATCGGATTCATAGAATTCCAACGCCGCCTCGATGTCGCCGTCGAACACCACCGCGCCACTCTTGAGCACGAGACCGCGGCTGCACAACTCCTGCAAGGTCGGCGGGCTGTGGCTGGCGAAGACGAGGATCTCGCTTGAATTAATGTGGCTGCGCAGCCGCTCCCTCGAGCGCTCCACGAAGAAGCGGTCGCCGGCGCTGATCCACTCGTCGAGCAGCAGGATCTCCGGCTTGGCGGAGGTCGCCACGGCAAAGGCGAGCCTCATCCGCATGCCGGATGAGTAGGTACGGACCGGATCGTGGATCACCGGTTCGAGTTCGGAGAATTCAAGTATCTCCGGAATCCGACGCTTGATTTCTTGACCGGACAGTCCGGCGCTGTAGCCGCGCAGGTAGATGTTCTCCAGACCCGTCGCGTCGGACTGCATGCCCATGGAGACGTTGAGCAGGTTTTGGGTCACGCCGCTGATCTCAAGCCGTCCTGCGCTCGGCACCAGCACACCGGCGAGCAGTCGCAGCAGCGTCGTCTTCCCGGCGCCGTTCTGTCCGATCAGACCAACGCGGTCCCCTGCACGAAACTCGAAACTCATATCGTGGAGCAGGGGCTTGAACCTCCTGGATTTCCCACTTGTCACGAGATTCCTTAGAGCCGCGATCGGATGGCGCCGCAGCGACTTATCGATCCGTGTCGCGGTCGGGATGCTGAAGTGCATACTCTGGGCACAGATGGAACTTTGCTTACTCATTGCATCCCATCAGATCCACAAGGCAACGAAAGGCTTCGCGCGAGCGTAAGCCAGCGCCGCCAAGGTCCAGATGATCGGGATCGCGGCAGCTACGACGCCGATCTCGAGCCACGGAACGACGCCGTAAACCAGCGGTCCGCGAATGATTTCGATCAGATAGTAGAAGGGGTTGAGGTAGATGAACGCGCCGATGGCGGCGCCCCTCCCCATGGAGGGCATCCAGATGATCGGCGTGATGAAGAAGAAGAGCCGCAGCACGGTCCGCATAAGCTCTCCAATGTCGGGATAGCGGGCGCCGACGACGCTCAACAGAAAGCACACGCCTAGCACGGCCAGAAAGAAGAGCGGCACGGTGAGCAGAAGTATGAAGTCCGCAGCGGTGACGTGCACGGGTGTGAGCAGGATCGCGCCGACGACGATCAACAGATTGTAGCCGAGGCTAATGAGATGACCGCTGAACAGGCGGAGCACGTAGTCCACGTACTTCACGTAGCCGTTCTGGATCATGTCGCGGCTTTTCTTGTAGACTTGCGAGCTCTGCTGCAGCGACTGCTGAATGAAGATCCACAGAACGAAGCCCGTCGCGATATGTGCGTAGTAGATTTGGGTGTCCGCTCCGGGCCGCAGAAGCACCTGCGAGTAGAGCGTGCCGAGGATGAGCACGAACGCCAAGGTGCCGGACACCATCCAGAAGGCGCCCAGTGCCTGGGAGCGGTGGCGGAGACTGGTGTCGATCCACGCGCCGTAGAGCCAGAAGCCGGGCGCCTTGAAGGCGGCCACGAGATCTTGGAACAGCACCAGGATGGAAGGACGCCCCCGGATCGCGCCGGTATCGCCGGTGTCTTTCTTGGGAGCGACGACCGAGCGTTGCCCCTCCCCGGGCGCGGGACTATCCACTAGCGTTTCCATTGGCGGTGTGGTCCGGCACGACGGCCCGGTAAGGGCGGCGCCCCCCTGTTGCAAGGCGCGGGTCTAACGCAGCTCTTCCATCATAGCAAGGCGTCGGAAACGAGGCAAAACAAGGCCCTGACCACCGCCCGCTGCGAGACCGCAGACCCAGGCGTGTTGAAGTGCCGAACCGAATACGCTAGCCAGTTCCGACGAATAGACGGACGACTTCAGCACAAATTTGGCTCAGATGGCACCGCAGTTCGAGATCGCCGGAAAGAACGTCTTTGTCGCAGGCCATCGGGGGCTGGTCGGACGCGCGGTCACGCAGCATCTCATCCGAGAAGGCGCGAACGTCTTAACCGCCTCGCGGGCCGAGCTCGATCTGAGAGACCAAGCCGCCACCAAAGTGTTTCTCAAGGACACCGCTCCCGACGCCGTGATCGTCGCCGCGGCCACCGTCGGCGGCATCCTCGCCAACTCCACCTATCCCGTCGACTTCCTCAACGACAATCTCCTGATCGAGTCGAACCTGATCAGCGGCGCGCATGAATGCGGCATCGACCGCCTGCTGTTTCTGGGCTCGTCTTGCATCTATCCGCGCGAGGCCCCACAGCCCATGCGCGAGGACGCGTTGCTCACCGGCCCGCTTGAGCCGACCAATCAGTGGTACGCGATCGCCAAGATCGCCGGCATCATGCTGTGCCGCGCCTATCGCGCGCAGTACGGGCGCTCCTACATCGCGGCCATGCCGACCAATCTCTACGGGCCCGGCGACAATTTCGATCTCAACACGAGCCACGTCATCCCCGCCTTGATGCGCAAGATCGACGCGGCGGCACGCGAACGCAGGCCGAGCGTAGAGATTTGGGGCACGGGAACGCCGCTGCGGGAGTTCATGCATGTGGAGGATCTCGCCTCCGCTATCGTCTTCCTGCTCAAGACCTACGACGAGGCCGAGCACATCAATGTCGGCTCGGGCCAGGAAGTCTCGATCGCCGAACTCGCCACTCTCCTTTCTGGCGTGATCGGCTATGAGGGCAAGCTCGTGTTCGACAGGTCCAAGCCCGACGGTTCACCGCGCAAGGCCTTGGACAGCACACGCCTCGCCGCGCTTGGTTGGACGCCGCGATACAGTCTCACGGAAGGTCTGAAGCAGACTTATGCGTGGTATCGCCATGAATTCGGCGAAGCCGGCTCCAACGTGGGCGCGGCTTGACGAGGGCTCCGGCCCGCGCGGAGCGAGGCCCCGTGTGACCTCGCTCATCTATATCGGCGGCTACGGGCGGAGCGGCACCACGCTGCTTGAATCCCTTCTCGCCACGCGGCCCGACATTCTTGCCTGCGGCGAAGTCGTTTCGTGCCTGCGGGAACGCCTTGATCGCGGCTGCACCTGCGGCAAGTCCCGGCGGGACTGCGATGTCTGGGGGTCGTTTTATCAAAAGCCCAAGGGACCGCGCGATATGAGCCACGCGGGCCTGACTCTGGCGCTGCTCGATCGCACCGCCGGCCGCTATGCATTCATGGTCGATTCCTCGAAGACCGCCTGGGGCTCGCTGTGCGCGCCGTTCACGCTAAGGCGAAAGCTAGTTGATCAATTCCATCTCGTGCATGTGGTTCGCGACCCGCGCGCCGTGTGCTGGTCGAATGCGGGCGGCACCCGCAAACGTGGCGGCGTAGTGAGGTTTCCGTCCCTGCGTCATCTGCGCACCGCGCTCGGCTGGTGGCTCGCCAATCTGAGTTGCGAGGTTTTTGGCCTGCTCTACCCGGAGCGCTATCAGCGCGTGCGGTACGAGGACATCGCCCGGTCGCCTGCCGAGTCTCTCGCGGCACTGTCCGCGGCGCTTCCTACACAGGGCGGGGCCACGCCCGGGACGGAGATGCACGGGAACCGGCACCAGCTCCGCGGCAACCAAAGCCGGTTCGAGATTATAAAGCCCGCCGAAATTCGCGAGGATGCCCGCTGGAAGTCGGCGATGCCCGCCGGCCAGCAAGCTTTGGTCGCAGCGCTCACCTGGCCGTTGCGCCTGAGATACGGCTACTGAGGGCGGCGATCCTTCAGCGCTGCGATCAGCGCGAGGTCGTTGCGGTTGCGGTCTTGCAGCAACCGAATGGTCGCTACATCAAGGTCCGGGCGGCGCGGACCGGAGGCGCCCTTGTTCTTGTGCATCGCGGGGCGGGGTTCGACGCCGGTCACCCGATAGAGCCGTCGCACCAGATTGTCGACGCCATCACTAAAGGCCCAGTCGTCGAAGAACTGCGTCACGATCTCCACGGCGCCTTCGACATCGTCGCCGCGTCCGGTGAGTAGCGTGACCTGGCGGTCGGGCCGGAGGCTTTCGGCAAACGTTCTTAGGCTTTGCGACAACAACTCTTTGTTACGTGGATGGGAGGCTTGCGCGCGGATGTAGTTGTATTCCGAGATAGCGCGGTCGACGGGATCGCGCAGCGTAACGATTTTATGATAGCGCCCCATGTCGCCGACATGCTCGCGGAAAAATTTTAGCGGCGCGTGGCCGCCGACGGCCGAATAGGCAAGACGGGCATCGCGCGGCATGCCGGCAAATCTCTCCCGGCGCCGCCGGCTGTTTGCGTGATAGATGTGGCGTGTGCCGTAAATGTCGTAGAGCGAGGCCCACACGCTGGAACCGGCGCATTTCGGAATGTGAAGGAAGAACGTCGGCGGCGCGTCCTTGCCGGCGCGGCGAAACCGAAAGGCCAGCCAGGGCAAAAGCTCTCGCGGCAGCCTCACTCGGCGACGGCGCGCCGCAGAAGAAGATTGCTTCCTCTGAAGCTGCGCATATCGGAGGCGACCATCTCGGACACCAGCTCCTTGAAGGGCGTCTTGTGCTCCCAGCCGAGCACGCGCTTCGCCTTACTGGGATCGCCGAGCAGCTCCTCGACCTCCGTAGGCCGGAAGTAGCGCGGATCGATGCGCACCAAGACACGTCCGTTGCGGGTGTCGATGCCCACCTCGTCGACGCCTTCGCCCTTCCATTCGATGGGGCACTCGAGCTCGGCGAAGGCGAGCTCCACGAACTCGCGCACCGAGTGCATCTCGCCGGTTGCCAGCACGTAGTCGTCGGGTGTCTCCTGCTGGAGAATGCGCCACATCCCCTCCACGTAGTCCCGCGCGTGACCCCAGTCGCGCTTGGCGTCGAGATTGCCGAGGTAAAGGCAATCCTGCGCGCCCGCCTCGATGGCTGCCACGGCACGGGTGATCTTGCGCGTCACGAAGGTCTCGCCGCGGATCGGGCTCTCGTGGTTGAACAGGATGCCGTTCGAGGCATGCATGCCGTAGGCCTCGCGGTAATTCACCGTGATCCAGAAGGCGTAGAGCTTGGCCGCGGCATAAGGTGAGCGGGGATAGAAGGGCGTCGTCTCCCGCTGCGGCACCTCCTGCACCTTGCCGTAAAGCTCCGAGGTGGAGGCCTGGTAGAAGCGGGCCTTTTCCTCAAGCCCGAGAATGCGGATCGCCTCCAGGATACGCAGCGTCCCCATGGCGTCGGAGTTGGCGGTGTATTCCGGCGTCTCGAAGCTCACCGCTACGTGGCTTTGCGCCGCGAGGTTGTAGATCTCGTCCGGCTGGACCTCTTGCACGAGCCTGATGAGATTGGTGGCGTCGGTCAGGTCGCCGTAATGCATCCGGAAGCGCGGATCATTGTTGTGGGGGTCCTCGTAGAGGTGATCCACCCGCTCCGTGTTGAAGGAGGACGACCGCCGCTTGATGCCGTGAACCCGGTAGCCCTTGGAGAGCAGCAACTCCGAGAGATAGGCGCCGTCTTGCCCCGTGACGCCGGTGATGAACGCTACTTTCTCGGCCAAACTCATGCCTTTCGGGTGCGCGCCTGGCGAGGCCAGATCGCGGAAACTATCGCCGGTTTCCAGGCGTGGGCATAGCGAACCCTATTCGCTTCGTCCAGGCCAGGGATTCCAACGCCTCAACGGCCGCCACGACGCAGTATGCGCCCGGCGCCAGGCCCCGAACACGCCACGTACCAAAGGAAATGCTAGTTTTCTTCCTTAGAAATCTCTTGCGTAGCCTTTTCGGCCTTGAGCTCTTCGATGATCTCCGCTCGTTCGTTTTTTGTCAGAGCATCGTTGTAGCTACGAATTAGCTGCAGATGTGATTTTCCCGGAGACGGCAAGTCGCTGCAACCACTAAGGCAAAAGACCGCTGCCCCTATTACCAAGATCCGTGCGATCTGCATACGCGCCCTCGTGGCTGTCAACAAAACTGGCCGTCCAAAAAGTATATTTGGCGGTCCCTCCAGGTGTCTAGCACCCGCCTTAATAATTGATCCGCTTAAAGGGATCAGTCACAACCTCACACACGATTAGAGGCAGAAGAGTGCCTATACGCCTTCTGCGCATGAAACCAGGCCTCGAACATCAGCACGTTCCACAGGAAATGCTGCCAGTTGCGGCGCCCCGACAGATGCTCCGCCCATTTTTCCTGGATGGGCCCTGGGTCCAAGAAACCTGCGCGCGCCATGGCGTGCGGATCGAGCAGATCGTCGGCCCACTCCTTCAGCGGCCCCCTGAGCCAGGCATCGATCGGCACGCCGAAGCCCATCTTGGGGCGCTCCACGAGTTTTTCGGGCACATATTTGTGCAGCAGCTGCCGCAGCAGCCACTTCCCCTGTCCGTCGCGGATCTTGAAGTCTTCCGGCAACTGCCACGCGAAGCTGACGATGCGATGATCGAGAAGCGGCACGCGCGCCTCCAACGACACTGCCATCGAGGCGCGGTCGACCTTGGTGAGAATGTCGTCCGGCAAATAGGTGACGCTGTCGGCGTACTGCATCCACGACAACTCGTCCTCGAAGCGCGATCTCACCGCCTCGCTGAACGCCGGCGGCTCAGGTCGCGAAGCACCCTTGACCAAGGACCACGCGTGTCCCCAGGGCGAGATCAGCGTACGGTAATAATCCTCCGCATCCTCGCCGAGAACCGCCGACAGCTTCTGCAGCTTCTCGCCCACCTGCCGCGGCCGCATCCCCGCAGGCACGACCCCGAACACACGATCCCATGTGGATGGTGGCAGCGCCCCGATCATCCGCGACACACACCCCGCAAGCGGTCCCGGCAGCATCTGCAGTGCGCGGGCCACCTGCAAGCCCTGGCCGTAGCGGTTATAGCCCGCGAACAGCTCATCGCCCCCGTCGCCCGAGAGCGCCACGGTGACGTGCTTGCGCGTCATCTCGGAGACGAGAAAGGTCGGGATCTGCGACACGTCCGCAAACGGCTCGTCGTAGATCTCCGGCAGCTTCGGCACCACGCCTTGCGCCTCCTCCGCCGTCACGTAGAGCTCGGTGTGATCGGTGCCGAGATGCGCCGCGACCGTCTTTGCCTGCGCCGCCTCGTTGTAGTCCGACTCGTGGAAGCCGATGGAGAAGCTCTTGATCGGTGACGGGCTGTTCGCCTGCATCAGCGCGGTCACCGTCGAGGAATCGATGCCACCGGAGAGAAACACGCCGAGCGGCACATCCGCCACCATGCGCCGCGTGACGGCGTCGGTGAGAAGCGTCTCCAGCCGCTCGCAGGCGTCCTCATCGTTAATGTCAAGCAATGCGGCCTGCCCCCGCGTCGCCACTTCGAGCAGCGACCAATATCGTTCGCTGCGTGTCTCGCCGTCGTCGCGGATTTCGAGCAGCGACCCGGGCTCAAGCTTTTGGATATCTTTGTAGATGCTCGCGGGCGCCGGCACGTAGCCGGTGCACAGATACGAAGCGAGCGCCTGACGGTCGATCGCGGGCGCGAACCCGGGTAGCGCCGCGAATGCCTTCATCTCCGAGGCGAACACCATGCGTCCGTCGACGCGGCCCCAGTACACAGGCTTGATCCCGAGGCGGTCGCGCGCCAGCGTCAGCACGCGCTCCTTCCGGTCGAATGCAGCGAAGGCGAACATCCCGATGGTTCGCTCTATCGTGCCGCACACCCCCCACTCGGCGAAGCCCTCCACCAGCACCTCGGTATCGGAATGCCCGCGGAATGTGTGACCCGCGCGCTCGAGCTCGGCGCGCAACTCGCCCGCGTTGTAAATCTCGCCGTTGTAGGACAGCACGAACCGGCCGTTGGCCGAGTGCATCGGCTGGGCGCCCGCGGCACTGAGATCGATGATCGACAGCCGCGCGTGACCGAGGGCCACGCCGCTTCCCTCGTCCACCCACGCGCCTTGCGCATCGGGGCCACGATGTCGCAGGGCCCCGGCCATGCTCAAAGCGAGCGCATGCAACTCGTTGTCGCCGGAGCGTCGTTTGGGATCGAGAAACCCCGCAAATCCACACATTTGGAGCGCCTTCGCCGGATGTCGGGCTCTGTCCAGATGAGAGGCCCACCGGATATGCGATTGTCAAGCGCAGCTAGAGGTAGCGGGTGGTACACGCCCTCCGTGCTTTGACAGCGCGCCTCCCACGGTTAACCTATCCGCTGCCTCGCACGAAAGAAGACATGTGCGCAACGTGCCTGCGGCTTGGCAGGACAGCCAAGTGAAAAACAGGCATGAACCAGCGGCCCAACCACTCCCGGCTACACTGGGCATGTTCGAGACTGCCGGAAGATGCATGTGTCGCTCCGAATGAGCTGACACGGCGCCCGCTCCATCTCATCTTCCACATCCCACGCTGTGCCGGACAGACGGTCCACCACCATCTGACCCAGCATGTTTCATCTGAGCGATATTTTCGCGTGCCGAAGCGCAGGGGGCTCGGTCGCCTCGTCTTGAGCAAGTATCAGATCGGCGACATGCCCAGCCCGCAGAAGCTCGATGTCGTCGGCGGCCACTGGGTCGGCCGCTCCATCGAGCGAAACTTCCCAGGCAGGCCCATTGTCAGGAGCATCCTGCTTCGTGACCCCGTCAGCCAGTTTCTGTCTCACTACAACTACCGCATGATGCGGTATCTCTCTCAAGGTCTGCGCCCCTACGCGGTGGACATCGCCTATCGCTCAAGGAGGCCGGACTTCCTCACCCACTTCATCCTGAACACATTCGCGGAGATCCCCCGGCCGCGCCTTGTCTTGATGTCCTCCGCCGAAAAGTTTGCGCAAGCGAACCGCTTCCTCTCCAGCTTCGCGTTCGTGGGCGACCACACGCGCTGCGACGAGCTGATCGCACGCCTGGCCGGAGACCTGGGAATGCCCGAGCGCGCCTCGCTCAGGAACACCAGCGATCAGTGGCTGGAGCGCGTATCCTGGAAGCCGCTTGGTGAAGGTGACCTCTCCCCCTCGATGATTGCCTCAATTAGGCGGGACAACGAGCTCGATCAGATCCTTTGGGAAACGTGGCGGGACGCCGGCGATGGACCGATCGAACCTGTGCCCCACGAGTTTGCGCAAGAAGCGCAAACGAGGCGCCTCACGCGGCACGCCTCCCGCCTGGTGAACCAAGTAAGACGGCGCGTCGACCGCCGATGGACCGGCACGGACGCGTCCTTGGGAAACTCTTAAGGCCCAGCGCGGCTCGCCTCGCCTCGCTCACCACGACCGCACCCTCGTTTTCGCAACAACCCGAAAGCGCAAAAAAGTGCGGGCGCAAGGCGGGGGAAACCTTGCGCCCGCTGTCGCTGAAAAGGGAGGGATGCTGACAGGCCGGGCAGGAGCGGACCCGGACCCTTGTTTCCCCTTTCAGCTCGCCGGCGCGGGGCTCGGTGGGGCAAGTCCCACGCCGATTGGTGGACGCGAAACAGAACACGTCGATTTTCGTTGGCCGAAGGCGCTAGGGACCCCTTCGACAAGAAGGGAGATAGGGCGCGGGGCGGAGGCGCATTGTGAGCACCCTCACAAAGAGGCGCACCCGGCCATGGTCCCTGCGGGATGAGCCTCTATAATCGTCTCGTTCGAACAGGAGAGTGCGCGTGCCGGTCGTCTACGACGCCTTCATTTCCTATAGCCACGCCAAGGACAAGCCGATCGCCGCCGCGCTTCAGGCGGTGATCCAGAAGCTCGGCAAGCCGTGGTATCGCCGCCGGGGCTTGCGCGTGTTCCGCGACGACACGAGCCTCTCGGCTACGCCGCATCTCTGGCCGTCGATCGAGCAGGCGCTGTCCCAGTCGCGCTACCTCATTCTGCTCACCTCGCCCGAAGCGGCTGCCTCTCCCTGGGTCGGCAAGGAGATCGAGTACTGGCTCGCGAACAAGAGCCCCGACACGCTCTTTATCGGCTGCACGGACGGCGATCTCTCCTGGGACAACGCCGCGGGCGATTTCAGGTGGACTGCCGAGACGCCCCTGACCGAGGCGCTCAAGGGCAAGTTCGCCGCCGAGCCGAAATGGGTGGACTTGCGCGCCTTCCGCGACGGGGCCGACCCGCGCAATGCCCGTTTCATCGAGCTAGGCGCCGACTTCGCCGCTGCTATCCACGGGCTGCCGAAGGAGGATCTCCTCTCGCAGGAGGTGCGCCAGCAGCGCCGCGCGCTGACGCTTGCGGTGAGCGCCGCCGCCCTCCTCTTCGTGCTCGCCATCGGCGCCGTGACGGCCGGCATCATCGCCAAGTATCAGCAAGAGCGCGCCGAGCAGAACTTCGCCGCGGCCAAGGACACGGTGAACGGTCTGATCTTCCAGATCGCGCAGGGCTTGCGCGACGTGGAGGGGATCAGGGTCGAGAGCCTCGACAAGATTCTCGCCCAAGCCCGCAGCACGGTGGAGCGCCTCACCGAGACCGATCCGGACAATCCCGAGCTCATTCGCAGCAAGACGGCGATGCTCGATGAGTTCGCTCAGACCTATCTCGCCGCCGGAAATCTCGAGGCCGCCCTGAAGAACGCCGAGGAGGCCGAGGCGCTGATGCGGAAAGAGGTCGCGAAAGACGACGGCAACAGTTACGCCAAGCGCAATCTCTCCGTTGTCCTCGTGCATCTCGGCGACGCGAAGCGGGACATGGGGAATACGGCGGACGCCCTCGCCGCCTACGAGGAGAGCCTCGAGATCCGAGAAGCGCTCTCGGCTGAGGACGAGAACAATGAGCAGGCGGCGTTCGACATCACCGTCAACCTCGAGCGGATCGGCGACCTGAAGCGGCAAATGGGTGACCGGAAGGGCGCGTTCGCGGCTTACGAGGAAAGTCTCTCAATCCGGCGGCGTCTCGCCGAGCAGGATGGACCCGACAGCGAATGGTGGAAAACCGCGCCGGTCGGCCTCGGCAAGATATGCGACCTCAAACTGGACGTCGGCGATACGCAAGGGGCACTCGAAGCCTGCAACGAAGTCCTTGCCATAAGCCGGCGCACCGCCGCCGAGCACGAAGGCAACACCGATTGGGAGCGCGACGTGGCGGTGGGACTGGAGCGCGTCGGGCACGTCAAGCTGGCAGCGGAGGATGGCCAAGGTGCGCTCGAGGCCTATGAGGAGAGCCTCGTGACCCGACGTCGTCTCGCGGCCCTTGATCCGGACAACGCCACCTGGCAACGGGATCTCGCCACCGGTTTCAGCTTTTTGGGTTCGGCGAAGCATGCCGTGGGCGATACGTCGGCTGCGATCAAAGCGCACGAGGAGTCGCTTCGTATCCTCGGACGGCTTGCCGAGCGTCATCCCAACAAGAGCGAGCTTCTCCAGGACATCTCCATCTCGCTCAACAAGCTTGGCTACGCCAAACTTATGGCGGGGGACTTGGCCGGCGCCCGCGCCGCCTATGACAAGCGGCTCGAGTTTGCGCGTAAGGTCGCCGCGATCGATCCCACGAACCTCGATTGGCAGCGAAGCGTTTTGCTCGGCCTGAACCAGATCGGCATCATGCAGAATGCCGCGGGAGATCAGGCCGGCGCGCTTGCGGCCTACAAGGAGAGTCTATCGATCGCACGGAAGGTCGCCGACGCTGACCCGGACAACATCATGCGCCAGCCGGACATCGAGGTCATTCTCCAGAAGATCGCGGCAATTAGGCTCGCCGCCGGCGACCGCGACGGCGCGCTCGAAGCGTATGAGGAGGCGCTCGAGATCGCCGAGCGCATGGCGCAAGCGTTCCCCGACAAGGAAGTGTGGCAGCAGGACGTGGCTGAGACCCAGGAGACGATTAAAGTCCTCAAGCAACCCCCCGACGACACCGCCGAGCGCTGAACCGAACGGCCCCAGCCCGACAGTGTGACGAGCCTCACAGAAGGCCTACGCGTCCCGTGTCAATCTGAGGCTCGATGTCGGTGCAGGCATAGACCCATGAAACAGCTTGACGATCTCCTGATGACGTTTTTCGCCGCCGCGGTGATCGTCTCGCCGCTCGCGGATCTCGGCGCGCTGTTGGCGCCAGCCGAGGCGCACGCCCTGCTGCATGCGTTCGCCAGTGCTGTGTGGGCATGACCATGAACATTGCGCTTCATCCCGCACGGGCGTTGGTAGGCGTCGCCGAAATAGACTACCCTCCCGCCCGGCCGGCCAAGCTTCCGACGCGCGCTCCGACAGGCATGAAGGAAACACTCGAAGATCTGGTCGCCAGATCCGCGCTGATGCGGGGGACGGGCGATGCCGCCCGCGCGCAATTGCGCCGCGCGCGCCTTGCCGTGCGCACTGTTGCCGCCGGCGCGTGCATCTTCCAGGCGGGCGACGCCGCCGACGCGGTTTATCTCCTTTTAGGCGCGCGGAACGGCGGCGACGGCCTTGATGTCGACCCGCTGGTGCAGGTCGAGCTCAAGCCGCAATCGGGCAAGCGGGCGCTGCGCTTCGAGCGCATCGTCCACGGCGAAATCTTTGGCGAGTTGGAATTGTTGGAGCACGGCCTCGCGCCAAGATCCGCCAAGCGCACCACCTCGGCGTTTGCGCTGACGCCCGCGGCCATCGTGCCGCTGCCGCTGCCGCTGTTGTCCGATCTCATCGCCGAAGACGCGGTGTTGCGCGCCCGCCTCATCCGCATCGGCTCGCAGCGCCTGCTTGCCGCCCTCACGCAGCAGCATGAAAAAGTGAACACCTTTCCCGATCTCCTTCTCGCCGACTGGCTGGTCGAGCTCTCGGCGGATATCGGCATCGCCGAGGGGAACCGCGTCCGTTTTCCCAAACGCATCGCCCAGAGCGACATCGCCGCCGATCTCGGCGTCTCCCGCGAGACCATCAGCCGACGCCTGAATGAGTGGGAGCGCTCGGGCCTGCTGCGGACAGGGGCGCGCAGCCAGCAGATCGAGATCATCGACTATCAGCGTATCAGCCGGCTCGCGAGCTTGCGCACCGCGCGAAGCCGCGCCGCGCTTGAGCGCACCATCGACGATATCGACGCCGCCATCGCCTGCGGCGATCTCATCCGCGCCCGCAATATCGGCCTCGACATCTTGCGCTACTACCCGTCGAGCCCCGAGTTGCACCACCGCACGGCATTGGCCGCGGCGCGGAGCGGAGACGCCAAGGGCGCGCTCGATCTCCTGAGCCGTTCGGGGCTTCCCATGGACGGCGATCTCAGCGCGCTGGAAGACGCCGTGCGCAAGGCCCGCCGCAATCCGCTCCTGCCCATGGACCGCATCATCGCCGACCCTTTCGTCGACGAGGCCTTCGGCGAGGACGAGCCCGAGCCGCCGGCGTCACGCCATGCCCAATGGGAGACGCAGCTTGTGGAAGACGTCGCGGCGCTGCACGCGCGGCTCCTCAAGGAACGCGCCTTCGCCACGACCTCGAAGGACGAGCGGCGCAAGCGGTCTCAAGCCTCCTTTGAGGCCTATCACCGTCTCTACGCGGCGAAGCAGGGCTACTACCCGGGCATCAACGCCGCCACCATGGCGCTGTGCGCCGGCGACACCAAGACCGCCCGGAAGATCGCGGCACTCCTCACCGCCACCGTGCCGCAAGACGCCGAGGACTACTGGCCGCTCGCCACGCTTGCCGAGGCGCTTTTGATCGTAGGCCGGGGCGGAGAAGCCAAGGACGTGTTGCTCAAAGCGCGTGATGCCCGCGGCGCCGACGACGGCGCCAAGGCCTCCACCGTGCTTCAGTTCCGCCGCATCGGCACCATGATCGACAGCAATCTCGACGTGCTCATCGACGCGCTCCGTCCCCGCAATGTGGCGGCGATCTCCGGTCACTTGTTCCGTGGCGCCGAGCTCGACGCCGTCGCCCAAGACGCCACCGAAGCCGCCATAAGGGAGCGCGCGGAAGCGCTGTTCGCCGCGCATAACGTTGGCTTCGTCTACGGCGCGCTGGCCTCCGGCTCGGACATCATCCTCGCCGAGACCGCGCTCAAGATGGGCGCCGAGTTCGAGGCGGTGCTGCCCTTCAATACCGAGCGCTTCATCGACATGTCGGTCAGGATCGGCGACCCCCCGGACGCGCCCGGCAAATGGGAGAAGCGCTTCCGCGCCGTCCTCGACGGCAAGCACGGACCGTGCACGCTTACCATCATGGACGCGCAAGACCCGGTCGACCGCGATCTCGACGGCTACTTTTTCTATGGCTTCCGCTACGCCGCGGGCTGCGCGCTCCAGCGCGCCGCCATGTTGCAGACCGCCTGCGGTCTCATCGTCGTCTCCGACGACACCGAGCCGGACAGCGTCGCCGGCGCGAACCGCGTCTTCGCCGACTGGCGCAAAGCCGGCCGCCCCTTCGACCTCATCCCCTATCCTCACCCCCGGCCCAAGCGGCAAAAGCGCGACCGCGGCGAGACCGCCTTCCGCCCCGTCGTGTTTCTGTGGGACGGCGCGCCCGAGGCGAAGTCCACCACCCTCGACAGGCTGTTCAAGCGGATGGGCAAGGGCCTCGAAACGGTCGCGCGCACCCATCGCGATGGACGGCGCGGCTGCTGCCTCGTGGTCGAGACGACCGCGCAGGCGCTTGCGACGGCGCACACCGCCATCGACGCGGCACGGGACGCGAAGCATCCCTTGCGCGTGATCTGCGATTTCGGCCTTGTGCTCGGTCGGGGTCCGGGCCCCGACAAGAAGCTGATCGCGCGCCTCCAGGCGGCCGACGATCTGCCGGGCCTTCCCCTGGACAGCGTGCTGGCGACGGAGGCCTACGCCGCGCAAGCCAAGTTCGACCAGGGCGACGCGGTCAGGCTCGTGCCCGTGGGCCGCGCCGAGGCCGCCCCGTCCACCGATGACGGCGAACGCCCCGCACTACGCAGCCGGCCGTCGCTGCCGATCTTCACCGTCGAGCCCGTCAAGACCGGAGCCCGCCACCGATGACCATCACCATCATTCACACCCACGGTCCGCTCAAGGGCCAGAAGGAACTGTTCGATGACGGCGTGCACGCCATCCTGTTCGGCCGCGACCGCGAGGCCTCGCAGGTGCTCTATCCGCCCGAATACGACGTGGTCGGCCGCCGCCATTTCGAGCTGCGTCGCACGCGCGCCGGCGACTACACCGTGGAGCTGTTCGGCACCCGCTATGTGGAGATGAACGGCAAGCCCGTCGACAACGGCACGCCGGTGACCTCGGGCAGCACCTTCCGGCTTGGGCGTAAGGACGGCCCCGGCTTCGAGGTGGAGATCGGCGCGCCATCCGTCCAGGGCCTCCCCGTCACCGCCGACCAGCGCAAGATGACCACCTCGAGCGCGCGCCTCGGCCGCAATGTCGGCATCGGCGGCGGCTTGCTCGCGCTCGTGTTCGCCGGCGTGGTCGGCTACCTCTGGACGATCCAGACAAATCTGACCGAGGAGATCGCCTTGGCCCGCGCGGAAGCGGCCGAGCGCGCCGAGAAGGAATTCCGCCAAGCCGATCTCGAGACGCTCCAGGACGCCGTCTATCTCGTGGCGCGCAATGACGGCGGCGGCGTCGAGGCGGAAGGCACGGCCTGGGCGTTTGCGCCCGGCAAGCTCGCCACCAACGCCCACGTCACCGAGGCGATCAAAGGCCACGAGGCCGAGTTTTTTCTCGTCGGCCCGGACGGCGACAAGATCGAGATCGAGAACGTGATCTCCCATCCCGGCTATCCCGCCTTCAAGAGCTACAAGTCCACCCAAGGCACCACCCGCTGGGGCGAGTTCACGCCACTCGATCTCATCAACGAATACGACGTCGGCATCATCGAGATCGATCCGAGCGTGGAGCTCCCCACCACGCTTAGCTTTGCGTCGCCGGAAGAACTGGAGGTGCTCACGCCGGGCACGCCGGTCGCCTCGGTCGGCTTCCCGGTCGAAGGCCTGGCCGGCAGCGATACCGCACCGAAGGCGCCCGGCCAGCTGCGCTTCGGCTATATCAGCGCGCTGACCGACGTGTTCATGGTGCGCGCCGAGCCCGAGCACCGCTTACTCATCCAGCATTCGGTGCCGGTCGCCGGCGGCGTGAGCGGGAGCCCGCTCATCGGCCCGGGCGGCAAGGTCATCGGCATCGTCAACGGCGGTAACACCACCGTGTTCAAGGACAAGACCGAGGCGATGAACGCCAAAGTGCGCGTGCCGAGCGCCGCGCTGATCAATTTCGCCCAGCGCGTGGACTTGCTTTCGGAGCTCGAAAAAGGCGAGGCGGACGAAGCGCTCGCCGAGGATAAGACATATTGGGAAGCGCAAGGCGCCCAGTTCGACGATTATTTCGACGTCGCCGTGCAGGACTTCGTGAAGCTCGCCAAGTCGCGCTACGAAGTCGACGAACCGAAGGAGACGCTGATCGCCGGCGGCATCGACGCGAAGCTTGCCGGCGGCGGCGACAGGCTGAAGCTCGTGTCGAACACGTACACCTATGATGTGGAGCCGGGGAAGATTTACGGCTTCATCGCCGATTCGAAGAGCGGCGTCCCCATCGGCATCAATCTGAAGGATCGATCCACGTCGAAGTTCTTGCGCGACGCCAAGGATCCCCGCCAGACGAGCGAGCTGGAACTGGCGCCGACCGCCTGGATCACCGCCGACAAGCCGACCACAGTCGAGGTCATCGTCTGGAGCCTCGTCGACCAACCCGCGGACTATGAGCTTTACGCCTATGAATGGCCCGAACCTACGCCCTCTGCTGACGCTGGCTCCTGAGCGCCTCGGCCACGTAGCTGAGATCGCCGGTCCGGCGCGACGGCTCCGGCGCCAGCATGTCGCGCACGATGTCGCCGATCGCTCGCGGCATGCCCTCGCCGTGCGCCTGCCTGTGCCAGAACCGGCCGAGCCCGGCGCGTTGCGGTCCCGGCACCGCGCCACCCCAGATCTCGGCGATCATCTGACCGAGCGCGTAGACGTCGGCCCGCGCATCCACGGCCGCGCCGGCCACCTGCTCGGGCGCCACGTAAGGCGCCGTGCCGAAATGCTTCAGGGCGTCCGCACGCCCCGCCACGAGCGCGATGCCGAGATCGATCAGCACCGGCCACTCGCGGCCCTGCTCGCCGCGCGTCACGATGACGTTCTCCGGCTTGAGGTCGCGATGCACGATGCCCCGCCCATGAAGCACGGTGAGCGCATCGGCGACACCGGCGAGAAGCTCGAGCAGCCGCTCCGGTTCGGCGTCGGAGGCGTAGAGCTCCCGCAGCGTCGGCCCCTCGACGAAGCGCTGCACGATGAACAGCGCACCGCCCGGCGCCATGCGCAAATCGAGCACGCGGGCGAAGCGCGGATCCTCGAGCTTCGTCGCCGCGGCATACTCCGTCTTGATGGTGCTCATCGCGGCCTGGCGATCTGTCTCCGGCAGGCCCCGGAGATCGACCCGCTTGAGCGCCACGTCCCGGCCGTCGGCCATGTCGATGGCGCGCGAGACCTCGCCGACGCCGCCTTTTCCCAAAAGCCCCAAGCGGATAAAGCGCCGCTCCAGGGCCGTGCCGCCGCCGATCACATCGATGGTTTCGGCCAGCTCCTCCAAATGCTCGGCGCCGGCGCTCTTCAGCATGTCGGCCCGGATCTCGTCCGCCACTTCCACGAGATTATATTCGAGCGCATTGCGCAGGCCCTGCGCCAATGCCTCGCGCGCCTGCTCCGCCTGGCCGAGCTTGAACAACGCATTGGCCAAGGCGCGGCGCGCCACGGCTTCCCGCACCACGAGCCGTTGCTCCGCGTAGTTCTCGATCAGATGTTCGAGACTCTTTACCGCGGGCGGGCCGCCCTTCGTCTCCTGCAGCTCGGTCAGCGCTTCGATGAACTCGGAGCGCTCGAAGGCGCTGTCTTTCTCCGGAATCAGCTTCTCCGCCTCGTGCAGCGCGGCTTCCGCCTGCTCATGGCGCCCGAGCCCGGCGCAAGCCCGCGCCATTTCCAGCCGCGTGAGAAAGCGCAAGCGTTTCTCGTTTTCCGGGACGTCGGCGTGCAACGCCGCGACATGCTGAACCGCCTCTTCATGACGGCCGAGCCGGTTCAGCGCCTGGCAGAGATTGACCCGTACGCGCTGCGCCTCGCGCGGCGGAAGCGCCAAAGGCGATGCATCCGAGACGAGATGACCGAACAGCATGGCGACGTTGTCGAAGCGCTGTGCCTCCAACTCGATGCGCCCGAACTCGGCGATGATCTTGGCGACCTCAGCCGTGTCGTTTGCGAGGGAGGCGAAGGCCAGCGCAGGCAGAAGCTCGGCGGCGGCGCGCCGGTCGTCCCCGCGCCAGGCATAGACCACCGCCGTCTCCCGGCCGATCTTGGCGAGCTCGCGAAAGTTGGGCGGGTCGGCGGACTGGGCCAGCGCCTTTGCTTCACGCAGCTCCCGCAAGGCGTCGCGGTCGAGCTTCAGCCTGTTGTGCACGACGCCCATCAGCCTGTGTACGCGGGGACGGTGCGGCGAATTTCGTTGCAGGCGGAGGAGCAGCGTTGCGAGCTCGGGCAACAGCATGTCGGGATCGGCGCGACGGAGTTCGACGATCTGCTCCATGGCGTCGAGCGCCGCGCTTGCGTCCTGCGGTTCCATGGTCACTCACCAGCCCCGATGAAACATCTTAACGGCAATGCGCCAGACGCATCGCCCCTTATTCGATCTCAACAAAGTTTAATGTACAGCGTTGTGGGCCATAGTTAAAATGTCCGCAAATATAAACACACCCACGATTAGCCACACGCGCCCAAACAACAAAAACATCCGTGGAGAACTTGAATGACGCGAGTGCAAGTCCTTTCGAACATTCTGCTGGCCGCCGGACTGGTCTGCGCCCTGAACGCGCCGGCGCTCGGCGAGACCGACACCGAGATGATCGTCGGCGGCGCGCCGGCCGAGCCCGGCAAGTATCCCTGGCAGGTGCGCCTGTACGAGAGCATGGATGACGAGATCGGCTTTTGCGGCGGCTCGATCATCGACAAGCAATGGATCCTGACGGCGGCGCACTGCCTTGTCGACACCGACAGCGTCGTCGTGGGCTTTGGCGACGTGGATCGGACCAAGACCACCAAGATCGAAGGCGAGAAGATCTTCGTCCATCCGGACTATGCCGACGGGAAGAAGGCCGACGTTGCCCTCGTCAAGCTCGCCAAGCCGATACCCGATGCGCCCGCGGTCTCCTATGCCGGCGGCGACGCCACCCAGCGCCTGTTGCAGCCGGGCGCCAGGGCTACCGTCACCGGCTGGGGGGCGGTCTGGGACTTCCAAGCCTTCAACAACGCCATGGACGTGATGGCGGGACGCCGGACGGTCTCCGAGCGGCGGCTTCTCAATGACGAGGAGCTCCAGGCGCCGCGTCTTCTGCACGAAGTGGACATCGAGGTGATCGATCAGCAGGAGTGCAAGGCCATCTACGACCAGCTCCAGGTCTCGGCCTTCACCATCGGCGACACCGAGATTTGCGCCACCGGCCCCCGCGGCGGCAAGGATTCCTGCTTCGGCGATTCCGGCGGCCCCCTCGTCGTGCCCGAGGGCAACGGCTATGTGCAAGTCGGCATCGTGAGCTGGGGGCCGCAATGCGGCAACCCGCTGTTCCCTGGTGTCTACACCCGGGTGTCGTCCTTCTCCGATTGGATCAAGGGCACCATGGGTGGAAATTGAGCGGAGGTTCTTCCATGAGGCGTTTGGTTTCGCTCATATTGGTCGCAGCTGTCGGACTGCCGGCGAACCTGGCGCTCGCCGGAGATGAGCCCGACACCGAGATGATCGTGGGCGGCAAACCCGCGAAGCCCGGCAAGTTCCCCTACCAAGTCCGCCTCTATGCCTCGGCCGACGACGAGAAGGGCTTTTGCGGCGGCTCGATCATAGACCCGCAATGGATCTTGACCGCCGGCCACTGCGTCGTCGAGGGCTCCGATGCGCAAGGTCCGCAAGCGCCGGTCGAGACGGTGTTTGTCGGCTATGGCAGCACCGATCGCACCGAAACCACCAAGATCGAAAGCGAGAAGATCGTCGTCCATCCGCTCTATCTGGAGAAGGCCCTGTCCGGCGGCGGCGACGTCGCTCTCGTCAAGCTGAAGGAGCCCATCCCCGGCGCCAAGAAGGTGGAGATCGCCGACCCCGACACCGAGAAGACGCTCGTCACGCGCGGCGTCAAGGTGACGGTCACCGGCTGGGGCGCGATCTGGGACCCGGAAGACAAGGAGGTCGTCGAGCTCCTCTCCAAGGTCGCCCCGCAAGCGGACGTCACCGAGAAGCTCAGCTTCCCGCGGAAGCTTCACGAGGCCGACATCCATGTCATGGCCAGGGACGAATGCCGCGCCATCTACGAGCCGCAGCAGCTCGGCATCGCCGACAGCGAGATCTGCGCCCTGAAGCCGCGCTCGGTGACAAACTCCTGCTATGGCGACTCCGGAGGGCCGCTCGTCGTCCTCGCCGAAGAGCCGAGGCGCTACGTGCAGATCGGCGTGGTGAGCTGGGGCGACCGCTGCGGCCGCGCCGGCAATCCCAACGTGTTCGCGCGCGTTGCATCCTTCTCCGATTGGATCGAGCAAACCATGACCGATGACGCTCCGGAGCCCGCACCGGCGTCCCCATAACGAGCCTGCCCATGCGCACCATCTTTTTTCTTGCTTCCGCTCTCGGCGTCTTCGCCGTGCTTGCGCCCGCGCTTGCCGAGGAAGACGTCGAGATGATCGTCGACGGTACACCCGCGCCCGAAGGCAAATATCAGTATCAAGTGCGGCTCTACGATTCTTTCGAGGACGAAAAGGGCAGCTGCGGCGGCTCGCTCATCGACGCCCAGTGGGTGCTCACCGCGGCGCATTGCCTGTATCGGGGCGCCAGCGACACCAAACGCGCCATTGAGCCGGGCGAGGTGGTGATCGGTTATGGCTCCACCGATCGCGAAGCGACCACCAAGGTCGCGGTGACCGAAATCCACATCTATCCCAAATACGCCGCCTGTGAGGGCGACACCGCGTGCGCCGACGCCGCCAAGGCCGACATCGCGCTTCTCAAGCTCGAGAAGCCCGTGGACGAACCGAAGACCGTGGCGCTGGCCGACCCGGCGACCGAAGGAACGCTGCTCGCCCCCGGCGCCAAGGTCGTGGTCACCGGCTGGGGCGCCATGTGGGACCCCTACGACGAGGACGTCTCCAAATTGCTGAGTTCGTTCGGTTCGGATGCGAAGGAGAAGGTGAGCTTTCCGCGGAAGCTCCATCAGGTCGAGGTCGACTGGGTCGCCAATGACACCTGCGCCGCGGCCTTCGAGGCCGCCGGCGGCGAGATTGCGGAGACCGAGATCTGCGCCATGCGCCGCGGCACGCGCAAAGATTCCTGCCAGGGCGACTCGGGTGGCCCGCTGGTCGTGGCCGAGGAGGATGGAACGAGCTTCACCCAGGTCGGCGTGGTGAGTTGGGGCCGGGGCTGCGGCGCCTCCCTCCCGGGTGTCTATTCGCGGGTGGCCGCGTTCTCCGGCTGGATCGAGGAGACGATCCACGGGCGCTAAACGCGCCAAAGTCCATTGATCGGCCGGGTGCGTTTGGCTACGGTCGCGGCCGGCAGAGGCGACACACCAGCGAGCAACCATCCCATGCCCCTATCCTTCGGCATTTTCGGCAAGGCCATTGCGATTTTCATGGTCGTGGCATTCGCGTTGTGGCTGATCTTCACGTATGTGTTCGCGAGCGATGAGGATGCGGACGCTGAAGCCGAGCGCTTGGGGGGCACCGAAACTCCCGTCGAGTCGGCCCCTTAAGCAGGCGTCCCGCGACGCTCCGCCAGCCGCACAAGCAGAAAGATCGCGTCGGTCCTGAGCCCGCTCAAGCGCGCCAGCGCGATCGAGCACGCCGCGAGCCAGAACAAGGTGGCGATGGCGACGGCCAGCGCCGCGCCGAGCACCCCATAGGCCGGCACCAGCCCCACATTGGCGAGCCCAAGGACCACGAGCGCCGCGACGGCAAGCGCCGCGTTCTGGCGCTGGGCGCCGATCACCGTGAGCAACGGCACGTTGGGTCCGAACACCGCGCGGGCAAGCTGGCAGCCAAGCAGGATGAGCAGGGGGATCTTGGCGCCGGTGAACTCCGGGCCGAACAGCGACAGGATAGTCTCGCCCCACAGCGCCACGATGATCAGCGCGGCGACGGTCACGGCAAGCGGAAAGCCGAGGGCCTTCAGAACGACGTCCCGAATTGCGCCGTGCTCTTTACGCGCATGAGCGTCCGCCAGATCCGGCACCACCACTTGATGCGCCACCTGCACCGCGAAGCCGACGAGCAGCGCGAGCTTAAGGCAAAGTCCGACAATGGCGGTGTCGGCGCTCGACATAAGCGGCGTGACCAGGAGAATGTCCACATCGGCGAAGAAGAAGGTGAACAGCGCCACCAGGATCAGCGGTGTCGCCTCGCGCCGCCAGATCTTCACCAGCCGGGGCGGCGCGGCCTGCCGGCCGGCGGCCAGAGCCGCGCCATGCGGGATGTCCTTGCGCAGCAGGAGGTACTGGACGAGCGCCAAACCGATGAACACGACAGTCAGCAGCGCCGTGACATTGGGCGCGGTGAGCGTCACACCGGCGCCCATCAGGAGCACGATGCCGCCCAGCAGCACGAACGGCCGGAAGCAGGTGTCCGGCAGATAGGCGAGCGCGAAGCGCCGTATGGCGGCGGCGAGCGAGCCATTCAGCCGCAGAGCGGCGTTGGCCGGAATCGACAGCGCCGCGGCGATGGTGGCAAGCCGCGCTTCGAGACTGAGCGCGGGCCACAACAGTCCGAACGCCAACACGGCCACGGTGGCGATGGTGACATAGACCGTGGCGTCTTTGCGCGCCCGCGCGACAAACGCGGCGATGAGCTCGGTCTTCCCTTGCTTGCGATAGCGCGACAGGAAGCGCGGCGCGATGGCCGGATAGCCATGCGCCGCGATCAGACCCGCCACGGCGGCAAGGCTTGTGGCCGAATAGAATACGCCGAGCGCCGAGGCGTGCAGCGTCCGCGCCAGAACGATCTGGGTGATGAAGCCGGCGAGCGCGCCGGCAACGCGGGCGAGCGAAAGAAGTGACGACGTGGTGACCAGCCGAGACAGCAGCGGCGCGATCCAAGCACCGCCCGGCCGGCTTAAGGATCGTGGCATGGGACCGTCCTCACGCCACCTGGCGCGGCGACGAGGGGGGCGCGGACGGATTGTTTTTGGGCGCCTTCGGCCCATCGGCAAGGTTGAGGGCCGGGTCGATCTCCCAGCGCCCCGCATGCCCCGGCTCCTCCATGTACCAAGGCAGCAGCGACAGGAACTGGTCGCGCGGCATGGGGTGGAAGCCGAATGACTCGAGATGCGGCGTCATCCACTTGGCGTCGCACAGAACATACCCCCAGGCGGCGAGATGCCGGTGAAGGTAGGCCGTGGCGACCTTGGAGGCGTCTCGCACGCGGGAGAACTTCGATTCGCCGAAATAGACCTTGCCGATGACGAGGCCATACATCCCGCCCACCAAGTTTCCCTTCTCGTCCCATACTTCGACGGAATGGGCATAGCCGGCTTTGTAAGCGCTCCAGAAGGCGCGCATGATTTGCGGCGTGATCCAGGTGAGCGGAGTTTTGTGCTCCCGCGGCCGCGCGCAGGCTTCCATCACGCCCGCGAAATCCGTGTCCATGGTGACGGTGAATTTGTGCTTCCGGATCAGGCGGCGCACATTGTTGCTCATGTGCGAGTCCGCCGGATCGAGCACCGCGCGCTCTTCCGGGCACCACCATTTCATGGGGCCGATATGGCAGACGGGAAAGTAGCCCCGCGCGTAATTCGCCAGCAACGCCGGCACGGAGAGGTCGTTGCTGATGCCGATGAGTCCGCGGTCGGAATAGAAGCGCGGCAACGCGGGCAACGCATCGCGCTCGGGCCGCGGCGTCAGATAGTAGGTAAGCGTCATCAGCCAAAGCCGCGGCAGAAGCGCAATGCGCGACGGCTTCAAGGCGTAGAGCGCGCCGAGCCCCCAGCGCCGCAAGCGCTGCTCCCAGTTTTCGTGAAAGCAAGGCTCGATCTCTTGTGGCTTAGGAGCGGCCGCGCCGCCGTCTGGCTTGGTCATCCCGCCCCTGCGAAAATCTTGTGTCATCCCGTTCAATGCCGATCCGCGCCCCGGTTTCGTGCCTGGCAGCATTGTGACTTCCTTCTTACGCGCCCACTTCTTAACAACAGGGTTAGGGCGTCCCTGGTAAGGCTCTGTTAGCCATACCGGCATGTTAGCAACGGAGGAATGATGGAGTATCGCGAGCTTGGCCGCACCGGGTTGAAGGTAAGCGCGCTTACCCTCGGCACCATGACCTTTGGCGAGCAAAACACCGAGGCCGAAGGTCACGCCCAGATGGACTATGCACTCGAGCGCGGCATCAGCCTATTCGACGCCGCGGAGATCTATCCCATTCCGCCGAAGCCGGAGACACAAGGCCGCACCGAGGACATCATCGGGACCTGGCTTGCAGGACGCAAGAACCGTGATCAAGTCCTGATCGCCACGAAAGTTGCCGGCCGCAGTTCCAAGATCGATTGGCTGCGCGACGAGACCATGCTCTCGCGGCAAAGCGTGGCACAAATCAACGAAGCCGTCGACAAGTCCCGCGCGCGGCTGAAGACCGACTATATCGATCTCTACCAGCTGCATTGGCCCGACCGGCCCATGCGCATCTTCGAAGGTCTCGAATATGAGCGGCTGCCGGGCGACTCCCACGCGATCCACGACATCCTCGAAACGCTCGGTGCCCTCGTGCGCGACGGCAAGGTTCGTTTCATCGGCCTCTCCAACGAGACGCCGTGGGGGGTGATGCGGTTCTTGAAGCTCGCCGAGATGCACGGGCTGCCGCGGATCGTCTCGGTGCAGAACGCCTTCAACCTGGTGAACCGGTCCTACGAGATCGGCCTGTCGGAGATCACCTATGAGGAGCAGGTGAGCCTGCTGGCCTACTCGCCGCTCGGCCAAGGCTATCTCACCGGCAAGTACGAGAACGGCGCCCTGCCGCCCAAATCGCGCAAGACTTTGTTCGACCGTTTGGGCCGTTACGAGAAGGGCAACGGGCCGCGCGCCATTTCCGCCTACGTGGCGCTCGCCAAGAAGCATGGGCTCGACCCGGCGCAGATGGCGATTGCCTACGCGGTGTCGCGCCCCTTCGTCACCTCGGCGATTATCGGAGCCACCACCATGGACCAACTCAAGTCGGATATCGACGCCGCGGAGCTTAAGCTCTCCGGCCAAGTGCTTGAGGACATCGACCAAATCCACCTTGACTACCCCAACCCCTGCCCTTGATTCTCTTAGGCAGGAAGTGAGTCGCCCGACATGCCCCGGCTGTTCTCCGCCATAGAGATCCCCCGCAGCATCGCCGAACGTTTCACTATGCTGCGCTCCGGTTTGAGCGGCGCGCGCTGGATCGACCCCGAAAATTATCACCTGACGTTGCGCTTCATCGGCGACGTGGACGGCGCCACCGCGCGCGACTTCACCAACGCGCTGGGTGAGATTGCGATGCCGCCTTTCGAATTGCAGCTCAATGGGCTCGACAGCTTCGGCGGCAACAAGCCCCGCGCCCTATTCGCGGGAGTCAAACCCTCCCCTGGGCTCGACAGCTTGCGGCGCGCCAATGACCGGGCAGCGCGCGAGGCGGGGCTTCCACCCGAAGGCCGCAACTTCAAGCCCCACGTGACCCTGGCGCGCCTGCGCGGCGTGCGCCCGGATGCCGTCGCCGCCTATTTGGAACGCCAAGCAGACGTGGCGGTCGAGCGCTTCACCGTGAGCCGCTTCGTGCTCTATTCGTCGCGGAACTCGGTGGGTGGCGGTCCCTACGTTATTGAGGCGGCTTACGAACTCGAGGACGCCTATGACGCAGACGACACCGGTCATCGCGCCTATGATCGCGATCTCGCCGAGGCGTTCGGGGTCAAGGACTAGGGGTCGTTCTTCGTCTCTTCTTCCGTGAGTTCGGCGAGCAAGCCTTGCGCCGCGGCCTCGATCAGATCGAGCGCGTGGTCGAAGCCTTCCGTTCCGCCGTAATAGGGATCAGGCACGTCTTGCGTGCCGACCTGGGGCGCGTAGTCGAGAAAACGGCGGATCTTGGCGCGGGCCGCATGGGGCGCGATGTCGTGGAGGTCTTCGATATTCGACCCGTCCATCGCCAGCACCAGATCGAAGTCCTCGAAGTCCTCAAGCTCGACCTTTCGCGCCGCCTGACCGGAAATATCGACCCCCCGGCCAAGCGCGGCCTTCTGCGCGCGATGATCCGGCGCCTCTCCCTTATGCCAGTCGCCCATGCCGGCGGAGTCGATTTCGAACAGATGCAGCTTCCCGGCATCCTCGGCGACGCGACGGAAGACGCCCTCTGCCATCGGCGAGCGGCAGATATTACCCAGACAGACGAAGAGGATGCGGTGCTTGGCCATGGCCCGGTCCCATCGCACAGCCGCAGCCGTTCGCGCAAGCCTGGCGCGTCTTGCAGCTTGCGGGCGTCGACCCTATGTTTATCAAGGGTTTGGGGCCTTCCAAACGGTCCATGAGGTGGTATGCGATGATCGCTTTCAACGATGCGGGTAATTTGCGTGAGGCGGCGCTCGGACAGCGGGTTTCCCTGCGGGCATTTTCCGAGCGCGAGCGCAAGGTGCGCCGGGACTTTTGGGCGAAGCTGAAGCGCTTCGCCGCGCGCGTTCCCTTCGCTCAAGACCTGGTCGCGGCCTATTACTGCGCGCTCGATCCGGCCACGCCGATCCGGGTGCGCGGCATGCTGCTCGCGGCGCTCGCCTACTTCATCCTGCCGACCGACTTCATCCCCGACATCCTGGGCGGCCTCGGCTTCGCCGACGACATGGCGTTGCTGAGCGCCGTGATCGGCCTGGTGTCATCGCACATCACGCCGACGCACCGCACCGCCGCCGCCCGCGCGCTCGACACGGAGCTCTCCAAGCAGACGTAAAGAGCATCCGCCTATTCTTGCGGATGGATGATCACCTTGCCGGCAACCTTGCGGCCTTCGATCAGCGCCAGCGCCTTCGGCGCATCTTCGAGCGGGAACGTCTCGTGGATATGCGGCACGATCTTGCCGTCCTTGCACCACTCCAGGATCTGCGCCGTGTTGGCGCGATGCGTCTCGGGCTCGCGCTCGACGAAGGACGTCCAGAACACGCCGACGATCTCGCAGCCCTTGAGCAGCACGAGGTTAAGCGGAATACGCGGAATCTCGCCCGAGGCAAACCCGAGCACGAGATAGCGTCCCTCCCACGCCATGGCGCGCAAGCTCGGCTCCGCCGCGTCGCCCCCGACGCAGTCGTAGAGCACGTTGACGCCGGTCGGGAGCGTGAGCTCCTTCAGCTTCTTTTTGAGATCGACCTCCGAATAGTTGACGCCTTCATCGGCGCCATGAGCCTTGGCGAGGGCGAGCTTGTCTTCCGACGAGGCCACGGCGATGACGCGCCCGCCCATCAGCTTGGCGATCTCGACCGCCGCGAGGCCCGCGCCGCCCGCGGCGCCGAGCACGGCCACGCTCTCGCCGGGCTTCAGATTCCCCCGGTCCTTGAACGCGTGCAGCGCCGTGCCATACGTGATGACGATACCCGCCGCCACGTCGTCGCTCACGCCGTCCGGGATCGGGATCGCATTCTTCGCCTTGGTGACGATCCGCTCGCGGCAGCCATTGCCGCCGATGAACGCCACCACGCGCTCACCCAAGGCGAACTCGGTCACGCCGTCGCCAAGCGCCTCGACGGTGCCCGCGACTTCGGCGCCGGGTGAAAACGGCAGCGGCGGCGAGATCTGATATTTGTCGCGCAATACGAGCGTGTCGAAGAAGTTCAGGCCGACCGCGTTGACCTTGAGGAGGATCTCGCCCGGCCCCGGGCTGGGAGCGTCGACCTCCTCCAGGCGCAGGGCCTGAAGCCCGCCAAACTCATTGAACTGCACGACGCGCATAAACGGCTCCACGTATTTGGGAGCTGCATGGCCAGAACGGCGGCAGCTCGGCTCGACAGATTGAAGAGCTTGGCTTTTTGACGCCGTCTCTTGGTTAGCGCAACCTTTCGAGCCGCCTTTTGCTGGTTCGTGGCTTATGGCAGAGAAAACTTGTGAAACCGCTACCTCCAAATCTGCGTGGGTATTTCGGCATCGGGGCCGAAGGCATCTCCAAGCCGGTGAATTTGGGCAATCTCCTGCGCTCCGCCCATGCCTTCGGCGCGAGCTTCGTCTTCACCCTCGGGGCCGACGAGGGCGCGCTTCAGGTACGCGCCGACACCTCCCGCGCCGACGGTCACGTCCCGGTCTATCACTGGCGGAGCCTGGATGAGATGCAATTGCCCAAGGGCTGTAGCCTGGTCGGCATCGAGATCCTCGATGGCGCCGCCGACTTGCCGAGTTTTCCACATCCCCTGCGCGCCGCCTATGTGCTGGGGCCGGAGCGCGGCGTGCTCAGCCCGGAGCTGGTCGCCAGGTGCCAGCATCTGGTCCGCATCCCCACGGCGTTCTCGCTCAACGTCGCCACGGCGGGCGCTATCGTGATGTATGATCGCATCGGCGCGCTCGGCCGTTTCGCGCCCCGGCCGGTCAGCGAAGGGGCCGAACCGGTAGTGCCCGCCCCCCATGTCCAAGGTCCGCCGAAACGTCGAAGGCCGCAGGCTTGACCTAAGGCCCTGAAACAGTAAAGACTGTGGCGAAATTCATGCGTACGTCTGCTCACGACACGGGGACGGGGAGATGCGCCGAGCCGTTGGAGCTGCTTGCGTGACTGTGGCGTTGATTGCGACGCCAGTGTTCGCGCAAGAAGTCAAACTTCTGCAAAAATACAATGACTGGGCCGCCTACACGTCCGAAGGCAGTCCCAAGGTCTGCTTTGCCGTGTCGCAACCGAGGGATTCGAGTCCCAAGAACGTGCGCCGGGGCCCGATCTATTTCTACGTTTCGCACTATCCTGGCGACAAGATCGCCGGCGAGATCAGCGTGAAGATGGGCTATCCCTTCGCCCCAGGCGCCAAGGTCACCGTGACCATCGGCAGCGATAAGTTCGAGCTCTTTACCAAGGACGAGGGCGCCTTCGTCGAGAAGACCGAGGACGAGGCCAAGCTCGTGGGCGCCCTGAAGGCGGGAAGCTCCATGACGATTCAAGGGCGCTCCGCCCGAGGCACCAATACGAGCGACAACTACTCCTTGAGCGGCACCACCGATGCGCTGGAGCGCATTGCCAAGGAGTGCAGCGGCTAGGACCCCTCACGCCGCCTCCTCTCCGCCCCTTGGCATTTCCGGCTCGCCTCATGATATGAGGAGCCATGACCGCGACCACGCTCATAGATCCCGCGCCACAAAGCGCCGAAACCCGGCCGAAAGCCTGCCTTGCCGGCATGACCCGCGCCGCGCTTGCCGACCGCCTGGGCGATCTCGGCGTGCCGGAGCGGCAGCGGCGCATGCGGGTGAGCCAGTTGTGGGGCTGGACCTATGTGCGCGGGGTCACCGATTTCGAGCTGATGACGGATATCGCCAAGGAACTGCGCGGGGAGCTTGCCGCGCATTTCACCCTGGCGCGCCCGGAGATCGTCACGGAACAGGTCTCGGTCGACGGCACGCGCAAATGGCTACTCCGTCTCGCCGACGGCAAGGAAGTCGAGACGGTCTACATCCCCGAAGCCGACCGCGGCACGCTGTGCATCTCGAGCCAGGTGGGTTGCACGCTCAATTGCACCTTCTGTCACACAGGCACGCAACGGCTCGTGCGTAATCTCAGCACCAGCGAGATCGTTGGCCAGATCATGCTCGCCCGCGATCGCATCGGCGATTGGCCGGGCGCGGTACCGTCCGACCCGACAGGCCTCCCGAGCGGCGAGCGCAAGATCACCAACGTAGTGCTCATGGGCATGGGCGAGCCGCTCTACAATTTCGACAATGTGCGGGACGCCTGCGCCATCGTCGCCGACGGCGACGGTCTGTCCATCTCCCGCCGCCGGCTGACCCTCTCCACCTCGGGCATCGTGCCGGAGATTCCGCGCTGGGGCGAAGAGGCCGGCACCATGCTCGCCATCTCGCTCCATGCGGTGCGCGATGAATTGCGCGATGAGCTCGTGCCCATCAACAAGAAGTGGCCCATTGCCGAGCTCTTGGATGCCTGCCGTGCCTATCCCGGCCTCGCCAATGCGAAACGCATCACCTTCGAATATGTGATGCTGAAGGACGTGAACGATTCCATCGCCGACGCCAAGGCCCTGGTCAAGCTGCTCGCCAAGATCCCGGCGAAGATCAATTTGATCCCGTTCAATCCGTGGCCCGGCGCACCGTACGAGTGCTCTGACTGGGAGCAGATCGAGAAGTTCGCCGAGGTCGTCAATCGCGCCGGCTATGCGAGCCCGGTGCGCAGCCCGCGCGGCCGCGACATCATGGCGGCCTGCGGCCAGCTTAAAAGCACGAGCCTGAAGCAGCGTGCGAGCCAGCGCCTCGTGGCCCCGGCTTGAGCGGCCTGCTCGGTCTCCCTCCCGACTTGCCGGCCCCTGTGGACGACGGCGCTTGCGCTCATCTCGTCGGCACGGCGATGCCTCACATGGTCCTCCCTTCGACCGCGGGACGCGAGGTCGATGTGGGAGGACTCGGCACCGGGCGCACGCTCATCTATTGCTATCCGCGGACCGGCGTACCGGGCGAGGATCTGCCGGACGGCTGGGACTCCATTCCCGGTGCGCGCGGCTGCACCCCCCAAGCCTGCGCCTTTCGCGATCACCAAGGCGAGCTCGCCAGCCTGGATGTCTCCGTCTTCGGGCTGAGCGCACAAGATACCGCCTATCAGCGCGAGCTGGCAGATCGCCTGCATCTTCCGTTCGAGATCCTCAGCGACGCCCAGTTCCGCCTAACCAATGCGCTTCGCCTTCCCACCTTCGAGGTGGATGGCATGCGCCTGATCACACGGCTTACGCTCATCGTGCGCGACGGCACAATCGAGCATGTATTCTATCCCGTATACCCGCCTGACGCGCACCCAGACGAAGTTCTGCGCTGGCTTCAGCGCCAAACGTGACGCTTAGCGTCTGGCCCAGGCGAGCGCCGCTTCCAACCGGTCGTTCCCCCAGAATAGCTCATCGCCCACGCTGAAGGACGGCGCGCCGAACAGCCCGCGCGCTTGCGCCTCCGCCGTCTGGGCCTTCAGCGCCTCTTTTACCTCTTCGGACCCGGCTGCAGACAATGCGGCGTCCGCATCCACGTCGAGCGAGAGAAGGATCGCACGCAACGTCGCCTCGTCGGAGATGTCCTTCTGCTCCGCGTAGTTCGCCGTAAACACCGCGCGCGTGAAGGCGGGCGTCCAGCCTTGATCCTCGCCCGCCAGCGCGAGCCGGGCCGCCTTCAACCCGTTCTGCGGAAACCGCACCGGCGGCAGGCTGAGCGCGAGCCCGGCCGCTTCGCAAACCCGCTCGAGGTCGCGCCACATATATTTCCCCTTGGTCTCATAGATATTGAACGGCGAGTCGTTCCACCCGTACGCTTTGAAGATCGGGCCGAGCAGGAACGGCCGCCAGCGCACCGTGACGCCGTCGTCCGCGGCAAGCCGCTCGATGCGCATGGCCGTCGGATAGGAATAGGTGCTGGCGAACTCATACCAGAAGTCGATTTCAGCCATGGGCTCCGGTCCGTTAGAGTCTTCTGCCTGTCATATAGAGGCGGACGCGGGTTGCGTCACGGGCCGGAGAAAGGACGAGGCGTGATCGGGCGACTGATCCTGCGAGGGCTGGTCGTGGTGTTGGCTTTCGGGGTCGCCGTCGGCGTCGCGCTCGCGGTGCTGCTGGCGCTCGGCGCCATGTGGGTGGGCGATGAGCTGCGCGCCGCCGCGCCCCACGATCCTCTGTTCCGCCATGGGGGCGCCACGGCTTTCGGCGTGGTGCTGTTCACGGGCTTCGCGGCGCCGGCGCTGACGGCCCTGCCGGCGTTTGTGGCGGTCGTTGTGGGTGAGGTGCTGCGCCTGCGGTCTTGGCTGTACTATGTGCTGGCGGGCGGCGCGTCGCTCGCCGCCGTCCCGCTTCTGGCCGGTCTGCAGGCAAACGGTGTACCTGACATGCCCGCGAGCGAATACATGACCATCTTCGCCACCGCCGGTTTCGCCGGCGGCTTTACCTATTGGCTCCTGGCCGGTGCCCGGGCCTGACGGGGAAACCGATCCGGTCGCGCTCCAACGCCACGAGCCAGGGCTCCGGCATGAAGCCGGTCACGGTCTCATGCCACGCCCCTTGCGCCAGGACGCGACGGCGCGTAGCGCCCGGCCGCCGCTCACTCATCGCTTCGCGGATTACCCGATCCCGGTCGGTACTGTTTTGCATCGCACCATGCCTCTTCGCTGACCTGCCATCGACAACGCGAGTCGGATCCGAAGGTTCCGATTAACACGCGTCCGACGTAAGTTCGACACGAGAATACGTACCCACAGACTGTGCACTGATGCGGATCAAATCTGTCACCCAAGCTTCGGCAAACCTTCATTGGGTTGCAGTTGAAACGTCATCGTGGCCACACCGAACTGTCGCGGAGCCTCGCTAGCGTCGTCCCTATCGCATGGGGGGATTGTCGTGGCGCGGAGCTGGCTGCTGGCATCTGTCGCACTCGGACTTGTTTTCGGTCTGGTGTTTGCTGTTTATCCGCTGATCGACCTCGAAGTCGCGCGGCTCTTCTTTGACGGCCACAAATCGAAATTCCCCATCTCCGTGACCTATGAATGGAATCTCGTCCGGCAGCTCGCCAACTGGATTCCCTTTCTGCTGCTGATCCCCGCGCTGTTCGCGCTGCTGCGCAAGATCGTCTTCCCCGGCTCCGAGATCCTGATCTCGCCGTCGGTGGTGGTCTTCCTCGTCGCCTCGTTCATCGTGGGTCCCGGGCTGACCTCCAATCTCCTGCTGAAGGAGAATTGGGGGCGGCCGCGTCCCAATCACGTCGAGCAGTTTGCCGGCACCGCCGACTTCCAGCCTTGGTGGCGGCCGGGCGGCGCCTGCGAGAGGAATTGCTCCTTCGTGTCCGGCGAGGCCAGTCAGGCCTTTTGGGTTGTGGCGCCGGCCGCTCTTGCCCCCGCGCCGATACGGCCCATCGTCATGGGGACCGCCGTCGTGTTCGGCGCCTCGGTCGGAGCCATGCGCGTCATCTTCGGGCGCCATTTCGTGAGCGACATCGTTTTTGCCGGGATCATCACCATCGCCATCGTCATGGCGCTTTACGTGCTCTTGCTCGATCCGGTCCGGCGGAACGACGCGCGCATGGAGAAGCTCATCGAGCGCTTTGCGGTCTCGCTACACCGAAACACCGCCGCGTTGCTGTCGGGCGCCGGCACGGCGCTGGCGCATGCGGGCAATACCTTGCGCCATACGGGCCAGCATCTCCACAAGCGCATCGCCTGCCTCTAGCAGGCTGCAACCCCCGCCAGCCCTTGCGCAAGCGCATGGCCCGCCTATAGTCGCGGCCGTCTGATCAACTGAGCCGCCAAGGCGCGCTTAAGCCAATTCTCCGAGGCCATTTCCCATGTCCGACATCAAGAAGGTGGTGCTTGCCTATTCCGGCGGGCTCGACACCTCCATCATCCTCAAATGGCTCCAAGAGACCTACGGTTGCGAGGTCGTCACCTTCACGGCCGATCTCGGCCAGGGCGAGGAGCTGGAGCCGGCGCGGAAGAAGGCCGAGCTGCTCGGCATCAAGGAGATCTTCGTCGAGGATCTGCGCGAGGAGTTCGTCCGCGACTACGTGTTCCCCATGTTCCGGGCGAACGCGCTCTATGAGGGCGTCTATCTGCTTGGCACGTCCATCGCCCGGCCGCTGATCGCCAAGCGCCAGATCGAAATCGCGCGGGAAACCGGCGCCGATGCCGTGTGTCATGGCGCCACCGGCAAGGGCAACGACCAGGTTCGGTTCGAACTCACCTATTATGCGCTGAACCCCGACATCAAGGTGGTGGCGCCGTGGCGTGAGTGGGACTTCGTCTCGCGCAGCGATCTCATCGCCTTCGCCGAGAAGCACCAGATCCAAGTCGCTAAGGACAAGCGCGGCGAGGCGCCGTTCTCGGTGGACGCGAACCTGCTGCACTCCTCCTCGGAGGGAAAGGTGCTGGAGGACCCGAATACCGAGCCGCCGGCTTACGTCTATCAGCGCACCCTGTCGCCCGAAGAGGCGCCCGACAAGGCGACCGTCATCACCATCGGCTTCGAGAAGGGCGACCCGGTTTCCATTAACGGCAAGAAATTGTCGCCTGCCGCGCTGCTCACGGAGCTGAACGCCTACGGCAAGGAGAACGGCATCGGCCGGGTCGACCTCGTGGAGAACCGTTTCGTCGGCATGAAGTCGCGCGGCATCTACGAGACGCCGGGCGGCACGATTCTTTACGCCGCGCATCGGGCGATCGAGTCGCTCACCCTCGACCGCGAAGCCATGCATCTGAAAGACTCGCTCATGCCGCGGTACGCCGAGCTTGTTTATTACGGGTTCTGGTTCGCGCCGGAGAGGGAGATGCTGCAAGCGCTCGTGGACAAGAGCCAAGAGAACGTCGAGGGCGAGGTGACGCTCAAGCTCTACAAGGGCAACGTCATCGTCGTCGGGCGGGCGAGCGGCAAGTCGCTCTATTCGAGCGAAATCGTCACCTTCGAGGACGACCGGGGCGCTTACGACCAGAAGGACGCCGAAGGCTTCATCAAGCTCAACGCACTGCGCCTTCGCCTCCTCGGCAGGCGCCAGGGCTGATTGCCATGACCTGGCCCGACACCCGAATTCTCGATCTGTTCGGCATCGAGCTGCCGATCGTCCAAGCGCCGATGGCAAACTCGACCGGTGTCGAGGTGGCGATCGAGGTGGCGAAGGCCGGCGGGCTCGGCGCTTTGCCGTGCGCGGTGCTTTCGCCGAAGGAGATCGAGGCGGGTGTCGCCACCTTCCGGACGCACACCAAGGCACCGCTCAACTGCAATTTCTTCTGCCACCAGGAGACGCCCGACGACCAAGAGCGCGACCGGGCTTGGCTGCTGCACCTCGCGCCCTACTTCGCCGAGTTGCATGAGGATCCGCCATCCCTGCCGCTGCCGCGCGGCCATGCGCCCTTTGGCGAAGACGAGTGCGCCGTGCTCGAAGCGCTGCGTCCGGAAGTCGTGAGCTTCCATTTCGGCCTGCCCGCCGCCCCGCTCCTGGCGCGCGTGAAAGCGGCCGGCTGCAAGATCATCAGCACCGCCACGTCCCTCCGCGAAGCCGTGTTCCTCGCCGAGCATGGCGTGGACGCGATCATCGCCCAGGGCGCGGAAGCCGGCGGCCATCGCGGCATGTTTCTCGAGACCGAAGTTGCGACCCAGGCCGGCACCTTCGCGCTTCTCCGCAACATCCGCGCAGCTCTGGACCTGCCGGTGATCGCCGCGGGCGGCATCGCCGACGGCCGCGCCGTCGCCGGGGCCTTCGCGCTCGGCGCCTCGGCCGTCCAGGTGGGCACCGCTTACCTGCTCTGCCCCGAAGCCTGGACCCATCCGGCACATCGGGCAGCGCTTGCCGATCCGGACCGCGAGACGGCCATCACCAATGTGCTCACCGGGCGCCCGGCCCGCGGCATCGTCAATCGCTTCATGCGCGAGCAAGGCTTCGTCAATCCCGGCGTCTCGGCCTTTCCGCGGGGCCGTCCCGCCATTGCGCCGCTCCGGGCCAAGGCGGAAGCCCTAGGAAAGATGGATTTCTCGCCGCTCTGGTCGGGCCAGGCCGCCAAGCTTCCCTGTCCAATGGGCGCCGCCGCGCTCACCGAATGGCTGGCCGAGGACGCGCGGGCTAATCTCCCTCAGGCATGATGACCGCATCGCCGGGCATGTCTTCGAACACCTTTTCCGGCACGCCGAAATTCGTGGCGAGCAGCAGATCGGGCGTGCCGGCCATCCAGGCGGTGATGGAGACCGACTGATAGGTGCCGTTGTTGAGCACGACGAGCAGCTCGAGATCGTCCTTGCCCTTGTTCTCGATGTAGTGGCCGTAGCCTTGCGGCACATAGCCCACGTCGCCCGGCCCGAATTCGTCGGTGCGCGCCCGGCCGCCTGAGCCGAACACGGTCATCCGGCCCGTGCCTTCCAGCCAGTACTGCCACTCAGCCGCGTTCGGGTGCCAATGGAGCTCGCGCATGCCGCCCGGCGCGATCGTCAGAAGCGCGCCGGTCATCGTCGAGGAGATGGGGAACTCGATCTCCGAGGCGATGCGCATCTCGCCGCCGGGGAACGGCTCCGGCGCCTGCGCCAGAAGCCGGTAGCGATGGGTGAGCGCCGGCGCGTTCAGGGAGCCGGGCGTGGGATCTTCGGGGAGAGGCGGCGGCACCGGCCCCTTGGCGATATAGACCTCTTTCTTGGGAAACTTGGCGAAGTCCGCAACCGGCAGACCGAAATTCTTGGCCAGCACCTCATGCGGTGTGTGTCCCAGCCAGTCGGTGATCGAGAACGTGCCGAACTCCGAGAAGTAACCGTTGTCGAACACCAGCACGAAGGTGCAGCCACCGTCGAGTCCTTGGATCGAATGGCCGTGGCCGCGCGGGAAGTACCAGACGTCCCCCGCCCAGAAATCCACCACCTCCGCCTGGTTCTCCGGATCGATCGTGGTGACGCGGGCGCGGCCGTCGATCATGTAGGCCCACTCAGCCGCGTTGGCATGCCAATGGAGTTCGCGCACCGCCCCCGCTTCGAGTGTCATGTAGACCCCGGCGAGCTTGTCCGACACCGGGGACTGGACGACGGTCGCCTCCTTGGCGGTGCCGCCGTCGAATTGCTTGGTTGGCGTCTCGCCAAGCGGATAGCGGAAGGAGGGAAGCTCTGGCCCCGCAAGCGGCGCGGGCGCGGGCCCATAGGGCGGCTGCATGGTTTCGTTCGACTCCCAACCCATCGGCTCTACTCCATAAGGGTGATGTGCTGGCGCGAGCATGCCTCAGTCGGCGTGGATTGACTACGTCCGCCGCGCCGCGCGCCTTAGCTCCCGCGTCTTGCCAAGTGCTGCGCGCGCGCCGCGTCCAGACGCGGGAAGTTGCGCTCCGCCCAACGGTCGAGACCGCCCAGAGCAGCGCCAAGCGACTTTCCGAGAGGCGTGAGCCGGTACTCGACATGCGGCGGCACGGACTGCAATGTCTTGCGCGCCACCAGCCCATTGCATTCGAGATCCCGCAGCGTCTGCGTCAACATCTTCTGCGACACGCCGCCGACCTTGCGCAGCAGCGCGCCATTGCGCATCGGCCCGTCCGCCAGCGCTGTCAGGATAAGGATAGCCCACTTGCTCGCGATCAGCTCGAGCGCGTCGCGCGCCGAGCATTCGGGATCGAAGACGCTTGGCTTCTTGGACTTCGCCACGGTCGGCATTCTCGTCTTCAGGTTACCAAAAGGTGCGTACTTGCGTCACGGTGCTCATACGCCAATATCGCACTCGTTAGAAGCACAAAAGGCGCATCGCGATGAAAGCCTTCGTTCTCAGCGGAAGTCCGCGACGAAATGGAAATTCCGCTTTGCTGGCCGGCGCGGCCGCCAGAGGCCTGGCCGACGCAGGCCATGCCTGCGATCTCATCTACGCAGACGACGTCCTGGCCGGCTTTCTGCGTGACTGTCGGACCTGCCGTAGGAGCGACGGCGAATGCGCCATCGAGGACGACTTCCGTCGCGTGTTCCTTGACCTCTTTCTACCTGCGGAGGGGTTCATCGTTGCGACTCCGGTTTATTGGTATGGCATGGCAGCGCAGGTGAAGGCGTTCTTCGACCGCGCCTTTTGCTACGTGGCCGCGTCCTATCCGGGGTCTGCCGAAGTCGTGGAGAAGATGATGGGAAAGCGCATCGGGCTGCTCGTCAGCTCCGAGGAGACCTTTCCGACCGTCTCGGCGGGCATCGTGCAGCAACTTCAGGAGTATTGCCGCTATACGCGATCGACATTCGTCGGCAAGGTCCACGGTGTCGGTAATGCGCGGGGAGACGTCGACAAAGACCCCAGCCAACCCCTTTTGCGCGCGCGCGCGTTCGGCCGGGACCTTTTTACGCGCCACGCCACGGACTACACCATCGATGCGCCACGCGGCGGCCGGGTCTGGGCGCCGTAGGAAGTTTAGAGCTCGACGCTGACCTTCTCGCTCTCGTTGAGATTGGCTTTGATGCCGTAGAGACGCGCTTTGGCGAACTGGAAGTCGGCGATGGCGGAGTTGGCCGGCCCGTCCCACATCTCGGCCCGCCACAGCTCGACGCGGATGATCATCAGGTTGGGGTCGTCGGGTCCGCTCAGCCAGCCGTCCTGCTGGCGGCTCCAAAGCCGCTCGGCGCAGTCGGCGTCGTTGACCACGAACGCTTCGCCGGTCAGGGCCAGGTACACATTCTCATTGGGGTAGACGAAGGTGAGATAGACCTCGGGCGAGACTTCTATCTGGTGCTCCCGCAAACCGCGCCGGTCCGTGATGAAGCAGATCACGTTCTCGTCGCGCTCGGGCAGCGCCTCCATGGGCCGCACCCGCAACCCATCGCTGAATTGGGTCGCCATCATGCAGACGCGCGCCTTCTCGACGACTTCCCAGATTCGGTCGATATTTTCTTTTTCGTTCTTGGCCATTGGAAATGACACCCCGTTCGTGACAGGGGTTCACCCTGAAGGATCGCCCGCACAAAAGTCCCGCGATCTCGTGTCTTGTGGTGAACGTTTGGCTTCGGGAAACAGCCCTGAGTTGTGGCTGGCGGACAAGCTCACGGCCCGTTACCCATATCGGCGGTGACTTTGCGCTTTTCGCCGAGGTTGGGCTTCTCGCCCGTCATTCGCGCCTTGGCGAACTCGTGAGCGGCGACGGCCGAGTTTGCCGGCCCGTCCCACATCTCCGCCCGCTTGAGGCCCACACGGAGGACAAGGAGGTTGGGGTCGTCGGGGCCGTCCCACCAGGCCTCTTGCTTCTTGTTCCATAGGGCATGGGCGCGCTCGGGATCGCGGCACACCGACGCGTCGCCCGTGAGCGATAGATAGACCTTTTCCGGTGCGTGAAAGAAGGTCAGGCACACTTCCGGGCAGGCCTCGATCTCGTCGTCCTTGAGCCCGCGCCGGTCGGTGAGGAACCAGATGGCGTCGGTCTCAGGCTCCGCCCGCGCCTCCATGGGGCGGGCGCGCAAGCCATCCGGGAAGTGGGTCGTCATCATGCAGATGCCGGCCTTGCCGATGACCTCCCAGATGCGGTCCAGATGGGCTATTCCACGCTCGGTCATACAGCGCCAACGCCCCGCGGGGGCCGGACGTTCCCCGCTTAGAGCGCTCATTGCGCCCGAACGGAAAATCACTATATTGCGCCGCAACAACCGCCGCTTCGCGGCCGAAAGACACCTCCGAACATGCAGCTTCGCAATATCGCCATCATTGCCCATGTCGATCATGGGAAAACGACCCTGGTCGACCGCCTGCTCCAGCAGTCGGGCTCATTCCGCGACAATCAGCGCGTGGACGAGCGCGCCATGGACTCGAACGACCTGGAGCGCGAGCGGGGCATCACCATCCTGGCCAAGGCCACCTCGGTCGTCTGGAACGGCACCCGGATCAACATCGTCGACACGCCGGGCCATGCGGATTTCGGCGGCGAGGTCGAGCGCATCCTCAACATGGTGGACGGCGCGCTGGTGCTGGTGGACGCCGCCGAGGGTCCGCTGCCGCAGACCAAGTTCGTCGTGTCGAAGGCCCTCAAGATGGGCCTCAAGCCTATCGTCGTGATCAACAAGGTCGACCGCCCCGACGCCCGCCCAGACGAGGTGCTGAACGAGGTCTTCGACCTGTTCGCCGCGCTCGATGCCAGCGAGGAGCAGCTCGACTTTCCGATTCTGTATGGCTCGGCCAAGGAAGGCTGGATGGCCGAAAGCGCGTCAGGCCCAAAGGATCAGGGCATGCTGCCGCTCTTCGATCTTGTGCTGCGCCACGTGGCGCCGCCGACCATCGAGGACGGTCCCTTCCGACTGATCGGCACGATTCTCGAAGCCAATCCCTATCTCGGCCGCATCGTTACCGGGCGCATCACCTCAGGCACGATCAAGCCGAACGAGATGGTGAAAGTGCTCGACCACAAGGGCGCCGTTGTCGAGCAGGGCCGCGTGTCCAAGGTGCTCGCCTTTCGCGGCCTCGAGCGCGCCAGCCTCGACCAAGCCTCCGCCGGCGACATCGTCTCGCTCGCCGGGCTGCCCAGCGCCACCGTCGCCCATACCATTTGCGCGCCTGAGGTCGACACCCCGCTTCCAGCGCAACCTATTGATCCGCCTACACTTTCCATGACCTTCCGGGTCAACGACTCGCCGCTCGCCGGCACCGAAGGCTCCAAGGTCACCGGCCGCATGATCCGCGACCGGCTGTTGCGCGAGGCCGAAGGGAATGTGGCCTTGAAAGTTTCCGAGTCCGAGGAGCGCGACTCCATGGAGGTCGCCGGGCGTGGCGAGCTCCAACTCGGCATCTTGATCGAGACCATGCGCCGCGAAGGCTTCGAGCTCTCGGTCTCGAGGCCGAGGGTTCTGCTCACCCGGGACGAGACCGGCCAGCTTCTCGAGCCCATCGAGGAGGTCGTCATCGACCTCGACGAAGAGCACTCCGGCGCCGTCGTGCAGAAGCTGTCCGAGCGCAAGGCGGATCTGGTCGAGATGAAGCCATCCGGAGGCGGACGCCAGCGTCTCGTGTTCCACGCGCCGACCCGCGGCCTCATCGGCTATCAGGGCGAGCTTCTCACCGACACGCGCGGCACCGGCATCATGAACCGCTTGTTTCACAGTTACGCCCCGCACAAAGGTCCGATCCAGGGACGGCGCAATGGCGTGCTGATCTCCACCGACCAGGGCGACGCGGTGGCTTATGCGCTGTTTAATCTGGAGGACCGCGGGCCGATGATGATCGACCCCGGCACCCGCGTTTATCGCGGCATGATCGTGGGCGAGCACAGCCGCGGCAACGATCTCGAGGTGAATGTGCTCAAGGGCAAGAAGCTCACGAATATCCGCACCACTTCGAAAGACGAGGCGGTGCGCCTGACCCCGCCATTGCGCATGGTTCTGGAGAAGGCACTGGCCTATATCGAGGACGACGAGTTGGTCGAGGTCACGCCAAAATCGATTCGCTTGCGCAAGCGGCATCTCGATCCGAACGAGCGCAAGAAGGCCGAGCGCCAGCGCGCCGAAGCGGTGGCGTAAGCCGAAGGGCTGGATAACGCCAACGTCCCCTTTGCCCGGCGCATCGATCCTGCGCTAGGCTCCCATTATGTCCGTCGATGTTGCTCACATCAGGCCGGCACGGCCCAAGGACGCACCCGCCCTCGCATCGGCTTACGAGGACGCTTGGCGCGGCGCCTATCAGGGCATCATCCCGCATCTGTCTCTCGAGCGCATGCTCGCACGGCGCAACTTGCGCTGGTGGCAGCAGAGCCTGCACAAGCGCGCGCCGCTGCTGGTGCTCGACTTCCGCGGCGAGGCGGCGGGATATGTAACGTTCGGCCGCTGCAGGATGTCGCGCACGCCCTATCAAGGCGAGATCTTCGAGCTGTATCTGCACCCCACCTATCAAGGCCTCGGACTCGGCACCAAGCTGTTCGACGGCGCCCGCTTGCGGCTCGGCGAGATGCGCATCAAAGGCCTTCTGGTGTGGGCCCTCGCTGACAACGAGGCGGCCTGCGGCTTCTATCTCCGCCTCGGAGGCAAGCCCATCGCCGAAGGGGCGGAGAGCTTCGGCGACACCACGCTGCGCAAGATCGCCTTCGCCTGGGCTTGAGGGCTCTTAAGACCTTGTTTACCGCAAGCGTTGGGTGCGCCTTAACGACCTTTCCCTAAGGTCGCGACCTCCAAATGGGCAATGGGATTCTGGAAAAAATGACAGAGGTTGGCGCGCGCGACCGTTGGATCATGGCCGGTCTGGTGACCTTGGGTCTCTTTACCGTTATTGCCGGCGTCCTGTCGGGCCGATCAACCATCGACTACGTTCTCGGCCGGGACGCCCGCGAAGCGGCGCTCGCCTGGAGCGAAAAGATCGACGCGCAGTTGCGCAGTCCGCAAAGTGACGCCGCAGACGGCGCCACGCCCGACATCCAAGTTTTGAACGCCGCGGCACTCGATGAGCTGGCGTCCGGTGCTCAGGCGGCGATCACGCTCCCCGCGCGCCCAAGCTTTAGCGGGGACGGCTTCGCGCTGGTCGACGGGTTCAATCGGCTCACACGCGGCTGGTTCCTCAGCAATCTCGACGAGAAGAGTAGCGAGTTCGTCAGCCAAATGGACGGTTTTGCCGTAATGACGCCGACGGGCCAGACATTGGCTGTCGGCGGCGGCCTCTCGCCCAACGCCCTATCGGACATTCTCGAAAGCGGCGCCGGAACGGCGCTCGCCAATGCGGTCCGCGACGATACCATCGAGCTTGCCGATCTTTCCGGCCAAGACCATTTGCGCATGGCCTTCGTGCCCGTCTCGCAAGACGGCAAGATTTCGCGCGTCTATGCCTTCGCCGTCGACCAGACCGCCGCCGCTTCGCTCACCAGCATGGCGCTTACTGTGGCGACGCTGACCACGAGCCTCCTCATTGTCATAGGCTTCTCCGTGCCGGCGGCCATCGCCTCGCGGCGCATCCGTGAACGCTGGCACGCCGAGGACAGGATCCACTTCCTGGCCTTGCACGATTCTCTCACCGGCCTGCCCAATCGGGTGCAATTCCGGCAGCATCTTGACCGTGCGGTCGCGCGCGCCAAGCGCCACGGCAACATCGTCGCGGTGTTCTGTCTCGACCTCGACCGCTTCAAGCAAGTGAACGACACGCTCGGCCATGCCACCGGCGATGCGTTGCTGGAGGAGGTCGCCGCGCGCCTGAAGGAAAATATTCGAGAGGTCGATCTCGTCGGCAGGCTTGGCGGTGACGAGTTTGCCATCGTCGCTGAGGAGATCGAGACGCCCGAGGATGCCATGCGGCTTGCCCGCCGCCTCTGCAATGCGCTGGGCGCCGGTTACCAGGTAAACGGCCATGAGGTCACGACCTCGGCCAGCATCGGCATTGCCCTGGGCCCCCTCGACACCGAGCCGAACGACGCACTGCTGAAGAACGCCGATCTCGCGCTTTATCGCGCCAAGGAAGACGGCCGCAACACCTTCCGCTTCTTCGAGCCGGCCATGGATGCGGCGCTCCAAAAACGCCGCCGTCTGGAGAGCGATCTCCGCAGCGCCTTGCGCAAGAACCAGCTCTATCTCGACTATCAGCCGCAATTCGGTTTGGAGAACGGCAAGTTGACCGGCTACGAGGCCCTGGTCCGCTGGTGGCATCCCTCCGAGGGCGAGATTTCGCCCGCCACGTTCATTCCGATCGCCGAAGAGACGGGCCTGATGGTGCCGCTCGGCGAATGGATCCTGAGAACGGCGTGCGCCTACGCCACCACGTGGCCGCTCGATATCAAGCTCGCCGTCAACCTCTCGCCCGCTCAGTTCAAGACCCAGGATGTCTACAGCCTGGTGCGTCGCGTGCTGGCCGAGACAGGGCTCGAGCCCGACCGTCTCGAGCTCGAGATCACCGAGGGCATCATCCTGCAGAACACCGAATCGGTCATCGAGACCCTGACCCGGCTCGATCAGCTCGGCGTCTCCATCGCCATGGACGATTTCGGCACCGGCTATTCCAGCCTCTCCTACCTCACGCGTTTTCCTGTCAAAAAGATCAAGATCGACCGCTCTTTCATCGACACGTTAGGGACCAGCCCGCAGACCAGCGCCATCGTGTCGAGCATCGTCGGCCTCGGCCAATCGCTGCACGTCACCATCACGGCCGAAGGCGTGGAGACCGAAGGTCAAGCCGCCATGCTCAGGAAGTGGGGCTGCGATCAGGTGCAGGGCTACTATTACGGCCGGCCAGAGGCTGAGATCACGGAGGACGACGAAAGCGACACATCGCGCGACGCGCCGCCGCCGCTCGACCGGCCCCTCGTCGCTTAGTCTAGCTGTGAATCCAGAACGCGCTCTCCGCGAAGCGATCGTGTCTCCACCAGTTGAGCCCTCCGGTGCTCCGTCGGAAGTTTCTTGAGCCGGCCTGACTCTGCACTGGCGCGATGACCTCTCCTGCGGTGTTGCGGCGTGCTTTTCTGACGGACGATTCGGGAACAACCATCACGATATGGCCTGATCGTCCCTCGATCTTTCGACGCGCCACGATAAGACCGAGGCCTCCCTGGTTGGCGTTCTGTTGCAGCTTGCTCAGTGTTCCGGTCTGCCGCCAACCGAAAGCGGGACCGAAATCGCGTAGCCAGCGAAAGAGATCGTTCGCACGCATCTCGAAAATTGTGTTTCCGATGAGGGGCCGGACGGCCTTGCCTGTCGTGAGATCGATCACCGCCTTTTGTGTCCACCACACCCGTGGCAGATAGGCCCCCGCAAGATGGCAGAAGTCATGTGTGTAGATATTGCAGAACGTGAGTCCGCTCCGCGGCTTATACCGCTTGTGAGACGTCTTATCGACCGCAAGCCAGTCAATGATCGCGTCGAGCTCGGCAATTAGGTCGGCAGGAGTCGTGCCCTTTCGTCCCGGTAGCTCCTTCTCGTTCAATGAATGCGCATCGGCGATGCCGGTACGCTTGGTCACAGTACCGGCCTTGCGCGGCATGGTGACCGCGATCACGCCCGTCGGGGGCGGCAGCTCCTCAGGGATGGTGGTCGGTATCTTGGTTGCGGAGGGAGCGGGTTTTAGAAACTCCGCAAAGGCAAAGCCCCTGAGGTTCGCGCCCGCGAGATCGGTTTCCACTTCGCGGAAGCCTCTGCTCGCCCGTCCGGTCACTGCGCGCACGGGATGGCCGTCGGGAAGGTGCCCAATAACGTTCGCGCCCGAGGGTCGGGAGATCTTTGGCTCGCTGCGCAGCCGCAGAGGCGACTCTCGCGTATCGACGATGAGCATTTCGCCACTGGCCTCGACGGGCGTCGGTGGCGGGACAATCGCGTTGCCTACGGGTGGCGGTGAAATTTCAGGCGCCCCGCCGGGAGTCGGCACGGTCCTCGACGATCGAAGATAGTCGAAGATGAGCTCGCCGTAGTAGCGGCCAGAGCTGTCCCAATGACCTTGCTTCAGACCACGCTTCGGAATGAATCGGCCGGCGTTGTAGGCAATGGCGACGTGGGCCATTTCGAGGTCGGTGAGCGTCCTCTTCTTGCCGTAGCCTGCCCTCTTCTGAGCAGACTTCAGCTCTTCGACCGCTTTGTCGAGGGTGCCGTTGAGGTCCTCGTAGCGCTTCTTGAGAAAATAATCAGGGTCGACCTTGAAGAACTGCAAGTCGTACTGCCAGATGCCGAAGCCGTGGCAGAACTTGCTCGAGTTCCGTGCTGCTCCTTTGAAGCCCGGGATATGGACAGCCAGGTCGATGAGAGCTTGCCGAGCGATCTCGAACATCGCTTGGCCGTTCTTGGCCGCGACCAAGTCTCCCTTCGTCCTCGGAAACGCCCGCCTGCCCTTGTTTGAATCGAGGGTATCGCCAACGCAAAGCGCGAGAATTTTCCTTGTGCTGAACCCAGTCTTCTTCCGCAGGGTCTGCCAGATGTAACCCGTCTCCTGGCAAGCCAGGGCAGTCAGCAAATCGAGGTCAAACGGCGTACCCGCGACGGCCTTCTCGATCTCTGTATGGAACTGCTTCTTGAACCACTTGATGTCCTCGGCTTTCGGCATGGCCTCGCCCTCCCCAGTAACGCAATTGGAGAGCAAATTTACTATACAACCTGAAGATGTAATAGTGGGCGCCGAAGGTCACCGCTAAGGTGTTGAAAAACCTAGTCTGTCTGCTTGCCGTCCGGGCCGTAGGTCCTCAAGCGGTCCCGCTGGCAATCGAAACCGGGCGCCTGAGCGTCGGCGATCTCGCGCGCCAAGGTGTTGGCGTCTGGGTTTCCGGCCGCTTGGATATGGGCCACGTGACAGGTGTCCGTCTCGCCAAGCTTGGTGACAACCAGCGTCGAGCCCTTGGCGCCGTCAGAATCCCAGTGGAAGCGCAAAATCGTCGCGAACGGCGCGCCATCCGCCAGCCGCCATTCGAGCGTTTCGCCGGTCGTGTTGAAGGCGGGCACGGTCTGCTGTGCCGCAAGCTGCGCGGCCGCGTCGGGGCCATAGGAGACGAACATGCGCAAGTCCCCCTCGGCCACGCGCACGTCCAGGCCGCCAAGGCCCTCGCAGCGGAACACGCCGCCATACTCGGCGGCCTCCGGCGGCGTGACGTTCTCGCACCCTTTCAGCGCCAGCGGCGTGTAGACGCTCTTGACCGTTTTGGCCGAGGCTGCGGACGAGAGGAGCACGAGGGCCAAGCCGAAAGCGCAATGGCGTGCGCTTATCATCTGATTTGATCCATATCAGGCTTGCGCTTTGCGACGGGTTGCAACACTTGTGAGCGGCCTCGCGCCGTCCTAGAACCACGCGGGGACATGGAGCGGCCGTTTTATCACGGCAGAGGCTTCATCGCAGTAAAGGTGGCTGGTTCGCCATGAGTGACATGAGGATCGCGGTTCTGGGCGCGGCCGGGCGCATGGGTCAGGCGCTGACCCGGGCGCTGGCCGAGACGCCAGGCTGCGAGGTTGCCGGCGGACTGGAGACCAAGGGCTCGCCCGCGCTTGGCAAGGATATCGGCGAGGTCGCAGGCCTCGAGCCGCTTGGCGTTCCCATCACCGACGATGTGCTGTCGCTGTTTGCCGGCATTGACGGGGTGCTCGACTTCACGCTGCCCAAGGCCACGGTCGAGTTCGCCGCCCTCGCGGCGCAAGCCCGGATCGTCCATGTGATCGGCACCACGGGCTTTTCCGACGACGATCTCGCCAAGCTCGACGCGGCCGCCCGGCACGCCACCATCGTCAAGGCCGGCAATATGAGCATGGGCGTGAACCTCATGGCCGCGCTCACCGCACGCGTGGCCGAAACCCTCGGCCCCGAATTCGACATCGAGATCCTCGAAATGCATCACCGCCATAAGCGCGACGCCCCTTCGGGCACTTCGCTGATGCTGGGTGATGCCGCCGCCAAGGGGCGCTCAGTCGCGCTCGCCGAAAAGAGCGTCAGGACCAGGGACGGGGACACCGGCCCACGCCGGGAGGGCGATATCGGCTTCGCCGCGCTCCGGGGCGGCGACGTGGTCGGCGAGCACCGGGTGATCTTCGCCGGACCCGGCGAGCGCATCGAGCTCGCCCATATCGCGTCTGACCGTGGCATCTTCGCCCGAGGGGCCGTCCGCGCCGCGCTGTGGGCCCGAGGCAAGCCGCCTGGCCTCTATTCCATGGCCGACGTGCTCGGATTGTGACGGGCTGGTTGATATCTGGGGCATCACCATTGGCAAGATCATGCCGAACCGCCTAAAACCGTTCCGCACAGTCGGAAAGTGGCCCAAAAGAGGGGCGATGCTGACGCTGGCTCTTAACTTTCCTCGCCTATATTGGCGCGCGACGAAGAAGGGCCAATAAGGCCCGCTTCGGCCGACGGGACACGCGATGACAGGGCGCCTTCCAAGGGAAATGCTCCAAAAAACAAGCGAAAAGCCGCGGAAATCCGACAACGTGCTGGTGCTGGTCCGCCACGGACAGAGCGAGTGGAACCGGCTCAACATGTTCACCGGCTGGAAGGATGTGGGGCTGAGCGAGGAGGGCGAGGCCGAAGCCCACCGGGCCGGACAGCTGCTGAAGGAAGAGGGGCTCGTCTTCGACAGCGCCTTCGCCTCGACGCTGAAGCGCGCCCACAACACCCTCGACATCATCCTCGGAGAGCTCGGTCAGGGAAAGCTGCCCACGGTCAAGGCCGCGGCCTTGAACGAGCGCGACTACGGCCAGCTTGTTGGCATCAACAAGGAAGAGGCCCGCAAGCGCTTCGGCGCCGACCAGGTGCATGTCTGGCAGCGCTCCTACGACATCGCCCCGCCCGGCGGCGAGTCGCTGAAAGACACCGCCGCGCGCGTCTGCCCCTTCTTCGACCGGTGGATCGTGCCCGAGCTGCAGGCGGGGAAGAACGTGATCGTCGTCGCCCACGGCAACTCGCTCCGCTCGCTCATCATGGAGCTCGACAAGCTCACGCCGGAGGAGGTGCAGGACTATTCCATCGCCACCGCCACGCCGGTGATCTACCGCGTCAAGGCCGACGGCACCCTGGTGGAGAAGCGCAACCTCGCGGCTTAGGCCGTGCGCGGCAAGCGTACCTCGCGCAAGGCCTCCTTCAGCGCACCGGCGAAGTCCTCCCGCTCGCAATCGGTCAGGAAGCTCGCGAATACGAGCCGCTCGCCGTGGCTGGCGATCGACAGCTCCGAGGTACGCCCCACTCGCTCATCGAGATTGAGCCGGACCCAATAGGGATTGAAGCGCCACGACTGCGCGCGGCCGCTCGGCGCAACGCGGGTCACCGTCAGCGCGTCTTCTGTGAGGTCCACCATCTCATAGAGGCGCAACGCGCGGAAATTGACGCGGAAGGCGATATAGACCAGCAGCACGTCGAGGCCCATGAAGCCCATCACCGGCCAAGCGCCCATCAAGTAGAACATCAAGCCCGTGGCGAACGAGGCCGTGCTGATCGCCGCCATGAATACAAGGAACCCTCTCGGCCCGAGCGAGCGGTTCGGCGTCAGCACGGCGCTGAACTGGGGGTCGCCGTTAGCGGGACCTTGTGGAGCGGGGGATGGCTCTGCCATAGCAGTGAAGCTAATACGTTCCTCGGGGGTGGCAAGGGTCTGTGACCGTTCAAGCCAAACGCGCGAAGCCGGCGAAAGTGCCGGGCAGAGCCAGAAAGGCGCCGGGATCGAAGCTCACCGAGGCCCAGATCGGCGAGATGTTCGCGCGCTTCGAGGCGCACGACCCCCACCCAAAGACGGAGCTGGAATATCGCGACCCGTTCACCCTGCTCGTCGCCGTCGTGTTGTCGGCACAAGCCACCGACACGTCCGTCAACCGCGCCACGCCTGCGCTGTTCGCTCTGGCCGATACGCCTGCGAAGATGGTCGCGCTCGGCGAGCAGGGCGTCAGCGACAAGATCAAGACCATCGGGCTCTACCGAAACAAGGCCAAGAATGTCGTCGCGCTGTCCAACAAGCTCGTCGAGGAGCATGGCGGTGAGGTCCCCTGCTCGCGCGAAGAGCTGGAGAGCCTCCCTGGCGTCGGCCGCAAGACGGCCAATGTCGTGCTGAATGTCGCCTTTGGCGAGGCGACCATCGCCATCGACACCCATATCTTCCGGGTGTCGAACCGGACGGGGCTCGCACCCGGCAAGACGCCCCTCAAGGTCGAGGAGACCCTGAACCGGGTGGTGCCGGAGCGCTACAAGCACAACTGCCACCACTGGCTCATCCTGCATGGCCGCTATGTGTGCAAGGCCCGCAAGCCCGAGTGCTGGCGCTGTATCGTCAACGATATCTGCGTCTTCAAGCCCAAGACGCCTGCACCCAAGACGCCGGCTCCGAAGACCCCGGCCTCGGCTTGAGCCGGCAGCCTGGCGGACGTGTGGCGAGGGCGTCCTCAACCCTTCATTAGGGCTTTTCCGCCATTCTCCCCTCAGGGACCCGCACGTCGCGGGAAGGGGGAATTTGTGAGACGCGTACCAGCCTTCGTACCGGCCGCCATGGCCGGGGCCTTGATCGTGGCGTGCCTCATGGGCTGCACCACCACGCAGAAAGTCGCGAGCGGCGCTGCTGTCGGCGGCGGCACCGGGCTCCTGCTCGGCGGTCCGATCGGAGGACTTGCCGGCGCCGCCATTGGCGCTGTGGCCGTCCCCGTGGCCACCGCCAACTAACCTCTTCGGAAAAATCGGATCAGGCGGCCGCCGGGCGTGCGAGCCTCACGCCGGACTTCGCCGCGATCCGTTTCCACATCCGCACCATGAACCCCGTTGCGAACAGCGGCGTGACCAAATTCAAGATGGGCACGGACGCGAGTGCGGCGATGAGCAGCCCGCATGTCAGCACCGTCAGCCGGTTGGCTTTTCGGATGCGCTTCGCTTCCGCCGCGCTGACATGGCGCATGGCCGCAAGCTCGAAATATTCACGCCCCAGCAGATAGCCGTTGCCCACGTAGAACGCGATGAGGTTCACACCGGGAATGAGCAGCAGAAACAGCGCGATCAAGTTCACCACCAGAACCACCAGGAAGAACTTGATGGCGAGAAAGATCGAGCGCGCGATCGGCAGCTCGCGTCCGGGCGGATCGTGCGGGAAATTGGCCTGTTCGACCTTGGCGGCGATGTCGTCGAGATAAAGCCCGGCGATCAGCGACGTCACCGGCGGTATCAGAAAGATCGACGCCGCGACCAGCGCCAGGCCGCCAAGCCATTGAATCGTGGTCTCGATCCATCCCGGCCAGGCGACGAAATGCGTGAACGACCACTCTACCGCGACGATCAGTCCCGCGAGCAACGCGATGGTGAAGCCTACGCATTTCAGCAACACCGAGCGAAACGGCGGCGAGAAGAGTTCCTCGAAGGCTTGACCTGCGGCGGCGAGCATGAACGTTGTCCCTGAGCTTTCGGCCTGGCGAATATAGTGGCCTCAGCCCGTGACGCCAGGGCCGGACGGCTCTCCAGACTTGAACGAGAACGGGAGACCCGCGAAAAATGGCTGAGAAGATTTACGACGTCGTCGGCATCGGCAACGCCATCGTCGACATCATTGCTCGCTGCGACGACGGCTTTCTGTCGAAGCACGATCTCGACAAGGGATTCATGCGCCTGATTGATGCGGACGAGGCGGCGAAGCTCTACGAGGCCATGGGGCCGGCCACCGAGCGCTCCGGCGGCTCCGTCGCCAACTCCATCGCCGGGCTCGCCTCCTTCGGTGCCAAATGCGGCTTTATCGGCCGCGTCGCCGCCGATCAGTTCGGCGGCATCTTTCGTCACGACATCCGCTCGCTCGGCATCGCCTACACCACCGACCCGGCCGAAGACGGCGCGCCCACGGCCCGCTGCCTCGTCCTGGTCACGCCCGACGGCGAGCGCACCATGAACACCTTTCTCGGCGCGAGCGTGGATTTCGCCCCAGGCGACCTCGATCCGGATCTGATCGAAGGCGCCAAGATCGTCTATCTGGAGGGCTATCTCTTCGACAAGGACGCGGCCAAATCCGCCTTCCGCGAGGCCGCCAAGCGCGCCAAGGCGGCTGGCGCCAAGGTGGCGCTGACGCTGTCCGATCCGTTCTGCGTGGAACGCCATCGCGACGATTTCCGGAAATTGGTCTCAGAGGACGCCGATATCGTCTTCGCCAACGAAAAGGAGATCACCACGCTTTATGAGGTCAATTCCTTCGACGAGGCGGCGGATGCGGCGCTTCAGGACTGCGAACTGGCCGTCCTGACCCGCTCCGAAGACGGCTCGATGATCCTAGGTGCAGGAGAAACAACGGAAATTCCGGCCGATCCGGTCTCCAAGGTGCTGGATGCCACCGGCGCCGGCGATCTTTATGCGGCCGGCTTCCTCTTCGGGCTCACCCAGGGGCTCCCCGTGGAGACCTGCGGCCGCCTGGGCAGCCTGGCGGCGGCGGAGGTGATCTCCCACATTGGGGCCCGGCCGGAGTCGAGCCTGGCCAAGCTCGCGGCCGCGCGCGGACTGCTGAATTAGCGGATGAAGCCCCGTCGAGCCGTTGTGGCCGATCTGTCACGCAAGGCCGAAATCTTATTGTGAACTCAAGAGATAGCTCCCTGGGCGGGTGATTCCCCTGCTATCTTATCCACAAATCGAAGATGCGCGCTTTTGGGGGCTTATCGATGCTGAGATCATCAACTGTGGTTGCCGCGACGCTGCTGGGAGCCGCCATTCTGGCGCAGCCCGCTTCGGCGCAGGACTTTACCACCACGACATTCGCCGGCACGACGGTCTGGGTCGGCGGCGGCGTCCAGTTCTTGTCGCTCCCCGACATCAACTTCACCTACAAGCGCAGCGCCAACGGCTCGCTTCAGAGGCAGACCAACTCTCATAACGACTGGCTCGATTTCGGTGGCGCGACCGGGGGCGGCCTAGAGACCGCGCTCGGCTATTGGGGCGGCTTCCGCGTTTCGGGTTCGGTCAAGGGCTTCTGGTCCAACGTCGAGGACGATCACACGACGAAGTGCCAGGGCGCTCCCGGATCCGCGCGCTGCGTGATCATCGACCCGAATGACGCATCGGGCGCCGTGGGGTCTTATCTCCGCACCAAGACCGAGCGCGACGCCGACTATTGGGGCGCCAGCGCCGAGCTGAAATTCGCCACCGGCGCGCCGAAAGAGGTCAAGCCGCAGATTTATCGCAACGACTATTTCATCGCCGGCTTCGACGTTCGCGGCATCGACCAGGACAACAGGCTCAACGGCGTCCAGGGTCCGCTTGACGTGTTCACCTATAATGAGACGCTCGATACGACCTATACCGGCGGCTATATCGGCTTCGGCGGCGAGTACAGCTTCGGCTTCATTCCCGGCATCAAGAATGTCGGCGGCTTCTACGACCGTCTCGGCTTGCGCACCTACGTGAACGCTACAGCCGGTCTCTACAACGCCGAGACCGATTATACGGGCCGCTTCGACTACAGGTTCTTCCCCACCCCGACATCCAACGTGTCGCGGTCGGACGACGACCTTGCCTTCATCGGCACCGTGTCGCTGGAGACCCGCAAGCAGATCGGCGACCGCACCAGCCTGTCGCTGTGGACCGACTATGAGTACATCTCCTCGGTCCCGAAGATGATATATGCCGGCCCCAATAGCCCGACGCGGATCGACGACGAGGCGGTCTTCGCGACCCGCACCATGCTCCGGCTGAATATCGGGCTTGGCTCGCAGATGCTCTACAACGGCCAGGGCTACTAGCCTCTAATCACAGCTTCCTGAGCGCCACGCTTTCCACCGCGTGGTCGGCGCCTTTGCGCAGGATGAGGTCGGCACGCTGGCGCGTGGGCAGGATATTTTCTTTCAGATTGACGAGATTGATCGTCCGCCAGATCGACAGCCCGGTTTCGCGCGCCTCCTCCTCCGACAACGTGGCGTAGCGGTGGAAGTAGGAGGCGGGATCGCGGAACGCGGTCTGCCGCAGGCGCAGGAAGCGCTCGACATACCATGCCTCGACCAGCTCCTCGCTGGCGTCGATATAGATCGAAAAATCGAAGAAGTCCGAGACGAACGGGATTACCTCGCCGTCCTTCGGCAGCCTGGCCGGCTGGAGCACGTTGAGCCCCTCGACGATGACGATGTCTGGCTGCTCCACCACCAGCGTCTGGTCGGGAAGCACGTCGTAGACGAGATGCGAATAGAGCGGCGCTTCGACCCGCTCCTTGCCTGACTTCACCTCGGCGAGAAAATTGAGCAGCCGGCCCAGGTCGTAGCTCTCGGGAAAGCCCTTGCGGGCCATCAGGTCGCGGGCCTCGAGCACATCGTTGGAAAACAGGAACCCGTCGGTCGGCACGAGCGCCACGTTGGGATGGCTCGGCCATCGCGCGAGAAGCGCCTGAAGAACGCGGGCCGTCGTGCTTTTCCCCGCGGCGACGCTGCCCGCGAGCCCGATGACGAACGGCATCTTGCCGTTGCCTTTGCGCAGGAACCGCTCTGTATGCCCGTGCAGGCCTTGCGATGCCTCCACATAGAGATTGAGCAGACGGCTTAAGGGTAGATAGATATCGACCACTTCATCCGTCGAGATGCGCTCGGTCAGGCCTGAAAGATTTTCCAGATCCGCCTCGCTCAGCGTGAGCGGGGTGTCATCGCGCAGGCGCGCCCACTCAGCACGCGAATAGGTCGCGTAAGGTGAGAAGGCGACGGCGGGCCGGGGGTTCATGACAGGGACGGGGTGCGCGTCGGCTAGACCGGCGCGGCCTTTCGGCGTTTCTCCTCGGCCTCGCCCATGCGCCGCTCCAATTCTTCACGGACCTCATCGAGCGTGACCTCGCGCGATTCCAGCAACACGAGCAGATGGTAGAGCAGGTCCGCGGTCTCGGAGATGAGCGCTGCCCTGTCCTGCGCCACGGCGGCAAGCGCCACCTCGACCCCTTCCTCGCCGACCTTCTTGGCGGGCTTGATGGGCTCCGCCAAGAGTTGCTTGGTGTAGGAGTCTTCGGCGCTCGCATTGCGGCGCTCTTTGATGATGGCCGCCAGCCTATCCAATGCATCCATGCTCATGCCCTGGCTCATACACTGCGGAAGGGACGGTGGGAATAGGCCGAACGGCCAAGGTTAAGGATCGAGCCGCATCGGCAGCCCGGCGTCGGCCATGAACTGCTTCGCCTCGCCGATCGTGTGCTCGCCGTAATGGAAGATCGAGGCGGCGAGCACGGCCGAGGCATGCCCGTCGCGTACACCGTCGACGAGGTGCTGCAAGGTGCCGACGCCGCCGGACGCGATCACCGGCACGGAGACCGCATCCGCAATGGCGCGGGTCAGTTCGAGATCGAAACCGGCCCGTGTGCCGTCCCGGTCCATCGAGGTGAGCAGGATCTCGCCGGCGCCGAGCGACACCACCTCTTCGGCATAAGCGATTGCCTCGATGCCGGTCGGCTTACGGCCGCCGTGGGTGAAGATCTCGAAACGCGGCGCCTTGCCGTTGGCGCCGGCGCGCTTGGCGTCGATGGCGACGACGATGCATTGCGCCCCGAATTTCTCCGCCGCCCGGCGCACGAGTTGCCGGTCCGTCACCGCCGCGGTGTTGATCGACACTTTGTCGGCGCCGGCTTCCAGCAACGCGCGTACGTCTCCGGTCGAGCGCACGCCGCCGCCGACTGTGAGCGGCATGAAGCAGCGCTCCGCCGTGCGGCGGACAATGTCGAGTATCGTGCCGCGCTTTTCGTGGCTCGCCGTGATGTCGAGAAAGCAGAGCTCGTCCGCGCCCGCCTCGTCATAGGCGGTAGCGGCCTCGACCGGATCGCCTGCGTCCTGCAGATCGACGAAGTTCACTCCTTTGACGACGCGGCCTTCCTTCACGTCGAGGCAGGGGATGACGCGGACTTTCAGCATGAGGGCTCTTTAGCTGGCCGGTGTTTGCGAGAGATCACAAAGGTGACCGCCGCGGCCACCGCCCAGAGCGCAAGCAATGCGCCGCCGATCGGCAGCGTCAGATACGAGTACCAGATCAGAAAGCCGAGGTCGTAGAACATCTGCCCATAGTCGTGGCCGCCGATCACGCATGGGATCACGCGGTGAAGATCGACCTGGCACCTAAGGCCTTCGGCAATCAACTGACTCACGACGGCGACAAGCGCAGGCCCAAATGTGAAGAGCAGAATCAGCACCAGCAGGATGATGAACACGGTGCGGGCCCGCATCAATATTGTCCCGTCGCGCCGTGGCGGGCGTAGCGCTCGGCGATCAGGGTGAGTGCCTCTTTCGCGTCGAGCCGCCCGTCATAGAGCGCGCGGCCCGTGATCGCCCCGTCGAGCTTTGCGAAGCGCGGTTCGAGGAGCCGGTTGATGTCGTCAAGCGAGGCCAGCCCGCCGCTGGCGATGACAGGGATCGAGACCGCCTCGGCGATCGCAAGCGTCGCTTCGAGATTGAGGCCCTCCAGCACGCCGTCTCGGGAAATGTCGGTGTGGATGATCGCGGCCACGCCCGCGTCCTCGAAGCTGCGGGCCAGATCGAGCGCGGTCATCTCTGATGTTTCCGCCCAGCCTTCGATCGCCACCTTGCCGTCGCGCGCGTCGATCCCCACCGCGATGCAGCCGGGGAAGTCGTGCGCCGCTTTGCGCACGAGGTCTGGATCGCGCACCGCCGCGGTGCCCAAAATCACGCGGTCGATGCCCTTGTCGAGCCACATGGCGATGGTGTCGAGGTCGCGGATGCCGCCGCCGAGCTGGATGGGCAGGTGGGTGGCCGCAAAGATCGCCTCGACCGCGGCGCCGTTCACCGGCTTGCCTTCGAAGGCGCCGTTGAGATCGACCACGTGCAGCCACTCGAAGCCTTGGTCCTCGAACTCTTTGGCTTGCGCGGCCGGATCGGCGTTGAACACGGTCGCTTGGTCCATCTCGCCCTGGACGAGGCGCACGCATTGTCCGTCTTTCAGATCGATGGCGGGAAACAGAATCATGCGACCTCTACGGCATCCATTTCAGAAAATTGGCGATGAGCGCCAGTCCGAGCCTCTGGCTCTTCTCCGGGTGAAACTGGCTGCCGGCCACGTTGTCACGCGCGACGAAGGCGGTCACCTCTCCCCCATAGTCCGTTGTGGCGACGAGAGAATCCTTATCTTCCGGCACGAAGTGATAGGAGTGCACGAAATAGGCGTGCAGGCCCTCGGCGCCCGTCGGAATCCCGTCGAACAGTTTGTGCTCGCGCGCAAGCGTGAGCGTGTTCCAACCCATATGGGGGATCTTGAGCGAAGGATCGTTCGGCTCGATGGCGCGCACCTCGCCGCCGATCCAATCGAGCCCCGGCGTCACGCCATGCTCCAAGCCGCGCGCGGCCATGAGCTGAAGTCCGACGCAAATACCGAGAAACGGCGTGCCCCGCTCCTGCACGGACTCTTCCAACGCCTCGATCATGCCGGAGACAGCCGCGAGCCCCGCCTTGCAATCGGCGAACGCGCCGACGCCCGGCAGCACGATGCGCTCGGCGGAGAGCACCTCGTCCGGCTCGGCCGTGACCTTGATGGAGAGCTTCGAGGCCTGCTCCCGCGCCGCCCGTTCGAAGGCCTTGGCGGCGGAGTGGAGATTGCCCGAGCCGTAATCGATGATGGCGACGTGCATGACTTACGCTCGCGGAAACGATCCGATGACTTCGTCGCCGCCGCTCGGCCGCGTGGGCGTCAGCGCGGCGCCCTTCGCGCTCCTGGTCACGGGAAGCGGAAAGTGGTGCCGTGTACCGCGGCCCTGCTCCGGCAGCCATGCGGTGAAGAACGAGCGCTCGGCCTCCATACGGTTGCGCCCGGAGGCCACGCCCGCGAAGCGATAGCCCCGGCGCTGGAGCGCCCAGCCGCGGAGATCGTTCGCCTCGAAGGCGAACAACAGCGTCAGGCCGATCGTCACCAGACCGGCAAGCTCCCCGCCCGCCTCGCTCGGCCCGAACACGAACGGCAAGGCGCCGATCACCACCAGGAACACGATGAGCTCGAGCCACATGCGCCGGTAGATCAGCCACAGCACCGGCACGAGAAGCGCGGGCCAGTTGAAGCCGTCCTTGACGAAGGCGATTCGGTCGGCGCGCGCCTCCAAGTCGGCGCCGTCGCCCTCTGGCTCGTATACGGAATAGACGGTCACTTCATTCCTCGGAACGCGTCATGCCGAACTTGATCCACCCTGCGGCCTAAAGCCTTCGGGCGACGGGCCGGCATCCACGCCGTTAGACCTCAGCATCCGAGAGGCCGCCCGGCAATGACGGGAATCGTTAGAGCTGGCCCTTGGTGGAGGGCACCCGTCCACTTTGCCGCGGATCGATGGCAATCGCTTGGCGAAGCGCGCGGGCGAGCGCCTTATAGCAGGTCTCGGCGACGTGATGGCTATTCTCGCCATAGAGATTTTCGACATGCAGCGTGATCCCGGCATGCTGCGCGAAGGCCTGGAACCACTCGCGAAACAGCTCCGTATCCATCTCGCCGATCTTCGAGCGCGTGAACTCCACGTCCCAGACGAGGTATGGCCGGCCCGACACGTCGAGCGCCACGCGGGTCAGGGTCTCGTCCATGGGCAGATAGCAGGCGCCATAGCGGGTGATGCCCGCCTTGTCGCCCAGAGCCTCCGCAAACGCCTGGCCCAGCACGATCCCGGAATCTTCCGTTGTGTGGTGCTGGTCGATATGGAGGTCGCCTTCGGCCTTGAGGGTGATATCGATCAAGGAATGCCGCGCCAGCTGCTCGATCATGTGATCGAGGAAGCCCACGCCGGTGGCAACGTCATAGGCGCCCGTCCCGTCCAGATCGACGGTCGCGCTGATCTTGGTCTCCTTGGTGCGGCGTTTAACCGTCGCGGACCGGGAGTCCGTTGATTTGCTTCGCTTCTGCATGTCTGCCAGCATAGTCCAGGGGTCTTAAATAAAGGCTGTTGGCAATTCGCTTCCAGCCCGGCTTATACGCCGCGTCATGCGGCCGTGCTACCGCCCAACACCCATAAACGAGGGAACTCCATGCGCCGCCTGCTTCTGCTGCTTGCCATCCTGATCGCCGCCTATGTCGGCTACCCCTATCTGACGCTCTATTGGCTGGATCAGGCGCTGCTGAACGACGACCAGGAGGCCCTGGAGCGGCTCGTGGATTTCCCGCAAGTCCGAGCGGATCTGAAGGCGGAGATGCAGGGCCAGGTGCTCGAAAAAGCCGCGGAAATCAAAGAAAAACGGCCGATTCTCGGGACTTTCGGGCAAGCCCTGACCAGCTCGTCGCCCCCGGCCTGGTGGACAGCTCCGTCGACGGCATGGTCACGCCGGAAGCCATTTTGAGCAATCCCACCGTGGTCGAGCACCGCGAAAAGAACGAGTCCTTCGTCGATTTCATCACCTACGCCTTCTTCACCGCGCCGGCCCGCTTCATCTTCGACCTGAAGGACCCGGAAAAGCCCGATTCGCCCACCGTCACCGCGATCATGACGCTGGACGGTTTCCGCTGGCGCGTGGTGGGGGTCGAGGTCCCGCCCTTGGAGCAGTTGCTCTCCAAGGTGCCCTAATCCTGGCCGTTAGCCCCAATGCCGCGGATAGCTTGACGAACGGGCCGCCCGCGCCGATATCGCATTGCAGCATGTCATCCCATTCCTCCCCCGACACGTGGCACGGCACCACGATCCTCACCGTCCGCAAGGCCGGCAAGGTGGTCATCGCCGGCGACGGCCAAGTTTCCCTCGGCCAGACCATCATCAAGGGCACCGCCCGCAAGGTTCGCCGCGTCGGCTCCGGCAATGTGATCGCCGGCTTCGCCGGGTCCACGGCGGACGCCTTCACCTTGTTCGAGCGGCTCGAGACCAAGCTCGAGCGCTTTCCCGATCAGCTGAAGCGCGCCTGCGTCGAGCTCGCCAAGGACTGGCGCACCGACCGCTATCTGCGCCGCCTCGAAGCCATGATGATCGTGGCCGACCCGGACGAGAGCCTGGTGCTCACCGGCACCGGCGACGTGCTCGAACCGGATGACGCGGTGATGGGCATCGGCTCGGGCGGCTCCTTTGCGCTGGCCGCCGCGCGTGCCCTGCTCGACACCGACCTCGACGCCGAGCAAATCGCGCGCAAGGCCATGGCCATTGCCGCCAAGATTTGCGTCTACACCAATGACGAAGTGACCGTCGAAACGCTCGACGCCACGAAATGAAGAACCTGTCATTGCCCGGCCTGACCCGCCTGCGGCCCGAAGCCGTGATAGTCAAAGCATCTCAATCAGAGGCCTTCGGCGGGCGAAGGGCCGGGCAATCCAGTAACCACCGCGGTCAGAGATTACGAACGCCCGCGGCTGCTGGATTCCCGCCCTCGCGGGAATGACACCGAGCAAGTTGATAGGCAGTAAGCAGTCCATGACCTCATTTTCCCCCCGCGAGATCGTTTCCGAGCTCGACCGCCACATCATCGGCCAGCGCGACGCCAAGCGCGCCGTGGCCATCGCCCTGCGCAACCGTTGGCGCCGCCAGCAGCTCGAAGGCGACATGCGCGAAGAGGTGCTGCCCAAGAACATTTTGATGATCGGCCCGACCGGCGTCGGCAAGACCGAGATCTCCCGCCGCCTCGCCAAGCTCGCCGGCGCCCCCTTCATCAAGGTCGAGGCCACCAAGTTCACCGAGGTCGGCTATGTCGGCCGCGACGTCGATCAGATCATCCGCGATCTGCTGGAGGCTGGCATCGGTCTCGTGCGCGACGCCAAGCGCAAGCAGGTGGAGGCCAAGGCTCAGCTCAACGCCGAGGAGCGTGTCATCGATGCGCTGGTCGGCGCGAGCGCCAGCGCGTCGACCCGCGAGACGTTTCGTCGGCGCTTGCGTTCCGCTGAACTGGACGACAAGGAGATCGAGATCCAGGTGGCCGAGTCCGCCTCTATGCCGTCCTTCGAGATTCCCGGCATGCCCGGCAGCCAGGTCGGCATGATCAATCTCTCCGACATGCTCGGCAAGGCGTTGGGCCAGCGCACCAAGCCGCGCAAGGTTTCGGTGAAGGACTCATTCGACATCCTCATGGCCGAGGAGTCCGACAAGCTCATCGACGACGACATGATGATTCAAGAGGCGATCAAGATCGTCGAGAACGACGGCATCGTGTTCTTGGACGAGATCGACAAGATCTGCGCGCGCTCCGAGCGCGCCGGCGCCGACGTCTCACGCGAGGGCGTGCAGCGCGATCTTCTGCCGCTGATCGAAGGCACCACCGTCGGCACCAAATACGGGCCGGTGAAGACCGACCACATTCTCTTTATTGCCTCTGGTGCGTTTCATATCGCCAAGCCCTCCGACTTGCTACCTGAGCTGCAAGGCCGCCTGCCGATCCGCGTCGAGCTGCGCGCGCTCACCGGCGAGGATTTCCGCCGCATCCTCACCGAGCCCAAGGCCTGCCTCATCAACCAATATGTAGCGCTGATGAAGACGGAAGGCCTCACCCTCGAATTCACCGAGGATTCTATCGACGCCATCGCCGATATCGCCGTGGAGGTGAACACGTCCGTGGAGAATATCGGCGCGCGGCGCCTCATGACCGTGATGGAGCGCATCCTAGACGAGATTTCCTTCGAGGCCGGCGACAGGCACGGCGAGACCGTGACCATCGACGGCGCCTATGTCCGCGAGCATATCGGCGACCTCGCCAAGAACGCGGACCTCTCGAAATTTATTCTTTAGGGTGTTTTCGCCCGGATAATTGATCCGGCGTTCCCCCTACGGTGCGTCCGGGGGTTTTCTCGTGAGGATCTTGCGACCTGTGAACATGGCCGAGGTGATGCTGCCGCCTTCGTGAATCTCGGTAACCACCACGGCGATGAGGTGCAGCACTACGGCAATCGCGATCAAATAAAAGCTGATTTCGTGGGTTTCGACGATAGGCCCGCGAAAGTCCCGCATAGACTGATAAGCCGTCGCGTCAGTTAGGTCTTTGGAGCCCGGCACCAGCGTTGCGGGTTCCACGCCGGACGATGCAACCCAATCCGCGATGAGCCCACCAAAGGGCGGCCAATAGAGGTCTGTCCCCGCCAGCACCAGTCCCGTGATCATCTGAATCAGCAGGAGGAGGAGGAGCAGGGTGACACCGATGCGTGCGAGAGGATTGTGCCCAATGTATTGTTCCGGCTCGCCTGTCAAGAACGAGGCAATGTACGCACGTAAGGCGGCACCGAAACCTCGGCCGCCGGGCAATATGGCTCTCCAGCGAGCGTAACGGTTGCCGAAGAAGGCCCAGATGAAGCGCCACAGCAGATTAATGGCCATGACGTAGCCGAATATCACGTGGACACTCTTCAGCGTGATCTTGCCCTCCGGAGAGAGCCCGAGCTGGCCGCCGGTGAGAATGGCCACTCCGGTGGCGATCAGGCCGATCACAGCGAGCGCATTGATCCAATGAAACCACCGCGTCGGGGCGTCCCAAGCGACGTACTCACGATAGCCGGATCCGTTCTGCGCGTTGGTCGGCATCCGATCGCTCTATCCGCTAACGCCTACCGCTGGTTGTTTCAGCGGCTCACTTCGCCTTGCCCGTGGCCTTTTCCCAAACAATGGAAACGTCGAACGTCTCCTACGCAATGCGCGGTGCTGCGACGACCTACGCACACTGTTCTCTTTGCTCAGGGAATCACTGATGTGGATCAAAGGAGCAAAAGAATGGCTCTCGCGGTTGACGGAGGCTGCGTCGGCCGTATGACCTTTGGTCAGCCAAACTGACGTTCCTCAGCCAAGTTCCAGGAAATGCCACGTTTCCACCGTTTCGACGCCCAGTCTCTGAGCCCCTAATTGCCTTGGGACGCGCTTCGGGGGGGAACAAATGAAACGCATCGGCAGCTTGCTCGATCGCCCGTATTCGAGCAACGCTCTGATCGTCATGGTGGCGGTCTACGTCGCGCTGTTCGCCAACACCGCGCTCTTTCGCAACGCGTTTGCGCTCTACAATGCGGGCACGGAGGAGGTCCTGTTCGCGGCCTCGCTGTTGCCGTTCATAGTCGCGATCTTCGTCGTCATCCTGTCTGCGCTGTGCCACCGGGCCGCGGCAAAACCTGTCCTCATCACGTTCTTGCTTCTGAGTGCGCTGATCGCCTTTTTCATGAACCGTTACGGCGTCGTCATCGATGACGACATGCTCGTAAATGTTCTTGAGACGGACAGCAGGGAAGCGCGCGATCTTCTCAATCTCCCGCTCGTTCTGTACGTCTTGATCTTGGGCGTTGTGCCGTCCCTGTTCATCTACAGGGTCACGATGAAGCGTCCCGGTCCTAAGGCCGCGCTGATTTCCCGCCTTCAACTCGTGTCCGCTTCGCTCGCTGTCGTCGTCGGCTTGTTCTTTTCCTTCAGCGGGCACTACACGTCCATGTTCCGGGAACACAAGGAAGTCTGGTATCGCGTCAATCCCATTCACGCAGTCTATTCTGCGGGAAGGCTTGTCAATGACTCGGTCACGTTCGCCTCCCTTCCGCATCTGATCGTCGGCGCGAACGCCAAGATCCCGGAAACGGACGTTCATCGCGAGCTCATCGTCATGGTCGTGGGGGAAACGGCTCGTGCCGATCATTTCTCGCTCAATGGCTACGCGCGGGAAACCAATCCACGGCTGCAACAGGAAGATGTGATCAACTTCCCCGACTTCTGGTCTTGCGGCACATCCACCGCACAATCTGTGCCTTGCATCTTTTCGCATTATCCCCGCGCGGAGTTCGACCAAGAAAAGGCGAGCGCTGCGGATAATGCCCTCGATGTCTTGAAGCGGGCGGGCGTGAGCATCCTGTGGCGCGACAACAATTCGAGCTCGAAGCACGTCGCCGATCGCGTGGAGTACCAGGCCTATCTCACCAACAAGACCAACCCCGTTTGCGATGTGGAATGCCGGGACGAAGGCATGCTGGTCGGTCTGCAGGACTACATCGACAGCCACCCGAAGGGGGACATCCTGATCGTCCTGCATCAGATGGGTAATCATGGACCGGCGTATCACAAGCGCTATCCGGCGGGGTTCAAGCAGTTCACCCCGGCCTGCGAGACGAACGATCTCGGGGCTTGCAGCACCGAGGAGATCATCAACGCTTACGACAATGCCATCCTCTACACCGACTTCTTCCTGTCGAAAGTCATCGAGCTTCTCAAGCCGAATGACGACGCGTTCGAGACGGCGATGCTTTACGTGAGCGACCATGGCGAATCGCTCGGCGAGAACGGCCTTTACCTCCACGGCCTGCCCTATTTCCTCGCGCCCGACGCGCAAAAGCACGTGCCCTTCGTGTTGTGGTTTGGCCGAAATTTTGATCAACAGAGCCTGTCGGATATCCAGCAGAAAAGGGCTCAGCGGCTGTCTCACGACAACATTTTCTCGACCCTGCTCGGTCTCTTCGAAATCCAGACCGCGGCCTACGACCCAAGGATGGATATCCTCGACCACACCCATCCCGGGCACTGGTGAGGGATCACGCTCTGGGAGATTTCCGCAGCCGCACATAGAGCGCGCCGCCGCCGCCGAGCCGGCGCGGGGCTTCCGAGAAGCTGACGATCAGCGGCGCGAGATCGCCATGTGACAACCAGTGCGGCACCGCCTGGCGCAGCACCCCGCGCGTCTCGTCCTCGTAGAACGTGGCAGGCGTCGCGCGCGGCGACCCCTTTCCCGTGATGACCAGCACGTGGCGATAGTCCTTCCCTTGCGCCCATTTGAGGAACTTGCGCAAGGCCACGTGCGCGTCCCGCTGGCGCAAGCCGTGCAGGTCGAGCCGCGCCTCGACCGCCAGATGCCCCTTGTCGAGCTTCCGCGCCGTCTGCCGGTCGAGGCCGGTATGCGGGGCGTGGCTCGGCCGCGGCGGCAGGATGGGGGCCTTGATCTCGGCCTTCCTGGCGCTGCCAGCCTTTGGCGGCTGGGCGGGCTTTGGCGGCGCCGTGATCCGGGCGACGCGGTTCTTCTTCTTGAGCGGCTCCGCCGTCTGAGCCACCCGGGCCCAGAGCTCGGCGTCGTCCTCGATAGTCGTGTCGCGCTTGCCCATCCGGGGGTTCCTTTGGCTGCGGACCATAGCGCAAATCCGATTAAGGCTCGGCTTAAGGCGCAAGCTATGACTTCGGCAGCAGGACGTAGAAGCGCGCTTGCGTTTTCGTGACCCCGGCAATGGCGCCGGCTTCCGCGCCGAAGCCCCAATAGATGTCGCCGCGTTCCTGTCCTCTGATCGCGGAGCCCACGTCCTGCGCAATCATCAGCCGGCGGAACGGCTTGCCGTCCGGCGTCGGCGCCTCAGGGGCTGCGACGAACACCGGCGTACCGAGCGTGTGATAGGCGGCATCGACCGCCAGGCTGCGGCCCGGCGTGAGCGCGACGCCCTGCGCGCCGACCGGGCCGTCGTTCGCCTCATCTTCCGGCAATGTGCGGAAGAACACGTAGGACTTGTTCTCGTGCATCAGCGCCCGGCCCCGCGCGTCGTCGGCCCGTAGCCAGCCCTTCAGCCCTTCCATCGTCAGGCCTCCGGGCGGCTTCTCGCCCCGTTCGGCGAGCAGCCTGCCGATCGACATATAGGCATGGCCGTTCTTGGCCGCATAGCCGAGCCGCACCCACGAGCCGTCCGGGAACCGCACGCGCCCCGATCCCTGGACCTGCATAAAGAAGAGCTCGATGGGATCGTCGAGATAAAGCAGCTCGAGACCCTGGCCTTCGAGGGCGCCGGCGTCGATCTCCGCCCGCGTATAATACGGCACGAGGTCATCGCCCTGCCGGCGCCCCACGCTGAAGCTCGCGTTGTAGAACGCACGCAGCTCGTCCGGGGTCACCTGGACGAGATCGTCGGGAAGCCCATAGACGGGAACTTGATACGCGCTCGTACGTTCGCGCGAACCGCGCACTTCGGGCTCGTAGTAGCCGGTGACCAGACCCGGCTCTTCCGCCTCGACGCGGTGCGGGATGAAATGCGTCTCGAAAAAGCGCCGCGCGGTCTCACGATCGACCCTCTCCCCAAGCGCCAGAAGCTCTCCACAAGCGTTATTGCTCTTCGGCCGCTTGCGGCATGATTTGCGCAAGGCGTCAAAAGCCGCTGCGTGATCGTCGCGGGCCCAGCCTTCGATCTCGCCGAAGCTGACGGGCGTGAGCGTGATGGCGGCCTGATCGTCCACCGTGTACCACCAAAGGAGGAGCGCAATCGTGGCGGCAGCTATGCCCAGGATCCACAATGCATGCCAGCGCATTGTTTGGTATTCCCCCAAGCTCGACCCGTTATTGCCCGGCTAGAGCAATCCAGTAACCCTTGCCGTGCGAGCCAAACCCGTGCGGTGGCGACGGGATCACCCGCTGTCGCGGATGATGACACTCGAAAATGCGGGAAAAAGCTAGTTCGCCGCTTCGGTCGCGACGAGCTTCCAGTTCGGATTGCGCGAGGCGACCTCGCGCGCGAAGGTCCAGATGTCGGTGACCTCGCGGACCTTCTTGGGATCGCCTTCGACCACCTCGCCGTCCGCATCTCGCGTCACCGAGATCAGCTCGCTCACGAACTTGACCGTGACGAAAGCTTGGCGGTCCTTGATCTCGGCCTCGATGATGTCGGCCTTGTCGATACCGACCAGCGTGGAGGTCAGCGTCTCGCCGCGTTGCTCGCGCTCGGAGATGGCGCGGGTGAAGCCCTCGAGCACGTCCTCGCCCAGAAGCAGCTCCAGCGTCTTTACGTCGCCTTCGGCAAACGCGCCCACGACCATCTCGTAGGCGGCCTTGGCGCCGTCGAGGAACTGGGCCGGATCGAAACTGGGATCGGCCTTGATCAGTGCGGTCAGCGACTTGCTGAGCGGGCTGTCCTTCTTGGCGTAGCGTTCGAGCCGTTCCTCGATATCCTCCGCCGAGGGCCCCGCAGGCTCGTTCGCGGGCTGGCCCGTGCGGCCGCGCGGCAACGCCACCACGGTCCCCTCCGGCGTGCCCTGCTTGGCGTCGGCGCGCGTATAGGGATCGTAAGGCGGGCGCTCGCTGCCCGTGCGGCGGCCCAGCACGCTGCGCAGCCGGATAAAGATCACGACCGCGAGCACTAGGAACAACAATGTGTAGATATCGAAAGCTTCACTCATGCCTTGCCGCCACCCGCGCTTGGACCAAACCCGCAATCGCTGCGGAATGCTCTAGGGGTTATATCGTTGCGCACCTAGAGATTTTCTAGCGGGAGCCTCAAGCCACGGCCGGATTTCACGCCCGCACCGCAGCATTTCGGGCTCAACTTAAGGCATTCCCCGATTTGACGCCAACCCTAAAGCCGCTTGCACTTAATTTAGGCTCAAAGCAGATCGCCGCAGCCGAATTGCGGGGTCTCCCGTCCCATGCTAGCCAGCAACCGGGAAGCGCGGAGGGAGTTCCATGGCGAAGAAGAAAGACGACGGCGGCGCCAGCAAGCCGAATGGCGACGGACCGAAACCGGAGCCCGCGGCGGCCGGTTCGGCGGGCCAATCGACGGCCGGCGCCCGCGCCGGGACGCAGGCGCAACTCAATATCCTCGCCCAATACGTGAAGGATCTGTCCTTCGAGAGCCCCGGCGCGCCGCAAACCCTGCAAGGCCCGGGGGACAACCCGCAGCTCAAGATCGGCGTCAACGTCAATGCCGGCCCGCGCGGCGAGGATGTCTACGAGGTCGCCGTTCACATCGAGGCCCACGCCAAGAGCGACGCCGGTGTGATCTACAATGTGGAGCTCGACTATGCCGGCCTGTTCCGCATCAAGAACGTACCCGAGCAGCTCCTGCAGCCGGTGATGTTCGTGGACTGCCCGACGCTGCTTTTTCCCTTCGTGCGGCGCGTCATCTCGGACGTGGTGCGCGACGGTGGCTTCCCGCCGCTGATGCTGGACCCGATCGATTTCGGCAGGCTCTACGCCCAGAACATGGCCCAAGAGGCTAAGGGCAGCCCAGCCCAGCCCAACTAAAGCTCACGCGTAGCGCAGCCACAGCGCGTCGTTGCCGAGGCTCGCCACGAAGGCGCGATGCGCCTCGCGCTCTTCCACGCTGATCCGCGCGGCGAGCGGCGCGGGCCGGGGCCGTACCGCGATCTCCTGAGCCTGAAGGATCGCGGCCTGCGCGCCGTTGGCGGCAAATTCCAGCCGCGCCTGGTGGCCGCCCACGAGCTCAACATAGACCGAGGCGAGCAGCCGGCAATCGAGCAGCGCGCCGTGCAAATCGCGCTCGCCGAGATCGATGCCGTAGCGCCGGCACAGCGCATCGAGGCTGGCGGGCGAGCCCGGATGGCGGCGCCGCGCCAGAGCCAGCGTATCGACCACCCGGTCCCAGGTGAGGCTCGGCCGCGCGATGCGCTCGAGCTCCGCGTTGAGAAAGCCGAAGTCGAAGGTCGCGTTGTGCATGACGAGCATCGCGCTCTCGACGAATTCGAGGAACTCATCCGCCTTGTCGGCGAAGAGCGGCTTGTCGCGCAGGAAATCGGCGGAGAGTCCATGCACCGCGTAGGCCTGTTCGGGTACGTCGCGCTCGGGGTTCAGATAGCAATGCCAGGTGCGCCCCGTGGCGATACTGTTCACGAGTTCCACGCAGCCGATCTCGACGACGCGGTGTCCGTCGAAAGGATCGAGCCCCGTGGTCTCCGTATCGAGAATGATCTCGCGCAACGCTTCCAGCTCCCCGCAGCTAGGAATGTCGGTGGTGCAACCGCTCCATGACTTCGCCGTCGCGAGTCTGCAGCGATTCGATCAAATGATCGAGTTGCGCGTACATCTTTTCCAGCGTCGTGCCGCTGTCCACCACGTAATCGGCCTGCGCCCGCCGTTTCGCGTCGGAGAGTTGCCGCCCGCGTAGGCCCTCGAATTTCTCCGGCGTCATGCCAGGCCGCGACATGACTCGCTTGCGCTGCACCGTCTCCGGCGCGGACAGCGCGATGGTCACGTCCACCCGTTCATGCGCCTGCGTCTCGAACAGGAGCGGGATCTCCAGCACTGCAAGCCGCGCCCCCGCCTTTTCCTGCTCGCGCAGGAAATCGATCTCGGCCGCGACCACCAGCGGATGCACGATCGCCTCGAGCGCTTTGAGGCGCTCCGGCTTGCCGGCCACCTCCTTGCCGAGCAACGCGCGGTCTACCCGGCCCTCGCGCACCGTGCCGGGAAAGGCGGCCTCGATGGCCGGGACCGCCGCACCCTCGTAGAGCCGATGCACATAAGCGTCCGCGTCGAACACCGGCACGCCGCGGCGGCGCAGATGGGCGGCCGCCGTACTCTTGCCCATGCCCATGCCGCCGGTGAGCCCGATTACCAGCATCATGTCTCTCCGAGCGTGGCCACCACGTGGGCGCGCAAGGCCGGCGTCACGTGCGGGCGCACCCCGAACCAGCGCTCGAAACCCGGGACGGCCTGATGCAGCAGCATGCCCAGCCCATCGACCACCGCGTTGCCGCGCTTGGCCGACTCCACCAGAAGCGGCGTCAGCAGCGGCGCATAGACGATGTCGGCGACGATGGCGCTCCCGGGCAACGCGGAGATGTCGATATCGAGCGGCGGCTGGCCGGTCATACCGAGGCTCGTTGAGTTGATTAGGAGACCGCAGGCCGAGAGCTTCGCCGCCCGCTCGTCCCAGTCGATGACCTCGATCTGCGGCCCGAAGACGCGCGCGAGCGCTTCCGCCTTCGCCTTGGTGCGGTTCGCAAGCAGTATGCGCGGAACGCCGGCCGCCAGCAGACCGTAAAGGATCGCCCGGGCCGCGCCGCCCGCGCCCAGCACCATCGCGAGACCCACCCCGTCGTTCCACTGCGGCGCTTCCGCGTCGAGATTGGTCACGAAGCCATAGGCGTCCGTGTTGCTCGCGTGCAGCGCCCCCTTCTCGTCGAGCCACAGCGTGTTGGCCGCGCCGATGGCAAGCGCCGCGGCGTCCGCCGCGCCCGCCGCGCCCAAGGCCGCCTCCTTGTGCGGCAGGGTCACGTTCGCCCCCACATAGCCGTGGCCGGAGAGCTCCTCGAGAAAGCGGCCCAGATTCGCAGGTTTCACCGCCTCTTTTTCATAGGCGCCGTCGATGCCGTATTCGTTCAACCAATAACGGTGGATCACGGGCGAGCGCGAATGCTCTACCGGCCAGCCGATCACGCAAGCGCGGCGGGTCATGCTCAACCCTCGATCACGCCCTCGCGCCGAAGCGTATCGAGGAGCGGCAGGAGCGGTAAGCCAAGAATGGAGAAGAAGTCGCCATCGATTTTCTCGAAGAGCTGGATGCCGAGCGATTCGATCTGATAGGCGCCGACCGAGCCGAGCACCGCCTCGCCCGCGGCGGCAAGATAGTGACCGATGAATTCCGGCGAGAGCTTCCGCATGGTGAGCGTGGCGACGTCCGTATAGGCCCAGATCGCCGCGCCGTCTTTCGCGATCGCAACCGCCGTGTGCAGCTGATGCGTCTTGCCGTTGAGGGCGAGCAGCTGCTTTCGCGCCGCCTCCATGGTTCCGGGCTTGGAGAGAATTTGGCCTTCGAAAGCGAGGATTTGATCTCCGCCGATCACGGCGGCGCCGCGCGCCAAATCGCTCACGGCTTCCGCCTTGGCGCGGGCAAGGATTTCGGCGACGTCATGGGGATCGAGTGTCTTCTCGCCGCCGATCGCCTCGCGCATTGTCTCCTCGTCGAGGCCCGGCGCTTCGGCGATATAAGAGAGTCCGGCCGAGTCCAGGAGCCGCGCCCGGGTCTTGCTGGTCGAGGCCAGGATGAGAGGCGGGCGTCCCGCTTGCAAGATGCCGGTCATGCTTCGAGCGCCGGCGCTTCGCGGTCGTGATAGAGCCGGATAATGCCGGCGGCCGTCTCCTCGATGGAGCGGCGAGTCACGTCAATGATCGGCCAGCCGTGCCGCGCGCAAAGTTGCCGCGTCTGCGCGATCTCCGCGGCGATGGCATCCCGGTCGACATAGTCTTCCAAATGACCATGGGCCTGTTCGATGACGCGGTTCTGGCGAACTTGAGCGATGCGCTCCGGGCTCGCCACCAGCGCCACGACAAAGGCCTTCGTCTTCTGCTCGAGCTCCGGCGGCAGCGTCATGCCGGGCACCAGCGGCACGTTGGCTGTCTTGAATCCGCGATTGGCCAGATAGATGCTGGTCGGCGTCTTTGAGGTGCGGCTGATGCCGAGCAGGATAATGTCGGCATCGTCCAGACTTTCCGGCAGATGCCCATCGTCATGCATCATGGAGAAGTTGAGCGCGTCGATGCGGCGGAAATAGTCGGCGTCGAGCTGATGCTGTCCGCCGACGGTCGGCGTCGAGGCCATGCCGAGATAGGAATCGAAGATCTGCAAGACGTGTTTGAGCGGCGCCACGCAAGGCACTTTGAGCTGCTTGCAGGACTGCTCCAGGGCATCGGCGAGGGTACGGTTGAACAGCGTGTAGAGCACGATGCCCGGTGCCGCCTCCACCTCCTTGAGCACCCGGTCAAGCTCTCGGCGGCTTCGTACCAGAGGATGCAAATGCTCGATGGGGCGCACTTCCGCGTATTGCACGCCCACGGCTCGCGCGATCGTGGCGAGCGTCTCGCCGGTCGCGTCCGAGATCATGTGCAGATGGAAGGTGCGCTGTTGGATATCCATGTATGGCCTTTGGATAACCGGGGCGGGTTAACGGAGCAACATGGGGGGCTCGGTCATCTCTCCCCACTGACCCGGAACAGTCCGCCGACTTCTTCACAGATTCGCTTGTGTCGAGAACGTGACGACTTTTTCAAGTCGGCCCACAATACCTTTTTGATCCCCAGCTCTAAAGGACAGATACCCACAAGCGGTCAAGCCCTCGTCCAGAGCCGGGACGCATGAAAAAGCGCTTTCGTGGCGGGTCGTTGGCGCTCTTCTTAGGGCGACCAAACCACAGCCCCGCCCGTTTATCTTCAAACTGTCAAACGGCCCGAAAGCCAGCCTGTCGAGAGGCTGGTGATGAATGTGAATGTCCGCTATCCACGCCCTAATAATAAAAATAACAGAAACCATTTTAGAGACTCTCTTTATTAGTTTTAGAGAGACCATGTCCTCACCACACGCTCCTCTCCTCGCCGTTTTGAAGGGCGATCGTTGCAGCCCCCCGCCGCTCTGGCTCATGCGGCAGGCCGGGCGCTATCTGCCTGAGTACCGAAAGGTTCGGAGCGGGGTCGCGTCGTTTCTCGATCTCTGCCTCACGCCGGCATTGGCTTCAGAGGTGACGCTTCAGCCCTTGCGCCGGTTCCCGCTCGATGCGGCGATTGTGTTCTCGGATATCCTGGTCGTGCCCTATGCGCTCGGCCAGAAGGTCGCCTTCGTCGAGGGGGAGGGTCCGAAGCTTGAGGCCGTGAAGGATGGCGCCGCCATCGCCAAGCTGACAGGCGAGAACGCCGCCTCGCGCCTCGCGCCGGTCTACGAGACCGTCGGACGCGTTGTGGCCGAGCTCCCGGCATCCGTGCCGCTGATCGGGTTCTGTGGCGCCCCATGGACGGTGGCGACCTACATGGTCGAGGGCGCCGGCAGCAAGGACCAGGCCGCGGCCCGCGGCCTTGCCTATCGCGAGCCGGAGACGTTCCAGCATCTCATCGATCTTTTGGTGGAGACGTCCGCCGCTTACCTGATCGGCCAGGTGGAGGCGGGCTGCCGGGTGCTCCAGATCTTCGACAGCTGGGCGGGGAGCTTGCCTGAGGACGAGTTCGAGCGCTGGTGCATCGCGCCCACCAGGGCGATCGTGGATCGGGTGAAGGCCGAGGCCCCCGATATTCCGATTATCGGTTTTCCGAGAGGATCGGGCCCGCTTGCGGAGCGCTACGCCTCCAAGACGGCGATCGATGCCATTGGCTGCGACACGAGCCTGCCCGTGGGCTGGATCCGCTCCGCCCTGCAAACGCGACTGCCGGTCCAGGGCAATCTCGATCCTGTCCTGCTCGCGGCCGGCGGTCCTCGCTTCGAGGCCCGCGTCAATTGGATCCTGGAGACCCTGGGCGAGGGACCTTTCATCTTCAATCTGGGCCATGGCATTCTGCCGGAGACGCCCATCGAGCACGTCGAGAAATTGGTTGCGCTGGTCAAAATCGCGCCCGCCTGACCTCCTACACCTCTTGGGAATCGGATGTTTCTTGCCTATATCAAGGCCTTCCACATCATCGCGGTGATCGCCTGGATGGCGGGCCTGCTCTATCTGCCGCGGCTATTCGTCTATCACGCCGCCAGTGAGACGGGCTCGGCGCAGGCGGAAACCTTCAAAATCATGGAGCGGCGTCTGCTCCGCTTCATCACCACCCCGGCTATGGTCGCGGCCTGGATTTTCGGCCTGATTCTGGCCTTTTCCGTGGTGGATTGGGCCCATGCCGGCTGGTTTCACGCAAAACTGCTGCTGGTCCTGATCCTGTCCGGATTCACCGGCATGCTCGCCAAATGGACCAGAGAGTTCGCGGCGGATCGAAACACCCGCTCGCAGCGTTTCTACCGCATCGCCAACGAGGTCCCCACGCTGCTGATGATCGCCATCGTCATCCTGGCCGTCGTAAAACCGTTTTAGATCAGGGAGGCTCAAATCTCTTTCCGCGTACCGTAAGGGTCTGCTATAAGGCGATTCGCATCCATTCCGGGACGCACGTCGCGGTCCGGCCTTTCTCCCATAAAGATCGGTTTACTTGGACTGGAGCAGGCGTCTGAACGCCTTCCCGCCAAGGCACCCAATTTCCCCTTCTGCTGATCCCGCGCTTCACGCAGCGCGCATCAAACATCAACATTTCCATCTCTTGGAGTAGCAGCGCATGCAGGAAATGAAGCTGCAAGAATTGAAGGCCAAATCGCCGACGGAGCTTTTGAGCTTCGCCGAGGAGGTCGAGGTCGAGAACGCGAGCGCCATGCGCAAGCAGGAGCTCATGTTCGCGATTCTGAAACAGCTCGCCGCCCGCGATGTGGACATCACCGGCACGGGCGTGGTCGAGGTGCTGCAAGACGGCTTCGGCTTCTTGCGGTCGCCCGATTCGAACTATCTCGCCGGGCCCGACGATATCTACGTCTCGCCCTCGCAGATCCGCCGCTTCGGCCTGCGCACCGGCGACACGGTCGAAGGCCAGATCCGAAGCCCCAAAGAGGGCGAGCGCTATTTCGCGCTTCTCAAGGTCAACACGATCAATTTCGAGGAGCCCGAGAAGCAGCGCCACAAGATCCATTTCGACAATCTGACGCCGCTCTATCCCGACGAGTGGCTCGAGATGGAGACGTCGGACCCGACCCGGAAGGATCAGACCGGCCGGGTCGTCGACATCGTGGCGCCGATCGGCAAGGGCCAGCGCGGCCTCATTGTCGCGCAGCCGCGCACCGGTAAGACGGTGATCCTCCAGAACATCGCCCACGCCGTCACCGCCAATCATCCGGAGTGCTATCTGATCGTGCTGCTGATCGACGAGCGCCCGGAAGAGGTGACCGACATGCAGCGTTCGGTGAAGGGCGAGGTCGTGTCGTCGACCTTCGACGAGCCCGCCTCGCGCCACGTCCAAGTCGCCGAGATGGTCATCGAGAAGGCCAAGCGCCTGGTCGAGCACGGCCGGGACGTGGTCATCCTGCTCGATTCGATCACCCGTCTCGGACGCGCCTACAACACCGTGGTGCCGTCCTCCGGCAAGGTCCTCACCGGCGGCGTGGACGCCAACGCGCTGCAGCGGCCGAAACGCTTCTTCGGCGCCGCGCGCAATATCGAGGAAGGCGGCAGCCTCACCATCATCGCCACCGCGCTGATCGACACCGGCAGCCGCATGGACGAGGTGATCTTCGAAGAGTTCAAGGGCACGGGTAACTCCGAGCTCGTGCTCGACCGCAAGGTCGCCGACAAACGCGTGTTCCCGGCCATCGACATCGCCCGCTCCGGCACCCGCAAAGAAGAGCTTCTGGTTCCCGCCGATCAGCTCAAGAAGATGTACGTGCTCCGCCGCATCCTCAATCCCATGGGCACCATGGACGCCATCGAGTTCCTCAACGACAAGCTGAAGCAGACCAAAAACAACGCCGAGTTCTTCGACTCGATGAACACGTAGGGCGCGAGCGGAGACGCATCTGGGGTTGCATAGCCTAATCTTTGAGCGCGCCTGCTCTTGGAATAGGCAGAAAACTCAATAGAATCAGAAAGATAATCGCAAGGTTTGGCGCGTAGCGTCGATCGCGGGTCCGGGGGATTCGCATGACATCGATTCGCAAAGCCTGGCTGCCGAGCGCCGCCATCGCCATTCCATTGCTCGTGGCCGCCGGTCTTGCGGTGTTCGCCACCGCGACGCTCGGCGTGATCGCCGGCATTCTGACCGGGCTCGGCGCGGCGCTCGCCGCCGTCGTGATCGTCGAGGCGCCGCTCAAGTCGCTCGCCGCCGTGACGCACCGCATCGCCCATGGCGACCGCAAGGCCATCCTGCCGCGTCAGAAGCCCGGTCCCCTTGCCGCCATCGCCAGAAGCGTCGATGCCTTGCGCGCCGCGGTGCTCGAAGCCGACGCGCTCGCCGTCGATCAGCGGCGGCGCGAAGCGGAGTCGCGGCTGCACATGGCGAGCCGCAGCTTCTTCACCCGCAGCTTCCGCGGCGCCGTCGACGACGTGATCAAGACCTTCACCGACGGCAGCGCCTGGATCGGCCAGACCGCCACCGACCTCGAGGAACGCAACCGCCACATGCATGGCAAGGTGGCCAATGCCTCCGACGCCGCCCGGGCCGCGGCGGACGACGTGGCGGCCATCGCCGTCGCCGCCCGCGGCATCCTTCTGTCCATCGAGCAGTCCGCCGGAGACATCGGCGCGTCTCGGGAGGCAAGCGCACGCGCCGCCGCCGACCTCGCGAGCGCCGACGAGACCATGCGCAGGCTCGCCGGCACCGCGGCGCGGATCGAGCAGGTCGTCGGTCTCATCCAGACCGTCGCGCGCCAGACCTCGCTGTTGGCCTTGAACGCCAGTATCGAGGCGGCCCGTGCCGGCGCGGCGGGCCAGGGCTTCGCCGTGGTCGCCGGCGAGGTGAAGGCGCTCGCCGCCCAGACCGCGAAGGCGACCGAGGACATCGCCGCGCAGGTGGGCGGCATACAGAGCGCGGTGGAGAGCACGGCGGATGCGCTGCAGGACGTGCATGCGAGCGTCGGGGAGATCAACGCCGCGGACGAAAAGCTCCGCGCCGCGCTTGAGCAGCAGACGCACGAGCTCGACGCCATCGCGATGCGCGCCGCGCAAGTCGCCGACCAGGTCTCGGGCGCCCTGCCCGATCTCCGCCAGGCCGGTGGGCCATGTGGACCAGGCCGGCGCCTCCATGCTCGGCACGGCGGAAGAGCTGGTCGGCAAAGCCAAGGGCCTCGTCACCCAGGTGACGCGCTATTTCACCGACCTCGACTCCGGCGCCATCAAGGTCGGCATTCTGCATTCGCTCTCCGGCACCATGACCGCGAGCGAGCGCCCGCTCCAGGAGCTTCTCGTCATGATGATCGAGAAGGCGAACGAGGAGGGCGGGCTCATGGGCCGGCCGCTGGAAGCGGTGATCATGGATCCGCGCTCCGACCCCCGCGCCTATGCGGGCGCGGCGCGCTCGCTGCTGACCGAGCATCACGTGGCGGCGATCTTCGGCTGCTGGACGAGCCACTCGCGGAAAGAAGTCCTGCCCGTGGTCGAGGCTCTGAACGGGCTTCTGTTCTATCCGAGCCAGTACGAAGGCGAGGAGGAATCCTCGAACATCTTCTACACCGGCGCCACCCCGCAGCAGCAGGCCATCCCCGCCGTCGATTACTTACGCCGCCGCGGCCACAACCGCTTCTTCCTGCTCGGCTCCGAGTCGGTCTATTCGCGCACCACGAACGCGATCCTCAAATCCTATCTCGCGGCGGAGGGCGCCGAGCCGGGCGCGATCCGCGAGGTGCTGACTCCCTTCGGCCACAAGGACTGGGCGGAGACCGTCGCCGCCATCAAGCGCTTCGGCGCCGGCGGCGATGCGGGCGTCATCACCACGGTGAGCGGCGACGCCAATATCTATCTCTATCGCGAGCTTGCCGCCCAAGGCATCGCCGCGGACACGATCCCGGTCATGACGCTGTCCATCGGCGAGAGCGAGTTGCCGGCCATCGCCGTCCCTGAGGTCGCGGGCCACCTCGCCTGTTGGAGCTATCTGCATGAGCTCGACACGCCGGCCAATCGCGGCTTCGTGCGCGCCTGGCGGAAGTTCTGCGGCCGGCCGAACGTGATGACCGACGATCCGATGGAAGCCACCTGGATCGGCTTCCAGATGTGGATGGCGGCGGTGAAGCAGGCGAACTCCACGGAGACGAACGCGGTGCGCGCCAAGCTGGCAGGCATGCGCCTGAAGGCGCCGAGCGGCTACGAGGTCGCCATGGACGCTATGAACCATCATCTGCACAAGCCGGCCATTGTCGGCGAGATGACCGCCGACGGCCGCATCGTGCCGGTGTGGAAGAGTTCGGGCCTCATCGCGCCCGACCCGTGGAGCCCGTGGCTCCCCCGCGCCGAGAGCACGGCGATCTCCCGCCGCGGCGACACCGCCCAGCTTCGCCCCCTCGCCTACGCGAGTTGACGCGTTCGGGTGATTGCGGTGCTTGTTGCCTAGTGGACGCCTACGCAACTTGCGTCATTCCGGCGAAAGCCGGAATCCAGCTATGATCGCGCATGGACGCTCAGCCTTGCGTGTACATCCTCGCGAGCCGCCGCAACGGGACTCTGTACACAGGCGTCACGCGCTATCCGGCCCAGCGGGTTTGGCAGCACAAACAGGGACTCGTTCGTGGCTTCACCAAGAAGTACGGCGTGCATCTCCTCGTCTATGTTGAGCTGCATGAGACGATGCCTGCCGCGATCGAGCGCGAGAAGCAGATCAAGGAATGGAAACGTTCGTGGAAGCTCGAGCTGGTCGAAAGCGTCAATCCTGAGTGGCGTGACCTCTACGAGGACATGTTGCGCTAGCCCTTATTCGATCATTCTGGCGCAAGCCGGAATCCAGACAGCGAACGTGGAGAATGCCTCACTGGATACCGGCGTGCGCCGGTATGACGGAGTCTGTTGTTCTGGCTTCGCACAAGCCACGAGCGTCATTCCGGCGGAAGCCGGAATCCAGCACGACAGGAAGGCAAGCCAGGGTATGACGAACGAAGGAGCGCGGCTAAGCCACCACCACTTCCCGCGCGGCCTTGATCGTCTCGACCAGCGCATCGGCCTCCGTCACCGGCAGCGAGCATTGCGGCCCCAGACACACATAAGCCGTGACCTTGCCGTCCACCGCGGTCTTGCCGTGCGCGGGCGAGGCCTCGGGCAGCGCGTCCCCTTCCCTGACCTCTTGGATCACCGCGTTCGGCAGCGACACGTCACGAAGCGCGGCACGCATCGCGTGCGCGTCGGCGCCTTCCGGCACGATCAGCACGACCAGCGCCGGCGCCATCATATCGACCGCGGCGCCCAGCAAGCCGGAATAGCCGACCGGATTGCCGGCAATCCCTGAACCGAACGCGCTCAAAATCTCCTCGGCGCGATTGACGTAGCGCGTCTCGCCCGTCCACAGCGACAGCGCGATGAGGTTCGACACCATCATCGCGTTGGCGTTCGGCGTCGCGTCGTCGAGACCGCTCAACGGCCGCACGATGAGATCCTTGGTGTCGTCGGCGGCGAGATGATAGCCGCCGAGATCGTGCGCCCAGTAATGCCGGTCCATCACCTCGGTCCAGGCAATCGCCTGCTCGATATAGTCGCGTCTGCCCGCGGCTCTCGCCAGCGCAAGGCATCCGTGGATCAGGTTGGCGTAATCGGAAGCGGTCGCCGGTGCCTTCGCTTCGCCCGCGCGATAGGCGTGGAACAGGCGGCCGTTCTTTGTCATCTGTGTACGGATGAAGTGAAACGCCATCTGCGCGGCCTCGAGCCATGCGGGCTTGTCGAAGGCGGCGGCTGCTTCGGCGAGCGCGGCGATCATCAGCCCGTTCCAATCGGCGAGCACCTTGTCGTCGAAGCCAGGGCGTATGCGGCCCGCACGCCGTTCCAAGAGCTTCGCGCGCATCGCGGCCAAGCGCGCTTCGGTCTCGGCGTCGCGCAACGCGATCGCGTTCAGGCGATTGAGAATGGTGTAGCCTTCGAAATTGCCGTGCGCGGTGACGTCGTAGATCTCGGCGAACAGTTTTGCATCGTCCGCACCGAGCACGTCTTCGATCTCGGCGAGCGACCACACATAGAACTTGCCTTCCTCGCCTTCGGAGTCCGCGTCGAGCGAGGCGGCGAACGCGCCGCCCTCCGTGGTCATCTCGCGCGTGAGCCAGCCGACGGTCTCCTCGATGCGCTGCGCGTAGAGCGGCGACTTCGTCTCGCGCCAGCTTTCCGTCATCAGCTCGATGAGCAGCGCGTTGTCGTAGAGCATCTTCTCGAAATGCGGCACGAGCCAGCGCTCGTCGACGCTGTAGCGCGCATAGCCGCCGCCCAGATGATCGTAGATGCCGCCTTGCGCGATGTGGGTGAGGGTGAGGTCGACCGCCTCGCGCGGATTGGGGAGCCCGTAGCGTAATCCTGCGCGCCACAAGAACCCGAAGAACTGCGTTTGCGGAAATTTCGGCGCGCCCCTTATGCCGCCTTGGACTGGATCGACCGCTTGCAGGAATCGCCGCGCCAGATTGGAGAGCGTCGCGTCGTTGAGCGCGGCGCCATCGCCTTCGGCATGGTGCGGCTTGAGGCGCGCACTGATCGCGTCCGCGTTGGTGCGGACCTTGTCCGGCTCCTCGTGAAACACGCGCGAGATGGTCTTCAGTACACTGACGAAGCCGGGCCGGCCGTAGCGGTCTTGCGGCGGGAAATAGGTGCCGCCCCAGAACGGCTCCGCGTCCGGGGTGAGAAACATGGTCAGCGGCCAGCCGCCCTGCTCGCCGGTCAGGTGCAGTGCGTGCATGTAGATCGCGTCCACGTCCGGACGCTCTTCCCGGTCGACCTTGATGTTCACGAACAGGTCGTTCATGACCTTGGCCGTCGCTTCGTCCTCGAAGCTTTCATGGGCCATTACGTGGCACCAGTGACAGGCCGCGTAGCCGACCGAGAGCAGGATCGGCTTGTTGGCCGCCTTAGCCTCGGCGAGCGCCTCCGGCCCCCAGGGCCGCCAATGGACCGGGTTGTCCTTGTGCTGGAGGAGATAGGGGCTGGTCTCGGCCCCGAGCTGGTTGTCTGGTCTGTCCTGCATGGTGCCTTCCAGGTTACCGGCTAGGATAACGCGCTTCGCCGCCCAATGACCCCTTGCGCGCCGGAAAATTGTTCCACTTGCGGCCATACGCTTAAGCGCCGGTCAATTTCGGCGATGCGATATTTTGGGGGCGCCATGGTATCGTCCCGATAGCTGAGGCCAAGCCGTCATGGCTGAATTCGAAGCGTTCGACCTATTGCCGGCTCAGATCGCCGTCCTCGACCGCGAAGGCGGGATCGCTTTCACCAATCATGCCTGGGACCAGACGGCCGAGGGGCGGCTCCCCGACCGGCGCTGGAACTATTTGGAGGAATGCGCGGCGGCAGCCGATCGCGGTTGCGCCGAGGCGCGTGCGATCGGCACTGGCCTAGGCCTCGTGCTTGCGCGGGAGCTCGACCGGTTTGTGGCCACCTACAACTGTCCGTTCGACGACCGGCATCATTGGTTTCAAATTTCGGCCCGGCCCGGCCGTGCCACCGACGACGAAATCGGTGCCATCGTCATGCATACCGATGTGACGGCGCTTCAGTACGACCACCTCACCGGCCTTGCGAACCGCGCTCTGTTTGAGGCGCAGTCGGAGTTCGTGCTCGACGTTGCCCGCCGCGCCGGCTCGAGCGTGGGGATCGCCCTTATCGATTTGGACGGCTTCAAGGGGATCAACGACGAATTCGGCCACGCAGTTGGTGATGAGGTGCTGGTGCGGTTGGCTCAGAGGCTGTTGTCGGCGACGTCCGACAAGGATCTCGTGGCGCGAGTGGGCGGTGACGAATTCGCAATCGTCACCGGCGCCGGGGCGACGGAGGTCGGCCTCGCCGGGTTGCTGCGGAATGTCGAGAACGCCTTCAAAGAGCCCTTCGTCGTGAAGGGCGCGCACCGCTATCTTTCCGCGAGCGTCGGCGCTGCGCTCTTTCCCGCCGACGGCAAGACCCACGAGGACCTGCTCAAGACGGCCGACTCTCGCATGTACGGGATGAAAAGGGCCACGGGAGGCCGCCACGAAAAGTGGCTCGCCTAGGACCTGAGCAACGATCGTGATCGCGTCTTGCCAGCGCTGGTGAGAAAGTCGGCTCGCCTCGATTGCTGCCCCGGTCCAAGATGCGGCTTCATGAGCGTTGATGACACCATCGTCGCGCCGGCCTCCGGTGCGGGCCCGTCCGCCGTCGCCGTGATCCGCATCTCGGGGCCGCGCACCCGCGCCGTGCTCGAGGCCTTGGTGGGCCGCGTGCCAAGGCCACGCCAGGCGTCGTTGCGCGACATCGGCAGCCCCGCCCTCGACCGCGGCCTCGTGCTGTGGTTCCCGGGCCCGGCGAGCTTCACCGGCGAGGACATGGCCGAGCTGCAGGTCCATGGCAGCCGCGCCGTGGTCCAGGCCGTGGCCGAAGCGGTGCTTGCGGTGGATGGCACCAAACTGGCGGAGCCGGGCGCCTTCGCCCGGCGCGCCTTCGAGAACGGCAAGCTCGATCTCACCGAGGTCGAGGGCCTGGCCGATCTCATCAACGCCGAGACGGAGGCGCAGCGGCGTCAGGCGCTGGCCCAATCCGAAGGCTCGTTGCGGCGTCTGTATGAAGGCTGGCGCGCCGAGCTGTTGAAGGCGCAAGGCTTGATGGAGGCGGGGCTCGACTTCGCCGACGAGGCGGACGTCGCCCTCGATGTGGGCGTGAAGGCGAACGCGATCGTCGTGCCGCTGCTTCAATCGATCGACGCGCATCTCGCCGACCGGAGCGGCGAGCGTCTGCGCGATGGCTTGCGCGTGGTGATCGCCGGTCCGCCCAATGTCGGCAAGTCGTCGCTGCTAAATGCGCTCGCCAAGCGCGACGCGGCCATCGTGTCGGAGGAGGCGGGGACGACGCGCGACGTCATCGAGGTCCATCTCGATCTCGGCGGCCTGCCGGTTATCCTCGCCGACACCGCGGGGATACGAGCGGGGCGGGGGGAGGTGGAGCAGGAAGGCATCCGCCGCGCGCTCGCCCGCGCCGAGGATGCGGACCTCGTCCTCTGGGTGATCGACGCCACGGATCCGGTCTGGGCGCCGCCGGCGCCGCTTGCCGCCAAGGACGTGGTATTTGCGCTCAATAAATCCGATCGGGGCGTGCCGCCGGCGCATATTAATGCGGTAAAAAACCCACTGGTTCTCTCGGCCAAAACCGGCGCCGGGCTCGACGCGCTGATCGGCCGGCTGGCCGATCTCGCAAGCGCCGAAAGTGCCGGATCAGGCCACATATCTCTGACCCGCACCCGCCACCGGACCGAGCTCGTGTCATCCCGGGACGCTTTGCAACGTTTTGTTAACCATGATCTATCGCCCGAGCTCAAAGCCGAGGAATTGAGAATCGCGGCCCGCCATTTGGGCCGGTTGACCGGCCTGATCGACGTGGAGGAGGTGCTCGGCGCCATCTTCGCCGAGTTCTGCATCGGCAAGTAAGGGCCTCGTCGCCCCTCAATTGATTCACGTGAAACAGTGCCGCTTCAGGGCTTTGACGGGGCGCGCGGGACCGACTACTTACCGGCCATGATCAAGGGTTTCAGCAAGGGCTTCGACGTCATCGTTATCGGCGGCGGACACGCAGGCTGCGAGGCCGCGGCGGCCTCCGCGCGCCTCGGCGCCCGGACGGCGCTTCTCACCCACCGCTTCGACACCATCGGCGAGATGTCCTGCAACCCGGCCATCGGCGGTCTTGGCAAGGGTCACCTCGTGCGCGAGATCGATGCGCTCGATGGGCTCATGGGCCGCGTGGCCGACGCCGCCGGCATCCAGTTCCGCGTGCTCAACAAGTCCAAGGGCCCGGCCGTCCAAGGCCCGCGCGCCCAGGCCGACCGCAAGCTCTACCGCCAGGCCATGCAAGCGGCGATCTCGGAGACCGCTGATCTCGAGGTCGTCGAGGCGGCGGTCGAGGACCTGATCGTCGACGGCAACCACGTCGTGGGAGTCGTGACGATCGACGGCCGCAGCTTTTCTGCCGGCGCGGTCGTGCTCACCACCGGCACGTTCCTCAACGGCCTCATCCATATCGGCGAGACCAAGATCCCGGCGGGGCGCATGGGCGAGGCGCCGGCGCTCGGCCTGTCCGAGCGGCTCTATGGGTTGGGGCTTCGCATGGGACGTCTCAAGACGGGCACGCCGCCCCGTCTCGCCGGCACCACGATCGCCTGGGAGCGGCTCCAGGAACAGCAGGGCGACGTGCCGCCCGTGCCGTTCTCGTTCCTCACCGAGGCCATCACGACCCCTCAGGTGCCTTGCCACATCACGCACACGACCGAGGCGACCCACGCCATCATCGACAGCAATCTCGCCCGCGCCCCGATCTATTCCGGCGCCATCGGCAGCGTCGGCCCGCGCTATTGCCCGTCCATCGAAGACAAGGTCGTTCGCTTCAAGGAGCGCGGCAGCCACCAGATCTTTCTGGAGCCGGAGGGACTCGACGACGACACGGTCTATCCCAACGGCATCTCCACCTCGCTGCCCGAGGACGTGCAGCACGCCTTCCTCAAGACCATTCCGGGGCTCGAGACGGCGCAGGTGAAGCGTCCGGGCTACGCCATCGAATACGACTACGTCGATCCGCGCGAGCTGCATCCGAGCCTGGAGACGAAGGCCGTCGGGCGGCTGTTCCTGGCGGGCCAGATCAACGGCACCACGGGCTACGAGGAGGCGGCCGGGCAGGGGCTGATCGCCGGTCTCAATGCGGTTCTGGTGGCGTCCGGCGCGAAGGAGCCCTTCGCCGCAACCCGCGCCGACGGCTATCTCGGCGTGATGATCGACGATCTGGTGACCCGCGGCGTGACCGAGCCCTACCGCATGTTCACGAGCCGCGCCGAGTACCGGCTGATGCTGCGCGCCGACAATGCCGACCAGCGCCTCACGCCCTTGGGGCTTGCCGTCGGCTGCGTGGGCGAGGCGCGTCGCATAGCCTTCGAAGCCAAGACGGCGAAGCTCGAAGCGGGCGCCGCGCTGCTCCGCGGTCTCGCGCTCACGCCGGACGAGGCTGCGAGGGCCGGCCTCACCATCAATCGCGACGGCCGCAAGCGCAGCGCCTTCGACCTTCTGAGCTACCCCGAGATCGGCCTCGCCCGCCTCGCCCGAATCTGGCCCGAGATCGGCGCGCTCGATGAGAGCATCGCGAGCCAGCTCGCGGTCGATGCGCGCTACGCCGTCTACATCGCCCGCCAGGAACTGGACGTCGCCACCTTCCGCAAGGATGAAGCGGTTGCCATCCCTGACGGCTTTTCGTTTGACGCGCTCCCAGGCCTCTCCAACGAGATCCGCCAGAAGCTCGCCCGCCACAAGCCGGCAAGTCTCGGCCAAGCCGCGCGCCTCGATGGCATGACGCCCGCGGCGCTCATGCTGCTCCTGGCACATTTGAAAAAGGGCGCGGCAGCGAAAAGCGCATGAGTGCGCGGCCTAAGGGACTCGACCTCATCGACAGTCCGGAATCGTTCGCCGAAGCCTTTAATGTTCCACATGAAACAATTCTGGCCCTGAGCCGCTACGCGGACCTGCTGGCCCACTGGCAGCGGTCGATCAATCTCGTCGCGCCCTCGACCCTCCCCAATGTCTGGTCGCGCCACTTTGCCGACTCGGCGCAACTGGGTAGTCTTGCGCCGGACGCGCGACTCTGGCTCGATCTTGGTTCGGGCGCAGGGTTCCCCGGGCTCGTCGTTGCCCTCCTGCAAGCCCAAGTGTCGGACTTCCGCATGCACATGGTCGAATCGAACCGCAAGAAATGCGCCTTCCTCGCCGAGGTCGCTCGCGCTCTCCAGACCCCTGTGGACATCCATGCCATGCGTATTGAAGACCTTCCCGAAAAAGCTCAAAGCCTAAGACCGGATGTGGTCAGCGCCCGCGCTCTCGCGCCGCTGCCCCGCCTATTAGAGCTCGCAGAGCCGTTCGTCGGGGAAGGAACCAGGGGGCTGTTCCTGAAAGGTCGCGAGACAGAGGCCGAGATCGAGGCCGCGCAAGCCGGGTGGGATTTCGCGTTCCGCCTGCATCCCAGTCTGACCGACGAGCATGCCCGCATCGTTGAGCTGACGGGCTTGCGGCGGAGGCGGTCATGAGCCGCGCCGCCACCCGCGTCCTTGCGCTTGCCAACCAAAAAGGCGGCGTCGGCAAGACCACCACGGCGATCAATCTCGGCACGGCGCTCGCCGCCGTCGGCGAGCGCGTGCTGATCATCGACCTTGACCCGCAAGGCAACGCCTCCACCGGGCTCGGCATCGAGCAGCGCAACCGCTCGACCTTCGATGTCCTCACCGGCGACGCCACGATCCTGGAGGCCAAGGTCGCGACCCATGTGCCGCGGCTCTCGATCGTGCCGGCCACGATCGATCTCATGTCTTTCGAGAGGGAGGCTGGGAACGCGAGCGGCAAGCATTATCGCTTTCGGGATTGCCTTGCGGAGCTGACGGCATCCGAAAGCGTGGACGAACGAACGACCTATGTTCTCATCGACTGCCCGCCGTCGCTTAATCTACTCACCCTGAACGCCTTGGCGGCGGCCGACGCCGTGCTTGTGCCCCTGCAATGCGAGTTCTTCGCGCTCGAAGGCCTGGCCCAGCTCCTGAGCACGGTCGAGGAGATCAGGGTTCGCCTCAATCCCAAGCTCCGCATCCACGGCGTCGTGCTCACCATGTACGACCAGCGCACCAGCCTGTCGGACCAGGTGGTCGAGGACGTGCGCGCGGTCCTCGGCGAGAAGGTCTACACCACGGTCATTCCGCGCAATGTGCGCGTCGCGGAATCGCCCTCTCACGGCAAGCCGGTGCTCCTTTACGATTACAAGTGCTCCGGCAGCCAAGCCTATATCCAGCTCGCCTCCGAGGTGATCGAGCGCGAGCGCCGGATACGGGCGGCATGATGCGGATGGCCCCGGCGGCCCAACACTGGAGATAAAAGATGGCGGTCAGCGCACAGAAGAAACGCTTGGGTCGAAGTCTGGCATCGCTCATCGGCGAGGGCGCCGAGGAGGCGGGGGCTCGCGCCGACCAGCAAACCGTGCCGCTCTCGGCGTTGAAGGCCAGCCGTTTCAATCCACGGCGGGATTTCTCGGACGCGCAGCTCGACGAGCTTGCCAGCTCGATCCGCGAGCGCGGTCTCGTCCAGCCCCTGGTGGTTCGGCCTCTGGCGGGCGGGGACCGCTTCGAGATCGTCGCCGGCGAACGGCGCTGGCGCGCGGCGCAGCGCGCGAACCTGCACGAGGTGCCGGTCGTCATCCGGGCGCTGTCCGACCAGGAAGCGATCGAGGTCGCCATCATTGAGAACGTCCAGCGCGAGGACCTGAACGCCATCGAGGAGGGCGAGGGCTATCACGCCCTGATGCAAGGCCACGGCTACACCCAAGAGGACCTTGCCAAGGTCATCGGCAAGAGCCGCAGTCACCTTGCCAACACGCTCCGTCTGCTCAAGTTGCCGAAGTCGGTCCAGGACTTGGTGCGGCAAGGCGGCCTCAGCGCCGGCCATGCGCGCGCCCTGATCGGCCATCCCGACGCCGCCGCGATTGCCGCCCGCATCGTTAAGGAAGGGTTAACGGTGCGCCAGGTGGAAGCGCTGGCCCAAGAGGAAAGCGAGAAGCCCAAGCGCAAAAAGGCGGCCGGCAAGGATGCCAACACGCGCGCGGCGGAGTCGGAGTTGCACGACGCGCTTGGCCTCAAGGTCGAGATCAAATCCGGACGTGGCGAGCGCGGCGAGCTTCGCATCCGCTATACGAGCTTCGATCAGTTCGAGGATATCCGCACCAGGCTCATGCGCCGGCCGCGCTGATCTCAGCCGTCGCTCAGAAACTCTTCGGCCTTGAATAGCGATTTGAATGGCACGCCCGCTTCCGCGTAAAGCGCTGCCGCCCCCTCGCCCCGGTCGAGGATCGAGATGACCAGCGTGACCTGGGCGCCCGCGGCCTCGACTGCCTTGACCGCGTCCATGGCCGAGGCGCCGGTGGTGGTCACGTCCTCGAGAATCACCACGGACTTGCCTTTGATGTCGTTGCCGTCGACGCGCTTTTGGGTGCCGTGATCCTTGACCGCTTTGCGCACGAAGAAGCCCGGCAGATAGCGGCCGTGCGCCGGGCTCTTCATCGCGACGGGCGCAATGAGCGGCACCGCGCCCATCTCTAGACCGCCGACTGCATCAGCAGTAACCCCTTGAAGTTCTTGAAGAATTAGGTCCGCCATGAGATCCGCGCCGTCGGGGTCGAGCATTGCCGGCTTCATGTCGAAATAGAAATCGCTCTCCTTGCCCGAAGCCAGCACGACACGCCCGCGCCGGAACGCGCGCTCGCGCAGCAGCATGAAAAGCTTGTTGCGGCGCTCGAACGTGGCGGCGTCTTGGTCCATCTCAACTCCTCGGGGTCAAAGCCGGAAATGCATAGGAACGCCCATGTACGGCGTCAAACTTTCGATGTCAGCGTCAACAGGAGCCGTTCGGCGAAGGCGCTATCGAGATCGGGCGAGCGGCGCGATCGCCTGATGGTTTCCTGAATCAAGGGCAGCGCGCTCGCGAGCCGCTTCGCGCCCCACCTCCGGCAATGGGCCGCGAAAGCGTCCCGGCGCTTGTAGTGGAGCGGCGGCCGCAAAGTTCGGACCGCCTCGTCGAGATTGCCCTCGCGCGAGGCCACCTGGTGGAGCCGGGTGAAGTGCCGGGCGAGCGCGGACATCGCTGCGGCGCGATCAGTACCGGCCGCGGCGAGCCGTTGCAATTCGCGCAGCGCGTCCTTGGCTTCGCCGCCGCTTGCCGCATAGACGAAATTCTCAAGCGCGATCTCCGCAGCGTCACCTACGACCGCCGCGATGTCGTCATGGGTGACCCTGCCGGTGCCCCGCGCGTAGAGCGCGAGCTTGGCGACCTCGGTACGCGACATGGCGTGGTCGGCGCCGAGCCGGCTCGTCAGATAGGTCTTGGTCTCGCGGTCGATGGCAAGACCGGCCTCGGCAAGCTCCGCATCGATCACCGCGGCCAAGTCGCGCTCATCGGCATAGCAGGGTAGCGCCGCCGCATCGGGGAGCTTCTCGAACAGTTTGCGCAAGCCCGAATCGGGCCGGAGATTGCCCGCCTCGACGATCAGCGCATTATCCGATGGCTCGTCAAGCAGCGCTTTCAACGAGGGCACGTCGAGCCGGCTTCCGGCCGTCACCCGCACCACCTTGGCGCTGGCGAACATGGGCTGAGTGCGCAACTCGACGTCGAGTCGGGCCGGGTCCTCGGCGAAGTCGCGGTCGTCGAGACGGATAATCTCTGCGTCGGCTCCCTGCCGGCGCGCCAGGGTCCCCGTCAGCGCCGCGGCGCGTTCGGACACAAGACCCGCGTCCGGTCCATAGACGAGCACGGCGCGGCAGCTGGGATCGGGAGATTTCAAAAAGCGCGGAACGGCCGAGGCTTTATGGGCGACCATGACGGCACAATCCGCGAGAAGGGTTCAGGTCAGGCGAAGCCCCGCGACGCTCAAGCCGAGCTGGCGAGGAAGGCCGCGACTTGGGTCTTGATGCTCTCCGACACGGTCTCGGCGGCGCGGTTTTCCGCGTCGTAGCGAGCGCGCACATTGGCGAAGATCTCTTGGTAGCGGCTGTAGGGCGCGCGAGACACGGCCGATCCCTGATGGATGACCGCGCCGTTCGAGGCGTCGATCAGCTTGAAGCTCGCCTCGAGCTGGTAGACCTGACCTTTGGCGTCACCCGAGATCCGCACGAGCTGATTGATGACCTGTTCGCGGATGGCGATCCTCAGCTTGAATTTTTGAGGCGCCGCAACGCCGCCACCCGTGTTCGCGAAGATCAGCTCGTTGCGCACCTTCTGGCCCACGCGACCGGGGATCGGCTGGACATCGACGGCCGCCATGGTTTCCGACAGCTTGGCGCCGCTCGCGGTGGTGGAATTCGAGCCGTAAAGCGGCTGGAATCCGCAGCCCGCCAGGCCAAGCCCGGCCAGCCCGGCGCAAGCCACCAGCGCAAAAGCAGAATTACGCCACCACATTGACGATCCTCTGCGGCACGATCACGACCTTCTTGATCTTCCGTCCCCCTATGGCGCGGGTCACATTTTCGAGCCCTAGCGCCGCAGCTTCAATATCTTCCTTCGAGGCGTCTCGCGCAATCGTCAATTCGTCTCGCCTCTTGCCGTTCACCTGGACGGCGATGGTCACCGTATCCTCGGTCAAGAGGGCCGAATCCGCCTCCGGCCAGGGCTGTTCGGCCACAAGCCCTTCATTTCCAAGGAGCGCCCAGCATTCCTCCGCCAGATGGGGCACCATGGGGGCTGCGATTCGCGCCAAGAGCTCTGCGGCCTCCCGCATCGCGAACTTGAGATCGTCCTCGGATTGCTTCGCAGAGGCCTGCAACGCAGACGAGAGCGCGTTGGCCAGCTCGTAGATCTGGGCTACGGCCGTGTTGAAGCGCAACTTCTCGATAGCCCCGGTCACGCCGGCCACGGCTTTATGTGCGGCCCGGCGCAGTGCCTCTGCCTCGGTCCCACTCTCGACGGGCGCTGGAGTTCCCGGCGCGGCGCCTTTATCGGCCGCCTCGCCCACCAGCCGCCAGACCCGTTGAAGGAAACGATGCGCACCTTCCACACCGCCGGCGGTCCATTCGATGTCGCGCTCCGGCGGCGTGTCGGACAGCATGAACCAGCGCGCCGTATCGGCGCCGTACGCGCCGATGATGTTGTCGGGGTCGACCACATTCTTCTTCGACTTCGACATGGACTCGACGGCGCCGACCGTGACCGGCGCGCCGGTCTTCACCTGCACCGCCTTGCCGTCGCGCAAGGTGACCTCTTCGGGGAGGAGCCACTTGCCGTCCGCATCCTTGTAGGTCTCGTGCGTGACCATGCCTTGGGTGAACAGACCGCGGAACGGCTCATCGATCGTGACGTGTCCAGTCTTGTGCATCGCGCGCGTGAAGAAGCGCGAATACAGAAGGTGCAAGATCGCGTGCTCCACGCCGCCGATATACTGGTCGATCGGCAGCCAATAACCGACGGCGTTGGTATCGGTGGGCACGGAAGCGCGCGGCGAGCAAAAGCGCGCGAAGTACCAGGACGAGTCGACGAACGTATCCATCGTGTCGGTCTCGCGTCGGGCGGTGCCACCGCAATTCGGGCAAGCGACGGTCTTCCACGTGGGATGATGGTCGAGCGGATTGCCTGGCACATCGAAGCTGACGTCGTCGGGGAGCTTCACGGGGAGATCGTCCGCCGGCACCGGCACGATGCCGCAAGTCTCGCAATGGATCATGGGGATCGGACAGCCCCAATAGCGCTGCCGTGAAATGCCCCAATCCCGCAAGCGAAACTCGGTCTTCCGCACCCCTTGCGGCGCTCCGTCGACGGTGCGCGCCGCCAAGCGGTCGGCCATGGCGATCTTCGCGTCGGCCACGGCGAGTCCGTCGAGAAAGTCGGAATTGATCATCACGCCGTCGCCGGTATAGGCCTCTTCGCCAATCTCGAACGTGCTCGGATCCTCGCCCGGCGGCAGCACGACCGGCGTCACTGGCCGGTCGTAGGCACGCGCGAATTCGAGGTCGCGCTGATCATGCGCGGGACAGCCGAAGATGGCGCCGGTGCCGTACTCCATCAGGATGAAGTTGGCGATGTAGACGGGAAGCTCGGCGCCCTCGATCACGGGGTGCGCCACGCGCACGCCGGTGTCGAATCCCTTCTTCTCGAGTGTCTCGAGTTCCGCGGCGCTGGTGCCGTGGTGATGACATTCATCGATAAAGGCTTGTGCGTCTCTGTCTGTGGATGCGATGGCCCGCGCCAGCTTATGGTCCGGCGCGATGGCCATGAACGCCGCGCCGAACAACGTGTCGGGTCGCGTGGTGAAGACCTCGATGGTCGCGAAGTCTTCCGGCGCTGTGCCTTCGATCGTCTCGAAGCGGACGATGAGACCTTCCGAGCGGCCGATCCAGTTCGCCTGCATCAAGCGCACCTTCTCAGGCCAACGGTCCAGATCCTGAAGCGCGTCGAGCAGATCTTCCGCATAGTCGGTGATCTTGAACACCCACTCCGGCTGCTCGCGTTGCTCGACCAGCGCACCCGAGCGCCAGCCGCGCCCGTCGATCACCTGCTCGTTGGCGAGCACGGTCTTGTCCACCGGGTCCCAATTCACCTTGCGCGTCTTGCGGTCGACGAGCCCCGCCGCGAGCATGTCCAGGAACAGCTTTTGCTGCTGGTGATAGTATTCGACATCGCAGGTGGCGAGCTCGCGCGACCAGTCGAGCGACAGACCCATACTCTTTAGTTGGCCGCGCATAGTGGCGATGTTGTCGTAGGTCCACTTCGCCGGGTGCACGCCCCGCTCGATGGCGGCGTTCTCCGCGGGCAAGCCAAAGGCGTCCCAGCCCATCGGGTGGAGCACGTTGTGGCCGCGGGCCCGCATATAGCGGGCGACCACGTCGCCCATCGTGTAGTTCCGTACATGGCCCATATGGATGCGTCCGGACGGGTACGGGAACATTTCAAGAACATAGTATTTCGGCCGTTGGTCGTCCTCGCTGGCCTCGAAGAGGCTCTCGGCCTCCCACGCCTGCTGCCAGTGCTTTTCGCGTGTCGGCGCGTCGTAGCGGTCCGCGGCCATCTGTCTTATCCATTCCTCACATCGATTCGGCGCGGCAATCGAACCCAAATGCCCGAAACGGTCAAGTTGCGCCGAATCGCGTTGCCGCAGGCCGCCACGGACCCGAAGATGCCTGCTAGGTACCTTGCATGAGCGCTGAAAGCCACTCCGCCGCCGAGATTCCGGAGCGCCTTCGTCAGGTGAAAGAAGAGATCGTGCTCGCGGCGGAAGCCGCCGGCCGGAAGCCGAGCACGGCCGAGCTTGTCGCCGTGACCAAGACGATGCCCGCTGCTGCCATCGAAGATGCCATCGAAGCAGGTCAGCGCATCTTCGGCGAGAACCGCGTGCAGGAGGCGCAAGCCAAATGGCCGGCGCTCAAGGCGCTGCATTCGGATCTCGAGCTTCATCTCATCGGGCCGCTTCAGACGAACAAGGTGAAAGAGGCCGTGGCCCTGTTCGATGTCATCGAGACCCTCGACCGGCCCAAACTTGCCCGTGCCCTCGCCGAAGAAATGAAGCGTACGGGAAAGCGTCCGCGCCTCTTCGTTCAGGTCAATACCGGCGAGGAACCGCAAAAGGCCGGGATCGCGCCCGAAGAGACGGCTGACTTCGTGACGCTCTGCCGCGACACGTTCGGTCTCGCCATCGACGGGCTCATGTGCATTCCGCCGCTTGACGAGGAACCGTCGATGCACTTCGCGCTTCTCGCCAAGCTTGCCAAAGAGATCGGGCTCGACGAGCTCAGCATGGGCATGAGCGGTGACTTCGAGAAGGCCATCGCTTTCGGCGCTACTTATGTGCGCGTCGGCACCGCCATCTTCGGCACGCGGGTGCTCCTCGACTAACGCGTGATGAGGACGGTCGTGCCGCTCTCGATCTCGGCAAGGACCGCCAAGAGATCACGCCGCGAGAGCGCCACGCAGCCTTCCGTCGGCGTGTAGCCGTCCCGGGCAAGATGCATGAAGATGGCGCTGCCCTTTCCCCGGATGCGCGGCCGGTCATTGTAGCCAAGCACCAGAACAAGATCGTAAAGCCCGTCGTCCCGCATCAGCCCCTCGGCGCTCCGTTTCGAAGGCAGCCGCACCAGCCGGTTGTAGTTGCGATCGGCGGGATCGTCGCACCAGCCGTCCCCGGCCCGGATCGCCCGCACCGGCAGCGATGTCCGCGGCCGCGGGATCTTGTCGGGGCGGTAGAGGACGAGACGCACGGGAAAGCGCCCAAGCGGCGTGCCGCCGTCGCCCTCGCGCTTGAGCGGTTTCACGCTCCCTCGGCCGATGGCGGCCTGCCGTACGTCAAGACGAAGCTGGACCCGCGCCTGGCAAGGGCGCCCTGGCGCGCGGCGCACAACGATGGGCCTTGATCGCCTAACTCTCATGATTCCTGGCTCTTTTGGCCCGTGTCACGGGTTCGACATGCTTGTCGCCGGGCCAGCGCCCCCTTACAACCCTCCGGAGCACAGTCTTTGGAACCCCCCAGCAAGGACGGGCAGATGAGCAACGCGCGCAGGATCCTCATCATCGACGATGACGATGAGCTTCGCGAGTCTTTGAGCGAGCAGCTTTCGCTTCACGAGGAGTTCGACACGGAGCTGGCCTCCACCGCGCAAGAGGGACTGAAACTTGCCCGCAACGGTCATGTGGACCTGGTTCTGCTCGATGTCGGTCTGCCCGATCTCGATGGCCGGGAGGCCTGCAAGCTTCTGCGGCGCGGCGGCTTCAAAGGCCCTGTGGTTATGCTCACGGCCCAGGCTTCCGATGCCGATACCATTCTCGGCTTGGAGTCGGGCGCCAACGACTATGTAACCAAGCCCTTCCGTCTCGGCGTTCTGCTGGCCCGTATCCGCGCGCAGCTCAGGCAGCATGAGCAAAGCGAAGACGCCGTCTTCACCATCGGTCCCTATACCTTCAAGCCGGCGGCGAAGCTGCTCCTCGACTCCGGCGGCAGCAAGATCAGGCTCACCGAAAAAGAGACCTCGATCTTGAAATATCTCTATCGTGCCGGCGAGCGCGTGGTGACGCGAGACGTTCTGCTGCATGAGGTGTGGGGCTATAACGCCGGCGTCACGACGCATACGCTCGAAACGCATATCTACCGGCTGCGCCAGAAGATCGAGAAAGACCCATCGCAAGCCGAACTCCTCATCACCGAGACCGGCGGCTACAAGCTCGTCCCTTAGTCGATCTCGAAGTCTGCAATGACTGGTACATGGTCCGAGGTGCGCGGCCAGTCACGCGTTTGGTCGAGCACCCGCATGGCAACTGCCGCTCCGTCGAGCGCCGGGGTGGCCCAGACATGGTCGAGCCGCCGGCCGCGGTTCGAGGCGCGCCAGTCACGGTTGCGGTAGCTCCACCAGGTGAACAGCTTTTGTTCGGGCGAGACATGACGTCGCATCACGTCGATCCAATCATGAGCGGCCCGCACCTGCTCCAGCCGGCTGGTCTCCGGAGGCGTGTGGCTCACCACTTTGAGGAGCTGCTTATGGGACCAGACATCGGTCGGCAGCGGCGCCACGTTGAGGTCGCCGACAAGGATCATGCGGTTCTTGCCCTTGGCGCGATAGCCGTCGAACCAGGCGGTCATGGCGTCGAGGAAATCGAGCTTGTGCTGGAACTTGTCGTTGATCGCGGGGTCGGGGATGTCGCCGCCGGCCGGCACGTAGACATTATGCAGGACAAGGGGCTTGCGACCCGGCGCCGCGCCGTCGAGCGCCACGGCCAAGTGCCGCGCCTGCCCCCGTCCGCAAAGGTCGCGGCGGTCGGCGCGCTTGAAAGGGATGCGCGAAAGCGTCGCCACGCCGTGATAGCCCTTCTGGCCGCAGACCGCGATATGGGGAAAGCCCAGCGCCTCGAGGGCCGCGCGGGGAAACTGATCCTCCTGGCACTTAATCTCTTGCAGGCAGAGCACGTCGGGTTTCTCTGCCCGCACAAAGCGCTCCACCAGGTCGAGCCGAAGCCTGACCGAGTTGATGTTCCACGTGGCGAGCCGAAGACGCATTGTGACAGCTGGTATGGCGTTCGGCGCGCAGGGGCAAGCGCAAGCACCGCAGCGTGCGCCGGTTATGCAGACATTCAACAGATTCGAAAAATAAAAAGGCGTCCAACCGCTGCGCAGGGTTGGACGCCAGAAGCGCGTTCTTCGCGCGCGTGCCGGGAGGGAAGCCGGCACGAGCGAACTACATCTTCGGCTAGACGGGGGGCACTACCGATGAAATCGATGTAGTCCGCCTCTGAACCAACAGATATGTAGATCGCCGGGCGATTTCAACGCCCGTCGCCCGGAAAATTTAACAAGGTGTAAACGGCCTTAGGGCCCCACCTTAAAAGATTGATTCACTTAGGGTTTACAGCCGCTTCCTAACGGAAGGGAGACTGGTTGAAGTCCTTGGAATCGAACCATCCAGTCGCCACGCGTCGCCCGGCGACAATATTGTTGACGGTGACCCGGGTGGTCAGGCCTTGCGCGTCGGTGATCACCCACTCCTTCAGTTCGAGCTCCGGGTTCGCATTGAAATAGAGTTTGATCCGCCCGGCGGCCTCGCCGCCGCGGTCTTCCAGTGAAATTGCAAGTGTGCCGTCCTGCCGCTCGACGCCGACGATACGCGCGTCGCGGCCAAGATCGACGGTGTCCGTCAGCAGCAACCGGAACGGTGTCGATTTGATCGGATACTTCTCCACGGTTTTGAGGTCCGAGTCTTCGATCGCCAGGGAGTGCCCGTCGGCCAGGATGCGTAGCGCGCTCGGCGGCGCGTAGTCGAAGCGGATCTTACCGGGCCGCTGCACGTAGAAGCGGCCAGACGTGCGCTTGCTGTTGGGATCGACCTGTTCGAAATGACCTTGCAGATTGGTGATGTCGTTGAAATAGGCGTTGATGCGATTGACCGCTTCTGCCTGCTCCGCACCGATAAGAGGTGTGGGCGCATCGGTCGCCTCGACCGCCGCCTCCCAACTCGCCCCTTCGTCGATCGCCGTCGGCGTGATCTCCTCGACAGGCGCTGCATTGTCCGGTGGCACCACGTCCTGGCCGATAGACGGGCGCAGCGCACTTTCGGGCGCACCACCGCCCTGTTCGGCATTTCCTCCGGTGATCGGCGATTTGGGTACGGTCGTCGAGCTGTCCTGAGCAAAGGCCAGCCCGGCGGTCAGGCTCAGGGCGATTGGCAGGCTCGTGAGGACCCTGGCGGCACTGCGGATTGTCATAAACCCTCTCGTCGCGTCCAGTTGGGGCGAGGACGTAAGCTTTGAGACATTCGATAGATGATTCCGCCAAATCTGGTCAACTTCTTGGCGGCGGGAGTCAAACGCCCTAATAAGGCGCTGCGGCCTCGTCGTCACCCACCAGAATCTCGCGCTTGCCGGCATGATTAGCGGGGCCGATCAGCTCCTCGTTCTCCATGCGCTCGATCAAGGTCGCCGCGCGATTATAGCCGATCCCCAGCCGTCGCTGAATGTAGCTCGTGGAGACCTTCCGGTCGCGCAGAACCACGGCCACGGCCTGGTCGTAGAGCTCGTCGCCGCTGTCGCCGTATTCGGAGGGGCCGCCCTCGTCGTCGTCCTCGTTCTCCGCCTCATCGGTGACCGCGTCGAGATAGGCGGGCACCCCTTGCCTCTTGAGATGGCGCACGACCTTCTCGACCTCGTCGTCCGACACAAAGGGCCCATGTACGCGGATGATCCGCCCGCCGCCCGCCATATAGAGCATGTCGCCCTGACCGAGTAGTTGTTCGGCGCCTTGCTCGCCGAGAATAGTGCGGCTGTCGATCTTCGAGGTGACCTGGAAGCTTACGCGGGTGGGGAAGTTCGCCTTGATCGTGCCGGTGATCACGTCGACGCTCGGACGTTGAGTCGCGGTGATGAGATGGATGCCGGCCGCGCGCGCCATCTGCGCGAGCCGCTGGACAGCCGCCTCGATGTCCTTGCCAGCCACCATCATGAGGTCCGCCATCTCGTCGACGATCACGACGATGTAGGGCATGAACTCGTAGTCCATTTCCTCTTGCTCGTAGATGGCGCGGCCGGTCTCGCGGTCGAAGCCGGTCTGCACCGTGCGGGTCAGCATCTCGCCTTTGGCTTCGGCCTGGAGGACGCGAGAGTTGTAGCCCTTGATGTCGCGCACACCGAGCTTCGACATGCGCTTGTAGCGTTCCTCCATCTCGCGCACGGTCCATTTCAGCGCGACCACGGCCTTCTTCGGGTCGGTCACCACCGGCGCCAGAAGATGCGGAATCCCGTCATACACCGACAGTTCCAGCATCTTCGGATCGATCATGATGAATTTGCACTGCTCGGGCGACAGCCGGTAGAGCAGCGACAGGATCATCGTGTTGATCCCGACCGACTTGCCCGAGCCCGTGGTACCGGCAATCAGAAGGTGCGGCATGCGCGACAGGTCGGCGATCATCGGTTCGCCGCCGATCGTCTTGCCGAGCGACAACGCCAGCCGCGCATCCGTATCCTGGAAGTCGGACGACTCGAACATTTCGCGCAGCATCACCATTTCGCGCCGGTCGTTCGGCAACTCGATACCGATGGCATTGCGGCCCGGCACCACGGCGACGCGTGCGGCAATCGCGCTCATGGACCGGGCGATGTCGTCGGCCAAACCGATGACGCGCGATGACTTCGTGCCGGGCGCCGGCTCGAGTTCGTACAGGGTGACCACCGGGCCGGGGCGTACATTTGTGATCTCGCCCTTTACGCCGAAATCCTGCAGCACGCCTTCGAGTTCGCGCGCATTTTCCTGCAAGACCTCATCGCTCACGCTTTTGCCGCGGGCGGAGCGCGGCTGCGCCTGGAGCAGCTTCAGCGCCGGCGGATCGTAAGGCGTATCGGAATATTCGGCGTGAATGCTCGTATGCCGCTTCTTCCGCTTCTTCTCCTTCTGCTCGAGACGCGTGATCCGGTAGTCCGGGTCGTCCTCGTCCTCGAAATCCTCGTCCTCGTCGTCGTAATCGACGAGAGGCGCTGGTCCAAAGGACGGTTCGATGCGGCCATGCGCATCGACCACGGGCTGGGGCTGCTCCCAATCCTCTTCGTCCTCCTCGTAGTCTTCGTCTAACCCTTCGGCGCGCGGCTTGCGCCGGAACAAGCGGCGCGTTGCCGCGAGCGTGTGCATGCCAAAATGCATGCCCGCGCCGAGCCAGGCATTGGCCCATTCGCTGGCGGCGGTGGAACGCGGAGCCCACAACGCGATGAGACGCGACGTGCTCGTGCCGCAAGCGAACAGGAGCAGCCAGATACCGATAATGAAGAATGCCAGCCCGGCGACGAAGGCGACGGCGGCCTCCGGCAGGAACGGGCCGATGATATGTGCGCCGGCCATGATGAAGTCGCCGAGAATGCCGCCAAGGCCGTTGGGCAGCGGCCAACTCTTGGGCTGGGGCAGGGCGGCGAACGCCGCCCCCAGAAGGAGCGCGGAGGCGGGCCAGGCGAGCAGCCGCCACTTGCGGCGGTTGGGGACGGTGCGGGCGACGAGATGCCAGCCCCAGGCGGCGAGCGGCAGGAACAGAAAGATCGCCGCAAGCCCGAGCGATTGGATCCCGACATCGGCGGCGATCGCGCCCCAGCTTCCCAGCATGTTGCTGGGGACGACCCGGGTCGCGTTGTTGAGGCTCGGGTCGTGCACCGACCAGGTCGCCAGGCTCACCCACACGGCGCAAGCGCCCGCGATCAGGACGAAGCCATACGTGCCGAAAATCAGCCGGCGCAAGCCGGTCTCCACGGCGCTCGGAAGGAGCCGCCGCTGTGCCTTTGCTCTACCTCTTGGTGCCATCCCTCTAACCCAATGTGGCGACGATGCGCGCTAAGCCTTCCCGCGTTGTCTCCGCGTCATGCACGAGCGCGGCCCGAATGAAATCCCGGCCGGGGTCGGCCTGGCGGACTTGCGGCTTCGTGAGATAGGCCCCTGGCAGCACTTTGACACCACACCCTTTCCAAAGCGTTGTCGCCGCGGCCTCCCCGCCCCCGAAATCGGCCAAATTCAGCCATAAAAAGAAGCTTCCGGCGGGCCGGTGATAGTCATAGCGGCCTCCAAGGACCGAATCGGCGATTTCGAAATTGGTTCGGTAGAGCGCCCGTCCCGCCTCCACGTGGGACTCGTCGGCCCAGGCGGCGGCCGAGACATGCTGGATAGGGAGCGGCACTTGGGGGCCGGCGACGTTCCGGAAGCGGCCATAGGCTGCCATGAATGCCGGATCGCCGGCGACGAAGCCCGAACGCAGGCCTGGCAGGCCGGAGCGCTTCGACAGGGATTGGAAGGCCACCACATTGGCGAGGCTGCCGGTCTCGGCCATCGCCACCTCCAGCGCGCCGGGCGGCGGCGCGTCGGTGTAGATCTCCGAATAGCACTCATCGGCGAACAGCAGAAAATCGTGGCGGCGCGCCATCGCGATGGCGCGCATGAGATAACCGCGCGACGCCACCGCGCCTTCAGGATTTGACGGCGAGCACAGATAGAACGCGATCGTGCGCTGCAAGATCGGCGGGTCGATCTCCTCGAGCGCCGGCAGGAATCTGGTCTCCGGCCCCGATGTAAGGAACACGGGCGTTGTTCCGGCGACGGCCGAAGCCGCGGCATACACCTGGTAAAACGGGTTTGGGATCAGAACGGTGGGCGCGTCGATTTCGGTCTTGCGGTCGCGCGCGGAGAAGATCGCCGAAAACAGACCTTCGCGAGAGCCGTTGAGCGGCAGCACATGGGTCTCCGGGTCGATGACGCCGGAAAGCGCCGGGTAGCGCCGCGCCATCCAGCCGGCGATCGACTCACGCAAGTCTGCGGTACCCTTGATCGGCGGGTAGCGCCCGAATTCGTTCAGATGCGCGTCGAGCACAGGCTGGACGAAGGATGGTAGGGAGGCGTGTGGTTCGCCGAGCGAGAAGTTGATCGGCACGGCGCCAGGCTCGATCCCGTCGAGCAGCGCGTTGAGGCGCGCGAAGGGCGACTGAATCAGCGCATCGAGCGTGCTTGCGGTCCCGGCTTTCGACATGGAGCGGTGTTAGGCCAACGCGCTCAATGCGGCAATGCCGCAGGCGAATGTAAAAGACCCCGGCGCACGATACGCCGGGGTCTAGGTGGAGCTAGAAGTCAAGGGAGGAGGAGACCTAGCTCAAACTCTCCACTGTTCTTGTCCCTCTTTGTTTTGCGCGAAGGTCTATTGGACCACCTCACCATGCAGGTTGATGTCGAGACCCTCGACTTCGACAGCCTGGCTCACCCGCACCCCGACGAGGATGTTGGTGACGATAAGGATGACGAAGGTCGCGATCGCGCACCAAACCATGGTGGCTACGATGCCCCAGAGCTGGGTCAGGACCTGCCCGGGATTGCCCTCGAGCAAGCCTGCGGTGCCGCCGATCGCTTCGACAGCGAACACGCCCGTCAGCAGCGCGCCGATGATGCCGCCAACGCCGTGGATACCCCAAACGTCGAGCGAGTCATCGTAGCCCAGGGCCTTCTTCACAGTGGTGGACATGAAGAAGCAGATCAGACCGGCAGCAATACCGATCCAAAGTGCCCCAAAGCCATCGACGAAGCCGCAAGCCGGGGTGATCGCCACGAGACCGGCGATCGCGCCCGAGATGATGCCGAGGATGGACGGCTTCTTGTGGACGATCCATTCGATGAACATCCACGACAGAGCCGCGGCCGCGGTCGCGATTTGCGTCGTGACCATGACCATGCCGGCGCCGGCGCTGGCACCGAGAGCCGAGCCGACGTTGAAGCCGAACCAGCCCACCCACAGAAGCGACGCACCGATCACGCCATACACAAGATTGTAGGGCGCCATGTTTTCGGAGCCATAGCCAGTGCGTTTGCCGAGGAAGAGCGCGCACACAAGACCGGCGACACCGGCGTTGATGTGCACCACCGTACCGCCGGCGAAATCGAGCACGCCGTCCTCGGATAGGAAGCCGCCGCCCCACACCCAGTGACAGACCGGGGCGTAGACGATCAGTCCCCACAGCACCATGAAGATGCAGACCGCCGAGAACTTCATGCGATCAGCAAAGGCGCCGACGATGAGAGCCGGAGTGATGGCAAAGAAGGTCATCTGGAAGGTGAAGAACACCGTCTCCGGGATAGTCCCGCTCAGGGTGTCGACAGCGACACCGCCTAGGAACATTTTCGACAGACCGCCAACGTAGGAGTTGAGCGATCCGCCGTCGGTGAACGCAAGCGAATAGCCGACGACGAACCATACGATCGACATCAAGCAGACGATCGCAAAGCACTGCATCACCACGGACAGAATGTTCTTCTTGCGGACCATGCCGCCGTAGAAGAGCGCGAGGCCCGGGATGGCCATCATCAAGACGAGCACGGTAGATGTGAGCATCCAGGCCGTGTCGCCCGTATCGAGTGTGGCAACCTCTTCGGCTGCTTCCGCAAGAGGCTCTGCACCTTCTGCGGCGGCGTCCTGAGCGAGCGCCGGATCGACGTGGTAAAGCGCTGCAAGTACGAGTGCAGCGACCACGCCGAATAGAAATTTGGCAAGGGTCGTCATCTTAAAATCTCCCCCTCTCACAGTGCTGATTCGTTGGTTTCGCCGGTGCGGATGCGCACCGTCTGTTCGACGGGAACGACGAAGATCTTGCCGTCGCCGATTTGCCCGGTCTTCGCCGCGGCCACGATGGCGTCTACGGCTTTGTCGACCATTTTGGCAGGCACCACGACCTCGATCTTGATCTTCGGCAAGAAGTTCACGGCGTATTCCGCGCCGCGATAGATCTCGGTATGGCCCTTTTGCCTCCCGTACCCTTTGACCTCAGTAACGGTCATTCCTTGCAATCCAAGCTCGGTGAGGGCTTGGCGCACCTCGTCGAGCTTGAATGGCTTGATGATTGCCATCACCAGCTTCATCTGTTTGAGCCCTCCATGATTTACGGCTGTCGGTGTGTTGCCGTCTCAGTTTCAGCCGTGCGAACCTGAAAGCAGAGTCAAGCTACGTGCCAACTCTGGGACGGAGGGCTCAAGTCCTTGGGGTTAGGGATTCTTTTACGATTCGCGCGTGCCGTCGCCCTAGGCCGAGGCCGGTTCTGAGGCACATGAATTAGGCAAATCAGAGTGATTGCCCACTTTATAGGCACTTATTTGGGCTTTCGCTCGCGCACCAGGCCTTCTTGTGCCGTCGAAGCCACCAAACGGCCGTCGCGCGTGAACAATGTTCCGCGGCAAAACGCCCGCGAGGCGCCGGAGCTGGGGCTGTCTTGAGCATAGAGCAGCCATTCGTCGGCCCGGAAGGGCTCGTGGAACCACACGGCGTGGTCCAGGCTCGCCAGCATCAGGTTGGGGTCGAACACGAAGCGGCCGTGGGCGATCAGGGCCGTGTCCAGGAGTGTAAAATCCGACGCATAGGCGAGCACGCACTGGTGGAGCGCCGGATCGTCCCCGAGCATGCCTGTTGCCTTGATCCAGACGAGCTGGCTCGGACCGTGCTTGTCGCGCGAGAAATATCGGGAGAGGTCCACAGGCCTGATCTCGATAGGCCGCTCGGCCTGCCAGTAAGCCTTCACCGGCGCCGGTACCCTCTCTATGAGCTTTTCTTTTAGCTCGGCCTCGCTCGGCAAATCCTCCGGCGGCGGCACATCCGGCATCGCCATCTGGTGCTCCAGACCCTCCTCCTCCTTATGAAACGAGGCGGCCATGGAAAAGATCGCGTGACCGTGCTGGATCGCCACGACCCGGCGCGTCGAGAAGCTGCCGCCATCGCGGATTCTGTCCACTTCGTAGATGATCGGCACCGCCGGATCGCCGGCGCGTAAAAAATAGGCATGGAGCGAATGGGCGGCGCGGCCCTCTACCGTTCGATTGGCCGCGACCAGGGCCTGGCCGATCACCTGACCGCCAAAAACGCGCTGCCAGCCCACCTGCGGGCTCAAGCCCCGATAGAGGTTATGCTCCAGCGGCTCGAGATCGAGAATCGATAGGAGTTCGTCGAGTGCGGCGCTCATGAGGGGCCTCTTTTCGGAAGTCTCAAACTAGGCCGTTTAGCAGTTGGACCGCCCTCATGAAAGTTGGAGTGCCGCAAGTGGCGCGCCTTGGCACCTTCGCCTATAGCAAGGGGATGGATAGGAAGGTCTATGGCACGCTCGCGGAAGGTCAACGATAGGCATGGCATCATCATCGCGGGTGGCGGCTTCTCCGGAGGCGTGCTCGCGCTGGCGTTGGCCGAGTGCGCGCCGGCGGGCTTCCGCGTGGCGCTCGTCGATGCCACGCCCCAAAAGGCAGTAGGGCAAACAGACGCGAGAGGCTTGGCACTCTCCGCGGCGGCCAAGAGCCTCCTCGAAGCGATCGGCCTTTGGCCCGAGCTCGCGTCTGACGCGCAAGCCATCGACTCCATCGAGATCACTGACAGCCCGTTGAACGCGAGTCTGCGTCCGCATTTTCTCGGCTTTGACGAAGAGATGAAGGCGGATGCGCCGCGCGCCTATCTCGTCGAGGCGGGGACGCTCCTCAAGACGATTTCGGACGCTGTTGCCTCCGACAGTTCCATCGATGTGTTCGCGCCGGACAGCGTCGTGACATACGAGACCGATGCCTTCAGCGTGCAGGTGCGTCTTAAGAGCGGCATGGAATTATGTGCACCGCTTCTCGTCGCCGCCGACGGGAAGCGCTCGAGCCTCAGAGAGCGGGCAGGCATTAAATGCATCGGCTGGTCCTATCCGCAACGAGGTATTGTCGCCACCGTCGCCCATGAGCGTGCTCATCATGGCCAAGCCGTACAGCATTTCCTTCCCGCGGGTCCCTTCGCCATTCTTCCGCTGAAAGGCAATCGCTCGTCCATCGTGTGGACGGAAGACAAGGCCAGGGCCGAAACGCTGATGAAAGGAAGCGACGACGCGTTCATCGCGGAGCTCACGCGGCGGTTCGGGCACCGCCTTGGCCGCATCACGCTCGAAGGTCCGAAGCAGGCCTTTCCGCTCGACTTTCAAATGGCCCGGGCCTTTGTCGGCGACCGGCTCGCGCTGATCGGCGACGCCGCCCATGTCGTTCACCCGCTCGCAGGCCAAGGTCTCAATATCGGCCTGCGCGATGTGGCCGCTCTCACGGAGACGATCGTCGACGCGTTACGGCTCGGCCTCGACATCGGCTCCGCCACGACGCTTGAGCGCTATCAACGCTGGCGTCGTTTCGACAGCGCTTTCTCAGGCACGGTGATGGATGGCTTGAACCGGCTGTTCTCGAACGACAACGCGCCGCTTCGCGCCATCCGCGATCTTGGGCTTGGTCTTGTCGACCGCGCGCCGGGACTGAAGCGGTTTCTCGTGCGCGAGGCTGCCGGCGCGACCGGCAATGTCCCGCGTCTGATGAAGGGCGAAGGACTGTAGCCGCGTGATAGGCGACCGAACGATGCCGGTGAGCTTCGCCACCCGATTCGCCCCCTCGCCCACGGGACTTCTCCATCTCGGCCACGCCTTTTCCGCGCTGACGGCTTGGGAGGCGGCGAAAGTGGCGGACGGGCAATTCCTCTTGCGGATCGAGGACACCGACCGTACGCGGGCGCGGCCCGAGTACGAGGCGGCCATTTTCGAGGATCTGGCTTGGCTGGGCCTCTCGTGGCCCGAGCCGGTTTGGCGGCAATCGGAACGGGTCGGCGTCTATTCAGGCGCGCTGGAGCGTCTTGGCGATCTCGGACTCACTTATCCCTGCCGTTGCACGCGCGCCGACATCCGCGCCGCGCTTTCGGCGCCGCAGGAGGGCTCCAACAATACGGTCTATCCCGGCACCTGCCGCGGCCGCTCCATGTCGGAATGCGCGCCGGGCGACGCCATCCGGCTCGATCTCGGCCGGGCACTGTCGCTTCTACAGGATCAGACACTCACTTGGCGCGAGACCGGCGCCGCCCATGCCGGAACGCATGCGCTTGACGAAGAGGCGATGCAGAGTGGGATCGGCGACGTGGTTCTGGGGCGCAAGGATATTGGTGCTGCGGCCTATCACCTGTCGGTGGTGGTCGATGACGCGGCGCAAGGCATCACCCATGTCATTCGCGGCGAGGACCTCTTGGAGGCGACGCCAATCCACCGGCTTTTGCAAGCGCTGCTCGATTTGCCGGTGCCGGTCTGGCATCACCACGCGCTCATTCGCGATGAAGCGAGCAAGCGTCTCGCCAAGCGCAACGACGCTTGCGCGATCCGGACCTATCGCGAAGCGGGGCGGCCGCCCGAGGAGGTGCGGGAGATGGTCGGCGTGGAGCGTGTGATCGGCGGCTAGCTCTCGTCGAGCTTGCGAGCTTCATCGGGCAGCATGATGGGGATGCCGTCGCGAATGGGGAAAGCGAGACCCGCCGCCCGGCTGATCAGCTCCTGGCGCTCTGCGTCATAGGCGAGAGATGTCTTGGTCAGCGGACAGACCAGGATCTCGAGAAGCTTGGGATCAACGCGGCGTTCCGCCGTGCCGGTACTCTTGTCGTCTTGTGTCATTGGATCGATGTTCCCGAGCCGTCGTCACGCGACGCAAGCTCCATTTCGGCCAAAGCCACCAATGCTTCGGCGCGTTCCGGAAGAGTTTTCGCCTGTAGCAAGGCTTGCTTCTCTTCGGGCCCATAGGGGCTCAGGATCGCCAGCGTATTCACCAGCCGCTCGTTTGTCGCGCTGTTGATGCGTTCCCAGTCGGCGCTGAGATTGTTCGCTTCGAGATAGGAGCGTAGCGTTTCCAAGAGGCGAGGGCGGTCCACCGCGTCCTCACCATGGCCGCTGATGAAGTCGTCCGCATAGGATGAAAAATCGACGTCCCACATGCGGAACGGCGTATCCGAAGGAATCTCTTTGCCGAGCGTGAAACGCGCCACGCCGAACAGCGAGATCATCATGCGGCCTTCCTCGGTCTCGTCGAAGGCGGTGATCCGCCCGGCGCAGCCGACCGCGCGCAAGGGGACGTCCTTGCCTTCGGGAGACTCGTCCGAGCCGGTGTCGGGGTCCGGCTGCACGATGCCCAGCAGCCGGTGATTGGCGAGCGCATGTTCGATCAGCGCCAGATAGCGCGGCTCGAACACGTTCAGCGTCAACGTCGCGCGCGGCAGCAAGATTGCCCCACGCAGCGGGAAGACCGGCAGCATGTCCGGCAGATCGGCGGCATTGCGATAGCGATCGTTCACGCACGCGCTCCCTGATGCCTAAGCGAACAGCAAGGACGACAGCTTCTGACGCCCCGCGGCGGTCACCGGGTCGGCCGGCCCCCAGGCGTCGAAAAACTGTACGAGCTGCTTGCGCGCCGCATCGTCGTTCCAGGCGCGGTTCTTGGCGACCAGCGTCAGCAGTTCATCGAGCGCGCTCTGACGATCACCCTTGGCATTGAGCGCGAGCGCGAGATCGAAGCGCGCCTGCGGATCGCCGGGGTTCTCGGCCACTTTGGCACGCAAGCTCTCGACATCGCCCGCGTCGCCGGCTTTTCGCGCGAGCTCGAGCGCCGCGCGGGCGCTGGCCACGGGCGCGCTTTCCGCCTTGGCCGGCGGCGCCAGCGCCAAGGTCTGCTCCGCGCGGTCGAGATCGCCCGTCTTGATGTAGCACTTCGCCAGTCCGCCCAAGGCCTGCATGTTCTCCGCATCGTTTTGCAGGATCTCGCCGAAGGCCTGCGCCGCGGTGTTGACGTCGTCGGCCGCGAGCGCCGCCTCCGCCGCCTCGATTTCCGCCGCGTCGTCGACGCTCTCCCCGATCAGGCGCGCGATGAAGGCGTTGAGCTGTGATTCCGGCAGCGCGCCCATGAAGCCGTCCACGGGACGCCCGTCCTTGAAGGCGAACACGGCGGGAATCGATTGCACGCCCATCTGTCCCGGGATCTCCGGGTGCTCGTCGATATTGAGCTTTACCAGAGCGATGGCGCCCTTGGCCGCGCGCACGACTTTCTCCAGGACGGGGGTCAATTGCTTGCAGGGGCCGCACCACGGCGCCCAGAAGTCGACCAGCACGGGCCGCGCGGCCGAGGCTTCGACCACGTCGCGCATGAAGTCCTGGGTGGTTGTGTTTTTGATGAGCTCGCCGGGCTCGCCCGTGCCGCCCTCGCCAAGGATCGGGGTGTCTATCGTCATGCTCCACTTTCCGGGGGCGGCGCGAAGCCAGGGACAGGGAGGCCGCCGCTCTCAGGAGCCCAAAGATGGGCCTCGCGCGCCCATTTGGCAACCGTGGCCGCTCCCCGCGAGACGCCTTACCCGAGCGGCAGGATCACGGGAAGATGCCCGCAGGCTTTCATGAATTTCAGCAGATCGTCGGTGGAGACCCGCGTGGTCGCGCTGTTGATCAGGGGGTGGGCATTGACCTCGGCAAACTCCAGCAACGCCTCGTCCACGACCACGGCCGCAAGCGCCTGCGCGCTTTCGTTGATGAGCGCAAAGGCTGTGACCGAGCCCTGCTCGATCCCCAAGACGTCCATCAAGAGCTCGGCCTTGCCGAAGCTGAACCGGCCGAACCCGAGGCGCTTCGCCAGCCCCTTGAGGTCGACCTTGGTGTCCTCCTTGGCAACGACCAGCACCAGGCGGCCGTCCTTGTCCTTGAGAAAGAGATTCTTGGTATGGGCGCCCGGGATCGTACCGCGCAGGCTTTGCGACTGCTCGACCGTGAACATCGGCGCATGCTCCATCGTTGTGGAGGCGATACCCAACTCCTCCAGCCGGGCGAACAGCGTGGCGCACTTGGAATCCATTGCTTTCAGCGTGGGCTTCGGCTAAGGGGGGAGCCCCTTGACGGGGGCCGGCGGCGGTCCTCGGAGAACGCAAGCGGGCCGTATAGACAGCCCAGGCGCGATCCACTACAAGGCAAATGACCACCCCGAAACCTGAAATTCAAGGCTTACAGGTGGTTTGGAGTGCGGGTGTAGCTCAGGGGTAGAGCACAACCTTGCCAAGGTTGGGGTCGTGGGTTCGAATCCCATCGCCCGCTCCAATTTTCCCGACATGCTGTGGCTGGCAGGTCCGCTTTCCTTAGAAGCGGAGCGAGAGTTCGCCCCTGAACGCGTTCTCGCGCACGCTCTCGGCGAAGGCGCCCAGATAGGCGACGCCGATATGGGCTTGAGAGCCAAGCGCGGCATCGAGTCCGGCGCCGAGCAGCACGCTGTCCTCGGCAAGCGGCACGCCATACACCACGAACGGATCCGCCTGTCCGGCGAAGGCAAGCGCCGCGCCGGGTTCCCGCTCTCCGAAGGCATGCCGCCAGGCAATGCTCCCGTGGAATTCGACCTCGGTGCGTTCCGACAGGCTGAACAGCGACGTTGTCCGGATGCCCAAGGTGGAAGCCGTGGAGGAAAAGCCTTCGCTGCGGCCCGCTAGCGCCGCAGCACCACCCTGTTCCTTGAAGCTTCCAGTGTGGACGTCGAAGAACCCGAGTCCCGCGAAGGGCTCGATCTCCGTCACGCCGGGACCGGCTCCCCCGAGAGTCATCGCGTAACCAGCCTCGCCAAACAGCTGGAACGTGCCGCCGTCGTAGTCGGCCGCCACGCTGTCGCTGAAGCCTGGAAACACAACGTGGCGGTTGGTCTCGATATCGAGCCAGGAGTACGCGGTTCCGAAATAAAGCGCCGCGCCGTTGTCCCAAGGATGCCCGCCCGAATAAGCGCCGAGCGTGAACCCGTCCGCCGAGCCGGACGATCGGCGCCCGTCGAGATCGAAACTGGATTGCCCGGCCCCAGCCACCAGTCCGCCGCGCCAATCGTACGCAAGCTTGGCGTCGAAGCCCGCGACGAATCCGCCGCCGTTGTGGTCGACCTCGGCGGCGTTGCCGTTGCCGTCGTTCTCGCCGAAGCCGCCATAGCCCTGGGCCCAGACCGCGACGGGATCGGCACGGTCCGCACGATCGGAAACCTGCCGCAGACGTCCGAGGATCGCATCTCTCGTAAAGTCTGCGTCTTCGATCATCACGGTCTGGGCCGAGGCGTAGATCTCGCCGGAGATCGCATCGAGCGCCGCGGGAGCGGTCGCGAAGTTGAGCTTGGCTAGAGCCTCGAGCAACGCCCTCGACTCATCGAGCTGATCGGCGCCGAACGCGGCCGCCCGTTGGTTGCGCGTGCGGCCGGCGGCCACGAAGGACACGTCGCTGCGCCCGACCTCCACGATCACGCTGTCCGACGTACTGAAGGCCGAGACGCCGAGGAAGGGAAAAGCCGCGCCGCGCGTACCGAATGCGGGCGCGCTCACCTTGAACGCACCGGTGACACCCCCGTCTGCGGTCAGCACCGTGTAGCGTCCGAACCCCGGCGTCCAGGCGCTGTCCGGCAAGACCAAGAGTTCGGCATTGTTGATCGTCGCGGACCCGCCGACGACAATCCGGTCGCTTTTGCCTGAGCTGCCGATTTCCGCGGCGTAGGTGGACCCGGCCCCTAACGAGACGTCACCGTCCACCCGCAACGTACCGATGGAATGTCCGGGAGCGACCAGTCCGCCGGACAGGGCGGTGAGTGCCCCGACCGCGCCGGTGCCGCCGAGCGTACCATCGGACAGCGTGAAGGGTGCGGGCGTCGAGCCGTCCACGTAGACCGTGCCGCCGCCGGTGACGTGGACGGGCCCCGTGTTGAGATTTTTTCCCGCCAAGGTCAACAGGCCCGGTCCGGTCAAGGTGAGCGCGGCATTGCCGGACAGCGTACCGCCTAGCATCGTGGTGCCAAGCGAGGTGATCGTCGAATCGTTGCCGATGAAGATTGGCCGCGTCGACGAAAAACCGTTCGGCAGAACGAGCGCGCCGGCAAGTGCGATTGCGCCTGACGGTCCCAAGTCCGCGTCGCTTGTGGGTTGGTACGTCCCGGTGATCCACGTCGTGATCGGCGAGAAATAGGTGCGTCCCGAGAAGTAGTCATAGGCGATGGCGTAGGAGTTGTAGAACTGAGCGCCGGAGTTGAAGCCCGGCGGCTCCCCCTCCGGACTTGCGAGCACGTTGAATTTGTCGACCCAATTCGTGTCGCCCGCGACGAAGGTCCGCGTGATGCCAACGCTCTCGATGGTAATGGTGATCCGAGTGCCGGCGGGAAGATCGCCGGTTGGTAGCGGTGGCGCCGTGAATTGCGCGTCGGATTCGCCGGTGTCGAACGACGTCACGTCGCATTGCTCGGCGTTGCCCTCGACTTGGAAGCAGGCTTCGATCGACTTGAGCTCCCAGGCCAAGGGGGCGAACTGTTCGATTGGCGTGTTCACATTCATAGATGTTAGTGTTGTGGACGGCATGCCTTGAATGTTGTTCGCCGTGAGCCCGACAATGATCGATGGTGTCGGGCCGGTCGCTGCCACCATGTACCCGGAGGCGAGATTGTCGGGTAGGAAAGCCAAAGGGTTGAAGAGCCCCGTGGGTACGCCTGTGTCGCCTTCGGACAGCTTGTATTGGTAATAGCGTACGCCCATCACGCCCACGCGATCGTCCATGCAGCTGGTGCCGCCACCTGAGCAGGTGAAGTTCTCGATTACGCCGACACGGACCGTCTCCGTTTCCACCGTCCCGGTCGCCGTTTTGAAGGAGACGATGGTTTCGCCGACATAGCCGGTGAATTCTGTCCCGTCCTCATAGCCATACTCAAAGGGTATGCCGGTGTTCGTGACGTCCGGTCCGACGACGGACTCAAGGACGTAGAACCCGGTGGACCCCACATCGAATGTGACGTTGCCCTGAGCGCCGCCGCCGACACCGACTGTGATCAGGTTTGGGAAGGCGTCGCTACCTTTGTAGCTCAGAGGAAGCGCAACACTGTCAGGCGTCTCGGCCCACGCACCACTGATGCCACCACCGATACCGGATACCAGCGCCATCGCTCCAGCGCAAAGCCATGTCCGTGTCTGGCGGCAACCCCACATCAGCGATTCCCTGTCGCGCTAACGTGGAAGCTTAGTCATGTATGGATGACACCCCAAGGCTTGATGCGGCGTGGCTGCGACGTGGCGGCGAAGATTGTGGATAGAAGCGTGGCAAACACGCGGTGAAAAGTGCCTAGCCGAATTCTCCCGAGATAAAGGCCTGCGCCAGCGCGCTGCGTGGCGCGCTGAAAACCTGATCTGCAGGTCCTGCTTCCACCAGCTTGCCTTCGTAGAGGAACAGCACGTAGTCGCTCACCCGGCGTGCCTGGGCCACGTTGTGCGTGACGATGATCACGGGGAAATCACCACGAAGATCCCGCACATGCTCCTCGATGTGACGCGCCGCGGCGGGATCGAGCGCCGAGCACGGCTCGTCCAGGAGGAGTGCTTGCGGCCTTGTCGCCAGCGTGCGCGCCAGGCACAAGCGTTGCTGCTGCCCGCCGGACAGCCGCTCGGCCCCCTCGTGCAGGCGGTCTTTCACCTCGTTCCATAAGCCGACACGGTCGAGATAGCGCTTGGCGTAGTCGCTGCGGTCCTCGCCGTTGATCTGACCGTGGAAGGCGGCGCCGAACAGCACGTTCTCCAGGATCGACATGGGAAATGGCACCGGCCGCTGATGGATGATGCCCACGGCCTTGCGCACCGCGCGGGCGTCGATTGCCGGCGCATAGAGGTCCTGCCCCCGGAACGACACCGTTCCGCCGGCGACGCGCGCTCCGGCGGTCAGTTCGAGCGTGCGGTTGAGCGCCTTGACGAGCGTGGACTTGCCGCAGCCCGACGGTCCCATGATCGCCGTCACCGCACCTTCGGGCATGTGTGCGTCGATCCCGTGCACGACCTGCGTGGCGCCGTAGCGAATGGCGAGGCCTTCGAGCGTAAAGGCGGTCGGTGCCGGTACGGCGCGCGGCGCTGCATCCTCCGGTTCAAGCTCAGGCGCGGGAACGATGGAAAGGTTTTGCACGCCCATTTGGTCGTCTCCTCTCGGTCAGCGCACGAGCCAGCGGCGCAGCATGAGCGCAAGGGCGTTGGTGCAGAGAAGTCCAAGCACCAGAACCAGCGCCGTGCCGTAGGCTTGCTCCAGATCGAGCGCCTCGCTGACGATGTAGTAGAGATGCGTCGGCAGCGTCATGACCGGCGCATCGAGTGACGGCGTGCCGCGTGCGTAAGCCACGCTCGCGGTGAACATGACAGGCGCAGCCGAGCCGAAGGCGTGGCCCGCAGCGAGCACGGTGACGCCGACAATGCCCGGCAAGACTCGCGGCAGGAACAGCCGGCGCACCGCGTAGGCGCGGCTCACGCCAAGCGCCAGCACGCTCTCGCGCAACTCGAAGGCGATGGACTGAAGCGCCGCGTGCGTGCCGATCAGAATGATGGGCAGCATCATCAGCCCCAGCGTCAGCGCGCCCGACAGGAGCGAGATCTCGAAGCGGAAGAAGACGACGAACGCGGTGTAGCCGAACAGGCCGAACAGGATGGCAGGCACCGCGGCCAAGCTCTCGGCGGCGAAGCGCATCGCCTTGGCGGTCCGTCCCGCCGGGTCGCCATACTCCGAGAGCGCTACGGCGCTGGCCACGGCAAGCGGCAGGGCCACGGCGAGGCCGACGCCGACCAGCGCCAGCGAGCCGAGAATGGCGGGCGCGATGCCGCCCGAAGAGCCGAGCGGGTAGCCCATGGGGGGCTGAAGCAGAAAGTCCCAGGACAGCCGGCCCGCGCCCTCCATCAGGAGATAGCCGACAATGCTCATCGGCAGCGCGAAGCCGATGGCGCCGGCGGTCCAGGCGAGAGCCACATAGACGCGGTCGGCGAGCAGGGTGGATCTGCGTAAGGTCCCTATTTGCGCGCTCATGCGGCGCCCCCATGCGCGGAGACGATGCGGCCCTTGAGACGCCAGACGACGAGATTGATCGCGCCGGTGAGCACCAGCAGCACGAGACCCGCGGCATAGAGCGCGTGATATTTGGCACTGCCGACGCCGGCCTCGGGCAGATCTGTGGCGATCAGCGCGGTGAGCGGCTGGCCACGGTCCATGAACGATGTGGGAAGCGCCGTGGAGTTGCCCGCAAGGAGCAGAACGGCGAGCGTCTCGCCCACGGCGCGCGCGAGACCCAGAGCGACGGCGGCGAACAGGCCGGGCTTCGCGGCGCGCAGGAGGACGCGGCGGGCCACATGCCAGCGGGTGGCGCCGGTCGAATAGGCGGCCTCGCGCAAGGTGGTGGGCACGGCGCTGAACGCTTCGCCGGAGACGCTGGCGATGAACGGCAGCACCATTACGGCCAGCACGACGGACGCGACGAACAAGGACTCGCCCGTGGCCATGTCGCCATAGCGCTCGAACCAGGCGACGAGCGTGACATAGCCGAAGAAGCCGTAGACTACGGACGGGATGCCGGCGAGCAGCTCGAAACAGGGTTGAAGCAGCGCACGGATCCAGCCCGGCGCGAGTTCGGCCACGAACAGGCCGATCCCGAAGCCGAGTGGGACGGCGAGCGCCAGGCTGAGCGCAGTCACCATCAGCGTCGACAGAATCGCATGACGGATGCCGAGCAGCGGGGGATCGAGCAGTGGCGCCCAGTCCTGCGCGAAGAGTAGCGCCCAGAGCTTCTCGGGGTTCGAGACCGCCGGCCAGGCCTCGTGGCAGATGATGAGGACCAGCGCGCCGAGCGTCAGCGCGACGGATGCGAGTGCGGCCCAGCACACGAAACGCAAAAGAATGTCGGCGCGGCCGCCCCGGGCGGGGGTGACGACCGCGCCAACATCAAAGCCGGCGGCAAGAGGCGGGATCACTGAGCCTCGTGCACCGGCACATAGCCTTGGCTTGCCACGTCGGTCTGACCCTCGGCGAGCATGTAGTCGAGAAAGCGCTTCGCCATGGGGTTCGGCGCGCCCTTGACGATCATGAGCAGAGGCCGCGCCAGCGGATACGCGCCTTTCACGACGTTAGCGTTCGTGGGCTCCACGCCGTCGAGCGCGAAGGTCTGGATGCCGTCGTTCTCGGTCGCCAGGCCTGACGACATGTAGGCGAGCGCACTCGCGTTGGACTCGAGCTTCTTCATGAGTGCGCCTTGGCTCGGCATCTGCAGCGCACCGGAGGACACCGCCGCATCACCCATGATCTTCTCCTGGAAGATTTCGGCGGACCCTGCGCTCGCGTCCCGCACGAGAAGCACGATCTCCTCGTCCGGCAACGACGCATCGATATCCTTGTAGGTCTTGAGTTCGCCGCTGAAGAGCTTGCGCACTTCTTCGGTCGTCAAGTTCTTGCGGGTCTTGGCGAGCGGGTTGTCGACGTTGGCGGCGATGGCCACGGCATCCTTGCCGACCAGCACGGCCTCGAACGTGCCGAGCGCCGACTTCTCCTTGTCCTTCAGGTCGCGGGAGGCCATGCCGATATCGACCGTGCCGTTGGTCGCTGACTTGACGCCAAAACCGGACCCGCCGCCGGTCACATAGATGATCGTTGGTTCACCCGGCAGCGCCGAGCTGGCCTTGTCCCAGGTTTCGAACGTTTCCATGAACGTGCTGGCGGCGTTGACCACGCTCGGAACCAGCGTCGTGGATCCACCAACCCGCAACGAGTCGTTGCTCGACTGCGCCAGGGCATCTCCACCAAAGCCGAGAAGACAGAGCACGGCCGCCGCCGCGCCGATGCCCATCGGGTTCCGTAAAATTCGCATGACTGCATCTCCCTCGAAAGAGCGACTGGGAACACCGCCGGCGAGGCGAGCTCGCCCAGGCGGTTTCAAGAAACTCTAGCGTTGGGAGATTGCGGTTTGATGACGTACAAGACGAAATGCGTCTCGCGGAAAGATCCGCACTAGTAATAACAGACAGGCACATAAGTAATAATGCGCGAGGTCTCTCGGCCCCGAGAGCAATTCTGCCTCAGGAAAAGTAGCTGTACGATAAAATGAGCCAGCGTGTTGTTGAGAGCGCGGCCTATTCGGCCGCTATAGTCTCCTCGACGTCTTGCGTTGCGGCCGCCTCGGCTGGATAGAGCCAGCGAGCCAGATCGAGATTGTTGTGGAAGTACGAAGCACCCGGGGCGGCCAAGGCGTTGTGCAGGATCACCGGCACGTCGAGCTCGTGATGCGAGCCGTGGCTGCGATAGCCGAGCGGCAGAACCTCCATCTCGAGTCTCTCCAGATGACCGAACACCGTATCCGCATCGCCCACCACGACCAGATCGCCAATGCGCTCAGGCATCAGGCGAAACTCATCGGCGGCCTCGGCGCGGGTTAGCACCCGCTCCACGCCTTCGAGCGAAAGCAGCAGCGCCTTCACCGCCGCGGCATCGCCGGGTTTCAGTGTGTAGACCCAAGACATGCCGCCGAAGCCGCGGTGATGCCGGAGATATTTGTCGCGCTCCGCGGAAATGGAGATGCGGATCGGCGCACCGCGCGCCGCGCAGGCGCGATCGAGATCCCAGCAGCGCGCTTTGTAGTTCATGCCGTGGTCGGCGCTAACCAGGAACGCCGCATCCGGCGCGGCCTTGGCTGCTTCCTTCAGAAGCGCGTCGATCTCCCCGAGATGCTCTTTGGATTCCGGCGCCTGGGGCGGCCACTCATGCATGGGGTAGTCGGTCGTGTGCACGTAGAGACAGCCGATCTCGGGCCGCGTCTCGAGCACGTGGATCGCAGCGCGCAGCAGCCAGTAATTGATCTCGCGCGAGTAGATCGGCGGCGCTTCGCCGAGAATCTTCTCCCAGTCGCCGTCGGGGGCTTCCGCAGCAAGAAGGATTTCCGCGCCACGGCCAAGCAGCGCCGTCGTCTTCTTTTTGCTGGTGAGAAGAGCCGAGCGCACGCCGGCCTGGCCGGCGCGTTCGAACAGGGTCGGCGCGCAAACCAGCGCGGCGTCCTCCAGATACTCCTCCTGGCCGGTGTCCTCGTCGAGGAAGGAGTTCCCTACCACGCCGTGGTCCTTCGGCCAGCTCCCGCAGCAGATGGAGGCGTTATTGGCGTTGGTCACCGTCGGCAGCACCGCCTCCACCTCGGCGAAGACGCCGCCCTCGGCCCAGCCCTTCAGCGTCGGCATCGAGCTTTGGCCGTAATAGTCGAGGCCTAGGCCGTCGCACATCAGAACCACCACGCGCTGAGGCTGGGGGGTCCCTTGGGATACGGTGCTGTGATCGGTCATTGTCCTACCTCGGTGGCGTTGCTATGCATGGCACAAGACTACGCTTCCACAGATGTCTATACAAGTTCAGGTCCCTCTTTACACCCTCCTCCGTGTCAGCTGTATGACTCTCGGACACATTTCTGCATGACGGCCCCGGTTTTCACGCTCTCGGATGAGGCCGAGACCCGTCAGAGGCCCCTTTGGCTCCAGGTGGAAGACGCCATCGTGCGGGCGATCAGCGCCGGGAGGTTGAAGCCGGGGGAGCAGCTTCCCGGCGAGCACCAGCTGGCCGAGGAACTCGGCATTCACAGGCACACCGTGCGGCGCGCGATCGAATCGCTCGGCGGCCGCGGGCTTCTGGAGGTGCGGCGGGGCCGAGGCACATTTGTCGCCGCGCGCCCGATCGCCTATCGGGTCGGCGGCCACTCGCGCTTCACCGGCAACATCGAGGCGGCCGGCCTCGTCCCGTCCGCGCGCGTGCTGCGCTCAGGCATCGTCAAGGCGACGAAGGACGTTGCCGACAATCTCGATCTCAAGCCGGGCGACAAGGTCACGGCGCTTGAGCTCCTGCGCATGGGCGACGGTATCCCGATCCTCATTGCCCGGCATTACATGCCGGCGGATCGTTTCCCCGATTTCGCCGAGCGGTTCGAGAAGATCCAGTCGATCACCAAGACGTTCGCCAGCTACGACGTCATCGGCTACCGCCGCCGGGCAACGCGGCTTGCGGCCCGTCAGCCCACGCCGCAGGAAGCAGCGGACCTTCGTCAGCCGCGCAGTGCGCCGGTGCTTGTGTGGGGCAGCGTCAATGCCGACCCGAAGGGGCGGCTGATCAACTACGATTCGAGTGTGTTCGCCGCGGCGCGTGTCTCGATCGTGATCGAAGAAGAAGACTAAAGCGGGTGCAGGAGCTTAGAACGGCCAGGGGTTGCGCCGCTCGACACGCCGCGTGTAGGTCGGCACGGTACGCCGCCGCGTCGCCGCCCGCCGCTTCTTGACCGGTGCCGGCGAAACGCTCGCGCGCTCGACCTTGGCGGGCTTGCTCGTATCCCACACCAGGAAGTCCGCACCCTTCGGCAAGGTCGCCGAGTTTATGGCGGTGTCGGCCACGATCATCGAGGAGCCCGGGGTCAGACGCTCGGAAAGGGTCCGGCGAAGCTCGTCCGGAATCTCGATGCGGTCGAGCACAGCCGTCGAGTCCTCGCCGTCTTTGAGGTTGATCCCCATCCACTGCGCCTCGGTGGCCCCTTGCTCGAAGTGCATCACGGTGAAAACGTGGGTGCCAAGGGGCTCATCCGGGTTGCGAAAGGTGACAGGGGCATCGAGAACACTGGCGAACTTCTGACGGACAAAGAGATGGCCTTGCGGCGGCATATCCTTGCCCGCGGCAGCATAGATCTTCTTCTCCACATCGTCGGTGAACGCGCCGGTCTGGGGCATGTCGTTCGCCTCTTGGAACGCCTTGATGGCTCTGGCGGTCAAGGTTCCGAAGGTACCGTCGAAGTTCTGCGGCTCCAGATAACCCATGGAGGCCAGCATGTACTGGGCGTCGCGCAGGCCATCCCGATTGGTCCGGCGCGTGATCAGGATGCGCAGCGGTTCGGGAGAGCGCGGCTCGGCGGCCTCGACCGCGGCAGCGGCGGCCCCGGCGACAAGCTTGGCTGCCATGACCGAGGGCTTCTCCGGCGGCAGCGGCGGATGGTCGTTCAAACCTACGATGGCCAGGGAGAATGACACAGGCTCGACCGGCGGCGTGGACAAGACCGAGGCGGAGACCGTCAGAATCGGACCGGCTTTCGGCTCTTCAGTCCGCTGGGGCTCCGGCGCGGCTGTCGCGACGACAGCCGCGGGCTGCGCCACCGTGCTCGCCGAAAGAGAAACGACCGGGCTCGACGGCACCAAAGGCGCGTCAGCCGGAGCGGCAAGACGGTCCTGTTGCTTCGCGAAGTCGGGCGTCACAGCTTCGGCACGTTTGTTCGCGGCGTTGGCCGTGGGCTTGGCGGCGTGCGCGCCATTGTCCAGCGGGGGGACGGCGTTGGGATCGATCGCGTGCTCGCGGGTATCTTCGAGCATGGCGACGGCGATCGGGCGCTTGCTCGGCGCGGACGTCTCCGCGTGAACCGCAAACGGAGCGGCGATCTGAGTTTCCTGATCTGCTTGGGGCTCAATAGATCCGGCTTTCGCCAACACCACGGGAAGGCGGGTTTTTGAGGCCGGAACCGCGTCGTTGCTCGACCGGCGCATCGTCGCAGGCTGGACATTTTCCTGCTTCACCAGCGTGGGCGGCGAGGGCAGCGGCAAGGGCTGCAACAGCGCGGGATGGTCCACCAGCTGGGGCTTCACCCTGCTGCGCGCGACCACCACCTGCCCGCCGACATCCGTCATGGAGAACAGCTTCGGTGCGAAGGAATAGGGCAGGCGGATACAGCCATGGGAGGCCGGGTAACCCGGTACCACGCCCGCATGGAGTGCCGTGCCGGACCAGGTCAGGCGCTGCATCCAAGGCATGGGCGCGCCGTTATAGAGATTGGAGTAGTGACGCCGGCGCTTCTCAAGGATGCTGAACACGCCGGCTTTCGTGGAATAGCCGCGCTTTCCGGTGGAGACACTGGTGCTCGTAATGAGCGTTGTGCCCCGGTAGACGTCGGCCTTCTGGTTTCCGAGCGAGACGACGATCGTCATTGGCTGGTTGGCATCGGCCCCGGGCGCCTCCTCGCTGTTCGCGGGCACAACCGTGACCGTCGCCGCGAGAGCCGCGGCGCCAGCAAAAACCGAAAGAGTGGAAAGAGTCCGCCTGCCGGCGTTCGCCGCCTCGTCCCCCATCATACGCATACGCAACACCGTACTCGCTCCCCGTAAAAAATCGGTCCCATAGCGAGCCTCCCGAGTCCCCAAAACGACTCACGAATCACACTAGAAGAGGCCCTAGACTTTGACTAGCAAAGCCTTCGGATTACCTAACGTCCTCCGTGACTTGTGGGATTCCGGTGGACGTCTGTCCATCATGGAAAAAATCTCGTAACTGCCGGGACTTAGTTGGGGCGAAACACACGGTGGCGGAAGAGAAGCGGGTGCCGTCACGGGCCAAGACTTAAAGAAACTTGGCCGTTGTTTCATTCTCGCAACACTGAAAGAGCCTATTTGCCCGCTTCTAGGCAGGGGCCCGCGCGCGGACGGGAGACAAGTGGTTCCCAGGGGGTGGCCAGGAGAGTCTGAGCCATTAGGTTAGGCCGCCAGGTAACCAGACGAAGGCAGCATGACCGGCATCGACAGCGTCACGAAACTTCTCGAGAGCGAGGTCTACGGCAACGGCTTGACCCAGTGGGGCATTGCGGCCGCCCTCAGCGTGGCGACGCTGACCGTGGCCCTTCTGGTGCGGCTCTTCCTATCGCGCAGCCTCCCCGCTCCGCAGGTCGGCAAGGACATCCATTGGCCGGAGGTGCTGCACGAACTCGTCGCCCGCACGTGGACGTTGTTCCTAATCATCGCTGCCATCTACGTCGGCACGACGCTGCTCGACCTGCCGGACGCCGTCCATCGCCTCATATCCTCGGTCTTCATCGTCGCCTTGTTCGTCCAGTTGGCTGTCTGGGCAGACCGCATCGCCTCGGCGATCCTCGCCTGGCGCCTGTCGGCCTTGAAGAGCCGAGCCACGACACGCAATGCGCTGGCGTTGATCCAGTTCGTCGTGCGCGTCGCGGTTTGGTCGCTCGCGCTTCTGCTGATCTTCGAAAATCTCGGCTTCGACGTCACCGCGCTGGTTGCCGGCCTTGGCGTCGGCGGCATCGCCGTGGCGCTCGCGGCGCAGAGTGTGCTCGGCGACCTGTTTTCTTCTCTTGCCATCGTTCTGGACCGGCCGTTCGAGGTCGGTGACTTCATCGTTTTCGGCGATCAAAGCGGCACCGTGGAGAAGATCGGCATCAAGACCACACGGATCCGCGCGTTGTCCGGGGAGCAGATTGCGGTCTCCAACAGCGACCTCGTCCAGACTCGCGTTCACAACTTCAAGCGTATGCAGGAGCGGCGCATCGTGCTTGTGCTCGGCGTCACCTACGACACGCCCGCCGACAAGCTCGAACGCATTCCGGAGATGGTGAAGACCATCGTCGAGGCGCGGGAAGGCGTCCGCTTTGACCGGGCCCACTTTCGCAGCTTTGGCGGTTCGGCGCTTGAGGTCGAGGTGGTCTACTGGGTGCTGAGCGGCGACTACACCGTCTATATGGACTGCCAGCAGGCCATCAATTTCGCGATTTTCCGCGCCTTCGAGGAGGACGGCATCGAGTTCGCATTCCCGTCGCAGACGCTCTACGTGCCAAGCCTCGAGAGCGCGCTCGACGCCATGGCGAACAATGCCGAGAAGGAGGCTTCCTCGGCCCAGAGCTAGACCGAACCTGGTGTTGAAAGCGCTTGCCACCGCCCCGGGCTGTCAATACACGGGTTTGCGGTTCGCGCTTCAAGGGAGGACGACATGCTGGCAGTCGCGCGTGTTTGGGCTGGACCCACGGGTCGGGCCGCGATCCTCATGCTAGCGGGCCTCGTTCTAGCCGGCTGCGGCATCAACCAAATTCCTACCCTCGACGAGCAGGCAAAAGCGGCTTGGAGCGAGGTGCTGAATCAGTATCAACGCCGCGCCGATCTCATTCCCAATCTCGTGGAGACCGTGAAGGGCTTCGCCGAGCAGGAGAGCAAGGTCCTCACCGAGGTCGTCGAAGCCCGCGCCAAGGCGACCCAGGTGCAGATCCCGCCGGATATCCTCACCAACAAGGCGGCCTTCGACAAATTCCAGGAGGCGCAGAACAATCTTTCCGGCGCACTCGGTCGTTTGCTCGTTGTCGTCGAGCGCTATCCCGACCTGAAGTCAAACCAGAACTTCCTCGCGCTTCAGTCGCAGCTCGAAGGCACCGAAAACCGGATCGCCATTTCCCGGCGCGACTACATCGTCGCGGTGAAGGACTACAACACCGAACTCCGCACCATCCCCGGACGCTGGTGGCGCGCACTGCTCTATCCCGACTCCGAGCCAATGCAGAACTTCTCCGTCGCGGAGGAGACAACGCAGGTGCCGAAGGTCGAGTTCTAGGCCGACCAGGCGAAACGCCGGGCCAAACGAGGATTTCATGGCCGCAATCACGCTGCGCTCCATGATTTTTCGCGCGGTCCTGCTGGCCGTTGCGCTGGGCTCTGCAATTCTTCCGGCGTCGGCTGAGCCGACTTTTCCCACGCTCTCCGGGCGTGTAGTGGACGACGCGAACCTGCTGAGCCCCGAAGACGAGCAGACGCTCACGGAAGAGCTGAAACAGCTCGAGGACAAAAGCTCGGACCAGCTCGTGGTCGTCACGCTGCCGTCGCTGCAGGGCTACACCATCGAGGATTTCGGCTATCGGCTCGGCCGGCATTGGGGCATCGGCACCAAGGCGCTCGACAACGGCGTGCTGCTCATCGTGGCCCCCAACGAGCGCAAGGTCCGCATCGAGGTGGGCTACGGGCTCGAGCCGCTCCTCACCGACGCGCTGTCGAAGATCATCATCGAGAACGGGATCCTGCCGCGCTTCCGCACCGGCGACTTTTCGGGCGGCATCAAGGACGGTGTGCGCGACATCGCCCTAGCCTTGACCGGCGACACCGCGGAGCTCGAGGCGCGCGCCAAAGCCCGTCATGACGCCGACAAGCCCACCATCGATTGGTTCACGGTACTGTTCTACATCGCGATCTTCCTGCTCATCATCTACCTGACCCGCCATAGCGCCTATGTTGCGCCGAGCGGCAGCAGGCGGAGCGGCCGGTCCACCTGGAGTTCGGGCGGTGGCGGCTGGAGCGGCGGTGGCAGTGGCGGCGGGTTTTCGGGCGGCGGCGGCGGTTTCGGCGGCGGCGGCTCCTCGGGCAGCTGGTAGGATCGAGGTCCACATGAAGCCCTTCACCTCCGAAGAATTTGCCTCCATCGCCGGCGCCATCACCCGCGCCGAGAAAACCACGAGCGGCGAGATCGTCGTCGTGGTGGCCCGCGCCTCGTCCACCTATCGCTATTTCGCCTTGATGTGCGTGGCGTTGACCGCACTCGCCGTGCCGCTGCCCCTCATCCACTTCACCAAGTGGCCGATCGAATATGTCTATCTTTTGCAGCTCGCGGTGTTTGCTCTCGGCGTCGTGGTCGTGCAGTGGGAAGCGTTCCGCGTCGCCATCGCGCCGCGCGCGCTCAAGCATGCCCGGGCACACCTGCGCGCCGTCGAGCAATTCCTGGTGCAGAATCTGCACACCACCGAGGGCCGAACCGGCGTGCTGATCTATGTGTCGGACGCCGAACGCTACGCCGAAGTGATCGCCGATGACGGCATCTACAAGAAGGTGAGGCCCGGCGTGTGGGACGATCTCATCGCCGCGCTGACCGAGGAAATCGGCAAAGGCACGCGCACGGAGGGCTTCATCGCCGCCATCGAGACTTGCGGCGCGATTCTCGCCGAGCATTTTCCACCGGGGGTGGGCGACCATGACGAGCTTCCCAACCATTTGATCGTGCTCGATGTCGCAGAGCCCGCGTAAGGCCGAAGCGCTCGCGACCCTTCAGACCGTGCCCAGGCGCGGCCTCGTCGGCTGGGTGCTGTTCGATTGGGCGACGCAGCCTTTCTACACCCTCGTCGTCACCTTCCTGTTCGCGCCCTATTTCGTGAACGGCTTCATGGACGATCCCGCGCACGGCCAAACGATCTGGGCTTATGCGACGGGCGCCGCCCAGCTGATCGCCGCGGCCCTCGCGCCGGTACTCGGTGCCATCGCCGATGCGGGGCTCCCACGCAAACCCTGGATCGCCGGCTTCTCGGTGCTGCTGGTCGCGGGGCTCAGCGGCTTGTGGTTCGCGATCCCCGGCGATCTCTCGCTTGTGCCCGTCGTGCTATTGTCCTTCGGCCTCGCCACCATCGGCGCCGAGCTCGCCACCGTATTCAACAACGCCATGATGCCGGGCCTCGTCTCGGGCAAGAGGCTCGGCACGTTGTCCGGCCTCGGCTGGGCCGTGGGCTATGTGGGCGGCTTGGTCAGCCTGGCGCTGATCGCGGGCCTCATCGTCACCGATCCGAACACCGGCAAGACCCTATTCGGCTTGCAGCCCGTCTTTGCGCTCGACGCCGCGACCCGCGAAGGGGACCGGCTGGTCGGGCCGTTCTCGGCCCTATGGTATCTGGTTTTCGTCCTGCCGCTCTTCCTGTTCACACCGGACCGGCCGGACGCGCCGCTTCAGGGCGGCGCGGTGCATGCGGGCTTGCGGCGGCTGGTCCGCTCAGTCAAGGACCTAGTGCGCGAGCACGGCTCCATCGCACTCTTCTTATTGGCCCGCATGCTCTATGCGGACGGGCTCGGCGCCGTGTTCGCTTTCGGCGGCATCTATGCGGCGAGCGTGTTCGGCTGGGGCGCCGCGGAGCTCGGCCTGTTCGGCATCGTGCTCACCGTCGCCGGCACCATTGGCGCACTCACCGGCGGTCTGCTCGACGACCGCTTGGGCTCCAAGGCCGTGATCGTCACCGCGCTTCTCTTCTTTATTGCGGGCTCGCTCGGCGTGCTCTCGATTGACGCCGACGAGGTCCTGTTCGTCGTTCCCGTAACGTCCAAAGCAGATGGCAGCGGACTGTTCGCATCCGCCGGCGAGCAGGCCTATCTCGCCTTCGCCGTTCTCATCGGCCTCTCGGCGGGCCCGATCCAGGCCTCGAGCCGCACCCTGCTGGCCCGGCTCTGCCCCCCGGAGAAAACCACGGAGTTCTTCGGTTTCTTCGCCTTTTCCGGCAAGATCACCGCGTTTGCCGCGCCGCTCGCCATCGGCCTAGTCACCGCGCTGACAGACAGCCAACGGCTCGGCATCTCGGCCGCCCTCGCCTTTCTCGTCGGCGGCCTCGTGTTGCTGCTCTGGGTGCGCGCGCCGCGTTGACGGCACGCGTGTGCGCCGCCGCAAAGCAAATCGATGAAAGCGACGTGCGCCGTAGCAAAGTTGCGGCGTTCGGGCTAAGTTGTCTCGCTGGGGTACGATCAGGACTGAGATCGGGGGACGATCATGAGACAGATTGGAGTCGTTGCGGCGGTTTTCGCGGCCTTGCTTTTCGCCGCGTGCGAGCAACCGAAGGACGAAGACGCGAAAGAACCTGCGGAGCAGCCGGCCACCGAAGCGCCGGCCGAGGACGCCGCGCCTGCAGAGGACGCCGCACCGGCCGAGGAGCCCGCGGACGAAGCGCCCGACGGGACCATGGACGAAGAGCCGGCCGACGAGCCTGCCGCCATGGATGAGCCCGCGGACGAACCTGCGGCCGATGATGCTGCGCCCGCCGAAGAGCCGGCAGCGGAAGCGCCTGCCGAGGACGCGACCGACGAACCCGAGGCGATGATGGAAGAAGAAACCACGGAGGAGGTCATCTCCGTGCCGCCCACGGTTTCCGAGGACGCGCCGTCCGAGCCTCATGCGGGCGAGGATCCGTCGCCGAACCAGCCGCAGCCGGTGGTGCCGGACGAGGCGATGGAGTCCGAAGGTGAAGCGGTGATGGAAGAGGACACCATGGAAGTCGAGACGCCTGACGGCGACGCCGTCATGGAAGAAGACACCATGGAGGCCGAGACCCCAGAAGGCGAAGCCATGATGGAGGAAGACACCATCGTCGTCTCACCTGAAGTCTCCGAGGATGCGCCGTCCGAGCCGCATAAAGGCGAGGGCCCGTCGCCCAGCCAACCGCAGCCGGTCTATCCGGACGGGGAGCCGGAAGGCCTCTAGGCTCCGAGGATCGCGAGCAGATCAAAGCAAAGGCCTCCCCTCGGGAGGCCTTTTTTGGTGTATTTGACGCCGCGATCTCCGAACGCGCGATCTTGCGACCCCATCGTCCGGATGCACTATGATGGGCAAAGTCTGATTGTGGGTGACGACAAATGAAAGCACGCATCAAATGGGTCGAGGATCGCACGTTCGTCGGCGAGTCCGGCAGTGGGCACAAGATCGTGTTTGGAACGGCCCACGGACCCGATGGTCTTAAGCCTGGACCAAGCGCGATGGAGTTGGTGCTGATCGGCATGGGCGGCTGTTCGGCGTATGACGTGGTCCATATCCTCGAGAAGGGCCGCGAGGCGGTCGAGGACGTCGCCGTTGAACTTGAAGCCGAGCGCGCGGAGACGGACCCGAAGGTCTTCACCCGCGTCCATATGCGTTTCGTGGTGAAGGGGCGGGCGCTTGCGCCGAAGAAGGTTGAGCGCGCCATTGCCCTATCGGTCGAAAAATACTGCTCGGCCTCGGCCATGATCGCCAAGACGGCCACAGTCACCCACGACTTCGAGGTCGTCGATACCGCCGCAGGTGCGGGGTCCATCGAGACGACGTCCAAGACCTAGGCTGTCGCCGCCGGGCCATTCGTATCGGCGAGCACGCGTTCTAGGCCTTGTGTCCCTGGATGTAGTGCTCGAGCTGGTCGATGATGAATTCCTGATCGCGGATAATGCTGTTCACCATGTCGCCGATCGAAACGATGCCAACGACTCGTCCATGCTCGACGACCGGAAGATGACGCAAGGTCTTTTTCGTCATCACCGCCATGCATTCCTCGACAGTCTGGTCCGGTTGCACGCAGATCACGTTGGTCGACATGACGTCCCGCACCAAGGTTTGCGCGGACGTCCTGCCCTTCAAGGCAATTTCGCGGGCGTAGATCCGCTCGGTGATGATCCCGACAAGCTTCTCGTCTTCCAGCACGACCAGCGAACCGATGTTCTTCTCCGCCATGATTTTAAGGGCGTCGAAGACGGAGGCGTCGGGGCGTATGGAGTGAACGCGGCGGCCCTTCCTATCGAGCAGATGTCTTACTGTCGTCATCTGGCATCACCACAGCTCAACAGCTTACTACCGATCCTCCCGGTTGTCCTTGACCCTAGTCAACGATCAGGCTCTCGTCTGGAGACACGACCGCCTTGCCGATCGTGCCGCTGTCGGTGCCGAACCAAACGACGCCGCTCTCCGGATGGTACATCATGTGGCGGATCGTGCCCCCGCCCGATGGCACCGGCCTCACCGACACGATCTTCTCGCTCTTCGTATCGAACCCGACAAACTGATTTGGCTGGGGCCCGGTCTCGACGATCCAGAGCCGCCCGTCGCCGCCAAGCGCCGTGCCGTAGGGCAGGCTCTTGTCGCCCGAGGGCAGGGTCCATTCGGCGAACGCCTCGGTTTTCGGATCGTAACGTCCGAGCTTGCCGCGCGTGTAGTCGGAATACCAGATACGCCCGTCATCGGTGACCTCGAGGCGTCTCGGCCGGGCGCCTTCCTCAGGGATCGTGTATTCGGCGATTTTGAGCGTCTCGGGATCCACGGAGGCAAGCTTGTTGGTGCCGAGCAGCGCGACCCAGGGCGTGCCATCCGGCGCGACCTTGATGCCGTAGGGACGCGCCCCTTCGGTAGGAACGGGCATGAGATCGACCGCGCGGTCGTCCATCGCCATCCGGCCGATGAAATTGCCGTTCTGCACCGTGAACCAGATGTGGCTTTGGTCGGCGTCGAACACGAGCGTGTGCGGGTCCCCCGCCTTCGGGTCGGGCATTTCCACACGCTCGATCTCGTCCTTTTTCGGATCGTAGCGCCCGATATAGGCGTTGCGATTGCCCGCGAACCACACGATCCCGCTCTTGTCGACGATCAGGTTGTGCGGACCCGCCCCTTCGCCGAGATCGCGTTTGCCGAACTTGCCGGTCGAGGGCGTCAGGCGCGCGAGATAGCCGTCCGTTTGGCCGACGAACCAGATTTCGTCCGGACCCGCCGCGAAAGGATCGCGGGGGCGTCCCTCATAGGGCACGTTCCATTCGCGAATCTCGATGGGATTCTGGGTGTCGGCAGAGACGGGCGGCGCCATGAACGAGAACAACATTGCAATCGAGGCGGCGGCGGCAGAGCGGAAGGACGGCGCAAGCATGACGGTCTCCTTGGAACAGCGGTTCGGCCTTACCGATGTCCTAGCCGTCTGATTGGCCGATGGTGTGGCGAAACAATCCAGGCGATCGAGGACCGCGCGATGGGCTCCGGAGCGCTAATGCCGGAAATGGCGCATGCCGGTGAACACCATGGCGAGGTCCGCCTCGTCTGCCGCCGCGATTACCTCGTCGTCGCGCATCGAGCCGCCCGGCTGGATCACTGCGGTGGCGCCGGTCTCCGCCACCACCTGTAGGCCGTCGGCGAAGGGGAAGAACGCATCCGACGCAGCGACGGCGCCGACCGTCAGTGGGGCGTTCAGGGTGAGCGCGTCCGCCGCGTCTTGGGCCTTGCGCGCGGCGATGCGCGCGGAGTCCACGCGGGACATCTGTCCGGCGCCGATACCCACCGTGGCCCCGTCCTTGGCGTAGACGATGGTGTTCGACTTGACGTGCTTGGCGACGGCAAGGGCGAAAACGAGATCGGCGAACTCCTGATCGGTGGGCTTCCGCTTGGTCACCACTTTGAGATCGTGCGCATCGACCATGCCGTTGTCGCGCGCCTGTACCAGGAAGCCGCCCGCGAGCGAGCGGAAGTTCACCCCGTCCGCGCGCGGGTCGGGCAGGCCCCCGGCGAGCAACAGGCGCAGATTCTTCTTCGCGGCGATGATCTCTTTGGCCTCGTCGCTCGCGTCCGGCGCGATGATGACCTCGGTGAAAATCTTGACGATCTCGCTCGCCGCGTCCGCATCGAGGTCCCGGTTCAGCGCCACGATGCCGCCGAACGCGCTCACGGAGTCGCAAGCCAGAGCCTTCTCATACGCTTCGGCAAGCGTCGTCGCGATGGCCACGCCGCACGGGTTGGCGTGCTTGATGATGGCGACGGCTGCCGACTGCTTGGGATCGAACTCGGCGACAAGCTCGTAGGCCGCGTCGGTGTCGTTGAGATTGTTGTAGGACAGCTCCTTGCCTTGCACCTGCACGGCGGACGCCACGCCCGGACGCTGCTCGGCGGTGCGATAGAATGCGGCCCATTGATGCGGATTCTCGCCATAGCGCAGCGCGTATTCCAGTGTTCCGGCGATCACGCGCCTCGAAGGCGTGTGCTCGTCCAGCTCGCCGGCAAACCAGGTGGCGATGGCCCCGTCATAGGCGCCCGTATGGGCGAAGGCTTTCGCCGCCAGTTCCTTGCGAAAGCCAAGGGTGGTCCCGTCGTGGCGATCGATCTCGTTCAGCACGTGCGCATAGTCGGCCGGATCCACAACCACGGCCACGCCCGCATGGTTCTTCGCCGCGGCGCGGATCATGGCCGGCCCGCCGATATCGATATTCTCGATGCAGGTGTCGAAATCGCTCCCTGCGCGAACCGTCGCCTCGAACGGGTAGAGATTGACCACGAGCAGGTCGGTGGCCGGGATGCCGTGCTGTTCGAGCGCGGCTTCGTGCTCGGCGTTGCCGCGTGCCGCCAGCAGGCCGCCGTGAATCCTCGGGTGTAGGGTCTTCACCCGTCCGTCCATCATCTCCGGACTGCCGGTCACCTCCGCCACGTCGATGACGTCGAGCCCGGAGTCACGCAGCGCCTTGGCGGTGCCGCCGGTCGAGACCAGCACGATGCCGCGCTCCGCCAGCGCCCCGGCGAAATCGACAAGGCCCGTCTTGTCGCTGACCGAAAGCAGCGCCCGGGCAATCTTCTGAATCTCCATGAGTCTACGCGTCGCTTTCGTCGGCAGTGCCGGCGTCGTTGGGATCGACCAGCGGATGCGCTTCGGCTTCTTCGCCCGTCTTTTCGAGGTTCCACACGATACGGACCTCGCGCGCCTCGCCCATCATGCCGCTCAGCACGATCTGTGAGGTGGCTTGCGGTCCGCGTGGATCGGCGAGCAGCACGCTCTCCTCGATGGCCATCTCCTCGGCGTTGGAGCTGAGTCGCCAAGTCTCGCCATTGCGCAGGATCAGGGTCGCCGCGGTGCCGTCGCCGACGATCTGCGCTTTCACGGTGGGGTGCAGATGGAAGCGGATGGCGTAGGCGCCGCCGATCAAGCCGCCGTCGGGACTCTTGAGGCCGCGCGTCGAGACCTTGTCCTCGGCACTGATCAGGTTGCCCGACGGCGCGATCAGGATCTGTCGCGAATGGCTGACGCCGTAGCGGCCCATATAGCCGTCGTGCGAGCCTTTGATGCGCAGATTGTCGCCTTGATCGGAGAAGGCGCCTTGCGGATTGAGCGGACCTGAAAGCGTGGCGTCCGCCGGCGGCTCGGCGCCATTGGCCATGCCGGAGAACTCCGCGAGCGAATCTTCCTCGAGGCTGAGCGTGGAATGGGCCGGGGTGGTGCGGGCGAACAGCCGCCAGTCGTCGTGGTCGGGTGTGGGCGTGCCGCAATTGATGATCACGGGCGCCTCGTTCGAGCTCATCTCGAAGGACATGAACCCCGCATGGGCCTCTCGCGTGAGCGAGGTCACCGGCGGCGGCCCGAGATCGCAGATGATCAGCGTGGTCCCCGCCTCGACCCGCACATAGCCGGAATTGGCCGCCGTGCGGACCGGCGCGCCTTCGATGTCGTCATAGGCGAGCACGGTGGCGAGCGCGTCGGTGGGCGTCGGCCCTGCGCCGTTGAAGCGCGCCATGGTCCCGTCGCCGAGCCGGAAGAAACGCAGCATCGGCATGATCCGGTCGATCGCGTCGGTGAGCTCTTTGGGCGGGGTGCGGTCGCGCGCCACGAAGCACTGACGCAAGGGAAGCAGATCGAGCAGAAGCTCGATCAGCGCTTCCGGGTTCCGCGAGATGTGCCCGCCGTCGGGCAGGATCTGCCGATTGAGCTCTCGGCAGAACGGCTTGGTGTAGCGGTCGACCACCGCCTGCTGGTCGGCAATGCACAGGCCTGCATAGAGCAGCGCCGTAAGCGTGAGAAGCCGCGGCACGCCGTCCGGCGTATCGCGATAGCTCGCCGATAAATAGCGGAGCTGGGTGGTGAGCGCCTTCAAGAAGGCCTCGTAGGCTTGCGGCTCGCCAGCATCGAGGATCAGCACCGAGTTGGACAGCCAGGAGATCACCCGGCGGCCGACGATTTCCGGCTGCCAGGCAAGCCCGTGGATCTGGCGGCGCAGGCGGATGAAGTCGTGGACCAGCGCCTTGGCCTGCTCGCGCGACAGCTCGCTGTCGGCGGCGCGCAAATGGCGCAGCCAGCCAAAGCCGTAAAGCTCGCGTGCCCAGTTGGCCGATGGCGGCCGGATCTCGAAAGGAGACTCCGCGCCCAGTTCGGCGAGCTTCCCCGCAAGTCCGAAATGGCCGTTATAGACCTCGGTGGCGAAGCTCGGATCGGCCGTCCTAAGCTCTTGGGGTGCCAAGAGAAGTTGCTCCGCCTGGGAGCCGGGATAGCTGAAGCTTGCCATGCTGGAGAGCATCAGGCGCCGGAAGGGACTCGGCCCGCCAAGGGGTAGCTCTTGAACGCGAGAGCCGCGCTCGAAGGCCTGGTCACCAGCCATATGGGTCATTCTCCACGCCAGCCCGCGCTCGATACTCGTAGCGCAGAGCTGCCCCGCCGCCCTGGAACTCTAGAAGCGACCATTTTCTTGCACGCCGCCCCCGGGGGCAAGTGGCATACGCTGTTTCGTTAACCCTCGCGCGTCAGGCGCGCCGCGAAAAAGCCGTCCATGCCGCTCCATTCCGGGGAATCGAGCCGAAATTGGAAGGGAAACGTCCGCAAGATTCCGCTGGCTTGGGCCCACTCCGTGTCGCCGAAGGGCTCGTCCGGGCGCAAGGGATCGATGCGAATGGCGGGATTTCGGGCCATCAGCGCGGCAACCTGGGCCTCGCCTTCCTCGGGCTCCAGCGAGCAGGTGGAATAAACCAGCGTGCCGCCGGGCTTGAGCAGGCTGACGGCATTGTCGAGAAGCCGCGCCTGGAGGCCGGCGAGCTCGGCGATGTCCTTGTCCGACTTGAGATAGGGAATGTCCGGGTGGCGGCGGATCGTGCCGGTGGAGGAACAGGGCGCATCGAGCAGGATGGCGTCGAACCGTTCCTCAGGCTGCCAGGTGGCGGCGTCCGCCTGAATTGTCTCGGCCGCAAGCCCGAGGCGCTTGAGATTTTGTTCGAGCAGCTTGAGCCGGGTCGACGAGCTGTCGACCGCGACCACGTCGGCCCCGGCAAGCAGAAGCTGTGCCGTCTTGCCGCCGGGCGCCGCGCAAAGATCGGCCACACGCTTGCCCGCGAGCTCGCCGAGCATCTTGGCCGGTAGCGACGCGGCCACGTCCTGCACCCACCATTCGCCCTCCGCAAATCCGGGAAGCTCCTCGATGCGGCCCTTGGGCAGGAGCCGTACGCTGCCGGAAGGCAGAACGCGTCCCTCCAGCCGTTCGGCCCAGCCTTCGGGGTCGGATTTCACCGTGAGATCGAGCGGGGCTTCCACGAGATGACTTGCGGCGATCTCAAGCGCGCGCTCCTCGCCCCAGGCCAGGATCCAGCGGTCCCACAGCCAGTCCGGCGTGTTGACGCGCGGGGCGTTCAGCTTGGAAAGGATCTCAGTGCCCTTGTCGGCCACCCGCCGCAGAACCGCGTTCACCAGCTTGTCGTAGCGCTTGGCCTTCGGGTCCCATTGGGCGAGCCGCACCGCAAGATCGAGGGCCGCATGCGCCGGCACATTCATGAAACGAAGCTGCGCCGCGCCCGACAATAGGATGGGGTAAAGCGTGCCGGCCTTGGCCGGTAATCCCCGCTCCAGGAAACTGTTCAGCACCGCATCGAGCTGCCCGCGCCGGCGCAATGATGTCCCCACAATTGCGCGCGCCAAAGCACGATCCCGCGCGGGAAGATCGAACATATAACCACCGTCCTGCGCACGCCCGAGCACGTCGTCAAGCGGCTGTTTTTTCTGCAAAACGGCGTCCAGCAGATTGGTGGCCGCGCGCCTTGCGGGCAGTCCCACTTGATGATCGCGCGTCCGCGACAAGGGACGCGACGGGGCCTTGGGCGCAGATTTGGATGCGGTCATGGTCATGGCTTTAGCAGGGGAAGCGCTCGCCCCCTAGTCCCAACAGGCTTAGCCCCAAGGTCCGCGGGAGGCGCGGGTCCGGCTGTCCGACCAAGGGCCCGCAGGCTCGGCCGCCATACTCCCGCCCGTGGCGCCCATTGCCTTGGAGAGCGCCTCGAGCCGCGCTACGCGATCCTCGACCGCCGGATGCGTGGAGAACAGCTTGTCCACGCGGAAGCCCGACAGCGGATTGATGATGAACATATGCGCCGAGGCCGGGTTGCGCTCCGCCGCCATGTTGGGGATGCGGTGCGCGGCGCCGGCGATCTTCTGAAGCGCGGAGGCGAGCGATAAAGGCTGGCCGCTGATCTCCGCGCCGCCGCGGTCCGCCTCGTATTCGCGCGTGCGGCTGATGGCCATCTGCACCAGGCCCGCCGCCAGCGGCCCGAGGATCATCAGCGCGATCGCCCCGATCGTGCCGATGCCGCCATTGTCACGGTTCCCGCCGCCCGTGAACATGGCGAAGTTGGCGAGCATGGAGATGGCGCCGGCGATGGTCGCGGTGACGGTCATGAGCAGGGTGTCGTGATGGCGGATATGCGCGAGCTCGTGGGCGATCACGCCGGCAAGCTCATCCCTGTTCACGGTCTGCATCAACCCGGTGGTCACGGCCACCGCCGCGTTTTCCGGGTTGCGGCCCGTGGCGAACGCATTCGGCTGGGGGTTCTCCATGATGTAGACCTTAGGCATGGGAAGCCCCGCACTGTTCGCGAGCGTCTGCACCATGTCGTAAAGCTCCGGCGCCGAGCGTGCGTCGACCTCGCGCGCGCCGTACATGCGCAACACCATCTTGTCGGAGTTCCAGTAGGCGAACAGGTTCATGCCGCCCGCGACTAGCAGGGCGATGATCATCCCGGTCTGGCCGCCGATCAGGAATCCGATTCCCATGAACAGCGCGGTCATGCCCGCGAGCAGAATGGCGGTGCGGAAATAGCTCATGGATTGTAGGCCTCCAAAAACGGCGAAAGCCGCCGCCACCAATATGTTGGAAGCCGCGGGGTCCAGCGCAAGAGCTTGGCAAGCCAGGGAAAATCTTGTCCCCGGCCCGCTTGCGCCGCGCGGCCTTAAGACCGCGCTTACCTTAACGGTTCGTCAATCCGATCTGCCCCATGCTGGCCGGCAACGCCAGTTCGAGGAGTAGCCCGATCATGCCAGCCGCACTGCAATCGACCGTTGATGCCCCGAAGAAAAGGACGCGTCGGGGAGCAACCGCCCCGACCGGCGAGACTCAGCTCTCAGCAGAGCAGAAGCGTCTGATTCGCGTGAGCTTTCTGCGCATCGAGCCGGCGCTCGATCTCGTCGCTCAGCTCTTTTTCCTGAAGCTGTTCCGCCTCGATCCGAGCCTGCGCAAGAAGTTCTCGGGCCCGGTTGAGATCCAGGCCAAGAAATTTGCCGCCGGTGCCAAGCTCGCCATGATCTCACTCGGCCACGAGGACGGTCTGGCGCCGACCTTGAAACTGCTCGGCGCGCGCCACCGCCAGATGGGCATCCGCACGCGCCATTACCGCACCATGTCTCGCGCGCTGGTGTGGACGCTGGAGCGCTCGCTCGACAAGGCGTTCGACCGCGACACCAAGGATGCGTGGAACGCGCTCCTTGCCTATTTCACCAAGGTGATGGCGGGCTAAAGCCCAACGACGGACGGACGACTTAGCTCGGGGCCTCTTCGGAGGCCCCTTCGCCTTGCGGGACCACCTTCACCTGGACCTTGCCGTCCTGGTTCACGTAGACCGTTACGTCCTCGTCAGGCTCCAAAGTTTCCATCTTGCCGTCGACCGAGAGCTGGTCGGTGGTAATGAGGACCTCGTGGCCGTCGACGATGACCTTGATGCCGTCGGCGACCGACTCCTGTGTCATGTCCTTGTAGTGTCCGGCGACCGTCACGGTGCGATTGCCCACGGTCATGGAGATCGCCTGGGTGGTCTCCTCGCGCGTGCCGATATTGCCGATCACCAGCACGAGGACGATAACGAGCGCGAGCACGAGCCCGAGCCCGACCAGAATCCGCATCAGCCACGACATCTTACGTCCCCCCAGCCCCTCTTTGGGGCGCGCTGCTCAGGCCTGCCTTCGGTTCTGGCGGTTCTCGACAAGATCCGACACCACGCCGGGATCGGCCAAGGTCGAAGTATCGCCGAGATTGCCGTACTCGTCTTCGGCGATCTTACGCAAGATTCGCCGCATGATCTTGCCTGATCGTGTCTTGGGCAGGCCCGGCGCGAATTGAATGTGGTCGGGGGACGCGATGGGACCGATCTCGTTGCGCACCCACTCGCGCAGCTCTTTTTTTAGGGCGTCTTCCCCTTCTTCGCCGGACATCAAGGTCACGTAGCAATAGATGCCCTGGCCCTTGATGTCGTGGGGATAGCCGACCACGGCGGCTTCGGAGACCTTCGGATGGGAGACGAGCGCGGATTCCACTTCCGCCGTGCCCATGCGATGCCCGGAGACGTTGATGACGTCGTCGACTCGGCCCGTGATCCAGTAATAGCCGTCCGCGTCGCGGCGGCAGCCGTCGCCGGTGAAATACTTGCCCTTGTAAGCCGAGAAATAGGTTTCCACGAAGCGCTGATGGTCGCCGTAGACCGTGCGCATCATGCCGGGCCAGGCGTCGAGGATGACGAGATTGCCCGACGCCTCGCCTTCCAGCGTTTTGCCGTCCGCATCGACCAGCGCGGGTTGCACGCCGAAGAAGGGGAGCGTCGCCGAGCCGGGCTTGAGCGTGGTGGCGCCGGGCAGCGGGGTAATGAGAATCCCGCCTGTCTCGGTCTGCCACCACGTGTCCACGATCGGGCAGCGGGTCTCGCCGACCACGTGGTAGTACCACTCCCAGGCTTCCGGATTGATCGGCTCGCCGACCGTGCCCAGCAGCCTCAGCGATTTGCGGCTCGTGCCCGTTACGTATTGGTCGCCCGCGCCCATCAGCGCGCGGATGGCTGTCGGCGCGGTGTAGAAGATGTTGACCTTGTGCTTGTCGACGACCTGCCAGAAGCGCGAGGCGTCCGGGTAATTTGGCACGCCTTCGAACATCAGTGTGGTCGCGCCGTTGGCGAGCGGACCGTAGACGATATAGCTGTGGCCCGTGACCCAGCCCACATCCGCCGTGCACCAATAGATATCGCCCTCGTGATAGTCGAAAACGTATTGATGCGTCATCGCGGCAAAGACGAGATAACCGCCGGTGGTGTGCAGCACACCCTTTGGCTTCCCCGTCGAGCCCGAGGTGTAGAGGATGAAGAGCGGGTCCTCGGCGTTCATTTCTTCCGGCGGACATTCGGCTGCCGCGCGTGCCATCGCTTCGTCGAGCCACACATCGCGGCCTTCGGTCCAGGGAACATTGCCGCCGGTATGCCGGACCACCAGCACCTTCTGCACGTGCCCGCTCTTAGCGATCGCCGTGTCGGTATTGGCTTTGAGCGGAATCTTGCGTCCGCCGCGCAAGCCTTCGTCTGCCGTGATGACAAAGCCCGATTTGCAGTCCTCGATGCGCCCGGCGAGCGAGTCCGGCGAGAAGCCGCCGAACACGATTGAATGGACGGCGCCGATGCGCGCACAGGCCAGCATGGCGTAAGCGGCTTCGGGGATCATTGGCAGGTAGATCGTGACCCTGTCGCCGCGTCTGACGCCTTGCGCCTTGAGCACATTGGCGAAGCGGCAGACATTCTCGTGGAGCTCGCGATAGGTGATGTGCCGCGCGGGCGTATTCGGGCCGTCGGGCTCCCAGATGATGGCCGTCCGGTCGCCGTGCGTCTTAAGGTGCCGGTCCACGCAATTGGCCGAGACGTTGAGCGTGCCGTCCTCGAACCATTTTATGGAGACGTCCGGATATTCGAACGTCGTGTTTTTCACGCGCGTATACGGCTTGATCCAGTCGAGGCGCTTGGCTTCCTTGCCCCAGAACGTATCCGGATCCTCGACGCTTTGCTTATAGCCCCTCTCGTAGAGAGCCTTGTCGACGTAGGCACGGTCCATCCATTCGTCCGGGACAGCCACCGTCTCGAGTTTGTAGTTCTTGTGCTCGGACATTTGTCCGTACCTCCCTACGCAGCGCACGCTTTGTGGTGCTTATTGGTGCTTTTCTCCGGTCATTATGGCCCGCGGCTAACTTTGCGAGAAGTGCCTGTTCATCATCCTTTCGTCTAGACGCCGAAGGCGCCGATCACCGCGCCCATGACGAGAAGCACGGCGAGCCAGTGGCCGCCGTCGATCAAGGTCAGCATAGGCTTGGCGCCGCTAAAGACGTGATTGACGCCCATGGTGGTGATCACAAAGCCGACCCAGACGAACAGCCCGCTTATGGCCCCGCCGCGCACCGTTACGTCGCCGAGATGGCCCATCAATCCAGCCAACATTAGAGCCATCACGAACAGCGCGACTAGCGAGATGACGAAGGGCAGTGCCTTGGCCGCGCCCTCGCCATGGTCAAACTGGTCTTTCGTCTTGCCCAAGGCCCGCATCCAGGCGCCGCCGAGCACCATGTACCACACCGCACCGAGGCCGAAGCCCGCCAGCGTGGCGATGATCACGGCAATGTAGTTTATCCCAGAGAATGTCATGCGCTTCCCCCTCGCGTTGTCTCCGCGACTCTATCTCAAGGGAGGCGTCTCCGGCACTAGGCTGTCGGGGGATCTTTGAGGCCGCCGAGCGCGCAGACTTTACGCCATTCCCCCGCCGTCACCGGCTGCACCGACAGCCGCGAGTTGTTGGCCAGCACCATGTCTTTGAGCTGCGGCGTGGTCTTGATTTCGGCGAGCGTCACGGGCTTCGGCAGATCCGTGACCGCCGCCACGTCCACGCACTCCCATTGCCCCGTGCCGTCGGTCGAATCGGGATGGGCCTCGGCCACCACCTTGACGATGCCCACGCACGCTTTCTCTCCGACCGAATGATAGAAGAAAGCAAGGTCGCCCTTCTTCATCGCCTTCATGTTGTTGCGCGCCTGGTAGTTGCGCACGCCGTCCCACTCGGCGCCTTGTCTGCCTTCTTTCTTCTGTTGCTCCCAAGACCAGGCCCCGGGCTCCGATTTCAGCAGCCAATAGGCCATGGACCTTAGGCCTCGTCAGGGTTGTTGATGGACCACTTCCACGGCCTGATCTCGACCGTGGCAAACACACCGGCCTTGGCGAAAGGGTCGCCGTCCGCGATCGCGCGAGCGGACTGGAGCGAGTCTGCCTCCACGACGACTAGGCTGCCGTTCATGGTCTCGCCGTCATCCTGCGTGAAAGGCCCGGCGAACTTGAGGGCGCCGCCGAGGCTCTTCAGATAGGCGAGGTGCTCCGGACGCTTCTCTTTGCGGATCGGCAGGCCGTCCGGCTTGTCAGTGCAGATGAGCGCAAACAGCATCGTTGGCGTTCCCTTTGATTGCGGCTGAAACTATTGCGCGAGGGGATGCCGGGCAAGAGCCTGCTTAGAGTTCCGAACGGAGCGGGCGCGACAACAGCGACTCGATGGCCGCATCTACCGAGGTTTGGCCTGTGATCACCGCGTGGACGGCCTCCGCGATGGGGAGTTCGATGCCGCGGACCTGCGCGATTTCCACCATGGCCCGCGCCGTTGCCACGCCCTCGGTCACCGTCAGGCGCCCCGACAGCGCCTCTTCCGCGCTCATGCCTTCGCCCAGCGCCACGCCGAGTGACATGTTGCGTGATTTCGGGCTGCCGCAGGTGAGCACCAAGTCGCCGAGGCCCGAGAGCCCGATCAGCGTCTCGAGCTTACCGCCCAGTGCGACCGCGAAGCGTGCCATTTCGGCGAAGCTCCGCGTGACGAGGCCGGCTTTCGCGCTTTCGCCGAGTTCCTTGCCGACGACGATCCCCGCCGCAATGGCATAGACGTTCTTCACCGCGCCGCCGATCTCCGCGCCGAGCACGTCGCCGCTCCAATAGCCCCGGAAGGGCGGCGAGCTCAGCGCATGCGAAAGCTCGCGCCCCAGTTCCTCTTCCCCCGTGGCCAGAGTCACCGCGGCGGGGAGGCCGCGCGCTACGTCGGCGGCAAAGCTCGGTCCCGACAGCACGGCGATGGCCGCCGCGGGCAACAGCTCCGCGGCGATCTGCGACATCAGCCTGCCGGTTGCCTGCTCGATCCCCTTGGCGCAGATGAGGAAGGGCTGGCCTTCGCGCACGTAAGGCTTGAGCTCGCCCGCGATGGCGCGCAGGTGCTGCGCAGGCGTCACCATCAGCAGCATGTCGCAGGTGGCGACCTCGTTGAAGCGGCCGGTCGCCTCAATGGCCGGATCCAGCGCGACCCCTGGCAGGAACACCTCGTTCCGATGCGAGTCGTTGATGGCTGAAATAGTCTCCGGCTCGTGCGCCCATAGCAGCACGTCGCGGCCTGCGCGCCGCGCCACTGTGGCGAGCGCCGTACCCCATGCGCCTGCGCCGATAATGCCGACAGACTGAAGCTGCATGATCTCCCCCAAGGTCTTCATAGCGCAGATTTCGGCGTGGCGCCGGACCGAAACCGTCTCAAGCTTTCACGCCGGCCCCGAGCGCGGGCGGCGCGTCCGGATCGAGCGGCCATCTTGCCCGTGCCGGCGCGGCCATGTCGTCAACAAGCCCGCGAGCCAACCGTTCCGCGCCCGCCCAGGCGATCATGGCGGCGTTGTCGGTGCAGAGCACCGGCGGCGGCACCACCAGATGGAAGCCGCGCACGTTGGCGGTTTCGTCGAGGGCCGCGCGCAGCCGCTGATTGGCCGCGACCCCGCCCGCCACCACGAGCGCCTTCTGCGCCCCCGGTCCAAGCCGCTTTTCGTAAAGGTCCATGGCCCGCGCGGTACGATCGCGCACCACGTCGGCCACGGCTTCCTGGAAGCTCGCGCAGAGATCGGCGATGTCCTGCTCGCTGAGCGGAGCCCGGGCCGTCGCTTCCTGGCGCAAAGCTGTCTTGAGCCCTGCGAGCGAGAAATGCGGTTCGGGACGCCCCATCATGGGGCGGGGCAGCTTCATGCTGGCCTCCCCTCGCGCGGCGTGGCGCTCCACCTCGGGCCCGCCGGGATAACCGAGGCCCAGCAGCTTGGCTGCCTTGTCGAAGGCCTCGCCCAGCGCGTCGTCCAGTGTCGTTCCGAGCCGCTCATACACGCCCACGTCCTTGACAATCAGGAGTTGCGTGTGTCCTCCGGAGACAAGCAGAAGGAGGTATGGAAACCGCAGGGCGTCGGTGAGCCCTGAGCTAAGCGCATGGGCCTCCAAATGATTGATGGCCATAAACGGCTTGTCGAGCCCGAGCGCCATGGCTTTCCCCGTCGTCACCCCGACGATCAGCCCGCCGATCAGCCCTGGTCCCGCGGCGGCCGCAACGCCATCCAGTTCGGCGACGTCCAGACTAGCCTCGGCCAGGGCTTGTTTGATCGCCGGATCGAGCAGGTCCACATGGGCGCGGGCGGCGATTTCCGGCACCACGCCGCCATAGGCCGCATGGAGGTCGAGCTGCGCGCATACCACATTGGACAGGATCTCGCCCCGCCCCCGGGCGTCTCGCCGCACGACTGCCGCGGCGGTCTCGTCGCAACTGGTTTCGATCCCGAGCACGGTGAGGGGCCGTTCCGTCATGTCCCTGTTCTATACGGTCCACGTGCGGATTCGCGAGGAGATTGAAGGGGAAGGCGAAACCGTCCATTAATGCGGGGCGCGTCTCCCTTTTTCATGGAAGCTCAAGGAGTTCCGCCTTGCCGGCCTCGATTCTCATCGGCACCCGTGGCAGTCCGCTAGCCCTGTGGCAGGCGAACCATGTGCGCGGCCGGCTGCTCGAGGCGCATGGCCTGGAGGACGGCGCCGTGGACCTCAGCGTCATCACCACCTCCGGTGATCGCATCCAGGACAGGCCGCTGGCCGATGTCGGCGGCAAGGGGCTCTTCACCAAAGAGATCGACGAGGCGCTGCTCGCGGGCGGCGTGGCGCTCGCCGTGCACTCCATGAAGGATCTGCCCACCGTGCTCCCGGATGGTCTATGCGTGGCTGCCGTGCTGCCCCGCGCCGATGTGCGCGACGCCTTTCTGAGCCCCGCAGCGGCCTCTATTATGGAACTTCCGCCCGGTGCGGCCGTTGGCACTTCATCCTTGAGACGCGGCGCGCAGGTCAAACGCCTGCGGCCCGATCTGCGCGTTATCGATTTCCGTGGCAATGTGGAGACGCGGTTGCGAAAGCTCGATGAGGGCGTCGCCGATGCCACGCTGCTTGCCATGGCCGGGCTTGACCGTCTCGGCCTGTCGTCGAAGGTCACCTCGGTCTTGCCCGTCGATGAGATGCTGCCCGCGGTCGCGCAAGGGGCCATCGCTGTTGTCACCCGCGAGCACGATGCGGAGACGAAGCGTCTCTTGGCGCCTTTGAACGATCCACAAACGGCAGCCGCGGTGACTTGCGAGCGCGCGTTCCTCGCCGAACTCGACGGCTCTTGCCGCACGCCGATTGCCGGTCTCGCCGAAATTGACGGTGGCGCTCTGCGTTTTCGCGGCTTGATCCTGTCGCCAGGCGGCGCAGAATGGCACGATGTCGAAATGACCGGCGTGGCGGAGCGGGCCGAGGAGCTCGGCCGGATAGCCGGTGAAGATGTGCTCGCGCGCGCGGGCACGAACTTTCTCGCAAAGCTGCCGTGATGGGTTTGATGCGTGTGCTTGTGACCAGGCCTGAGCCTGATGCGCGCCAGGAGGCGGACGCGCTTCGCGCGCGTGGCTACGAGCCGGTGCTCGCGCCGCTCCTGGACATCGAGTTTCTGAAAGGCGTTCCGCTCGATCTCGACGGCGTGCAGGCCGTCGTCATCACCAGCCGCAACGCGCTCCGCGCGCTTGCCGATCATCCGCAACGCGAGGCGGTGGCCGCGCTGCCGCTCTTTGCCGTGGGCGAGGCGACCGCTTGGGCCGGGCGTCAGTTTGGTTTCAGTGAAGTCACCATCGGCCCCGGCACCGGCGCGGGGCTGCCGCCAATCATCCGCCGGGAGGTGCATCCCGAAAAAGGGCCGCTGGTGCATATCGGCGCCGAGAAGGTCGCCTTCGATCTGCAAGCCGCGCTTGAGGACGACGGGTTCGAGCTGCGCCGTTTCGTGCTTTACCGCTCGCATCCGGTTGACACCCTGCCCGACGCGGTGATCGCCGATCTTGCGGGCGGGGAGATCTCGCGCGTCTTGCTGTTGTCGCCACGCACCGCCAGAACCTTTGCCAGGCTTGCGCAGCGTCACGGTGTGGTAACGGAGTCCAAGGGACTGGTTTGCTATTGCCTGTCGAAGGCGATAGCAGAGGCTGTCGCGCCGATGGGTTTCACGGTCCGCGTTCCGCAGCATCCGCGCGAGGAAGATCTCCTTGCGCTCCTGGACTCCGACGCGTCATCCTCGTGAGGAGGGCGATTCTTCTGGATGTGAAGGTAGTGAAGTGATGGGCGGCTCCTTCGACAATAAGGGCGGCGGCGATCAGGCGGGTAAGCGCCCGACGCCGACCATTGAAGGCACCGCGACCGAAGTCTCGGTCGAGCCGGAGGCCCAGGAAGCAAACAAAGGCGCCAACGAAAACGAAGAACGTGACCAGTCCGAGGTCAAGGACGAGGCCGCGGAGGACGCCAACGTGCTCCCGCCCAATGACGGTGACGAAGCAAAGACGACCGGCGAGGACGAGCACCCGGCGGAGACAAACAAACCGCACGACGGCGGCCGCCGGTCCTTTGGTGCCGTCCTGCTCGCCGCCGTCACGAGCTTTCTCACCCACGCGACGGCAGGGCTCATCGGCGGCCTCGCCGTGCTGGCCGCCATCGCCTGGGGCTACTTGCCCATGAGCGCGCCGGCGGATGCCCCCGATCTCGCGCCCCTGGAGGGGCGCATCGCCAAGCTCGAAGCCTCGCCCCAAACGCCCGACAACCGTGAGGAGATCGAGAAGCTCGAGACACGTGTCGCAGACCTCGAGACCAAAGCGTCCGGCACGCCACCGGAGTTAGCGGCCCTGACCGACCGGGTCGCACAGCTCGAGACGAGCCTCAAATCCATGGCCGAAGCGGCGAAGGACGGCGGCTCCGTCGCCGACGCAGCGGCCATCAGCCAGCAGATCAACGAAGCCGAGAAGCGCCTCGACGAAAAGATCGAGACGGCGTTGGCGGAGGCCAAGACCGGGGCGGAGACCGACACCACGGCGATCGACAGCCTCAAGAAGGAGCTCGCCGACGTTGACGCCAAGCTCAAGGCTCTCACCGAAGCGGAGCTCGGCTCCGAGGAGGCGGCGCAGCTCCTGCCTGAGATTGCGGTGCTCGATGAGCGCCTGCGCAAAATCGAATCTACGTTGCCGCAGCTGCTCGAGGCGGTCGATGAAGACATCAACGACACCAAGCGGGCGACGCTTGCGATTGCCTTCGCCAATCTGCGCGCCGCCGTGGACGACGGGCGGCCCTACGCCGACGAGCTCGCCGCGCTGACGCAGCTCTCGCCCGGCACCGGCGATTTCGGCAGTCTCCTCGACTACGAGGACACCGGCATTCCGACCATGCGCGCACTCACCGCGTCATTCGAAGGGGCCCGTGAGGACGCGCTATCCACGCAGCAGTCGAGCGGCGATGCCTCCATCATCGACCGCCTGTTGGGGAGTGCGGAGTCGCTGGTCAAGATCAGGCGCATCGACGAAGCAGCTGAAGGAGATCAGCCGGACGCCGTGCTGGCGCGCGCGGGCGCGAAGCTTGAGCAAGGCGATCTGGGCGCGGCGGTGAACGAAGTGGAGACGCTGCAAGGAGCACCGCGCGAGGCCTTCACCAAGTGGCTCGACGCGGCCCAGGCGCGTCTCGATGCCGAAGTGACCTTGCAGCGCTTGCAGAACATCTTGCTCGTTTCCCTCGGTGGAAGCGGCGCCGTCGAGAAAACCGAAGAGCAAGAGTAGACGATGACCCGCATTCTCTTATTCGTTCTCTTCATCGTGGCTGCAGCCTTGGGGCTCGCCTGGCTAGCCGACCGCCCGGGCACGGTCACCGTCCAGTGGCTGGGCTACCAGATCGAGACGAGCGCCTTCGTGGCCACCCTGGTCATGTTCGCGCTGGTTTCGCTGGTCATTCTTGTCATTGCGCTGTTGCGCTATGTGTGGACGCGGCCCGCGGCGGTGGCGGCCTACATGCACGAGCGGCGGCAGCAGCAAGGGCTCGAGGCCTTGTCACGCGGACTTCTGGCCATCGGTGTCGGTGACCGCGCTCAGGCGCAGCGCTATGCAGGGATCGCTGGGCGGTATTTGCCGCGCGAGCCGCTCACCGCGCTGTTGCGCGCGCAAGCCGCGCAGCTCAAAGGCGACCCGGCTTCGGCACGGCGCGCTTTCGAGGCGATGCTCGACCGGCCCGAGACACAGCTTCTCGGCGTGCGCGGTCTGTTTCTCGAAGCCAAGCGCGGCAATGACGAGGACGCGGCGCGTGCCTTGGCCGAGCAAGCGGTGCGGCAAGACCCAAAACTTGCTTGGGGCGTGAACGCACTGTTCGATATCCAAGCCCGCGCGGGCGATTGGAATGGCGCCCTGAACACGCTCGCCATCGCCCGGCAGAACGGTCATGTGGATACCGGCACGGCGAACCGCCGCCGCGCCGTGCTGCTGACCGCCGAAGCGCGGGAAACGGAGACCTTCGATCCCGACAAGGCGCTGACGCTCGCCAATGAGGCGTTGCGGCTTGCGCCCTCGCTGGTGCCGGCAGCGGAGCTCGCGGGACGCTTGTTCGCCTCGAAGGGCGAAGCGCGTGCAGCTTCGCGACAGATCGTACGCACCTGGAAGCTGTCGCCCCATCCCGACCTTGCGGTGGCCTATGCCTTCGCCAAGCCGGGCCTCTCTCCGAAAGATAGGCTGAAGCGCGTCGAGTATTTGGCCGGTCTCACCCCGGACGATATCGAAGGCCCGATCGCCGTCGCTCAAGCGGCGATCGACGCAAAGGAATGGCAGCAGGCGCGCGACGTGCTGGCGCCCTACGTTGAGGGTCGGCCTTCCGCGCGCATCTGCACGCTGATGGCGCGCATCGAGGGCGGTAGCGGCGACAAGGGCCGGGAACGCGAGTGGCTGGCGCGGGCCGTGCGCGCGCCGCGCGATCGCGCCTGGATCGCCGACGGTTACGTCTCCGACCGTTGGCTGCCTGTGTCGCCGGTCACCGGCGCCGTCGATGCTTTCGCTTGGAAGGCGCCCGTCGACGCCATTGGCCGCGGTGACGACACGCTGATGATCGCGGAGGATACGGAGCCCCCGCGCGATGCGAGCGCCATGGCGAGCCTGGCGCCGGCGGAGCGCACCGACGTGGTCGACGTGACACCCATTGTCTCCGAGACGAGCGAGGGGGGAGAAAAATCACCCGAGCCGCGAGAGGGTGAGACGGTCGAAGTCTCTGCAACGGCCGGCGTCAAGGCCGGAAAGGCGGAAACGTCGCCGGCGGCGACGCCGGGCCCCAAAGTGAACGTGGTGGGCACGGAACGGACGGCGGAAAAGCCCGCTTCGCCGGACTTCATGCCGATCCGGCCCCCCGACGATCCCGGTGTCGCGCAGCCGGATCCCGACGAGAGCCCGACTTCGCTGGAACGTCTTCGGGCGGCGCAGATCCGCTGAGTTTGGAGGTGGAGGCCGAAGATTGGCGTCCAGCTTGCGCCTTCCCGATATTGGCATTAAGCACGGGGCCAAGGTGAGCCCGGGGCGGCGTTACACGCCGTCCCAAGGGCACTCCAGGCTTCCTTTACACGTCGCACCGTGTCTCACCGGCAGGCGCGACACGCCCGGAGCCGCAGTAGCTCAGTCGGTAGAGCATCGCATTCGTAATGCGGGGGTCGGGGGTTCGAATCCCTCCTGCGGCACCACTTCTTCTCCTCGACAACGCAGTTGCCGTCCCACGCCTTAAGCAGTGATGTCTGCGTCTCTGCGGAGATCTAGCGCTGGGGCAAATTGAATCGGTAGCCGAGCCCGAGCACGCCGGAGAACTGGTTTTCGGTCGCGACGACGGGGCTGTCCGCCGCGTCTCCCAGCAGGCGTCCGTAGCGCCCGCCCGCCTTGAGGAGCCACCGGTCGCTGAGGTCCATCGTCCCGCCAATCTCGAAGAAGACATCCTTGATGCCGGCGTCGGGCGTGTACGCCGCAAGGCCCGCCTTGGAGTCGCGGCTTTGCCCGGGCGTCACCCCGAAATAGGTCTGCATGTAATCGTCGCTCGCGAACGTTGTCCCGACGCGCGCCACGATCCGGGTGCGCTCGGTGATCTGCTGCGTCGTCTCCACGCCGAAGCGGAACTCAGGGCCCGAGTCGTCGCCTGTGACCTTCTCCAGGATGGCGGCGTCGAATTGGAACGCGCCGAGCGTGAATCCGGTATAGGCGCCGGCCACGAGCCCGCCGTCGATATCGCCGAGGCCCCGCAGGAGCGGACCGTCATCTTGATCACGCTTGGTGATGTAGCCGGTGACTGCGCCGGCGTGAAACCGCTCGCCGCCGAGAACCCGGATGCGGATCTCGTCCAGCCCCCGGAAGTTCACCCGCTTTCGCACCTCGGTGATCGCGGAACCGTTCTCCTCGACCGTCTCGCTGAATTTCGGAATGATGATCGGGATGGGAATCGTCTCGAACTCGTCGGAGCCCTCGTATTTGGGCTTGACGATCGTCGCGCCGCCGAGCGTGACCGAGCGGCCCCCCTCTGGGTCTGCTCGCGCTTCGGAAGCGGCGCCAAACGATGCGGCAATAAAAAATGCGCCGGCGGCGCAAAAGTGATTTCGTGCACAACGAGTCGAGTGCGACATGAACCCCCCGATGCGCCTTCCCGAACGGACCCTGGCACGATGCGGCTAGGGGAAGCAACTGGACGTCGGCAAGCAGAGCGTGCAGGCATTCGCCTTCTCGCGATGTAGACTTCACCGTCGGCGACGCGGGAAAGGTCATTGGCCTTTGGTTTGTTGTAGCCGCGAGGCATGGAGGTAGCGGCCTGTGAAAAGCGACTCCCGCAAAGTGATTTACGCGGCGCTCGGCGCCAACGCGCTGATCGCCGTGAGTAAATTCGTGGCAGCGTCCATCACCGGCTCATCGGCCATGATGTCCGAGGGCGTCCACTCGGTGGTGGACACCGGGAACCAGGGCTTGCTGCTTCTCGGCATGCGTCGGGCCAAGAGGCCGGCGGACGCCGAGCATCCTTTCGGCTATGGCGCGGAGATCTTCTTCTGGGCCTTCGTGGTGGCGATTCTGATCTTCGCACTCGGCGCCGGTATTTCCATCTATGAAGGCATCAACAAGCTGCTCAACCCCCACCCGATCGACAGGCCCTACATAAACTACATCGTGCTCGGATTTGCCTTCGTCTTCGAGTGTGCTGCCTGGACGATAGCCTACAAGGAGTTCCGCAAGGCTCAAGGTAGCAGGCGCAAGTTTCGCTTTTTCACCGCGGTCCGCCAATCCAAGGACCCTGCGACGTTCACCGTCCTGTTCGAGGACAGCGCCGCGATGCTGGGCCTGGTGGCGGCTGCGGCAGGCGTAGCTGCAGCCTATGAACTCGGTCTCGAATGGGCCGACGGTGTGGCCTCGATCGTGATCGGGGCCATTCTCGCCGGCGCCGCGATCCTGCTCGCCCGTGAGACCAAGGGGCTCTTGATCGGCGAGGCGGCGAGCCCGGCCGTCGTGCGGGGTATCCGTGAGATCATCAAGGACGCGCCGGATATCCTGCACATCAATGAACTGCGCACCATGCACCTCGCCCCGCACGAGATCTTGCTGGTCTTGAGCGTTGATTTTGCCGACGGCATTTCTTCGCAGCGCGTCGAGGCGGCGGTCAGCCTGCTCGAGAGCCGGATCAAGAAGAGCTATCCCGAGGTCCGGCGCGTGTTCATCGAAGTGCAGGCCACGCACGATGGCATGGCGCGGCGGCGCAGCTCGATTTAGTCCTCTTCCTCGAGAGTGACGTCCGAGGTCAGTTCCTGTTCGGCTTCGGCCATCGGCTGACGGGTGAAGTCCTTGAGCGGTCCGATTTCCTCGGCGTCTCGGGTGAACTTGACCGGACCCAAGACATAGGCGGTGATCAGCTCCGCCAAGGAGCGCAAGGCATGAACGTGAATGCGCTCCCAGCCATGGGAGGCATCGATACCGAAGCAGATCAGCGCCGTGCGCACGTCGTGGCCGGCTTCCACGGCCGAGGCGACATCGGAGCGATAGTGCCGGAAGACGTCGCGCTGGTGGAAGATATCGTTATCGGCACAGAGCCGGGCGAGCTGCCGGGTCAGATGGTAGTCGAAGGGGCCGTTGTGATCGGCCATGGCGATGGTGACGCCGAACTCGGCGCTGCCTTGTCCTGGCGCCGTGGTGCCGTTGTCCACGGCGATCAGCGAGGCGACATCCTCGGTTAGAATATTCGACGCGCCGACGCCCACCTCTTCCTCGATGGTGAATAGGAAATAGACATCGACCGGCAGCTTGTTCTTGACGGGAATGAGCGCCTGGAGTGCGGCGAGCATGACGGCGACGCCGGCCTTGTCATCGAGATGCCGCGAGCAGATGAAGCCGTTCTCGAGGAATTCCGGCTGGGGATCGATCGCAATAATGTCGCCGACATCGATGCCGAGCTTCTTGGCTTCGTCGGCGTTCGAGGATCGCGCGTCGACCCGCACCTCCACATGCTCCCAACCACAAGGCTGCTCGTCGACTTCCTCGCCGTAGGTGTGACCGGAGGCTTTGAGCGGCAGGATGGTTCCGCGATAGCTGCCCTGTTCGGTGAAGATCGTGCAGCGTGCGCCTTCGGCGAAGCGCGCGCTCCAGCTGCCGACCGGTACGACACCGAGGCGCCCATTGTCCTTGACCTGCTTTACCTGCGCGCCGAGCGTATCGAGATGGGCGGCGATGGCGCGGGCCGGCCGCCGCTTCTTGCCGCGCAAGACTGCCCGAATGGCGCCGCGCCGCGTGACCTCGAAGGGGACGCCGAGCCGGTCGAGCTCCTGCCCGCAATGACGGACGATATTGTCCGTATAGCTCGTGGGGCTGGGGATCGAGAGCAGCTTCTCCAGCGTGTCGGCGAGGTAGTCCAGGTCAATATGCAAGATCGTCATGCGGCAGTCCCTTTGTTGGGGCATCCCTTCACGGAAGCCCCAAGCGTGGTCGGTCAAACAATGGGTAATACGTAGGCGCCTAGATTTGAAGCGCCTCGCGCACGGTGGCGGGAACGGACTGGGGAAACAGCAGGTCCACGAAACGCTCGGCGGTGGGCTGCGGCTCGTGATTTGCCAGTCCCGGCCGTTCATTGGCCTCGATGAACCAATAGTCCGGCTCGGTCGGCGCCTTCACGATGAAATCGATTCCGGTCACCGGAATCTCGATGGCCCGAGCCGCCCTGACCGCGGCGTCGATCAGCGTCCGATGCAGAATGCCCGTGACGTCGTGGATCGTACCGCCGGTATGGAGATTGGCCGTCTTCCGCACCACGAGATATTTGTCGGCCGGCGGCACGTCGTCGAGGCCATAGCCGGCTCCGGCCACGCAGCGTTCCGTCTCCGCGTCGATGGGGATTGACGATTCGCCCCCGGTGGCCGCGGACCGGCGCCTTGATTGATGTTCGATGAGATCGCGCACGCTCGAGCGTCCATTGCCGATCACCGCCGCGGGCTTCCGGATCGCCGCGGCGACCACGCGGTAATCGATAACGATGATCCGGAGATCCGCCCCCTCGACGAACTCCTCGACCACCACCTCGTTGCAGATTTTTTGGGCCGCCTCGATCGCGGTCTTGGCCTGATCCCAGCTTTTAAGACCGACGGCGACGCCCTTGCCCTGCTCGCCGCGCGCGGGCTTGACCACCACCGCCTCGTGGTCTTCCACGAAAGCCCGCGTGCGTTCCTCGTCGTCGGCCGTGACCTGTTCCGGCACGCGAACCTCGGCCGCCCTCACGATGCGGCGCGTCACGCGCTTGTCGTCGCAAATGCTCATGGCGATGGCCGTGGTCAGCGCCGTGAGGCTCTCGCGGCACATCACGGAGCGGCCGCCATAGGTTAGGCGGAAGAAGCCGCCCTCCGCATCGATAATGTCGACGCCAATGCCCCGCCGCAGCGCCTCGTCGATGATGATCCGCGCGTAAGGATTGAGCGCCTGTTCGTCGAACGGCGCCTCGGTGAACAGCCGCTCGTTGATGACGTTCTTGCGCTTGACGGTGAACGTGGCCCACCGGATGAACCCGAGCTTGTCGTAAAGGGCGATGGCCTGCTCATTGTCGTGCATCACCGACAAGTCCATGAAGGCCGAGCCACGCTCCTTGAAATGCTCCGCGAGCCTACGCACCAGCGCCTCGCCGATTCCAGGCAGCGTGGCTTGGGGATCGACGGCCAGACACCAGAGCGACGAGCCGTGCTCGATGTCGCCGAACGCGGCGTCGTGATCGACACCGGTAACCGTGCCGATAATGCCGCCGGTGGCCTCGTCCTCGGCGACGAAATAGGTGATCGCCCGGCTGTCGCGCTTCTCCCAGAAGAAGTCGGGTGAGACCGTGACCATGCCGCGGGCGGCATAGATGCGGTTGACCTCCTCGGCATCCTGAACGGAGCTCAGCCGGCGAATGTAGAAGCCGCGCGGTTTGGACTTCGCGGGCTCATATTTGCTGAGATCAAGCCTGTAGGTATGCGAGGGATCCAGGAACAGCTCCTGGGGCGCGGCGGCGAGCACCACGTGCGGGTCGAGAATATAGAAGGCGATGTCGCGTCGGCCCGGACCCTCGGCGCGAATGCAGGCCGCGAGCTCGCTGGCTTCGGCAAAGGTCTGACCGAACAGCAGCCGCCCCCAGCCGCAGTCGAGAGCGACATTGGCCTGCGCCGTCCCGCCCCATTCGGTCCTAGGCGGCGCGTCTGTCTCTACGGCGTCGCCGGTGCTGGCTTTGTCCATGCTCATCGCCACGCCTATATGTTGTGGGTTTGCAGCCATAGTTCCAATAACGCGCACTGCCATAGCTCGGATCCACGCAATGGCGTGATGTGCGCGGTGGGATCGTCGAACAGGCAACCGAGATACTCGGGTCGGAACAGCGCCCGCTCGCGCGCCGCCTGTGAGGTGAGGGCGTCCTTCGTCATCTCCAGCACCGGCCCGTCGATATATTTGAGCGCCGGCACGGGGAAATAGCCCTTGGGCCTGTCGATGACCTCCTGCGGGATCACGTCGCGCGCCACGTCTTTCAGCACGCCCTTGCCTTCGTCCTTCAGTTTCAGTTCCGGCGGCACGCGCGCGGCAAGCTCGACAAGCTCGTGATCGAGGAAGGGAACGCGCGCCTCTAACCCCCAAGCCATGGTCATGTTGTCAACGCGCTTCACCGGGTCGTCCACCAGCATCACCGTCGTGTCGATGCGCAAGGCCCGGTCGAGCGGCGTCTCCGCACCCGCCCGCGTGATATGCGCTTCGACGAAGCGCGCCGGCTCGTCATCCTCCGACATCCAGCCCGCGCCGAGATGGCTGCCGAGCTTGTCGCGGTCGCGGTCGAAGAACAGCGCCTTGTAGTCGGTGAGGATGTCGTTGGAGTTTTCGAGCTTCGGATACCAGTGATAGCCGGCGAACACCTCGTCGGCGCCTTGGCCGCTCTGCACGACCTTCACGTGCTTCGCCACCTCGCGCGACAACAAATAGAAGCCGACATTGTCATAGGAGACCATGGGCTCCGACATGGCGGCGATCGTGTCCGGCAATGCGCTGAGCATGTTCGCCGTGGGGATCATGATCTTGGTGTGATCGGTGTCGAAGCGCTCGGCGATGATGTCGGAGTATTTGAACTCGTCGCCGGCCTCGCCATGCGCCGCCTCGAAACCGATGGAGAAGGTCTTGAGGTGCTGCTGTCCGGCTTCCGCCAGCAAGCCCACGATCAGGCTCGAATCGACGCCGCCGGAAAGCAGCACGCCGACGGGCACGTCGGCGATCATGCGCCGGTCGACGGCGCGGCGCAGGGCATCGCCCACGCGCTCTTTCCAGACCGCATGATCGAGCGTCAGGTCTTCGCGGGAACGCTCGAAGGTCAGCGCCCAATAGACGTTGTCTTTGATACGCCCGTCCGGCTCGACGATGCGCAAGGTTGCCGGCGGCAGCTTGCGCACGCCCCGCAGGATCGTATGCGGCGGGGGCACCACGGCGTGGAAGGTCATGTAGTAGGAAAGGCCCACCGGGTCGATTGCGGTATCGACGCCGCCCGCCGCAACCAGCGCCGGCAGGGTGGAGGCGAAGCGCAAATGCTTGTCGTCTTGCACGTAGTAGAGGGGTTTGATGCCGAGCCGGTCCCGGCACATGGCGACCCGGCCCGTGTCGCGCTCGTGGATCACGAAGGCGAACATGCCGTTGAAGCGCTTCGGCGCGTCCGGTCCCCAGGCGTGCCACGCCTTGAGGATCACCTCTGTGTCGCTGGTGGAGAAGAAGCGGTAGCCCTTGCCTTCCAGCTCGGCCCTGAGGTCCTTGTGATTGTAGATGCAGCCGTTGAAGACCAGGCTCAAGCCCAGTTCGGAATCGACCATCGGCTGCTGTCCGCGCTCCGACAGGTCGATGATCTTGAGGCGGCGATGGCCGAGAGCGACGCGGCCGCGGGCCAAGATGCCCTCCGCATCGGGGCCTCGCGGGCACATGGAGCAAGTCATGGCGCTGAGCGCCTCGACCGAAGCAGGCGAGCCGTCGAAGGTGATCTCGCCGCACAAACCGCACATGATTAGAACCTCGGATTTCTGAGAAGTTCAGGCCGACATGCGTGCATAGTCAAAGATGCGAGCAAGAATGGGGCCGATTACCGCGAGGCTTCGCGAGCACCCGCGTCAGGGTTTCAAGAGCTGGGAGTTCCGCTGATGTCGGCGGTTATTGCATCAATGCCTGCTGTGATCAAATTTCGGGTGTCATGACGTCTGCGTGGAATCCGCGCATATGCCCATTCTCGGGGCAAATAGCCGGAAAATCCTCTGGGGTGCTTCGTATGTGTCTCCCAAACGCCACGATCGGCGAAACGTTTCGTTAATTCTACCCGGAGGCCCAGGAACCGCCCCGTTTTGCCGATATCCGTCAGGTCTCTCACGAAATCGTCAGTGATTTCAGAGTGGCCGTTGGTAGTCCCAGGGACTACGCTGATGGGGTTGAGGGGACCAGGAGATGGGCGGACGACCCACAGTTGTGGGGCTACTCGCAGTAGCTGCAGCGGCGTGGTGCGCGGGCGCAATCGCGCCGCCGCCTGCGGCTGCGGAATTTCGAATTCCTGGCCTCTTCGAATTCAAGCCCAAGGCCGCCCAGCGGAAGCAGGTTTTCCGCCCCACTATACCGAAGCGCAATCCCAGCCGTGTGACAGCCGGCGTATCCGCCGCTGCCGTGTCGCCGGAGATCGCCGACAACAGCGAAGCCATGGTTGTCGTCGGGACCGCGTCGGCGGCGAGCGTCGCCCTGGCGCTTCCCGCGCCCGAGCGGAAAGAGGCCGCGGCCGAAACTCAAGCCCCCGAGATCGAGACCGCCGCGATGGAGCCTGCGGCGACGGAGGACAATTCCTCTGAGGCCCTTGAGACGGCCGAAGCCGCGCCCGAGGAGGACGCCGAAACGGAGACCACGGCCGTCTCGGATGAACAGGCGAATGAGTCTGTGTCCGCTGCCGGGTCGACCGATGTAACAGAGTCCACCGAGGCGGCAGAGCCGGAAGAGGCGTCCGCCGAGACCGCGGAAGCTCCCGCGGCCCAAGACTCCGAAGAGGCACAAGACACCAACGAACCGGTCGAAGAGGCCGAACCGGTAGAGACGGCTAAGGCCGAAGCGGATTTGGACGAGGGCGACGCCAAGCCAACCGGCGCCGTGGAGACCGCGGCGTCGGATGCGCCGCCGGAGATGACGGCGGAGGCGGAGCCGGTAGAGACCGACGCGGACGATGAAACCGCCATGACGGACGAGTCCGAGGATCCGCGGCCGACCGAAGCCAAACAGGGCGACATCGACGGTGACGAAACACCTGCCGACACGGCCGAGACCGCTCCGGCCGAGACCGCTCCAACTGAACCCAAGGAAGACGAGAGACTGGCGGAGATCGCCGCGGTGGCGCCGCCCGCAATTGAAACGTCTGAGAACGCAGAGGACGGGACGCCGGCAACAGCCTTGGAAGACACAGAGCCCGCAGCGATAGAGACGGCGAAGATCGAGGCAGTTGCCGATCCTGAAGAGGCTGCGGAACCGGCTGAGACGCCGGAGCAGGCCAAGACGCCGCCTTACGATGCAAGCGTCGTACTCGATGTGTCGCCGCCCCCGGATGAGGTTCTCGCTGCCGTCGTAACCCCCGTCGCCGACGCCACGCCGTCCAATGACGACGAGGAAGAGACAAAGGCGGAGGACGAGGAGCCGGACAAAGAGACCAAGGTAGCCGCGCTGACGCCCCCGAGCGCGCCGGCCCCCGGCCAGGAGGCAACGGAGGAAGAGACGCCCACGGTCGAAGCGCTGGATACGGCGCCGTCCGAGGACGAGAAGGTCGAAGACGAAAAGGTCGAGGACGAAAAGGTCGAAGACGAGAAAGTCGAGGCCGAGGAAGCACCCGCCGAGAACGCTTCGGCCGACGCGGACGCGGAGAAAGTCGCGGACGAGAATGCGGCCTCCAGCAAGAGCGGGGAAAGTTCAGAGGAGACCTCCGAGGCGCCAAGTGACGAGGAGGCCGTTGCCGAGGAGGCAGCGCCGCCTCCGCCGCCGCCGGCCCATCCGGTCGTCGCCGTCATCCGCGCCAAGCTTGAGAAGCCGGGCCAATACAAGAGCGCGGCCGCGTCGGACCTCAAAGCGCTGACGGAGCTCTATGGCGCCCGCGAGGAGCCGCCGCTGTGGATTACGGAGAGCGGCTTCTCCGATAAGGCCAAGGCGATCATGGCCGAGATTCGCAAGGCCGATGACTGGGGGCTGCAAGCCTCCTCCTTCGAGCTGCCCGCCGCCGACGCGGCGCCGGCGACTGAGGACGCCCAGGCGGATGCCGAGATCGAGCTGTCGATCGCCATTCTGAGCTATGCGCGCGACGCCCAGATTGGACGGCTCTCGCCGTCGCAGGTCAGCAAGCTGTTCGACCAGCATCCAACCTTGCGCGATCCGAAGACCGTGCTCACCGAGATGGCTGCGTCCGGTGCGCCTGACAAGTATTTGCTCTCGCTCCATCCGCAACACGTGCCGTTCAAACGGCTGCAGGAGGCCTTGGTTCGGGCGCGCGATTCTGCGAAGGCCACGGGGCGCCGTCCTGAGGACGACCGCAAGGTCCAACTGATCGTCATCAATATGGAGCGCTGGCGCTGGCTGCCGCGCCAGCTCGGCAACTACCACGTTTGGAACAACGTGCCGGAATTCAATGTGCGCGTCATTAAGGGCGACCAGGTGATCTATCAGGAAAAGACGATCGTCGGTCAGTACAAATATGCCACGCCGTTCTTCTCCGCGCCCATGCGCAACATCGTGTTCCACCCGAACTGGACCGTACCGCCGACCATCATCAAGGAGGATTTGGCGCCGAAGCTCCAGGGGCCCAGCGGTGGCGGCTTCTTCGGCAACTCCAAGGATGCCATTCTACGCCGCTACGGACTCTCGGTGAGCTACAAGGGTGAGCGCATCAGCGCGGATACTGTCGACTGGAACAGCGTCAACATCCACGCCTATACTTTCACGCAGGATCCCGGCCCGGCCAACCCGCTCGGCCAGTTCAAGTTCAACTTCCCCAACAGGCACGCCATCTATATGCACGACACGCCTCAGCGCGAGCTGTTCGCGGAGAGAACGCGCACGCTGAGCCATGGCTGCATTCGCGTGAACCAGCCCGACCGTTTCGCCGCGTTGCTTCTGGGCGAGGACAAGGGCTGGTCCATGAATCAGGTGCGAAGCTTGGTGGCGAAAGGGCCCGGCTCGAGCACGGTGATTGCGCTCAACCGCCACGTGCCCGTGCATCTGACCTACTTCACGGCCATGGCCGGCCAGGACGGAACGGTGAGCGACTTCGCCGATTTCTATGGCATCGACAACCGCATGGCGTCGAAACTGTTCAGCAACCCGGCCCACTTCCCGATGCCCGCGACGCCTGAGGTGGCAGAGTCGGGTTCGAGCTCCAGCACGCAAGCTCAGGCACAGCGTCGGCGGAGCGGCGGCGGCTTCGACAACTTTATCTCTGGCATTTTTGGAAACTAGGCGGCTCAGGCAGCCAGCGCGCCGAGGATGTCGCGCGCAAAGGCCGTGAGCGAGGGGTCGCGCGCACCCATCACCAGCACCACGTCGCCGTCCTTTGCGTCCTCGGCAATGCGGCCGATCAGCCAGTCACGCGATGGTGCAAATGCGGCATTCGTGCCCCGCGCCGCGATCTCATCGACGATCTCGGCCGCCGAGAAATCGCGCGTGGCCGTGCCGCCCGCATAGAACACTTCGAGCATCCACAGCCCGTCTTCCGGCCCGAGCTCCCCGGAAAAAGTGCGCACGAAGTCGCTCCGCAAGAACCGCGTCGGACCATAGCCGTGCGGCTGGTAGACTGCCAATACGCGCTTGCCCCTGAGCTTAGCGGTGCGGATGGCTGCGGCGATCTTCTCGGCGTTGTGGGCGAAGTCGTCCACCACCTCGATTCCGCGCGCGCAGCCCACTGTTTGGAAACGCCGCCCGATGCCCGAGAAGCCGGCCAGCGGCGCCGCCATATCGGCAAGCGGCACTTCGACCGCACGGCATGCGGCAATCGCCGCCAGCGCGTTCATCACGTTGTGGATTCCGGGCACGGGAATTTCGAAAGCAACCTCATCCACCCGGAATCTGCTCCCATACGCTTCCGGCGCGATGTCTTGGCCACGCACCTGCGCGTGCGCGCTGAGCCCAAACCGCAGGCTCCCGCCACCGAACGGATCGAGGTTCGGATCATCGCCGACGACGAGCGTTTCGCGCGCCCGCGCCCGCAACGTCGCGAACATCGCCGCCACCTCGTCCATCTCCTTGTGATCGCGCTGGAGGTTCAGGATCACACCAACGGCCGGTGCATAGCGCACGAGCGAGCCGTCGCTCTCGTCCGCCTCGACCACGAGAAGGTCCGAGTCGCCGGCGCAGGCATTGCCGATCAGCCCCTCGGCCTGCAGCGCGGGCAAGTCGCCACCGGTGATGACGGAAGGATCTCGTCCTGCGCCACGCAAGATTTCAAACGTCATGCCGGTGACGGTGGACTTGCCGCTGGTGCCCGTCACGGCGATCGATCTGTAGGCGCCGACGAAATGGGCGAGCATCTCCGAACGATGCACAATAGGGATGTTGCTTGCTTTCGCCGCGGCGAAATCCGGAACTTGCTCCTCGACCGCCGTGGACACCACGAGCGCGGCACAATCCGTCCCCACACCGCTGCCGTCCTGGGGGAACACGTCGATGCTGAGCGCCTCGAGCTGCGCGCGCATGGCTCCACGTTCGCCGTGATCGAAGGCGCGGTCGCTTCCCGACACCCGCCCGCCGGTCATCGCCTGAAATTGGGCGATGGCGCTCATGCCGGAGCCGCCGAGCCCTGCATAGTGAAAGCGTCCATCGCCGTAGGGGTCGGGGATGACGCGATCCGTGGAGGCGGCGATGAGCACGAAATCGCCCTCGCGCACGACATCGAACAGCGCGCGGATATCGGCATTCCCAAGCCGCACGCAGCCCTGCGACATGGGGCGGCCGATCAGCGCCTCTTGGTTGGTGCCGTGGAGATAGATGTAGCGTTCGAGAGAGTCGTGCCCTGGTCCGCGATTGCTGCCGTCCTCGAGTCCGTCGAGGGTGAGGATGCGCGTCAGGATGAGATCGCCGTCGCAATCCTCGCCGCACCAGGTCTCGCCAGTGGGCTCGCGCGATACGAACACGGTTCCCGGACAGGCGTCCGCGCCGATGCGTGCATGGATGCGGTGCCAGCCGGGCGGCGTCTTGAAGGAATTCTCTTCACCGCCGATGCCGTTCTTTGCCGTGGACACCGGCCATGCGCCGAGAGCCGTCAAGGTCTCGAGCCAGACCGCGGTCTGCCGTTCCACGTCGACCACGAGCAAGCGGTCGGGAAGGGCGTCCGGCGCTCCGGGGCGCTCGAGTGCGGCGCGGGCGAGCGCCAAGGCACGGTCCGATATGGCGGGAAGGGGCGAGGTCACGCGGCGCACTCTGCCACAACGGGCCGCCGCACTGTCACCCCTTTGTTACCGGCAATGCAAAAGGACCGGCGGGGAGACCGCCGGTCCGTCTAATTGTCCTGCGGTCGCCGTCTGCTACCAGTAATAGCGGCGTCCGTAATAGGGGCGTCCCCAGTACCCGTAATTGCCGTAATAGCGCGCGTAAGGCGGGCCATAATAATAGCGCCTCGGCGCGTAATAGCGCGGTGCGTAATAGCCGTAGGGCCGCGCGTAACGATAGGGGCGATAACCGCGCCGGCGGTAGCCCACAGACTCCACGCCGGCGTTCGCCGGGCTTGCCTGATCGATTTTGGGAAGGGGCGCGGCTTGCGCCGGTGCGGCGCCAAGTGAGAAAACCGCCACAAGTCCTGCGGCGGCAAACAGAATGAGGGAGTGACGCATTTCGATCTCCTGGTACGCCAACCGCCCCCGGCCGAACTAACCTTACCGGGGGCATGCGGGCGCGGCAATGCGCCTGCCCGTCACTTCGGCGTGAAACCTGTTCAGAAAGAGTGAGGCTCGCTCCTAGAAGAGCGGTCCGCCATAGGGGTAGTAATACTGCCAATTGTAATACTGGTAGGGCCGCCAATAAGGCGTGCACTGCCAGCCACAGCCCCGCACGGCGCGCCGCGCACCGCGGCGGCCCCGGGCGCGCCAGCCCACGGTCTCGACTTTCGACTGACCGCCGGCGACCGTTTTGGTCATTGCCGCATGCTCGGAAACGGCGAGCGGCGCCGCTGTGACGATCGTCGGGGCGACGAACGCAACGCCGCAAATAAGTGAAAACGCCAGCACGATACGCATTCGACTACTCCCTGCGGTTCTTTCGAGTCCGTCGAGGGACTCTTGTTCTGTGAGCACTCTAGCACCGGGTGTCTTTCCGCCCCGTTACAGCCCGCTTAGGGGTTTGCTCACCATAGCGCCGCGGCAGTCAATAAAATCAGGATCTCGCTCATCTGTTCCACGGCGCCGAGCACATCGCCGGTCTGCCCGCCGATCTGCTTGACGCTGAGACGCGCCAGAAAAATGAGCCCGGCAACGACCACGAGCGCGGCGACAAGTCCCGTGCCAATCCCGAGGCAAACCATCAGCGCGAGGAGCCCGAGTAGCGTGGCGGCCGTGGCCGCGCCGGTCGCCGGTGTTCCGACGCCCGCCGACAGCCCGTCCTCGCGAGCGTTGGGAACCGCGCGCATGAACAGCGGCAGCACCCCTCGTGCCCCCGCATGGGCCGCGATGAGGGCTGCGGCTGCGGGCCCCGGCCCGGCGAGGGCGGCGATCGCACCCACGCGCAGTAGGACAGCCACGATGAGCACTACGACGCCGTAGGCGCCGCTGCGGCTGTCGCGCATAATCTCCAGCTTGCGCGCCTTGGTGCCGCCGCCGCCGAAGCCGTCGGCGGTATCGGCGAGCCCGTCCTCATGCAGGCAGCCCGTGATGAGCGCCGTGGCGGCGACGGCGAGCGTGGCCGAGACGAAAGGCGGCAGGCCCAAGCTGTCGGCGAGCCAATAGACCAGCGCGCCGAGTGCACCGACCATCGCGCCGACGACGGGGAAGGTCCATGCGGCTCGCGCCAAGTTCGCGGCCTCCGGCACTGAGACAGGGAGCCGCGTGCAAAAGGCTAGGCCCGTCCTGAGGTCCGTGGTAATGGCGCCCATCCCGTAAAATCCTTTGCTGCCGCTTCCGCCGGAGCCTACGCCGAAATGTCCCGCTTCGCTTCATTAGAGCAATTGCGCGCCGCCTGCCGCGATCTGCCCGACGCGGACCAAGCCACCGCCGAGGCCGTGAGCGCGCGCGAAGCGCGGTTGACGAAGCCCTCGGGAAGTCTGGGGCGGTTGGAGCACCTCACCGCCTGGCTCGCCGCCTGGCAGGGCCGCAACCCGCCGAGGCTCGATAGGCCCGAGATCCTGGTCTTCGCGGCCAATCACGGGGTCACCGCCCAAGGCGTCTCTGCGTACCCCTCGGAGGTCACGGCTCAGATGGTGGCCAACTTCGCCGCAGGCGGCGCGGCCATCAACCAACTCGCCTGCTTGAGCGGCGCCGCCTTGCGCATCACATCGTTGTCGTTGGACACACCGACTGCGGATTTCACCAAAAAGCCTGCCATGGATGAGACGGCGTTTCTCGATGCGGTGGGCGCCGGCTACGACGAAGTCTCCGACGATGCCGATCTGGTCGTCCTCGGCGAGATGGGAATCGGCAACACCACCGCGGCGGCGGCACTGTCCGCAGCCCTGTTCGGCGGCGGCGGACGTTTTGCCGGCACGGGCACGGGCATTGATGACCAGGGACTTGCCCGCAAGCGCGCGGCCATCGAGAAAGCGCTCGAACGTCATAAGGATGCACTCGGCGATCCCTTGCGCGCGGCGGCCTGCGTCGGCGGCCGAGAACTCGCCGCCATCCTCGGCGCATGTCTGGCGGCGCGCCACAAACACATCCCGGTGCTCATCGACGGGATCGTGTCGACGGCGGCCGTGGCGCCGTTGAAACTCTTGCGCGAAGACTCCCTCGATCATGCTCGCGTCGGACATCTCTCGGCGGAAGCCGGACACGGTCTGTTGCTGGACGAACTCGGTATGACGCCGCTGCTCGATCTCGGCTTGCGGCTCGGCGAAGGCTCGGGGGCCGCGGTCGCGCTGTTGGTGTTGCGTGCCGCGCTCGCCTGCCACACGGGCATGGCGACCTTTGAAGAAGCACAAATTTCCGACAAATCTAGCTGAGTCAGGCTGCAGCGATCGCATGGAAGAAAGTGCCGGTGACGTTGCCGCGCCTTTGGCCCGCAGTGCCTAGCGCCTTGCCCTCGCCGTCGGCGATCTCGGTGAGCGGTGCATCGTTGCCGGTCTCGGTGATGCGCGCGTAGTGGAACTCGTGGCCCCGGACCATGGTGCCTTGCTTGCCAAGCACGCAGTCCGCCAACAGCTGCGCCTGGCGATAGCCGAGATGAAGCTTGCGTTCCGCGAAGCTCGTCGCATGACCGAGCAAGCCCGTCATAGCGTGACGTCTGCCTTTCGCGTCGACCAGCCCCTCGCCCAGAACCATGTAGCCGCCGCACTCCCCGTGCACGGGCCGGGTTCCGGCGAACGCCGCAAGCGATCTCTTGAAGTTCTCTGCTTTGGCCAGGGCGCCCGCATGCAGTTCCGGATAGCCGCCGGGCAGCCAGCAGGCGTCGCACGCCTCCCCGGGTCCTTCGTCGGCGAGTGGAGAGAACGGCAAGATCTCCGCACCTTGTACCCGCCAGTCTTGGACGAAATGCGGATAGACGAAGGTGAAGGCCGCGTCCTGCGCCAGGGCGATGCGCGAGCCGGGTGGCGGCAGCGCCGTTGTCGGCTTCACGATTGTTGCCGATGGCGGCGCCGCGAGATTGAGAATTGCATCGAGATCGAGATGCCGCTCGGCCATCTCCGCGAGCGCATCAAGCCGCGTCTCCAGGTCGCCATGCTCACCCGCTTGAACCAGCCCCAAGTGCCGTTCGGGTAAGGCGATCGCCTCGTTGCGAGGCAGAACGCCGAGAAGGGGAATCTGCAATGCCTCGATGGCGGTCGCAACAAGCCGATGGTGCCGTTCGCTGCCGACGCGGTTCAGAATGACGCCCGCGATGCGAACGCGCGAATCGTGACTGGCGAAGCCGCGCAGCAGCGCCGCCGACGACTGCGATTGCCCGGAAACGTCGATTACCAGTAGGACCGGAAGATCAAAGCGCGAAGCGAGATCGGCGGTGGACCCCGTGCGGCCCGGCTCGCCGCCGATCCCGTCAAACAGGCCCATGACGCCTTCGATGACGAGGATATCGCTGCCCGCGACGGCCGCGCGCACCAGCCCATCCAGGAGGCCGGGCGCCATGGCCCAGCTGTCGAGATTGACGCTTGGCCGCCCCGTCGCTGCCGCATGGAAGGCCGGGTCTATATAGTCCGGCCCGGCTTTGGCCGCCTGCACGGCCAGTCCGCGGCGGCGTAGCGCGGCGAGCAACGAGAGCGTCACTGTCGTCTTGCCGGCGCCCGATTTGTGGGCCGCGACGATGAACCCGGGCGCGCTCATACCGGGCCTCCGCGATAACGGCGGCGATAATCCGCGTCATAGAGCGCGCTCTCCCTGAAATCTCGAGCTGCGAGCGCCGGGCCAACCAGGATCAGCGCCGTGCGCTCGATGGGACCCTCTGCCAGTTGCGCGCAAATATCTTGAAGCGTACCGCGCAGGATGCGTTCTTGCGGCTGGCTCGCATGCGCCACCACGGCCACAGGACAGTCCTCGCCGTAGTACGGTTTCAACTCCCCCACGACCTTATCCAGCACATGGACGGCGAGGTGGATCGCCAGCGTGGCGCCCGTGGCCCCGAATGCCGCAAGCGTCTCTCCGGCGGGCATGGCGGAGGCGCGTCCCGCCACACGGGTGAGGACGACGCTCTGCGCCACTTCCGGCACGGTGAGCTCGCGTTGGAGCACTGCGGCGGCAGCGGCGAAGGCAGGCACGCCCGGCGTCAGCGTGAAGGGAATAGCGCGGGCGTCGAGCCGGCGCATCTGCTCGGCCACGGCGCTGAACACCGAGAGGTCGCCGGAATGGAGCCGTGCTACATCCTGCCCCGCTTCATGCGCGGTGACATACTCCGCCTCTATCTCATCGAGCGCGAGGGGCGCCGTATCGACAAGGCGCGCGCCGGGAGGGCAGTAGGCGAGCAGGTCTTTTGATACGATGGAGCCGGCATAGAGGCAGACAGGGCAGCGCGCGAGGAGGTCGCGGCCCCGCACCGTAATCAGGTCGGCGGCGCCGGGCCCGGCGCCGATGAAATGGACGGTCACGCCTCGCCGTCCGCGGCGGCGAGGGCGCAGGTCGCGGGCCCCACCACGATGCGCGCGACAATAAGCTTGGAGGCGGGACCCGCGGCGGCGAGGGCCGCGGCCTCGGCGACGGAAGCAACGCCGAACAGCTCCTTCACCCGTGGTGAGGAGGACTGCGTGCGCGGGCCGGCCGCTTCCAGGTCGCCAGGCTTCACCAGAAGGAGGCTGAGCCCCCGTCCGGCAACGGCCTCGATGATGCCCGGCTCGCTGCCTTTGCCGTCGGAGGTGGCGATGGCGCCGAGCGCCTCGCGCGGTTGGCCTGCTTCGGCCAGCGCGGCATCGATGGCGGCGTCGATTTCGAGTGCCGTGGTGCCCTTACGGCAGCCGATCCCTGCGACGATCATGATTTCTCCCAAATCCATTGCGTTACGGGCATGGCGGAACGCCAGCCTGTTTTGGTGCCGACACGGTCGGCCCGCGATACGGCGATGCGCGTGAGCGTGCCGCCGCGCGTGGCGTGCTGCGCGATCAGTTCTGATTCGGTTTCCAGTGTCACGGCGTTGGCGACCAGACGTCCGCCGGACCTTAGAGCTCCGATGCACGTCTCTAACACGCCATCCGCGCTTGCCCCGCCGCCGAGAAAGATCGCATCGGGGACGTCGAGCCCCGCCAGAGCTTCGGGCGCCGACCCTTCGACGACAGAGAGATCGGGCACGCCGAAGGCCGCCGCATTGCGGCAGATGCGAGCGGCGCGGTCGGCCCGCGCCTCGATGGCGATGGCACTCAAGGAGGGATCGGCGAGCATCCACTCGATGGCGACGGAGCCGCAGCCAGCGCCGACATCCCACAAAATTTCCCCGCGCTTTGGTGCCAGCGCAGATAACGTGACGGCCCGTATCTCGCGTTTGGTGATCTGCCCGTCGTGCTCGAACAAATCGTCCGCGAGGCCCGGCGTATAGGCCAGAATGCGCGCGCCCGGATCGGCCGCCACGTCGACGGCCACGGTGTTGAGCGCGGCAATGCCCGTCAAATCGAAGGAGCCAGCGCGCGCGGTGCGAACCCGTTCATGGGTGCCGCCGAGCGCTTCGAGCACAGTGATCTGCGATTGTCCGAACCCGAGATCGGTCAGGAGTCGCGCCAGCGCAGCCGGCCCGTCCGCGTCGGAGGTCAGCGCCAGGATTCGAGCGCCGGAATGGAGATGCGGGCGGATGCGGTCGAGCACGCGGCCATGCACCGACAGCAGAATTGTCTCGGGAATCGCCCAGCTCATGCGGGCAGCGGCGAGACCGAAGGCAGACGGTGCCGGGATCACCCAAGTCTCGTCCGGCGAAACGTGGGCCGCAAGGGTCGAACCGACTCCATAGAAGAAGGGATCCCCCGAAGCGAGGACGCACACTTGGCGTCCGCGCATGCCGATCACCTCGCCGACTGAAAGGGAGAAGGGCGTCGGCCACGGCTTGGCCTGGCCGCGGATCAACGGCGCGGCGAGGGCCAGATGACGGGCACCGCCGAAGACGATCTCTGCGTTCTCAATGAGGCTCCGGGCGCCGGGACTCAATCCTTCGACGCCGTCCTCGCCGATCCCGACAATGGACAGCCACCGGCGCGATGGGGCAGGGTCCGGCATGATCGGTTCAGAGCGCCCCATGAAGATACTCGTTCTCGGCGGCACGGCGGAAGCCCGCGTTCTGGCCGGCAAGCTTGCCGACCGGAAGGACATCGCCGCCACCCTGTCGCTCGCGGGACGAACCGCCAAGCCGCACGCGCAAGGCGTGCCGACGCGCATCGGCGGCTTCGGCGGCGTGGCGGGTCTCGCTGCGTATCTGCGCGACGAGCGGGTCGACGCCCTGATCGACGCCACGCACCCTTATGCCCATACGATCTCCGCCAATGCCGTGCGCGCAGCCGACCAAGCCGGCGTGCCCGTCTTGGCGTTGCGCCGCGCGCCTTGGGAGAGGACGCCGGGCGATCAATGGATCGAGGTCGGCAGTGTGCCTGAGGCCGTTGCCACGCTGGGGGCTGCACCACGCCGTGTCTTTCTTGCCCTGGGCCGGAACGAGATCGACGGCTTCGCTATGGCGCCACAGCACACCTACCTTGTGCGCAGCGTCGATCCCGTCGATCCGCCGCTTTCCGTGCCGCACGCCATCTATCTCACCGCGCGCGGCCCGTTCGGCGAAGCGGACGACCGCGCTCTGCTCGAGCGGCACCGCATCGATGTGATCGTGGCCAAGAACAGCGGTGGTGGCGCCAGCTACGGCAAGATCGCCGCGGCCCGCGCGCTGCATCTGCCGGTGGTCATGCTGAAACGTCCCGCGGCGCCGGACCTGGTGGAGTCCGTCGAGACCGTCGATGAGGTTTTGGCTTGGCTCGATCATGCCGTCACCGTTGCGGCCACGCGCGGCGTATAGACCAGCGGCGTCTTGCCGTCGCGTTGGATCACGCGCGTCTCCGGCGAGCCGACGATGACGAGCGTGGCCATGTCCGCCGTCACCTCGCCGGCCTTGTCCAAGGTCGTGACCGTCAGGGCTTCATCGGCGCGTCCGACCGCGCGTCCGAACACGATGGGCGTCGTCGCGGGAAGATGCTTCGAGAGGCGCGTGAAGGCGTGGCCGAGCTGCCAGGGCCTGGCCTTCGAGATCGGGTTGTAGAGCGCAATGACGAAGCCGGCCGTGGCCGCCGCGTCGAGGCGCCGCTCGATCAGGTCCCAAGGCTTGAGATTGTCGGACAGCGAGATGGCGCAGAAATCGTGACCGAGCGGCGCACCCGCCCGCGCCGCCACCGCGAGCATGGCGGTGATGCCCGGCACCACGACGATGTCGAGCGCGCGCCAGGCGTCCGGTCCCTCTTCGATTTCGCCGCACACCGCCGCCGCCATGGCGAATACGCCGGGATCGCCGCCGGACACCATGGCGACGGTCGCGCCCGCTGTTGCTGCGCTTAGAGCCTCTCGCGCCCGCTCGCCTTCGACCCGGTTGTCAGATGCGTGACGCGTCTGCCCCTCACGCAGGGGCACCCGGTCGAGATAAGGCCCGTAGCCGTAAAGCGCGTTCGCCGCCGCTAGTGCCGCGCGCGCTTCCGGCGTGAGGTAGCGGTCGTCGCCCGGGCCGAGTCCGACGATGGTGAGACGTCCGCTCATGCGCGCTCCTCCCAGCCGGGCACCAGCACGATGGCGAAATAGGGTGCGGTCATATCGAGTTTGTCGGTGAGCTTCATCACCGCCGCGTTGGTCATGGTGCCGCGCTCTACATAGATGGCGCGGTCGAGACAACCGGCGCGTTCGCAGGCGCGGCGGATCTTGGGCAGGTGCCGGCCGATCTTCATCACCACGGCGGCATTCGCGTCCGCCAAGCGGCGCTCAAGCTCGTATTCCGGGAGCGTGCCAGGCAGCACCGTGAACACGTCGTCGCCTTGGGTCATCGGCGCACCGACCGACGACCAGCAACCGGACATGCCGGTCACGCCGGCGACAACTTCGGTGGGGTAGCGGGTGCTCAAGCGCACATGGAGGTGCATGTACGAGCCGTAGAACAGGGGATCGCCTTCCGACAGAATGGCGACGGTGCGCCCGTCATCGAGATAGGATGCCACGGCGGCGGCGGAGATATCGTAGAAGGCGCGGATCGCGTCGCGATAGCCGGCATGCTCCTTTGGGATCTCCGTGGTCACGGGATAGAGCAGCGGCAGCTCCTCGGCGCCGTTGAGATGGCCAGCGACGATCTTGCGTGCATTGCTGACATTCCCTTCCTTAGCGAAATAGGCCACCACGTCCGCCTGCTTGAGGGCACCAAGCGCCTTGAGCGTAAGGAGCTCCGGATCGCCGGGTCCGACGCCCACGCCGATGAGACGGCCGGTCATATGCCCTCCTTGGCGAGCGCGTTGATCGCCGCCGCCGTCATGGCGCTGCCGCCCATGCGTCCGCGCACAACGAGCCAGGGCACGCCGTGCGGATTCGCCGCGAGCGCGTCCTTCGACTCCGCCGCGCCGACAAAGCCCACGGGGATGCCGAGCACCGCGGCGGGCTTGGGCGCGCCGCCGCTGAGCATCTCCAAGAGATGGAACAAGGCTGTGGGCGCGTTGCCGACGGCCACAACGGCGCCCGTGAGCCGGTCGCGCCACAGTTCCAGCGCCGCGGCCGAGCGCGTGGTACCGAGCGTCTCCGCAAGACCCGGGACGCGCTCGTCTCTAAGCGTGCAGATCACCTCGTTGTCGGCGGGCAGCCGCGCGCGCGTGACGCCATGCGCCACCATCTGCGCATCGCAGAAGATCGGCGCGCCGTCCTGCAAGGCGGCGCGCGCCGAGGATACGATGTCGGGCGAGAAGTCGACGAAAGCTGCAGCATCCACGCGTCCGCAGGCGTGGATCATGCGCACGGCGATCTCCGCCTGCTCGGGCGTGAAGCGCGACAAATCCGCTTCATCGCGGATGATGGCGAAGGAGCGCTCGTAAATCGCAGCACCGTCGCGGATGTAATCTTGCTTAAGCATCGGCGCTCTCCCGTGACGCCAAGCGCACGGCTTCGGTCACAACACGTTCCTCCGTGAAGTAAGAGCCAGGCTCGCCGCGCGCCGTGCCGTCTTGAACAAGGCCGCAGCCTTGCGCCGTGCCGATAATGGTGAGTGGCGCGGCACCCGGGTTCGCGCAACCCTTGGCGCAGCCGGAGACATGCACGGCCATGCCGCCCTGAGGCAGCCGCGCCGCGATCGCGGCGGCCAGCGCGCGGGCCGGGATCAGGCCTGAGGTACAAGCAGGCGCGCCGGCGCACGCCACGACGCGGCGCCTTGCATCACGCGCATCCACGATGAAGCCGAGCGTGTCGGCGGCGGTGCCGAGCGCGAAGGCGGTCATCTCGCCCACAGGTCCGAGCAGCAACGTGCGCTGCGGCGCGGTCGCGACCCATGACGCCCCATTGGCCCGCGCGACACGCAGCAGCGCGACGATGTCGAGGGCGTGTGACTGACCGAATGGCAGCGCCACACCGATGGCGCAACGGCCGTCCTTGAGCCGATGCAATCCGATGGTCTCGGCGGGTCGAGGCATGGGATCATACGAAGCCTGTTCGACGAGGTCGGATGCGGTGGCACAAAACGGCGCAATCCCTCGGCGTGCGAGCACGTGCGCGGCGCGCGTCTCCGGTCCCTGCTCGGCGATAACCCCGAGCAGGGCGCAAACGATCATCGCCGCGTCTTGCGGCGCGACGAAGCCAATCGGCGCGGCAGACACGGCATCGCCGCCGAGTGACACATGCAGCTTTGTGGTGCTGTCGCGGGCAACCGCCCGCAAGCGGATATCGGCGGCGATAGCGTCGAGAGGAATTTGCCCCCCCGCATCGATACTCACGGAGACTTTCGGCGCGAGCGTGAGATTCCGTGCCGTGACCGCGCCGCGGATCTCCGCGGCGGTCGCCCGCGCGTCGATCAACGCGGCGGGATCGCCCGGCAGCGGGCTCACAAGGATCGGCACCCCCTCGCACATCGCGATGTCGAGCCCTTCGACCGAAGCGGCAAAGAGCGGTACGGAGACCGGCGACAGCCCGCGCACCTGTACGCTGCCGCGCGCGGTCACCTCCATGAGCCCGTTGCCATGAATCTGTGCGGCGGCGCAAAGCCCGGCGAAGGCGTCGATGGTCATGGGTCCCGACGGCACGATGCGCGTCAAGAGACCGTCACCGGTTTCCATCGGTGCGGCCAAGCGCGGACAGGCGCCGCGCGCGAAGGTCGTGGTCATAAGGCCGCCTCCGTCTCGCGTCTCAGCGCAGCAGTGCCGAGATCGTTTCGCCGGGGATGCCACAAACCTTTGGCGCGGGCCGCCTCGAGCCGCTCGGCGATGGCCCGCGCGGCGTCCGGGTTTTCGCGCATCAGAAAGTCGCGCACCGTCTCATCGGCGAGATAGGCGCTGTGCACCGCGTCGAACAGCGCGCTTGATACCGCGCCCGTGGTCTCGGCGAAGTCCACAAGCCGGTCCACGGTCTCGGCCAGCTCCGCTGCGCCGCGGGCGCCGTGACGCATCATGCCTTCGATGAATTTCGGGCTGGTCGCGCGTCCGCGCACGATACGCGCCAGCGCCTGATCGAGGGGCCGGGCCCGCGGCCGTTCCGGGTTGGTTACATCCAGCATGACGAGGTCGGGCATAGCGCCAAGGATGCGCGCGGCCGCGGCGAACCCGCCCACATGAGCCACGTCCTCGGCGCCTTCGAGAATGTCGCGGCTTGGATCGTCGCTGAGGTGAAGGAGCAAATCGGCCTTGGCCACCCGGTCGGCGAAGGCGCCCGGTTGCAACGTGCCGAGACCCTCCGCGCCTCCATAGACATGCGAGGTGGCGGCGAGATAGGCCGTGCCGAGCGTCTCATCCGGCGTATCGCGTCCGAGCAAATCTTCGATACCGGCGCCGTAGGCGCCCGGCGCGTTGCCGAAGATGCGCGCGAGCGGCGTATCGGCGGCGCGTGCGGCCGCTGCGAGCGGGTTCTCTTCGTCGTCCTCGTCGCGCGCGGCCACGAGCTTTACGGCCGCGTCGATCAGCGTGATTTGCGCCGGGAACAGATCGCGGAACAGCCCGGAGATGCGCCAAGTCACGTCCACGCGCGGGCGCCCCATGACCGCGGGCGGCATGACCTCCATGCCGGTGACGCGGCCCGTGGCCGGGTCCCAAATCGGGCGGCAACCCATCAGCGACAGCCCTTGAGCGATCTCCTCGCCCCCTGTGCGCAAGGTCGCACTGCCCCACAGATCGATGACCAGCGCGCGCGGCATCTCGCCATGCGCCTGCATGTATGCGCGGATCACCTCATCGGCGGCGCGGCCCCCAAGCTCCATGGCGGTGGGCGTCGGCAGCACGCGCGGGTCGGCGGTGAAGAGATTGCGGCCCGTGGGCAATACATCGCGACGACCTCTCGACGGCGCGCCGGCTGGCCCGGGCTTTACCCGCTTGCCGTCGAGCGCGGTCAGCAGCGCGTCGCGCTCGGCGTCGGCGCAAGCCAGCCACGCCGGATCTTCGGTGTGCGGCGGCCGCCCATAGATGTGCAGTCCGTCTTTGACGGCGAAGTCCTTGAGGTCGCAGAGCCAAGCGTCGATCTTGCGCAGGGCGTCCTGATCGCACTCGCCGGCTTCGATGCCGGCCTCACGTGCGAGGCCGGACTCCTGCGCCTTGTCCACAATCAGCTTGGCGAGCCGCTCGCGGCGGCGCCGATCCAATCCGTCGGCGATGGCGTATTCGTCCACGAGCTGTTCCAACTCCAGCGCGGGACCTGACATCTCGGTCCCGGTCAGCGGCGGCGGCAAATGGCCGATGGTCACGGCCGCCACGCGGCGCTTGGCTTGTGCCGCCTCGCCCGGATTGGAGACTATAAACGGATACACCACCGGCAGCGCGCCCACGACCGCTTCCGGGAAGCACGACGCCGTCAGCGCCACTGCGTTGCCCGGCAGCCATTCCAGCGTGCCGTGCGCGCCGAGATGCAGCAGGGCGTGTGCGCGCTTCTCATGCTGGAGCCAAAGGCCGAAAGCGAGCAGCGCATGGCGCGGGGGCAAGGTTGGATCGTGATAATCGGCGCGACGGTCATGAGTGCTGCCACGGTCCGGCGGCAGCGCCACGACGACATTGCCGAATTGCGCCGCACGAAAGCGGAAGGCGCCGTCGCGGAAATCGGGATCGCTGTCCGGCACGCCCCAGACCGCCTCGATCGCATCGGCGATCGCGCCGGGAAGCTGGCCAAGCAAGGCCTCATAGTCTGCGCGTGAGAGAACGAGCTCGTCAGCGCCGGGCTCGAGGCGGTCGAGCAGCGCCGGGGAATCCGCAGGCTCATGATCGACCATGTAGCCCGCGTCACGGAGGTCATCGAGGAGTGCCAATACGCTTGCAGGCACATCGAGACCGACTGCATAGCCAGTGCGTCCGCCGGCGGCGGGATAGTCGGGCAACACCACGGCGACGCGCCGTTCCTCGCGCGGTGTCCGCTGAAGCTTCACGAACGCGGCGATCTTGTCGGCGACCGCATCGATGCGGTCCGGCTCGGGTCTGCTGGCGAACGCCACGAAGCCGAGCGCGTCGTCCTTCGGCAATGCGTCCTTGAAGCCGAGCGCGCCGGTAAGCACACGCCCGTCGAGCTCCGGCAACACCACATGCATGGCGAGATCCGCCGGACCGAGCCCGCGCGGGTTCTCCACCCAAGCGTCGCGGCGCGTCGTAGCGATGACAGCTTGCAACACCGGCGCTTCAAGCCCCTCGAACACGCCGTCGCCCGCGGCGAATGCGGTCGTGGCGACCACGACGGCAGGCGAAAGCGCAGCGAACGCGTTCCGCACGAATTCACCGGCTTCTTTGTCCTTCAAGCTCGGGACAAAGAGCGGTGCCGGGGCCAACCCGCGCGCGGCCAGCGCTGCGCACAAACCGTCGATAGGCCCCGTATCGGTTGCGAGCACCGCCGCGCGATAGAAAAGAATAGGCACCACGGGCGCGTCCGGCGTGAGTGCAGCTTGAACCGTGTCCAAAGGCAGAGCGCCTTGCCCCGGCATATAGCCCGCCATGCGTGGCACGCTCTGCGGCGCTGGCACGTCCAGGCGAGCCCCGGCATGAGCCGCCAGACAGCGCAGCAAGCCTTGCAGGTTCGTGATGCCGCCTTCACGGAAATAGGCGAGCAAGTTCCGCAAATCTTCGGGCGCTAGCGTCGAGGCCTCGAACAGCCGGGGATCATCGCGGTCCTCGCCGGGCAACACGGCAAGCGCGATGCCGCGCGCACGCGCCATCTCGGACAGCGACTCGACCCCGTAGCGCCACCAATCGAGACCGCCGAGCAGCCGCACGAGGATCACCTTGGCGTGCTGCGCCACACTGTCGATCCATAGATCGATGGACATGGGATGACGCAGGTCACGGAGATGCGCGAGCCGTACGCTCGTCAGTGCGCCGCGCTCTTGGCCGTAAGCCGTCGCGAGTCCGGCAAGATCGCTGTCGGCAAACGACAAGACCACGATGTCGCCCGGCGTTTGGCCGAGGTCGACAGGCTCGACGATGTCGTCGAGGGTCGTGGCGCTTGTCTGCAATAGGTGCATGAGCAGTTACCCGGCTAGCGACTTGGTCACGGCCTCGCGGTCGAGGCCCTTGAGGCCAATCACGACGACGCTACCCTTGCGGTCTTCCAAGGTGCCCCAAGGCCGGTCGTAATAATGGCTGACCCGCGGGCCAACCGCTTGAATGAGCAGCCGCATGGGCTTGCCTGTAACGGCGGCGAAGCCTTTCACGCGAAGGATGTTGTGCGCCTCGGCGAGCTCGGCGATGCGCTCGGCGATAGCCGCCGGGTCGTTGACCTCCGAAAGCGGCACCACGAAACTATCGAAATCGTCGTGGTCGTGATCCTCTTCCGCATCGTGATGGGTCAAGCGGTTGCCGATGTCGTTCTCGGTCCCCACGCCGAGCCCGAGCAGCGCGACGGGGTCCACCTTGCCGTCCGCCACGGTGACGATGCCGACCGCGCGCGGCAGCGCACCGGTCACGGCCTTCATGGCCCGCTCAAGACCGTCTTTGTCCAATAAGTCACGTTTGTTCAGCACGACAAGATCGGCGCAAGCAATCTGGTCCTCGAAGACCTCCTCGATGGGGTCGTCATGGTCGAGCGCGTCATCCGCGGCGCGTTGCGCGGAAAGCGCTTCAAGATCGGCGGAAACTTGCCCGTCAGCCAGCGCTGCACCGTCCACCACGGCCACGACGCCATCCACGGTCACGCGGCTCCTGATCGCCGGCCAATGGAACGCCTGCACCAACGGCTTAGGCAAGGCGAGGCCGGAAGTTTCAATTACGATGTGATCGACCGGGGGTTCCATGGCGAGGATCTGGTCGAGCGCGGGCACGAACTCATCCGCCACTGTGCAGCACAAGCAGCCGTTGGCGAGTTCGACGATATTCTCTTCCGGACAGGAAGCGTCGCCGCAGCCCTTCAAGATCTCGCCGTCGATGCCGACATCGCCGAACTCGTTGACGATCACCGCGAGCCGCCGTCCGTTGGCGTTGGCGAGCACATGACGGATCAGCGTCGTCTTGCCGGAGCCGAGAAAGCCCGTGACGATGGTGCAGGGGATGCGGGCAAGCGACGTCATCTAGTCTCCTTCCGTGAAATCGCGCGGCGGCACGCGGGCGATGAGCCCCTTCTTCAGGATATCGGGCCGGCCCCGCCAGGGCAGCACGCCGTCCTCGGCCCGGGCCAGAAGCCGGGCGCCTTCGATCAACACCTCGGCGTCGCGGTCTGCTTCCAGGCCGCCGAAGATATAGGTCCAGGTGCCGTCGCAGCGCATCGCGGCGCTCAACGAACGGCTGCAATTGGCTAGGCACTCCACGGGGCAGACCGTGACGCCGGTGCCCTCGGCCACCTTAGCGGCGGCCCGTGCCAGCGCCAGGCCCGGGCGCGGCCCGTCATCTTGATCGTCTGGCTTGCGGCAGGTGACGCAGACATAGACGGTGGCGCCAGTACGGGCTGCCACGTCCTCGTCGGCTTCGATGTCGGTGAGAGTCACCCCTGCCAAGCCGCTCCTCGGGCCTTCCGGAATCGGGGTGCTGTACGGCGGGGAACCGGCGAATCGGCTCTCGCCAAAGACCTAACCGCCACCGAGGCACCCCGCCCGGGTGAGCGACCAGACCGACGGCAGGTCTCCTGGCTCGCGGGTCTCAGCCCTCACCGCCTTCCCGGGACTTCCCAGTGGCAAAGTGGTTTGGGCTCACCGCTTACAGTTGCGGGGGCAGCCGCGGATTTGGGCGATTCCGTACCGCGTTCCCTGTTCGCTCTCATCTCGAGAGACCGTCGATTTGGGCACTTAAGGGGGCGGGCCCCCCCTTTGTCAATCCGCGCTAGGGCCGGAGCCAACTACCGGTCTGCGGTTTCCGGTGCGCCCGCTTGCGGCGGCGGCGAACACCGCTATAGTCCTCGCGTCGTCGGTTCCCGCATGAGGCGGGACGTAATAGGGAACGCGGTGAGGGATTTTCCCGATTCCGTGGCTGCCCCCGCAACTGTAAGCGGCGAGCACCCTCCGCTAGCCACTGGAGCGTTTCGTTCCGGGAAGGCCGAGGGAAGGCGTCGACCCGCGAGCCAGGAGACCTGCCGCCGGCATCAACCTTGAACCGCGCCCTCGGGTGGAGGGCGCATGGGGGATCAAATGAACGTTTCTCTACGCCGCACCGCTTTCCTCACAATTGCCGGGCTTCTGCTCACGATCGAGCCGGCGTTGGCTCACCATGCGATGGGCGGCGAAATGCCGTCTACCTTTGGCCAAGGCCTGCTTTCGGGTCTTGCCCATCCCGTCATCGGGCTCGACCATTTGGCTTTTCTCATCGCCGTTGGCGTTGCGGTCGGTGTTGGCGGACTAAGCCTCGCGCTCCCAGTAGCCTTCGTCGTGGCCTCGGCGCTCGGCGTCGTCATCCACCTTTTCGGGTTCAATCTGCCGGGGGTCGAGCTTCTCGTCGCGGCCTCGGTCGTACTGATTGGCGCGCTCGTGGCTTCCGGCAGGGCGTTGCCGCTGGCCGCTTGGGGTGCCCTGTTCGGCCTCGCCGGGATTTTCCATGGCTATGCCTACGGCGAGTCGATTGTCGGCGCCGAGGCGACCCCGCTCTGGGCTTATCTGCTGGGCCTCGTCGTCATCCAGAGCGCGCTATCCGTCGGCGTTGCGCTAATCACGCGCCGGGCCGGTGAAGGCGTCTCGGCGATCGCGCCGCGTCTTGCAGGCGCGGTGGTGGTGGGGGTCGGCTTGGCCGCCCTTCTCGGACAGCTCATCCCGGAAGCGTGATTTCCAATGCTATCTGACGCAACCGGGGGCGAGGGGATCACCTTCGTCCTCGGCGGCGCCCGTTCCGGCAAGAGCCGCTACGCCGAAAGGCTTGTCACCGCGCGGCCCCGGCCGTGGGTCTATATCGCCACGGCCGAAGCGCGCGACGACGAGATGGCGGCGCGTATCGCCGAGCACAAAGCCCGCCGCGAGGCGGGCTGGCAAACTATCGAGGCGCCGCATGAAGTGCCGCAAGCGCTCGACGCCGCGCCACCGGAAGCCGCGGTTCTCGTTGATTGTCTCACGCTGTGGCTCTCCAACGTGATGCATGGCGCGTTCGATGTCGGCAAGATCACACTCAGGCTGGAAGACGCGTTGCTGCGCCGCAAGGGCACGACGGTTCTCGTCTCCAATGAGGTCGGTTTGGGGATCGTGCCCGACAACGCGCTTGGCCGAGTTTTCCGTGACACCCAAGGCACGCTCAACCAGCGTCTGGCGGCCATTGCCAGCCGTGTTGTACTCGTGGTCGCAGGTCAACCGCTCTTCGTGAAAGGAACGTCATGACCAACTCCGTCGACGAGCAAAAGGCAGAACGCCATCGCGCCAAAATGGCGAAGCGGAAATCGGCGCAAGACGAGGAAGTCGCCGGCAAGACCGTCGAGGAGAAGGGCTTGCTCATCGTCCACACCGGTACCGGCAAGGGAAAATCGACGGCCGCCTTCGGGCTGGCGCTGCGCATGATCGGGCGGGGAAAGCGCGTCGGCATCGTGCAGTTCGTCAAGGGTGCCTGGCACACGGCCGAACGCGACGCACTGGCAAAGTTCGGCGATCAGGTTGCCTGGTACTCCATGGGCGAGGGCTTCACCTGGGAGACCCAAGATCTGGCCCGCGATATCGCTGCGGCCGAGCGGGCGTGGACGAAGGCGGTCGAACTGATGGACGATCCGAGCTTCGCACTGGTCATTCTCGATGAGCTCAATATCGCACTGCGTTACGACTATCTCCCGCTTGAGTCTGTCGTCGCCACGCTGAAGGACCGGCGTCCCGACCTCCATGTCATCGTGACGGGCCGGAACGCAAAGCCGGAGCTGATCGAAGCGGCCGACCTCGTCACCGACATGACGCTGGTCAAGCATCACTTTGCCGCCGGCGTGAAGGCGCAAGCCGGCATCGAATTCTAGCCATGTCCGCCCGGGCGCTCATGTTTCAGGGCACGGGCTCCGATGTCGGCAAGTCGCTGATCGTCGCGGGTCTCGCGCGCGCGTTACACCTGCGCGGCCTAAGGGTGCTGCCATTCAAGCCGCAGAACATGTCGAACAATGCCGCCGTGACGGCAGACGGCGGCGAGATCGGCCGCGCGCAGGCGTTGCAGGCGCGGGCGGCGGGCGTGGCGCCGAGCGTGCACATGAACCCGGTTTTGCTGAAGCCGCAGAGCGAGATCGGCGCGCAGATCGTGGTGCAGGGCCGCGTCTACGGCAAGGCGAAAGCCGCAGACTATCAGGCACTTAAGCCCGACCTGATGTGCTTCGTGCAGGCCAGCTTCGCGCGGCTCAAGGCCGAGGCCGACATCGTTTTGGTCGAAGGCGCAGGCAGCGCGGCCGAGGTGAATTTACGGGAAAACGATATCGCAAATATGGGATTCGCGCGCGCCTTCGATGTGCCAATTATACTCATCGGCGACATCGATCGCGGCGGCGTCATCGCCAGTCTCGTCGGCACCAAGGCGGTGCTCGATGCGGACGACGCTAAGATGATCGTCGGCTTTCTCGTGAACAAGTTCCGCGGCGATCCCGCGCTGTTCGCCGGCGGCATGACAAAGATTGCCGAGACCACGGGATGGCAGGCGCTGGGGCTTATCCCCTTCTTCGCCGAGGCCCGGGCGCTTCCGGCGGAGGATGCGCTGGCGCTGGACGCCGCGCGCACCGAGAAGCGAGGCGCCGCGCTCAAGATCGCCGTGCCGATCCTGCCGCACATCGCCAATTTCGACGATCTCGATCCGCTGGATGCGGAGCCCGCCATCGAGCTGGTGCGCGTGCGCCCGGGCCAGGCGCTACCCGGCGATGCGGCGCTGATGATCCTGCCAGGCTCCAAGGCTACGCTCTCCGACTTGAAGGCGCTGCGCGAGGCCGGCTTCGACATCGACATCGCCGCCCATCTACGCCGTGGCGGCATGCTGCTCGGACTGTGCGGCGGGTACCAGATGCTCGGCCGCGTCCTCCACGATCCGGACGGCATCGAGGGTCCCCCGGGCACAGCGCAAGGTCTCGGTCTCCTCGATGTGGAGACGACCCTATCAAGCGAGAAGCGCCTGGAGCCGGCACGCGGCACCACGTTCGACGGCGCGCCGTTCTCCGGCTACGAGATGCATATGGGTGTCACCCATGGTCCTGATTGCGTGCGAACCTTCGCGATTCTCGGGACCGGCACGCCCGAGGGCGCCATGTCGGCCGACGGCCGCGTGATCGGCACCTACGTGCACGGGCTGTTCGCAGACGACCGCCAGCGTGCGGCGTGGCTCGCGCGCTTCGCCGCCGGCGCCCCGCAAATTGCCTATGAGGCCTCAGTCGACGAAATCCTCGACCGCCTCGCCGCCCATTTGGAAGCGCATGTGGATATCGACACGATGCTCACGTTATCGCGGTAAGGGCCGCGAGCACGATGACGAGCGCGATCAGCAGCCCGTCGGCCCGGCCGTAAAGATCGAGCGCCGCTTGGACGTCCGCCGCGTTGGCCTCGCGCCGCCCGTCGCCAAGCCATGCGCCTTCGGTCTCCACGCCCTCGTAGCGCCGCGGACCGCCGAGCGCGAGGCCGAGCGCGCCGGCCATGGCCGCTTCAGGATAGCCGGCATTGGGGGAGGCATGCTTGGAGGCATCGCCGAGCATCGTGTGCCAGGCGCGGCCCGCCGATGCGCCGCCAGAGAGCGCCGCCGCGCCGACGATCAGCAGGCCCGAGAGCCGCGCGCCGGGAAGATTGACCAAGTCGTCGAGCTGCGCCGCGGGTTTGCCGAAATTCTCGTACCGCTCGCTGCGGTGACCGATCATGCTGTCGGCGGTGTTGATCGCCTTGTACACGGCGCCGCCGGTCATGCCGACAAGTCCGATCCAGAACACCGGCGACACCACCCCGTCGGAAAAATTCTCGGCCAGGCTTTCGATCGCCGCGCGCGCAACACCGGCTTCGTCGAGATCGGCGGTATCGCGGCCGACGATATGCGCCACCTCCTCGCGGGCCTTGGCCAGATTGCCGCTCTCCAACGCTTCGCCGACATTGGCCACATGCGCGTAGAGGCTGCGTTGGGCGATGAACGCGCTGCAGGCAATGCCGGCAAGGATCAGGCCGAACGGCAGGAGCAGCAGCGCGGTCTCGACCACGAAGGCGATGGCGCCGACGATCAGGAGCAGAAAGAACAGCGCGAGGGCGCCCGCCCGGCGGCGCGACTCGGCGTCGGCGCCCTCACGGTTGAAACGCTTGTCGAGAAAGGCGATCAGACGGCCCATCCAAGTGACCGGATGGCCTATTGCCTTCATCAGCCCCTCCGGGTAGCCGACGATGAGCTCGGTCAACAAAGCAAGAAGTGCTAGCGGTGCAGCCATGATCCCTCCCAACGCATTCGCGCCGCTCGTCCATGGCGGCGATCTCGACGCAGCCCGAAAGCTGTTTCCCGGCGCGCCTGAGCCGTTTCTCGACCTCTCGACGGCGGTCAATCCCCATCCCTACCCCATCCCGGAGCTGTGGCCCGAACATTTTGCACGCCTGCCGGACGCGGAGGGGCTTAAGCAGCTCACAGCGTACGCCGCGACAGCCTATGCCGCGCCGTCGGAGGCCAATGTGGTTCCCGCACCGGGCAGCCAAATCCTGATGACACTTCTCGCGGGTCTCGTGGGGCCCGGCCGCGCGGCGATCCTGGGCCCGACCTATGCGGAGCACGCGCGGGTGGCCGCACTCGCCGGGCACGAAGTGATCGCCGTCTCGGAGCTCGCACCGTTGGGCGAGGCCGATCTCGCCATCGTGGTGAACCCGAACAATCCCGACGGGCGCATCTGCGGAAAGCATGAGCTTCTTCGCATCGCCGAGCAGCAGCGCGCCCGGGAAGGCCTCTTGATCGTCGATGAGGCGTTCATGGACGCAGGTCCCCGCGGCGACAGTCTCGCCCTCCATGTGGAAGACGCGCATGTTGTCGTGCTGCGCTCATTCGGGAAATTCTTCGGTCTCGCGGGCCTCAGGCTGAGCTTCGCCTTGGCCGCGACGGCGCTCGCGGCACGCCTTCGCGCAAGCCTCGGGCCGTGGCCGGTTTCGGGTCCGGCGCTCGCGGTCGGCAAGGCCGCTCTGTGGGATTGGGATTGGATCGACGAGACGCGCCTGTCCTTGGGTCATGCGGCGGTCCGCCTCAAGAAGTTGCTTGAGGACGCAGGACTCGAGAGCATTGGATACACGGAATTGTTCCATCTGGTCCGCAGCCCCGATGCGCAACAGATCTTCGAGCGGCTCGGGCGCGCCGGCATCTTCGTGCGGCGCTTCGAGCAAGAGCCGGAGTGGCTGCGCTTCGGCCTTCCCGGGGCCGAGGCGGCGTGGTTGCGTTTGGAAGCGGCCCTTCGCGCCTAGTTTTCTGCTCGCGGCACGCAGACCCGAAGGCCTTCCGGTTCAATCTCGACATGCACTTGGCTCGGGAGTTTGGGGGCGTCGAAGACCTCGTCATCGACGCGCAATGGCCCGGTCGCCCAAACGAGAGTGACCTTTTTCGCTTTGATCTCATCCAGGGGGATTGGTGTCGCTTCCGGCGCCGACCGCAGCCAGTCGATCATCTCCTGCCTGCGCGCCGCCGGCAGGTACACAACGTCGAGCAAGCCGTCTCCTGCCTCGGCAGACGGGCTGATCAGCACGCGGGGGCCGGTCATGCCGATATTCAGGATCTCCACGAAGACAAAGTCGCCCTCGATCCGGCGGCCGTCTGCGTCGAGGCAGACATGGCTTGGCGTGGCTGCTTCCAGGATCTCGGCGAAAAGCTCCCGGCCTTGAGCGATCTGCACTTCGCGGGAGTTCTCCGGCACGCCGATATCAACGACCTTGGCGAGCGCGCCCCAGCCGACGGATTCCAGAAATTTCCAACTTCCCCACGGGCCAGTAGCGCAGCCGACGTCCAGTCGCTTGCGCGGCGACTCTTGTAGCTTTGCGATGAGTCCCAGAATGTCGCCTTCGATGGCGAGACTCCTGGCGACGTTGTTCGCGGTGCCGCCGGGCAGAATGGCTACGGGCACCGTTCTGTCAGGAACGTGGCGCGCGACTTTGCCCACCGTGCCGTCTCCGCCAACGATGACGATCAACTCTACGTTGCCGCCTGCAAGCGCTTCCTTGTAGTCGTCGTCCTTGGAGGAAAAATAGCGCGTAAGAAAGCCGGCGCGCTCGAGATGGTTTAGAAGCTCCTCGCGCGTATGGCGCCCTGAGCCGGCCGACGGATTGTGCACCAGAAGCGCGCGCATGGCCCTATCAACGAAAACGACGACGGGTCTGTTCCGCCCTGCGCCGGGAAGCGGATGTCAAAGCGGGATCTTACGGATCGCTAGTGGGCCCAGCGGCGATTGTAATGCTCGGCCAGTTCGAGATTGCCTTGCGCCTCTTCCGGCAGGAGCCTGGCGATCACGCCCATGGCGAGCTCGACGGAAATCTCGCTGGCGCCGCACTCCTTGAGCTGCTCCCGAAGCCAGCCATAGACTTCCTCGTCGCCGGCTTTCAGCCCGACGGCGATCTCTTCAAGCATTTGCACCAATGATTCGGCTGCCATCGCGCCCTCCAATCGAACCAAGCCCAAAGGCTTATGGCTGTGGTCATGCTCTCCTGGTGCGATTCTCCCGTACCGACCATACCGCCTCTAGCGCCGCTGCGGCGTTGCCGAGGGGCCACAGTCGGGTCTTTTCTCCCAGAGATGCCGGTTTAGTCCTCGCCTGGAGGCCCGGTGAACGGGATCGGCGTGATGGACGCTGTGGAGAGCGGGTCGGCGTCGTCCGCTTTGGCGAACAGGCCCCGGCTGGGTTGGGGACGGCAGTAATGGCGTCCCTTGGACACGTTGGTGACCAGCAGGTCGAGGTGGAAGTGATTGTAATGGTACCGGTCGCTACCCGGACCGAGCACCGTATAGAACTCTGCGCAAGCGCCCGCGAACACTTCTTTGAGGAACGCCTTCTCGCGGGCTGTGCCGCGCCACCAGCCTTTGACAACGGTGATCTGCGTGCCGTCCGAAAGCCGGAAACCGGCGATGTCGATGGCGTTGCCGTAAGCATGTTCCGACAGCGGCCCGCTGCCACGGCCGTTCCGCCCGCGGCAGCTATAGGAGGCGATCTGCCTGATCTCCACCACCGGCTTGCCGAATTGGCGATAAGCAGCTTTCTGCACCGAGTTTTGGATCCAGCGGTCCAGGCTCGCTGTCACAGGGCAGCCGATGGTCGCCGCCGGCGTGATCCTGACGCGACCGCCGAGCGCGCCGGAGACCTTGAGCGGCGCCCGGATGCCGCAGGCGCTCGGCCCGCTCTTGGCGGAGACCTGCTGAACATAGGACGACGCGCGCACGCGGCCCGAGGCCATGCACTGGGCCTCGGACTTGTCGCGCCATTCGGCCCGGGTTTCGCGCGGAATCCCGCCGCCGCCACACCCTTCGAGAAAGACGACCGCCGCGATCAGCGCGGCCAGATACGCAATACGTGCCCCCGACATGAGGCCGACAATGGCCCACAGGGTCTGAAAAATTCTTCAATGCGAAAGCCGATGCGAAGCCCAGATTTTGGGCAAAAAAGAAGGGCCGCCCCGCGTGGGGCAGCCCTTCCATTGTCGGCCGGGGTCTAAAAGGACCGCTTATGGGCGTTGACGCGCCCTAGACCTCACCAGAGGCGAGCATCCAGGCCGTATCACCCTCAGACCGCGGGCTATGACAATGAGACACTGGATCACCTCCTTTCGATTGTTGATGGGATGGGCCGAATATAGGGCGCCCGGCACAAAATGGGAACAGCGTCACTTCGGCGCGTTGCGCCGGTATCAGGAACTGCAAGCGGCTCAAAAACATTGTTTAATTGAACTCTGGCAAGCACCTCCTACCTTCCCGGGCCATTCCAATTGAAGACATGACGAAAAAAGATGCGGAGGTTCGGCGGGAGCGGTGCCGGCGAGGCGAAGAGGCCTTGCGCGACGGCGACGTCAGCTTTCAACTCCTGGCCGACTCGATCCCCCAGCTTGCCTGGATGGCCCAGCCCGACGGCTGGATCTTTTGGTACAACAAGCGCTGGTACGACTATACTGGCACGACGCTCGCCGACATGGAAGGCTGGGGCTGGCGTCGCGTGCATCATCCCGATCACGTCGAGCGTGTCGTCGCGCGCGTCCAGCGCTCCTGGGAGACCGGCGAGCCGTGGGAGGACACCTTCCCCCTGAAGAGCCGAGACGGGACTTGGCGCTGGTTCCTATCGCGCGCCTTGCCGGTCCGGAGCGACGAAGGAGAGGTCGTTCTCTGGTTTGGCACCAATACCGATATCACGGAGATCAGGGATGCCGAGGAACGCCAGCAGCTACTGCTCGACGAGCTGAACCACCGCGTCAAGAACACGCTGGCCGCCGTCCAGTCGCTGGCGCGGCAATCGGCGCACGGCACCAAGGACGTCGACAGCTTTATGGACAAATTCGACTCGCGCTTGATCGCGCTGTCTCGGGCGCACAGCCTGCTGGCGCGCGACGTCTGGCAGGGTGCGAGCCTCATGGAGGTCGTCTCGGAATCGCTCGCGCCATTCATGCAGGGCGAGGAGGCGCGCGTCGAGATCTCGGGACGGCAAATCCGGCTCGGCCCCACCGCGGCGGTGAGCTTCGGCATGGCGTTGCACGAGCTGATCACCAACGCCACGAAATACGGCGCGCTGTCGTTGCCAGAGGGGCGTGTCAACATTCACTGGAGTCTCGACTTGGAAGGCGGCTCTCAGCCGGCTCTGGAATTCGTCTGGCAGGAGAGCGGCGGTCCGAAGGTGGCCGACGCCGGCCGGCGCGGCTTCGGGTCGCGGCTTATCGAAGACGGCATGGCGCGTGAGCTTGACGGCGACGTGGAGCTCAAACTCGAGGAAGGCGGCGCCGTATGCCGCATGCGTCTGCCGCTGTCGCGCAAGGTGATGATCGCGTAATGGCTACCGACGGCGCCCAACCCCGTGTCCTGCTGGTCGAGGACGAGGCCCTGGTGGCGATGCTGATCGAGGATCAGTTGATCGAACTCGGCTTCGAGGTGGTCGGACCCGCCGCCACGGCCAGCCAGGCGATAGCCCTTTGCGAGGACGAGCATCTCGATGGCGCGGTCCTGGATATCAATCTCGGAGGCGGGCAGCGCTCCGATCCGGTCGCGGAATGGTTGACCAGGCAGGGCATTCCGTTCGTGTTCGTGACGGGCTACGGCCAGGCCGGCGTCGACGGCCGTTTCGGCCATGCGGCCGTGCTGCAAAAACCGTTCACGCTTCCCGAGCTCCGCAAGGTGACCTGGGAACACTTCGGCTAGGCAGCCGTCAGCCGGGCCTCCCCTCAGTCAAGGCCGAGCGCTTTTTTCGCCTTGGCGGTGATCGACTGCCGGGTGGTGAAGAAATCCTCCCAAGGGTCGGTCTTGAGACGCTTCAGCCGGGCGGGCAGGGTCTCGACGTCATAGGGCGCGCCGCTGTCGAGACGCTTCAGCTCGTCCCAGCGGAGCGGCGTGGCGACCGGCGCTCCCGCCTTGGCGCGGGTGGAGAAATTGCAGATCGACGAGCCGCCGCGTTGGTTGCGTAGATAATCGACGAAGATTTTGCCGACGCGCGTGCGCTTGAGCGGATTGGCCGTGTAGCGGTCCGGCCGCGCGGTGACCAGCGCATCGGCGACCGCCTTGGCGAACTCTTTCACCTCGTCCCAGCCGGCCTTCGGCGTGAGCGGCGCGACCAAATGCAAGCCCTTGCCGCCGGTGGCCTTGAGAAAGCTCTTGAAGCCGAGCTCGGCGAGAAAGTCGCGCACTTCCTCAGCCGCGGCGCGCAACACCGCGAAGTCGAGGTCCTCGTCCGGGTCGAGGTCGAACACCAGACGGTCGGGCTTGTCGATCTTCTTGAGCGACACGCCCCAGTCGTGGACCTCGAGGGTGCCGATCTGCGTCAGCGCGAACAGCCCGTCCTCGTTATCGATATAGAGATACGGCTTCTTGGTCTCGCCGCCGGGAATGGCGACTTCCTTGATCGCCTTGCTCATGCCCTTCATGGCGTGACGCTGAAAGAAGCGTTCGCCGTCGACGCCTTCGGGGCAGCGCACCAGGCTGATGGGCCGCTTGGCCACATATGGCAGCATGACCGACGCAACGCTCTCGTAATAGCGCGCGAGGTCGAGCTTGGTGAAGCCGATGTCCGGGTAGAGCACCTTGTCGGGGCTCGACAGGGTGATATCGCCGAAGGTCACGTCGCTCGTCTTCGCGGTCTTTGTCTTAGCTGACGCGCTCTTCGTCTTTGCCGGCATCGCGGCCTCCTGCGTGTCGTTGCCCTCGCGGATCACCGCGGCCGCCGGCTTGTCCTCGCGCAAACCCTGAAAGCTCGGATGGCGCAGGCGCCCGTCCCGCGTCCACTCCGTGAAGTTGACCGCGCAGACGAGCTCGGGTCTGAGCCACACCGCGCCTTTGCGCTCGGGCCCCGGCACGCTCTCGAACGGCGAGGTCTTGCGGATGAGCGGCTTGAAGCGCGCGGCAAGCGCTTTCAGATCGCGCGCATTGAAGCCGGTGCCGACCTTGCCGGCGAAGATGAGCGCCTCGCCGTCATAGACGCCGAGCAGGAGCGCGGAGAACGGCTTGCCGCGCACGTCGGATTCGGCGAAGCCGCCGATGACGAACTCCTGCGACCTCGTGCACTTGACCTTGAGCCAGCTCTTGCCGCGGCCGGAGCGGTAGGGCGCATCGGCGCGCTTCGACATGATGCCTTCGAGCTGCGTGCTGCAGGCCTTGTCGAAGAAGGCCGGACCGTCGCCCAGGACATGGTCGGAATAGATTAGAAAGTCCGACACGCCGTTCGCCGCCATTAGCTTGCGCAATTTCTCTTTGCGTTCTGAGAGCGGTTCTTTGCGCAGATCCTTGCCGTCGAGAGATAGAAGATCGAACGCAAAATAGCGGATTGCCGGATCGGGCTTGTCGATGTGCTCTTGCAGCGATTTGAAGTCGGTCACCCCCGAAGGCAGCACATAGGCGGCCTCGCCGTCGATCAGCGCGCTCTCGCAAGGAAGCGTCAGGACCGCCTTGGCGATCGCCGGAAAGCGCACGGTCCAGTCGAGCCCGCTGCGGCTGAACAGGGTGACCTCGTCGCCCGCCTTGCAGGCCTCGATGCGGTAGCCGTCATATTTTAGCTCATGCAGCCAGTCGTCGCCCGCGGGCGCGCGCGTTTCGAGCGTGGCGAGCTGCGGCTCGACGAAGGGCGGCGCCTTCACTTTGCGCGCGGGCTTGCCTTTGCCGTTCGCCTTTTGGGTGCCGGAGTTTTTTTTTGAGCCTTGTTGGAGGACCACACGGCGGAGTCGGCGCCGGTCTCGATCTCGTCCATGGTGCGCCCGGTCTTGACGCTGGTGTCGTATTGCTCGGTCGGCTCCTCGCCGTCGCCGGCATAATCGTCGCGCTTCTTGATGAGGAGCCAGTTCTCCCGTTTTCCGCCGGTGCGGTCCTTCTTCATGCGCACCAGCACGTAATCCCCGTTGAGGCGCTTGCCGTGCAGCCGGAACTTGAGGTCGCCTTTGGCGAGACCTTCGTCCGGATCGCCGATCGGCTCCCAGGTGCCTTCGTCCCAGATCATCACCGGCCCGCCGCCATATTCGCCCTTGGGAATGACGCCCTCGAAGCCGCCATATTCGAGCGGATGGTCCTCGGTGCGCACCGCGAGCCGCTTCTGCGCGGGATCGAGGCTCGGGCCGCGTGTCACGGCCCAGCTCTTGAGCACGCCGTCATGCTCCAGGCGGAAGTCGAAATGGGTGCGCCGTGCCGCGTGTTTCTGGATGACGAAGCTGTCGCCCTTCTTGCGCGCACGCTTCGCACCCGGCTCGGGCGTCTTGGCGAAGTCCCGTTTCGCCTTGTACGTGGCAAGGGGGTCGTCGCTCCGCGCGCGCACCATCTCTTAAGCCGATTTCCGCTTCGCGGGCCGTGCGGTCTTCTTTGTCGAGCGCGATGAGGACGACTTCTTCGCGCTTGTTTTTGCGGTCCGGCCGCCGCTCTTGCCCTGCTGCACGCTCTTCTTCAGGGCATCCATGATGTTGATGACCTTGGCGCCGCCAGGCTGCTCAGTGACGATCTCCGGCGCGCGATCCTCGAGCTTGGCTTGGATCAGCTCCCACACGGCCTCGCGGTACTCGTCCTTGAACTCCTTGGGCTCGAACTTGCCGGCCTTGCGCGTGACGAGCTCCTTGGCGAGATCGAGCGCTTCCTTGTCGACCTTGACCTCGGGAATCTCGTCGAACAGCTTGTCCGCCGGCCGGATCTCGTTCGCGTGACGCAGCACTTCGAGCAGCAGACCCTTCTCGAAGGGCTTGATGGCCGCGATGTTGCCGTGGCCGCGCAGGATGAACTGACCCACGCCGATCTTCTTCGTCTCTTTGAGCGCGCGATGGAGGAGCACGTAGCCCTCGTCGGCCATGTCGCCGTCGGGCATCAGGTAATAAGGCGTTTCGAAGTAGCGCGGGTCGATCGCGTCCTCGTCGACGAAGCGCGCAAGATCGATGGTCTGCGTCGATTCGAGCTTCAACTCGTCGACCTCCTTGGGGTCGATCAGGACATATTTGCCCTTCTCGTACTCATAGCCCTTGGTGATCTCCTCGTTCTCGACCGGCCCCACGCTCGGCGCGATCTTCTGGTAGCGGATGCGCTCTCCGGTCGGCTCGTGGATTTGGTGGAAGGCGATGGACCGCTCCGACGACGTCGCGGCGTAGAGCTTGACCGGGATATTGACCAGCGAGAGCCTGAGATAGCCGGTCCAGAAAGCGCGCGGTGCCATGCGCCCTACTCCTCGAAAAAACGCATAAAGCCCGCCCGGCGCCGCCGCAAAGGCCGCCCCAGGCAAGGGGAACTCCGACCCTCTCCCCGGATTTCGCCCGGAAATCCTCAGGGGTTGGGCTCAGCCCCCTATCTTATAACCGTTTTCCTTAAGCATAAGTTCGAGCGCTTCTGGGAAGGCCACCCGCCTGGTCTCGCCCGGACAGTCTCCAGCCTCGTCGCGCTTCACGTCGCAGATGTCGAGCCCCCAGTCGGTCTCGCGGTCGTAATATTTGAGCATCAGGTCCCAGGCCTGCTTACCCTCGCCGAGCCTGATCTTCTGCGCCACATAGCCCGCCAGGAAGCCATTCACCTCCTGCTCCGGCACCCCCACGATCATGTTCCTAAGCCAGGCGGCATGGGCCGGCTTGAAGCGGGGCGCGGCGCTCACATCTTTTATCTTGCCGTTCTCGAGCGCGAGCACCTGGAGCGGCGCCTCCGAGCAGGCGTAGCAGGCAAAGGCATAGAGAAAGGCATTGTCCCGGGTCTCGAACTCGAACGTGCCGTCGCCGTCGAGATCGAGCGCCAGCATCGGGCCGCCATCGAATTCTCCGACGTCGAGCGTGGTCCATTCGGACCCGTCCGCGTTGCTCGTGACCACATGTGTCGCCGAACAGCAATGGGCGCCGCCGGTGAAGAACGACACCACCACCTCTGGAAAGGCGTTGCTGGGGTCGAGCTCGGCGATCTGAATACTGACCGGCGGGTTTGAAACCCCGGCACTCGGCCCTTCGAGCGTGGCCACTACGCGCGGCCCGGCCGGAACCGGAGGCTCGGCGGCGTCTGCCTCCCCTTCGCCGCTTTCGCTCGCGCCTTGCGGCTGACCTAAGTCAGGCGTCGGGGTCTCGGTCTCCTCGGGCGCCGCAGGTTTGGGGTTCGGATCGTCGAAATAGACGGTCACCACGGCCCTGCGCCAGGCCGTCTCGCCAAGGTCGAACTCGCCTGGAAGCATCGCCTCCTCGGGAATGTCCTCTAAGGGAATCTCGCCCCCCGCCAGTGGCTCGTCCACGGCGGGGCTCTCCACCGCAGCGTCGTCGGCCTCGCCCGGCAGGTCATTGGGCTTGGGCTTTCCTTCCGGCTGGGGCTCTTCCTCGACATAGGTCAAGGTCACCCGCAAGGGACCGGAGGAGATTTCATCATCGAGGGCCGGCAGGCCATCCTCGCCGCCGCCCGCCACGATCTTGGGGGATTTGTCGACCGTGCCGATCTCAGGCGCCTCGAGATATTTAGCATCCGCCGCACGGACCGCCTCGCCGAGGCTCTGCTCCGCAGCGGAGGCGGAGGCCAGCCAAGCGACGCCAAGAGCCCCGAGAAGGGGTAAACAGAGGTAACGAATTATCGACATTGCGCTGCACACTTCCAATCCGGCAAACAGATGCTTGACATGACCTTGGCAAACTCTAACGCGGTGTCCGGGCCGGTCCCAACCGATTGGGGCTGGCACGGTTACCGGCAGTAGCCGCACCTGCTTGCAACCAATTGTGTTAGGTGATTGCTTGCCGGCGCGGTTGACCCTGTTGGGTATTGAGCCTCCCAAAAGTGGCGGTGGATAGACATGAACGCGCGTGACGACCAACCGGAGCTTGCGCCTGCCGCCGTGATCACCGGCGCGACGCAAGGGATCGGGCGCGCGCTGGCCGAGGAGTTCGCCAAGCACGGCCACACGCTGCTGCTCGTGGCGCGCAACGAAGAGGCTTTAGCCAAGACCGCGCGCGAGATCGCGTCCGCCCATGGCGTGCCGGCTCACCATGCCGCCTGCGACCTCGCCACGCCGGAAGGCTGCGATCAACTCGTAGAGGTCCTCCGCACGAAAGGCCTCTATTGCGAATCTCTGGTCAACAATGCCGCCATCATGACGGCCGGCTTCTTCCAGGACCAGGACCGGGAGCAACTTCTCAAGATTGTCGATCTGAATGTGCGCGCCGTGGTGGACCTGACGCGCCGCCTCCTGCCCGACATGCTGGCGCGCGACAAAGGCGGCGTCCTCAACGTCGCCTCGTTGGAAGGGTTCATGCCGGTGCCCTATCAGGCGACTTACGCCGCCACCAAGGCGTTCATGATCTCATGGAGCCGGGCGCTCGCGTGGGAAGTGTTCGGTTCGAGCGTGCGCATCTGTGTCGTCGCGCCCGGCCCGATCGAGACCACCATGCACGAGAAGGCCGGCGCCGAGCATTCGCGCTACATGGTCTATTTTCCCCGCATGACCCCCGAAGCGATGGCCGAAGCCGCCTACCGGCGCTTCATGCGCGGCAACTGGGTGATCATCGAGGGGTTCCTGAACCGCGTCGTCGCCGCAGGCGTCCGCTTCATTCCGGGCATCATGCTGATCCCGGCCGTCGGCTGGTTCTTCCGGGTGCGCGACGCCGAAGGCAATCTGCAATGGCCGGAGGGTTGGAAAGGGCCGACCGGACAGGACGCGGCCAAAAAGAAGTGAGGCAAAACGCCTCTGGAGAGGCTTGAAGTCTTGGAAATGGTGGAGCCGGACGGGATCGAACCGACGACCTCAGCAGTGCGATTGCTGCGCTCTCCCAACTGAGCTACGGCCCCGAGAAGCCCGCATTTAGGGAACCGCCCCCATCCGTGTCAAGCAAGGGGGCGGCGGGACACGAACTTAAGCCTTGGCGCTGCCAAGACTTGCCCTCGGGCGGGCCTGTCCGCTACATGAGGCCCCAAGGCCGCGCACGGAGGGGCCTTTTCATGGTGCCTTTGATCGGATTCATCGCTCTCGTCATCGATCTCTTTATCTGGGTGGTGATCGCGAGCGCGATCTTGAGCTGGCTGATCGCCTTCAACGTGGTCAACACCAGCAACCGCTTCGTCTACAGCGTGGCGGACATGCTCTACCGGATCACCGAACCGGCGCTGCGGCCGATCCGGAGCATCCTGCCCAATCTCGGCGGCATCGATATTTCGCCGGTGATTCTGATCCTGCTTCTGCTGTTCATCCGCGACGTGGTGCTGTTTGGCTGGATCTTGCCGGCCGTCTCTTAAGCCTGGCGTGGACGGTCCGCTCCTCAAGCTCAATCTCCGCCAGACGCCCACGGGCCTGATCGTGGCGGTGCGGCTCACCCCGAAAGCCGCGCGCGACGCAATCGAAGGTCTCGAGGCGTTCGATGGCGACACCGTGCTCAAAGCCCGGGTTCGCGCGCTGCCGGAAGCCGGCCGCGCCAACGCGGCGCTGGAAAAGCTCATCGCCAAATGGCTCGGGCTGCCGCAATCGGCGGTGAGCGTCGTCCAAGGCGGCAAGTCGCGCATCAAGCAGGTCGCCGTCGAGGGCAACGGCGTTGCACTGTCCGCGCTGATCTGCACGCGCTTGGCCGAGCTCAATTCGCCGTCATCCTGAGGTGGCCGCCGAAGGTGGCCCTCGAAGGATGTGGCCAAGGCTACGGCGGACACCCCTCGATTCGCCCGCCGAAGCTTTAGCGCAGGCGGGTCGAGGCTCGCTCCGCTCGCGCCTCAGGATGACGATAGGGCCGCGGCGATCTCTTGTGCGATTGTCTCGGCGGCTGCGCGCGGATCCTTGGCGCGCGTGATGGGACGCCCGATCACCAGATAGTCGGCGCCGGCCCCCACCGCGTCCGCCGGCGTCACCACGCGGGCCTGGTCTTGCACGTCCGTCCCCGCCTGGCGGATGCCGGGGGTCACGATGAGGAAGTTCCGCAAGCGCTCGCGCAAGGCCGCCGCCTCCTTGCCCGAGGCAACGATGCCGTCGAAGCCTGCGTCCTGAGACAGCCGCGCGCGCTCCTGCACGAGAGCCAAGGGCGGCATCTCGATGCCTTGCTCCGACAAGTCGGCGCGGTCGAGATTGGTCAGCACCGTAACGCCAAGAAGCTTGAGCGCGCTGTCGCCGCGCCCGCGCACGGCCGCATCGAGCGTCTTGCGGTCGGTGGCATGCACCGTGACGAAGTGAGCGCCGGTCTTGGCGATCGCGGCGGTCGCCCGCTCGACCGTCGCCTCGATGTCGAGCAGCTTGGCGTCGAGAAACACGCGGTGGCCGTCCTTCGCGAGCTCTTCGGCCAGCGCAAGACCGCCGGCATAGATGAGCTCGAGGCCGAGCTTGTAGACGCCGACGCTGTCGCCGAGCTTGTCGATGAGCGCGCGGGCCTCGTCCAGGTGAGGCACGTCGAGCGCGACGATGATCCGGTCCTTCGGGCTCATGCGGCAAACTTCCTTGCGGCGACGGCCAGCGCTTCGACCACGCCGGCGAACATCTTCTGCTGGGTCTCGTCCTTCAGGCTCCCGTCGGCCTCGAAGGCCTGGCTCGCCCGCGGCAGCGCCATTTGCTGCGGAGTAACGGTGGCGCCCAAGCCCACGGCGAGGATCTGCCGCAGCATGAGCAGGGCGCGCATCGTCCCGTAATAGCCGGGAGACGCGCCCGAGATGGCGAACACCCTTGTCCTGAACACGTCCGGTTCGTCCTTTACGCGGCTCAGCCAATCGATCGTGTTCTTGAGCAGCGGCGGCACCGCAGCGTTGTACTCCGGCGTCACGATCATCACCCCGTCATACTCCTCCAGCAGCGCTTTGAAGGCGCGCGCGCGCTCCGGCACGCCTTCATTGGCTTCCAGGTCGCCGTGATAGATGGGCATGTGATAATCGGCCAGATCCGCGAACACCGCCTCGATGCCGTTCGCCTCGGCGATGTGCTGCCCGAGCCGGGCGAGCTTCTTGTTGTGCGACCCCTCCCGGGCGCTACCGGCAAAAAACAATAGCCGCATGCAAATCTCCTGCTTCGCGCTTTAGGCGCCGTCGGTCTTCCCGTCCTCGTCCTGACCAAACACATGACGCAAGGGAACGGTTGCGGCGGCCGCGAGTGGGGTAGCGAGCGCCAGCCCCAGAAGTCCGAATACGGCGCCGAACACGAGCTGGTTGAGGATCACCGCCGCTGGCGGCATCGATACCGCGCGGGCCTGAATCAGGGGCGTCAGCAGATAGCTCTCCAGGAACTGGACGCAGCAATAAAGCCCGAGCGCCCACAAGGCCAAATTCAAGCTCTCGCCGCCGGCCACGAGGATGATTGGAATCGCGCCGATGATCGGCCCGAGATAGGGCAGGAAGCACGCAAGCCCCGCGAACAGCGCCAGCACGAAGGCGATCGGTACGCCGAGGATCAACAGCCCGAGATAGGTGAAGACGCCGATCGCCGACATGGTGATCGACTGTCCGATCAGCCAGCGCCGCAGCAGATCGCCGGTCTCGTACAAAAGCTCGAGCAGCGTCTCGCGCTTGTCCTCCGGCGCGAGCCGCGCCACAAGATTGACGTAAGTGTGCGGATCGGCGGCGAGATAGATGCCGAAGAACAGCACGATCAGCCCGGCGCTGAACAGACCGAACACCGACATGGCGACTGTGGTGGCGCCGGTGGCGATGCCCCACTGGCTCATGAAGTTGCCCAGCACCTGAACCAGATCGATGTTCTCGAGGATGGCCGTGCGGTCGATGAGAGTCGAAAGTTGAGAGGTCAGCGTGGTGACGCCGGCGGCGATGCTCTGCGCCAGCAGCGCGACCTGTGTCCCGAGCGTCGGTCCTGCCGTCCACCCGGCAAGCGCGAGACCGCCAAGACCGGCGAGCGCCACCACGGCCAGCATCAGCAGGCGCGGCAGGCCGGTGACCTCGGAAAGCCAGTGGCTGGCGCCGTAGAGCACGATGGCGAGCAGGATGCCGGCGAAGGTCAAAAAGATCGCCGTCTGCGCGTACCAAAGCACGCTGGCGAGCGCGATCACGGCGATGACCGCGACAGTCGCTCTTGCCGCCCGCTTCATGACCGCCGGCTCGTGGAACGCTGCCTTCGGGCTGTTCTTGGCAGGCTCGCCGGCCATCGTCATCTCGCTGTGAAGACCGCGCTAATGGTGATGCGGGACGGGGGCGCGGGAGCTGAAGGGAACGCCCAATCTACGTCAATCAGGGCGGGAAGGGATAGGCGCTACTCGCCGATACCCTCAAAGAACTCCTTCACTCGGGCGAAAAATCCGGCCGAGGCCGGGCTCGTGTCCGGGTTGGACGCCTCCTCGAACGCCTTCAAGAGATCGCGCTGCTTGCGCGACAGGTTCTTCGGCGTCTCGACCTCGACCTGGATGTAGAGGTCGCCCTGCTGCTTGGAGCGCAGCACGGGCATGCCCTTGGCCTTGAGGCGGAACTGCTTGCCGCTCTCGGAGCCCTCGGGCACTTTCACGCGGCTGCGGCCGCCGTCGATGGTGGGCACCTCGATCTGGCCGCCGAGCGCCGCGGTGGTCATGGCGATGGGCACGCGGCAGAACAGATCCGCGCCGTCGCGCTGGAAGAACTCGTGCGGCTTGATCGACAGGAAAATGTAGAGGTCGCCGGGCGGTCCGCCGCGCACGCCCGCTTCGCCTTCGCCGGCAAGCCTGATGCGCGTGCCGTCCTCCACGCCCACCGGAATGGTGACGGACAAGGTGCGCTCGCGGATCACGCGGCCGGCGCCGTTGCATGACGGGCAGGGCGTCTCGATCATTTCGCCGCGGCCCTGACAGGCCGGGCAGGTGCGCTCGATGGTGAAGAAGCCCTGGCTGGCGCGGACCTTGCCGACGCCGCCGCAAGTCCGGCAGGCGGTGGGCGAGGTGCCGGCCTTGGCGCCGGAACCCGAACAGTCGTCGCAGGTAACGGATGTCGGCACGCGGATCTGTGCCGTCTTGCCTTCGTAGGCCTCCGCGAGCGTGATCTCCATATTGTAGCGGAGATCGGCGCCGCGCTCGCGGCCCGAGCGCTGCCGCGGCCGGCGCGTGCCGCCCATGAACTCGCCGAACAGATCGTCGAACATGGCCGACATCGAGGCGGAGAAATCCGTACCGAAACCGTGCGGGCCGCCGGCGCCGAAGCCCCCGAACCCCGCGCCGCCGCCCTCGAAGGCGGCATGGCCGAAGCGATCATAAGCCGCGCGGCGCTGCGGATCCTTCAGGGCCTCATAGGCCTCGTTGGCTTCCTTGAAACGCTGTTCTGCGGTGGGATCGCCGTTGCAGGTATCGGGGTGGCATTCCTTGGCGAGACGGCGGAACGCAGACTTGATCGCCGCGTCATCCGAGCCGCGATTCACACCCAGTACGTCGTAGTAGCACCGTTTCGCCATCACCCCTCCGGACCGTCACGACCGCCGCCCTGCACGCGGCGGCGCACAAGTCTCTTGTTGGGCTTGCGCGGAGCCCTGGTGAGGACTCCGCCGCCAGTTTGTTGCGTTACGCGGACTTCTTACTGTCGTCGTCCTTGACCTCTTCGAAGTCGACATCGACGACGCCTTCATCGGAGCCGCCGCCGCCGGCATCGGCGGTCGGGCCGCCCTCGCCGCCGCCCGCGCCTTGCGCCGACTGATACATCGCCTCGCCGAGCTTCATGGAAGCTTGCGCGACCGCGTCCACCTTCTGCTTGATGGCTTCCACGTCCTCGCCTTCCGCGGCGGTCTTGAGCTCGGCCACGGCGGCTTCCACTGCCGCCTTGTCCTCCGCCGAAACCTTGTCGGCGAAATCAGCGAGCATCTTGTCCGTGGAGTGCACCAGCGCCTCGGCCTGGTTGCGGACTTCCACCAGCTCGCGGCGCTTCTTGTCTTCCTCGGCGTGGCTCTCGGCTTCCTTGACCATGCGGTCGATGTCGGAATCGCTGAGACCGCCCGAGGCCTGGATGCGGATGGACTGTTCCTTGCCGGTCGCCTTGTCGGCCGCCGACACGTTGACGATGCCGTTGGCGTCGATGTCGAAGGTCACCTCGATCTGCGGCACGCCGCGCGGCGCGGGCGGAATGCCGACGAGATCGAACTGGCCGAGCATCTTGTTGTCGGCCGCCATCTCGCGCTCGCCCTGGAAGACGCGGATGGTCACCGCGTTCTGATTGTCTTCCGCGGTCGAGAACACCTGGCTCTTCTTGGTGGGGATCGTAGTGTTGCGGTCGATCAGCCGTGTGAATACGCCACCCAGAGTCTCGATGCCGAGCGACAGCGGCGTCACGTCGAGCAGCAGCACGTCCTTGACGTCGCCCTGCAGCACACCGGCCTGAATCGCCGCGCCGATGGCGACCACCTCGTCCGGGTTCACGCCCTTATGGGGCTCCTTGCCGAAGAAGGTCTTCACCGTCTCCACGACCTTCGGCATGCGCGTCATGCCGCCGACCAGGATCACCTCGCTGATCTCGCCCGGCTTGAGACCGGCATCCTTCAGCGCGGCTTCGCAAGGCGCGATGGTCCGCTTGATCAAATCCTCGACCAAGCTTTCCAGCTTGGCGCGGGTCAGCTTCATCGTGAGGTGCTTCGGGCCGGATTGGTCGGCCGTGATGAAGGGCAGGTTGACCTCGGTCTGCTGCGTGGAGGACAGCTCGATCTTGGCTTTCTCCGCGGCCTCTTTCAGGCGCTGGAGCGCGAGCTTGTCGCTGCGCAGATCGATGCCTTGTTCTTTCTTGAACTCGTCGGCGAGGTAATCGACGATGCGCATGTCGAAGTCTTCACCGCCGAGGAAGGTGTCGCCGTTGGTCGACTTCACCTCGAACACGCCGTCGCCGATCTCCAGGATGGAGACGTCGAACGTGCCGCCGCCCAAGTCGTAGACGGCGATGGTCTGGCCTTCCTTTTTCTCAAGTCCGTAGGAGAGCGCGGCGGCCGTCGGCTCGTTGATGATGCGCAGAACTTCAAGACCCGCGATTTTGCCTGCGTCCTTGGTGGCCTGGCGCTGCGCGTCGTTGAAATAGGCGGGCACCGTGATGACCGCCTGTTCGACCTTTTGGCCAAGATGGGACTCAGCCGTCTCTTTCATCTTTTGAAGGATGTAGGCGGAGATCTGCGAGGGCGAATATTTCTTGCCGTGCGACTCGACCCAGGCGTCGCCGTTGTCGGCTTTCACCAACTGGTAGGGCACGAGCTTCTGATCTTTGGCGACTGTGGGGTCCTCCCAGCGGCGGCCGATCAGGCGCTTGATGGCGAAGAAGGTGTTCTCGGGATTGGTAACCGCCTGACGCTTGGCCGGCAGTCCGACCAGAACCTCGCCGTCATCGGTGAACGCCACCATCGAGGGCGTCGTGCGCATGCCCTCGGCATTCTCGATGACCTTGGGGTTCGATCCATCCATGACCGCGACACAGGAGTTCGTCGTGCCGAGGTCGATACCAATCACTTTCGCCATTGCGAGCCTCTCTTTCTGGCAAACCGTTCGGGCCCTGACACGGCACCCGATTTCAACTGACGCGCCTCGCATCCAAGCGGCGCGATCCGGTCCCCAATTGTTTCGCCGTCCCCGCCGAACGGACTGCGGCGGGGCTCCGCGGTTATATAGGTGGCAACCCTATGGCCCGCAAGGATAAGGCAGGCTTCCGGGTGCGGCGATTGGGGGTCACGATACGCGTTTCCACGCTCCGATCAGGACAGGGGTCAGACAATAATAGCGGCCGTCCGCCGCGGCCTCCGCCATATCCGCCTTGAAGGCATCGGCGCGCGCTCGATCGGCAAGACCAAGTTCTACGGCCGAGGCGAAGAGTCCTTGGTAAACGCCGATTAGCATTGCCGCCATATCACGGAGCGGAAGGTACTTAATCTCGGTTACCGTGCCGTCAAGCGAGCCGATTCCGGCACCCTCGAACTGGGCCGGCAACTGCCGTCCCGCCCGCAAGTTCCGCCCGTGGCCGCGAAAGACCCCTTCGAACAAGCGGTTAAACTCCGTCATGGCGTGGCAAATGGGCTCGACGGCGATAGCGCCGAAGTCGAATTCCTGCGCCGCCACCACCCCGCCCGGCTTGGTCCAGGTGTGCATCTTCTCAAGCGCTGCGATCGGCTCTTGCATATGCATGAGGAACAGCCGGCAATAGGTGAGGTCGAAGGGTGCACCGGGCACGGTGTCGGTCGCGAGCAGGTCCGCCTCGACAAGCTGGAAATTCGCGCCGCCTTCAGCCTTGAGGCCGGCGAGCGCATGGGCCCCAAGCTGACCGTCGATCTCAAGCCCCGTCACGGTGCCGTCCGGGCCCACCCGGTCGGCCATCAGCCGCATCACCTGCCCAGGGCCTGAGCCCACGTCGAGGCAGGACATGCCCGGTTTGAGGCCGATCCGGTCGAGCAGCGCCTCGGTCGCGCTGCGCCACATGGCCCCCTGGTTGCGCAGGCGCTGATATTCCTCAGCGTCACGCGCATGCACGTAGCCGTCGGGATTTGTAGCCTGAGGCGCGCCCATGAAGCTCCTTCCGCGTCTCGAAGAGCGTTATACGGGGGAACGGTAGGCGGAGACTGAGGCGGAGCAAAGGACCATTGCGGCATTTTCCGAGGGCATTGGACAGGCCGGCGCAAACGGCTCTTCTTGGTGCGATCCGGACGGTGATCGCGGAAGCGCCGCTCTACACCCCCACTATGCCGCGATCGGGCAAGCCCATGTCCGTGCGCATGACCAATGCCGGGCCGCTTGGCTGGGTCACCGACAAGGAGCGAGGCTACCGCTATCAGGCCATGCACCCCGAGACGGGGAAACCGTGGCCGCCGATTCCGCCGATGCTTTTGGATCTTTGGACTGAATGCGCGGGCTACCCGCAGCCGCCGGAAGCCTGCCTCATCAACTACTATGCTGGCGCCGCCAAGATGGGGCTGCATCAGGATCGCGACGAACAGGACTTCGACGCGCCCGTGCTCTCCGTGTCGCTGGGCGATACCGGTATCTTCCGCGTCGGCGGCACGGCGCGAAAAAGCCCGACACAGAGCTACGAGCTCAAGTCGGGCGATGTGTTCGTGCTCGGCGGCACGGACCGTCTTGCCTATCACGGCATCGACCGCGTGCTTCCCGGGACCAGCGATCTTCTAGAAGAAGGCGGCCGCTTCAATCTCACGCTGCGGCGTGTGACGAAGCCTGATTGAGCCCCATCCTTCGAGGCCCGGCGCGTGCGAGAGAAGCGAGCCTCGAAGCACGCGCCGGGCACCTCAGGATGACGCTCGATACAATGTTGAGATCTAGTCGCCGCCGTCGGGGATGTCGTCGTCCGCAACGTCAGGGCCGAAGCCGTTGCCGCCTGGCTCCGATTTCGGCGCGGGCTTGGCGCCGCCCTTGGACACCGCCACCAGCGCCGGGCGCAGCACGCGGTCGCCGATCGTGTAGCCGGCCTGCATGACCTCAACCACGGTGCCGTCGGGCACATCGGTGTTAGGCACCTCGTACATGGCCTGCTGCTGGTTCGGGTCGAAGCGCTGACCGAGCGGCTCGATCTTGGTGACCCCGTGCTTTTCCATCACGTTCAGCAACTCCCGCTCGGTGAGCTCGACCCCTTCCAGGAAGCTCTTGAGCGCCGGGTCTTGAGCAGCGGCGTCCGCCGGCACATGCTCGACCGCGCGACGCAAATTGTCGCCGATGGTCAGCACGTCGCGGGCGAAGTTGGAAATGGCGTAGCGCGCCGTGTCTTCTTTTTCGCGCTCGGTGCGGCGGCGCAGGTTCTCCATGTCCGCCATGGTGCGCAGCAGCTTGTCGCGCATATCGGCGTTCTCGGCGAGAAGGCCTTCGAGATCGCCCGCGAGCTCGGCGCTCACGTCGGGGTTTTCGGCCGCCTCGGTCGAGGTTGATTTCGTCTGATCCTCGTCTGTCTCACGTGGATCGGAATTGTCCGCCATCAGACGCCTCGGCGATTGGGGTTCAAAGGGAAGCTCCGGATATCGACCGGGAGCGGAGAAAAATCAAGGGACAAGGCGTGCCAAGATCAGGGAACGAGCCGCCCGAGTAACCTTGCCGTGTAGTCAACCATCGGGATGATACGCGCGTAGTTCAGCCTTGTCGGCCCGATCACTCCCAGCACGCCAACGATTTTCTGCTCCGAGTCCTCGAAAGGCGAGACGATCAGCGCGGAGCCCGAGAGCGAAAACAGCTTGTTCTCGGAACCGATGAAAATCCGGACCCCCTCGGCGCGCTCGGCCAGCCCCAAGAGCTGGATCAGATCCTTCTTGGCGTCGAGGTCCTCGAACAGGAGCCGGACCCGCTCCAGGTCCTCCATGGCCCGCACGTCTTCCAGAAGATGCGCGCGGCCGCACACGATGAGGCTCTGCCGGTCGTCGGCCTCGCCCGACCAGATGGCGAGCCCGTCGGTGACGACCCGCGCCGTGAGCTCGTCGAGCTGAGCGCGCCGGGCCTCGATCTCCCCTTCGATCCGGACGCGGGCCTCGGCCAGCGTCCGCCCGCCGATATGGGCATTGATGTAGTTGGTCGCCTCGTTGAGCGAGGAGAGCGGCAACCCTTCGGGCAGCGGCACGATGCGGTTCTCGACGTCGCCGTCCTCGCCCACCAGAACGGCGAGCGCCTGGCCCTGGCCGAGATTGACGAACTCGACATGGCGCAGCGTCTTGCTTTGCTTTTCGGCTAGTACGACGCCCGCGCAGCGAGACAGCCCCGACAGCATCTCGCCGGCTTCGGACAAAAAGTCCTCGACGCCGCGGCGTCGCCCGCCGGCGGCCATGCGCGACTTGATCTGGTTGCGTTCGGCCTCCGTGATGTCGCCGATCTCCAAAAGACCGTCGACGAACAGCCGCAGGCCCGATTGGGTCGGCAGCCTTCCAGCGCTCGTATGGGGCGCGTAGATCAGGCCGAGCGCTTCGAGATCGGACATGACGTTGCGCACCGAGGCCGGCGACAGCGTCATGGGCAGGGCCCGGCTCAAATTGCGCGAGCCGACCGGTTCACCGGTCTCCAGATACGTCTCGACAATGCGCTTGAAGATTTCGCGCGAACGCTCGTTGAGATGGCGCAGGTTTCCAGCGGCCTCGGCCGCCGCTTTCGCGCCTCTGACGTCGTTGTGACCCATGAGGGGAAAATGTAGGAGGCGCTTTGAGCCCCGTCAAACGGACGTGCGAACCTAGTTAAGCGGCCCGAGCGCCTGCGTGGCGGGCTCGACCAACTCGCCCGGTGCGCCGAAATGAGCAAAATAGCGGGTCTTGATCAATTCGACCGGCATGATGACGAGGACATCGGTGGTGCCGAACTGATGGTCGATGACAGCGCCGTCGCCGACAAAGGCGCCGACCCGCAAATAACCTTTGATCAGCGGGGGCAGCGCCTTTAGGGCTGCGCGCGCGTCGACGGCCTCGCGCGGCATCATGTTCATGTCGACGTGCAAATGGTCGTGGGCCCGCACCCGCCAATCCTCCGGGGCGAGCGAGTTATGGTGCAGGAAGCTCAGAGCCAGCGCATGGGCGGAGGGATCGGTGCCCGGGAAGCTCGCGCAGCCGATCATGACGTCGGCGCCGTGCTGACGGACATAAGACCACACGCCCTGCCACAGGAGCTCCAGCGTGCGCCGATTCCGGTAGGGCTTGAGCACACAGGAGCGGCCGAGTTCGATGAAACTGTAATCGGGCTTCGACTGGATCAGCGGCGCGATGTCGTATTCGCCCTGCGTATAGAACCCATCGTTGTGATCGGCGACGGCCTGGCGCAACACGCGATAGGTGCCGACCACCTGCGACCGGCGCCAGCCCTTCTTCGCCGGATCGCCGCGATCGACGACGAGCAGATGGTCGAAGATCGCGTCATAGGCGTCTTCGTCGCGCCGCGACAGGAGGGCGAGCGCGCCGGGCGTGGCCGCCATCTCCTCGTAGAAGACCTTGTAGCGGAGGCGCTGAGCGCGGCGGAGTTCGCTTTTCTTGCGGGCGAGCTGCACTTCGAGCTGACCGATGCGGCCATAGATCTGCGGCGGCTGAAACCGCCCGCGAAGGCTGACGGACGGCGTGCGCCGGCGGCCCCCAAACGGAAGGCCGCTATTCTGACTTGGCCGGAAATTCAGTCCTGGAAACATTGCCTCACCGCGAATTTGCCCGACAGGCGTCCTTGCGTTGGCCTCGTCCGCATGGCCGAGCCCAATTGAAATGTTTGGGGAAACGCGCCACGGGACTCCGCCAGCCACCAACTGAAACGCATGAGCCGAGCAGTGGTTTGATTCGGCCACAACATAAGCCGGTTAGCAAACCAATTCGAAGTCTATGTGACAGCCTGGGAAAGCCTTGCGGCGCCTCGCGTCGAAGGCCTCAGGCCGCGCCGGCGCCGGTCTCCTGGTGCCCCCGCCCGTCCTCGCCGAGCCAGCGGGTGAGCAGTCCCGCCAGATCCCGCTTCTCGAAGGGCTTGGCGAGATAGTCGTCGAGTCCTGCCGCCAGATAACCCGCCCGATCTTCTTCAAAGGCGTTGGCGGTCAGCGCCACGATGGGGGGGCGCCCCGCGCCGGGGCGGGCGTCCTCGGCATAGAGTGCCCGGATGCCGCGCGCCGCCTCGACGCCGTCCATATCCGGCATGTGGATATCCATCAGCACGAGGTCAAAGCTGTGCCCTTGGGCGAGCGCGTCGCGGGCCTTGTTGATCGCCTCGGCGCCGTCTCTGGCATGGATGACCTGCGCTCCCGACTTCTCCAGCACGGTGCGCGCGAGCAGCGCGTTGATGTCGTTGTCCTCGGCCAGCAGCACCGAGATGCCCTCGCTGGCGCCGGCCTTCTCGAGCGGCGTACGGCGAGGCTCGCCTGCGGCCGTCCTGCCGGATTGGCGCGCGCCGTCCGCGCTAAAGAGCTGAGTCAATGCAGACATAGGCCGCACCGGGCGCACCAGATAGCCGTTGAAACCCTGCTCCGGGAAACGGGGGATGTCGCCGCGCTGGCCCGGGTCGATGGTCACCACGGCCCGTGGCGCGCGCCCATCCGGACAGGGCCGCAAGAGGGGAATGACACGGCTCGCGTCTGCCGTGTTGGCCTTATCGGTCAGGAGTGCGGTGAACGGCATGCCCTCCTCGGCGGCACGCCCTGCCACATCCGGGGCTTCCTCCGCCGTGACCCGCGCGACGCTGGCGCCCATGGCGACCAGGAGATCGCCGGCGAGCGCCGCCTCGATCGCGCCGTCCAAGACCATCAGCACCCGCTCGCCCGCGTGCGGCTTGGGCCACGCCGCGCCAAGCTGTGGGACCGGCGCGGGCGTGGCGAACGGCAGATCGACGGTGAAGGTCGCGCCGGCGCCCGGGACGCTCGTCACGTCCACCCGGCCGCCCATCTCGTCGACCAGACGCTTGGAGATTGCGAGACCGAGTCCCGTACCGCCATGGCGCCGCGTGGGCCCCTGCTCGGCCTGCTCGAACTCGGAGAAGATGCGTTCCAGCGCCTGCGGCGCCACACCGGGGCCCGTGTCGCGCACCGCGAAGCGCACGACCGCCCCGCCGTCCTTCGCCGATGCCGGAGCCGGTACGATCGTCAAGGCCACGCCGCCCTGATCGGTGAACTTGATGGCGTTGCCCACGAGATTCATCAGGATCTGGCGCACGCGCATCTCATCGCCGATCACCGTCTTGGGCAGGTCGGGGGCGGCGAACCAGCCGATCTCGAGCCCCTTGTCGCGGCCGCGCGGTGCCAAGAGCTCGATGACGCCTTGCGCGGCGTCGGCGATCTCGAATGGCGCGGCGCGCAGCTCGATCTTGCCCGCTTCGATCTTTGAGAAGTCGAGCACCTCGTCGATCAGGGAGAGCAGCGTGGTCGCCGAGGTGGAGATCGCGCGCGCGTAGGTGCGCTGCTCCGGCGAGAGTTGCGTGTCCAGCAGAAGCCCGGTCATGCCGAGAATGCCGTTCATCGGCGTGCGAATTTCGTGGCTCATCGAAGCGAGGAAGCGCGACTTCGCGTGGCTTGCGGTCATCGCGTGATCGCGGGCCTGGGCCAGGGCCATCTCCGCCGCGCGCTGCTCGGTGATATCGCGGCCGACGCTTTGCACCTCGCGCACGCCGCCGTCTTCGCCGGCCACGGGAAAATCCTCCCACACGAACCAGCGCGGCCCGGCCGTCGTCGAGAGCTCGACCACCCGGCTGGTGCGCTCATCGTTGTCCGGTGGCGCATCGTCCTTGCCGTCGCTGTTGAGCACGGGAAGCTGGAAAGGCTGTCCGAGCGCCGTCTCGCGCGCGAGCCCGAAGGTCCGGCAGAAGGCATCGTTGACGAAGGAAAGGCGACCGTCCGCGTCGCGCCGCGAGATCACGTCGCCTTGATGATCGAGCAGATCGCGATAGCGCGCTTCGCGCTCGCGCACTTCCCATTGCAGGTCTTTCAGGGATTCAAGGCTAGAGTCGAGCCTGGTGGCCATCGCCTCCAGCCGCGCTTCGCCCGCGTCGGATTTGCGGTTGGCGACCAGGACCAGCAACGTAACGCCGAGCACCAAGGGCAAGAGGGCGAGCGTGGTGGTGGTGCCGAGAAGCACAAAAGAAAGCGCGATGAGCGCCAGGGCGAACAGCCCGAAGGCCACTCGCACGCCCATCCCACCGGCGCAGTCAGCGCCGAAGCTCTGCCGGATCATACGCTGCACTGTTTGACGCCGATTGTTATCGCCGGGCTTTGAGCCCGCCGGTTTCATTGGCGCCAAGAGAACCAGAGAAAGCTTGAAAAACCTTTAGCGGCGGGCCCCGCTCACGCCGCCGCCCGGGCCCGGCGCAAGGTTTCGCCGCGATAGCTCAGGGCCTCGGCGATATGGATGCGCGCGACCTTGCTCTCTCCGTCGAGGTCGGCGAGCGTCCGCGCGACACGCAGCGTCCGGTGATAGCCCCGCGCGCTGAGCGACAGCGCATTGGCGGCGTCGCGCAACAGAGAAAGGCCCTGCTTCTCCGGCGCGGCGATCTCCTCGAGGAGCGCGCCGTCACATTCCGCATTGGTGCGCACGCGCGGCAGGCCGAGCCCCTCATAGCGCGCGATCTGGATCTGGCGCGCCGCGGCCACGCGGGCCCGCACGTCGGCGCTGCCTTCGGAGGCTTGAGGCAATACGAGATCGGCGGCCGACACCGCGGGCACTTCGATCTGGAGATCGATGCGGTCGAGCATGGGGCCGGAGATGCGCGCCTGGTAGCGCTCGGCGCAAGAGGGCCCTTGACGGCACGCATGGCCGGGCGCGCCCGCGTGCCCGCAGCGGCACGGGTTCATCGCGGCGATCAGTTGGATGCGCGACGGGTAGGCGATGCGGTGATTGGCCCGGGCGATGACCGTTTCGCCGGCCTCGAGCGGCTGGCGCAGCGCATCGAGCACTTGCGGATTGAACTCGGGCAATTCGTCGAGAAACAGCACGCCGAGATGAGCGAGCGCCGCTTCGCCCGGGCGCGGCCTGGTGCCGCCGCCGACCAAGGCCGCCATGCTCGCGGAGTGATGCGGCGCGCGGAAGGGCCGCGTCCGCCCGATGCGCCCGCCCGCGAGATCGCCGGCGAGGCTGCGGATCATGCTCACTTCCAGCATCTCGGCGGGCTCGAGTGGCGGCAGGATCGAGGGGAGCCGCTTCGCCAGCATCGACTTGCCGGCGCCTGGCGGGCCGATCATGAGGAGATGATGCCCGCCGGCCGCCGCCACCTCGAGCGAGCGCTTGGCCGTCTCCTGGCCCTTGATGTCGCGCAGATCCGGCATGGCCTCATCGCCGGGGTCCGGGTTGGGCAGCGGGCGCCGCAAGGTCTGAAGCCCCTTGAAATGGTTGATGAGCTGAAGCAGATCGGCGGGCGCCAGGATCGGCATGTCGGCCGCGGCCCAGGCCGCCTCCGGACCGCACGGGGCCGGGCAGATCAAGCCTTTGTCGAGGGTGTTGGCGCCGATGGCCGCGGGCAGCGCGCCGGCAATGGTGGCGATCGAGCCGTCGAGCGCAAGCTCGCCGAGCACGCAATAGCTCTCGATGGCATCCCGCGCGACCGCGCCGATCGCGGCCATTACCCCGAGCGCGATCGGGAGGTCGTAATGGCTGCCTTCCTTCGGCAGATCGGCGGGCGCCAGATTGACGGTGATGCGTTTCGGCGGCAGGGCGAGGCCGATGGCGTTCAGCGCGCCCCGCACCCGCTCGCGGCTCTCGGCCACGGCCTTATCCGGAAGGCCGACAATGGTGAAGGCGGGCATGCCCGGACTGATCTGGACTTGCACGTCCACGGCGCGGGCTTCGATGCCTTCGAAGGCGACCGTGGTAACCCGGGCGAACATACGAAACCCCCCGTTTTTAGTGCGATCATTCTAGCGAAACATGGGCGCCACGACAAGAACAATATAAGAACATTATCGCTCCGTGCCGAGGACCGACATGTGCTTTGATCGTCCCATGCCGAACGATCTCCGAACCCGCGTGCTCCTCATTCACGTCGCCGCCTACGCGCTGGTCGTAGCGATCTGCGCGGGGATAAATCTGTGGCTCAGCCCCGGCCGCCTCTGGTTCGTGTGGGTGGCGCTTGGCTGGGGCATCGGCATCGCCGCGCACGGCTTCGCCTATTGGCTCAGGCATGCCGATCGCCCCGAGCGCATCTTCGTCGACCGAAGAGCCCGCGGCTTCGCCGTGCATCTGTTCGCCTATGTGGCGGTGATCGTCCTGCTGCTCGTCGTCAATCTGACGGTGACGCCGAACAGATGGTGGTTCGTGTGGGTGGCGCTCGGCTGGGGCGCCGGCATCGCCCTGCATGCCTGGCTCGCCTTCGGGCGAAGCCACGAAACGTCCAAGGACCGTGAGAGACCAAAGCGCAAGGCGCCCGCGAAAAGGACGGCACCGAAAAAGACCGCACCGAAGAAGGCGGCGAGACCGCGCAAGAACCCCGGCTAGCGGTTGCGGCCTCAGTCTTTCGGGATGAGCGTATTCGACGGCAGGCTCGGATCGAGGAGCCGCGCCGCTTGCTCCGCGCCGGTCACCGGCAGTGTGTTCTTATTGAGCAAGCCGATCTGCACCAGCATGGATGCCTGGTCCCAATAGATGTGCTCATGCGTGACCTTGCCGTCCTTGCAGCCGACGACCACCACGAGCGGGATCGTCACCTTGCGGCCGGTGGGCGGAACCCCCGGCAGGAAGCACTCCATCGGGCAGTCGTGGGTGAAGCTGGCGATCACCTCGTCGACCACCTGGTCCTTGCTCTCGGTGCGCGACAGCAATTCGACGGTCCAATCGTCGGGCAAATGACCGACGAACCAGCTGTCGTAGAACTGCCGCACTGCCTCGTGGCCGAGGCCGCCCGTCATGGTCGGCACATTGGTGATATGCGGCCGATCGCTCATCGTCGCCATGGTCGCGTCGACATCGCGCAACACGAACTCGGCATGGGTATGAATGTCGAATAGCGCGCCCGGACTTTTGGGATCGTCTGACATCGCTGTCTCCCTCGTTATCGCCGTGCCGCCACCTTCTTCTCGACCACGTCCCAGATCATGGCGGCGATGTCCGGTCCGCCGAACTCCTTCACCTGGCGGATGCCCGTGGGCGAGGTCACGTTGATCTCCGTGAGATAGTCGCCGATCACGTCGATCCCGGTGAAGATCAGCCCGCGCTTGTTGAGCTCGGGCCCGAGCCGCGCGCAGATCTCCTTCTCGCGCGGGGTCAGGGTCGTCGCTTCCGCGGTGCCGCCCACATGCAGGTTGGAGCGCGTCTCGTCGGCGGCCGGCACGCGGTTGATGGCGCCCGCGACCTTGCCGTCGACCAGAATAATGCGCTTGTCGCCCGCGCGCACTTCGCGCAGATAGCGCTGCACCATGATCGGCTCGCGGAAGGTCATGCCGAGCAGTTCGATCAGCGAATTGAGATTGGTGTCGCCCTCGGCGATGCGGAAGATCGCCGCGCCGCCATTGCCGTAGAGCGGCTTCACCACGATGTCCTTGTGCTCTTCGCGGAACTTGCGGATCTCGTCGAGCGAGCGCGTGACCAGCGTCGGCGGCATCAGATCGAGAAAATCGAGCACGAAGACTTTCTCCGGCGCGTTGCGCACGGCCGCCGGGTCGTTGACCACCAGCGTCCTCGGCTGCAGGCGCTCAAGGAGATGCGTCGTGGTGATGTAGGCCATGTCGAACGGCGGGTCCTGGCGGAGCTGAACCACGTCGTAGTTGGCGAGATCCTCGCTGCGCGGATGCGCGAGCCGGTAGTGATCGCCGGGCTTGTCCTCCACCGTGAGGCTGTGGCCTTGCGCCATGAGCTTGCCGTCGCGCAAGGAGAGGTCCGCGGGCGTGTAGTAGAACACGTCATGGCCGCGGCCCTGCGCCTCGAGCAGGAGTGCGAAGGTGGAATCGCCCTTGATATCGATGCGCTCGATCGGGTCCATCTGAAAGGCGACTTTGAGAGCCATTATGGGTTATGCCTTGCCGGGTCTGTACAACGAACTCAAGCCATTACCGCCGAGCGATCTTAAGCGCCAGTGGAATGGATTGCCGGGTCAAGCCCGGCAATGACGAAGTAATGCGCTGCCCTCAGGCTTTGCCGTCGCCACTGAAGACGTGCTCCATCCACTCGTCCTGCGTGATCTGGCCGGCCTCCTCGACGGCGGCGAGCTCGTTCGGCCGCAGCACGTCCTCCAGGCCCTCGATGCGCTTCCATTCGCACAGCGGCGTCTCGGCCTCTTCGCGCGGGACATAGCGCGAGGTCTCGACCTTCTCGTAGCGGTGCACGTAGCGCGGACAGTTCATCCAGATATCGGACACGGCCACGCGGACGACCAGCTCGGCTTCCTTGAACAGGTTCATGTCAGGCCCGTCCATCACGATCTCCGCCCGGCCTTGCAGCCGCAGACGGAACGGCCGGTCGAAGGCGATGAACAGAATGCCGATCTCCGGATGGGATTTCAGGTTACCCATCGACAGATACATGCCGTTGCCGTCATAGCTCGGAAACGCGATGGTCCCGGCGTCCAGCACTTTCACGAAGCCGGGGTTGCCGCCTTTGTAGGACACGGTCGGCCGGCCATTGTGATCGACCGTCGCCAGGAAGAACATGTCGCGGCTTTCGATGAAGGCCTTGGCGGTATCGTCGATCTCGGTCTGCGCCGCGATCTGCTCGATGCGGTCGGCCATGCGGCGGCTGTCGAAATGATCCTGAAATTCGCGGTGCTGCGGGCCATACAGACGGCTCATCGGGGGCTCCTCCCTCAAGGCTTTTATTCTGAGCGCACTCTAAGGCCAGGGGCGAAGGCGCGCATCACATTCCAGCTCAAACCGGAAATGCGTTCTCGATATGCCGCGGCCACGACCAGGGCGCGGCGAGCACCACGTCGAAGGCGATCGTGTGGCTGGTGAAGTCCGGATGGCTCGCGAGCCAGTATTGCGCCGCGCGCACGATGCGCCGCCGCTGCTTGGCGGGCAGTGTCCAGGCGGCATCGTCCTTCGACTTGCGCCGCTTGACCTCCACGAACACGAGCCGTTTGCCTTTCTGGGCCACGAGGTCGATCTCGCCGACGGGTGAGCGATAACGCTGCGCCACGATGCGATAGCCTTTGAGCCGAAAGAGCAGGGCGGCCAGCGTCTCGGCCAGCACGCCGCGCCGATAGGCTCTCACGCGGGCGACGCTCATTTCATTCGGGCTCGCGGGTGAGGGACAGGCCGAGCTCGTAGACCCGCGCGCGCTTCAGGCCATGCGCCTCGGTGACGCCGCGCACCGCATCGCGGAAGCTTTGGGTCTTTAGCGCCGCCTTGAGATCGGCCAGGATGCGCGCATCGTCGATCTCGGTCTCCTCGGCGCGCGGCGGCGCGATCACCACCACGACCTCGCCTTTCACGGTCTGCGCCGCGAGGTCTCCGGCAAGCGTATCGAGCGTGCCGCGCAGCACCGTCTCATGCAGCTTGGTCAGCTCGCGCGCGATCACGGCCTCGCGCGGCCCCAAGACCTCGGCCATGTCGGCAAGCGCCTTGGCGAGGCGCGGCGCGGTCTCGAAGAGAATAAGTGTCGCCGGCACGTCCTTCAGCGCCGCCAGCCGCGTCTGCCGCGCGCCGGATTTCGGCGGCAAAAAGCCCGCGAACAAAAACGTATCGGTAGGAAGGCCGGCACTCGTCAGCGCGGCGAGCGTCGCCGACGGTCCCGGAATGCTCGTGACCATCAGCCCTTCGTCGAGCGCCTCCCGCACCAGCTTGTAGCCCGGGTCCGACACGAGCGGCGTGCCCGCATCCGAGATCAGCGCCACCGCATAGCCGGCACGGATGCGCGCGAGCAGCTTCGGGCGTTCCCGTTCTGCGTTGTGCTCGTGATAGGGCGTGAGGGGCGTGTCGATGCCGAAATGCGAGAGTAGCTTCTTGGAGTGCCGCGTATCTTCCGCGGCGATGAGTGGCGTGCGTGCCAAGATGGAAAGTGCACGCAACGAGATGTCGGAAAGATTGCCGATCGGCGTCGCCACGAGATAAAGCCCCGCGGCAAGCGGCCGGTCCAGAAGCTCCGCGAGCGTCTCGCTGGCGCGTGCGACCGTCCGTTCGGTTCCAGCTTCCGAATTGCGATGGTCTTGCACTTGGCCCGCCTCGCTGCTTCAGGGGGCTGCGTCAAGGCGAAGCGCGCCCCGCCCTGGCCGGTGAAACGTTACGTGATATAGTCGTGAGCCGTCCATCACGTTCGAGCCACGTTTGCGATCAAGGCTTTGCGTGACACGGCATTGCAGGGGCAGGACACATTCCGCGCACGCTTCGCCATCATTTGAAGGCTGTTAAATTCGTCATCGTCACGGCGCTGATCGCGGCACTTGCGTCTTGCGGCGCGCCAGGCGGCGGCGGAGGGAGCAATCTGCTGCCGGGCGAGACGATCACCGGCGCCACCGGCTCGGTCAAGGTGGCGCTGCTGCTGCCGATCTCAGCACCCGGCTCCGCCTCGTCGGTCGCCAAGGCCTTGAAGCAGGCGGCCGAGCTCGCGCTGTTCGATTTCGACAATCCGGATATCTCGCTCGTGCCGAAAGACACCATGGGCACGCCGAACGGCGCGCGCGCCGCGGCGCAAAGCGCGGTCAAGGACGGCGCCGAGCTGATCATCGGGCCGCTCTTCGCGCAGGAGGTGAGTGCCGCCGCGCAAGTGGCGCGCAGCGCCGGCATCCCCATGATCGCGTTCTCATCCGACGAGAAGGTCGCGGGCAACGGCGTTTATCTTTTGAGCTTCCTCGCCGGCCGCGACGTGCCGCGCATCGTTTCCTTCGCCATGTCGCGCGGCAAATGGAACTTCGCGGTGCTCGTGCCGCAGACGGCCTACGGCCGCATCGCCGAGGCCGCATTCGCCAAGGCCGTGGCGTCCGGCGGCGGCTCCGCGCCGGTGCGCGCGAGCTTCAGCGGCTCCAATATGGATGCCGCCGTGAAGCAGGTCGCGAGCGCCGTGCAGGCGGGGCAACGGATCGATGCGCTGTTCCTGCCCGCAAGCCAGGAGGAGCTGCCGCGCCTCGCGCCGCAGCTTGCGGCCGCCGGTCTCACCAGCGCAAAGGTTCAATTCATCGGCACCGGGCAGTGGGATTATGCGAATGTGGGCAGCCAGCAGGCGCTTGTCGGCGGCTGGTATCCCGCGCCCGATCCGAAAGGCTGGAACAGCTTCGCCGGGCGCTACGCCAAGACCTTCGGCGGCACGCCGCCGCGCATCGCGAGCCTCGGCTACGACGCCATGAGCCTTGCCGTCTCCCTGTCGCAAAATCCGCCGGGCCAGCGCTATTCTTTCTCCCAGCTCACGCGCCCAAGCGGCTTCGCCGGCGTCGACGGCCTGGTCCGCCTGCTGCCGGACGGCACGTCCGAACGGGGCCTGGCCATCCTCGAAGTGCGGCCCGGATCGCCGAGCGTGATCTCGCCGGCGCCACGCAGCTTCTCGACCGCCTCGTCTTACTAGGCGGCGAGCTCCAGGATCAGCCGCTCCAGCACGAGCCGCCCCGACTGCGTGGCCTTGAGCCGCGCGCCGTGGCGAGAGAGCAGCCCGTCGCACTCCAGCGCAGCGAGGCGCGAGGGATCGAGCGTGCGCCCGCCCAAAGCTTCGAGCCGCGCCACGTCGAGCCCCTCGGCGAGGCGGAGCGCCATGAGCAGATATTCCTCCGCCGTCTCTTGCGGGGTCAAAGCCTCGTCGCCGGCGAGCCCGTGTCCGCTTGTCTCGACCTGCTTGAGCCATTCTTCCGGCGGCTTCAGCGTCGAGGTGGCGCGCTTCACGCCGTTCTCGGTGATGCGTCCATGGGCGCCGGCGCCGATCCCGGCATAGTCGTGGCCGCGCCAATAGATGAGATTGTGCTGCGACTCCGAGCCGGGCCGCGCATGGTTCGAGATCTCGTAAGCGGGCAGACCCGCCTCCTCGCACAGCGCCTGAGTGAGGAGATACATGTCGCTCGCACTGTCGCCGTCCGGCACGCGCAAACGGCCGGCCGCATGGCGCGCGGCGAACGGCGTGCCGTCCTCGATGGTGAGCTGGTAGAGCGAGAGGTGGTCGGCGGCGTATGACAGGGCGCGCGACAGCTCGTTCTCCCACGCGGCGAGCGACTGGCCCTCGCGCGCATAGATCAGATCGAACGAGACGCGACCGAAATTCTGTTTGGCGATATCGAGCGCCGCGAGCGCCTCGTCCGCGCTGTGCTGCCGGCCGAGCGCTTTGAGGCTCGCGTCATCCAGCGCCTGCACGCCGAGCGACAGGCGGTTGACGCCGGCGGCCGCGTAGCCCGCGAAGTTCTCCGCCTCGACGCTGGTCGGGTTCGCTTCGAGCGTGATCTCGGCTTCTGGCGCGACCGTCCAATGACGGGCGATGCCGTCGAGGATGGCTGCGACCGTGCGCGGACCCATGAGGGAGGGCGTGCCGCCGCCGAAGAAGATGCTGGTGACGGTGCGGCCTGGCGCGCGCGATGCGAAATGCGCAAGCTCCTTCAGATAGCCTGCGAGGAACCGCGCCTCGTCGATGCCGCCATGCCGAACGTGAGAGTTGAAGTCGCAATAGGGACACTTGGCCTTGCAGAACGGCCAATGCACATAGACTCCGAAAGGCGCGTCAGGCGTCATTTGCGTAAACGGCTTCGATCATCTGCTCGAAGGCGCGTAAGCGATGCGACAGCGCGTTCTTCAAGGCCGGGTCCATTTCGCCGAACGTCTCGGTGTGGCCGTCCGGCACGAAGATAGGATCATAGCCGAAACCGCGTGTCCCGCGGGGTGGCCAGTGGATCGAGCCGAACACGCGCCCGGTGAAGGTGGCGTCCTCGCCGTTTGGCGCGGCAAGCGCGAGCGCGCAGATGAAGTTCGCCCGCGTATAGGCGCCGCCGGTGGCTTCCAGCTCGTCATGGACGCGCTGCATGGCTTTGCCGAAGTCGCGCTCCTCCCCGCCCCAGCGGGCGGAATGGATGCCGGGTGCGCCGCCCAGCGCCTCCACCTCGATCCCTGAATCGTCGGCAAGGGCCATCAAGCCCGATCCGGCCGCGGCCGCCCGCGCTTTCAAGAGCGCATTGGCCTCGAACGTGTCGCCGGTCTCCTCGGGCTCGGGCAGTCCGAGGCTCCCCGCCGACACGCAGTCAATGCCGTAGGGCGCGAACAGCTCGCCCAGCTCGCGCACCTTGCCCTCGTTGTGGCTGGCGATGACGAGCTTCGAGCCGCGATGAAGGGCGCCGGGCTTAAGCAACGGTGAGCTTCTGGAGTTCGACGAGCTGGGCGATGCCCGTCCGCGCCAGCAACATCAGCTGGTCGAACTGCTCCTGGCTGAACGGCTCGGTCTCCGCCGTGCCTTGCACCTCGACGATGCCGCCTGAGCCCGTGATCACGAAGTTCGCGTCGGCGTCGGCTTCGGAGTCCTCGGCGTAGTCGAGATCGAGCACCGCCTCGCCGCCATAAAGGCCGCAAGACACCGCCGCCACGTGATCGCGCAGCACTTTGCCCTTGATCATGCTGCGCGCTTCCATCCAGGTGATCGCGTCGTGCAGCGCCACCCAGGCGCCGGTGATCGAGGCGGTGCGCGTGCCGCCGTCGGCCTGCAGCACGTCGCAATCGATGATGATCTGCTTCTCGCCGAGCGCAGGCAGGTCGGCCACCGCGCGCAACGAGCGGCCGATCAGCCGCTGGATTTCCTGGGTGCGCCCTGATTGCTTGCCGGCTGCCGCCTCGCGGCGCATGCGGTCGTTGGTGGCGCGCGGCAGCATGCCGTATTCCGCCGTGACCCAGCCGCGGCCCGAGCCCTTGAGCCAGGGCGGCACCGGTTCGCCCGCCGTGGCCGTGCACAGCACATGGGTCTCGCCGAAGCGGACCAGGCACGAACCTTCCGCGTGGCGCGACACGGCGCGTTCGAGGGTCACGGGGCGCAGCGCGTCGGGCGCGCGTTTGGACGGACGGATGATGGCGGGAACTCCTGATAAATCGGCTTGAGGCCGCGCACCCTAGAGGAGGCCTCGCGCAGGGAAAAGCCCTTTCCCCAACTCTCGTTTGGCCGGGCCTTGTGCGCTTCCGGGCGAGAAGCTACCACCCTTCGATGGGCTGGTGTGACGAGGTGCTCGGATTTTGCGACGCCTCCGGCGGCAAGGCCGAACCGCCTCCTGCCGCCGAGGAGATCGAACCGCGTCTCGCGAGCCTCGCCATGGACGATCTGGTGCGCGCCTGGCGGGAGGTCTGCACCACCGGTCTCAAGGACCAGACCGACGGGACCCACGCCTTCACCATGTATTTCGACCGGCTTTCCCATGAGACGCCCGAGCGTGGGATCGCGTTCATCGAAGCTGAACTCGCAAGCGAGCCGGACGACGAGATCGTCATGCTTCTGGCGCAAGGAAAGGTGCTCGGCCAGTTGCTCGTCTTCCATGCACGCCGCGCCGCGCCCGTCTTGCAAGAGTTGGCGCTCCGCCAGCCCCGCTTGCGCTGGCTGATGGGGGCCAAGGCGGCATCGATCCGAAGCGGCATGGTGGAAAGCCCTGAGCTGCAGCGGCGGCTCCTCGCCATCGCCGACGAGCCGGGTTATCGCGCCTGGCGCGAAAAGATGCGCAAGCCCGCGGAGCCGACGGAGTTTGCGGCGTTGCCGCTGCCGGAGCTTGCGGCGGCGTGGGTGAAGATCACGTCGCGGTCCGACCTCGAACGGGAACGCGACGAGGACTGGGGCGCGATGTTCGACTTTCAGCAGGACCTCGTGAGCAACGACCCGCTGGGGGCGCTCGAGCTGGTGAAGGCGATCCTCGAGATCGAGGACGACCCGAACATGCTGGGCCTGCTTGCGGCCGGCCTGCTCGAAGACCTCATCCCCGAAGAGGACGGTCCCGTGATCGATGCGGTGGTCGCCGAAGCAGAACGCAATCCGCGCTTCCGCCGTCTTCTCGGCGGCGTATGGTTCTATGGCATGAGTCCCGAGGTGACCGCACGGCTGGAGACGGCCCGAGGTGAGGTGACGTGGTGAGCATGGCCCAGGATGCGACATCGCCACGGACCGGCGGGTCCGCGCCCGCGCCGTCGCCGGACGCGACACCGATGATGGCGCAGTATTTGGAGATCAAGGCGAACAACGCCGACAGTCTGCTGTTCTACCGCATGGGTGATTTCTACGAGATGTTCTTCGACGACGCGGCGATCGCTTCCCGCGCGCTCGGCATCGCGCTCACCAAGCGCGGCAAGCATCTCGGCGAGGACATCCCCATGTGCGGCGTGCCGGTGCACGCGGCCGACGACTATCTTCAGCGCCTGATCGCTCAGGGGCATCGCGTGGCCGTGTGCGAGCAGACCGAGGATCCGGCCGAGGCCAAGAAGCGCGGTCCGAAGGCGGTGGTGCGCCGTGACGTGGTGCGGCTTGTTACCCCAGGCACGCTCACAGAAGAGTCGTTGCTCGATGCCCGCACGCACAATTTTCTCACCGCTCTGTTTCGCGGCGGCAACAAGGAAGGCTCCGAGCCGAGCTTCGCGCTTGCCACCATCGACATCTCCACGGGCGAGCTGATCGCGGCGTCAGCGCGGCTTGTCGATCTTCCAGGCGAGTTGGCGCGGATCAGACCCGGCGAGGTGCTGGTCGGCGAGGATCTCGCGGGCGACGCCGATCTTCGCCGTCTGATCGGCGAAGCCGGCGCGGCGCTGACGCCCTGCCCGCGCGCGCATTTCGACTCCGTGCGCGGGGAGCGATCCCTGAAGGAACGTCTCGGCGTGGCTGCGCTCGACGCCTTTGGTGACTTCACGCGGGCGGAACTGGCCGCGCTTGGCGGGCTGCTCACCTATGTGGAGATCACCCAGGTCGGCCGCGCACCGCTGCTGCGCCCGCCGCGAAAGGAAGCCGCCGGAAGTCTCCTTCTGATCGATGCGGCGACCCGCACAAATCTCGAGCTTGCCCGGTCCAATCAAGGCGCGCGGGCCGGCAGTCTGTTGGCGGCGGTGGACCGCACCGTTACCGCCGCGGGCGCCCGCGAGCTGGCGAGCCGCCTGGCCAGTCCTTTGGCCGACGAGAGCGTTGTGAACGCCAGGCTCGATGCCGTGTCCTATCTGGTGTCCGAACCGAGATTGCGCGGAGAGTTGCGCGCCGCGCTGAAATCCGCGCCCGATCTTGCGCGCGCCTTGGCGCGCCTCGCGCTTGGCCGCGGCGGTCCGCGCGACCTCGGATCCGTGCGCCAAGCGATCATTGCCGCCCACGATCTCGCCGCGCAGCTCTTGCGGACCGGCGAAGCGCTCGGCCTGCCGCGCGAGCTGATGGGCATTGTCGAGCGCCTGGCGGCAGCACCGCCGGAAATCGAGCAATCGTTGAGCGCGGCCCTGGCGCCCGAGCTCCCCGTCAATGCCCGCGACGGCGGCTTTATCCGCAGCGGCTTCAGCGCCGATCTCGACGAGCACCGCAATTTGCGCGACGGCAGCCGCCAGGTCATCGCGGGTCTGCAGGCGACCTATGCCGACGCCACCGGCATCAAAGGCCTCAAGGTGCGCCACAACAACGTGCTCGGCTATTTTGTCGAGGTGACCGCGCTCCATGCGCCGACGCTCACCAAGCCGCCGCATGTGGAGACCTTCATTCACCGCCAGACCATGGCCAACGCGGTGCGCTTCTCGACGCCGGAGCTCGCCGAGATCGAAGCGCGCATCACCTCCGCCGCCGACCGTGCGCTGGCGCTCGAACTGGACATCTTCGCCAAGCTCGTGGATGAGGTGCTCGGCGAGGAACAGGCGCTGTCGGCGGCAAGCGCCGCCCTGGCTGAGCTCGATCACTATGCGGGCCTCGCGGAACTCGCGGTCGATCAGAATTATGTGCGGCCCCACGTCGACGGCAGCCTCGTGTTCGCCGTCGAGGAAGGCCGCCATCCGATGGTCGAGCAAAATCTGAAGCGCGGCGAGGGTGCGAGCTTCATCGGCAACGATTGCCGGCTCGGCGGCGGCGGCGGCGAAGACGGCACGCGCGTGCTCGTGGTCACCGGCCCCAACATGGCGGGCAAGTCCACCTTCCTGCGCCAGAACGCGCTCATCGTCGTGCTGGCCCAGTCAGGCTGCTTCGTCCCGGCCAAGGCCGCCCATATCGGCATCGTCGATCGCCTGTTCAGCCGCGTCGGCGCCGCGGACGATCTCGCCCGCGGCCGCTCCACTTTCATGGTCGAGATGGTCGAGACCGCCGCCATCCTCAACCAGGCCACCGCGCGTTCTTTCGTGGTGCTGGACGAGATCGGACGCGGCACCGCGACCTTCGATGGGCTGTCCATCGCCTGGGCGACGCTCGAATATCTCCACGAGGTGAACCGCTCGCGCGTGCTGTTCGCCACCCACTATCACGAGTTGACGGCGCTGGCGGACAAGCTCGCGCACGCCGCCAACGCCACGGTCGAGGTGAAGGAGTGGCGCGACGAGATCGTGTTCCTCTATCGGGTCATCAAAGGTGCCGCCGACCGCTCCTACGGCATCCACGTGGCGAAGCTTGCGGGCCTTCCCGGTCCAGTGCTCGCCCGGGCCGGCGAGGTGCTGACCGAGCTGGAAAAGGCCGATGGACGCCCGAAACCGGCCGATTTGGCCGACGATTTGCCTCTGTTTCAGGCGGCCAGAATGCCGCCCGGATTCGACGAGCCCTCGCCGCTGGAACAGGCGCTCCAGGGGCTCAATCCCGACGCCATGACCCCGAAAGAGGCGCTCGAAGCGCTCTATCGCCTCCGGACATTGCTTGAAGACGAGGCGTAAAGCCTCAATGTGCTAGATATTCCCGTGATGGACCAGGCCGCGCCAAGAACACCGCCCTATTTCGATTTCGATCTCCTGCGCCAGGAGACCGCCGAGCTCGCGCAGGCCCATGCCGGCCAAGACACGCAGCTTCGCGCGGCCTTGGTCGATTATCTCAAGCCGCTGGTCGCCGGCGCCCACGCCGCCGCCAAGCAGCAGCTCGACCGGGACGGGGACGGGCGGGCCTGCGCCGCGGGCCTCTCCGATTTCCAGGACGCGCTGATCCAGCTCGCCTACGACGTCACCACGAACCACATCTATCGCGCCCAGAACCCCTCGACCGCGGAGCGGATGGCCGTGGTCGCGCAAGGCGGCTATGGGCGCGGGCTGCTGTCGCCGGGCTCCGACATCGATCTCTTGTTTCTGCTGCCCTACAAGCAGACCGCCTGGGGCGAGAGCGTCGCCGAGTACATGCTCTATTTATTGTGGGACCTCGGCTTCAAGGTCGGCCACGCCACGCGCACGATCGCGCAATGTATTCGCTTGAGCCTCGCCGACATGACCATCCGCACGGCGCTGCTCGATGCCCGGCTCATTCTCGGCGATGAGAAGCTGTTCGCCGAGTTCGTGCATCGCTTTCGCCGCGAGGTGCTCGATACCGATGCGCGCGCCTTCATCGAGGCCAAGCTTGCCGAGCAGGACCAACGGCACTCGCGCTCGGGCGCCTCGCGCTATCTCGTCGAGCCGAACATCAAGGAAGGCACTGGTGGCTTGCGCGACCTGCACACGCTGCATTGGCTCGCCAAGCATCTCTACCCCGATCAGGCCGAGGAGGAATTCGTCGAAGCCGGCGTCTTCACGCCTGGCGAGTATCGCAGCTTCCGCCGCTGCGAGTTCTTCCTCTGGACCGTACGCTGTCACCTGCATTTTCTCACCGGCCGGCCCGAGGAGCGGCTGAGCTTCGATCTCCAGCGCGCTATGGCGGATCGGCTCGGCTATCGCGGCCATGCGGGCTTGAGCGGCGTCGAGCGTTTCATGAAGCACTACTTTCTTATCGCCAAGGAAGTCGGCCAGCTCACGCGCATCGTCTGCACCGCGCTCGAGCTGAAGCAATTGAAGTCGGTGCCGGCGCTCGATGCGCTGCTGGCGCCGTTCAGCTGGCGCCGCCGGGCCAAGCTGCGCCGCACCTCCGACTTCCGCATCGAGAACGGCCGTATTTCCACCGTCGACAAGGACGCTTTCGCCAAGGATCCTGTGAATTTCATTCGGTTGTTTGTCGTGGCGGACGAGAACCAGGCGGCGTTCTCTCCGGAGGTCTTGCGCCAGATCCGCGCGAACTTCCGTCTGATCGACGACGATCTGCGCCATAGCCCGGCGGCCAACCGGTTGTTCATGCGGCTTCTGATGGACGCCCGGGATCCCGAAACCACCTTGCGCAAGATGAACGAGGCCGGCGTGCTCGGCCGCTTCTTCACCGAGTTCGGCCGCGTCGTGTCGATGATGCAATTCAACATGTATCACCACTTCACGGTGGATGAGCACCTGGTCCGCACCGTCGGCTATCTGTCCGGCATCGAGCGGGGCAAATACTCGGTCGATCACCCCGTCTCGAGCGAGGTGGTTCGGACCATCGACAATCGCCGCGCGCTCTATGTCGCCGCCTTCGTGCATGACATCGCCAAAGGCCGCGACGAGGACCACTCCGTCGCCGGCGCGCGCATCGCCCGCGAGCTCGGTCCACGTCTCGGGCTGAATGCATCCGAGACCGAGACCGCCGCCTGGCTGGTCGAGCATCACCTCACCATGAGCCTGTTCGCTCAGAGCCGCGACCTGAACGACCCGAAGACCATCCGCGATTTCGCCGAGGTCGTGCAGAGTCGCGAGCGGCTCAAGCTGCTGCTGATCCTCACCGTCGCCGATATCTGCGCCGTCGGCCCCGGCACCTGGACCGGGTGGAAGGGCCAGCTCCTGCGCACGCTCTATTTCGAGACCGAGCCGTTGCTCGGCGGCGGCCACACCGAGCTCACGCGCACCGAACGCATGTCCCGGGCTCAGGATGCTCTGCGCGAGCGCCTGGCGGACTGGGAGCCCCAGGACCTGGATCACTTCATCGACCGTCACTACCCGGCCTATTGGCTGAGAACGGATCTCGACGTCATTGCCGAGCACGCCAAGCTCCTCCGTGACGTCGAAACGCACGACCGCGCGGTCGTGACCCACATCTCGACCGACGCCTTCCGCGCCGTCACCGTGCTCACCTTGCTCGCGCCGAACCATCCGCGTCTCCTGGCGATGGTCGCGGGCGCCTGCACCGGGGCGGGCGCGAACATCGTCGATGCGCAAATCTCCACGACCCGCGACGGCATGGCGCTCGATACCATTCACCTGGAGCGTGAATTCGATCACGCCGAAGACGAGGAGCGCCGCGCCCGCAAGATCGCGGTCTCCATCGAACGCATGCTCAAGGGCGAGGCCCGCGCCGTCGATCTCATCAAGGGCAAGAAGAGGCCGAAGTCGCGGCTTTCGGCCTTCACCGTCGAGCCGCAGGTGGTCATCGACAACACCCTGTCCGATGCTTTGACCGTCATCGAGATCAACGGTCTCGACCGGCCCGGCCTGCTCTATGACGTCACGCGCGAGATCTCCGATCTCAATCTCGACATCGCCTCGGCCCACATCGCCACCTTCGGCGAGAAGGCCGTCGACGTGTTCTACGTGACCGATCTCACCGGCAAAAAGATCACGAGTTCTTCCCGCGAGTCGCTGATCCGCGAGCGGCTGACAAAGGTCCTGGCGCGCAAGGAGTCGGAACTCGCGCCCGCGTAAGCCCGTCTGCCTTGTAAGTCCCTGCCTTGCCGGATCGCGAAATCCGGGCCAACAGAGTACGCCATGACGCTCTATCGCGGATTTGCCACGGTCGGCGGGATGACGGTCATAAGCCGCGTGCTCGGCTTCGTGCGCGACGTGATGATCGCCGCCGTGCTCGGCGCCTCGTCCGTGACCGACGCCTTCTTCGTTGGCTTTCGCGTGCCCAACATGTTCCGGCGTATTTTCGCCGAAGGGGCCTTCAACGCGGCGTTCATCCCGCTCTTCTCAAAGCGGCTGCACACGGAAGGCGACGCGGCGGCGCGCGCTTTCGCCGCCCAGGCGCTGTCCGGCCTCACGCTGGTGCTCGTCGTCTTCGTGGTGCTCGCCGAGATCGCCATGCCTTGGCTGATGCTGCTTCTGGCGCCGGGCTTCGCCGACGATCCCGACAAATTCCACCTCGCCGTGCTGCTTGGCCGTATCGCACTACCCTACCTCGTCTTCATGTCGTGGGTGGCGCTCTATACGGGGCTCCTCAATACGCTCGGCCGCTTCGCGGCGGCGGCGTTCGCGCCGAGCCTGCTCAACGTCGTGCTCATCGCCGTGCTGCTGGGCCTCGTCGCCACGGGTACGGGCGAGCAGACCGTCGCCGGCGTGGCGCTTGCCTGGGGCGTCGTCCTCTCGGGGCTGCTGCAGGTCGCCATCGTCGCCTTCGCCGCGATCCGCGCAGGGCTCCGCCTCAAGCTCGAACGGCCCAGATTCACGCCGGACATGAAGCGCCTGGTGCAATTGGCGGTGCCGGGGATGATCGCGGGCGGCATGGCGCAGATCACCATCGTCATCTCAACGATCATCGCCAGCCTCCAGGATCGTGTCGTGTCGTGGCTCTATTACGCCGACCGCATCTTCCAGCTGCCGCTGGGACTGATCGGTGTCGCCGTCGGCGTGGTGCTATTGCCCGATCTCAGTCGCAAGCTGCGTACCGGCGATCATAGGGCCGTCATCGACAGCGAGAACCGCGCGCTCGAGTTCTCCCTCCTGCTGACCGTGCCCGCCGCCGTCGCGCTGTTCATCGCCTCGTGGCCGATCATGCGCGTGCTGTTCGAGCGCGGCGCCTTCACCACGGTCGATGCGCGCGCCACCGCCGGCATGCTGTCGGCGCTGGCGATCGGCCTGCCCGCTTATGTGCTGGTCAAGGCGCTTCAGCCGAGCTTCTTCGCTCGCGAGGACACCAAGACGCCGATGATCTATGCGGGCATCGCCATGACCGCGAACGCCGCGCTCAGCTACGTGCTGTTCGTGATGCTCGGCGCGGTCGGAATCGCCATCGCCACGAGTCTCACCGGTTGGATCAACGTGGTCCTTCTCGCTCAGGAACTGCGCCGGCGTGGGGAATTCGAACTCGACGACCAGTTCCGCCGCGCGCTTGTTGGCATCGTGCTGGCGAGCGCGGCCATGGGCGCCGTGCTGTGGTGGCTCACGACCGCGCTCGAGCCCTGGTATGCGCCGGAGCGGGGGCTGCTCGTACAGATCGCCGCGCTTGCGGGCCTCATCGGGGCCGGGCTTTTCACCTATCTCGTCGTGGGTACGTTTGCCGGCGCCCTGAAGCCCAGGACTCTGTTGCGGGATCTGCGGGGGCGCTGATTTCCGCGAAAAAGTCCGGTTTTCGCCTTGCCGACTCTCCGCTATGTTGCAGCGCAGCAACGAGCGGGGAGAAGAGCATGGAAGGCCGGCCGCGCCGCAGCGCGCTCTATATGCCCGGGTCCAACGAGCGGGCACTCGAGAAGGCGAAATCGATCCCGGCGGACGCCCTGATCTTCGATCTCGAAGACGCCGTGGCGCCCGACGCCAAGGTCAAGGCGCGCGAGCAGGTCTGTGCCGCCGTGAAGGCAGGCGGCTATGGCGGCCGCGAGGTGGTGATCCGCGTCAACGCGCTGGAGACCCCGTGGGGCGCCGCGGACATCGTGGCGGCGTGCGAGGCCGCGCCCGATGCCATCCTCGTGCCCAAGGTGATTCATTCCGGCGACATCATCTCGGCCGCCAAGCTGCTGCAGAGCGTGCATGCGCCGGAGAAGGTGCGGCTATGGGCCATGATGGAAACGCCCATGGCGATCCTCAATGCGCGCACGATCGCCGCGACCGCCGTTTACAAGGACAACCGGCTGTCCTGTCTCGTCATGGGCACCAACGATCTCATCAAGGAATCGCGCGCCCGTGCGCTGCATGACCGCTTCGCCGTGGTGCCGTGGCTCGCCATGACGCTGGTGGCCTCGCGCGCCTACAAGCTCGACATCCTCGACGGCGTCTATAACGACTTCCGCGACGAGGCGGGCTTGCGCGAGGAATGCGAGAAGGGCCGCATTCTCGGCATGGACGGCAAGACCCTGATCCATCCGAGCCAGGTCGGCCCGTGCAACGAGATCTTCTCGCCGACGCAAGAAGAAGTCGACTGGTCCCGCAAGATCATCGACGCCTTCGGCCAGCCTGAGAACGAGAAGAAGGGCGTCATCGTCGTGGACGGCCACATGGTGGAGCGGCTGCATTTCTCCATGGCCCAGCGCACCGTCGACATCGCCGACCGGATTCGCGAGATGGAGAAGGCCTTGGCGCAGAGCTAGCGCGCGCCGAGCCCACCGCCAGGCCTAAAGCTCCTTGAAAAGATAGAGTCCCTGGATCGCCCGGTCGAAGCCGACCGCGTCATAGGCTTTGCGGGCGGGTGCGTGCGCCGCATCGCCTCCGGTCCCGACAGAAGCGATCTCCGCGCCGCGGCGCTTGAGGTCATCGAGGGCGAATTGGTACATCGCCGTCGCGATTCCCTGCCCCTGGTAGTCCGGATCGACGGCGTTGAGGCCGATCTCGCCGCACTTCCGGTCCTTGTCCAGCAGCGCGAAGACGAATCCGGCGATCTCGCCGTCGAGCTCCGCCACATAGACTCTGCACTTTCTGTCCCGCGCCGAGATGCGGCCCAAGGTTTTCGCGTATTGCTCTTTCCAATCGCCGTACTGAAGCGCGAAGACCCGCGGCCCCAGCACCGCCTCGAAGCCCTTGTGGATGGGCTCGAAGGCCGCGAGACACACCTCCAGCACCCGCCGATAATCGGCCTCCTCGTAGGGCCGTATGACCAGAGCCATTCCTCCGTCCTCGCTCGCTATCCGTCCTCGCTCAGCCGAGGCTTGCGCCGGCTCCCCGCCCGCGCCATAACCCGCGGGCTCAGGGGCATAGGCATGCAAGAGACCACCAAACACAAGACCCGCGTCTTCTCCGGCGTCCAGCCGACCGGCAATCTGCATCTCGGCAATTATCTCGGCGCGATCACCCGTTTCGTGGCGCTGCAGGAGGAGCACGAGTGCCTCTATTGCGTGGTCGATCTCCACGCCATCACCGTATTCCAGGACCCGGACGAGCTCACCCACAACACGCGCGAGGTGACGGCCGCGTTCATCGCGTCCGGCATCGATCCCACGCGCCAGATCATCTTCAATCAGAGCCAGGTCTCTGGCCATGCCGAGCTCGCCTGGATCTTCAACTGCGTGGCGCGGATCGGCTGGCTCAACCGCATGACCCAGTTCAAGGAGAAAGCCGGCAAGGACAAGGAAAACGCGTCGGCCGGTCTCTTCGTCTATCCGAACCTGATGGCCGCGGACATTCTGCTCTACCACGCGACGCACGTTCCGGTCGGCGAGGACCAGAAGCAGCATTTGGAGCTTTCCCGCGACATCGCGCAGAAGTTCAACAACGACTTCGCCAAGTCGATCGCCCGCGAAGATTATCCGGACGGCTTCTTCCCGCTGCCCGAGCCGATCATCACCGGGCCGGCCACGCGCGTCATGAGCTTCCGCGACGGCACCAAGAAGATGTCGAAATCGGACCCGTCCGATCTGAGCCGCATCAATCTCACCGACGACGCCGACGCCATCGCCAAAAAGATCAGAAAGGCGAAGACCGACCCCGAGCCGCTGCCGTCGGAAGTGAAGGGCCTGGAAGCGCGGCCCGAGGCCGACAATCTCATCGGCATCTATGCCGCGCTTGCGGGCTCCGACAAAGAGGCGGTGTTGCGAGACTATGGCAATGCGCCGTTCTCCAAGTTCAAGGAGGCGTTGGCCGCGCTCGCTACGGAGAAGCTCACGCCGATCGGTGACGAGATGCGCCGCCTGATGGCGGACCCGGTCGAGATCGACCGCATCCTCGCCGACGGCGCACGGCGCGCACACGGCATCGCCGATCCGATCCTCGCCAAGACCAAGGACATCGTCGGCTTTATCCGGAGCTGAACGCAGCTCCTCCCGCTAGCCATCATCCTTCGAGGCCCGACGCGTCATGCTGAGGTGCGAGCGAAGCGAGCCTCGAAGCACGCGCCGGGCACCTCAGGATGACGCAAGGCTGCCGGCGGGGGTTACGCTTCGACGCCGGTGCCGATGGGGCAGGTGACGCCCGTGCCGCCGAGCCCGCAATAGCCGGCCGGGTTCTTGGCGAGATATTGCTGGTGGTAGCCTTCGGCGAAGTAGAACTCCGGCGCCGGCAGAATCTCGGTGGTGATGGCGGGCATGCCTTGTGCCTTTAGCGCGGCTTGGTAAGCCGCTTTCGACGCTTCCGCCTCCCGCCGCTGCTCATCCGAATAGGTGTAGATGCCCGAGCGGTACTGGGTGCCGACATCGTTCCCCTGGCGCATGCCTTGGGTCGGGTCGTGGCTCTCCCAGAACGTCTTCAGGAGCTGCTCGTAGCTGACCGTCTTCGGGTCGAACACCACGAGCACGGCCTCGGTATGCCCGGTCATGCCGGAGCAGACCTCCTCGTAGGTCGGGTTGGGCGTGGGGCCGCCCGCATAGCCCACCGCGGTCACGATGACGCCGGGCATCTCCCAGAACTTGCGCTCCGCGCCCCAAAAGCAGCCGAGACCGAACAGGGCTTTCTCCGCGCCTGCCGGATACGGGCCCTTGAGGGGCGCGCCGGTCACGAAATGCGTCTCTGCGGTTGGAAGAGCGTCGGGCCGGCCGGGCAAGGCCTCATCGGCGGCGGGAACGGAAAGGGGTTTGCGCTTGAAGCCGAACATGGAGATCTCCGTTTTGGTTCTCCCCCGAGAACGCCCCCGCTAGTTGATATAGACCTCGACCTCTTTCCGCTTCTGGCCGAGCCAATAGAGGAATACGCCGAGAATGCCGAACACCACCCAGGTCGGCGCGCTCAAAATCCCCAGGATGAACGGGTCCCACAGCCATTTGCCGGCATTGGTCTCGATCCAGGCCTTGGAGACGGTGAGCGTTTCGGGCGCCAGTTCCCGCCATTGAACGCCCATGGGCGTGACAACCCAAGCGCCGCCCCCAGCCAAGCTTTTGGTGGCGTCGACGACGGCGGCGACCATGGCAAGCAGAAGCAGCCAGACACCGAGAATTCGAAGAACAAAACGCATGAGCGAGAGTGGCAATCGCGTGTTTCAGCTTACATAGGCTATTGCTCGATCACGTTCAAACGCTGGTTTATCACATCCCGGCGAGCGGACCTTAAGGGCACGGCTTGCTTGAACGGGCAGGGCGCTTCGTGATAGTGCGCGCCTTCCGGAGCTTCAGGAGAGGTGGCCGAGTGGTCGAAGGCGCACGCTTGGAAAGCGTGTAGGCGGGTAACCGTCTCGAGGGTTCGAATCCCTCTCTCTCCGCCATCCGCCTTCGCTTGCGCTATGGCGTGATTGTCAGACAGCCGTAGCGCAAGCGAAGGCGGATGCCTCGCCGTAACGAAGTGAAGGCGGGCGACGCCATGAACTACGTTTACGTACTGCAAAGCGAAGCCGATGCTGGTCGGTACTACGTGGGCCTAACGACGGACCTGAAGCGCCGCTTTGATGAACACAATTCGGGCAAGTCCATCCACACCAACAAGCACCGCCCTTGGAAACTGGCCATCTACCTGGCCTTCCCTGATCGGGAAAAAGCAGAGCGATTCGAGCTATACCTGAAATCGGGATCGGGGCGATCCTTCGCTAAGAAGCACTTCTAGAGGCAGCGTACTCCGCTCGCGAAATCGAGTTTCGGCCTACAGCCCCGCCACGATCCTGACATCAGTGGGCCGGACAATCTCTCGCCGCACGCATCACGATGGAACCAGGGCGCATCGATGATCACGCTCTACGCTTTCGGCCCGGCCTTCGGGCTTCCCGACATGAGCCCGTTCGTCACCAAGGCCGAGATGCTGCTCAAGCTGGCTGGCCTCGGCTACCAGACCGACACCGGAGGTTTCAGCAAGGCGCCCAAGGGCAAGCTGCCCTACATCGTCGACGACGGCGAGACGATCGCCGACTCCACCTTCATCCGCTGGCACCTGGAAAAGAAATACGGAATCGACTTCGACCGCGGGCTCGGCCCGGAACAGCGCGCCACAGCCTGGGCCTTCGAGAAGATGCTCGAAGACCATGCCTATTGGACCGTGCTGCACGCGCGCTGGGTGAACGACGACAATTTCGACAAAGGTCCGCGCGCCTATTTCGAAAGAGTGCCAATGCCGATGCGGCTCGTCGTTCAGCGTATGGCGCGCCGCCAGATGAAAGCCGAGCTCCACGGCCACGGCATGGGCCGTCATTCGGAAGAGGAGATCGTCGCGCTTGGCACCCGGTCCCTCGAAGCGGCGGCCGAGCTTCTCGCTGACAAGCCCTTCATGATGGGCGATGAGCCGACTGGCCTAGACGCCACGGGCTTCGCGTTTATCGGCGGCGCGCTCTGTCCGTGCTTCGAGACACCGCTGCGCAATGCGGTCGAGCGCCGCGACAATCTCAAGCGCTATGTCGGCCGCATGGCCGAGCGGTTCTATCCGGAGCAGACCGAGATGGCCGGCTGGGCCGCTTAGTCCACGGGCTACCAGAAGTCCGGCACGAAGTTCTGGTCCTCCATGGGCGGACGCACATAGTCGCCGGCCTTGGGGCGCGGCGGCAGCATCGGCGGCGACGGCGTCAGGTCCCCATACTCGATCATGCTCAAGAGATGCGTGATGCAGTTGAGCCGCGCCAGCTTTTTGTTGTCGGCCTTCACCACGTACCAGGGCGCCTGCTTGATGTCGGTATGCGCGAACATGGTGTCCTTGGCGCGTGAGTACTCGACCCAGCGGGAGCGCGACTCCACGTCCATGGGGCTCAGTTTCCAGCTGCGCGTGCGGTCGTTCATGCGCTTCTGGAAGCGCCGCTCCTGTTCCGCGTCGCTCACCGAGAACCAGTATTTGATCAGAATGATGCCAGAGCGCACTAGCATGCGCTCAAATTCTGGGCAGCTGCGCAAGAACTCCTGATACTCGGCGTCGCCGCAAAAGCCCATCACGCGTTCGACGCCCGCGCGGTTGTACCAACTGCGGTCGAACAGCACCATTTCGCCGGCCGCCGGCAGATGCGGCACGTAACGTTGAAAATACCAGGAGGTTTTTTCCCGTTCCGTCGGCGTGCCGAGCGCCACGACGCGGCACAGCCGAGGATTGAGGCTCTCTGTTATGCGCTTGATAACGCCGCCTTTTCCGGCCGCGTCGCGCCCTTCGAAGATCACCACGACGCGGAGCTTCTCGTGCTTGATCCACTCCTGCATCTTCACCAGCTCGACCTGGAGCCGGGCGAGTTCCTTCTCGTAGACTTGCGTCTTGATCTTCCGGGACGCGGCCTTGACGTCGCCGACTTGAAGGTCCGCCGCCGCCAGCTCTTCGTCCGACAGGTGCTTGGGCGCCTTACCGTTCTTTTTGTTTTTCTTGTGCTTTTTGCCCTCTTTGAGTTCCATCTCCACGGCAACCCCCTTTCATTCCGGCGGGGAATGAAAACGCGGACACTCGCAGGGCCGGTCTCTGAAAGATCCGCTATGACATCCGGTCGCGCAGCCGCGAAGGGGTGGGCGCCGCGCAAACCATCGGATTACGCTGCAACACATGTGCCAGCATCGCCGGAGCGGCTGAACCGCCCGGCGTTCGGATCAGGATCTAGAGTGCGAGAAAATAGCCCGGCGTCACGCCGCCTTGAGCTCGATCACCATATTGGTCGGCTCGGGCGGATGCGGCGCGAGGCTGGTGCGGCTTTCATCGCTCCAACTGGCGAGCTTGATCACCACGCCCTGCTGCGAGCCCGAGTTGGTGGACTCGGCCGTCTCGACGATGTGCAGCCCGTTCGGATCGAGGAAATAAGTGTGATCGCCGAAAATCTTGTTGAGTTGCTCGACCGCCGGATGATCGTCGGGCAGCGGGTCCGCCTCGAACTGTGTCAGGGTCTGCTCGATAGCGTCTGAGGACATCTTCATCGGGAATTCCTTTCGCTCGGCGCCGGCAAGGCCTTGTCGGCGCAGTTTGAAGGTTTTCGCCCTTGGCTGTTTCCACCCAGCCGCCAGTTTAAGGCGAATGAGCCGCGCGGCCAAATCCGGCGCATTCATGCGCAATTCCACGGCACTCTCAGGAGAACCGTTCGCACGCCTTGTTGGACAACGGAGGCGGCCGCGAATAGTTGCATCGCCTGCGCTTATTCCGGGGCGTCCGCCTCGTTCGGGCAGTCCGGCCCGAGATATTTGCCGTCGAGATTGACGCCCATGTTGCGGATCGCGCCGAGCGGAGGATCGAAGGTCGTCTTGAGAATGGCGTGGTAGCGCGTCTCGAAATCGCCTGTGAACGTGGTGCTGATGGTCTGCTTACCCTCCTTGGTGGTGCAGACCACATCGACGATGACCCCTTCGTTGAGCGGCGTCAGTTTCGGCTCGGTGCAGTCGCTGCCCTCGGGCCGTATGATGTCGTCGTCCTCGCCGACACAGACTTTGATCTTGGTCATGCCGGAGACCGGCGCCACCGTGGTGATCTCCCAATAGCCCGGCTTGCGCTGTGGCACGGCGTCGGTCGCCGCGTGAACGTTCGGCGCGGAGAGAACGGCGATCGAGACCGCCGCCGCCATCGCGGTCGCCAAGGAAACCTGTTTCATGCTGACCTCGCTAAAGGAGTATTGCCCACGCGCGGGGCGAGAGGTGTGCTGTGGCAGAGATGGGAGGGGCCGCCAACAGCGAGGTCATGGGTCTCCTGGCAAAAGCGCGGCGGTGATTCTTCCTGTTGTCGGCCCGCAAAAATCCAGCGGCAGATGATCCCGCCCGCCAAAATCCGCCCTTGCCCTTGGGCGCCGGTTTGGCCCAAGTCTGGATGCGTAGAGCGCGCCAAGGACCGATGACAGACGAACCCGAACTTTTCCTTTTGGAGAAACGTCTCGGACGCCGCTACGCCCGCCAGCGGCTCGGCATCGAGAAAGACCACGAGGCGCAGGTCTTCGGTCAGGGCATCAACTTCTTCCACATCGAGAATCTGCCGATCGGCCAAGCCGCAATCCGCGCGGTCCTCATGGCGACGGGGCTCTACTGGAGGGGTCTGCGCAACGCCGCGAAGGTTCAGATCCGTCGAAATCCCATCCACGTGCCGCAACTGCACAAGGCCTTCGACGGCTTCACCATTCTTCAGATTTCGGATTTGCACGCCGACCTGAGCGAAGCCGCCATGGCGCGCGTGGCCGAGCTCGTCCGGCACTTGCGCTACGATATGTGTGTGCTGACGGGCGACTATCGGGGACAGACTTGGGGACCTTACAAGCCGTCACTGGACCTCATGGAGCCCGTGTGCGCAGCGCTGACCGGCCCGGTCTATGGCGTGCTCGGCAATCACGACACGGTCCTCATGGTGCCGCGCCTGGAGGCGATGGGCGTGACGATGCTGCTCAATGAGGCCGCGATCGTCGAGCGCGACGGGCAGCGCATCCATCTCGCCGGCATCGACGACGCGCACTTCTATCGTGTCGACAATATCGAGAAGGCCGCCGAAAGCATTCCCAACGAGGAGTTCTCGATTCTCGTCACGCATACGCCGGAGATCTACCGCCAGGCGGCGCACGCCGATTTCGATCTTCTGCTCAGCGGCCATACCCATGGCGGGCAAATCTGCCTTCCGGGCGGGCATCCCATAACTTTAAGCGCCGTGCTGCCCCGAAAGTTCGGCGCCGGGCCGTGGCGCCATCACAACATGATCGGCTATACCGCAGTTGGCGCAGGCAGCTCCGTCGTGCCGGTCCGGTTCAATTGCCCGCCCGAGATCACCCTTCACGAGCTCCGGTGTTCGAATGAGGGTCAATAGGGCCGGTCGCGCAGATTGAGCCTGAAGAGAATGCGGGAGACGACGAGCTCGGTGATGGCGAAAATTGCCGTGCCCACCGCCACGTCGAGCCAGCTGAGCGGCACGACACAGCGCGCCGCGATCAGCGGAAAAAGCGATTCCGGAACCTGATCGAGCCCGAGCGCCTGGCTGCTTGGGGCAAGTCCAAGCCGACGCTTGATAAAGCTCGACAACAGATCCCCGGCCATGGCGCTGGCGGCCACCAAGACACCGAGCTGCCAGTCGAGGCCCAGGAGAACGGCCACGACAGGTGTTCCAAGGAGCGCGATCAGGACGCCCCGAATGGTCTTGGAGCGGCCGAACAGTGGTCTGCCGTCTCGGAGCGTGATGCTCCCGTCGAGGGGCCAGTCCCCGGCGGTCCCCATGAGCTTTTTCGCGATCACGGGCAAGGCATTGGCGACGCCGACCAAGACGAGGAGCTGTACGATTAGAATTGGATGCATGCCACCTCAGCTGGTTCGCGAGAACACAGTTTAGGACATCGCCGGCGGCTGGGGCATCGCGTGCGCGGTGCGAAATGTCCCCTTGCCCTCCGGTGCTCATTTGTCCCAAGTCTCCGGCTCAACGCGAGATGAGGCCCCTCGTCATGGCGAGCAAGACTGACAGCAACGCGCCGCAAGGAGCGGCCCCGAAGACCGCGGTCGTCGTGCTCGTGGCGATCAGCATCTGCCACCTGCTGAACGATGTGATTCAGTCGCTGATTCTGGCGATCTACCCCATGCTCAAGACGAGCCTCGCGCTCGACTTCGCCCAGATCGGCTTCATCACCTTCACCTTCCAGGCCACCGCCTCGGTGCTGCAGCCGCTGGTCGGCTATCTCACCGACCGCTACCCCACGCCCTACTCGCTCGTCGTCGGCATGGGCTCATCGCTGCTCGGCCTGATTCTGATCGCCTTCGCCTCGACCTATGTGGAGGTGCTCGCGGGCGCCGCGCTAATCGGCATGGGCTCGTCGGTGTTCCACCCGGAGTCCTCTCGTGTCGCGCGTCTTGCCTCAGGCGGACGTCACAGCACCGCGCAGGCAGTGTTCCAGGTCGGCGGCAATTTCGGCACCGCGCTCGGGCCGCTGCTCGCGGCCTTCATCGTGATTCCTTACGGGCAGCACTCGATCGCCTGGTTCTCGGTGGTGGCGCTGCTCGGCATGGTCCTGCTCACCGGGGTCGGAGGCTGGTACGGCAAGGCGCTCAAATTGCCAACCGTGTCGCACGATGAGCGCAAAGCCATCGCCGCGCTCAGCCGGCGCGAGGTGGCGAAATCGATCGCGCTGCTGGTCACGCTGACCTTCTCCAAGCACTTCTACTTGGTCTCGATCACGAGCTTCTACATTTTCTATTTGATCCACACCTTCGACCTGCCGGTGCAGACCGCGCAGCTCTATCTGTTCCTGTTCCTGGGCTCGGTCGCGGCCGGCACCGTCATCGGCGGACCGATCGGCGACCGCATCGGCACGCGCCGGGTGATCTGGTGGTCGATTCTCGGCGTATTGCCCTTCACCCTGGCGTTGCCCTATGTCGGCCTCTTGGGAACGGCGATTCTCAGCGTGATTATCGGCCTCATCCTGGCCTCGGCGCATCCCGCCATCATCGTCTATGCGCAGAGCCTGCTGCCGGGCCGCGTCGGCATGGTCGCCGGCCTGTTCTTCGGTCTCGCCTTCGGCATCGCGGGTATCGGCGCCTGGCTGCTGGGCCGGCTGGCCGACGCGACCAGCATCACCTTCGTCTACCACGTCTGTGCTTTTCTCCCGGCCATCGGCCTGCTCGCGGCCTTCCTGCCAGAGATGACCAAGCCAAAGCCGCGCCGGCGCCAGAAGAAGCTCCGCGATCACGCGCCGAGTGCCCAAAATTTGACAAGTCGATGACGCTTGTTTGGCGCCGCCAGTCCCGTTTGTTCGGGGCGCGTCTTGGTTTTGTCTTAGTAGTTTGCTCCCTGAGCAGCCGGACTGGCGGTCACGGGTCGCGGCAATGCTCTGTGAAACTGCCTGAATCGGCAAAGGCGAGACTCTGCATATGGTTAGGGATAGTATGATTGGCAGTAGCGCCGATGCTGAGGCTGTGTCCGGCGCAATTCCGTACAGTTTTGCGTACTTGCCGAGCGGCGGTCGGTGGGCCTTTTGCGCTTACGAGAACCCCCAGTTCGGCCCGTCATTCTGTTGAGGTCAGTGATCTTAGGGGGCATCGATGCGTGATATTCGCGGGGACCTACAAGACCGTGCCAGCTTCCTCGAGGAGCAGATCAGCGCGGCGCAAGCGCAATTCGAGAAACGCTTAGAGTTGTTGAAGCGGGAGCATCAGGCGAGGATCGAAGATCTTCAGTCCGAGCTCGAAGCCGTGACGACGCTTATCGAGGGCGAATACCGGCGGCTGACGAGCGCCCCGGTGCAAGACGAGCGCCGCCGCCCGGCGCCTCAAGCCGAAGCCGAGCCGCAAGTTCGGCCCGTGGCACAGGAGCCGGAGCAGCACCGCCGGCAGGCGGCCGAGGCCGAGCCGCAGCGCCGACAAGCTCCGGAGCCGGAGCACTATCACCGTCCGCCGGCGGCCGAGGTTGAGCCGCAGCGCCGACAAGCCCCGGAGCCGGAGCACTATCGCCGTCCTCCGGCCGCCGAAGTCGAGCCGCAAGCCCGGCCCGGGGCACAGGAGCCGGAGCATCATCGCCGTCCGGCGCCGGAGCCCGAGTATCGACGCCCGGTGCCTCAGCAGCAGCCGGAGCCCTATCGCCACCCCGTGGCGGCGGAAGCCGAGGCACCTCGCCGCCCGATGCCGGTGCGCGAGCCCGAGTCCGAGCACAGGCCTGCAGCGCCGCAGGTCTATCGCCGGGCACCGGCCGCCGCAGCACCGGAGCCAGAGCAGCGCCGGCCGGTGGCCATGGCCGCCCAGCAGCCGCAACAGCCGCCGCTGGCCGACTTCCTTATCCGCAAGTTGAGCGAGATCGGCGTCATGACAATCGACGATCTCTGCCATTTCTCGGTGCAGGAGGGCTATTTCGCGGACGGCGAGAACGTCGATCGCGTGGTTCACGGCACCCTCATGAACGTCGCCAAGGCGGGCTTCATCCGGCAATTGCCGAATGGTGCCTTCGCGCCCGCGACGGTCATGGACACGATCAGGCTGCGCCGCGCGATCTAGGCGGTCCGTTGCGTGGGCCGTCCGCGTAGCAACTCGACGACGTCGCTTCTGACTTTCTCTTCCGCATAGCGCGCAAGCACTTTGCGGTCGGGAAAGTCGTCGAGCGGCACGGGCGGCCCGATGCGGATATTGGCGTCGAGCGGACCGAGGCCCAGCAGCTTCCAGGCATGGCTCGCCATGTCCATGTCGCCGTACCAGGCGACTTGCGGGCGGCCGCGCCGCCCCAAGGGAAGGCCGTAGAGCTTCGTATAACTCAGCGCCAGCGTCTGCACCGAGACCTTCGATCCCATGGGCCGGCCTTCGAGTGGCTTCGCCGCGGCGAACAGCGCGGTACGGAACGGCACCACCGTATTGCCGTCGCTGGAGGTGCCTTCGGCGAACAGAACCACGTGGTCTCCGTCTTCCAACCGGTTCAGAATCTCATTCGCCTTGCTGCCGACTTCGCTGCGCCGCTCGCGGTCGACGAACACCGAGCGTTGCAGCTTGGCGAGCCACTTCACGAAGGGCCAGGTCGAGACCTCCTGCTTGGCGACGAAGGAGACCGGCGCCACCGCCGACAGCACGGTGATGTCGAGCCAGGAGACGTGGTTCGACACGATCAGCACGCCTTGGCTTTCCGCGATCTCGCCGTCGACGTTGAGGCGTATGCCGACGATCCTGCACACTTGGCGGTGGTACCAATGCGGGAAGGTGCGGGCGTAGCGCGAGCCCATCCGCACGAACAGGAGCTGAAGCGGCATCAGCGGGACGGTGAAGGCGAAGAACGTCGCCAGCACCAAGAATGCGCGCACGCTTCTCATTGATCAGCGATCGACCGTTGAAGCCGTAACGCTCAATAGCAGGTCCGCCGCCCATAGCGCGTGATACACAGCCCGCGCAGCGCCGGATCCTCAGCCCGTACCGGAACAGGCTTCATACGGCAGTCGGTTTGGATCTCCCCAAAGCCGAGCTCGAGCGTGGTGCAGATCTCGCGGGTCGCCGCAGGCACGATGTAGAGGTCGTGCTCGGAGGGGAAGGTCATCTCGACCTTGGGCGGCACCGATGGGGCTGACGGAGATACAGACGGCGCGGGCGGGACGTCACGAGCCGGGGCGCTGGCGTCCGCTGCCGGAGCCGCCTCGGGTTCCAGCGAGATAGCGTGCTGTGCGAAGGCCACGCTGGTAAGCAACATCAATGCGCCCGCGAGAAAAATCCGCTTTCCCATCACGCCACCCCCTTAGTGCTTCTTAAGCGATGGTTAACGTTGTCCCGGCGGAGGCGGGAAGTCAAACGGGGCAAAAACGCGCGCTATTTGCCGTTCTTGAGCGGCTTGCCGAACAGCTCCAAGCGGTGCCCGATGAGCTGGAAGCCGAGTTCCTTGGCGACGCGCTCTTGCAGGTGCTCGATATCCTCGTTCTTAAACTCGATGACCTCGCCGGTTTTCACGTTGATGAGGTGATCGTGGTGCTCGTGGCCGGCCGGTTCGTAGCGCGCCCGTCCGTCGCCGAAATCGTGCCGCTCGACAATGCCTTCGCCTTCCAACAGGCGCACGGTGCGGTACACGGTGGAGAGCGAGATGCGGGGGTCTCGCGCGCTCGCCCGGCGGTAGACCTCCTCCACGTCGGGATGGTCGTGAGCTTCCGACAGGACTCGCGCGATGGTGCGCCGCTGGCCGGTCATGCGCATGCCCCGATCGGCGCACAGTCGCTCCAGCCGGCTTTCCCGTATCGCTGGCTTGGACATGGACCCCCGGCTATCGCTGGTCTTCATGTGATTCCTCGGCGATTTGCTCATCATCGGAGGGTGAGTCCGAAAGGGCAAGGCTGAAGATCGCGGCGTCGGCCCCGTGCTCATAGTAGTGCTCGCGCCTGCCGACGGGGACCGCGCCGAGCGAACGATAGAGCGTCAGTGCGGGTTCGTTGTCCTCTTCGACTTCGAGGAACAGCCGCTTCGCGCCCGCGGCGCGCAACTCGGTCACCGCCTTTTCGAGCAGCGCGCGGCCAAGACCCGCATTGCGGCAGGCGGGCGCTACGCAGAAGGTGAGGATCTCGGCTTCGTCGGCAGCTTTGCGCGCGATGAGGAGACCGCCCATCGTGCCGGAGGAATCAGCGACCGAGCCGATCAGGCAGAGCGTCTCCGGAGAGGCGAGAAATTGCGCCATCGCCGCTTCGTCCCAGGCCCTTGCGAAACAACTGCGGTGGATCGCGGCCATGGAGATGGGGTCGAAAGAGCCAGCCCGGGTGACGGTGATCGTGAGCGGCATCAGTGCCTCGCGACGGCGGGAGCCTGCGGCTTGGCGTCGGGCGGCCGCAAATAGAGCGGCCGCACGGTCTCGGAGGTTGCGCCGCGTTCAAGTGCGATCTCGGCAAGCGCCGCAGCGCTTGGCTGAAGTGAAGGCAGCTCGATCTCGATTGCGCGACCGCGCGTTGCGGCTGCGTCGCAAAGACTCCGCGCCCCGTTGCCGACGGCCACACGAAGCGTCGCGGGCAGGAGACCGGCGGCGTCATCCGGCGCGATGAGCAACGGACCTTCCCGTCTGCTTCCGGTTTGATCGTAGAGCCCGAGATAGAGCATGTCGCGCCGGGCATCGACGGCGACCGCGAACGGACCCTTGGGCTCGAGGCCGGCAAGCCGGGCGGCGCGCGCCATCACCGCGAGACTGTCCGTGCCGTAAAGCCGCGCCTTCGTCACGAGCGCCAGGCCTCGCGCCGCGGCGATGGCGATGCGCACGCCCGTGAAGCTCCCGGGGCCGGTGGTCGCCGCGATCAGATCGAGATCGCATGCGTCGATCTCGGCCTCGGCCAGCACTTCCTCCACCATGGGCATCAGCGCCTCGGCGTGCCCGCGCGCCATCTCAGCCTGAAGCATGTGAAGCCGGCGCGTGGAATCGGTAATGCACAGCACGGCGGCGGAGCAGGCGCCCATGCTCGTATCGAGCGCGAGAATGTTCATAGCTTGGGTCTTAGACGATGAGCGCGATTTGGTCGAAGCGAAAGCGCGGCGCCCGCGGCTTCAAATCTGCACCGTCGCCAAAGCCGAGATTGCAGAGGAAGTTCGATTTGACGTTGGTGTCGGCAAAGAATTCCTTGTCCACCGCCTCGTTGTCGAAGCCGGACATGGGGCCGCAGTCGAGCCCGAGCGCGCGCGCCGCCATGATGAGATAGGCGCCCTGCAACGAGCCGTTGCGGAACGCGGTCTGCTCGATCTTTTTGGGCTTCCCTTCGAACCAGCTTTTGGCGTTGGTATGGGGAAAGAGATAGGGCAGGTGTTCGTAGAAATCGAGGTCGTAGCCGATGATCGCGCAGACGGGTGCCTTCATCGTCTTCTCGCGATTGCCCTCCGACAGATGCGGTTTGAGTTTCTCTTTTGCCGCGCGGGATTTCACGAAAAGAAAGCGCGCCGGGCTGCAATTCGCGCTCGTCGGTCCGAGCTTCGCGAGATCGATCAACTCATGCAGCAGCGAGTCGGGGACGTCCCTGTCTTGCCACGCGTTGTAGGTGCGCGCGTCGCGGAACAGTTGATCGAGGGAAGCGTCTGGCAGCTTTTCCGTCAAATCGGGCGGACCTCCTGCACTTCGGGAATGAAGTGCCGGAGCAGATTCTCGATGCCGTGACGGAGCGTCGCCGTGGAACTCGGGCAACCCGAGCAGGCGCCGCGCATATGCAGGAACACCACGCCGTCGCGATAGCCCTGGAAGGTGATGTCGCCGCCATCCTGCGCCACGGCCGGACGCACGCGCGTGTCGAGCAGTTCCTTGATCGTCTGGACGGTCGCCTCGTCCTCGGGCGCGAAGAACTCGTTCACGCCGTCATATTGATCGGGCGCGCCATCCGTCATCTCCTCGCCCGACAGATAATGCTCCATGATGGCGCCGAGGATGGCGGGCTTCAGGTGCTGCCACTCGCCCTCGCCCTTGGTGACGCTGATGAAGTCGGAGCCGAGGAACACGCCGGTGACGCCGTCGATCTCGAACAGGCGCGCGGCCAGCGGCGAACCCTCGCTCTCGGCGCGGTCGCGGAACTCGATCGCATCCACCTCGCCGAGCACGGCCCGGCCCGGAAGAAACTTCAGGGTGGCTGGATTTGGCGTTGCCTCGGTCTGAATGAACATCGTGGGTGCCTCGTGGCTCCTAACGCGCGAGCCCCCAAAAAGGCTGCGCTCAGAAATTAGAACAGTTCTATATTTGTGCCCGCGACCCGGCCGAGTCAAGGCGGCGAGTCGCCTTATACCACGACCGCACCAGGTTGCCGTAGGGGTCCTCGCAGGCTCAGGCGAGCGCCAGGATTTCCTCGATGGAGAGATGCCCCGGCACCACAGTGATCGGGGTCGGGAAGACGCCCGCGAGCCGCCCGCCCGCCAGGCTCGACACCAGCGGACCGGGCCCGGAAGGGTCCTTCGAGGCACCAAGCACAAGCACACCGATATCCTGATCCTCCTCGATCAGCTTGGGGATCTCGTCGGCCTTGTTGCCTTCGCGCACGATCTCCTCCGGCACGAGCTCCTCAAAGCCCATGGCCTTCAGCTTGCGGCCGAACAGGCGGAACACGGCCTTGGCCTTGCTCTGCCCCTCTTCGCGCGCGATGTCCTCCACGCCGAGCCAATGCATGGCCTCGTCTTCGGGCTCGATCACGTAGAGCAGCGCCAGCTGACCTCGCGTGCGCTGGGCGCGGCTGGCGGCGAAGGCCAGAGCGCTTTCGCATTCCGGGGTCTCGTCGACGACGACGAGAAATTTGCGCTTGTGCCCCTCGAGATAGATCTCGCGCTTCCGCCGCGATCCCGTCACCGGGGTCGATGCGGTCTTCTTCTTGGGGGCGGGGGTCTTCTTCTTTGCCGCCTTCTTCGCCGCCGGCTGCTTTTTCGTGGCCATGGCCGTCATGCTGCCACCTCCGGGCGTTGCCAACAAGAAGGGTTGAAGGAAGGGCCCCGCGCTCAGGCGAGGTCGATGGCGTAGCGTTTGAGGTCTTCGAGATCCACGAGCTCCAGCGTCGCCTCGTGGGTGGCGCCGAGAATCACTCGCGGCGGGCTGCCTGCCTCGAAGGCCTCCTGCCAGCGGGCGGCACACAGGCACCAGCGGTCGCCGGGCTGCAAGCCGGGAAAGCCGAAATCGGGCTGCGGCGTCGAAAGGTCGTTTCCCCGCGCCTTGGAGAACGCGAGAAAGTCCGCCGTCACCTCGACGCAGACCGTGTGCAGGCCGAGATCCTCGGGTCCCGTGTGGCAGCAGCCGGTGCGGTAGAAGCCCGTGACCGGCCGGTCCGAGCAGCTCTTGAGCGGCTCGCCGAAAACGTTCTTCTGACCCTCGAAAGGATTGGAGCGCCGCTGCAACATGGATCGATTGTGCCTGAACCGCGGTTCTACGGGAAGATCAGCGAGTAGGGTTGCGCACGGGCAGCGGGATGCCGATCTTGCCGCCGTTGAGCAGGTTTTGGAGTTGCGTTTCACTGAGGAGGGGCACGCCCGGGCCAGCCTCCTTGCTGGCGGCGGCCCTGACCGCCACGGGCGGCAGCTCGTCGTCCACGCTGAGCAGCTCATTTCCGCCCGCGGTGAGCACGGTCCGGCAATCGCTCGGCAAATCCTTGAGAGGGAAAGGCTTCTTCTTTCCCGTCGGCTTGGCGTCCGGATCGATGTTCTGCTGCGTCATCCAGATGGCGGACTTCTTGAGCATGTCGTTCCAGTTGTCGAGCTCGTCGCCGTCGCAGCCGGAATCGCCGCTCACCGGCGGTTGATCCTTGCAGCCGTCCATACCGGGCGGACAGGAGAGGCGGACGTGGAAATGATAGTGGTGATTCCACCATGGTCTCACTTTGCCGAGCCAGCGCGTGTCCTTTCCCGCGACCTCGGCGCGCACGCAGAGCGATTTCTTGATGGCCGGATGCACGAAGATGCGCGCCACTTGCGGGTAGGACGCGGCGCGCCGGATGAGCTTGATCTGCAGGTCGGTGAACTTCTCGGGATCGACGTGCAGCGGATCCTTCAGCATCGACTCCGCCCTCAAGTCCTCCCGCTCCTGCACCGTGAGGATGCGGTCCGGCATCGGTGTCAGCCAGATATCGGCGTCGAGCCCGACCTGATGGCTGGTATGGCCGGTGAGCATCGGGCCACCGCGCGGCTGTGACATGTCGCCGACGAGAAGACCCGGCCAGCCGTCGAGCGCCCGCGCGTCGCTCGCGAGGCGCGTCATGTAGTCGATGAGTTGCGGGCTACCCCAATTGCGGTTGCGCGAGGTGCGCATCACCTGCCAGTCGGGGCCGTTGAGGGGGAGCGCGACACCGCCGGCGAGACAGCCCTTGGAGTAGAAGCCAATCGCCCGTGCCGCGAGCTGGGCGGCGTCCGGAACGGACGCGAACAGCTCTCTGGCCCCAGGCAACTTGTCCGATTTCGGTTCCGGGGGCTTGGGAGGCTTTCGCTCCGGCAGTTCGACGGCCGCCGTCTCCGCGGATTCGACGATTTCCGTCTCAGCGGGCTCGTTGGTCGCCGACTCCGTCGGCTCGGCGGCCGTCGGCGCAAGCTGGGTTTGCGCGGCGGCGACACCACTCCAAAACAACAGTGCAATGAGGCTGAAAGGCAGCCTTCCCATCGGCACACGACCCAAGTTTTGCGTCAGATCCCTCGTGGCCTCGACGTTAGCACAGATGACCCAAGCAATTGGAGCCCCAGGCCTGTCCCCCGATTCAAGGGCGCTTCAGGGCCAAAAATGGCGGGCGTTCAGGAGATATTCAGCCGTCGCCCCTTAGACTGACCTCTTGTCATCATCCGGAGAGCGCCCGGCGCGAAGATCCGCGGGCGTGGGCACAGGGCTAAATTCGAGGGAGACCATCATGAGACGTTCCATTTTTCTGGCCGCACTGGTCGGCCTGGCGCTTGCCCTGCCCACCGCGGCCTTCGCAAGCGTCGTCGCGCAGATCAATCTCTCCAGCCAGCGCATGCATGTCTTCGTGAACGGCAAGCCGGCCTATACCTGGAAGGTCTCGACGGCGCGCTCGGGCTACCGCACGCCGACCGGCACCTACAAGCCCTACCATCTGGCCCGGCGCCACTACTCCTCGATCTACAACAACTCGCCCATGCCGCACTCGATCTTCTTTTATAAGGGGTACGCCATTCACGGCTCCTACGAGACGAAATATCTCGGCCGGCCCGCGTCCCATGGCTGCGTGCGGCTGCACCCGTCCAACGCGGCCCGTCTGTATTCGCTGGTGCAGCGCTACGGCGCGGGCAACACGACCATCCGCATCACGAATTAGGGGAGAGCGACGATGGCGCTTCTCAAATGGGCGCTGATCGCGCTCGTGATCTCGGTCCTCGCCGGCGCCTTCGGCTACACCAGGCTCGAGCACGGCGCGGCCAAGATCGCCAAGCTCCTGTTCTTCGTTTTCCTGCTGATCTTCGTTCTCATCTTGATCGTGGCCGTGCTCGGCGGCGAGGCGATCCTCTAGCCCCCGCAAACGCTCGGCGCCGGCACACCGCGGAACCTGTCGTCCATCCATTTGAGCGCGGTGGCCACGCTCTCCTTGGCGGCGAAGGTGTGCGTCACCCCCGGCATCTCGACGAACATCACCTTGGCGCCCTGCTTGCACAGAGCCTTGCCGAACTGCTTGGTGATATAGGGCCGGACGATCGTGTCGGCGGTCCCTTGCGCCAGGAACACCGGCGCGCCCGCCGGCTGCTGGCCGGGGGAGTTGCGTTGCATGATGCCTTGCCAGGGTTGGGTCTTGGCCGGGTTCGCCTTCAGGAACTTCTGCTTTTCAAGCGGCCTCTCCGCCTTGTCGAGTGCCAAGAAGTCCGCGACCGATTCGATGCAGTCCTGCGCCATCGTCTTGTAGACATTCATGGCGTTTGCCTCGACCAGGCTCGAGGCGGGGTCTTTGTAGAGATTGGACCACGACCAGATCGCCATGGCGGTCAGCTCCTTGCCCGCGGCGCTCGACTTGTCGGCATCGAACAGCTCGATGAGATAGGTGGCGGGCGCCGCCGCGGCCACGCCGAGAAGCTTCAAGTCAGGCGCGTAGGACTTCGCAAGCTCCCCGGCATAGAGCACCGCGTGACCGCCTTGGCTATGCCCCCACAACACGAAACGGTTGGAGGCGCCCGAGCGCGGCAAGGCGATGGCCGCCCGGACCGAATCGAGCACGGCACGGCCCTCGCTGACGCCAATGAGATAAGGGTGGATGCCCGGGGTGCCGAGGCCGGGATAGTCCGTGGCCACCACGATATACCCCTTCGCCAGCATCGACTTTATCCCCCAGATCAAGCCGGCATTGTCCGGCATCAACGAGGGCGCGCATTTCTCGACCACCCCTGAAGTCGGGTGCCCATAGGCGATCACGGGACGGCCGCCGGCCGGCGCGGGGCCTGGCGGGATGTAGATGGCGCCGGACACCTCGATCGGCTCACCCTTCAGCCCGGTGGATTGATAGAGAATCCGGAAGGCCTCGCCGTTATCCGGACTGCCGCCGATCAGCGGCCAGACATTGAGGATGGCCCCGGGCTTCTTCGCCGCCGCCTCGGGGGCCGGGAGAAAGCAAAGAAGGGCGATGGCGGCCGCCAGCGACCGCCGCAAGCAGCGCTTTACATTGAACATTTGGGGGAAAACCTCACTGACTGGACGCAGGGCGCCGATGATAGCCCAAGTACCACACAGGTCCGCAACAGTTGGACTTGGGCTCGAGGGGGCGAAGGCCGGGGCTTTTCATCCCGCCCGCTTCCGGGGCAGAATTGGCGCCGAGCACGCACAAGACGCCTCGCGAGGTGCCTCGCGAGCAGGGGACAAGCCGGGGGATCAATCCACATGTCATCAGCCGCAAGCACGCTCGACACCTTCATCAACCGGGTCGGCGGGATCGCGACTCCCTTTTCCATCGAGCTTCCGGATGGCGCGAAGCGCACTATCGGCCAGGGCGAGCCCGAGTTTCACGTCGGTCTGCACAACGAGCGCGCCATCAAGGCGCTGCGCACCCTGGACGAGGGCGACATCGCCGAGGCGTATCTGCAAGGCGACATCGACATCGAAGGCGACATGTTGAAGCCTTTTGCACTGCGCGCCTCTCTCGACGACAGCCATCCGCTGGTCGCCGCCTGGCGTTTCATCCAGCCGATGCTGTTCGGGCAGGTCTACACCAACAAGCAGGCCATCGCCTCGCATTACAATCTCGATCCGCAGCTGTTCCTGAGCTTCCTCGATCCCGTGTTCCCGGCCTATAGCCAAGGCATCTACGAGAACGACGACGAGCCGCTGTCGAAGGCGCTCGAGCGGAAATTCGATTGGGCCATCGAGAAGTGCGAGCTCGGTCCGGGCAAACGCGTGCTGGAGATCGGCCCGGGCTGGGGCGCGTTCTCGGGGCACGCACTGCAATCGGGGATCCAATACACCGGCATCACCAACTCGGAAGTGTCGCAATCCTTCTTGCGCGACAAGCTCGCCAATTTCGGTGATCAGTTCGACATCTTGCTGACCGACTTCTACGACTTCGAGCCCGACGAGCCGTACGATGCCATCGTCATCATGGGCGTCATCGAGCATCTGCCGAATTACGAGAAGGTGCTGCGGAAGTTCTTCCGGTTGCTCAAGCCGGGAGGACTCGTGTTCCTCGACGGCAGCGCCGCGCGCAAGAAATACGAGCTGTCGACCTTCATGGTCCGCTACATCTATCCCGGCAATCACTCCTTCCTGGTGCTCGACGACTTCCTCAACAAGATGAACAAGACCGAGTTCGAATGCGAGGAAGTGCACTCGGACCGCTGGAGCTACTATCTCACCTTCAAGCAATGGGCCGAAAACCTGGAGTCCAACAAGGACGCCGTGATCAAGAAGTTCGGCGAGTTCGAGTATCGCCGCTTCCGGCTTTATCTGTGGGGCGCCGCATACGAGTTCCTGGCGCGCAATCTCGACTGCTACCGGATGATCCTGTCGAAACCTAAAAACGCATAAGCCGGACACCGGAAGTTTTAAGATTTTCCCGCGTAAGGGTTGAACTCGGCCACGGCGCACCCGAAAGGGCGCCCACAAGGGAGATCCAATGCCATGTGCGGAAATTGCGATTCCAAGACTTTGTCGCGGCGCCATCTCATGGCCGGAGCCGGTGCGCTTCTAGCCGCAACCACATTTCCCGTAAGCCGTGGCCGCGCCGCCGAACCCGCGGCGAACGCCATTTCACCCGCCGAGGCGCTGGACCAGCTGAAGCAGGGCAATGCCCGCTATCTGGCCGGCGAATTCAATGAGCGGGACTATTTCGCCGGACGCGCCGCGCGAGCGCAGAGCCAGGCCCCCATCGTCGGCGTGTTGGCCTGCGCCGACAGCCGTGTTCCCCCGGAGATCATCTTCGACAAGGGACCCGGTGAGGTCTTCGTCGTGCGCGATGCCGGCAACGTCGTCAGCAATTACGGCTTGGCGAGTCTCGAATTCTCGGTCGCCGTGCTCGGCGCGCCGCTCCTTCTGGTCTTGGGGCACTCAAGCTGCGGTGCCGTAGCGGCGGCCATGCAATCGGTGCGCGAGCGCAAGAAACTTCCGGGCCATCTCCCCGAGCTCGTCGAGGCGATCCAGCCCGCAGTGAACGCCGCCCACGCCAAACACCCCGGCGATCTTCTCGCCGCTACAATCGAGGAGAATGTTCGCCTCGGCATGAGCGAATTGAAGAAGCGGTCCGATGTCATCGGCGATGCCGTCAAGTCCGGCAAGGTGGCTATCCAGGGCGGCGTCTACGACCTCGCGACGGGCGAAGTGAATCTGATCTGACTCCGAGAGGGGGGTCTGGCCATGGCAGACGCCGCCGAGCGCTGGCGGTCGGAGAAGACGGCCGCCTATTTGTCGAGCGCCGTCGCGGCGGCGGAGCGTGATCCCACGCGGGCGAAGCTCTTCCGCGACATGGCGTCGTCCGCCGAGGCGCAAGCCGTCATCCTGGCGAAGGATCTGAAGTCAGCCCCCACGTTCAGCCCGTCGCTCCGGTCGCGCATCACCGTGCTTCTGCTCGGCATCTTCGGTCCGCGCGCCATGCGCCACGTGCTTTCGGCTTCGAAGGTGCGCGGCGTCTCGGTCTATCGCGGCAAAGTCGCGCCTACGGACGGAGGGGCAGCAGCGGGTCATCCCTGGCCGACCTCGATCGAGGATGTCACCCGCGAGCACAAGAACTACGGCAGCGGCACGCTCCGGGCCGGCGTGTTCGGCGTCAATGATGGCCTCGTGTCCAACACTTGTCTTGTGATGGGCGTCGCCGGCGCCGGCACCAGCCCGAGCGTGATCCTGTTGACCGGCGTCGCCGGGCTTTTGGCCGGGGCGTTTTCCATGGGCGCGGGCGAATTCATCTCCATGCTGTCGCAGAAGGAGATGTTCGAGCACCAGATCGCGCAGGAGAAGGACGAGCTCGAGCGCTATCCGAAAGAGGAGGCCGAGGAGCTCGCGCTGATCTATGAGGCGCGGGGCGTTCCGATCGAGGAGGCGCGCCACATCGCCAAGCACCTCATCGAGAACCCCGACAAGGCGCTCGATACGCTGAGCCGCGAGGAGCTCGGCCTCAACCCGGACGAACTGGGCTCGCCCATCGGCGCGGCGATCTCTTCGTTTCTCACCTTCTCGGCGGGCGCCTGCCTGCCGCTCATCCCGTACGTGTTTGGCTTCTCGCAGCATGGTGTGGCGATCGCCGCCGCGATCTCGGGCACGGCCCTGTTCTGTGTCGGCGCGGCACTCAGCCTGTTCTCCGGGCGTAATGCCCTGCTCGGTGGGGCGCGCATGTTGGCCATCGGCGCCGCGGCCGCAACGGCGACCTACTTCATTGGCTCGCTGTTCGGCGCCACTGTCTAAGCCCGGGCATTTGCCGCAAATTTGCAGGATCGCGGGCACGCAGCCTTAAGCCTGGGCCCAAGCGTCATGCGTGCTTAACAGCGCTTTAGGACGCTTGTAGCTATCGTCCGGCCAGCATTTCCTTGAGGAGGACCACGCCATGATTCGCCGCGCCGCGATCTACACACTCGCTGCTTCGCTCGCTCTCGCCACGTCGCCCGTTTTCGCCTGCACCGGCATCAGTCTCAAAGCAACCGATGGCGCCGCGATCCGCGGCCGCACGCTCGAGTTCGGCTTCCCGCTCCAGTCGAGCGTCATCGTCGTCCCGGCCGGCAAGGAGTTCACCGCCACGCTGCCTGACGGAGGCAAGGGGCTCTCCTACAAGACGCGCTACGGCATCGTCGGGGCCAATGCCTTCAACGAGGTGGCGATCATCGACGGACTGAACGACCAGGGCCTCTCCATCGGCCTCTTCTATTTCCCGGATTACGCGCAGTACGCGCAAGCCACCAAGGAGAATGCCTCTCGCGCACTGGCGCCGCAGGATTTCGGTATGTGGGTCCTCGGCAATTTCGCCACGGTCGATGAGGTCAAGAAGGCGGTGGAGGACATCGTCATGGTGCCCACGCCGATGCCTGGCTTGGGCAGCGCCAAAGGCATGCCCGCCGACGTGCATTTCTTCGTTCAGGACAAATCCGGTAAGTCGATCGCCATCGAGCCGATCGACGGCAAGGTCAAGGTCACCGATGCCCCCATCGGCGTGATGACCAATGCGCCGACCTACGACTGGCACATGACCAATCTCGACAACTACATCAACCTCAACGCCAAGGACATTCAAGACGAGAAGCTCGGTCCGGTGACGCTGAGCGCAATAGGTTCGGGCACTGGCATGCTGGGTCTCCCCGGTGACTTCACCCCGCCGTCGCGCTTCGTTCGTGCCTCGATGTTCAGCCAGGCAGCGACGCCGAACGCCAAGGCCGAGGACGCCGTGTTCAGCGCCTTCCACATCTTGAATCAGTTCGACATTCCGAAAGGCTCGGTGATCAACGCCTCGGTCGGCGGGGCGCAGCCCGAAATCACCGAATGGACCAGCGTCAGCGACCTGCAAAATCTGCGCTGGTATTTCCGCACCCATCAGGATCAGTCGATCCGCGTGGTCGACCTCAAGAAGGCCATGAAGGCCGCTGACGGCGAGATCCGCACCATCGAGATGGAGAAATCGACCCAGACGGCCACCGACGTCTCGGCCGAGGTGAAGAGCATGAAGCAGGCGTCGAACGAATAGACAGCCTCGCTGCAATCGCCCAAGAAGCGGCCTCGGGAGCCTTCCCGGGGCCGCTTTTCGTTGGAGAACCGCCAAAATTGTCCCATTTGGAGACGGATCGGCGAGAAGTTGGCGCAACGTGACGTTGAAGGCGAGACAACCGGCGTTTCCCTGAATAGGATCGGCGGCCTGGGGGAAACGACTTCTGCGCATTGCCATGTCTCATCACTTTTTGATCCATCCGCTCGCGTGCCTGCGTCTTCTTGCTTGCGTCCTCGCCGTGTCGCTGACCGCAGCCGTCTGGGTGCCGCCTTTCGCCGCCGCTCAGGACGTGCTGACCGAGGAGCCCGGCGAAGAAACCGACGCGGAGGAGCCTCAGGCCGAAGACCCCGTGGTCGACGAGGAGGTCCCGAGCGAGGACGCCACGGACGAAGCCCCGAGCGAGGAGGCGCCCGCCGAGGAACCCGAAGCCGAAGCGCCGGCCGCCGAAGCGCCGGCCACCGAGGCACAGACTGCGCCGGCCCCGTGGGATATCTCGAAGCCGTGCGAGAACTACCAGCATCCTTACCAAGCCGATCTCTGCCAGCAATGGCGAACGGCGGAGGCCGCCGAGACGACGGCCGCGGCGTCGGAGCGCACTCTCGGACTATCCCGCTTGCTGATGCTGATCGGCGCGCTTGCGACCCTGCTTCTGCTCTTGATGTTCGTGCCGCTCATCATGGCGGCGCTGGCGGCACGCCGGGCGGCGCGTGGTGACGCGCCCGTCTCCGCGAGGAGCGACACGACCAGCGAAGAAGAGGTGCGCGCCTATGTGGACGTGGACAAGCTCGAGTTCATCGAGACGCCGGAGTCCGAAGGCGTGGTCAAGGTGAAGATCACATTGCGCAATACCGGCCAGACGCCCGCCTTCAAGATCAAGAGCGCGGCACAAGTCGGCATTCGCGACGTGTCCGACGAGGACATGCTGCCGGTGATGCCGCTCCCCGAGCGTTCGTCGCTGGATGCGGCGCGGCCCCGGCTCGGGCGGGACGCGACGGCCGCCAGTATCGTGCAGTGCGATTCCACGTCGAGTCTCGCCGACCGCGTCATGAGCGGCGATGCCACGATTCTGGTTTGGGGATTCGCCGAGTACATGGACGTGTTCGATCGCAGGCGGAAGACCGCGTTCCAGTTTCTCTGCAACGCCGATACGCTCGACACGGGCCTCGTGTTCAAGCCGATGGTGCGCGGCGACGAGGACGGTTAGCGCTCTTCAGAGTAAAAAAAAGCCAGCGGGCTGCGTTGAACCCGCTGGCTTCTCCTTGGACGGGAGGAGGGCTCCCTCCCTAGTCGCACTTCTGCTTCCAATTGCCGAGAATCCCGCGCTTCCAATAGCAATTGGGGTATCTCGGAGCGCCCCAGCCCAGCGCGTAGTCGGGCACGACACCTCGGAAGCCGGGAACCCAGACGCAACGGCGCGGGCCGCAGCTCCAGGCCGCATCCTGCACGAGCGCGCCATGCGTCGCGCCAGGAACCGGCGGCGGTGCGAGAGGCGCAGCCTCGGCGGGCTGTAATGAACTTGCGAGCGTCAAGCCTGCCGCCAATGCGGTACTAAGCAACAAAGTCTTCTGCATGGTTTCTCTCCGTGGTTCGTTGACGGGTTAGGGACAACGTCTCGGCTGCCGGGGAGTTCACCCAAGCCCCATGGGCTTCTCCTAACGGCCTGAGGCGCGGCGCTAATTTGGAACCGTATGGGCTTCTCAACGGTTTCTTGGTTTATTCGGCCTTACTGTCGCTCCCTGGAGCGAAGCTCCAGAGCCAAGCGCCGGCTGGCCGACTTGGCGTGCCGGGACGTCCAGCCGGAGACCGTCATGCCGCCCCGTTCGATATCGCCCCTGCTCCCCAGGACCGCCGATAGCCGCGCGGGGATCTTGCAAGGTCTGCTGATCGCCACGATCGTCATCGGTGCGCTCTATTTCGGCCGCGAAGTGCTGCTGCCGCTCGCCATCGCCATCCTGCTCAGCTTCGTGCTGACCCCGCCCCTTCTCCTGCTCCGCCGCATCAAGGTGCCGCGCGTGCTGGCCGTCGCCATCGTCGTGGTGATGGCCTTCGGCATCATCGCCGGGCTTGGCTGGCTCATCTCGCGCGAGGCGACCAATCTCGCAGCCGAGCTGCCGAGCTATCGCTACACCCTGTCGCAAAAGATCGACGCCTTTCGCGAGAGCACCTCGGAATCGACGGTGCTGGAGAAGGCCGGCGACGTCCTCTCGGATCTCCAGGCCCAGCTCGACCAGCCCGCGCCCGACGCCGTGCCGGATTCGCCGGAAGTGGGCGAACTCGCCGACCGCCCGCAACGCGATCCAATTCCCGTCGAGATCAAGGAGCCGGCGCCGACCGGGATCGCGCTCTACCGCTCCATCGCCGGAACCCTGCTACCGCCGCTCGTCACCGCCGGCATCGTGCTTCTGTTCGTGGTGTTCATCCTGCTTCAGCGAGAAGATTTGCGCGACCGCCTGATCAGATTGTTCGGCGGCTCCGATCTTCAGCGCGCCACCTCGACCATGAGCGACGCGGCGACGCGGCTGAGCCGCTACTTCTTGAGCCAGGTTCTGATCAACGCGGCCTATGGCGTGTTTATCGGGCTCGCGCTCTGGGCCATCGGGATGCCGAGCCCCATCGCCTGGGGCATCCTCGCCATGCTCATGCGCTTCGTACCCTATGTCGGCTCGTACATCGCCGCCGCCGTGCCGGTGATCATCGCCGCCGCCATCGATCCCGGCTGGACCATGGTGCTCATGGTCCTGGGGCTCTTCGTCATCGGCGAGCTGACCATGGGCCAGGTGGTCGAGCCGCTGGTGTTCGGCCGCGGCACCGGCGTGACGCCCGTCGCGGTGATCGGCTGCACCATCTTCTGGACCTGGCTGTGGGGCCCGCTCGGGCTCATCATCGCCACGCCCATCACCGTATGCCTCGCCGTGCTCGGCCGCCACGTGGAGGGCTTGCGCTTCTTCGAGGTTCTGCTCAGCGACCGGCCCGCGCTCTCGCCGGAAGAAAGCTTCTATCAGCGCGCCCTGACCGGCGATGCGGCGGAGGCCACCTACCAGGCCGAACTCTGCCTCAAGGATCAGAGCCTCGTGTCCTATCTGAGCGGGGTCGCACTCGGCGGTCTGAAGCTCGCCCAGCAGGACGCCGAGCGCGCCGCGCTGACGCCCGCGCAGTCCGAGCGCATCGCCGAGACCGTGAACGAGATGCTGGAGAACCTCGCCGATTTCGAGCCGCGCCGCTGGTTTGAGCGCTTCCGGCACAAACCGGACAAAGACAAGACCAAGGACGAAGAGCACACCGAAGGGCTCGCCTCGTTGGAAGCACACGCCGAGGAAGAAGAGGACGAGCACCTTGTGGACCCGCGCGACATGGCTCCCGGCTGGGAGGCCGACGCGCCGATCCTGTGTATCGGCGCCCGGTCGATTCTGGATGAGGCCGCGGGCGCCCTGCTCGCGGCGGTGGTGGCCAAGCGCGGGCTCGGTGCCGAAGCGCTGCCGCCGGAATCCATCTCGCCGGGCCACATCACAGCGCTCTCGAATACCCAGGCGAGGCTCATCTGCCTCTCTTATCTCGACCTCGGCAGCGGTCCGGCGCAGATCCGCTATCTCGTGCGGCGCTTGAGGCGCATCCTGCCCGAGGGCGTGGCCATCGTCGTCGCCTATTGGAGCCGGGGTGCGGACGCGGAGCAGGTCGGCGCCTTCCTGGAGAGCACCCGGGCCGACGCCTATGTCACGACGCTGGATGAGGCCGTCGAGGTGTGCGTCCAGGCCGCCACCGGCAAACTCAAGATGGAAGCGCCTGACGTGTCCGGCGAAGACGCAGCGAAGGCGAAACGCCCGCCCGCCGTCACCCAGCCGCGAAAACCAAAAGGCCGTAGGCCTCAGACCGAGCCTGCTTGAGTGCTCGCCTCACGTCGTTCGACTGGATGTTGATGACTCCCGAAAGCAGAGCGCCATGAGGCCGCCGAGCGCGAGCGCTGCGGCGAGGAACAGGAGCGCCGCCGAGAAGCTCCCCGTCGCTTCCCGCAAGATGCCGACGATATAGGCGCCGGCGAAGCCCGCGATATTGCCGATCGAGTTGACGAGCGCGAGGCCTGCCGCCGCGCCCGTTCCGGCGAGGAAGGCGGTCGGCAGCGACCAGAACGGGCCGAGTGTGGCGTAGAAGCCGACCATGGCGATGGTCAGCGCAATCATCGTCGGGATGAGCGCCTCGGTGTAGGCCGAGGCCGCGAAGGCGGCAGACGCGACCATGAGCGGCAGCGCGATGTGCCAGCGCCGCTCGTTCGCACGGTCCGAGCGGCGTCCCCACAGCACCATGCAAATAGCGGCGAAGACGTAGGGGATCGCGGTGATGAAACCGATGCTGAGATCGTCGAGACCGTAGCTCTGGATGACCTGCGGCAGCCAGAAGCCCATGCCGTAGAGCCCGATGACGATCAGGAACCACAACAGCCCGAGCGCCAGAACGCGCGGGCGCGTCATCGCCGCGCCGATCGCGCTGTAACCGACTTCCTTGGCGACGGCGTCTTCCGCCGCGATGCGCGTGGTGAGCGCATCCCGCTCGTCCTGCGTGAGCCATGTTGCGCCGGCCGGCTTGTCGGTGAGCACCTTGAGCGCGAGCACGCCGAGCACGATGGCCGGCAAGCCTTCGATGAGAAACAGCCAGTGCCAGCCCGCCAGGCCGAGAAAGCCGTGCATATTCAGGAGGGCGCCTGACACGGGCCCGCCGAACACGGTGGCGAGCGGCACCGAGGCCATGAACACCGCCACGATGCGCGCGCGCTCGGCCGCCGGAAACCAGTACGTCAGATAGAGAATGATGCCGGGGAAGAAGCCGGCCTCGGCGACACCGAGCAGGAACCGCATCACGTAGAAGCTCGTCTCGCTCCACACGAACGCCATGGCACAGGCGACGAGCCCCCAGGAGATCATGATACGCGCGATCCAGATGCGCGCGCCGAAGCGATGCAGAGCGAGATTGCTCGGGACCTCGAAGGCGATATAGCCGAGGAAGAAGATGCCGGCGCCGAAGCCGTACACGCTCGGCGAGAAGCCGAGGTCCTCGTTCATGTGCAGCGCGGCGAAGCCGACATTCACCCGGTCGAGGAAATTGACCGTGTAGGCGAGGCAGAGAAACGGGATCAGCCGCCAAGTCGCCTTGCGGATCGCCGCGGCCAGGTGGCCGTCTCTCGTTTGGTCTTGGTCCATCGGCCCCCCGGCTTGGCGTATGCTGGCACGCGGCCGAGCAACTGATTCGGCCGACAACCTAGAGGAGGGCTCGAGACATGGCTATTTCGATGGATGAGGCTGCGGCGGCGCTTCGCGAGGCCATGCGAGAGACTGTGAAGCGATATTCGCTCTGGTACCTGATCCAGGGCGTGCTGCTCGTCGTCGCCGGCGTGCTCGCGCTCGTCTACCCGTTCATTGCGTCGGTCACGGTGGTCTTCCTGCTCGCCTGGATCCTGATCGCCAGCGGAATCTTGCAAGGCATCGGCCTGATCGGCGCGAGCAACGTGCCGCATTACTGGCTGCAGCTCATCTCGGCGGTGCTCGCCATCCTGATCGGCGTGATTTTGCTGAGCTCGCCCGATAGCGGGCTGCTGATCATGACGGTGCTGCTGATCGTCTATTTCATGGTCGAAGGCATCGCCAAGGTGATCTTCGCGCTCACGATCCGGCCCTTCCCCCATTGGGGCTGGGTGCTGGGCAGCGGCCTGGTCGGCATTCTGCTCGCGCTGATCCTGTGGGCGAACATGCCGCTCACGTCGGACTGGCTGCTCGGGCTGATGCTCGGCATCTTGCTCGTCTGCGAAGGCGCGGCGCTCACGTACCTGGCGTGGCAGGTCCGCACCGCGCCGGCGGTGAACGTCAGCTAAGGCGCGTCGGTCCCTTTGAGGAAACGGGTGTAGATCCAGCCCTTCTCGGAGGTGTCGGGGTTGCTTACTTGCACCCAGTTTCCGTCCCGTCCCGTGGAGCGGAATTTCGTACCCTTCTGCACGACCCTCAGGACTTTGCCGTCGCCGGACGAATCGGCCCGGAGATTGACGGCGTTCGTGACCTCGACCCACTCCGCGCCCGCGGCAAGCTCGGTGGCCGCCGCAACCAGCCGGCCGAGCGGGCCCGACTCTCCGGCGTCCTCTTGCTGCGCTGCGCGAGGCTGCGCCAAGGGTGCGGGGGCCGCTTCCTCCGGCCCTGAAAGAGCCGCCTCGATGGTGCGCGGGCCGTCTCCGGTCCACGCTTGCTTGAGAGCTGCGAGCCCCGCCTCGCGATCGGCGACCCCGAGCGCCGCGGCCCGGGAATACCAAGCCTCCGCCGCTTGCGGGTCAGGCTTGATGCCCTGAGCCCGCAGTGCGGCGACGAAGACCGGGTCGTATGTGGCGCCGACCGCGAGGGCGGCCTCCCCGCTGCCTGCTTCCGCCGCGCGTTGGTAGTAGGCGCGGGCGCCGGCGAAATAGCCGACATCGATCATCTTTTGCCCGTGAGCCATGAGATCCGCGATACGGTCCTCCTCACCGGACCGTACGACGAGCCCGGCTGTGGGCGGGGGAGCCACATCAAGCCGGGTCGCCGTACGGGCCAGCACTGCGCCGTCGGCCGCAACGAGCTCGACCCGCAGGTCCGACGCGCCTGATTTTTCTTGGGGCAGACGCAAGGTGAGGTTCGCGATCTCGTCGGCGCGCAGGTTCCATTCGGCGGTGCCGAAGGGGCGTCCTTTCGAGAACGACGCACCCTCGGGGAGATCGCGAATGGCGATGGCGCTGCGGGCGGGAAGAGCCTCGCCGCCGTCGATGGCGATCGCGAAGTCGATCGTCTCGCCGGCTTTCGCCAGGATCTCTTCCGGCGCGGTGAGCGCGATTTCCGGCTCCGAGGTCAGCACCGGGATCGAAGGCGCAACCGCGGCCTGTTGCACCTGCGCCGGCGCGGCGGCTCTTGGTTCCGGGTTCTCATCCGGTTGCAGCGTGCCAAACCACAGAAGACCGGCAAGGATCGTCGCCGGCGCGACGGCAACCGCTGTCAGCACGGCAACCACCCCCCGGGTCGGCGCCGAGAAAAGTCCTTGGCCTTGCGGCGGACTGACCAACGCCGCGTGCGCCGCGAGGGCTGGGATTGGCCCCGGCCGGGTGGCGCGCAACGGCCCTGGGGCGAAGCGCTCCGCCATGGACGAGACGGTGTGTTCGGGCTTGGCGGCGGACAGTTTTGCCCCGACGGGAAATTCCGCATCGAGCCGCTCTGCCAGAGAAATCGGCTTTGGCTGTTCCGGGACTTGAACCGGTCTAAGAGCCGGCTGGACCATGGCACCCTCCTACACGCAATACCAAACGGGGGAAGCGGTCAGTTTTGTTGCGTCTTGCTCCATTCCAAAAAGGCGCGGAACAACTTGGTGCGCTCCTCGTCCGACCGGGGCGTTGCGTCCGTGTCGGCTTGCGCCAAGAAGGTCTCGAATTGCTCTCGCGCGCCCGCATCCGCGGCGACCGCCGTCTTGGCGCGGTCGATCCAATCCTGCGCCAGAGGCGAACGCTTCCAGCCTTCCAGCGTCGCGGCGAAATTGACCTGTTGCCATTTCGGATGGCGCGGACTCACGAGGAACGCATCGAATTTGGAGAAGAAGCGTTCGACGAAGCGCTCGAGCTTTTTCGAGCGAACGCTGTCGTCATCCCAGTTGAACGAAACCAGCACCGCGCACACGGCCACGGTATCGATCCGCGCACCGGCCTCGATCAATGCCGGGTAATCCTCATGGGTCAGCGTCGCGGGGTAGGTCTCGTCCTCGAGCCCCTTGGCATAAGGCAGGCTAATGAGCTTCAGGCCGCTGTCGGGTTCGACTTGGCTTAGGAGCGGCGCCGGCTTGCCGCCGATGACGATGGTGGCGTCGATCTCGCCGGATTTGAGCTTGGCGATCGCGTCGGCATCGTCGTGATGCACTTCGCTCACTTGTACGCCGAGTGTCGCGAACACGTGCCGCGCGGTGATCTCGGTGCCGCTGCCCTCCGGCCCGAAATTGACGACCTTGCCGTCCAGCGCCTGCACGTCTTCGATCCCCGCGCGCGCCAAGAGATGCATCTCTTCGTTGAACAGCTTGGCGACGTAGGCGATTTGACTGCGGAGCGGCCCGAGCTCGCCCGTCTTGGCGTAATGGCTGAGCACGGTGGCGTGCGTGATGCCCATGTCGACGCCGCGCATGAACAGGACGTCCTTGACCGTTTGCGCCGGCCCCTTGCCGATCATCGGCACCACACGCAAGGACGTGCCGTCATCGAGCACGGCGGCGATGTCCTGCACGATCTCCGTATCGCTGCCGTGCGCCGCGCCGGCCATGATGGTAACGGTGTTGTCGTTGATCTGCGTGCGGTACGTCTGGCGAACGCTGTCCGCCGATGGACGCTCCGGCGCCGGCGCTTTGGCCTGTTCCGTGGCGCTGGCAGGCACCGCCGCAAAGAGCGGCGGCAGGCACATTCCCAAGCACACTCCAATGACGAGGGCGAAACGCATCACTGGCCCCTCTATGAATGCGCGCCTCACCCCGTACGCAGGCCGGCCCGCTCGAAGCGCGGAACGGGACGACCCCCGGTGCAGCCATTGTGATTCTTGCTTGCGGGAGAAGTTCCCCGTCGTGCTGCTATCCCTATGCGGGCCAATGGGAAGTGATAGATTCGTCGCTGTCAAGCAAAGAGGTTAACAAGACATAACAATATCAATGTATTGCCGCATGTGTGGCGACGATGACTTGAAAAAGGCAAGATCAAGGCAACGCATTTACTTTGCGTTAACCATAAGTAATTGCCCGCCAACGGGAGTATTCCGTTACGTGGTCTTTGCGCAGCGTTGACGCGCGGACCGCAGGGAGCGGCGCGCCGCATCCCTAACGCCATGGCGATCGAATTGGTTTCCGGAAAGGGTAAGTTTTAGTCCGCGTCCATCTTGAGCGCGGCGATGAAGGCCTCTTGCGGGATGTCGACCTTGCCGAAGCTCCGCATCTTCTTTTTGCCCGCCTTCTGCTTCTCGAGCAGCTTCCGTTTGCGGGTGATATCGCCGCCATAGCATTTGGCGGTCACGTCCTTGCGCAGCGCGCTGAGGGTCTCGCGGGCGATGACCTTGCCGCCGATGGCCGCCTGGATCGGGATCTTGAACATATGCCGCGGGATCAGATCCTTCAGCTTCTCGACCATGGCCCGGCCGCGCGCCTCAGCCCGGGAGCGGTTCACGATCACCGAAAGCGCATCGACAGGCTCGTCGTTCACGAGGATCGCCATCTTCACCAGATCGCCCTCCTCGTAGCCGGTGATGTGATAGTCGAACGAGGCATAGCCGCGCGACACCGACTTCAGCCGGTCGTAGAAATCGAACACCACCTCGTTCAGCGGCAGCGCGTAAACGAGCATGGCGCGGTTGCCCGCATAGGTGAGGTTCTTCTGCCGTCCCCGCCGATCCTCGCACAATTTCAGCACGGCACCGAGATGCTCGTCCGGGACGAGAATGCTGGCTTCGATCCACGGCTCGTCGATCTTGGCGATCTTCTGCGCTTCCGGCATGTCGGCCGGGTTGTGCAGTTCGGTCATCGTGCCGTCGGTCAGATAGACGTGGTAGATGACCGACGGCGCCGTGGCGATGAGGTCGATATTGAACTCGCGCTCCAAGCGCTCACGGATGATCTCCAGATGCAGTAGGCCGAGAAAGCCGCAGCGGAAGCCGAAGCCGAGTGCGGCCGAGGTCTCCATTTCGTACTCGAAGCTCGCATCGTTGAGCCGGAGCTTGCCGACCGCCTCGCGCAGATCCTCGAAGTCGCCGGAGTCGACCGGGAACAGGCCGCAGAACACGACCGGCTGCGCCGGCTGGAATCCGGACAGCGCTTTTTCCGTTGGCCGCTTCTCATCGGTAATGGTGTCGCCGACGCGCGTGTCGGCAACCTGGCGGATCGAGGCGGTAAAGAAACCGATCTCCCCGGGACCAAGCCGGTCGCGCATCTCCTGTTTCGGGCGGAAGATGCCGACCCGGTCCACCTGGTAGGACCCGCCGGTCAGCATCAGGCGGATGCGCTGACCTTTGCTGAGCGTGCCGTCGATGATACGCACCAGCACCACGACGCCGAGATAGGCGTCGTACCAGCTGTCCACGAGGAGCGCCTTCAACGGCGCGGCCGCGTCGCCCCTGGGCGGCGGCAGGCGCTGCACGATCGCCTCCAGGACGTTCTCCACGCCCTTGCCCGTCTTGGCCGAGATCTCGATTGCGTCCTGGGCGTCCAGCCCGATCACTTCCTCGATCTGGGCGCGCACGCGCTCGGGCTCCGAGGCGGGCAGGTCGATCTTGTTCAGGACCGGCACGACCTCGTGGTTGTTTTCGAGCGCCTGGTAGACATTGGCCAGGGTCTGCGCCTCCACGCCTTGGGTAGCGTCGACCACCAGCAGTGAGCCTTCGCACGCCGCCAACGAGCGGTTCACCTCATAGGCGAAGTCCACGTGTCCCGGCGTGTCGATGAGATTCAGTTGGTAGAGCTGGCCGTCTTTCGCTTTGTAGTCGAGGCGGACCGTCTGGGCCTTGATGGTGATGCCGCGCTCGCGCTCGATGTCCATGGAATCGAGCACCTGCTCCTTCATCTCCCGGGCCGTGAGGCCGCCGCAGAGTTGGATCAGGCGGTCCGCCAATGTCGACTTGCCGTGGTCGATATGGGCAACGATCGAAAAATTGCGGATGTGGGAGAGGGGTGTCGGCGGACTCATGAGCGGCTACGTAGGGTAGCAACCGGCCGCGGGTCAAGCTTGAGCATGCGACAATAAAGGCGAAACCATGGGATCGATTGCCGCAATTTTGCAGCTGTCGAGGGCTAGAGGAGTCCTGGTAGGAAGGTGCCCCACTCGACTGGAGATTCGAACATGTTCAAGAAACTGCTTCTCGCCACGATCGCCGCAGGTCTCGTCACCGCCACGACGCTGCCGCTCCCGGCCGAGGCCGGCATGATGGCCGGCATGACCTGCAAGGATGCCGCGAAGGCTCAGTATCCGGACGATCGCAAGATGCGCCACGAGTACAAGAAGGCCTGCAAGGAAGCCTGGAAGGCGACCCAGTAGGCGTTCTGTCTGAACTTCAATCAAAGTTGTTGGAAAGGGGTCCCATGGGGGCCCCTTTCCCGTCTTTCGGGCCGATCCATTCGAAGAACGGATCATTTGACGGGCCGAGGCGTTTTCCCTGGGCCGACGAGTGCGGTGTAGACCGTGCGTCGGCTCAAACAAGAACCAGGAGTAGAATATGACCAAGACAGTTCTTTTGGCCGCTGCGGCCACCATGATCCTTGCCGGCGCAACCATGACTGCACCGGCGCCCTCTCAGGCCGGCACGATGGCCGGGATGAGCTGCAAGGACGCCGCCAAGGCAGAGTACCCGGACGACCGCAAGATGCGTCATGAGTACAAGAAGTCCTGCAAAGAGGCTTGGAAGATGCATGGCGGCAAGACGGGCATGATGGGCAAGTTCAAGCTCCGCAAGGACAGCTAGCCGCCGCCCGAGCCTTCGCTCGACGTTATTTTGAGAAGGGAGTCCCCCTCGGGCTCCCTTTCTCTTTGCCGCACGAGAATTGATTGAACCCCGCAGCCTTTGTCTGTAGTGGATTCTCTTGCGGCTCGACGGCGATTGACCGATGGCGTCAAAGCCAGGCCTTATCGCGCCGCCGGACATTGCGCCTATCCTCACAGGAGAGATCTCATGCTTAAGAAAGTGTTCCTCGCCGCAGCCACCTGCGCCGTCATCGCCGGCGCCACGATCACCGCGCCCGTCACGGCACAGGCCATGACGTGCGAAGACGCCGCCAAAATGAAGTATCCGGACAGCATCATGGACCGCGCCAAATACAAGCGGTCTTGCAAGAAGGCCTACAAGGCGTCCATGGGCAAGGAAGGCCCGCTGGCGACCCTCAAGATGAAGATGATGGACAAGAGCTAGCCACCGCGCACGCTAGGTGACTTCTCAGAAGGGGGCCTCGTCGGCCCCTTTCTTTTTGCCTCGAATGCAACAACCCAAAATCAACTGGATCGTAACGTGCTAGGCCTTATGGCTGGCACGCGGCGACTGGCGCCGTGCACGCCCCACAGGAGAGACTTCATGCTGAAGAACGTATTTCTTGCCGCCGCCGCGTCCGTGATCCTGGCCGGTGGAATGACGGCCGCCGCGCCGGTTCCGGCCGATGCCAAACCCCGCTGCGACGCGCGCGCGGACGCGATGTACCCGCACAACAAGAACGCCCGCAAGGCCTACAAGAAGGGCTGTAAGTCCGACCATCGCGCCTGGAAGAAGCGCAACGACAAGGGCATCTGGATCGTTCTTTGATCCGTCTCGCCGCTTGAATGAAAAGGGCCCTGCGTCAGCGTAGGGCCCTTTCTCGTGTCAGCTGCTCTTGTCGCCCCAGATCTCGGCAAGCCGCTGGGCGCGCCCGCAATTCCATTTGTAGAACTTGTAACTCACCGGATTGAGGTTGTGATAATCCTGGTGATAGTCCTCGGCCGCGTAGAAGGTGGTCGTCGGACGGATCTCGGTCGCGACCTCCTTGTCGAAGCGCTTGGCGATCTCCTGCTTCGTGGTCTCCGCCAGCTCCTTTTCGTTGTCGTCCGATACGAAGATGACGGTGCGATAGGCCGGACCCTTGTCGCAGAACTGCCCGGATGGGTCGAACGGGTCGATATTGTGCCAATAGTGATCGAGCAGCTTGGCATAGGTGACCTTAGACGGGTCGTAGGTCACCCTGAGCGCCTCGACATAGCCCTTGTGGCTGCCATAGGTCGGGTCTGGCGTCGTGCCGCCCGCATAGCCTGAGACGGTCTCGGTGACGCCGTCGACATGATCGAAGACATCTTCCACGCACCAGAAGCAGCCCCCGGCGAAGATCGCCGTCTTGGTCTCGGCCGCGTGGGTACTGTAGGCCCCGCCCGCGAGCACGGACGCGGCGAGAAAAGCCGCCATCAGGCCAGCGCAAATCCATCGCGCAATCATGGGATGCCTCCACATTGTTGTCTGTCTGCAACGATAAGGAGCGGGACAGGTTGCGCATAGATGGTCTCGCGTGACCGTGATTGGAAGTGATGCCTAGTGGGGCTTTGCGCAGAAGCGCTTGGGGCGCCTCGCTGATCTGGGCTATTGAGGGGTCATGCAAACCATCCTGTCCTTGCCGCGAGAGGCCATGAAACCCGCCTACGACGTAGTCGTGGTCGGCTCCGGCTATGGCGGCGGCGTGGCCGCCTCCCGGCTGTCCCGGGCCGGCCAGCGGGTCTGCGTCATCGAGCGCGGCCGCGAGGTGCCCACCGGGGCCTTTCCCGCGCGCCTGCCGGAGCTCCGCCGCGAATTGCAGTTGAACGGTGGCAAGATGCGCTCCGGTTCCCGCACCGGGCTCTACGATTTCAGGCTCGGCGCTGACATCCATGTGCTCGTCGGCTGCGGTCTCGGCGGCGGCTCGCTGATCAATGCCGGGGTGGCCTTGCGCCCGGACGCGCGTGTGTTCGCCGATCATCTTTGGCCGGAGGCCATCAACCACGACGGTCTGCTCGATCTCGGATTCGAGCGCGCGCGCGCGATGCTGCGTCCGGCGCGCTATGGCGACGCTCCGGCGCTCTCCAAATACCGCTCACTCGAGACGGCGAGTGCTGCCTTCGGCCAATCTCCCGTCGCCGCGCCCGTGGTGGTGAGCTTCGAGCAGACGGTGAATCCCGCGGGCGTCGCGCAAGCGGCCTGCACGCTTTGCGGCGATTGTTGCTCGGGCTGCAATGTCGGCGCCAAGAACACCGTGGCGATGACCTATCTTCCCGACGCCCGCGCCCATGGCGCCGAGATGTTCACCGCGCTCACCGTGAGTCACGTGGAGAAGCTGAGCGGCGGTTGGCGTGTCCACTTCGCGCCCTCCGATGACAAGGACAGTGCCCCGCACTCGGTCGATGCGAAGACCGTGGTGCTCGGCGCCGGCACGCTCGGCTCCACGGAGATTCTCCTGCGCTCACGCGAGCGCGGCCTGAAGCTCTCCGACAAGCTGGGAGAGCACTTCTCCGCCAATGGCGACATCATCGCCTTTGCCTTGGGCGGCCGCGAACGGGTGAACGCTGTCGGCGTCGGCGAGCCGCCCAAGTTCACCGGTGATACGGTGGGGGCATGTGTCGCCGGCCAGATCGAGCTGCCCGACGCGGGCGATCTCGACCGCAGCATGATCATCCAGGAAGGGGTGCTGCCCTCCGCGCTTGCCCCGCTCCTGCCCGTGTTCTTCTTGTCGGGCGGCCGGATCCTTGGCGCGGCGCAAAGCTTGATCAAGGGCGTGTACGAGGGGCCGCTCTCACACCTGCACACCTTCTTCGTCGTCTCCCATGACGATGCGGGCGGCCGCCTCACGCTCGCCAATGGCAGCCTCCAGGTGAACTGGCCCGACGTGGCGGACCAGCCCGTCTATACGCGGGTCGATGAGGCGCTAACCAAGGCGGCGGCGGCAGTTGGCGGGCGCTATATCAAGAGCCCGCTGGCGGCGACGAACATGGGCACCAAGCCTGCCACCGCGCATCCGCTCGGCGGCTGCGGCATGGGCGAGGATGCAAGCTCAGGCGTGGTCGATCACAAATGCCAGGTCTTCGCCGGGCCGAGCGGCGAGGCGACTCATGCGGGGCTCTATGTCTGCGACGGCGCGGTGATCCCGCGCTCCATCGGCTGCAACCCGCTGCTCACCATCACGGCGCTGGCCGAGCGCGCCATGGTCCACCTTGCCCGCGACCGCAATCTGGGATTCGATACAGCACCGATTCGCAACCACGCGGATCAGGAGGTCGTGACATGAGGGCCGACTGACTCATGCGACGCCGCCTGCTCAGGCCCGGGCTCACGAAGTCCTTGGGCGCCGCAGCGGCGGTCCTTGCGCTCGCTGCCGGCGGCAGCGCGCTTCACGGCGCGGTCCGCATCGAGCCCTGCGCCAGTACCGAATATACCGCCTCGATCGGCGGAGCGCCGCCCGAGGCGCCGGGTCCCGACCGTCTCACGCTGGTGCTGGTGGGCGACACCGGCTTCAACCCGAAAGGCGCCGAGGTTGCGCCCGAAGGATTCGTGAAGGACGGCAAGGCGCTCGGCTTCAAGGAGAGCCTGAGCGGCGTGGCGCGGGAGGTCGACGGCGATCTTGCTTTCGTCAATCTCGAGACGGTGGTCACCGACCGCAACGATCTCACCCCCGACAGCAAGGGGCAGACATCGCCCTACAACTTCAAGAGCCATCCTGCTGGGCTGAAGGCGCTCATCGATACCGGCTTCAACCTGTTCTCGCTCGCCAACAATCACGCGATGGACTACGGGGCGTACGGCGCGGAAGAGACGCTCTATCACATGGCCATCGCGGCGGCGGAGCGCGCCATCGCCTACGCCGGCATCGGCGCCAGCTACGAGGAGGCGACGCGGCCCGGCTGCCTCGAAGCCGGCGACATGACATTGGGATTTGCCGCCATCGGCATCATCACCGGCCAGCGCCCCGAGCATCGCGCCGGTCAGGACACGCCGGGCCAGGCGGGCTATCGGAACGAGAAGGATTTCCAGTTGGTGGTGAACCGGCTCGCGGAGCTTCCGGCCGACTATCGCATCCTGTCGGTCCATTATGGGCTCGAAGGCCGCCTTGTTCCGGACCAGCGGCAACTCAAGGACTGGCGCGGCTTCGCGGCGCGCACGAAAGGCATCGACCTGATCGTCGGCCATCACCCGCATGTGGCCCAAGGCGTGGAACGCGCAGGGGACTCGCTCATCTTCTACGGGCTCGGCAACTTCCTGCATCCTGGCACCGCCGAGATGAAGCGCTTCGGCATCTGCCGCGACTACGGGCTGATGGCGAAAGTGCATCTGGCGAAGCTGGAAGGCGATTGGAAGCTGGGCGCCATCGAGGCGATCCCGCTCACGGGCACGCATATGAAGCCCGAACGCTTCCCGGCGGAGCAGTCTATGCAGCGCATCCTCGCGCTGAACTATCTCGGCGCGCGGCTCGGCGACGGCGCCACATCGCAAGGCGTGCGCTTTACGCCACGGAATGACGGCTCGGGGCTCTACTGCGCGCAAGGCGCCGAAAGTCTCGGCGGCAAAATCGGCGCGCTGTGCGCAGGCTTCCGACCGGCGCCCGCCATTCCCACCAAGCTGGCGCGGCATCTTCAATCGGCTTGCGCCGACAAGCCGTTCTACGGCGCGAGCCAGAAGAAGCGGAAGCCGATCTTCGGCTTTGGCCGGCGCTAGCCGCGCAACTCGCCGCCGGTGGCTTTGGTGACCGCGGCCACCACCTTCTCCGCGACGGCGTCGATCTCTGCTTCCGTCAGCGTCTTGTCGCGCGGCTGAAGCGTGACCTCGATGGCGAGCGACTTCTTGCCTTGGGCCACGCCCTGTCCGGTGAACACGTCGAACACGTTCACCTCCGAGATCAGGGCTCGATCGGCGCTCGCAGCGGCGCGCACCACATCGCCCGCGGCTACGTCCGCATCCACCAGGAAGGCGAAATCGCGCCGCACGGCTTGAAGATCGGAGGCATCGAGCGCCGCCTTGGCGGTGCCCTTGCGCTTCGCCGCCGGGAGGTTGTCGAGATAAAGCTCGAAGGCGGCCATGGGCGCTTCGGCATCAAGCGCCGCGAGCGTGTCGGGATGCAGCTCGCCGAAAACGCCGAGCGTCACCTTGGGCCCGAGCTTGAGCGCGCCGGAGCGGCCCGGGTGGAACCAGGCGGGCGCCTCGCGGGTCACTTGGATGTTGGCTTGGCTGAACCCGAGGGCCGCAAGGGCTGCGATGGCATCCGCCTTGGCCGCCGCCCAACCGGCTGCCGGCACGTCGCCCGACCAGTGACGGCCAGAGCCCTCCAGTGACGAGGTGCCGAAGCGCACGCCCGTGGCCGCGAGATATTGATCCTCCGGCGCGAGCCCGCGATAGGCCTGGCCGAGCTCGAACAGCGCGCCGTCCGAGAAATCCCGGTCGCGGTTCCGCTTGGCGGCGGTGATGAGCCCGGGCAGCAGGCTCGGCCGCATCTGGGCGAGCTCCGTGGAAATCGGATTGTCGAGGGTGAGCGCAGGCTGACCGCCGCCGAACAGTTTCGCCTCCGCCACCGGCACGAACGACCAGGTCACCGCCTCGACCAGCCCGCGCGCGGCGAGCAGCCGGCGCACCAGCCTGGCCCGTGTCTGGCCCTCGGTGAGCACCGGCGCGGCGACGCCTGCAAGCCGTTCGAGCGGCGTGGCGGGGATCTGGTCGACACCGGTGAGCCGCACCACCTCCTCCACGAGATCGACCGGCGCGGCGATGTCCGGACGCCAGGATGGCGGTGCGGCCTTCAAGATATTGGCCTTGCCTTCGAGCTTCACGCCGAGCGCAGAGAACTTGCGGCGGATGTCGCGATGGGGCAGCGAGAGGCCGCTCAGGCGGCCGATCAGCGTCATGTCGAATTTGAAGGGCGCGTTGGGCCTGGGTGTCCTGCCGGCGACGGTCACCGTGCTGGGCTCTCCGCCGCACAGGTCGAGCACCAACCGCGTGGCGAGTTCCAGACCCGGCACCACGGACTCCGGATCGACGCCGCGCTCGAAGCGGAAGCGCGCGTCTGACTGGATGTTCAATGTGCGCCCGGTGCGCGCCGTGCGCTTGGGATCGAAATAGGCCGACTCGATGAAGACGTTGGCGGTCTCCTCCGTGCAGCCGGTGTCCTCGCCGCCGATCACGCCACCGAGGCCGAGCACGCGGGCATCGTCGGCGATGACGCACATTTCCTCGTCGACTGAATATGTCCTGTCGTCGAGGGCGAGGAATTTCTCGCCACTTTTGCCGAGCCGCGCGCGGATCGCGCCGGAAAGCTTGTCCGCATCGTAGACGTGCAAGGGCCGGGCGCGGTCGTAGGAAATGTAGTTGGTGATATCGACCAGAGCGTTGATGGGGCGCAGACCGATGGCCCTCAGGCGGCGTTGCAGCCACTCGGGGCTCGGTCCGTTCTTGACGCCGCGGACCAGACGCCCGGCGAACACGGGGCACGCGTTCTTGGCGTCCTTCGGGAACTCGAGCTTGATGGGGACCGGGTTTTCGAATCGGCCTTTGACCGGCTTGACCGTCTCCTTCTTGAGCTTGCCGAGACCCGCGGCGGCGAGGTCGCGCGCCACACCGCGCACACCGAGGCAATCGGGCCGGTTCGGCGTGATGGCGATGTCGAACACCGCATCGTCGAGGCCAAGCGCCTTGGCGGCCGGGCTGCCGACTTTGGCTTTCGCGGGAAGCTCGATGATGCCGGCATGTTCGTCGGAGAGCTCGAGCTCTTTCTCGGAGACCATCATGCCGTTCGACTCGACGCCCCGGATCTTGGCCTTGGTCAGCGTGAAGTCGAGACCGGGCACGTAGGCGCCGACCGGTGCGAACACGCCCTTCATGCCGGCGCGGGCGTTCGGCGCGCCGCAAACCACTTGCAGGCGCTCCTTGCCGGTATCGACTTCCAGCACTTGCAGCTTGTCGGCATCCGGGTGCCTCTCGGCCTTCACGACCTCGGCCACCAGGTAGGATTTGAGCGCGGATGCGGGGTCGAACACCTCCTCGACCTCAAGCCCAATGCGGGTGAGGGTCTCGGCGATCTCCTCCACGGTCGCCTCCGTGTCGAGATGCTCCTTCAGCCATGAGCGGGTGAATTTCATTAGCGGCTCAGCCCCGCGGCGAGCGTGGGGACGGCGAGCGGCGCGAAGCCGTAATGCTTCAGCCAGCGCAAATCGCCCGAGAAGAACGCGCGCAGATCCGGCATGCCGTATTTCAGCATGGCGATGCGGTCGATCCCCATGCCGAAGGCAAACCCCTGATATTTCTTGGGATCGAGGTCCACGGCCTTCAGCACGTTCGGGTGCACCATGCCGCAGCCCAAGATCTCGAGCCATTTATCGCCTTCGCCGATCCGGATCTCGTCGCCGACCTTGGCGTAGCCGATATCGACCTCCATGGAGGGTTCGGTGAAGGGGAAGTGGCTCGCGCGGAAGCGCATCTTCACTTCCGGGACTTCGAAGAACGCCTTGCAGAATTCCTCGAGCACCCATTTCAGGTGGCCGAGATGCGTCTCCTCGTCGATCACGAGGCCCTCGACCTGATGGAACATGGGCGTGTGGGTCTGATCGGAATCACAGCGATAGACGCGGCCGGGCGCGATGATGCGCAAGGGCGGCCTGTCCGCGAGCATGGCGCGGATCTGTACCGGGCTCGTATGTGTCCGCAGGACCGGCCGCGTCCCGTCGGCGCCTTCGGCGAAATAGAACGTGTCGTGATCCTGCCGCGCCGGATGCTCGGGGGGAATGTTCAGCGCGGTGAAATTGTTGAAGTCCGTCTCGATGTCCGGGCCTTCGGCGATGCGGAAGCCCATATCGGCGAAGATCTCGGTGATCTCGTCGGTGACCTGGCTCACCGGGTGAATGCGGCCCTCAGCGAGCGGCCCCTCGCGCACCGGCAGCGTGACGTCGGCGCGCTCATGGGCGAGCTTCGCCACGGTGGCGGCGCGGGAAAGGTCGGTATGCCGCGCTTCCAGCGCCTCGGCCACGGCGGTCTTCACCGTGTTCACGGCTTGGCCGAAGTCCCGGCGCTCTTCGGGCGGCATCGACCCGAGCCGCTGCATCAGGGCCGAGACACGGCCCTTCTTGCCGAGCGCTCCGACGCGCACCTCTTCGAGCGCGCTGAGATCGGACGCACGCGCGATCGCCTCAAGCAGTTCTGCTTTGAGGCTGTCGAGCTCTTGCGCGCTCATGATCTTGGCTCCTCGCCGCAGATCGCGGGGCTCACGCCCGCGCGGTAGCGGAGGCAGCCTGGACCAGACCCTGGAAAGTTTGCGGCTCGTGCACGGCGATATCGGCCAGAACTTTCCGGTCGAGATCGATCCCGGCCTTCTTCAGGCCGTCGATCAGCTGACCGTAGGTCGTGCCGTTGGCGCGCGCGGCGGCGTTGATGCGCTGGATCCACAGGCTGCGGAAGGTGCGCTTCTTCACCTTGCGGTCGCGATAGGCGTATTGGCCGGCCTTCTCCACCGCCTGCTTGGCAACGCGAATGGTATTCTTGCGGCGGCCGTAATAGCCCTTGGCCTTGGTCAGCACCTTGCGGTGCCGGGCATGGGCGGTAACGCCGCGTTTCACACGGGACATAGCAGTGCTCCTTAAGCTGGTCTCGCCTCGGGCCCTATCGGCCGTAAGGGAGGAAGTATTTCTTCACGACCTTCGCGTCTTCTTCGGCAAGGACCATGGTCCCCCGGGCATCCCGGATGAACTTGTTGGTCCGCTTGATCATGCCGTGCTGCTTGCCTGCAGCGGCGCATGTCACCTTGCCGGTGGCCGTAACCTTGAATCGCTTTTTGGCACCGCTCTTCGTCTTGAGCTTGGGCATTTGGCTTCCTTTTAGGCCGGTGCTGGCTTGAAGCCTGCTCGGCGTTCTTGAAATTGCTGATGGAAAGCATGCGAGCCGCCACGGCATGCCCTGCCGGGCGGCTCCTTGAAGGGCGGGTTATAGAGGGATTTCGGCCTCTATGGCAAGCGTCTAGGCCCTAGCGTGGGGCGAGAATCATGACCATCTGGCGCCCTTCCAGCCGCGGCTCCGACTCTACTTTGGCGATCGTCGAGGTGTCGACTTTCACCTTGTTGAGCAACTGGACGCCGAGGTCCTGGTGGGCCATCTCGCGGCCCCGAAAGCGCAACGTCACCTTGACCTTGTCACCTTCCTCGAAGAACCGGTTCATCGAGCGCATCTTCACGTCGTAGTCATGCGTGTCGATATTGGGCCGCATCTTGATCTCTTTGATCTCGACGGTGCGCTGTTTCTTGCGCGCCTCGGCGGCCTTCTTCTGCGCCTGATATTTGTATTTGCCGTAATCCAGAATCTTGCAGACCGGCGGCTCGGAGTTGGGTGAGATCTCGACCAGGTCGAGGCCCGCCTCCACGGCGCGCTCGCGTGCATCTTCGATGTCGACCACGCCGACATTCTCGCCGGTGGCGTCAATGAGCTGGATTTTTGGAGTGTCGATGCCCTCGTTGATACGAGGGCCGCCCTTGTTTGGGGCAAGCTTCATGGGCCGTCTTACGATGTGTCAGTCTCCTTAGTTGCGATGCACCCTCGCCGCGGCGAGGCACGGGGTGCGGAAAATTCCAAGATCAAACCTTCTATAGATGGCGATTAGGCCTGACAAGTCACGCTGGAGTGGCAGAGCTCAATTGTCTGGGCTTTGCGGCAGAGCGGCCACGGCGTCAGCCCGTGTGAGGCTGACCGCCAGCGCCGCATAAAGCGCCGCAAGTCCGGCCAAGGCCATCAGCCAGCTTTGCCACAGGCCCCAGGCGAAGGCGAGGATCATGACGAACGCGGCAATGTGGGCCAGCATGTAGGCTTGGCTCGCGCGCGGCAACCGGCCGACGGAGACGATCACGGCCGCGCCCGCCACCATGAACAGAACGGCACCGACCGCGCCCAGCTCATACCAGGTCTGCAAGAAGACATTGTGCGCGTGCGGACCCGCGCGCCAGCCAAAATCATCGTTCGAATTTTGGCGCTGGTTCGGTTTCTGCCGGTCTTCCCGGTCGAGATCCATCTTGCGGGTGGAGGTGGCGCCGATGCCGAGAAAGGGAGCCTCTGGGACTTGCTCCGCCGTGTAAGCCCATAAGGTGACGCGGGTCGAGGCAGAGTAGGGGAGCCAATCCGCCTGATGCAGCTCGGCTTTGTAGGCCAACGTGGCCAAAGGCACGACCAGGATGAAGGCCAGGCACCAGCCGGCCAACACGGCGCGCCGCGCAAACACCGGCCAAGCGAGTGCGACGGCGAAAACGATCACGCTCAGCAGGATGCCGACCTTCGAGGATTCGTGGGTGGACAGAAACACCGAGACCAGCACGCCGAGAAAGAGCGCCGCGAGCCTCAGCAGCCGCGTCTGCTGGCCACCGCGCACGGCGAGGCACAGAAGCGCCGGCCACAGCGTCAGAAGCATCACCGTGACGTTGCGATTGAGCTCGAAGGCGGCAATCCGGAAAACATCGCCGTCCTTGATCACCAGAGCCTTGACGCTCTCGGGCCGCGTGAACGGCAAGAGGTTGTAGAGCGAGATCGTGAGGAAACGCCCCGTGGCCGCCTCGAACAGGATGATGGCGACGCCGACTGCGAGCCCGGCCAGAAACGCTGTGGTCGCGATCTGGATCTGCGGGCGTTCCCAGCTGGCGATGGCGCGCCAGGCACCAAAGCTCATCGCCGCGACGAGCGTGAACCAGACCGCCTTACCGACGGCGCGCGATGGGTCCAACGACCAGGACGCATTGACGAATAGATAGACGGCGGCGGCTGCCAACAGCGCCACGATAACATCAAACTGAAACAGGGACTTAGGCCGCTGCCCATGGGCCAGGGCAAGGCCTACGCAGCCGGCGAAGAGGAGGATGAGGGCGGGAACGGTGGTCTTGGGCGCCAGGAGCGTGACGAACGGCGCCACGAAGAAAAGGGCGCGAATGATTCCGGGCTCTCGCCGGAGAGCGACGTCGACCAGTTTCCGCATTGAGAAGTCCGATGCCCCGCCTGGACCAGCGTGATCGTCTGAACGGTGGTGGCATAACATTTCGGGCGGGGGCCCGAAAGAGATTCTCAGGCGGGCGCGGTCGGATCGCCGTGCATGACGGGAACCGGAGCCTCGAAGCTGCCCCACCGCCGCTGCATGCGGCGCAGGATCTGATTCACGAAGCGGCTGGCCTCGCTGCCGACGAAGCCAGAGGTGGTGCGCTCGAGGGCGACAGGGCGGACGGCGCTCGTGTCATGCCGCGCGTCGTGCCACGTCTCCCACAGCTTCTGGTCGATCGTGTTCTCCGCCCGGATGCCGGCGACGACATCGTCGGGAAGCAGATCCAGGGTCAGCGGCGTCCATCCGGCCCCACGGGCAAGCTCGGTCAGCCGATTGTGCGGCCGGGCGCTGGCCGAAATGCCGAGCCTGTCGCCCAGCGCGCCGAGAAAGTCGTCGCAGAGCTGGTAATCGCCCACGAACCAGAAGGTCGACAGGAACGCGTTGACCAAATCGTACTTGTCTTGGTCGGACAGGCTTGCGATCTGCGTCCAGGTCAGTTCGAGGAAGTTCCTGAGGATGTAGTGCGTGATGAAGTTGCGCTGCATCGCACCGTACGCCACCTCGACGCCGTAAGGCTGCATGCCTTCGGAGAGATACCGAGTCATGCGGTAGTTGTAGTAGGACACGAAGTGGCTCGCGGGATCGCGGAGTAGCAGGCTGCGCTTGATCAAACGCCGTTCGAAGAGTTGATCGACAGAGATGCCGAGGAAATGCCCGCTGACCACCCGAGCAGCACGAGAGTCGGGCAGGTCGGAGCAATCGTAGCGCGTGACGAAGCGTCCGAGTCCCCGGCGCTTCTTCATGCGGTGATAGGCTGACTGCGGCAGGGAAAGCGCCAAATGGCGATCGATCGTCCGCCCGGCACATTTGGGGATATGGTACACGAAATGGACCGGCGCGGCGCCGGCCCCCCGGTGTAGTCTCCCCGACAGAGCCGGCTCGTGTGACATTATCCCAACTGACATGACTACAAGAATGACCCCGCCATACTTAACAATCCCTTTAGCCGTTGGTTCCGCATGGCGATGCGGCGCGGGAGCCGCAAGGCTGATTTCTGCCATCAGGCCAGCCGCAGGCGGCGGGATCAGGGCAAAAACGGGGCAAGAATCCCGCCTCTAGCGCGAGCCTGCCGCAAGCTCTGTCCCGAGCAGTTCGTCATACACCGCGAGCGTCGCCCGCTGCATTTCCTCCAGGGTAAACCGGCTGGCCACATGGGCGCGGGCTCGTTGACCGATTGCCGCACGCGTCTCCGGCGACAGCGTCAGCGCCTCAACGAGAGACGCCGCAAGCGCCGCGGAATCAGCTGTTGGCACCACCCAGCCGGTGAAGCCGGCGCTCCTGGAGGCTGGGATCACATTTTCGGGAGCCGCGCCGACGTCTGTCACGATGACCGGGCAGCCAGCCGCTTGCGATTCGATGCTGGTCCGGCCGAAGGTCTCCGCGCCGATCGAGGCGACGACCGCCACATGGGCGAGCGCGAAGGCCGCGGGGATATCGTCGCAATGCCCCACGAGGCGTACGTGGTCTTGAAGGCCGGCGGCCTGGATTTGTGCCTCGAGCTCTCCGCGGTAGCTGCCGCGGCCCTGGTCGTCGCCGGCAAGGATGACGACGGCATCGCCGAGCTTGTTCGCCGCGAGCATCTTCTGCGCCGCCTCGATGACATAGCGTTGGCCCTTCCAACTCGTAAGGCGTGCTGCATGAAGGACAATGGGCTGTCCTTCGCGCACGCCCCAGGCGGCGCGCAAGGCTTCCAGACGCGAAAGCACAATCGACCGAGGCTCAAATCGCGAAAGATCGATGCCGCGATAGATCACGCGCATGCGTTCCTGCGTCACGTGGTGGCGCGCGGCGATGAGCGCTGCGGTGTAATGCGAATTGGCGATGACGCGATCGCCGCGGGCCATGACGCTGCTGTAGAGCGTCTTGAACGGCACGCGGCTGCTATAGGCGCCGTGATAGGTGGTGACGAACGGGCGCTTGGTTCGGCGGGCGGCGAGAAACGCGCTCCAGGCCGGTGCACGGCTGCGCGCATGAATCAGCGTGACGTCGCGTTCCTCGACGATTTTCGCGAGCCGCCTTGCATTGGCGAGGATCGTGAGCGGGTTCTTGCTGGCCATGGGAAGCGGGAGGATCTCGCCGCCGGCCTCCTGCACCGCTGTTGCCATCCGCCCCCCTTCGGTGGCAACCAAAGCTTGAGCGCCGGTGCGTGTGAGCGCTTGCACGATCTCGACGGTCGATTGCTCGCTGCCGCCGGTCTCGAGCCGCGGCACGGCCTGCAATATGGTGACCTTTGCCATATGTCTCGTCTTCGGCGAAAAACGTAAGGACTGCCAGCGCTAACCTCGATGGACCACCAAGAACCACAATTCCTCGAACTTGGCCAAGGCCAGAAGCGCCGCCGCATCGCCTATCGCTTCGACCGGGGCAGCGATGAGACGAGCCCGGCTGTCGTCTGGCTGTCGGGCTTCATGTCCGACATGACGAGCACCAAGGTCGGCGCCCTGAGCGATTGGGCCTACGTGCAAGGTTACGCCATGCTGCGCTTCGACTATTCCGGCCATGGCGCCTCGGAAGGAAGCCTGCTCCAGGCCGCCGTCGGGGACTGGCTGGAAGAGACCACCGCCATCCTCGCGCTTGCCGGTGAGAGGCGCTTGATCCTCGTCGGCTCGTCTTTAGGCGGTTGGATCGGGTTACTGCTGGCCCGCGCGCTTGCCACAGCCGGCGACACGCGGCTCGGGGGCCTCGTGCTCATCGCGCCCGCCTGGGACATGACCGAGAAGCTGATGTGGGAGAAAATGTCCGAGAAGACGCGGGCGATCGTCGAGACGGAAGGCGTCTTCTACGCGCCGTCAAACTACGACGATCCCTATCCCCTCACCAAGATTCTCATCGAGGAAGGCCGCAACCATCTTCTCGCCGAAGGCGATATCGAAGTCGCGGCGCCCGTACGTATCCTCCAAGGCATGCGCGACGAGGACGTGCCGTGGCAGCATGCCCTCGCGCTAGTGGAACTCTTGAAGGGCGACGATGTGGAACTCACGCTGGTCAAGGACGGCGATCACCGCCTGTCGGGGCCGGAAGACCTGCGCCGCCTTGAGCACACCGTCGGCGCCCTCATCGATCGGCCGTCTCCCGCGGCATGAGCGAGACGAGCCCTTCGCGGAACGTGGGATAGCGCAACTCCACGCCGAGCTCCGACTTGATCAGTGCATTTCCGATACGCCTGCTGCCTTGATAGAAGGTCCGCGCCATCGGTGAGAGATCCGCGTCCTCGAAGTCAATCTCCGGCGGCGGCTCCACGCCCATCATCTTTGCCGCATGGGCGACCACATCGCCGGGTGCGGCCGGCTCGTCGTCGGCGACGTTGTAGATCGCGCCCGCGCGCGGGCGCGCGATCGAGGCTTCAAGGACCCGGGCAATATCCTCCACATGGACGCGGCTGAAGACTTGTCCGTCCTTGTTGATCCGTCGCGCCGTGCCCTCTGCGAGCTTGTCGAACACGCTGCGTCCCGGACCGTAGATTCCGGCGAGGCGGAAGACATGCACCGGCACGCCGATCTCTTCCCCAAAATCAAGCCAGGCTTGCTCGGCCTGTACGCGCGCCTCTGTGCGCGGGCTGTTGGGCTTCGGCACCGTCTCCTCGCTGACCCAACTCCCATGCTGGTCGCCGTAGACACCCACGGTCGACAGATAGCCGATCCATTCGAGCGCGCCGAGCCTGGCGATCTCGTTGCGATAGCTCGCGAGCACGGGATCGCCTTCCGGCCCCGGCGGGATCGAGTGCAGCAGATGCGTGGTGCCTTGCAGCAAGCGCGGCAGGTCTGAATTGCGCCTGTCGCCCGTGAACTGCGTTGCCTCATAGCCGTCGTCGCGCAATTGACTGATCTTCGGCTGCTCGCGGGCGGTGCCGGCAATGGACCACCCTTGTGCGGCGAGACGCGAGGCGAGTTCCTGCGCCGAGAACCCGAGGCCGAAGGCAAACAAGCGGCTCACGCGGCGATCTCCAGCCACTCGCCGCGAACGGCGGGATCTTCCTCGGCGGCGACGCATGCTTTGCGCAAGGCCGCGTGGCGTTGAGGCGCAAGACGCGACAGCGCCCACACGGCCATGGCCCGCACCAGTGGAGAATCGTCGGAGAGCAGCGCCTCCACGGGCGGCACCAGCGACACGTCGCGCGAGTTGCCCGCGGCGATCAGTGCGTTGCGTACGAAGCGGTCGCGTCCGGTACGTTTGATGGGCGTGCCGCGAAAGCGCGCGCGAAAACCTGCGTCGTCGAGTGTGAGCAATTCGGCAAGCGGCGGATTATCCGCTTCGCCGCGCACGGCAAGTTTGGTCTCGTGCGAGCTTTGCGCGAACTTGTTCCAGGGGCACACAGCGAGGCAATCGTCACAGCCGTAGATGCGGTTGCCCATCTGCGCCCGGAAGCGCGCCGCGATATGCCCTTTATGTTCGATGGTGAGATAGGAGATGCACTTGCGCGCATCGATCTCGTAGGGCGCGGTGAAGGCGTTCGTCGGACACGCATCGAGACAGCGCCGGCAGGCGCCGCAATGGTCCTGCTCGGGCGCGTCCCCTTCGATCTCGGCGCTGGTGAAGATCGAGCCGAGAAACAGCCATGAGCCGAACTCCCGCGACACCAGATTCGTATGCTTGCCTTGCCAGCCGAGCCCGGCTTTCGCCGCGAGCGGCTTCTCCATCACCGGCGCGGTATCGACGAACACTTTCACGTCGCCGCCCGCGAGCGCTTGCACATCCCCGGCAAGCTGCTTGAGCTTTTTCTTGATGACGTCGTGATAGTCGGCGCGCTTGGCGTAGATCGAGATGGCGCCATGCGACGGCGCATCGAGAGCGGCGAGCGGATCCATGCCTTCGCCGTAGTTCAGGCCGAGCAGAATGACGCTCCTTGCCTCGGGCCATAGGGCCCGCGGAGCCTTGCGGCGGTCCGCCGTCCCGGCGAGCCAGCCCATATCACCCTCGCGGCCCTCTGCGAGAAAGGCATCGAGGGCGGCACCTGCCCCGTCCGGCGCATCGGCCGAGGTGAAGCGCACGGCATTGAAGCCGAGCGCCTTGGCTCTGTCCGCAACCTGAGATTTCAGCGTCTGCGCCATGCCCACTCTCGGTCCGCGGGCGTCCTCAGAAATCGAGGTCGGCATACGTCCCCGAAGGGGTGAAGCCCGCGACGCGGTCCTGCAACAGCGGCCGGAACGAAGGCCGCGATTTTACGAGCGCATACCAGTTCTTGGCCGGCTCGAACTCTTCCCAAGGCACCTCGCCGAGATAATCGAGCGCCGACAAATGCGCCGCGGCCGCCAGATCGGCGAAGCTCATGGCGTCGCCCGCAAGCCAGCTCCGGGTCTCGGTGAGATGCCCGACATAGGTCAGATGATAGCGCAGATTGTCGTGTCCGGCCCGCATGGCTTCCATATTGGGCGAAGAGCTTTGCGGCCCAAAGCGCCGGAACACCTTCTCGACCACCAGATAGTCCGTCACCTCGTCCTGAAACTTGCAGTGGAACCAATCCACCAGCCGGCGCACTTCGGCGCGCGCGGCCGGACCGCCGGGAAAGGGTTGAAAGCCGCGCACGGGCCGCTCGTCCATCGTGTCGGCAAGATATTCGGAGATCGCGTAGGCGCCCGCGATCGCGCCACCCTCCTCTGGGATGAAGACTGGCAGCGTGCCCGCAGGGTTCAGGACCAGAAATTCCGGCCGCCACTCCCAGGGCCGCTCTTCCTCAAGCTCGACCTCGACCCCGCACTCGTCGAGCGCAAGCCGAATTGACCTGGAGAAGGCGCATAGGGGATGGTGGAGGAGATTCGCCATCAGGGCTTGCGTGGCTATTCGGAGAAATTGAATCGCGCGGGGCGCGAGAGCCTCGTATAGAACCTGCGCGCTCACCGAACAAGCCGCGCGACGAGGGACCATGACGATAGAGCAGATCATCGTGATCGCGGTGGTGCAGGGTATCACCGAGTTTCTGCCGATTTCGTCCTCGGGACACCTGATCCTCGTCCCCTATATTCTGCATTGGCCCGACCAAGGCCAATTCGTCGACGTCATGGTGCATGTGGGCACCCTGTTCGCGATTCTCATCTACTTCTGGCGCGACGTCTGGCGCATCACGCTCGGCGGCCTGGAGCTGTTCAAAGGCAAGGTCACCAACGACGGCAAGCTCGCGATCTACATCGTGCTGGCGACCATCCCGGCTGTCGCCTTCGGGCTGTTTCTCAAGAAATTCGGTTTCGGCGATCTTGAGCGCAGCGTGACCATCGTGGCCTGGAACACCGTGCTCTACGGCCTGTTGATGCTGGTCGCCGACATGGTCGGCCCCCAGGTCCGGACCCTCGAGAAGATGACCCTCGGCAGCGCGATGATTATTGGCGTGGCCCAGGCGCTCGCGCTTATCCCGGGCACCAGCCGCTCCGGCGTGACCATGACCGCCGCGCGTTTTCTCGGCTTCACACGCCCGGACGCGGCACGCTTCTCTTTCCTGCTCGGCATTCCGGCCATCGCCGGCGCCGGCGTGCTCACCGTGGGCGAAGCGCTCGCCGCTGGCGACACCATCACAATGGATGCGGTCTACTGCGCGATACTCACGTTTTTCGCAGGTCTGGCCGCGATCGCCTTTCTGATGGCGCTGGTGCGGCGGATCAGCTTCCTGCCCTTCGTGCTCTACAGGATGGTTCTCGGCGGCTTCCTGCTGTTCATGATCTACGGCTGAGACAGACTACGCCTTGTAGACCGAGAACTGCCCGCGCGGGCGGAACTGCTCCAGATAGTCAGGCACGACGCTTGCCACCGGCACGGGCTCGATGCCGAGGCCCTCCAGTGTACGTCCCGCCTTGATGGCCACATCGCTGACCACGTTGTCGCGTTCGAGAAGCCGTACCTGATCCAAGGTCAGCGGCGGGTTCGGCAGCCATTGCAGAAAAGCGCCCTGGAGCTTGGCGAGCCAGAACGGCAGCGGTACGAGGGGCCGCGAGCGCATCGTGTAGGTCAGCACGCGCTCCATCACCTCGCGCATGGTGAGGACTTCTGGGCCACCGAGCTCGTAGGGCGCCTCGGCCGCCGCGCGGCCCTCAAGTGCCGCCACGATGGTCTGGGCCACGTCTCCCACGAACACCGGCTGGAATTTGGTGTGTCCGCCGCCGATCAAGGGCAGCAACGGCGAAATGCGTGCCAGCGCCGCGAAGCGATTGAAAAACTCGTCTTCCGGTCCGAACACCACCGACGGCCGGATGAGCGTGGCATCCGGCAGCACGTCTTTGACCGCGGCTTCCCCCTCCGCCTTGGTGCGGGCGTAAATCGAGGCTGAATCCGCGTCGGCGCCGATGGCCGAGACATGCACGAAAGCCCGCGCGCCGGCAGCTTTGGCCGCCTTAGCCACGTTGCCTGCGCCTTCGTCTTGGACGGACTTGAAGGTCTGCTTGCCCGCGGAAAATAGGATGCCGACCAGATTGACGACGGCGTCCGCGTCCTCGGCGGCCGTGATCAGGGAGTCCGGATAGCGCACGTTGGCCTGAACCGGCACGATCTGGCCCACCCCGCCGAGGGGCTGCAGATGTCCGGCAAGCTCGGGACGCCGGACGGCGATGCGCATACGCGCGCCCGTCCGCGCAATGGCCCGGACCAAGTGACGGCCCAGGAAGCCCGAGCCCCCGTAGACGGTCACGAGCGCCCGATTGTTGAGTGTAATGGCCACTTAGATGCCTCTTAACCCGACCGCGGTATTGTGCACAGCAATACACGAGGGAAGCAAAGCCTTGAAGGCGCTTCTCCAGGCAATTGACAACGAGAAGCCCCGATCGTACCTGAACGCACTCAAGCCCAGGTGGCGGAACTGGTAGACGCGCTAGCTTCAGGTGCTAGTGCCCGAAAGGGCGTGGAAGTTCGAGTCTTCTCCTGGGCACCATTCCCGCCCCGTTGCCGTGCGGCAACGGGCGCCAACGACGGCAGGTGAGACAGCTTTGAGTGAAGCCCCGACCGTCGAATTCTTCAAGGGTGATCTGCCCCAAGGCCGCTTCAGGGCTAAGGCCATCGCCATCGATACCGAGACGCTCGGGCTCAATCCGCATCGCGACCGGCTGTGCCTCGTGCAGCTCTCCGACGGCGACGGCAGCGCCGCTCTCGTCCAGGTCTCCGAACCTTACGATGCGCCGGAGCTTAAGCGGCTGCTTGCCGACGACAGCATCCTCAAGATCTTTCATTACGCCCGCTTCGACGTGGCCGTGCTGAAGCACTTCCTCGGCGTCATGGCGAAGCCTGTCTATTGCACCAAGATCGCTTCCAAGCTTGCCCGCACCTATACGGATAAGCACGGCCTGAAGGATATCTGCCGGGAACTGTTGGGCGTCGAGCTCTCAAAGCAGCAGCAATCCTCCGATTGGGGCGCCGCGGATCTGACCCCCGAGCAGCTCAATTACGCGGCGAGCGATGTGCTATATCTGCACGCGCTGAAAGATCGTCTCGATGCGATGCTGAAGCGGGAAGGCCGCGACCACTTGGCGCGTGCCTGCTTCGAATTCCTGCCGACGCGGGCCGAGCTCGACCTCGAAGGCTGGGCCGAGATGGATATCTTCGCCCACTAGCGCGGCCAAAAGCCCCGAAATTCAAAGGCTCACGGTCGCAATCTGATCAAAGTCCTGCGGCTAGGTTAGGGCTGGGTGGGCAACGAAGCCGGGGTCCCGCGAATTATTGGCGGATATTATGGCATATGAGGCGAATCTCGTTGGCGGAGGCCGGCACCATACCGTGCGGTCGGCGGACGAGCGCGAGCGTGCCTTCCTTAGCGCCGAGCGTCACAGCCGTATCGTCCACATCCTGCGCCGGGCGCTGCCGGTCGTCGCGATCCTCGTGCTGGCGGCATACTTTGTTTCAACCAGGATGAGCGTCACCGTCGGCGACCTCACGGCGAGCATCGACGGCATGGAGATCGCCGACGGCAATCTGCGTATGCTCAATCCCACGCTGAAAGGCGCCGACAAAAAGAACGGCGACTACGTGATAAAGGCAGAATACGCCGATCAAGAAGTGAAGAACCCCAATCTCATCAAGCTCCACGCCATCACGGCCGACGTGTCGAATCCGTCCGGCGGCTGGTCCAAGATGAAAGCCGTGCGGGGCAAGTTCGATAGCAAGACCGAACGGTTGTTGATGAAGGATCGCATCACCATCGAGACGAGCGCGGGCGTGACCGGCGAGCTTTCATACGCCACGCTCGACATGGCGACGCAGACGCTGCGGTCCCACAATCCCGTCTCCTTCAAGCTGACCAACGGCACCGTGCGCGCGAACGCTTTGACGCTGCGGTCCCGGGAGAACACCCTGATATTCCGCGGCAAGGTGGCTGTTCACCTGATCGGCAAGAAGAAGGCCGCCGCAAACGCCGCAAACGCCGCACCGCAAGCCGCCGCGCCATCGCAGCCCGCGGCGCCATCACAGCCGGTCCCGCAACAAGCGCCCGTCGCCGCAAGCACACCCCAGGCCGCGCCACAACCGATGGAGCCGCAATGAGCCGGCGAGGGAGCGCCAGGTCCGTATCCGGCATCGTGGGCGGTGCGCTCGCCGTGCTGATGGCGCTTGCGGGCCCAGCGCCGGCGCAGACCCTCAACAACACGTTCGGCGGCCTCTCTGAGAATTCCGATCAACCGATCGATATCGAGTCGGATACGCTCACTGTCTACGACGCGAAGAAATATGCGACCTTCAAGGGCAACGTGAAGGCGGTTCAGGGCACGACCACGCTGCGTGCCATAGAGCTTGACGTCCACTATGTCGGCGGCGCGAACAAGCTGACCGGGCAAAGTGAAGAGACAGCGCCGGTCGCCCCTCAGCAGGCGACCCAGCAGGCAAAGGGCGATGCCGACAGCGCGGAATCGCGGATCAACAAGATCGAGGCGCGCGGCAGCGTCGTCATCACCAGCGAGGACGACCAGACCACCACGAGCGACTGGGCCGTCTACGACGTCCCCGCGGGGCTGGTAACCGTGGGTGGCAATGTGGTGTTATCGCAAGGTCAGAATGTGCTAAAGGGTGACCGGCTTGTCATCGACCTGAAGACGGGTGAAAGCCGGTTCGAAAACACCGGAACCGCCGCGACTGGGGGACGCCGGATTCGTGCGCTTTTCATGCCCAAGGACGGGGCAAAGCCCGGGGACGCCAAACCCAAGCGCAAGAAGGCCGGGGACGATGCCGCCGCGAGCCCGCAAGCGCCGAGCGGGCCTGCGGTCGACGACAACGAGCCGTTGCCGCTCGTACCTGAGTTTCGATAGACGCACCGAGCGCTTTATCCGATCTTAACGGGCCGGCGCTTCAACTAGGAGCGAAAGGGTCAGTGGGCAAGTTGCTGTCGTTCCCAAGCCTTCAGGCAGTCGCTGCCCAAGAGGTCGCCGCACCGGTGCAGCCGGTTGCGCGCGAACCGGAAGGACTGCATGAGGCCGGCAATGGCTGGCTCACCATCCGCTCCGTCGTTAAAAGCTTCAAGAAGCGCATGGTCGTGCGCGGCGTCAGCCTGGACCTCGCCCGTGGCGAGGCCGTGGGGCTGCTCGGCCCCAACGGCGCGGGCAAGACCACGGTGTTTTACATGATCACGGGTCTGATCCCCGCCGATGAGGGCTCCATCAAGATCGACGGGCGGGACGTGACCAAAATGCCGATGTACCGGCGCGCGCGGCTCGGCATCGGCTATCTGCCGCAGGAGGCTTCGATCTTTCGCGGCCTCACGGTGGAGGAGAACATCCTCGCCGTGCTCGAGATGGTCGAACCCGACAAGAAGGAGCGCCAGCTTCAGCTCGACTCCTTGCTCGAGGAGTTCCGCATCACGCGCCTGAGAAAATCACCGTCCATGCGGCTGTCGGGCGGTGAGCGCCGCCGCGTCGAGATCGCCCGCGCGCTCGCCTCGCGGCCGTCCTTCATGCTTCTTGACGAGCCCTTCGCGGGCATCGATCCCATCGCCGTCGGCGACATCCGCGCGCTGGTGCGCCATCTCACCGAGCGCGGCATCGGCGTCCTGATTACCGATCACAACGTGCGTGAGACGCTCGATCTTGTCAGCCGGGCCTATATCATCCATGACGGCATGGTCCTGACCCACGGGACCACGCACGATATCGTCAACAATGAAGACGTGCGGCGCGTCTACCTTGGTGACGAGTTCAAGATATGAGTTCCTGATCGCGAGTGAGTTCGTAAATGGCGATCACAACAAAGCTCGAGCTTCGCCAGACGCACAGTCTGGTCATGACGCCGCAACTCCAGCAGGCGATCAAGCTTCTGCAACTCTCCAACATGGAGCTCGCGACATTCGTCGACGGCGAATTGGAGCGCAATCCACTGCTTGAACGGGCGGAGACGGACGAGCCGAACGGTGCCGACGACGACCGTCCCCTTGAGAACGGTGAAGCGAAGAAAGACAGCGGGAGCGAAAGCGGCAGCGAGGCCAGCGGCGATGCCGGCACCGATAGCGGCGACAGCGACGATTGGGTCGATCTGGAGACCGGCAACGATACCGGCCGCACGGACGATCTCGATGCCGACCCGCAAGACATGTTTCCCGACTCGGAGAACTTCATCCCCGGCGCCCTGACCGATTCCGGCTGGACCGGACTTTCGCAAGGGCCGCGCGCAGAGTCCGACGAAGGCTCCAATCTCGAAGCCTATGTGGCCGAGCAGAAGACGCTACGGGATCACCTCTGCGACCAACTCGTCCTCGCTTTCGCAGATCCCGCGCAACGCCTGATCGGACGGCACATTATCGACATGACTGACGAGGCGGGCTATTTGCGCGGCGAGCTCGATGGCCTCGCGGAGCTTCTGGGCGCGCCCATGGAACTCGTCGAGGAAACCCTGACCGTCATGCAAGGCTTCGAGCCATGCGGCGTTTTCGCCCGCGACCTTCGCGAGTGTCTGACGCTTCAGTTGAAGGAGCAGGACCGTTGCGATCCGGCCATGGCCGCGCTCCTCGACAATTTGCATTTACTCGCGGCCCACGACCTCGTCGCGTTGAAGCGCGCCGCCAGCGTCTCCGACGAAGATCTTTCCGACATGATCGCCGAGGTGAGGCGCCTCAATCCGAAGCCCGGACTGAAATACGGATCGGCGCCGGCGCAGCCCATCGTTCCTGACGTGCTCGTGCGGTCGCTTCCCGACGGGAGCTACCACGTCGAGCTGAACTCCGACACGCTTCCGCGCGTCCTCGTCAATCAGACCTATTACGCGACGGTCTCAAAGTCGAAGATGCGCAAGGAGGATAAGAGCTACCTGGTGGACTGCTTGCAGACTGCGAACTGGCTGGTGAAAAGTCTCGACCAGCGCGCCCGGACCATTCTGAAAGTCGCGCAGGAGATCGTGCGCCAGCAGGATGGCTTCTTCACCTACGGTGTCCGGCATTTGCGGCCGCTCAATCTGAAGACCGTGGCCGACGCCATTTCCATGCATGAATCCACAGTGAGCCGCGTCACCGCCAACAAATACATGGCCACCAATCGCGGCCTGTTCGAACTCAAATATTTCTTTACCTCGGCGATCGCCGCCACGGGCGAGGGCGACTTTCACTCCTCTGAAGCCGTCCGCCACCGCATTCGCGAAATGATCGACGCGGAACCCGCGGCGGACGTCCTCTCCGACGACAAGATCGTCGATCGCCTAAAGGGCGACGGCATCGATATTGCACGGCGTACGGTGGCGAAATACCGCGAGGCGTTGGGGATTCCCTCCTCGGTCCAGCGCCGCCGGCTGAAACGCATCGCTTTGGCGGCAAGCGCCTGACCGGCACATCTAACGTGCTGTTCGCACGCGCGAATCGTGTAAAGAGGTAAGAGGAACGGAATGCGTTTGACACCCTCCGAGTGGGGGTCTAGCTTCCCGCCCCGCGGTGGAGGCCTATTGTGGATGGGCCAGGGCGTCACGGTTCGCTCTGTCAGAGTTAGGCCTCCCAAGATGTGATATGCGCGCCGGGAAGCGCTGGTCAGCAAGGATTTGACAGTCTTCCTCGGGCAATGGCGACAACACAAGTTACCGAACAGATTCTGGAGCTTCTCGAGGCTTTTGCGCGGTTGCGTCCAGGAATGCGTTGTAGACATCGCCGGGAACTACGTGGGGCACGGGCCGTCGGGGCTAGTGTACATCGACAACGAGTACGGGACATCTCGCGGCAGCGATTGCTAGCGGGAAGGAAAGCGTGAGCGAATTGTCGGCCGTCAAATGCCGTTCGCTCCCTGGAAAGTCACACGGGTAGTCTAAAATGCATTTAGGTGATCTCATCGCACCCGAGGCTGTGAAGCCTTCGCTCAAGGTCAAGAACAAGAAGCAACTGCTCACGGAGCTTGCCGCGTGCGCGTCGCGCTCCTGTGGTCTGCAAGAGCGCGACATCTTCGATGTTCTTTTGCAGCGCGAGCGGCTCGGCTCTACCGGCCTTGGTCAGGGCGTCGCCATTCCCCACGGCAAAATGGCCGGCCTGAAGCAGATTGTCGGTGTGTTCGCGCGCCTGGCGGAGCCTGTCGATTTCGATGCGGCCGACGGCGAGCCGGTCGATATCGTGTTCCTGCTGCTGGCCCCTGAAGGCGCTGGTGCCGATCACCTGAAGGCGCTGGCGCGCATTTCGCGCCTGCTCCGCGAGGGCTCGGCCGTGGAGAAGCTCAGGGCCTCCAAGGACGCGAGCGCGCTCTACGCCGTCCTCACCCAGGAAGAAGCCTCGTCCCACGCCGCCTAGCGCGGCGTCAAGTTGGCGATCATCTCGTTCACGACCTGGGCCATGGCCATCGCCGCGCCGAAATCGAATTGGTTGATGGCGATGAAGACCGCGACGTCACGGGCCGGCGCGAATGCGATGTAGCAAAAAATTCCCTGTAAGCCGCCGGCTTTCTGCAGGATCAGGGGCCGATCGCCTTCCGGCATCATCACGACCCAGCCCAGGCTCATAGCGTCCATATGGCCTGACTCGTCCATGCCCGAAACGGGTGCGAGTCCGTCTCGCACGAGATAGGCCGCGTGATCGAGCATCCGTGCCTCCGCGCCGTCCGGCGACAGACGGTCCAGGTGCCACTGCATCCAGCGCAGCAAATCGTTGGGCGTCGAGTAGAGGCCGCCAGACCCGACGATAACGTCGCCGGTTGGCACGTCGGGAAGCGCTTTGCCGTCGAAGCCGTGGCCCTGCATCAGCCGCCTCTTCTGATCGCCTGAAGGGGCAAAGGTCGTGTCCTTCATGCCGAGCGGCCCGGTCACGTGTTTCTCGAGCAGCTCGGGATAGGGCGTCTTCGCCGCCTCGGACAGTCCGATGGACAGGAGGTCGAAAGCGAAGTTCGAGTAGAGAACACCGGTCCCGGGCGCGTAGAGAAGCTTCTCGGTCTTCAGCCAATCCGAGAATGCTTGGCGCGTGATCGGTGCGAACGGGTTGTCGGCAGGGCCTTGCTCATGCGGCACCTCGCGGGGCAGCCCGGCCGACTGGGTGGCGATATCAATCAAACGGATCTCGGACACGTTCGGGTCGGCGCCGGTGCCGAGGTCGGGCGCGAGCGAACCGAGCTTCTGTGTGAGCGACACCGTGCCGTCGGCAGCGAGATGCGCGAGCGCTTGGCCTGTGAAAGCCTTGGTGATCGAGCCAATGCGCATGACGGTGTCGCCGTCTGGCGCCTCGCCTCCGTCCGTCGCCTCGCCGAACCCATAAATGGCGGTCTCGCCGTTGCGGACCGCGCCGATAACGAGCCCAGGGACTTTCTGCTCAAGGAAAAAAACGGTGCCGGTGAAGGAAACGATTTCATCGAGAAGGGCGTCCTCGGCGATCGCCTGGCTCGATGCCGGAAACGCGACGCAAGCGGCTGCCAGTAGACCGAATGCAGTGCGCCGAACGCTATACATCGTCAAGTCGTTGGTCATCGCCGTCGCGCCTCCCAGGTTTCTCGGGAGACGACTATGCCTCCAGCCGCTGAGACACGCCAGGCGAACGGAAGTTGAGTGATCGTCTAGGGTGAAGAACTAGTGCACGCTCACCGGCACGAGGTCGTTCTCGATGGCATTGGCGATGGCCGCGCCGCGGCTGTCGGTCAGCGCGATCGGCGTGCCGTCGGCGCCGAGCACGGCATAGAGGTCGATGCCCTCGGGCGCATCGTCCAGGGCCGGAAACAGTTCCGTCGCAGCGTCGGAATCGAGCTGCTTGATGTACGCGACCTCGCCGTCGCCGAGAAGCGCTAGCTCCTTCAGGCTCATCAACGGGCGGACCTCTTCGTTTTCAATCTTGTTCATTCGAACTCCGGTTCCTCGTGCGGAAGCTGGCCGCGGCAAAAGCGCGGATTTCAGCGCGCAGGCTTGATGCCTACCTTGAGGACTCGTTTCTCCCTATGCGGCCGCTCCAGCTCGATGGCAAGGAGTCCATTGTGTAATTCTGCATTACGCACTTCGACCCCGCTGGCAAGCGCGAAGGTCCGTTTGAAATGTCGCGCGGCGATGCCACGGTGAAGATAGTCCTTCGGACCTTCGTCGCGTTTCACGCCGCGGATCAGAAGCTCGCCGTCCTCGACGCTCACGTCAAGCTCGTCCCGGGCAAATCCCGCCACGGCAAGAGTGATCCGCAAGGCCTCAGGCCCGCCATCGTCTTCGGGCAGCAGCTCGATATTGTAGGGCGGATAGCCGCTCTCGGCTGTCTTTGCCGCGGTGGCGCGTCCGCCTGTAAGGCTTAACCAAAGATTGCCGTCATGGAGTGTCATGCGATGTCCTGATAAACCAAGTCGGATATGGGAAGCCGACCAGTGAATTCAAGCAGGACACACTAGGGCTTGAACGGCCGCTGCGGCGTTGTGGGAGCTCGCTAGGCGTCCGGGCCGCGGTCCTCGCCGACGACATGCAGGCGGTGGACCACCAAGTCGTCGATCTCCACCTCACCAAGATGCAGTTTCCGCATGTCAGCCCGGCGCACGCTCAATCGGCCAATGGCGAGCGCGCCGATAGCCAGCGCTCCAACCGCAAGCGCACCGAGGGCAAGCGCGCCAACGGCAGCCGCGCCAGAAGCGACCGCGGGAACCCGCACGGGCGGCAGCGTAAGATCGCGTCCCTTCAATCTGTCTCGGCCTCTCATGATCTCGCTCTCCGGGATGTCTTCCGATACGCGGCAAACAATAGCTGGGTTTACCAGGCAAACGTGGCGCGTCTTCCGAACAAACCTCCCCTTGACGTCTAAACCTACTAGTAGGTAGGCTATCTCGACAGGGATGTTCGCAATGAGTTTGGACACCAGAGAGCGGCTGCTACGGGAAACGGAAGTCCTGTTGCGCACCAAAGGCTACGCGGCCTTCAGCTACGCGGACCTCGCCGCGCGGATCGGTATCCGCAAGGCGAGCATCCATCACCATTTCCGCACCAAGGAAGAGCTTGGCGCGGCCCTGATTGACACCTACCTGGTCAAGTTCGAAGCGGACCTCGCCCAGATACTCGGTCAGGAGCGCGAGGCGATCCCGCGGCTTCGCCGCTATGCGGGCTTCTTCACCGCCAGCATGCGCGAAGGGATGATGCCGCTCTGCGGCGCGTTATCGGCGGAGACCGCGGCGCTTCCGCTCGCCATGCAGCAACGCGTGCGCCACTTCTTCGAATTGCATCTCGTCTGGCTTCGCACCGTCCTGAAAGAGGGCGTGAAGGCGGGGGAGCTCGGCCCGGACCTCGATGTGGGCGAGACGGCGTCACTCGTTCTGAGCGCATTGGAGGGCGCAAGTCTCGTGGCCTGGGCGCTCAAGGATGCCTCCGTCATCACACCCGCCTTCGAACAGGTGGTGTCGCGCTTGATCGACTCAACCAGCACCAACAACCCAATCAGGGAGTAGACAAATGAGCCTCAAGAAATTCGTGATCGAAAGAGACATTCCCAAGGTCGGCACGCTCAATGCCGAAGAGCTTGCCGGCGCCGCCGCCAAGTCCAATGCGGCGCTATGCCAGATCGGCGCCAAGGACATTCAATGGGTCCAGAGCTACGTCGCCGGCGACAAGACGTTCTGCATCTATCTCGCAAGCGATGAGGGCGCGATCAAAAAGCACGCGGAACTCAGCGGCTTTCCCGCAACCAAGATCACTGAGATCGTGGAGGTCATCGACCCGGCGACGGCCGGCTAGGCTAAAGGGATTAGGGTTTTGGTGGAGCCAGACGGGATCGAACCGACGACCTCGTGAATGCCATTCACGCGCTCTCCCAACTGAGCTATGGCCCCTTCACCAAAGGGAAATCCGCGACCGTCCAAGGCCAAAGCCGGATTTTAGACCGCATCACTTAGGCCGGGTCTCCGGCGGGTTCAAGCGAAATACGATCCAAGAGCCGGCGAGGGTAAAAGGCTGCTTCTCGCCGCTCTCGGCTCTAGGACTCTTCCTTCGGGCCGCCCTTGACGATGTCGGTCACGTCGTCGTCGCCCTCTTCGTCTGCCTCGAGGAAGGTATCGTCGTCGTCGTCGTCGGCCGGGATATCGTCATCGTCGTCACCGAGATCGACGATCTCCTCGTCATCAACCGCGGCCTCCTCGGCTTCCGCCGCCTCGTCCAGGCTAATGACATCGGCGCCGCCCACTATTGGCGGCTCCTTGTCCTCCGCCTCGGGCTTCGGCGTCTTCTCGACCGGCGCGGCCCGCTCGGCTCGCCGCGATGATGGCGCGCTGATCTGATAGACGGCTTGGCAGACGGAGCAGGTGATAGGTGAACGACCCAGGTCGTAAAACCGCGCTCCACAGCTCGGGCAAACGCGCTTGGTCCCCCGTGCGGGTTTCGACATGACTCTCCTCAAAACTTGCCTTGCGTGACTCCCCATTGCCACGCCTCATGCGTAGTGTCAAAAGCTATCGAGCACCCTCAAACCCCAATCGAGAATCTATGTCGCAGCCCCTGACCGCTCGCCGATCTGCGCCGATTTCCGGCCATGTCAGGGTCCCCGGCGACAAGTCGATCTCCCATCGCGCGTTGATCTTGGGCGCGCTGGCGACCGGCCGCACGCGTATCGCGGGCCTGCTCGAAGCCGAAGATGTCCTGGCCACGGCCCGGGCCGTCGAGGCGCTCGGTGCCGAAGTCAGGCATGACGGCGATGCTTTCGAGGTGCTCGGCCAAGGTGTCGGCGGTCTGCGGGCGCCGGACGCCCCCCTCGACTTCGGCAACTCCGGCACCGCGAGCCGTCTCATGCTCGGGGTCGTCGCCGGCCACGGCATGCGCGCCGAATTCACCGGCGATGTCTCGCTGTGCCGCCGGCCCATGGGCCGCGTGCTCGAGCCTCTTGCCACCATGGGCCTGCAAGTGGAGGGCGAGCGGGACACGCTGCCGCTCACCGTGCAGGGCACCCAAGACTTGGTTCCGATTGTCTACGATCTTGCCGTTCCGTCGGCGCAGGTGAAGTCGTCGATCCTTCTCGCCGGCCTGCATGCGCCAGGGCGGACCACGGTGGTCGAACCGCTGCCGACGCGCGACCATACCGAGCGGATGCTCGAGTTTTTCGGCGCCGAGTTGAAGATCGAGGACCGGGCCGATGGAGCGCGTGCGGTCACCGTGTGCGGCGACGCGGAACTCACTGGCGCGGACCTGGCCGTGCCGGGCGATCCGAGCTCAGCCGCTTTTCTGGTGGCCGCCGCCCTTATCTGTCCGGGCTCCGAGGTTTTGATCGAGAACGTGCTGATGAACCCTACCCGCACCGGTTTCCTCGAGACCTTGCGCGAGATGGGCGCCGATCTCGAAGTGCTCGACCTGCGCGAGACCGGCGGCGAGTTGGCTGGCGATCTTCGCGTGAAGGCGAGCGCCCTGAAGGGTGTGCGCGTCCCGCCGGAGCGGGCGCCGTCCATGATCGACGAATACCCCGTGCTCGCCGTGGTCGCTGCGTTTGCCGAAGGGGAGACGCATATGGCAGGTCTCGCCGAGCTGAAGGTCAAGGAGAGCGACCGCTTGGCCGCTACCGCCGCCGGACTGACGGCCTGCGGCGTTGAGGTTCGCATCGAAACAGACGATCTAATTGTTCGTGGCGCGGGGAACGTCAAAGGTGGCGGGCGGGTCGAGACGCATATGGACCATCGTCTCGCCATGGCCTTCCTCACGCTGGGGCTCGGCGCGCAAGAGCCGGTCACGGTCGACGACGTCGCCATGATCGCCACGAGCTTCCCCGGCTTTGTCGCCCTGATGAGCGGGCTTGGAGCGGAGTTCGCATGATCATCGCCATCGACGGCCCGGCGGCCTCCGGCAAGGGCACGGTCGCAAAGCACATCGCGATCCATTACGGCTTGCAACATCTGGATACGGGGGCACTTTATCGCGCCGTGGCCCGGGATACCCTGGCTCAGGGCGGCGATCTTACGGACGCCGCGGCGGCCACTCGGGCCGCGTCCCGGCTGGATGTGGCGACCCTGGCCGACCCCGCGTTGCGCACGGCGGGCGTCGGCGAAGCCGCCTCCCAGGTGGCTCGCCATCCCGAGGTACGGGCCGTGCTTCTGGACTACCAGCGGACTTTTGCTCAGGCGGGCCCCGGTGCCGTGATCGACGGCCGGGACATCGGCACCGTCATTTGCCCCAATGCGGACGTGAAGCTGTTCGTCACCGCAAGCCCCGAAGTCCGCGCCCGGCGCCGCTTTTTGGAGCTCACCCAAGGCGGAATTGCAATCACCGAGACGGAGGTCCTGGCCGACATCCAGGCCAGGGACGAGCGGGACCGGACAAGGGGCGCCTCTCCTTTGCGCCGGGCCGAAGACGCGGTCTTGCTCGACACCACGAATTTGGATATAGACGCCGCGTTCAGGACAGCTCTCGATTTGATCGAGGCTGCGATGGGCGATGCGGGGCGGGCCGGTTGAGGCCGTGCCCATTTGGCATTGGCACATCACCTTTTAAAATGACTTCCGCGGGCAAGCGAGCGGACCGGGCTGCCAGGAATGGCCGCCTATCGGGGTTTCGCCAGCTTTCGCCGCATTGGATCAACATCAAGCCTCGGGTTCAGCGCAAGGCAGAAGACCAAGTTGAACGTCGAGTAGGAGTTTAGATGACCGAACCGCAGACCAGCATTAGCCAACCGAGCCGCGACGAGTTCGCAGCCCTCCTTGAGGAATCTCTCGCCGGCGCAGCGCTTCAGGAAGGCAGTGTGGTCAAGGGCACAGTCGCCAGCATCGAAAAGGATGTGGCGGTTATAGACGTCGGCCTGAAGACCGAAGGCCGCATTCCCCTGAAAGAATTCAGCCTCCCGGGCCGCCCCTCCGAACTTTCCGTCGGCGATGAGGTCGACGTCTATCTCGAGCGCGTCGAGAACTCCGCCGGCGAAGCCGTGCTGTCGCGTGAAAAAGCGCGCCGCGAAGAGAGTTGGGTCCGGCTCGAAGAGAAATACAAAGCCAACGAGAAGGTCGAGGGCGTGATCTTCAACCGCGTGAAGGGCGGCTTCACGGTCGATCTCGATGGCGCGGTGGCGTTTCTTCCCGGCAGCCAGGTCGACATCCGGCCGATCCGCGACGTGGGTCCGCTTATGAATACGCCGCAGCCCTTCCAGATTCTCAAGATGGATCGCCGGCGCGGCAATATCGTCGTCTCGCGCCGCTCGGTGCTCGAGGAGACCCGGGCCGAGAAGCGCAGTGAGATCGTCGCCCGCCTCGAAGAGGGCCAGGTGATCGACGGCGTGGTCAAGAACATCACCGACTACGGCGCGTTTATCGATCTCGGCGGTATCGACGGCCTGTTGCATGTCACCGACATGGCATGGCGCCGCGTCAACCATCCGAGCGAGATCGTCAATGTCGGCGACACGGTGAAGGTGCAGATCATCCGCATCAACCCGGAGACCCAGCGCATCAGCCTTGGCATCAAGCAGCTCGAGTCCGACCCCTGGGAAGGTATCGCCGCCAAGTACCCGGTCGATGCGCGCTTCAACGGCACGGTCACCAACATCACCGACTACGGCGCCTTCGTGGAGCTAGAGCCGGGCGTCGAGGGTCTGATCCACGTTTCGGAGATGAGCTGGACGAAGAAGAACATTCATCCCGGCAAGATCATCTCCACGAGCCAGGAGGTCGAGGTCCAAGTGCTGGAGGTCGATCCCGACAAGCGCCGCATTTCCCTTGGCCTCAAGCAGACCCAAGAAAATCCGTGGGTCGCCTTCGCCGGCAGCCACGAAGCCGGCGCCGTCATCGAAGGCGACGTCCGCAACATCACCGAATTCGGCCTGTTCGTCGGCCTCGAAGGGGGCATCGACGGCATGGTCCATTTATCGGATTTGGATTGGTCCAAGTCTGGGGAGGACGCCCTCAAGGACTATAAGAAGGGCGATATGGTGAAGGCCGTCGTGCTGGAAGCCGATTCCGATAAAGAGCGCATCAGCCTCGGCATCAAGCAACTGACCCCCGATCCGTTCGAGGGCGCGGCCACTTCGGACAAGCTGAAGAAGGGTATGCGCGTCACCTGCGAGGTGACTGCCGTCAAGGACAACGGCATCGAGGCGAAGCTGCTGGACCACGACCTCACGACCTTCATCCGCCGCTCTGATCTGTCCCGCGACCGGTCCGAGCAACGTCCCGATCGTTTCGGCGTCGGCGAGAAGTTCGACGCGGTCGTGACCCAGGTCGACGCCAAGACGCGCAAGATCAGCGCGTCCATCAAGGCGCTCGAGATCGCCGAAGAGAAGGAAGCCGTTGCTCAATACGGTTCGACGGATTCCGGTGCGTCCCTCGGTGACATTCTCGGCGCGGCCCTGAACAAGGCCAAGGGCGGCGAGGACGACGAGGACGAAGACGGCGAGACGGTCGAGGCGGAAGAAGAGCCTGCCGCCAAGCCGAAGCGCAAACGCGCGGCCAAGAGCAAGACAGACGACGAAACGGCCGGAACCGAGGCATCGTCCGAAGAATAGGCGGCGGCCCGCGAGGCCGTCCGATCTCCACTATTGAGCGGGCATGCGGCCCGACGAATAGGCTGAGCGAAACATGGGTCTCGACGCCGAAAGCGTGATCGAGCGCCGCCGCCTCAAGCGCCGGGTTACGATCTGGCGCATCGCTGCGGTGGTGCTCGGTCTGTTGTTCGTGGGCCTGATCGTCTTCGGCAACCGGCAATTGACGGGCTCCACCAGTATTCTGCCGCACGTCGCCCGCATCAGCGTCGGAGGCATCATCACCGACGACCGCAAGATGCTGGAGCTGATCGACAGGGTCGGCAAGGCCAGGCAGGTGAAGGCGGTGATCCTCGACATCAACAGCCCCGGCGGCACCACGACCGGCGGCGAGGCCATGTACGACGCGATCCGCCGGCTGGCGCAGAAGAAGCCGGTCGTCGCCACCTGCGGCACGCTTGCCACCTCCGCTGCTTATATCGTGGCGCTCGCTACCGATCGCATCTTCGTCTACGGGAACACCATCACGGGCTCCGTGGGCGTCATCTTCCAGTGGGTCAACGTCATCGAGCTCCTAAATACGCTCGGCATCGAGGTCGAGGAGGTCAAGAGCGGCCCCTTGAAGGCCGTGCCGAGCCCCTTCGAGCCCACCGATGAGCGCGCCCGCGCCGTGACCGAGGAAATGGTCGAGGACGCCAAGGTCTGGTTCGTCGATCTGGTCGAGACCCGGCGGAAAATCCAGCCGAACGCGATTCCCGGCCTCACCGAAGGGCGCATCTACTCGGGGCGCCAAGCTGTCGATTACAAGCTCGTGGATCAGATCGGCGACGAGCGCACGGCCCTCAGCTGGCTGGCCAAGGAACGCGGACTTCCGGCGGGCCTCAAGGTCCTCCAGTGGAAGCCCAAGGAAGAGTCGACGGGCCTCTTTGGCTGGATGCTGGGCTCGGGTGCGGAGATTTTTGGCTTGTCTAGCAGTAAGATCGCCGCTCTCCTAGGCCAGGCTTCGGCGACCCTGGAGCTTGACGGTCTTGTCTCGGTTTGGCACCCTGCGTCCAATTAGTGGGGGCGTTGGGCCAGCTGCAACCAATGGCTGCGGCCCGGTGGGGCGTATAATGATCAAATCCGAGTTGATTCAGCGGGTGGCTGCCGCCAATCCGCATCTTTTCCATCGTGACGTCGAGCGGATCATCAACATTGTGCTCGATGAGATCACGGGCGCGCTTGCCCGTGGCGACCGCGTTGAGCTGCGTGGCTTCGGCGCCTTCACGGTGAAGCATCGTGCGGCGCGGCAGGGCCGTAATCCGCGCACCGGGGATACGGTCTTCGTCGAGGACAAATACGTGCCCTTCTTCAAGACCGGGAAGGAATTGCGCGAGCGCTTGAACCCCGACGGCGAGCACAACGGAAGCTAGGTTCCGTGGTCCGCCTAAGGAGCAGCCGTGTGGCGTAAGCTCATCCTCGCACTTGTGATCGTGCCGCTCGGCGTGGTGCTCATAGCGCTCGCCGTGGTCAATCGCGAGCCCGCGGTGCTGATCCTCGACCCCTTTGGCGGGGCCGGGTCCAGTTTCTCGCTCCAGGCGCCCTTTTTCCTGTTCCTGCTCGGGGCCTTTGCGCTTGGCCTCGTGGTGGGCGGTATCGCCTCCTGGCTCAATCAGGGTAAGTGGCGCCGCACCGCACGCGAGGAGGCCCGCGAGGCGCGCGATTGGCGCCGCCAGGCGGACCGGCTGGAGAAGGAACTGGAGACCCTGGATCCGGCCCACCATCGCCCGCAGTTGCCGGCCGAGTAGCGCAACCCCTGGCCTGGCCCGCGGTCTGGGCCGGCCTGGCGCTGGCGCTCAAGGGCCTTTCCCGATGCGAGGGCCTGTTGAACCAATCGGCAACGCCAATGTTGCAGTGCGATGGACTTGAAGGCCTCAATTTCATAGGGTGAGCCCGCACGAGCCGCCTATCCGGCCGGCAAAACCCTCACCCGAGAGCTGATAGAGCCCCGTGACGGTCAAGGTAAAAATCTGTGGCGTGCGGACGCCTGCCATTCTCGATGCTGCCGTCACGGCGGGCGCCGATCTGGCCGGGCTTGTCTTCTTCGCCAAGAGCCCGCGAAACCTGACGATCGAGCAGGCAGGCGCGCTGGCCGCCGCCGCGCGCGGCCGCGTGGGCACCGTCGCCGTCATGGTCGACCCGGACGACGCGCTGCTCGAGGCGGTGGCGGGCAGGGTGCGTCCCGACATTCTCCAGCTTCATGGCAACGAGACGCCCGAACGCGTCGCCGCCATCAAAGAGCGGACCGGTCTCTCCGTGTTCAAGGCGATTTCCGTGTGCGAGCCGGCCGACGTGGCGCGGGCGCGGGCCTATGCCGGAATTGCCGATCAGATTCTGTTCGACGCCAAGGCGGGCCCCGATGCGGCGCTGCCCGGCGGAAACGGGGTTATCTTCGACTGGCGCATCTTGGCGTCGGCGAAGCAGCCTTTTGCCCTGTCGGGCGGCCTCGATGCCGGAAACGTCGCCGAGGCGATCGCGCTCACGGGCGCGGCCCTGGTTGATGTCTCCTCCGGAGTCGAGACCGCGCCGGGCGAAAAGGACGCTGCCCTCATCACGCAATTCATTCAGGCGGCACGAGCGGCCGCCTCACAACACGCCAAGGCCTCATGAGTACCGTCACCGATGCATTGAACACCTATCGCGGGGGTCCCGACGAGCAGGGGCATTTCGGGATCTACGGCGGCCGCTTCGTCGCCGAGACACTGATGCCGCTCATCTTGGATCTCGAGCGTGCTTACAACGACGCCAAGGCGGACGCCTCGTTCCAGGCCGAGATGGACAGCCATCTCGCGACTTATGTCGGGAGACCGTCGCCGCTCTATTTCGCCGAACGGCTCACGCAGCATTGCGGCGGCGCGAAGATCTATTTCAAGCGCGAGGACCTCAACCATACCGGCGCGCACAAGGTGAATAATGTGCTCGGCCAGATCATGCTGGCCTTGCGCATGGGCAAGACGCGCGTCATCGCCGAGACAGGCGCCGGCATGCACGGCGTGGCGACGGCAACATTGTGCGCCAAGTTCGGGTTGCCCTGCGTGGTTTACATGGGGGCTGTGGACGTGGCTCGGCAGAAGCCGAACGTCTTGCGCATGCAGATGCTCGGCGCCGAGGTGCGCCCTGTCGAGTCGGGGTCCAAGACGCTGAAAGATGCCATGAACGATGCGTTGCGCGATTGGGTCGCCAACGTCCACGACACGTTCTATTGCATCGGCACGGTCGCCGGCCCGCACCCTTATCCGGCGATGGTGCGCGATTTTCAGAGTGTCATCGGCCGCGAGACACGCGAGCAGATGTTGGAAGCCGAAGGCAGGCTGCCGGACTCGCTCATTGCCTGCATCGGCGGCGGATCCAACGCCATGGGGCTGTTCCACCCGTTCCTCGACGAGCCGGAGATCGAAATTTACGGCGTTGAGGCAGCCGGCCACGGCCTTGACAGCGGGCAGCACGCGGCCTCGATCGCCGGCGGCAAGCCCGGCGTGCTGCACGGCAATCGCACCTATCTGCTGATGGACGAGGACGGTCAGATCGAAGAGGCGCATTCGATCTCCGCGGGGCTCGATTACCCCGGCATCGGGCCCGAGCATGCCTGGCTCAACGACGTCAATCGGGTGAAATTTCTCTCGGCGACTGACGACGAGGCTGTCGCAGCGTTCCAGCTTTGCAGCAAGCTCGAAGGCATCATCCCGGCGCTGGAGCCGGCGCACGCTCTTGCCCGCATGTTCGACATCGCAGCGACGAAGCCAAAAGACCACGTGATGGTGATCAATCTCTCAGGCCGTGGCGACAAGGATCTCGACTCCGTCGCGAGCTATCTGAGCGCGAGAGAACAGGCATGACGAGGATCGACAAGACATTCGCCGCACTGAAGCGGGAAGGACGCGCCGGTCTCGTGACCTTCATCACGGCCGGCGATCCCGATTACGAGACCTCGCTCGCCCTGCTCAAGGGGCTGCCAGCCGCGGGTGCCGACGTTATCGAGCTCGGCATGCCGTTTTCCGATCCCATGGCGGACGGCCCCGCCATCCAGGCCTCGTCGTTGCGGGCGCTGAAGGCCGGCCAGACCATGAAAAAGACGCTCTCCCTCGTTAGGGAGTTCCGCAACGAGGACCAAACCACTCCGATTGTGCTCATGGGTTATTACAACCCGATCTATATTTATGCGGTGGACCGCTTCGTCCGCGATGCCAGCGAAGCGGGGGCCGATGGGCTGATTATCGTGGACCTGCCGCCGGAAGAGGACGAGGAACTGCGTCCCGCTGCGGTCGCGGCTGGCCTGAACCTCATTCGCCTCGCGACGCCCACGACGGACGCCAAGCGTCTGCCGGCCGTGCTCGCGAACACTTCGGGATTTGTTTACTACGTTTCGATCGCCGGCATCACCGGCACCGCCGCCCCGGATGTCACTTCGGTCGGCGCTCATGTTGAACGCATCAAGGCCCATACCGATTTACCTATAGCCATCGGCTTCGGCGTGAAGAGCCCGGAGCAGGTCCGCGACTTGGCGGAAGTCGCCGAAGGCGTTGTCGTCGGATCGGCGCTGGTTGCGGCAATCGCCGAGAGCCTGGACGCGGACGGCAAAGCGACGGGCGAGACGAAGCCGAAGTTGTTGGGGCTTGTGGAGCACTTGTCGGCGGCGTTGCGCCAGCCGGCCGAGGCCGCGGCGGTCTAGAGCGGCAGATTTTAGAGAGTTGGACCAGTGAACTGGATCAATAGCGTCGTCAGACCCAAAATCCGGAATATTCTTCGCAAGAAGGATATGCCGGACAATCTCTGGGTGAAGTGCCCGGAGACCGGGCAGATGATCTACTACAAGGACCTGGAAGCGAACCAATTCGTTGTTCCAGGCTCCAACTATCACATGCGCATGTCGGCGCCGGCGCGCCTCAAGGCGTTGTTCGACGACGGCAAATACGCGGCGCTCCATTTGCCCGACGTGCCGCTGGACCCGCTCAAGTTCCGCGATGAGCGCCGCTACACCGACCGCCTCAAAGATGCGCGCAGCAAGACCGGTCTCAACGACGCGGTGCATGCCGGCATCGGCAAGCTTCATGGAGACACGGTCGTGTCCGCCGTGCAGGACTTCGACTTCATGGGCGGTTCGCTCGGCACCGGCGCGGGCGAGGCGGTCATCTCGGCGATGCGCGCCGCGCTCGTGCGCGAGGCCCCGTTCATTCTGTTTGCCGCCTCGGGCGGCGCGCGCATGCAGGAGGGCATTCTCTCGCTCATGCAGATGCCCCGCACCACCGTCGCCGTGGAGGAACTGCGCGAGGCCAATCTTCCCTACATCGTCGTGTTGACCAACCCGACCACCGGCGGCGTCACCGCCTCCTATGCGATGCTGGGCGACATTCACATCGCTGAGCCCGGCGCACTCATTGGCTTTGCCGGACCGCGCGTCATCGAGCAGACCATCCGAGAGCAATTGCCGAACGGCTTCCAGCGCTCCGAATATCTTCACGACCACGGCATGGTGGATATGGTCGTGCATCGTCACGATCTCCGCGGCACGCTTGCGCGTCTGTGCAACCTACTGACCCATCGCCTCGCGCGCGATATCGAGATCCCGGTCGGCGCCGAGGACGAATTGCAAGCCACGCTGCCGCTGGATGGCAAAGCCAAGAGCGGAAACGGCCTTGCGGCCGAGCCCACCGAGCCGGCCGAGGATGGGGAAGAAGACGAGCCCTTGACGGACGCCCCCGGGAATGGCGCTAATCAACCTCCGCCGCAGAACGCCTAAGGTCTAGCAAGGCTTGACGACACTCTCCTATAGCGCCGGGGGCTCATCTCCCCGCCCACACTCGGCCATGAGCGATACGCTGCTGGAGCGGCTGAAGAAGCTCCACCCGCAGTCGATCGACCTGTCGCTGGGGCGCATCGAGCGTCTATTGACGGCGCTCGGCAATCCGCAGGACAAGCTGCCGCCCGTGGTCCACGTCGCCGGCACCAATGGCAAGGGGTCGACGCTCGCCTTCTTGCGCGCGATTGCGGAATCCATGGGCAACGGCGTGCATGTCTACACCTCGCCGCATCTCGTCGATTTCCACGAGCGCATCGTGCTTGCGGGCCCGCATGGGGCCGCACCGGTCAGCGAAGACGTCTTGGTCGACTGCCTGGCCCGCGCCGAAGCCGCCAATGGCGGCGATCTCATCACGCTGTTCGAGATCACCACGGCTGCAGCCTTCCTCGCCTTCGCCGAAGCGCCCGCCGATCTCTTGCTGCTGGAGACCGGGCTCGGCGGGCGGCTCGACGCCACCAACATGGTCGAGAAGCCGCTGCTCACCATCATCACGCCGATCTCGATCGATCATGTGTCGTTTCTGGGCGAGACGCTGGCTGCGATCGCGGGGGAGAAGGCCGGCATTCTTAAGCCGGGCGTTCCTTGCATCGTCGGGCGCCAGGAGGCGGAAGCGTTCGATGTCATCGCGCGCCGGGCGGCCGAGATCGGCGCGCCGCTCCATGTGTTCGGACGCGATTTCGACGCGTTCGAGCAGCAGGGGCGTTTGGTGTTCCAGACCGCCTCGCGTCTGCTCGACCTGCCGCTGCCACGGCTTGCCGGTCGACACCAGATCGACAACGCCGGCACGGCGATCGCCGCGGCGAGTGTCGCCTTTGGCGACGCTCTGACTCAGCGCGCCCTCGAGGACGGGATAACGAATGCACACTGGCCGGCCCGGCTCGAGCGGCTGTCCGTCGGCGGACTGCACGCCTATGCGGCCGACGGCACCGAGATTTGGCTGGACGGTGGCCACAACGAAGCGGGCGGACAGGCGGTGGCGGACACGCTGGCCGCGCTCGACGAACGCGTGCCGCGTCCGGTGCATATCATCTGGGGCATGATGGAAACCAAGGATGCGCAGCGCTTCATCGCCCCGTTCAAGGGGCTGGTGGAGCGTGTCTACACCGTGCCGATCCCGGGAGAACCCAATGCCTTCGCCGCCGAACCGTTGGCCGAAATCGCCCGGGCGGAAGGGTTCGACGCCGTTGCGGTCAATAGCGTGCCTGAGGCGCTGCTCCGCTCCGCCTCAGGCGGTGAGCCGCCGCGCGTGCTGATCTGCGGCTCGCTCTACCTTGCGGGCCACGTCCTCAAGCTGCATGCGTGAAATGGGTTACGCGGTGCCGTCGATGGCGCCGCCGATCCACGCCGCCAGATGGTTCTTCGGATAGGCACCCCGAAGCGTATCCACGACTTCGCCGTTCTTGAACAGGATTAGCGTCGGGATGGCCCGGACGTTGTAGGTGCCCGGCGTGCGGGGGCTCTCGTCGATATTGAGCTTGGTGATCTTCACCTTGCCGTCGAGCTCCTTGGCGATCTCTTCGAGCGCGGGTCCAATCTGCCGGCAGGGTCCGCACCATTCGGCCCAAAAATCGACGACGACGGGGGTCGAGGACTTCAGCACCTCGGCTTCGAATGTGTCGTCGGAAACCTTCTCAGTCGCCATAAGTTTTTCTCCTCGTCGCCGGCCAAGGCCTGTCAGGACCGCCGAACTCGCCACCGGAACCTAGGTGCGGCCCCTCAAGGCGTCAAGGCCGCCTGCCTGCTCAACATGTCGCGCGTCGCCGCATCAAGCAAAGTTGAAGAGATCTCCATGAGGCGCGGCCCATCGGTCCACAGAAGCGCCGCGCGCACGGCTTTCTGCGGGAACATCCTGCGAAGCGCCAACCGGTAGGCCGCGAGCTGATTGATATAGGCGCGCGCCACGTCGGCTTCGCTTGAGGGCGGCGGACGGTTGGTTTTGTAGTCGAGGATGAGAAGGCCATCGTCGAGAATGGCGAGGCGGTCGATCTGACCCTCGAGGTCGAAGCTCGACTCGCCCTCACCGATTCGTGCCACCACCGGCACTTCGGCCAGGCTGCCGGGCCCGAACAACGGGGCGAACGTCTCGTCCCGGACGATGGCGAGCGATTCGCCGACGATCTCCTCTTTGAGCGTCTCGGGAAGCCCGCCGCCGCGCACGGCCGCGAAGGTCCGCGCGGCACGCTCCCGATCCTCGGTTGGCACCTCCGGCAGGTGCTGGAGCAGCGCATGGACCAGCCGCCCGCGGGCAAAGCGCAGATCCTCGGCAAGGGCCTTCGGCCCCAAGGGAGCTTGCTCCACGCCAAACGCGCCGCCTTCGGCATTCAGGGCGAGCCGCGAAGGCGCGAGCCGCGTGCGCACGCGTTCGAAAGGGCCATGGGTGAGGGCCCAGTCCGGCAGTGGAGGGGTCTCGCCTGTTTCAGCTTCAGCCTCTTCGCTTGAGACGTCCTTCTCTTGCGCGCTGACCATCCGGCGCACGCCGCCTGGTCCGTCTACCGGGTTCAACCGGCTCTCGATCCCGTCCCGCACCAGGTGATACCAGCAGTCCTTCTCGGGCTCTTTCTGCCCCTGCCAGCCGCACACATAGAGCCTGTCGCGCGCCCGCGTCATCGCCACGTAGAGCAGCCGGTGGTACTCGTCGATCTCCGCCCGCCGCACCGTCTCCTTCGCGTCGGCGATCGCCTGGAGACCGGGGCGCCCCGGTGTCCAGACGAGATGAGTGACTTCGTCTGGCGGCGCCCCGAGGCGCGGCACCGGGAAGAGGCGGGGCCCTTGAGCGCGCGGCAGCACGCACGTGTCCGGCAGGAATACGATGGGCGCCTGCAGGCCCTTGGCGCCATGCACCGTCATGATGCGCACCTCGTCGCGGTCCTGCTCCATGTCGCGTTTGATCTCAATGTCGCCGGCGCGGAGCTGATTGACGAAGCCCTGCAGCGACGGCGCCTCATCCCGATCATAGGCGAGCGCGGCGTCGAGAAATTCATCGATCGCCTCGGCCGCCTCCGGGCCGAGCCGCGTTAGCATACGCTTGCGCATGAGCTGCCCGTCAGCCCCTAAGAGCGCGGAGAAAAATTCGTAAGGAGGCAGGATGTCGGCTTGACCGAGCCACGCGGCGATCCGCGTGGCCGCTTCAGCGAAACGTGGGTCGGTGCCCGCCTTGTCTTTCAGCCTTGCCCACAACGAGAGTTTGCGATCGTAGGCGAGATCGAACAGCGCGTCGTCGTCCAGCCCGAAGAGCGGGCTCTTCAGAACCACGGCAAGCGCGAGATCGTCCTCGGGCATCAGCAACACGTCGGCGAGCGCCACCAGATCCTGCACGGCGAGCTGGTCCATGAGGCGCATGCGGTCGGCGCCGGCGACCGGAATCCCGGCGCGCTTGAGTTCGCGTATCATCGGCGCGGTGAACGGCTCGCGACGCCGTACGAGAATGAGAATGTCGCCCGCTTTCACCCTGCGTCCGGCCGAGGCGAGTTGCTCTCCGTCTTCGCGCCAGGCTCTGATGGTCGCCGCAATGCGCTTGCACAGGGCCTCCACCGAACGCGCGCCGCCCGGCTCCTCGCTCCACGGCTCGAAGGCGGAAACGCTCGGGCGCTTGTCCTCGCCGAGCGGCTCCCACAATTCCACCAGCCCCGCTTCGCCTTGCCGATTGGCGTGATGCTGGATGACGGCGTCCTCGGCAAAAGTCAGGCCCTGCGCCGCTTCTCGCCGCTCGAACACACGGTCCACCGCGTTGAGGACCGGCACCGTGGAGCGGAACGACAGATTGAGCGGTACCTCGTGCCACAGCACGTTCGCCGCCGCGGCGCGCTGCCGGAAGGCGCGGCCTACGGTACCAAAGCGGGCCGGGTTGGCGCCCTGGAAACTGTAGATCGACTGCTTCTCGTCGCCCACGGCGAACAGGGTGCGGAGCCGTTCGCTGGCGCCGTATCCTGCGAAGAACTCCTCGGCCAAACGCTCGATGATCGACCACTGCTCGGGGTTCGTGTCCTGCGCCTCGTCCACCAGGATATGGTCGACGCCGCCGTCGATCTTGTAGAGCACCCAGGCCGCTGCGCCCGCGCGAGACAGGAGGTGCCGCGTCTTGATGATCAGGTCGTCGTAATCGAGCGCGGCCTCGGCCAGCTTGCGGCGCACATAGTCCTCCTGGACGGCATCTGCCAGCGCCAGCACCGCGCTGCTTGCGTCCGCGGCGCGCAGCAGAGCGAGCTTAGTGTCGAGTTCGGCCACGCGGCCTCGGGCGGCGGCCAGTGTCTCGGCAAGTTGCGGCGCGTCCGTCTTGAACGCGGCGCTAACCACGCGTGCGCGCGGGTTTCCATCCGCAGTCAGGAAGGCGGCCTTCAGCGCGGCTGCCCGCGCCTCACCCGTGCTGCCTTTGGCGCCGCGCAAACCCTCCTCGGTCCTGGCGTCGTCCGTCGTGCTGCCGAAGCTTGCGAACGCGGAGAGCGCGGCGTCGATCTCCGAATCGCTCAGCACCGACGCGAGCTCGGCGACGAGGGCGTCCTCGGTATCTTCGGCCACGCCGAACAACTGCTTCAGCGCGGCGCCCTCGGCCTCCGCCCATTCGGTGAGGCCGTCGTGATAGGCCGCCATTCGATCAAGCTCGGCGCGTTTGCCGAGCACCGTATCGACCACTTGGCGGAAATACTCCTCGCCGGCGACGGTGATGATCGTGTCGAGCGCCCGGCCAAGCATGCTGTTCCGGTCCTCGGCGGCGCGCGCGACAACCGTGTCGAAGGCGCTCCGCTTGAGAAGCGCCGCATCCCGATCGTCGAGCACGGTGAAGTGCGGCGTGACGGCCGACTCGAGCGGGAAGCGCTGCAGCAGGCGCTCGCAGAATCCGTGAATGGTGTGGATCTTCAGTCCGCCACGCGCTTCGAGAGCCCGGGCGAACAAACGCCGCGCCCCGCTCAAGTCCTGGTCCTTGGGCGGCCGTCCCATGAGCTTGGCGAGCTTGGTCTGCAATTCCGCCGCGGGCATCGTCGCCCAGGCGGCCAGTTCCTTGAGCAGGCGGTTCTGCATCTCCGCCGCCGCCGTCTTGGTGTAGGTCAGGCAAAGAATGCTCTCGGGCCGGGCGCCGTCGAGCAGGAGCCGCAAGGTGCGTTTGACCAGCACCTCGGTCTTGCCGGTGCCGGCATTGGCCGACACCCAGGCCGACGCCTTCGGGTCCGAGGCGCGCGCCTGATTGGCGTCCGCCTCGTGAAGGAGATCGGCGCTCATCGCCAGTCCTCCTCGGCCTCTTGTGTCAGCCATTCGGCCACGCGAGCGAGATGCTCGTACTCGTCATAGCGGTAGACATTGACGAAGGCCGGTGCGGACCGGCGCTTCACCTCATAGGGGGTCTCAGGGTCGGCGAAATGAGCGACGAGCCGTTCCAGGTCCTCGAGCGCCTTAGCCGCCAGGATATCTGCGGCGGCATTGGTCGCCGGCCGCTCCTCTCCGCCGTCTTGGCGGCCCGAGGCCTGGATATACACCATGGATCGCACGGGCCGCGGCCCGAGATCGGCGAAACCGCCGGCCGCGGCGATCGCCGCCTCCAAGGGTAGCTGCGGCGCGTAGAGATCCTCCACGTGTTTCGGGATCGGCGGCTTGCCGGTCTTGTAGTCGTAGATCACGACACCGCCGTCCTCCGTCGTGTCGATGCGGTCGGCGCGCGCCTTGAGGCGGAAGCCCGAGTCGAGCACGAGCGCGCCGTCCACCTCCGTATGCGTGCCGGTGATGTCCGCGCGGCGCGTCGGCTCCGTGGCGGCGAACCAGCGGGCGAAGCGCTGGAAGTGGGGGCGCCAAAATGCCTCGACCCGCGCCGCCCCGCCGAGCTTGGCGAAGAGATCGTCGGCAGTCGTCATCAGCGCCGCATAGATGTCGGCCGGCAGCGCATCGGGATACGCCCGCGAGAACTCGTGCAGCACTTCGTGCACGATGGAGCCGCGCATGGCCGCGTCGGGCTCGGTGCCGAGGGGCTTCAACGGTTCGAGCTTGAGGATATGCCGGGCGAAAATCTCGTACGGATTGGCGATCCACCGCTCGATACGCGTTACGCTCAGTTCGCGTGGACGCGCCTCGACCGGCGGGCGCGGTTGCGGCGCGTCGACGGGTTTGAAATCCGGTACGCTGTCACGTTCCCGCGCCCAGGCGACCCAAGGCAGCTCCGGTTTGATCTTGGCGGCGAGGCCGGACGCCTCCACCAGCGCCTCCAAACGCTGGAGCCAGCGCGACGGCACGGTCGGTACGCCATCCACTTTCAAGGCGCGCGTCAGATAGACGGTTGGGGCGCCGAGCGCTTGGGCGAAATCGTGCGCCGAAAGGCCAATGCGCCGCTCCGGCGGCGACAGGCCGAGCGTCTTGCGCATGGGACGGCTGAGCCATGGCCCCGCTTCTTGTGGGCGCGGCCATACCCCCTCGTTGAGGCTGCCGAGAATGACCACATCCGGCTGCTGGAGCCGTGCTTCGAGCGGTCCCCAAATGAACAGCCGCGGATGCGCCGGTCCGCGTGGGCGCACCACCTGGCGGCCGAGCAGGCTGCGATAGAACGCCGGATAGTCCCGGGCGGACATGTCCAGGTTCGCTCCGTCGCCGATGAGTCCGGACATGAGCACCGTCAGCGCTTCGCCCGCATCTCCCTGCCATAAGCTCGCGGAGGCGCCGGCAGTGTCGCGCGCGAGCCGCTCGGCCGTGGCGGCATGCGCCTCGGCGAGGGTTGCCGTGCTGTGCTTCGACCGGCTTGCGAACAGTTCGGCCAGCGGCGCGAACGCATGGTCCAGGTCGCGCACAAGGCCAAGGACGCTGTCGTGTTCCTCTTGCCGCAACGAAGAGCGCCGCCAGGCGCGGTCCTCACGTGCCGTCTCAAGCGCCTTGGAAATGCCGCTAAGGCCTTGACCTACATAGATATCGCGGAACGCTCCTCGCTCCAGCGTTCGTGCCGCCGTCCGGATTTCGCCCGGGCTTCGGCCGAGCAGCGCCAACGGATGCTTCAGGAGCGCCATGAGCTCCGGCGGGGCGAAATTCGTTTCGGCCGCGCCGAGCACCAGATCGAGAAAGGCGCCGGGGACCGTGCGGGAGATCGGCGTGCCGGCTGAGTCGTCGATCGCCAACCCAAAGCTCTGGAGCCTCGCAGCCACGCGCCGCGCCAGCACCCGGTCGGGCGTGACCAGCGCCGCCGTCTTGCCGGGCTCGGCGATACACGACCGCAGGATGAGCGCGATGGCTTCCGCCTCGTCATGGGCGGTGGGGGCTTCAACCAATGAGATGCCGTTGAGGGCGTTGGCGAAGCTAGCCCGCCCGTCAGGCGCGAGTTCGTCGCTCTCCAGGTAGCGCTGCCATTGCTCCGTGGTCTCGGCCGGTCGCAGCGCTTCGCTCACGAGATGAAGGCGCGCCCGCGCCGCGCCGTCCGGCGCGCTGCCAGGCAGATAGCGGACATCGTTGCGCGTCGCGCCGAGCTTGCGCAACAGCTCCGCCATGCCGGTTTGCGGGTGCTCGGGGTGCTGGGGAAGGCTCTCCCAACTTTCGTCATCGAGTGTGAAATCGAGCCCGGGCAGGACGACGGCGCCATTGTCCAACTTGGCAATCGTTTCGAGAAGCCGCGCCGTCGCCGGGACCGTACCTGTCGAGCCCGCCGCGATCACCGGATGGGGCGAGCCCCTCGCTAGCCGGTCCGTCTCCTGCGCCATGAGAAGATTGCGGCGCGTCACCGGCGAGACCAGGCTGTTGTCCTCCAGGTATTGGGGCCAATGCTCGGTGATGATCCTGAGAAAGTCGACGGTCGCTTGCCAATGCGTTGCAAGCTCGTCCGGCACCAGCGTATCGAGCGTGGAAAAATCGACCTCCTCGGACTCCACGACATCCATCAGGTCCGCAAGTTCGGCGGCCAGGCTCGCGGCTTGCCCCGGCGTGCTCTTGAACCCTATCGACTCGATCTCCGCTTCGGTCGCCGCCGCGTCCAGCGTGTCGCCGAGGGCCAGAATCAGCCGCATCAACGCCATGAGCCGGGGCAGGGTGGCGATAGCGGTGGCGCCGAGCGCGCCGTCCGCATCGGCAAATGTGTCGGCGTCCAGGATCAGCGCCGCGTCTTCGTCGGCGTGGCCAAGGGCGTGGATGCGCGGCAGCAGGAGCGCCTCTCCCCCGGACTCCGTCAGAAAGGCTTCGCGCAAGGCGCGGGCCGCGCGCCGTGTCGGCAGGTAGATCGTGGTCTGAGGCAGGGTGAGTAGGTCCGGCTTGGCGCCGCCGGCGAGCGGCAGATCGCCCGCAAGAATCGCCCGGGCCAGGGTTGAGAGAAACGGCGCCGAGGGCGGGATGGTGAAGACGCGGGGATGGGCGCGAGGCTCAGGCACCTTCATGCTCGAACGAGGCTTCCGCCTCTTTTAGGGCCTCGGGCGTTCCCACGTGCATCCAGCGCCCGTCGAGGCGAACGCCGTAGAGGCGCTCCTTGTCGAGGGCCCGGTCCCACAGCACGTTGAGCGAGAACGGGCCTTGAGGTGCGCCTTCGAACAGCGCCGCCGTGCACAGCGACACGCCGGCGAAGGCAAACGGCACCACTTGCCGCTCACCGCGCCGGGAAAGGCGCCCGTCCGGCGTCATGTCGAAATCGCCGCGCGCGTGATAGCCGATGCTGGTCGACAGCGGCGCGAGCAGCAGCAGGCAGTCCATGCGCGCTGGATCCCAGACGCGCAGCATGTTCGCCAGCGCCGGCGTGACGCCCTCGCTCCAAGCGGAGTCCGAGTTGTGAACGAAGAAGGGCCCGTCGCCGAGGTGAGACAGCGCCTTTGTCGTCCCGCCGCCCGTGTCGAGCAAAAGCTCGCGCTCGTCGGAGATCAGGGTTTTCGGTGCGCGGTCCGCACGGGCCTGCACATGCGCTTCGATCTGCTCGGGCAGGTAATGCACGTTGACGACCGCCGTCTCGACGCCGGCGGCGGCAAGCCGGTCCAGCACATGATCGAGTAGCGCGCGGCCCGCGAGCGGCACGAGCGGCTTTGGCATCGTGTCCGTGAGAGGGCGCATGCGCTCGCCATAGCCGGCGGCCAGCACCATCGCCGTGCGCGCGGTGGTCATGAATGCGTCCTTCTAGAGCGATGCAGGCGGCAGGTCTGCGGCGGACGGGAACTCACGCGCATAGAAGTCGCGCAGATCGCCGAGCGCCGGGTGGGCGAGGTCGCGCTCCAGATATCGCGCGACCCTAGGCATGTGAGCGAGATAGCCGCGCTTTCCGTCACGTTTCGCCAATCGTGCAAAAATGCCGAGGATCTTCGAGTTTCGTTGGGCGCCGAGCGTGGCGTAGAGGGTGCGGAAATCATCGCTCGAAAAGGATTCGCCCTGCGCGTTTCGGGCCGAACAGTACCGGTCGAGTTCGGCCCGTTCAAGCGCTTCGGGCACCTCCAGCCGGGCATCCTGAAGCAGGGACACGAGGTCGTAGGCGAGCGGCCCGGAGAGCGCGTCCTGGAAGTCGAGAAGACCCACATTCCGGACGCCCTCCCGGTCGGGTAGCCACATCAGATTGGGCGAATGATAGTCCCGCAGCACCCAGCCGGGATCGGCCCTAGCCGCCTTTTCGAGATGCGGGCGCCACAGCCCTTCGAACTCCGCGCGCAAATCCTTCGGCATTTCCCGGCCGTGAACCGCGGGCCACAGCCATTCCACGATCAGCGAGGCCTCGATCAGCATCGCCTCGGCATCGAAGCGGGGCAGCCGATAGGGCGGATGTCCGGCGATAGGCAGCGCCTCCGAAGGCGGCGCCGCAGCAAGCGCGAGCAGCATGTCCACCGCCGCGCTCCACAGCTCGGCCTGGTCGCCGCCGCGCTCCAACTCCGCCCCGAAGACGCGGTCGCCCAAATCCTCCAGAACGACGAAACCGTCCTCAAGGTCGAAAGCCTCGATCGTGGGCGCCGCGAAGCCCCGCGCGCGCAAGGCGTCCGCCACCGCCACGAAGGGCGTCACGTCCTCGGCCAGATGGACGAGCGCGCTATAGGGCTTGCCGTCGCGGATCGGCGGCCCGTCCGGCTGCCGTGGCGCGTTCATCAGAATGGCGCGCCTGGCCGGAAGCACCAGCCGGGCGTAGGACCGCGTGGACGCATCGCCTTGGAGAAAGCGCGCGTCCGCCTTGGCATACGCCGTGTGATCGAGAAATCCCGCGAGCGCCCGTAAGCGCTCGAGCCGGGGAGCCCAGCCGCCGTGCCCGGTCAGCACGACACTGCGCGTGCCGGGATCGCTCGTTTCCTCGAGCGCGATATCGAGCCGGTCCGCAGGCAGCCAGCCAGCGGCGCGTTCCGGCCACTCGATGAGGAGCGCGCCAACGGCCAGCGCGTCGTCGAGGCCAAGCTCCTCGAGCTCATCGTCTTGGAGCCGGTAGAAATCACAGTGGCTCAGCGTGAGCCGCGGTGTTTCGTACTGCTGCATGATCGCGAAGGTGGGGCTCGGCACTTCCGTATCGCCGTCGAGATGGGCGACCAAAGCTCGCGCCAGGGTCGTCTTACCGGCGCCCAGCGGCCCGCTCAGAGCGAGGACATCGCCTGTTTTAAGAGAAAGCGCGATCCGGCTGGCGAGACGATCGAGCCGGGCGAGATCGACGCCGTCGAGCCGCCAGCTTCCGCTCATCCGGCGCGGTTGGCCCGATAGGGCATCGCCTCGACATCAGGCTGTTGCGTGTCCTGCTTGAGCGGCAGTAGCACCTTGACCCGCGTGCCCTCGCCGGGCGTGCTGTCGAGAGAGACCGTGCCGCCATGAAGCTCGGCCAGGCTCTTGACGATGGAGAGCCCGAGCCCGGCGCCGCGGTGGCGCGATCCTTGAGTGCGGCTTTCGAAACGGTCGAACACGGCTTCTTGGAAATCCTCCGGAATGCCGACGCCTTTATCGGCCACGGTGAAGGCGATCATGGGGCCTTCTCGCTCGCAAGCCAAGCGGATCGCCTCTCCGGGCGCGGAAAAGCCGATGGCGTTGGACAGGAGATTATAGAGGATCTGGGTGAGACGCCTAGCATCGGCCACGACCTCGTCGACGCCGGGCGCGATGTCGATTTCGAGCCTCACATCGTTCTGCTTCAGCCGATCCTCGACGCCCTGGCGCGCCTGCTCGATGGCCTCGCGTACGTGGACAGGCTCAAGTTTCAATTCGAAAATGCCCGCGTCCATCGTCGCGAGATCGAGAATATCGTCTACGATGGCGCGCAGCGTCGTGCCCGAGGACAGAATATCGTCCACATATTCACGCTGCTTGGCGCCGAGCGGCCCGAAGGCAGGCTCGGCGAGCATCTGGGCAAAGCCCAGCATGCTGTTGAGCGGTGTCCGCAGCTCATAGGAAACGTGGGAGACGAACTCGCTCTTGATGCGGTCCGCTGCTTCGAGCGCTTCGTTTTTCTCGATCAGTGCGCGTTCGGCGCGTGTCGTGTCGGTGATGTCCGAATAGGTGAGCAGCGTGCCCCCGTCGGGCAGTGGCAGCGCGGCGCAGGCCAGCACCGCGCCGTCGGACCGGTCGAACTGGCTGTCATAGGGCCGGCGCTCTGAAACGATCGCCGTAACCGCGGCCTTGGTGCGCTCCCACTCCTCGGGTGCGTCGTAAAGCGCGCGGCACCAAGAGATGACGTCTTCCACATGCGGCTCGGCGTCGAGCAGCCTTGGGTTCAGCTCCCAAATTCTGGCAAAGGCACTGTTGTAAAGGCGAAGCCGACCGTCGGGCGCGAACACGGCGACGCCCTCCCGCAGCGTGTCCAGCGTCTCGCGCTGCACTTGAATGAGGGCATTGTAGCGGCTTTCAAGCGCGATCTGCTCTGTGACATTCTCATAGAGATAGGTCACGCCGCCATCGGCGTCGGCGTCGGCTATGACGTGGAGCGAGCGGCCGTCCGGCAGATACCAGCGGTCCTCGATCTGCTTGCCGGTCCCATAGGCGGAGAGCCAGCTCTGCTTCCAGACTCGGTATTCGGCGCGTTCTTCCAGCCGCCGCGCCTGGCGCAAGCGATCGAGAATCTCGCCGTCGCGCGGATGCGTGTCGAGCCACTCCGGATCGAGCTGCCATAGATCCACGTAAGCCTGGTTGTAATGGGCGAGCCGCTGGGTGGAATCGAAGACGGCGAACGCGGTGGCGAGCCGGTCGAAGCTGCGGAAATGCGTCTCGATACTGGCCTTGATCTCGGCGCGGGCATGCTCGTTGCGCTTGGCCTCGTCGAGCAGTGTGCGTAGCGCCGCGACTTGCCCCTCGAGCTCCTTATGCTTGACCGAGAGCTCGGCCAGTTCGAGCCGCTGGCCGGCGATGTTGCGCACCTTCACGACGAGCGACCGCCCGGCGGTGCGCCCATCGACCTCCACATAGCGCTCCCGCTGGGTGCGCAGCATCAAGTTGAACGCTTCGCCGTGTTCGGCGAGCGCCTGCATAGCGGAAATCAGCTCCATGCATGACGCTTCGTCCAGCCAGCTCGAGAAGGTCAGAAGACGCTCCGGTTCGCGGGGCACGCCGAAGCTCAGCGGCAGGTTGGAGACGAGCAGCTCCGGCTCGCCCCCCTCGGTAAGCGTCAGGAGCGCCTGCGGCTCGGCGGCGAGCACAGTCTCAAGCGTGCTCTCGCTCAAGGCATAGCGTTCCGCCTCGCTCGCCGCCTTGGCCTCTTGGGCGTGTGCGCGTTTTGTCGCGCGCATACAGGCGATGGCCGTGCCGATGGCGAACGCGATGATGCCGAGATTGATGCCGAGCGTTAGCAGCGCTTGGGCATCGACGCTCGCGGCCTCTTGCGCCAGCGCCGCGTTGACAGGCAGCAGCCAAGCCGGAACGGAATAGGCAAGAACGCGAGACAGCACCGTGAGCCACCTTGAATCAGGTGTCACCTGGCCTCTGCTGGTCCGCATGGTCCCCCTCGCTCCCACGCCGCCGCTTTAATGCCGCCGCATCAACGCCGTTGCCTATGGCCTCGCCTCGCGCCGCTGAACGCTGCCACAGACTTGAACGCTGGAGCCGGTTGGCTCTGGCGAACCGCAAAGGCGAATCACAAACTAGACTAGCCGCTTCGCGCCACCTTGCCCACAGGCCTGCGCGTCGCTAATCGCGGACGCCGAAACCGAATTTGTAGGAGCCTTGCACGAGAAGGTGCGCCTGTTCGGCAGCGTAACGCATGGGAATGATCTCGCCCGTCCCGCCGAAATTGGTGTCGCCGCTCGTGGTCCACATCGACCAGTAGCGGCCGCCGACGCCGAGACTGAAATCGTCCGTCACGGCATAGGACAGCATGGCCTCGACCTGCACGCCGATCCCTTCTCCGTCTTCCGGCGACACGAGATTCCGTAAGAGGTGATCGTCGGTCCCTTTGAACTTTGCATAGGGCAAGTATGCCGCGTCGGCCGCGAGGGTCACGCGACGCGCGATCGCGACTTCGCCCGCAACGCCGAGTCGCAACGCCTGCCACTTGTCGTCCTCGGTGATGCCGCGAACATTGGTGGGGATGGGTGTGGCGCAGTCGGAAAATCGGTTGGCGATCTGCCGGCAGCCGAGACCCGTCATATCCTGCCGGAACTGGCTGTAGCCCACGAACGGCGCGACCGAGTAGCCAGGCCCCCGCCACACCGCGTATCCGACATCGATAAGCCCGTAGCCGATGTCGTTGTCGACGTCGGACAGCGTGTTCGAATAGGCCACGTCGGCTGCAGGAAACGCGATGTTCCAGTCCTCGTCGTTCAATGTGCCGTCACCCGCCGCGCCGCCGATCAGTCCTTTGATCATCAGACCGAAAGACGTGTCGAGCCGAGCGAACGCCTCCGCGCCGTTGATGGGCTCGTTGTCATAGGTGAGCCGCGACGCGAGCGATGTGAGCCCGCGTCCCCGAATACCGAGATCCTTGTGGAATTGGCCCCACCCGTACACATAGCGCACGCCGGCGGTGAGTGTGAGGCCCGGCGCGCTCCAGCGGGCTTGTTGCGCTGTGGCATCGGGGGCGCCTGCGCCGCCGAGCCTGTAATTCATCCCCAGTTTGAACTGGTGGATGTCATGAGTGACATCGGCCCCGGCGGCCGGGGTGCCCCTCGTGGCGGGCCCGGGCGGGGCGGTCTGAAAATGACTTGCCGGCGCGGAGAGGCTTTGATCGAACGAGAGAAAGCCGTACTCGGCCTTCAGCGTCCAGCGGGGCGAGACGGCGCGTTCCACGCCGCCGCCGATAGTCCAACCCCATTCCACGCCGCTGTCGCGTGAGCCGGGCAGTCCCTCGCCGCCGTTGGGCCTGGCATCGATCTCAGCATGCGCCCAGGCGAGACCGGCCTTGCCGAAGATCAGCGTTCTGCCGTCCGACGGGAGGACCCAGCCGAAGCGCCCCGTAAAAGTCCCGAGCGCGTCGATCTGCGCACGGCAATTCGCGCTGAGATAGAACCCGCTATAGGCGAAGCAGGTGTTGGTGCCGTCGAGATCGGGAAGGCTTGCGTCCGCCTCGAAACCGTAGAGCGTCGCGCCGTTCTGCCAGTTGTAGCCGGCCTGACCGCCGGCCAGCGGCCCCGGCGTGCGGACGGTGCCGCCGAAGATCGAAGGCCCGAATGGACTGTCCACGTCCGCAAGGTCGAGCGCGCCGCCGACATGATAGCCGAGGTAGAAGCCGCTCCAGTCGAACGGCGCGTTGCCCGCAGACGCCGGCGCCGCGAGCGGCACCCACATCAAAAACAAGAGTCCCTTACGCCAGCCCATGCTTGAGCCCCCCTTTGCATGTCTGGAGCGAGAACAATGCGTGATTCGCGCCTGCCGTGCGAGGCCAAGCGGGAAAAAGGGCATACTTCATCCACTCGCCGCGAAACCGCGCGAGCTGTGTCAAAGAGCAAGGACAGCGGGACGCCGATCGGCCGCGATCCTACTGCAGTTTAGTGGGCAGCCTCCCGGCGCCCCGCTCGCGGCATCATTTTAAAGCCT